>Ga0080064_1000180_pt1 | contig 189488 bp, 160 predicted proteins | sample Subgrocontami54m_FD_69260 | JGI IMG/M metagenome (GOLD analysis project Ga0080064, IMG submission 69260) | Subsurface groundwater microbial communities from S. Glens Falls, New York, USA - GMW46 contaminated, 5.4 m (SPADES assembly) (version 2) ...
CTCAAGGCGGCGCTGGAAATAAGCCTCGTCATCGGTTTGTGCCCAGATGGGAATGGCGGCGAACAGAAGGAACATGGGAAGCAAACATTTCATGACGTGACGCAAGTGAAGCAACCGAACGGTTGAGTTGACGCGGCGGCGGTCAACCACGGCACGGACAAGTTGTCGATAAGAGACCCGCTGGTTCCGCTCGCGTCCAACGATTTGTTATGTTTCGCCCCCGATAGGAATCAGCGTTTTTTGGAAGGCTTGGTTTGGCCTCCGTTTGTTTTCATCCACTGTAGTTCATCCACAACATATCCATTGTCGATCCACTTGGCCTTGATGGTGTATGTCCGACCAACCTGCAACCCCGATTGTGTCGGGCTGTGAATTGCGAAGGTGAAAGTCGTACCAGCGAAATCGCCGGACACCACTCTGTCGACGTGCGTCACGATCGCCCAGTTCTTTCGAGAACGAATGGAGGCCAGTGGATAGATTTTCGTGACCGTTCCGATAAATTCGAGATCCCCTTCCTTCACAATCGTGCTGGTCGATACGGTCTGGGCACCATCGAAGCCTTGGGGTGGAGCGATTGCTCCGTACGCGTAACCGAAGACTCCGAAAAGAAGGAAGCCAAGAACGATGTTCGCTGTTGTATTTCGCAATTTCATGTCCGACTTAAAGAAGAAACATAACGATGTATTGTGCCGCAGAAGTGCGGCCTAATACCGGCATTCGTGATCTTGTTCGGCGCGGTTTCCGTCGGGCCCTTACCACGCCACCGCGTAACGTCCTCTTCGCGGATCGGCGCCGCCGGAAATCACGCCGCTCTTCACGTCGTACATGATCACGGTCGGGGAAGAGCCCGTGCCCCAGGCGGATTGAATCTTCAGCTTATGTCCGCGCGAGCCAAGCCGGCTGATCACATCGGCGGGGATGCGCGATTCAATGTTCAGCAATCCGGCCATGAACTCATGATTGTCGAACGAGCTGACGTAATGTTGCGTGTCAAAGCGCGGAGCTTCCACCGCTTCCTGCGGATTCATTCCGAACTCAATTATGTTCAGCAGTACTTGCAGCAGCGCCTGATCCTGATTGTCGCCGCCGGGCGTGCTCAGCACCATGAATGGCTGCCCGTCTTTGAGAACCAGCGTCGGCGTCAAGGTGATGCGCGGACGTTTGCCCGGCGCGACCACGTTGGGACTGTTGGCATCAGTCAGCGCAGATTGCAAACGCTGACCCATCAAAACACCGGTGTCGCCGGCGACCACGGCCGGCAGCCACGCACCGCTCGGCGTCGCGCTGAACATGTTGCCGTCTTTGTCGATCACGTTGACGCAGGTCGTGTCATTCGCTTTTTCGATCTCCGGAAGCGGCGGCGCGTTGTAAGAAATCGTGGTTGCCGAAGCCAGCAGAGGCTTCATGTTCACGGGATCTCCCGGGCGCTGTGCTAATGATGCCAGGGACTGGTCGATGAGGGATCGCCGCATTGCCGCATAGTCTTTCGACAACAACTGCTGAGTCGGAACCCGGACGAAATTCGGATCGCCATAAAATCGATCGCGATCGGCGAAGCCAAGTTTCAGCGCTTCCGTCACGGTGTGAATGTACTCAGGCGAGTTCTGCCCCATCTTCTTCAGGTCGTAACCCTCGAGCACGTTCAGCACTTCGATCATCATCGGGCCTTGCGCCCAAAAGCCGGTCTTGTAGATTTCGTAGCCGCGATACTCGCCTTTCGCCGGCGCGCCCCTTTTTGCGTGCCAGCCCGCGAGGTCCTCGGCCGCGAGCAGACCCCCATGCGTCTGCATGTAATCGCCGATGCGTTTTCCCACCGGACCTCGGTAGAAATAATCGCGCGCCGCTATCAACGCGGCATGACGACCGCGCCCGACGTTTCGCTTTTCCGTGGCGGCAATCGCTCGCATGGTACGCGCCAGATCGGCCTGCACAAAAACGTCGCCGACTTTTGGCACTGCGCCGTTCGGCAGGAAGATCCGCTTTGCCTCAGGCCACTGCGAAAAGATCGGCGCGCGCGTCTGAATGTACTGCACGCGGAGTTCGTCGATGGGAAATCCGTCAGCGAGTTCGATTGCCGGTTGCATGACTTCAGCAAGTGACTTCGTGCCGAACTGATCCAACGCCGTCACACAGGCGTCGAGCACCGCCGGAACGGTGGCGGCCAGCGGACCCGTCGAAGGAATCATTCCTGACTTTGCGCCGGGCATCGAAGGCATATCCATATCACCGCGGGCTGCGCGCTGCGTCGCGGATGAATCGGGCGCGGTCGCTGTTGTGCTTGCCGTCCCGCGCTGCTTTGCCCGATCGACAAAGAACTCGAGCGTGGCTTTTGCCGGTGCGGTGCCCATGCCTTCGACCACGGCAACGTCTTTGCCTTTCAACTTGATCAGAATCGGCACTTCACCGCCGAAGGAGAAATGCGAGAACTCGATCACTGAGGCGGCCAGAATAGTGGCCACGCCCGCATCAACCGCGTTGCCGCCGTGCTGCAAGATGCGCATGCCGGCTTCGACGGAAAGCGGCTGCCCGCCGGCGACGACGCCACGTCGCCCGCGCACGACGGGGCGAAACGTGTCGGCGCTGGAAACTTGCAGAGTCGCCCCAAGAACCGCGATTGAAATTACGAGCGAGAGATAGCAAAGCAGCGAACGCCTGGTTAACATTCTGGTCTGGCCTCCGAGATCAGCAGATTTTGAAAGAGTTTTATGCTTCTTCAGGCGCTGAGTCAATGCGCCTGGTTACAGAACCGGGAGCGGTAGCGACCGGATCCGAGATTCAACCTGCATTCCAATTTTGGGAGTAGAAAGCCCTCGTAACATGGAATCGAGTGCCGGGATCCGGTCGCATCCACCACCCCACGCGGGCTGCCCGCGCGGGGACCCCGGTCCGCTCCCGGTTCTGTAACGATTAGAAATACCTTCACAAGTTCATCGCAATGTTTTCGCAACCCTCGGTCTCCACGTCAGGTTTAGAGTATGCGTTCATCGATTCTCCTTGTGAGAACTGAGACTGAAGGGTGGGGCGCCGACTTTGGGGGAGGTCGGCGCCTTTACTTTCTTGGTTGTCCGACAAACTTTAGTTTGTCTTTTCGGTCTTCTAATCGATAATCAAACCGCAGGCAGCGACAAACTGAAGTTTGTCGGACTCAGCTTGCACTTTCTTCCATTCTGACGATAATCGCGTTTTCCGGTTTTCCTATCCATTTGAGCGCGAGATTCATAAATGACCGAGATCAAGACTGCCCCCTACGGTTCGTGGAAATCGCCCATCACCTCTGATTTGATCGTCAAAGAATCGATCGGGCTGAGCCAGATCAAGCTGGACGGCGATGACATTTATTGGATCGAGATGCGTCCGTCAGAAGGTGGACGCCAGGTAATTGTTCGACACACAAGTGACGGCCAGAGGGCTGACGTAACGCCGCGGGAATTCAACGCCCGCACGCGCGTTCACGAATACGGCGGCGGCGATTACGCAGTGCACGGCGGCGTGGTGTACTTTTCGAACTTTGGAGATCAGGAATTGTATCGGCAGGCGGATGGTTCAACGCCGCAAGCGATCGCGCAAGAGAGCGGGCAAGATGCCCGCGGTCCGCAGGCAGGGATGCCGGGGCTCTTGCGCTATGCCGATGCGCTCGTTGATGCGAAACGCAACTGTCTGATTTGCGTGCGCGAAGACCACCGCGAAACAAATCGCGAAGCGACGAGCACGTTGGTGGCGATACCATGCGACGGCGGCGCAGCGAGGGTTCTCGTCTCTGGTAACAACTTCTATTCAACGCCGAGCCTTAGTCCGGACGCTTCGCGTTTGGCATGGTTACAGTGGAACCATCCAAACATGCCCTGGGATGGCTGCGAACTCTGGATAGGTGAAATTGGCGCCGACGGCGCGATCGCAAACAAGCAACGCATCGCAGGCGCGATCGACGAATCGATCTTCCAGCCCGAATGGTCGCCGGATGGAACACTCTATTTCGTTTCCGATCGCACGGGTTGGTGGAACATCTATCGCGCAACGCCGGATAACGCGATCGAGTGCGTCTGCGAAATGGAAGCCGAATTCGGCGCGCCCCAATGGGTGTTCGGACTTTCAACCTACGCATTTGAATCCGCCGATCGAATCGTTTGCGCTTTTGCCGAGCAAGGCATCTGGCGCCTCGGGATCATCGACACGCGCACGAGAAAGCTCGAGCGGATCGAAACTCCTTATGCAGAAATCTCGTTTGTGCGCGCGGCGCCGGGTCGAGCCGTGTTTCGCGCCGGCTCGTCTCTGGAACCTTTCTCAATCATCGAGATGGATCTGGCGACGCGCGAGACGAAAGTCCTGCAGGGCGCGAGCAAGATCACAATTGATGCCGGTTACATCTCGGCGCCACAGCCGATCGAGTTCCCAACTGAAAACGGACTAACCGCGCACGGTTTTTTCTATCCGCCAAAGAACCGCGACTTTGCCGCGCTCGCGAACGAGAAGCCGCCGCTGCTGGTCAAGAGTCACGGCGGCCCGACTTCGGCGACGATTGCCGCGTTGATGCTGGGCATTCAGTATTGGACCAGCCGGGGAGTCGCGGTTCTCGACGTGAATTATGGCGGCAGCACTGGCTATGGCCGCGCCTACCGCGAACGCCTGAACGGCGCGTGGGGCATCGTCGACGTGGACGATTGCTGCAACGGCGCGAAGTTTCTGGCCGCGCGGGGCGAAGTCGATGGCAATCGTTTGATGATCGATGGCGGCAGCGCCGGGGGTTACACGACGCTGTGCGCGCTCACGTTTCGCGAAGCATTCAAAGCCGGCGCGAGTTACTATGGCGTCAGCGACGCCGAGGCGCTAGCTAAAGAAACGCACAAGTTCGAGTCGCGCTATCTGGATAATTTGATTGGGCCTTACCCGGAGCGCCGCGATCTCTACTTCGAGCGCTCGCCGATTAATTTCGCGGAAAACCTGTCTTGTCCGGTCATTTTCTTTCAAGGATTGGAAGACAAAGTGGTGCCGCCAAACCAGGCCGAGATGATGGTGGAAGCGCTGCGCAAGAAAGGCGTGCCCGTCGCGTATGTAGCGTTCGAAGGCGAGCAGCACGGCTTTCGCCGAGCCGAAAACATCAAGCTGGCGCTGGACGGCGAACTATATTTCTATTCGCGCGTGTTTGGCTTTGAACTGGCTGAAGCAGTGGAGCCCGTGCTGATTGAGAATCTCTAGAACTTCGTGTCAGAACCGCGAGCGGTAGCGACCGGATCTTAGTGCACCTTCGATAATAAAGAAGCAGAAGGCGTGTGAATTTGGCAAGGACCCTAATGTCCATTCGCGCTGACAGTTTGATCCGGTCGCTACCGCTCGCGGTTCTGACACACTAGCTACCATGACAATAATCCCAAGATACCGTCGACCATCAACTTGAATGGACAAACTTGACCGCCTGGTCTGGGCGGACGGAATGACATTCACTTCTTACGGCGTGCGGGTCGGCGTGCGGGTCAAGGATTCTGCCGTCCTGAAGGATCTGATCGCGCGCCTGCCACCGGGATCGAAACCGGCATCGTTCGCGGGCGTTGACCATCTCTATTCCATCGTCGGCGGCAGGGCGCAACCTGATTCTAAGGTGCATCGCTTTAGCATTGGCTATTGGAACCTGCTCAGGTTTGCGCGCGAGAAAGAATTCGATAGCTTGCTAGATGCTTTTGAATCTCACGTGCAATTGACAGTGGCTGAGCACGCGCCGCGCCGCGTATTCGTGCACGCGGGCGTCGTGGGCTGGAACGGTCGCGCGATTGTTATCCCGGGCTTGAGTCGCAGCGGCAAGACCACGCTGGTGCATCAACTCGTGCGCGCGGGCGCAACCTATTATTCGGATGAGTACGCCGTGCTCGACGCGCGCGGACGCGTGCATCCTTATCCGCGACCGCTCGGCATGCGGTCGCTGGATGCATCAGAAACAAAGAAGGTTTCGGCAGAAGAACTCGGCGCGACAATTGGCACCCGGCCTCTGCGAATCGGCCTGGTAATATCGACGAGCTTTAAGAAGGGCGCGCGTTTCCGACCGCGCGAACTCTCTCGCGGCCAGGGTGTGCTGGAGCTTTTGGCGAACACTGTCTCGGCCCGCACGCAACCGCGCCTGGCGCTTGAGGCTCTACCGAAAGCCTTGGAGTCAGCACAGGTTTTGAAAGGCGCGCGCGGCGAAGCGAGTGAGATAGTTGATTCGATTTGGGGGCGCGTTGCGTAAGTGTTTGACGCGGTCAAGGTCCCTGGGCAGGTTTGTCCATCACGTTCGCAGGTCCGCCGCCGTGATCGTCGCCGCGCACTACGCCGCTTTGATCCACAAAGAACGATCGCTTCCCGGTCTTGCCGTACTCAACCGGCGTGGCGGTGGCTTCGAAATGATCGCCCAGCGCGGTGACTTCAAATTTGTAGCCGTAAGCTCCGAGAAACTCTTTCTGCACCAGTTTCTGTTTGACCAGATCGTCGAGCGAGCCATAACTACCTTTGCCCGCGTTGTCCTTATGGCTGTTCTCGGCGCTGGCAATCATTTGCAATCCGCTCATCGCGATCATCTCGTTCATCTCAGGCGAGCCTTGTTTCATTGCCGCCATCGTCGCGGTCGTCCCGGCGACCATCGCGATGATTAGATTCTTGGGCAGGTGCAGTTCGTGCACTTCGCCGAATCCTTCGTTCGTGAGCGCGTAACTGATCGCATTGGCCGTCGGGCTCAGTTGCATCAGGAAATCGCGCATCTTCTCGTCCATGGTGGCCGACTGTTTGCGAATTGCGTCCTGATACCCTTCCATCAACGCCGGCGACACGTAGACTTCGCCCAGAATTTGCCGCGGTTGCCAGCGCCGGAAATTTCGAAACGCGCTGTTCGAAGACAGCGTCTGGTGATTCACGTTGGCTTCGATCAAGCGGCGCACCGCGGCGGCTTCGGAAATGACCAGAAAGTCGCCGACAAAGGCGTAAGCGAACACGCCGCCATAGTTCACGAGTTCTGTGTCGCCGCGCTTTTCTGTTTGCGCAATCAGGTTCGCTTCGCCAATGCCGAAGCCGTCAAAAACGCGCGGCAACAGCGGGCGCGCCGCGTCGCGATCTTTGATCGCGATCAGAAGGACCGGAAAGTTCGCAGCGGCCTTTTCTTTTGCCTCGGCGGTTTCGGGCGAAGCTTTTGGCGAGGGTGAACGTGGCATCGGCACGCCGAACATTCCAAAGCCTTGCAAAGTCGTCAGCGAACCGGCCAACGCAATTTCGTTCCCCAGGACGGGCAACAGATCTTCTTTGATCTTGAAGCCGGCCTTCTTCTCAAAGGCGGCGAACGCATCGAGGGCTTCGTCTTTCGCGCCCGCTGGCTTTGCGGGCCGCTGATCAGTTTTCGCTGCCAGCTCGGCCTGCTTGCGCATTCCTTCGTGCGTCTGGGAGAAATCGATCGAAGCGCTAACGAAAACTTCCGTGTCGTCCGGCAGCACGGACGGAGCATTCGGCGAGTATGCCGGTCCGGAAATCAGTTGCGGCACAAACGGCAGCGCCAGCCGCTTCGCATTCTGCGACTCGACCAGAATCGCGCGAATGACGTATTCATCGTTATCGAAAGTCAGCGCGACGCCGACCGCTTCGGGCCATTGCGGTTCACCGCGTCCGAGAGAGGCGAGCATGTGTCCGATCTGCGACGACGCGGCTATCTGTGCCTGCTGCTCTTTGGTTGGGGTCGGCGTAGGCGACGGCTCGCGAACGCTGAGCGTCCCGCGCAACGTTGCTCTCCCTTCGTTGATCTGCGGCACGGGTGACGGCTCGGCGGATGCGTTGCGCGCCATTTCAAATCTTGCTTCTTCCTCCTCGCTCTTTCGAATTAGCTCTGCTTCTTCCTGTCGAAGTCGCTCGGCTTCTTCTTCGGTGATCTGTTGTTTGGGCGAAGGTTGCGGTTTGGCTCGCGACTGAAGCGCTACGTTGAAAAAAAGAAAGACTGACTCAGACGGAAAGCGATCGTGCGCGATGCGGAAGTTTTGATCCTCGGCGAGTGGTTTGCTTCCGGCAGGATGCAGCTTCTCGAATTTGAAAGGCTTGTCGCTGATACAGACCAGATTGCCGGCATGTGTGATCACGAAGGGTAAATGCTCGGCGACGGGCGGCGGCGTGGCAACCGGGGCTGCGACCAGTGTGACGCGCAGCATCGCGACCGGCGCCACATCCGGCGTCGCCTTCGCTTCGCTCTCGATTTGTTTCGCGGGTTGCGGCGCGAGTTCGGATGGCTTTGCCAGCGCAGGATCGGTTGGCTTCGCTTCGGGTGTTGGAGTCGCGTCCGGCACGGGCGGAAGAATCGCCGGCAGGAATTTCTCCAGCTTGGGCGCAAATTTGTCCGCTTCCTCGGGCGAAGAAAACTCGATCGCGACGAAGATTGTAGGAATTTCAGTGCGCGCGGGCGAAGTCGCAAACAGCAAACGCGAAGTTGCCAGGGCTTCGGAGTTTGCCTTGAGAAACTTGATGATCGATTGGAATTCTTTCGGCGGCTCGGCGAGCTTCATTATTGGATCGACAATCTCGCCCGCGCCACCGGTGCTCAGCAGTTGGCCCACGTTCCGCACTTCACCATAGACTTCGTAAGCATCCGCTGAGAGCAAACCATCGAAAGTTGGCGCGGGCGCTACGGGCGCCGCGGCGCGGCGCTGCTGCGCGGTGAGTGGTACAGCGAATAACGCAAGCGCGGTAACGAAACTGACGAGTTGTTTTAAATGAGAGACTGGAGCAATGAACGTTCGATTAGAAATCATCACTAGACTACCTCAAGTGCCGTGTGAACTGCTCGCGAGCATACCAGATTACCCGTCTTGCGGATAACAATTTGAACAGATGATAGTGGGTCAGTTTGCGTTCAGAGTTCAACCTTTAGGTTGCTGATTACAGGCGCAAGCTAAAGCTTGAACTCTAAACTGACCCACTACCGAACAGATCGCGCATCGTCGTGCTCCCGTAACGTGCCACCTAGTCGCTGCCGTACTTTATTTCCATGTGGCGAATTCGCGTGCCGGCGGCGATCAAAACGAGGACCGTCAGGATCAGCAATCCGGGAACCGAGATCCAGGCCGGAGTTGGCTCAACCATCACTCCGAACGGGCTGGCCTCAGGCGCGGGCACGGGCGTGAGCGAATTCAAATAATGAATGACGCTGATCTTTTTCAACAGCGGCGGCAGCAGAAAGTTAATCGCCTCCCAGCCATACAAAACCAGCGCCGGAATAATTGGGTTGCGAAAGAACAGTCCCACCACCAGGAAAAATGCGCCGTAGCCGATGCACGCCAGAATGGTGATTCCGGCATAGGTCAGCAGCTGGCTGAATCCGGCGCCGTCAAAAAAGAACCGCGCGCTCTCTCCGGAAAAGTGCGGAAGGTAAAGCAGCAACATCGAAACGACGGTGACCGTGACAAAAAGGATTATTGCAGTCACCAGACCCGACAGATATTTTCCCACGACCAGAACGTCGCGCCGCACTGCGGAGAGAAAATAGTAGTGCAAGCTTCGGTCAACCATCTCGCCGCGAAACAGATTCATGAAGATCCACGCGCAGCCGAAAAACACCACGGTGCGCAGAATCAGCCCTCCGTAAATCCAGGCAAAGATTCGCGACAGGTTGGTGAAGTCCTCAGTGGCCGGCATGATCAGGGCGAGGCTCCCCAACAAAAAGATCGGCAAGAACGCCAACAGATAAATCAGGACTGAACGCTTGCCAAAGAAGTTCTTCCTGATCTCGAGTCTGAAAATCGCACGGATCTGCCGCAGCCAAAGCGGCCATGACAGATTACGCTTGTTGATAGTCTCAGACTTGATTGCTTTAGCAGTTTGACTCATGAACCAAAACCACCTTGTTTAGAGTCTGTGTCAAAACTCACGATGTAAGTTTAACGAGATTTTCTTAACGCAGAGGACGCCGAGGTGCTCGCAGAGGATCGCAGAGTAGTTCTCTTCTCTGCGGACTCTGCGAAAAACTCTGCGGCCTCTGCGGTTAAATTCATCTATCTTCACCTTCAACTCAAGTGCCAAAACATCAACCGGCACCGGGGATCACGCATTCCCTCCCTCGGAACCAATCAAGTACTGATAGACCGCGCTAAGATCGTCATCGATTGGCGCGATTGATTCGACATTGATCTCGCCTTGCGCCACGATTTCGTTGAGCAACAGATAGAACCGATCGGGCTCGCGCGTTTTCACGAACAGCCCGCCGCGATCTTCGTGCAAACGCGCTTCGACCACGTCATTCTCAGCAAACATGCGCGACGCCAGCACCGCGGGCCGGTCGCAGCGAATCAGAATCTGCATCGGATGCGTTTCCATTTCGTCGCGCACGCCGTGAATGCCGCCTTCGGCGACGACGTAGCCGTTGTTCAGCAGCACGACGCGATCCGACATCATGTCAACTTCGTGCAGGATGTGACTCGAAATAATCAGGTGCAAACCTTCCGCCGCCAGCTTCCTGAATAACGCAATCGTTTCCGCGCGCACCATCGGATCGAGTCCGTTCAAGGGCTCGTCCAGAATCAGCACCGATGGCCGGTGCGCAATTGATTGCGCCAGACGCAGACGCTGGCGCATGCCTTTGCTATACGCGCCGATGCGCCGGTCCGCGGCGTCCAGCAGGCTGATCCGATCCAAAGCTTTCTCAGTCCACCTGTCGGCGTCATTCTTTCCAATTCCGGAAACGAGGAGAAATGATTTGATGAACTCGCGGCCGGTGAGTCCGCGCGGGAACGAATCGAATTGCGAGCAGTAGCCGACTTTGCGAAATAACTCTTCCGGCCGATCCGTAGGGACGCCGAGCACAGTGATGCTGCCGCGGGTGGGCCGCAGAAGTCCCGTCATCAAATTCATCAGCGTACTTTTCCCCGCGCCGTTCGGCCCGACCAAACTCGTAATACCCGGCGGGATCGCCAGACTGACGCGATTCACCCCGAGTATCTCGCCGTAAAACTTCGAGACATTGTCGAAGATAATTGTTTGTTCAGCGTTCCCAGTCATCACTTCACAACTTCATAGGCTTTCACTTTGCGCGACAACAGCCACAGACAAAACGCGCAGATCAAAAACAGGGCGAACCACGACGCCCACAGCGGCGGCTCGTTCATGATCACTTCGCGGACGATTCTGCCGTTGCGATACTCCTGAATCTCGCCGGTTTGACGGACGAAGAGGCCGAACAGTCCCGCCCACACGTTAGCGAACAGCGCGCGCAAGTCGAAGATATGCCCCCAACGCGTCAGGAAAAACTGATTGACGATTTCCGCAAACGCGGTCGGGATGAAAAATATCCCCAGCAACGCAGCGCGCGCCGCGACGCGCCATTTCACCCATGCCGAGATTGTCTGCGACAGCAACGCCAGCACCAGAATCCACACCAGACTGCCGATGAAGATCGCGCTCGCGATCCAGATGTTTTCCGCGAACCACGACCAACCCTCCAAATAACCCTGAAACAGAAACAACAGCAAACCCGGCGCCCAGGTGATCGCGGAAAGTAGAATGATGACGATCGACATCTTGCCGACGACGTACTCGCTGCGGCTGAAGGGCCGGCAAAGATAAAGGGGCAAACCGTTGTTCGTGAGATCGCGCGCGACTTGCTGCGGCCCCACCAGCATCACCAGAAAGAAACCAGTGATTGCCTGAAAAGTCACGTAGAATTTGAAGAAGGACGCATCGATTGGCAGCAACTGCTGCACATCCAGTCCCTTGATCCCCAGGATGTTTGCGTTGTGATGCAGATAAATGAGAATCGAACAGAGCAGCGGATAGAGGAACGAAAGCGCAAAGAAAGCCGTGAACAGCTTCGAGCGAAAGACGTCCACGTACGCGTGGCGCGGAATGATCAGGAACCGGCTCCACTCCGGAGACAGCCGCCCTTCATATCGTTTGTAAGTGCGTTCAAGAACCGCCATGCCCGTTCTCCATCGCCTTCAAAAAGATGTCTTCGAGAGAATCGCGCTTGAACGTCAATCGCCGAATTTGCATCTGGGCTGCGGACGCCAGGCGGTACAAATCGCGAATTTCAGTTCCCTCTTGCAGGATCACTTTCAAACGATGCTCGCCCGTGACCGCGTATTCGCACCCCAGCGTGCTCAGCGACGCCGCGAAGGTCTTCTGATCGCCGCGCGTTTCCAGCATCAGGAATTTCTTGTTCGCTTTCCGCTCTTCTTCCAGGTTGCAGTAAACGACCAGCCGCCCTTCTTTCAGAATCAGAATTTCTTCACAACATTCTTCGACGTCGCGCAACAGATGCGAAGAGAGCACGATGCGCGCCTGGCCGCTGTCGCGAATCTCGCGAATCATTTTGATCATGCGCTGTCGCGCCGGCGGATCGAGGCCGTTGGTCGGCTCGTCCAGAAAGATCAGCTGCGGCCCGTGCACGATCGCCTGCGCCAGCTTGGCAAGCTGTTTCATCCCCAGCGAAAACGTATCGACATTTCGATAGCGCGCCTCTCCGAGGCCGACAAAGAACAGCGCCTCGTGCGCGCGTTCGAGCGCCGCTGTCGGCGGCAGGCCGGAAAGCTCGGCCATGAATCGCACAAAATGCACACAGGACATTTTGGAGATGAACGAATCACGCTCAGGCATGTAACCGATCAGCGATTTGATTTGGTTGGCATCGCCGCGAATGTCGCGGTCGAAAATGCGCGCCGTGCCGGATGAGGGCGGATGAAAACCAAGCAGCGTGTGAATCAGCGTCGTCTTGCCGGCGCCGTTTGGCCCGAGCAAGCCAATGGCCCGCCCGCGTAACTCACCACGCAGGTTTTGCAGAATCGGCCTGCGGCCAAAACTTACAGACAGATTATCGAGGGTGATGACGCCGGGACTGCTACCGTTGGACTGAGGATCGTTCGGTGCTGCGGCGGCGTAATCCATTTGATTGTTTGAGACTCTGTAGCGCTTGAACCAGATCCGACCAATTCAAAATCAAAAAGAACGCTCCCCAGAATAAGCCAATTGCTGTTCTTACGAAAAGACTGTCCCATGAGTTCAGAAATAATACCGAGAGTCCCAGGGCAATGAGAGTCAGGCCGTGGAACAGCAACCTTTGATCGGCCGTTGAGTTCTGATTGATCGTGGTAGCCGGTTGATATCTGTTCATGGGATCTCCGTTTCTACGAATCGTTCAGAATTTAACCGCAGAGGGCACAGAGGCCCGCGCAGAGGGACGCAGAGGATGTCTTTCTCAGCGGCCCTCTGCGAAATCCTCAGCGTCCTCTGCGGTCAAGCGTTGGTTTGATCGCGCCAAGTCCCGAGATTTAATCGAGCGACAAGCTTCCTCAATTCTTTTTCATTCCCTGACCGAGAATGTGTTCCAGCTCGAACGCGTTCGGCATTCCCAGCAGCGTTGCCGGACTCAGGCCGAACGGCCCGCCTTCGGTGTTCGACGCGAACTCGATCCGATCGCCGAACGCATAGGCGTAAGCGAGCGTCGGCTGCATGTTAGCGGCCATCGCCCTAATCGTCTTCTGCTGTTCCTCGGGCAGCGACTTGGTCGAGCTTCCGATTTGATTCGCGAACGGCTGCACCAGCGGCGCGAGATTGTGATAGATCAGCGCCGAGAAATTAGCGTTGCCGTCCGCCGGCAAGCCGGCAGTGAATTTCGCCGAGCGATTCAGAGACGTGCCGGTATCGTGATACTGCAGGGCCTGCTCGATCAGCGCGCGCGACGGTCCTACGATCATATAGCCCTTGCTGAAGGTGTAGTTCACTTCGATCAGGCCGAAGTCCTTCGACTTCAGAGTGTAGAGGGTGCGGCCGTTGAAATCGGATTGCTCCAGCGAGAGGCCGTTCTTCCCTTCCTTCGCGGCTTGCTTGTTGATTTCTTCGACGACGCGCTCGAGCGTCTGCTGCAAATGCGCCGGGTCGTTCACTTCGAAAATCAGTTTCCACGAAGGCGTCGGCAGAATCGGGCCATCGATCGCGAACGCGTACTCGCCGCCGAGCGGCGCCGCGAAATCTTTGCGTACGTCCAGCCCATGATCGGTTTGCAACTGATCCAGCTTCTTATTGAGATCGGGACACACGGTGTTGAGCGCTCCCAAAAGATCGTCAACCAACGCTGTCGGATTCTTCACGACAAAGCCGGCCACCAGATTTGCATCGGGCGAGATGTATTCGAGCGATCCCATCGGCGCCGGCTGGGCCAGCCAAGACGTGATCCCGTGATCAGCCTGATTGAATGAAAGCACCGCGCGCGTATGCGTTTTGCCGTCGGTGTCTTTTTGATCGAGGACAAAAGATTTCAGATTGAAGACGCCAAGTTGATTCAGCGCCTGTTCATGGCTGTCGCCGACCGCGATTCTGCGCAACCCTCTGGTGTGCGCGATGATCTTTTCCAGATCAGCCGCCACTACCAGGCCGGCGCCCTCGCGATAGACATCCGCGACGCGCGCATAGAATGGCGTCGAGGCAAAGCCGCTGGTTGAGCCTTGCGCCAGCGATTGCAACTGATCGAGTTTCGGAGAGGCAACCAGTACGTCGCCGTTGATCCAGACATACAGTTCTTTGTCCTTCGTACCCGCGCCGCTTGAATTAGCCAAAGGCTGCGCGATGCGCGGATCGTCAACCCACTGAACCCGCGGCCCCTTGCCGGCGCCACCCATTTTTTGGACCTCAGAATCAAAGAAGGCGTGAAAGCCCGCCGGGTCTTTCAGTTCAGCCAAGACGACTGGCCCGGCAGGATTCCCTTGATCGTCCATGCCCGCGCTGACTGCGATTTCGTCGCCCAGCTGTTCGCCAAATTCTTTGATTACCGAAATCGCCTGATCGACCGCCGGACCTTTCGCCTCGCCGTGATTCTGGAACCATTCGCGCAGCGCCGGATTCTGTTGAATGCGTTCCTGCATGATGCGGTGCGATTCCGCAATCGTCGCGCCGAGATTCGGCAGCGCTGCATAGAGCACCGTGTTCTCAGGCATCATGTCGAGCAGACGCGTAGAGTGACGCGTGCCGGGCTTCGCGACTGAGTTGAGTTCACTTTGCAACGCGGCCAGACTTTCCAGCGTCTTCGCGTAACGGGCGGCATTTCGGCTCCACGCGACTTCGTCTTTGATCGGAATTGTTTCAATCGAGGCACTGGTCGTCGCCTGCTCGCCAGCGCGCAGCACGCGCTGTTTGCCGGCGCGATCCAGTTGCACCTCTCCTTCGATCACGCTGACGCGCGAGCCTTTGGTGCCCGCGTTCGCCGAGAAAGTTGTGCCCGTCACTGAAACCAGCGAATCGCCAGTGTCGACGTACAGATGATTCTTCTGCTTCGCCGCTTCGACAATCACGCTGCCGCGATCGAGATGAATAGTGGTGCCGCGCAGAGTCTGATCGATCGAGAATTCGGAACGATCCTTCATTTCAATCGTCGAGCCGTCGCCCAAACGGACGACTGCGTGCGCGTCTTTCGCCGTGCGAATCACCTGGTTGCGCGCCAGCTTCTCGCCTAAATTGATCACGCGCGTCTGTGAATCAGCGACCGAGTAAACCGAACCGTCGGCCGCCTCCACCGTCGCTTCAAACGATCCGAACGGCAAGTAGCGTTGGATCAGCGGCAGCGCGATCAGTCCCAGGCCGATCACCAGCATGGCAGCGATACCCCAACGCACAACCACCGGGCTCAAACTGTAGTTGAAAGTTTTTCGAGCTTGTTTGCGCGCCGACATTGGTGCGGCCACGCGAAATTCGCGCGCCTGCTTCAAAGCCCTCCGGCAGGGAATGCATTCGTGCGTGTGATCGACCAGCAGCAGCGAACGCGCTTCCGATAGCTTCCCGTTGAGATACGCCGGGATGAGCGACTGAAAATCCGCACATCCTTCGATTGTGTCCACGTGAGCGCCCGCAATCGGAGCGCCCGCATCAACCGGGGTCCCCGGCGCGGCAGCCGAGCTGGGGTGGTCGGGCGGGCGGTGCGCCCGCATCCTGCGGGCCTCAGCTTCCACCGATAGCTGCGCCCACACACGCTCCGTCGCGTCGTTTGCCGCCGCCGCATCGACTTGTTCACTTCGAATTCCAGCAGTGACCTTATCCAAGATGTTTTCCAGTTCTTTGTTTTTCATAACTTCTCCCAAGATGATTGCTTTTCAACTCTTTGCTCTTCGCCCTTTGCTCTTTGCCCGCTTCGCGCCTTTGCGCCTTTGCGTGAACCGTTCTGCGTAATCTGCGGACCGTTCATGTCGCATGCTTCTGCAAATAATTCCCAATCTCTTTCCGCAATCTTGCCCGCGCGCGATGCAGCGTCACGCCGACGACCAGCGCCGAGGTGCTCATGATGCGCGCAATCTCGCCGTTGTCGTAGCCTTCAAAGTATCGCAGCGTAAACATCTGCGCGGCGTTTGCTCCCAGCCGCGATACCGCTGCGCGAATCAAATTTCTCAGTTCGCGATCTTCATGTCCCGCTTCCGGATTTCTCGGTGAAGCGAGGGCAAGCACCGCGCCTGTCTCCACGTCATCGAAAGCAACCGCTTTCGATCGTTTGCGGCTGCGCAGTAGATCGAGCGAAGCATTTATCGCCGCGCGCGCGAAGTACCCTTCGGGATTTTCGAGCAAGCCGGGTGACTCCGCGCTACGCGCCAGCCGCAGAAAAACTGTCTGCAAAACGTCTTCGGCGTCCGCCGCGCTGCCCGTGACCCGATTCGCCGTGCGAAACACTCGATCGGAATGTTTCCGGAAGAGCGTCTCCAGATTCGCCGGATCGTCACACATCGTTGATCCTGCGTGTTCCGTGGGCGTTTGCGTAAACGGTTCTGTGTAATCTGCGTAATCTGTGGACGATTCTACGGCTTTCAGCGGTTTTACAGCGGCCAGCACAGCTTCCTCCTGAAAATCTTCTCCGCTCATAAAACGCTCCTCGGCGGTAGATTATTAACACGGATAGAAGAAACTTGAAGCTTTGAAGTAGAAATGGGAAAGGCTTTGCGGAAAGAATGCAGCCCGGTAGGGCATGAAGTCAGTACCACCCAGCGTGAGCGGGTGGGTCAAACACTCAATGCGCGTCTGGCTGGAAAAGAAGCCTCAATGTTGAAGATACTTTGCTACATCCGAAATCTTCTTGATGAGTTTGTACTGCCACTTGCCAAAGCGGCCGTCACTATTCACCGCACTGATCCATCGTTCAGCCGCCGCAGCCTTTACTTCTTCCAAGGGGTCGTACCCTTTCACTTCCAAAATAAGATGGCTGCATTCTTTAGACTCAAGTTTGATTATGAAATCCGGTACGTAATCGTGCATTTGTCCGTTGTGTAAGTATGGAATTGCGAATCCAAGACTCGCGTTCTTGACGAAGGCTTGGACGGCAGGGCTCTTGTCGATTTGGAACGCCGCCGACTGTTCCCATTTCTTTGTATCGGCCACAACATAGTTGAGGTGACTCTTGTGCACTTCAAACACTTCGCGGCTCGTCCAGAAGTCCACATCTTCGGTGGAGCCAGGACCGCGCGTCGGTTCGTAAACGGGAAGCTCCGGAGTTTCGCCTTGGGAGGTATCTGGTCGTATGGATTCCAGCAGTATCTCAACGAGCCAACCGTAATACGGAGCCAGGAATAAATCTTTAACATCTGCCGGTGCTTGCGCGCGAACTTTCTCCTTCACGTAACGACCAACGATCGATGCAAGCTGGGGAAACAACACGTGAGCGGGAATCTCGCAGCTCGGCTGCTTTACATAACGATCAGTCAAGTGCGCAGCGAGATCGAACACCAGTTCCTGCACCCTGCGCCTCGCTCGAAACTCTGTGAGCTTCACATCATCAACTCGACCCGGGCCGCTCAAAGATAATCGGCCGTGGTTACTGACGCTCAGTCCTTTGACTTCAACTTCTGGGGGAATTCTCAAAGGATCAAGCGTTATGGATGGCACCGTGCCCCATTCTACAGTCACGCGATTTCTGATCGCCTGCGTAAAGCCCTCGACTCGTGGAAACTTGATTTCGAACTCAGATTTCTGTGGAATTGCGTGGACATGGAAGCGCTTAACAGGCGGCGGTGCTGGTCCTGTTGATGTCTTGAACGGGATAACTTCAAAGGGAACACCGAAGACCTTTGCGACTTCTTCAGGGAATTTGTCCCCATCAACGGTCTCGTAGCTCTTTCGTCGCAAGCCGCGTCCGACAACCTGCTCGCACAACAACTGGGACATGAATGGTCGCAGCCCAACAATGTGCGTCACGGTGTTGCAGTCCCAGCCTTCGGTTAACATCGCCACGCTCACGATGCAGCGCACGTCTCGGCCCGGTGGATGAAGCGGCTCTCCGCGTTTTCCTGCCAGCTCCTCAAAACCCGCAGGGTAAATCGCTCGACCTAAGCGATCTTGGGGCCAAGCGGTCTTTCCAACCGTGTCCAAAGTGAATCGCATCCAGCGCACTTCATCGCTCTTCGACTCTCCGGTATCTGACTCATGAACAACCTTCGAATCGATTCGAATCGTGTTGCGCTTTCCATTATTTCTAAAACCTTCAATCTTCGACGGAGGTATTCCCGTCGGACACTTGCCTTCCCCAATCCACTCATAGACCACTCGGGCTAGAGGCGTATCCTTGCAGACAATAATAAAAACCGGAGGACGCGAATCATCGTCGTTCGAAGGCTCTTCCTCTAGCTCCTTTTCCCAAAGCGAACCGAGCATCGCAATCGGATGATGCGCATACTTTAGGATGGCCTCCGGTTTGGGCCGCGCCTTCTTTCCGCCACGCTCAGCCGGCGTTAGTTGCGGCAATATCCAATGCCAAATGTTGAAGTAACCTGGAATCGAGGCGCCCGTGGTATCGCGTATCGCAAGCTGCGGAATCTTTACCAGACCTGATTCGATTGCATCGATCAAGCCGAAATCGCTCATGACCCATGGAAACGGTCGATTTGCTGCTTGACCAACTCGCCCCAGGAAATAAGGCGTCGCTGAGAAGTCCACGCAAACATTAATGCCCCTCAGTTTCTGTACTTTGTCGAGACCATCTACCCAGACGGTTGCTTCTCTGAAGAACTCTTCAGCCTCTTCTGCTTCGCCAAACATGTCCTCTTCTAGTTCCTCTTCTGGTTCTTCACGCCTGATACGATAAGCGTGATGAGCCTCGTCGTTCATAACGAGCAGATTCCTTTTCCCTCCGATATCGCGCAATACTTCGTCGATCAAGGCAGTATCGCTCTTTACATATCGGGCGGACTCAACCTTCACGCGCTTCAACGCACCCGACCTATCTCTCTCCTCTTTAAGTACAGTCAACAACCCAGCTGCAATCTGCCGATTCAATTCACTTGGCGTGAGATAACGATGTCCGCGGGCAGAAGTTTTCTTAGGGCCGATTATGATTGACTCGATCTTCTTCTCCCGGACGCCCGATCTGATTACTTTCGAGCTGACTCCACCCTGTTGCACCGTCTGCGGTTCGAACACGTGCCAATTAGTTACCAGCACTTTCCCTTGCGTGAGCATCTTCATCAACTGCTCGGATACGATGTCGCGCGTTCGATAGACACTTGCTTCGCCAAGCTCCGGCTTCAGTTCGTTCAGACGGTGACGAATTGTGACGTTAGGACAAACGACAAGCACAGCATCCGAGAAGCGGCCATCGCTGCGATTTGCCAGCTTGTTAAGAATGCTCCACGCAGCGACCATTCCCATGACAGTCGTCTTGCCAGTACCAGTCGCCATCTTGCAGGCATAACGAAGAAAGCCGCGATAACCTTCCTTCTTTCTCTCTTCGCCGGGCTCGTCGCGTGGGACTTCGATTCCTTGTAGAAAATCAGCTCGGGCTTCTGTCAAGAAGATGATCGTCTCGGCCGCTTCAACCTGTGCGAAGAACAAGCGCTTTTCTCGCCCCTCTCGTCTCCACCATTGAAGCAGCTCGTTCGTCGTGCGCGTCACGCCGGGATAGCCGGCATCTCGCCACGCCTTCACTCGCTCGCGAACCAAGTTAACGAGTTTTAGTTCGATAGGAACGCCACGATCGCCACGATAGTCTTTGCCGGCCTTCGCTTTGGGATCGCGATAGAAGTAGACGGCTGGCCTGCGATCGGGCAAAAGCTGTGGCTGCTCGCCTTCGACAATATTCCAGTGCTGCTTCGGCTCGTCGTACGGCGAGTTGATGATTGGTTCAGGAACTTGGTAGTTGCTCATTGGCCGATTACGGCAGTCGATCCTGATGCGTCCGATCAGGCACATCGCCTCTCCGCTTCGAGTCTTCTGCCATTTGGATTTTTCCCACCGAGCAGGTCCATATCTGACATTCAGGACAGAGTTCGCCGTGATAACCCGGTGGCATCCACCGCAGCAATTCGGCTCGCCAGACAAACGCGAACTTCTCGCATCCACAAATGGCGTAGCCTCGAGCCTGCTCCTCGGGCGTCATCCGCCGCGCTTCCATAGTTGGTTAGTGTTGGTCCCTTGTGGTCACTCGTTTGGGAGCCGCCCTCCGATTGCTGGTCGCTGTGTGAGTGCGGCGGATTGGAAGTCGCACCAGTCGATCAGCGTATTTGGCCTCAAGCCGGCGCATTCTTGCGGCGAGACGTTTTAGATCGTAATCGCATTCTGCGGCGATTTTGTCCCGGGCGCGCCAGACTTCTTCTAGTATTTCGTGTTTCATGACTTCATCATACCATCAGCTCGTGCGGTGTACAGATGACTGGAGCTGCATGACCTTCGCGGATACAAATGGCGCGGAGTCTTTCGACGATAGCGGCGTTCGCGATGTGCCGGCAATTCCAGGTGAGAAGAAAATCCATTCCATGGACCGACGCAACCGCGATATGCGCGGCATCGGCAGCAGCTTTGGCTGGAATCAACCGGCTCCCTAACAGAGCGCGGGTCAGTGCCTCCGCCTCCGCCGCATAGGCGAGCACCCGACATTCCTTCAGGACCTCGACACGCGCCGCCGCCGCCGCAGCGTCGCCCTGGCTCGCTTCATCCAGAACAAACGCGGAAACGTATAGCTCGTACCGCTGCCGTCGCTCGGTCCACCAGTCGCGAGTAGCTTGCTGTTGGCCAGCAATCAACACATCGCGACTCGGCCATGCTGTTAGGAGGCTTGGGATTGTGGTTTCCACGTAGAGCTTCGGCCTCACGTTCCCCCCTAAAGCTTCTCAACAACGAGAAGTTCATTGCCGCGATCGTCGATGACTTTGACCGCGATCTGTTTGTGTTCGCCGGCTTCGAATGGCTCGCTCTTGTTGCTGGCGAGGTGTTCCCAAACGCTGTCTTCGTAGACGCCCTTCAGCGCACGCTTTAGGTTGTCCCAGGCGCTGGTACGTGGAAAGAATGCCTGGCTCACATGAAAGCTCAGCTCGTTGTAGTTAGTATCGAGGAACCAAGCGGGCACTTGACCGCCCGGCTCGTGATCTACCTCCATTGAAACCGGATCGAAAACGTCCAGGCCTACCAGTTCAACTTGATATTGATGCGGTCCTTCCTTTGAATCTTTGCGGTGGACCTTTATTTCAGGCAATCCACACACGCTGAAGATTTGACTGCTGCGCATGTGCTTCAAGAGATCGCCCATCATCAGGTCTGGCGTGGCTTGTACATATGTCGCCGGAATTCCAACGACTTCCGCGCAGTTATCGATGAGGGTTCGAGCATTCGGCTGAATCGCAAAACCAATGACGTAGAGATGCGTGAAGCTCTTCGCGTAAGCTTCCCGAGCCGCTTCAAAGACAAGCTTCTCGCTAACTGCGCCGTTCTCCGGACCGAAAACGAAGGCGACTGGCTTGTCATCGCCATTCTCGACGAGCGCTTCTGCTGAGAGTGAAAGGGTTTTGGTCGGAGGCCGCACGCTCTTGAAAGTGACCGTGCGATTACCTTCGAGTCGAAGCACAGGACTTCGTCGCAGAACTTCTAGCATGCGCTCAACGAACGAGCCGTAGTCATCGGCAACGCCGCTGTCTTCGATTCCATCGCCTTCCCAATCAACCGGTGTGGGGATGGTTGCCTCAAACCAGAAGGGACCACTCACGCGAGTGACACCCCTCTTGACTTCGGGGCGATCAACCAGAACTTCTTCAGCCGGGGCCTCATTGTTTGCGATTGACCCCAACGTGATATGCGGAACGATCCCGCCGACCTCTTCACCCTTTTGATTCTGTTTGCGCGAGTAAACGAATCCTCGGGCTGGCCCACGCGATTCGTCGTTCAGTTCGTAGAACGGAAAAGTTGCGGTAAGCAATCGTTGTCTCGCGAGGGCAAGAGGCACACGACTCGTGTCGATCGTGATCCAACGCCGACCCCACTGCTCCGCAACATAGGCTGTCGTTCCACTTCCACATGTCGGATCTAAAGCCAAGTCACCAGGATCGGTGGTCATCAAGAGGCAACGCTCTATGACTTTCGTAACGGTCTGAACAACGTAAAATTTTGTATCAACAAAACCAGCCTGCGTTGTGTCCGTCCAAAGATTTGTTAACGGCTGGACGGCGAAATCATCAAAAAAGCGAACGTATTGAATTTGATTAGACGACTCCTGAATTCGTCCGGCCTTCGAGAGAGTTTCCATCCCAGCATTCGTTGTCTTCCAGTGATTCCTTGCTCCCGGATGATAGCTCTTGCCCCTAAACTTGAACTCGACGGTGCCAGTGGGTGTTGGTCCTTGAGACGTCAAATTGTCCAGGCGGTAGAGTCTCCCACCTTCTGGCACAGCTGCTTCGCCTTTCCGCTCTTCTCTGGTCAATGGTCTTCTCGTGCCATCTCTTTCTTGAATGTAATTTAGCCCCCACCCGCCTGTCGCGCGTGGATCTTTTGGCAGGAATATTTGTCGATACTTGATGCGCTCGCGGTCCTTCGCAAACCAAATGAGGTAGTCCGCAACTGAGCCAATTTCATCGGCGGTTTGCAGCGAAGTTGTTACAAACGGAATGACCGCGCAGAAATTCTGTGCCCCGAGCACCTCATCCATCAACTCGCGAACGTGATGCAGATTCTCATCGCTGATCTGTACGAAGATACTGCCAGAGGGATGGAGCAGTTCGCGAGCAAGCAGAAGGCGGTCACGCAGATAAGTCAAGTACGAATGCAGCCCCAATTCCCACGTGTCGCGGTAGGCCTGCACCATTTCTGGCTCACGAGTTAGATCCTCATCATCGTTGTGCCTTACATCACGCTTGCGAACGAACGGCTGAAAATTTGATCCAAACTTCACGCCATAAGGCGGATCGATGTAGATCATCTGAACTTGTTCGCCAAGAAACTCATAATGGAGGAGCGAGTTCATTACAACAAGCGAGTCACCAAGAATCATTCGATTGACCCATTTGTCCGAGTGCTCGTAAGCGCCCAGAATTTGATCGGTTACTGAATGCTGCGGATCGCCGAAGAACTGGAACATATCGGTCTGGCGATCGCGCGTGTGGCCTTTAAGCGTTTCGAGGATTGCTTTTGTTGACAGCCGCTCGTGAACAAACAGCGGCAAGGTGGGAACATCGAATGAAAGTCGTTCAGCCTTTCCGGCCCAGTTCAGGAACGGGCCGCTCATCGCCTTCAACTCACGCAAAGCCTCATCTGCTTGTTCGAGATTGCCGGCGACCAGTCGAAGGACAGCTTCATTCGAGAGGTCCGGATTCTCAGCAATCAGTTTCTGAATTTCAGCGTCTGAAAGTTTCTTTCTAATCTCGGATAGTTGATCCGTGGCTGTCGCGAGCCGCTGCTCTCCCTCTTCACGCGCAGGATTCTGCCCATCCCAGCGAAGCTCCGGAGCCAGCGATGAATCGTAACGGTAGGTTTTGGGAGGCTTCTTCTTCCGAAACTGAGCCTGTGTTCCAACATCCGGACGGAGGAGGCTCTCCGATTCCGGGTGCTTGTAGAACTCGGCTTCAGTCGGCGTTGAGCTTTTACGCCTCGGCATTGTCTTCTCCGTTAACGTTCGAGATCAGTCTAATCTCTACCTGTAAAGATTGAATTGTCGAAAGCGAGATTTGAAGAATAGCATTTTTGACACGAAAAGTGATGGGGTAGGTAGAAGCGGACCAAGTTTTCGATGACGTAGTAGCTTCGCTTATTGCAAACGAAAGCGGCGATGCCTCACTCATCGCTGCTTTCTGCGCAGCCAGCCTGACGGCAGTTTCGAGTTTCGAGTTCAGGGTTTAGAGCTAAGAGCGGCGAGGTGTCCCAGCCATCATTTTTTCTTCACCGGCGGGTGTTTCGAGTTTTTCACGAGGTGAATGTCCTCGTCAGACTGAACCCACCTGCCATCAATGCGCATAGATGCGGGCCGCCTTCTCGCGAGGAATATAGCGGAGCAAAATACTTCCATTCTCTTCGGGATGAGCGGCTCTGGCCTGACTGAGTACGTCTTCGGGGGTATCTGCTACGAACAGCTCTTGGCCCGCAACGCAGATGCATTTGCCGCGATGGCGCGTGTAAATCTCAGAGGCATGCTCCTGTAACCAAGCCGAGTTGCATTCGAAACGCTCATCCTGCCCAAGCGCCCTTGCCAATTCTTCAGGGTCGGTCACTTCCTCCATCACGACAGGGAATCTCTGTGTTCCGATTCTGGACTCTTTCAAGAGACGAATCATTTTCACCCTCCTCAATGCCTCTTTATCATCACCCATATTCCAGACGGTAGCATAGTAGCATTTCGCCCGCGAACCTTTCGACGAGAATCATCAATGTGGTCGAAATCGTGCGGCCACCCTTCTACTTCGCTGTCCTGTTCGCCAGCGCATCCAGGTGCTTCCTCGCTTCCACAGCTTCGGAGCTGTTCGGATAGCGCTTGAGGATTTCACGCCAGGCGGCGCCGTTGTAGGAAAACTTTTTCGCCGTCCGATCGAACAGAAACGTGATGCCTTCGCGGTTGTAGCGATCGAGGCCGTTCGGAATTCAGATAGTACTGAAATCGGCTTTCTTTTCTCATCTTTGGCGTGAGGCACTCCTGCGCACTATAACATCCGTGATTTCCAGATTTCAGGATTGCGGCGGGAATGAAAGATAGCGACGACCTGAGTCTCATCAGTTGTGAGTTCATAGAAGACCGCGAAAGGAAACCGGCGAACGACGGCGCGTCGGAGACTCCGATACACGATCGGATAAAGGTGGGGATCGCGGGCAATTCGCATCAACGCCTCGTCGATGCATTGCATGAACTCGGCGTCCAAATCGCTGCGCTGGCGCGCGTACCATTCGCGGGCCTCGGCAAGTTCAGCGTCCGCGTCGGAGTGGAAGCGAATGCGCATTGATACTCACCGAGAGTTCATGAATTCAGCTTTGATTTCGTCCCACGTCCGGCCTGCGCCAGGATTAGCTCTCAATGATTTCAATCGCCGATCAAGCTCTCGCTTCTGAGCATCGTTCAACTCGAAAGACTCATTCTCCTGAGCAATAGTGTCCCAGATTTCTTCGACTAAGAGGATACGCTCCGGGATGCTGAGCTTCTTTGCCTGTTCGGTTAAGTCTGTTTGCATAGCGAACATTATACGGGGAAATGGTTCAGTATTCGAACATTCTTCCCATTCGTTACGACGCAGATGTGCGCCCGAGGAAGCACGGTGCCGAGATGTTCCGTTTCTGCTTCCACATCTACCTCAGCGTCTTGTTTGCTAAGGCATCAAGATGTTTCCTCGCCTCTACGGCCTCCGGGCTGTTCGGATAGCGCTTGAGGATTTCACGCCAGGCAGCGCCGTTGTAGGAAAACCTTTTCGTCGTCCGATCGAAAAGAAACGTGATGCCTTCGCGGTTGTAGCGATCGAGGCCGTTGTAATTCAAGTAGTAACTGAATTCCGGCGCGCCGATTGGCGGCAATTCGTTTTTCGCGAAGCGCCGCCCGGCGTCGTGCGTGAGTTTATCGGCCACGTCTTCGGCTTCGCCCGCGTACATCGCGAGCACTTTCGAGCGCAAGAGCGATTGCGGAAACGCATCGAGAAAAGTCTTGGCGCGCACGATGCGATCGAATTCGTCCGAGTTCTCGATCAGCGTCAACAATCGCCGGTCGTCTCCCGCGCGCCAGGGCACGACCACGGCGTCGCTCTGCAACCAACCGAACGTCCGGCTGCTGAGGGCCACGCGATAAAACTTCAAACCATCGGCGGTGGTTCTTTCTCCGCGAATCGAAACCAGATGACCGCGACTCAAACGCTCCAGCAATTTTGCGGTGAGATCGGGCGCGGCTCGCAACGCCGAGAGCCGCTCGTCAACTACCACGGCGACGCGGCCACCAGGCGGTAAGCGTTTCTTCCCAAATGCATCTGGAGAAGAAACCAGCACCAGAAGCGTCAGCGCGGAAATACCGATCAGTTTCTTGATTGATCTGAGGGACAGGGCTTGCCTCCTTTGCCAAGTGAGGTTGCGAAGGCGACAAACTTGGCGGGCGCGATCGTAAACAGGCAGCAGGCAAGTTGCCTGGGTTCCGCACGCAGGATGCGTGCGCTCCTAACGAATCGCGCGGCGGCGAGCTGGGCCAGCAACCGTGGGATTAATTTTCACGCGAGATTCAGCAGCGACCAGGCGCCGCTGAACTCCTGCATGATGAAAGTGACAAATAGCTACTGCGAGCGCGTCCGCTGCGTCGTGTGGTTCAGGGACTGACGTAAGTGAAAGGAGCACTCGGACCATCTCCTGGACTTGTTGTTTCTCGGCGTTGCCATAGCCGGCGACGGTCTGCTTGATCAGTCGCGGCGAGTATTCACTGATTTCCAACGCTGCGCTTTCGGCGGCGAGCAAGGCGACGCCTCGCACCTGACCTAACTTGAGAATGACTTTCGGATTGTGGGCATAGAACGCGTCTTCGATTGCGCACGCGTCGGGTTTCAATCGCGCGATGACTTCCTCGAGACCGCGACTGATAGTCAGGAGCCGCGAAGAGAAACTTGCCGATGGCTTTAGTTTGAGCGCGCCGAACTCGATCAAGCGATACTTACGACCGTCGCTATCGCCTTCGACGACGCCCCAACCGGTCGTCTCACTCCCCGGATCGATTCCCAAGACACGCATTATGAGCCAGAGTTTACAGCATCATGCAAGAGGGTGCACAAATGGTCGACTTTCTCTACTAAGCGCGAGCTTTAGCTAGCTTTGCAACTTTGACTATCACGTCTAGCTTCTCAGTAATTTCTGGGTCGAGCTTGTCTCTAGGAACCAGACTAGCCAAAACATGGTAACCCGACTTTCGTAACTGAAGTGGAAGATTCAGTGTCTTAAAATATAGTCTGAAGACTCTGCCGAGGACCTCCTCACTCGCCTTCACGTCAGCCGACCAAGGATTCAGATTGTCTATTTCGAGGAGCTTCGTTACCTCTGCGATGGATTGGGTCATCGCTTCTTCCCGTAGCGCTCTCTCCGCAATCCCAAACAAATCATCCGGCAAATCATAGCGGGCGTATGCGACAAGAACTTCTTCCATACAGAAGTAATTCTCAATTTCTCGGCGACGCCACATCGTTTCGGTCAGACCCCTAGCGGATTGAAGTTCGGCGTTGAGACGATCGAAGAGAGCAAGGCCTACAAGATCATTCTTGGCTTCTCGCAATCCGAAGAAATGTTCACGGGCCCTTTCTGGCAGATTGGTTTCTACATACTTCACGAAGGGTCGCTCTAGGTAAGCCTGGGCATCATGATCCAGAGTCTTCGCGAACGTCTGAAGAATGGAAAGGTCAGTTGATCCCTCCACATAAAGTACCCAGCCCTTTTCTTCCGCCTGATAGTACTGATCGAACCCGATATCCTGGAGGGACTTCAACACTTGGGGCCCGCGGTCATCAATACGGTGGGGCTTGCCGACGAAGGCGATTACCACGTCGCGATTGGCGGCCTCGCCCAGCACTACTTCGGAGTGACTGGCGGCGATTATCTGGGAACTCTGTTGTTCAGCAACTTGGATGAGAAGGTTGTACGTTTGTCGTTGGCGTAGAATCTCAAGGTGTGCGTCGGGTTCGTCGAGTAACAACACCGCGCCCGGATTAGCGTAAAGGTGAGCAAGCAAAAGTAGAGTCTGTTGCAGTCCGCGCCCCGAGGAGGAGAGATCCAGACGGTTCGCCCGTTCGTCCTTGTAAGCCATCGTGATCTCGCTGCGCTCGGCGATCAAGAGGGGCTCAAGCAGCTCAACACCAAACAAGTGACGAATGTGCCCGACTAGATCACCCCAGTGGCCGCCCTCTTTTTCCTGATGAATCTTATAGCAAAGATTGCGCAGGACCTGGGCAGTTTGTCCTTGACCAATCAGCACTCCCACCTCTCCGGGTTGCTTAACGAATTCTCGATCAGCGAGCCCTGACATGGGCGGCAAGAAGGCAACACGGACGTTCTCAACATCGTCCGGCACCGGCATTCTCTTCTTACCGCTTTTATCCAGCCGAAGTGGCCGGCAATAGAATGACTCTTCATTGGCGTAGTCAAATTCCAATCCACATGACCATGGGCTGCCGTTGACGACACCGTCTACTATTATCTCCACATTTACATTCTGAGTTTTCGGAGTACTCTTTCCGTTTTCTTCTGTTCGGGTGACATCACGAACATAAAGGTCGCGCCAGAGAAGGTTAGCGCTAGGAACAGGGATGGAGAATAAGTCACGCCGGTTGACAGTAACGCCGGGCCTCTTCTCTGGAGAGGACTTTCCTTTTCTTTTTTCGTTCCAGCGGCGAAGGCCTATATCCCAAAGGGCGAGGGCCTGCAGCGCGGTTGTCTTCCCAGAGTTGTTCGGACCAATTAAGACGACAGCTTTGTCGAGATCGATGTCAACATCGTCAAAGCGCTTGAAGTTGCGAATCTTGATGTGAGTTAGCATTTTGACAACGGAATCGTTGAGAAGTCACGCCGCGGCCATGTCGGCTTCGCTGATGTCAAAGTTGGCGTGGACTTTTTGCACGTCGTCGTGATCTTCGAGCGCTTCCATCAGGCGCAGCATCTGCTGGGCGTTGCCGCCTTCGAGCTTGATGTAGTTTTGCGGCACCATGGAAACTTCGGCGACTTGCGGCTCGATGCCGGCGGCTTTGATTGCGGAGCTAACGGCCTCGAAGCTTTCCGGCGAAGTAATGATTTCGAAATTCTCTTCGTCGCTGCGCAGGTCTTCAGCCCCGGCATCGGTGACGATTTCGAACAATTCATCTTCAGACTTTGCCGCCTTCGGGACGACGATATAACCCTTCTTCTCAAACATCCAAGCCACTGCGCCGGCGGCAGCAAAGTTGCCGCCGTTCTTCGAAAACATATGCCGAATCTCCGCCACGGTGCGATTACGGTTGTCGGTCATCGACTCGATCAGCAGCGCAACGCCGCCCGGGCCATAGCCTTCATACGTGATCTCGTCGTAGGTGACGCCTTCTTCCGCGCCCGTGCCGCGACGGACGGCCCGATCGATTGTGTCATTGGGCATGTTGCCGGCTTTGGCATCGAGAATCGCCTTGCGCAGGCGCGCGTTGGCATCAGGATCGCCGCCGCCGGTGCGGGCCGCGACGGTAATTTCCTTGATGAACTTGGTGAAGAGTTTGCCGCGCTTGGCGTCAGTCGCACCCTTCTTGTGCTTGATCGAATGCCACTTTGAATGACCGGACATTGAGCTTAGCGATCCTTAAATGAAATTCTTTGATTGAGTTTGAGGGCAGAATATATCACAAGGGCGCGGTGCGCTCCCAAGGCCCACACTGTTGCGAGCGGGTTTGTTTAGAGTTCAAGCTTTAGCTTGTCCCCGTAATCAGCAATCTAAAGATTGAACTCTGAACCCGAAACCGCTTCGCTACTTCAACTTTTCGTATTCGGCGTGGGCTTCGATCAGAATGGGAATTGTCGGATCGGCGTCTTTCCAGAGCGCGAATAAATCCTGATAGGCTTTGCGCGCTTTTCCAGGGTCGCTGTTGAGCGCGGCCGCGCGCGCCAGTCCGACGTAGGCCATCGGATACAACGGCGACATCGGATACCAACCGCGATGGTCGATGATCATTTGGAACTCCGTCGCCGCCTGGGCGCCGTTTCCCTGTTTCAGATAAGCCTGCGCGCGCAGGTATTGGGGCCAGAAGTCACCGTAAACTTCGTACTTTCGCGCCGGCTCAAGCAACTGTATCGCCGGCACCGCATTTCCTCGATTCAATTCAAGCTGCGCGCGGATCACGGGGAGCCAAACCGTACTGAGCAGAGTGTCCAGTGGAAATCGCTTGGATAGCTCGTTAATGAGAAATTGGGCCGAGCCGGTTTGGTCGCAAGCAGCAAACGCGTTCCCGGCCTTGATCAACGTCGACCGATCGCGCGAGAGCGCCAGCGCCTTTTCCGTGAACTGCGGCAGTGCTCCGCAGTTTCCAAAAGTTGCATTGCGCTCCGCCTCCTGCAAGAACTCCAGCGCCGCCGCTTGTTTCAAATCGCTCCGCTGCGCCAGCTCCATCGCGTGGTCGCTAAGCTGATTAGCCCTGGTCACCTGTCCGGCAAACTCAGCGGCTTGGGCCTCCCAATCCTGGGCAAGGTACTCGTCCGGCTTTCCGACAGCCCAATCGCGCTGCTCTTTCAACGCGGCCTGGTCACCCTGCACAAAGGCAATGTGATAAAGCCGGGTGTGCATATTCGTAGTCTCCAGCTTTAGCGCCAGAGCTTGCCGCAATACATCTTTGGCCTCGTCGAAGCGATTGAGACCAATAAAGGCCACTGCCAGGTTCGCCTGCGCCCGAGCGTCTTTTGGGTTTAGACGGACCGCTTCACGACCTTCTCCGATTGCTTTCTCAAAAGGTCCGACCAGGGTGTATCGGTTGCAGAGAAGATTGAAGGGCTCCCAGTCTCGAGGATACGTACTTTGCCAAAGCGCCAGCGCCTCAATGTGCTTGTCCCATTCTCCCGTGACGCCACCGTAATAACTCGACGAAATGTACAACCTCTCACGCTCGCTGACGCGGTCGCGAAGTTCGTAGGCCTTCTGAGAGGCGTCGCGCGAGAATTCCAACTGCTTTGTGTTGTTATAGCAGGCGGCCAATCGAGCGTAGGCGATCCCGAAATTCGGATCCAGTTCGACGGCATGTTTGTAAAGAGGAATCGCTTCGCGATATTTGGCGCTCGAATGCTGTTCAACCCCCAGCGAGTAATATCTGAGTGCTTCCAGCGACGACGTAGTGACCTGATCGATAGGAGCGTCGAACTTTTGAATTGAGGCGAGCGACTCGCCCAGCTTTTCGCGCAGCCTCGAAGCCGCCTGCCCGAGCGACTTCAACACCTGTTCTTTCCCATCAACCTCGAACTGCTCCTGGGCAAGCGGGTCTCCGGTGCGCGAGTTTAAGGCCTCGAGCGACACCACGTAATGCCCGCTACCCAGGCTCGAGATCGATCCGAGCAACATCGCTTTGAGTCCTTGTCGCTCACAGATTTCGCGCGCCACATCTCGCGTCACTCGCTCGTCAGGCGAGCGATTCATGAACTTCAAAGTGTCGCGCACGCGCTCTTCAGAAAAGATGTCGAGGAACGGTGACTGACCAAGCTGAACCGCAAGCGCTTGCTTGAGAGTTCCGTCAAAAACGGGATCGCCGGTAGTGTTGAGAAAATCCGCCAGCAGAATCGTATCCTTGTCGGTGAGCGTCACCCGCTGGCGAGGGAAATAGATGTAAACCGCGACGGCGATTAGCACGATCGCCAGCCCGGCGACCGCCACCCCGATTTTGTGACGTTTGATCTCGCTCACGATATATTCCGCGCTCGACACGCGCGTTTGCGCACTCGGCATGGGGCCGGTGGGCTTTGCCGCGCCCGGAACCGACGTGTGAACGCCCGGCAGCGTCGCCAGGATGTCAGTATCGGTGTAGGCCAGGCCGGCAGCACTAAGCGCACCAGTCAACTTGTCAGGGGGCATCGAACGCTCCAGCTCGGTCTGAAACTCGAGCCGCTGTTTCAGCTTCTTCAAGTCTGACTCGAATTCCTTGATTGTCTGATAGCGCTCGTCAACGTTCTTGCGCAACGCCTTCATCACGATCCATTCAAACTCAGCGGGCAGATTTGGCGCGAAGCGCGCGATGGGCGAGGGATCGGTTTTGGCTATTGCCACGATCACGTCAGTCTTGGTGTCCCCGAAAAACGGCGCGCGGCCAGCCGCCATCTCGTAGAGCACGACGCCGAGACTCCAGATGTCGGTGCGTACGTCCACGGGTTTTCCCCGCGCCTGTTCGGGCGACATGTATTGCGACGTCCCCATTACTACGCCAGCATCCGTTTGCACCAACACGCGGGTCACTGCTTCGCCGTCCGCTTCTTCGCCGCTGGACGGTCTCTCCGTAAGCTTCGCGAGACCGAAATCCAAAACCTTCACATGACCGCTACGCCGGATCATTATGTTCTCTGGCTTGATGTCGCGATGAATGATGCCGGCGGCGTGAGCTTCTTCCAATGCGCCCGCAATCTGAATTGCGGTGTTCAGCACTTCCCCGAGTTCCATCGGCGAAGCGTGCAGGCGCTTTCTCAACGTCACACCGTCGACAAACTCCGTCGCGATGTAATGCCGTCCGCCTTCGTCGCCCATTTCATAAACCGTGAGAATGTTTGGATGATTCAAAGCAGAAGCGGCATACGCCTCTTGATCGAAACGACTCAAGCGATCGCGGTTCTGCGTCAGCTCTTCGGCCAGCAGTTTGAGCGCTACCTTGCGTCCGAGGTTTGTGTCCTCGGCAAGATAGACCTCGCCCATGCCGCCCGCGCCGAGCTTTTCCAGAATTCGGTAACGCGCAATGGATTTCAGTTCCACTCGTGTGCTTCTCTATTTTGAAAGAATTAATTGCTCCAGCGTTGCAGCGTCCGCGCCGCGGACCCGAACCACTTTGCTTTTCGAAGTTGCTCCCGAAACAATCTCGACTGCATTTTGCGGCAATTTGAAGATTTTCGCCAGAATACGAACCAACTCCCGGTTCGCCGCTCCCGAAACGGGTGGCGCCGCAATGCGAACTCGCAAGGCGCCATCGTGCTCGCCACAAATCTCGCTACGCGACGCGCGAGGAACGATACGTACCGCGAAAGTGAGGCCGCGGTCCTGTGAATAAGGAATCACGTTCGGGTGAATAATAAATCGCGAACCGCGAAATAGTAAATCGAAAATCGAGCCGCCGTTGAAAGGCTCAGAAAAACCGCACCGGCAATCCCTTCAAGAGCGTACCCGCCACCACAAATTGCAGCAGGTAAAGGATGACGAACGCGACGATTGGCGAGACGTCGAACATTCCTACCGTTGGGATCATGCGCCGCAGTGGCGCGAGCATAGGCTCAGTCGAACGAAACAGCAGTCGCACCCAGCGATTGGGATAGCCGGTAATCAGATACGAACACAGGATGCGCAGGAAGATCATCAAAGTGTAGAACCCGAGAAACCCAAAGAGGACATAACCAGCTATCGCGGCGGGCGCTCCCACCCGTGGACGCGACAGCGCATAGAGAATGCCGGCTACTGTATTAAGGATGTTCTCAGCCAGCATGAACGTAAGATAACCAAAGACCATTATCAAAACCACCGCAATGAACGGCGCGACTCTGGGTTCGATCCTAAATCCGATCAGCAGGCGGCGCACTGGATGGATCACAGGATCAGTAAGCCGTCCGACTGTGCGCACCGACCAGTTAAAGGGGTTTCTGTCGAGGTACTTGAAAAGCGAGCGTAAGAGGATCAGCAGGATCGCCGCAGCCGAAGCCGTGATTATGCCCGCGGTGATGAAAGAAGCGATTGACTGAATCAATGACATAGGATTGTTCGTAGGGGCAGGGCTCGTCCCGGCCCGTTTCGACGGCTACGCCTTTTCTCGCTCGCCAAAAATCGCCGTGCCGACGCGCACGATGGTGGCGCCTTCTTCGATCGCGATTTCGTAATCGTGCGTCATACCCATCGAAAGCTCGCCGCGCAACTCGCCGAACGCTCCTTGCGAACTGAGTTCGTCGCGCAGCTCGCGCAACTTTCCAAAGAACGGCCGCACCTGTTCGGCGTCATCAAAGTACGGCGGCAATGTCATCAGTCCCGTCAGTCGCAGACGCTCACACTGCTTCAAGGCCTCGACTATCGGCGCAACCTCGGCTTCAACTACACCCGACTTGGTGGCCTCTCGGCCCAGATCGACTTGAATCAAGACCGGTAGCTCTTCTCGGTTTAGTTCAATGCACATCCGATCGAGCCGTTGCGCCAGCGCCACCGAATCGAGCGAATGAATCACATCAAACAACTCGACCGCGCGCCGCGCTTTGTTGGATTGCAGATGCCCGATCAGATGCCAGCGGGCCGCGTGACGGCCAACTTCCGGAATCTTCGCGTCCGCTTCCTGCACGCGGTTCTCGCCGAGGTTGGTCACGCCGGCGGCGATTGCCTCGCGAATGATTTGAGACGAATGAGTTTTGCTAACCGCTACTAGTTTGACGTCGTGAGGTCGGCGGAGCGCGCGAACCGCTGCCTCTGCCATCCGCTCGAGCACGCGCTCGAGACGCTGGCGGATTTGCTCTTGACCCTGCGCGATTGAATTCATTTCAGCAACAAAATTGAACGGCAACTATAACAATCGGTCAGTTGTGCGGCAACCAGGCTTTGCCCAACACACTCGATAAGAGTAACGAACGAAACGATATGGTTGTGTGAGATGCGAGCGGATGAGCCGATGTCCTTATTTAATCGTGAGGAGAGTTGACGGCATGGATCTTGTTGCTAGTTTCGGCGTAATGAGAAAGACTATTCGTCTTGGAGGAGTTGTTATGAAAGCAGTGAAACACAATCGCAAGATATGGTTGATTCTGGCTAGCTTGTTTCTGTTAGCAGCTTTGCCGGCGGCGACATTCGGGCAGGGACGTGGTCGCGGCCGTGGTCAGGAGAAAAAGCTGGGCAAGTTCGAAAACGGTCATGATGCGCGCGACGGTCGCCTGGACGGTCGCGGTCCGAGAGGAACGCAAGTTGGGCGACGGAATCGCGATGACAGAATTTTCTTTCCGAGTCGCCGAACTCGAAGAGGCAATCGCATTTTCGTACCGCGCAATCGACATCGGGAAGTTGATCGTGACGGAGACGTAGACCGGGACGATTTCTTGCTGGGCCGGCGCCAAAACAGATCAACTCGTCTCGAGCGACGACATGCGCGACGTTTCCATTTAAGACGTCGATAGCGCTGCAAACGCCTGCTTGACACCCTATGATCGCGTTCGTAAGATCATCGCGCTCGGGGATGTGGCGGAACTGGCAGACGCGCAGGTCTCAGAAGCCTGTGATGGTGACATCGTGGAGGTTCAAGTCCTCTCATCCCCACCATGAATTCAGGGCGAGTCCCGACTTGTCGGGATTCGCCCTTTTTGATTTGCAGCAAGATAGTGTCAGAAGCCCGACCGTCAGGGAGGGCTAGACCCGAAAGTTGCCCTTGCTTACGCGCGGGCTTCTTCTGACACTATGCGCGGCTCGCGCGCTCGGTATTTCGTGACTTAGGTGCGGCGCCTTAATTTCCCGCCAATCACGACGCCAACGGCGCCGATAAATGGACCGAGGAACACCACCCATGTCGGGTGCCTGGCTTTGTCCCTCGCATCCTTTTGGGAAACGTTTCCAATCCGCACTTCATGAGTGTCGGGGTGCAGCGACGTTCGCAAAAGCGCGGCCCCGAGACCCAATACCAATACCACGGCCGCGAGGGCCAGAGGCGCCTTGCCTCCTTTGGCGATGGCCGCGCAAATCAGGCCCGCGATAATGGAAGTGACTATGATGATCACAAACTGCATCGCCGTCCACCGGGTGGATGGCTGATACGATGCCGGCTTGAATGACCAGTCCGTGCCCATCAACCCATACATGGTCATGAACGAGGCCACCTGCAGGATAGCCAACAGAATGAAAGCGACGATTACTCCGAGCACACTTCTCAGCATGAGATCGACTCCTCTTTAGCTAGACTGAAACCGCGTTGAGGACTGCTCGTTTATCATAGACGCAGGCTTATCCGCAAGCTTCTTCTCATTGTTGCGCTATCCCCGCCCGTCCTTTCCGCAAGACGTATTTCTGAATCTTGCCGGTGGCGGTCTTGGGAAGCTCGCTTATGAACGTGACTGTGTGCGGCGCTTTGAAGTGAGCGAGATTCGCGCGCGCGAACTCGCGTAACTCTTCTTCGGTTGCGGTCGCTTCGCTCTTGAGGACCACGAACGCATGCGGCACCTCGCCCCAGCGCTCGTCCGGCAGTCCGACTATCGCGACTTCCTGCACGGACGGATGCCGCAACAGCACGCCTTCGACTTCCACCGAGGAAATATTTTCGCCGCCGCTGATGATTACGTCTTTCAAGCGATCGCGAATCTCGACGTAGCCGTCCCGGTGCACCACCGCAGCATCGCCAGTGTGAAACCAACCGCCTCGCATCACTTGCTCAGTCGCTTCCGGGTCGTTGTAGTAGCCAGCCATGATCACGTTGCCGCGCGCGACAATTTCACCTTGCGTGGCGCCGTCGCGCGGCACTTCGCTTCCATCCTCATCAACGACGCGCAGCTCACCCGAAGTTATCAACTCTACGCCTTGCCGTGCTTTGATCTTTGCGCTCTCTCCGGAAGAAAGTTCCGCGTGTTCCGGGCGCGGCTCGCACACAGTGATGAACGGCGTGGTTTCCGTGAGGCCGTAGACATGAGTGATCGTCCAGCCTAATTCGTCTTCGAGCCGTTGGATTGTCGAAGCCGCCGGCGGCGCACCAGCCGTTACCACGCGAATCCCGCGCGGGGCTGCGCGGCGCAACTCGTCCGGCGCATTCGCCAGAGAGATCAAAACAGTCGGCGCAGCGCAGAGCATCGTGATGCGCTCCGTCGTCATCAGCTCAAAGACCGCGCGCGGTTCGACTTTTCGCAAGCAGACATGCGTCGCGCCTGTGGCCGTCACCGTCCAGACGAAAGTCCAGCCGTTCGCATGAAACATCGGCAACGTCCACAGGTAACGATCGGCGCAGGTCATATGCTGATGAACCAGCGTGCCGACCGTGTTCATGTAAGCGTTGCGGTGCGTGATCATCACGCCCTTCGGACGCGACGTCGTGCCGCTGGTGTAGTTGATCGTCAGCAGATCGCTTTCGCTAATCTCCGGACGATTGAATTCGCTTTGTGCTTGCTTAACCAGCGCTTCGTAATCCAGCCAGCCCGCGCGTTCTCCTTCGAGGGCCACGAAGTGTTCGACACCCGGAAGCTGGGATCGAATGCTGTCGACCGCCGCCAGATAATCAGCGTGTGCGCAGACGACGCGCGCGCCGCAGTGATTGATGAGGTAAACGAAATCGTCCGCAGTCAGACGGTAATTCAGAGGCACCAGCACCGCGCCGATTTGCGGCACCGCGTAAAACGATTCGAGCTGCGCGTGCGTGTTTGGCGCCAGATAGGCGACTCGATCGCCCGGGCGAACGCCGAGTCGCTGCAATGCCGACGACCAGCGATCGCAGCGATCAAGAAACTGCGCGTAGGTCAGCCGCAGTTCACCATCCACCACCGCTGCGCGGTCGCCATAAAGCTTGCGCGCCCGGCGTGCAAATTCCAGCGGTGTCAGCGGAGTTTCCATCTCTAGTCTCTAGAAACCTGGTCGGATGCTGTCAACGCAAGACTGGGGGCGAGTGCGGTCCTGATCTGACGGCGTATAGAGTACCAACTTTAGTTGGATATTTTCTCGCGTAACAAAAACCCGACTAAAGTCGGTACTCTGAACACCGCTTACCAAAGTAGGACCCTACCCTGGGACGCGCAGGCTTTGCGCGATCAACGGCACGACCTTTCGTGGAACGTCGATCGCCGGCTTAATGTGACGAGCATTCGTGAAGTGGCCGGCAACGTAGATGCCCGGCACGTTCGTCTCGAACGTTTCCGGATTGTAAACGGGCACTTCAGTGAACGCTGAGCGTCCGGCCTCTGTTTTCACTCCCAGCTTTCGCAGCAGAGTAAGATCGGCGTCGCTGCCCACCAGCACAAACACCACGTCGTTTGGGATCTTTAGCTTCTCTCCAGCGTCCGTGGTCAACGCGACTTCGCGTTCAGTGATCTCATCAACCTGTTTGTAAAGGACGACCCGCAGGCGGCCTTCGGCAATCTCGCGTTCCAGCGGCGAGCGCACCCAATGCTTCATCGCGCCCGCCTTCGGATCGCGATTCTCCCAGTCGCTGCGCCAGATCGCCATCGTGGTGCGCGCGCCTTCTTCAGATAAGAACAACGCGGCCTCGGCCGCGCTGTTGCCGCCGCCGACAACCATCGCGTCCTTGCGAACGTAAGGATAAGGCTCGACAAAACGGTGATGAACTTTGGGCAGGTCTTCGCCGGGAACATTCAGACGCCGCGGATGATCCATCGCGCCAATCGCGAACAAAAGCCGCCGCGCGTGATAAGTGGCGCTGGTAGCCCGCCCGGACACGTCCTGACCTTTCGTGTGCACGACGAATTCGTCCGGCTCGGCACGCTCAATATCGACAACTTCTTCGCCGGCGTTGACTCGCAAATTCTGATCGAGCACGAAATGGACGTAGTGCGAAAGCAATTCTTCACGCGTGGGCTTCTCGCGCACCGGCTTCAGCGCGCCTTCGCGCATCTCCAGTTCGTTCGTCGTCGAGAACAGCGTGCGGCCAACCGGGTACCCGCGAATCGTGTTCGCGATAGTTCCCTTTTCGATCACGACATAGCTGAGCCCTTCGCGGGCCGCGGCGTCGGCGGCAGAAAGTCCCGCGGGTCCGGCGCCGATGATTAGCAGATCGAGTTTTTCTTCGCTCATCTCTAACTTGGCGTTTGCGCTCTTTTTCTTTGCGTCTTTGCGCCTTTGCGTGAAATTCCTATCTCCAATCCCTCGACGGAAGACTAGCTCACGCAAAGGCGCAAAGACGCAAAGAAAACCAAATTCTTAGAAATCCAAAACACCTCGCGCCACCACAACCGAAGTCCCGCTCACGCGAACCTCTTCAACTTTCCCGGGCTCGCCCTTCACTGCCAAGCCGATGCGGCTGGGGCGATTGATAAAGTCTCCCTGCTCGATCACAAATCGGTAAACCCCATCAACTGGATCGACGTTCGCCGCGCCATGATGAACCAGATAACCTCCGAGCGGTCCCGCCGCGCTGCCAGTCGCCGGATCTTCGCCGATGTTCTGGCCGATGAAAAATCGCGCATGCGCGCGGGCCTCGCCGATTTCGAGCGTCTCGCGTGTGAATGCGTAGCAACCCGTCCCGTTCAATTCTTTCAAGACCTCGCTGCGCGCGAAAATCTCGTCGAGCAGAGGCTGGTTTACCCGACATTGGCCGAGATCGGCCAGCGATCGGATCGGCACCAGCAGCATTGTATTTCCGGTTGAGACAGCCTGGATCGGCAAACTCTCATCCAGGTCCTCGCGCGCCAAGCCCAGCGCGCGCGCGATGTCGGCTTGCTCATGCGGGTCTTCGATCTCGCCGCGAATTTCAAACTTGCCCTGCGTCATCACCACGCGCATAGGCTCGCCGTCTTTGAACTCGATTTCGATCGGCAACACGCCGATACCGACTTCGTGCTTGAGATGCACCCAGCCGTTGCCATTCTCTGGAAGCGCCACGACCCCTTCGCGCGCCAGACAATTCCAGGTGCCCACGATCGGATGGCCAGCGAATGGCAGTTCGCTTCCCGGCGTGAAGATGCGGAGCCTCCGCAATGCTCCTTCTTTTTCAGAAGGAAGCACGAAAACGGTTTCCGAGAGATTCATCTCACGCGCAATCTGCTGCATCTGCTCATCGCTGATTCCGTCGCCTTCGGGAAACACAGCGAGCGGGTTGCCGCAGAAAGGCTGGTCAGTGAAAACATCAAGTTGAATGAAATTGTGGATTGGCAAATTCTTAGGTCCTCCGTTTGATTTGAAAGCGCCGTTCAAAGGTAAAGAGCATCTTTCGTGTCAGAACCGCGAGCGGACCGGGGTCCCCAAGCGGGCAGCCCGCTTGGGGTGGTGGATGCGACCGGATCATACACTCAACTTGAGGAGCGCCCGGCCCTTTCTGGCTGGTTTTCTCGTAGTTGAGATCATGATCCGGTCGCTACTGCGGTTCTGACACGATTGGCGAGCCCATTCAAATCGATTGCGTCCATTTCGCGACTTTGTCCATAACTTTCTCGTAAACTTCTGGCTGCGGAACGCCCGCGCTCTTGGGAACCTTGAACGAATGATCGCCGCTTTCAATGACGTAAAGCGTCGCCGGCAAGCGCAACTTCTTGATCACCGCGCCGATTTCTTCCTTTGTGCCGAACGTATCGCGCGCGCCCTGCGCGAACAGCATCGGCGCGCGGATATCTTTCAAATGTTCCGCGCGCAACTTGTCGGGCCGGCCCGGCGGATGCAACGGATACCCAAAAAACACTAAACCCGCAATCCGATCGCCCTCTGCCGCTGCGACCTGCGAAGCGATCCGCCCGCCCATCGACTTGCCGCCAATGACCAGACGATTCTTTTTGAGCTTTCGATGATTTAGGGCGGCGTTGATTACTGCGCGATAGCAGGACTCAAGCCGCGCTTTTGGATCGGGTATGCGCCGCCCTCGCTCTGTGTACAGAAAATTGAAAGTCATCGCGTCAATTCCGCGCGCGGCCAGACCGCCGGCCACCATGCGCATAAAACCGCTCAACTGATTCGCGCCCGCACCGTGACCGAGCACGACCGTAAAGCCGGCGCGGTCCTTCTTTGCCGCTGAGTAAAGCAGCGCGGTGACGCTCTCTTGATCGTTGACTTCGACTGCGAATGATTCCGGCTCGATCATGGTTGCAGCTTAGACGCCGAACTGGCGCAGGTGATGATCCATGTGCAGGTAACCCCATCGCAACCAATCGCGATCGGGCATCGCCCCGAAGAGTGGATGACGACCCCAACTGAAGTCTTTCTCCGCGCGGGTCAGCCGATCGACAAGCTCTTCCAGCTCGCGAACGTCGGCTGCAAAATCAGTTGGTTTCGTGCCGCCGGTCTCCTGATCGTTCTCCGGTCTGGTCGGGACGCCATGCGGCCAGCGGATCGGGAGGTAGAGCGCAACCCACTTGATCAGGTTAGGGCCAAGAACATTTTTGACTGGGCTGACTGACCGCTCGCCAATCACGGACTTGAACGAGTCATTCAGGTGACAGACCATCTGCGCTGCGGTCATCTTACCCCAGCGTCGCGGGCTATCAGGTCCAACCAGGCGCAGGCGCCGCAGCACTTCTTGCTTGTCGAGATCGTTTGAGAGATTTTTCATATTAATTGAGATAGACCCTTGGAACTCGGTTGCTGATACCGCACGCGATTTCGTAAGAGATCGTGCCGGTGAGTTCCGAAACGTCCTCGGCCGTGATTACCAATTCGCCTTCTTTTCCTAACAACGTTACTTGATCGGCGAGCGAAACGCCCGCGACTTCGGTGACGTCAATTAATGTAAGGTCCATCGACACGCGCCCAACAACCGGCGCGAACTTTCCGCGCACAATCACGCGGCCGTGATTCGACAGCGCTCGCGTGTAACCATCGTCATAACCGATCGGAAGCGTGGCGATCAGCGACTCGCGCGTGGTCTCGTACGTGCAGTCGTAACCCAGCTTCTCGCCCTTGTCCACCTGCTTCAAAAGCATTATGCGCGATCGCACCGACATGACAGGCCGAAAAGGCGGCGCCGGAATGTTCGGTGGCAGAACGTCGCGGACAAAACCGTACAGCGTGGCGCCCGGTCGGACCATGTTGCCCCGAGATGCCGGAAAAGCAAACGCCGCCGCTGAGTTTGCCCCGTGAATGTATGTCGGCGTGAAGCCACGTTCGCGAAGTACGCTCACCGCCTGTGCGAAACGATCGAGCTGGGTCCTGGTGAAATCTTCGCGGTTCGGATCGTCGGCCGCGGCCAGATGGGTCATCAGACCGTCGAGATGAATGTTCTGGCAACGCTTCAACGTCTCGCAGAACTCCGCAAGCGCGTCGGCTCGCACGCCCAAGCGACCCATCCCGGTGTCGACTTTTAGATGAACGTCGGCGACTACTCCGTGATCCCGCGCCACGCGATCGAGCGATTCGATCATGTCGGGCCGGTAAACGACTGGAGTCAAACGTTCCTGCAGGCATGCGGCCTCTTGTCCTTCCCAAAACCCGCCCAGGCAAAGAATCGGTTTCGTGATCCCTGCGCCTCGTAACTCAACTCCTTCTTCCGGCAGCGCGACGCCAAACCAATCGACACCTTCGTCTTCCAGACGGCGCGCGCACTCGACCGCGCCGTGGCCATAAGCATTCGCTTTTGCGGCGGCCATCACGTTCACGCCGGGCCCAACGTGCTGGCGAATCACGCGAAGGTTTGACGCGAGCGCATCGAGGTCGATCTCAGCCCAGGTCGGGCGTCCGCCGGGAATGTTTTCTTCTGGAGTCATTTCAGATCGCGGTTATTCGAGCAGAGTAGATTAACCACAAAGACACGAAGGCACAAAGACAAGATGCAGAAGCATCAGCATCATTTGCGCCTTTGTGCCTTTGTGACTTCGTGGTTACTTCAACCGACGCTAGAATCCGTCTGTCCCGCGGCTAATCCGTGGCGAGCCTTTCGAGCGATCAAACCGGCTGAGGTAAGCGCCGAGCGCATCCTTTTCCAAATCGGCGAACTTGGCGAACGTATTGAGGAACGCGAGATAAACTGTGTCGGTCGGACCATTGCGCTGTTTGGCGACAATCAGTTCCGCAATGTTCCTGTTCTCATCGGTCTTGTGGTATTGCTCTTCGCGGTAAATAAACGCGACCACGTCGGCGTCCTGTTCGATCGCGCCCGACTCGCGCAGGTCGGCAAGTTGCGGCCGGTGATCGGTGCGGTTCTCAGGCGCGCGCGACAACTGCGACAGCGCGACCATCGGCACATTCAATTCTTTCGCCAGCGCTTTCAACTCGCGCGAAATTTGCGAAACCTCCTGCTGCCGCGATTCGAAACGCCGCGTCGAGCCGGACATCAGTTGCATGTAGTCAACCACGATCATGTCCAGTTGCTTCTGTTCGGTGGCCAGACGCCGCGCCTTGGCGCGCATCTCGAGCACTGAAATCGCCGGCGTGTCATCGATGAAGATGCGCGCGTCGGCGAGCTTGCCCAGGGCTTTACCCAGACGTGACCATTCTTCGTTCGACAGAAAACCGCTGCGAAACTTTTGCGCGTCGACGCTGGCTCCGGAACAGAGCATGCGCATGGCCAGCGATTCCGCAGACATCTCCAGCGAGAAGATGCCGACCACCGCTTTGTTTTCGATGGCCGCATGCTGAGCGAGCGTCAGCGCGAGACTGGTTTTGCCCATCGAAGGCCGGGCGGCGATGACGACAAAGTCCTGCTTTTGCAGGCCCGAAGTCAGCGCGTCGAGGGCGCGAAATCCCGTAGCGACGCCAGTTACTACCAGGTCGCGGTGCTCGACCGCCTCGGCCTTTTCCAGCACGCGCTCGGCCGGATGCTTGATGTGCTCGAACCCCTGGCGAATGCGCTCGTCGGCGAGGGCAAAAATCGCGTGCTCGGCATGATCGAGAATGTCCTGCGGCTCGTCTTCTTCTTCCAGCGCCTCGCTGGTGATCTTGTTTGCGACTTTGACGAGCTGCCGCAGCAAAGATTTTCCGCGCACAACTTTCGCGTACTGCGCGACGCTGTTTACGTGCGGCAACCCATACGTCAAATTCGAAAGGGAAATTACACCACCGACTGAGTCGAGGGAATTGTCCCGCTTTAGGTTTTCAGCAATTAGAATGGGCGTGATTTCGGAATTGTGTTGAAACAAAAAGATCATCGCCTTGAATATCCGGCGGTTTGATGGCACATAGAAATCGTCAGGATCCAACATTTCAACAGCTTGAGCTATGAGTGAATTATCTAAGAGGATTGATCCTAAAATAGCTCGTTCGCTGTCGGGACTACTCGGAAGCGGTCTTTCCAGGATTGGATCACGGATAGGGTCAGGCGTAGCCATCACAGTTAAGAATCAAACGGATCGAACAATCAAAGTCGCAGCTGCGGAATATACAACAACTTAATCGCCCCGTGTTGTTTTATGTTTCCAAAATTTTGCCTGCTGTCTCAATGAGGCTTGGGTAAGAGTGTGATTAGCGCGACAATCAAACCCAACAGGCTAACCAGGATTGTGAGAATTGGCGTAATGATCTTAATTCGCCCATTCCCAAGTTTTGCGGCGATCGTCGCGAATTAGGTTCGCTACTCCCTGCCTTCCTTTTTCCGACAACCAACGAATGACGGGCTCCTCTCCATTTTCGCTGTCATCCCGCCACCAAGTCGGTTTCTCGTGATAATTAGGAACATCCAGGGCCAACTTTTCAGCTTTCCAAAGGATTGCACGAGACTTATGTTGATCGAGCGCCCAGTGGCATCCCTGTAGTTCGAATGTCGCTACCAAGAGAGCTTGTCTCGTCTTATGAGGATTATGTAGAACAGATTGATAGTCGGCGTGTGCCCGAGCCAGGTTTCGTTCCAGTGCGCGACGGAGTCTCCACCCACGCAAGAGTATTCTAGGAAAACTGGCGCTTCGAGGATATTTCGCCATAATTCCTCGCAGAGGAAAACTACTGCTGCCCCATTTTGGGAGAAACGACGAGTTACTCGTTCGTGGTTTGCGAGGGCTCTTGGTCAGACACAGGCGCTGCCGCCGCAGCTTTCGCTGCGGCCTCCGCTTCCAGCGCGGCCACGTCGATCTCTATGCCGCCTTCACCCAGTACGCTCACCGGCAGCTCGACCGTAACGTCGCGATGCAGTCGCAGGGGTACGGTGTAATTTCCAAACCGCTTAAACGGCTCACGCATGACAATCCGCCGTCGATCGATTTCGTAACCCTGCTCTTTCAGCGCGTGCGCTACATCCATCGACGTAACTGAGCCATAGAGAACGCCGGCTTCGCCGATTTTGCGCTCGAACTTCAACGTCAGGCTGCGCAACTGCTCAGCCTGCACATCGGCGGTCGCGCGTTCCTTCGCTTCGCGCTTAACTAAAGCCGCGCGCTCTGACTCGATCTGTTTGACGTTGCTGGTCGTCGCCTCGACCGCCAGCTTGCGCGGCAGCAGATAATTCCGCGCATAGCCCGCTTTCACGCGGACAATCTCGCCGCGGGCGCCGAGATCCACTATGTCTTCGCGCAACAGAACCTGTTTATGTCCCATTTTGTCTTTAACTCCCTCTTAACTAGGTTCAGAGTTCAACCTTTAGGTTGCTGATTCACACATGGACAAGCTAAAGCTTGAACTCTGAACTACAAACCCTGACTAATCGGCGGCGTACGGCAGCAGCGCGATGTTGCGCGCGCGCTTGATTGCTTCGGCCAATAGGCGTTGATGTGAGGCGCACATGCCCGAAATTCGCCGCGGCAGAATCTTGCCGCGCTCGGGAACGTAGGATTGCAGGAGCCTCACATCTTTGAAGTCGATCAAATCGACTTTCTCGATGCAAAACCGGCAGATCCTGCGCCGCTGCATGCGTCGCGAGCCGCCCCGGCCGCCCATCCCGCCGGCTCTTTCATACTCGCGCTCAAATCCAAATCCGCTATCGCGCTCTTCGTAGTTTGATGACATAAGCTTTCCCTTTACTCTGCGATCTCCGCCGCGACTTCCGCGGCGGCCTCTTTCGCTTTACCCTTGAGTGGACGCTTGGCCGCTTTTCGCGCGCGTCGGTCTTTAAACTTTTGCGCGCGCCGGCGATCCAAATCCACGCGAATCGTCATGTAGCGCAGGATGCGATCGTTTACGCGCATGCGGCGCTCGAGCTCGGCAATCTCGGCGCCCGAACCTTCCACCTCAAGCAGGACATAACTGCCTTCCTTCTGGTGGTTGATTTCATAAGCGAGCTGACGCCGGCCCCACATGTCGATCTTGGTGATGCTGCCGCCCTGGTCGGTGATGATTTTCTGGATCGCTTCGCTGAGCTTCATCACCTCGCTATCGTCCGCGCCAGGATCGACGATGAATACTACTTCGTAAGTTCTTTTGTCTGCCAAAACCGCAACCTCCTCTAGTTGTACAGCGACATCGCTTTCGCAATGCCATCTCGCAAGACTGAGCGCAATGCTTCAGCGCTTCTCTCTAACACTTCTTTCACTTCACGTCTTTGCCCGCGCCGAAATTCGTCGAGGACAAACCCCTTTGCGTCCTCTACCGGATGCTCAGGCTGAATTCCAATTCGCAAACGCACAAACTCGCTGGTCCCAAGCGTGCCGATGATTGACTTCAGACCGTTGTGTCCACCGGCGCTGCCGCGCGCGCGCAAGCGGAGGCTACCCAGCGGCAAAGCCAAATCGTCGCTGATCACAATCAGCGACTCAGCCACATCGCTCATTTCGTACTTCGCGATCAGACAGGCAACCGCTTCGCCGCTCAGATTCATGAAAGTCTGTGGCTTAGCAAGTCGCACGCGCTGGCCTTCAAGCGATGCGCTCCCGACGAGCGAACGGCATTCGCGACGCTTTACGATCGCGCCGGCGTCGCTGGCCAACTTGTCAATCAACATGAAGCCGAGATTGTGTCTCGACCACTCGTATTCGCTCCCCGGATTACCGAGGCCAACAATCAAATGCATTGCCGATTGCTAATTGCCAATTGCCGATTGAAACTTCCCAACTGACGTTTCGCCGACCGAACCCAGGTAGCGGGACCTTCTGCTTCAGAAACCAATCGGCAATCGGCAATCGGAAATCGGAAATTGGTTTTACTTCTTCTCCTTTTCCTTCTCTTCCTTCTTGCCCTTCTCTTCTTCGGCCGGGGCCTCGCCTTCGTCTTCCTTCTTGCCCTTGCCGATTACTTCGGGCTCGGTGGGTAGTTCGCCTTCGACCGGCGCCACGACTACCTCTTCTTCCTTGACGATGCCGACGGTAGCAATGACCGCATTGGCATCTTCCAGGATTTCGATCTTTTCGTTCGCGGGAATGTCGGAAATGTGCAGCACTTCGTGCACACCCAGATTCGTGACGTCGACTTCGAGCACTTCCGGAATGTCGCGTGGCTCGCAACGAATCTCTACGTTGCGAACGATCTGTTCCAGGACGCCGGCGTGCTCGCGCACACCGATGGGTTCGCCCACCAGACGCAGCCGCACGGTCGCTTCGATCTTCTCGCCCTTCACCAGCCGTTTGAAATCGGCGTGAATCAGACGCATGCGAACGGGATCGATCTGGCGGTCGGCGAACATCACTTCACTGGCGCCGACGCCTTCGATGTCGAGCGTGAAGATCGTGTTCCGGCCCGAGTCGGACCGCAGGATCGCCGCCAACTCACGCAAGGGCGCCAGCGCGGCCACCGTGCCACCTTCGCCACCATAGATCGTGACCGGCACTTGTCCGTCCCGGCGGGCGCGGCGCGCGTCATTCTTTCCCCGGCCTTCGCGCAACACGGCGCGCAGGGTAATTTCTTTTTTCTCCGCCATGATTCCTTCTCCGAAAATAATCTCTCGTGTTTAGAGTCGGCACTTGTGCCGGCCGCGCGGACAAGTCTGCGCTCCAAACAAACTCGCTCAAGTTGTCTTGCTGAAAGCTGACTGCTGGATAGACGGCTAGAGCCTTCAGTGTTTGCCCTTCACACGAAGAGCGAAGAGACGCTGGTCTCTTCATGGATCGACTTGATCGCCTTTGCCAAAAGCGGCGCGATACTAAGAACCTTGATGTTACTCATTTCCGCTGCTTTTGAATTCAGCGGAATCGTGTTCGTCACTACGATCTGTTCGATGTCAGACTCTGCCAGGTGCATCGCGGCCCGACCTGAAAGCACCGCATGCGTGAAACACGCGTGCACGGTAGCGGCGCCGGCGGCCTTCAAGGCCTTCGCAACCTTGGTCAGCGATCCGCCGGTGTCGCACATGTCGTCGACGATTAAACAACTTCGGCCTTCGACGTCGCCGACGACGTTCATCACTTCCGCCACGTTTGCTCGCTCGCGCCGCTTATCACAGAGCGCCAATTCAGCATTCAAGCGCTTCGCGTAAGCCCGAGCCCGCTCAGCACCGCCGGTGTCTGGCGCCACCACGGTCAGATCCGGCAGCGGACTCTGCGCGTAATAGCGAATCATTACCGGCGCCGCGTACAAGTGGTCCACTGGAATATCAAAGAACCCCTGAATCTGCGCCGCATGCAAATCGATCGTCACGATCCGATCGGCGCCGGCGGTCGTCAGCAGGTTCGCGACCATCTTGGCCGCAATCGGAACGCGCGGCCGATCCTTTTTATCAGAGCGCCCGTAACCGTAATACGGAACCACGGCGGTGACGCGCTCAGCCGAAGAACGCCGGAACGCATCGAGCATCACCAGCAGCTCCATTAAGTGCGCATCAGTCGGCGGGCAAGTCGGCTGCACGATGAAAACATCGCCGCCCCGAACGTTCTCTTCGATCTGAAAATTGAACTCGCCGTCAGAGAAACGTTCCCCCGTCGCGCGGCCCGGATCGCAAGTCAACTCCTGGCAAATCTCTTCGGCCAGCGCGCGATTCGCATTGCCGGAAAAGACTTTGATGCCGCCGGTGGTGCTCATTCAGTGTCCGACAAGCTTTCGGCTTGTCGCTAACTCCGCCTTCGACAAACTGAAGTTTGTCGGACATTTTGAATATTGGCTGGGGCGGAAGGATTCGAACCTACGAATGCCGGATCCAAAGACCGGTGCCTTACCACTTGGCGACGCCCCAAAATCATTGCCTGGTGAAGCGCGTTAAAATCTCGCCCGCTGCGCCCATCGCGCTTCGATAGTGGTTGCGCCCAACCGTGCTACATGGAAAGACGCGCCAACCAGTTTCAAGTTCGATATTCTGAATGGCGCGCTCCTGCGCATCCTTGTTGTCAAAAATCCCAAATACCGCCGCGCCGCTCCCGGCCAGCAGGGCCGCGCTCGCTCCCGCTTTCATTAAGGCAACTCTTGCTCTCTTGATCTCTGGTTCAAGCTGAAACGCGACGGCGGCGAAATCGTTTTGCAGAGCATCGGAGCTAAAACCCCCGGAAAAATCGCTCCCTTGCGAACTAGACAGAATATTGTTGCCTTCAGAAGTTGTCAAGGCAGCAGCATTTAGCGCTTCGTATGCCTTTGAAGTGGAAATGTTCGCGTTTGGCTTGACCACCAGGAGAAACTTATCCGCCGCGTCGCGAAGCGGCGCGATCTCTGTGCCGGTGCCAGTGCCTCGCGCGGTGCCGCCATACAAAAAGACAGGCACATCGGCGCCCAGACCCGCAGCGAGTTCCAACAGATCGCTTTCGCTTATGGTCGCGTTCCACAGATACGCCAGGCCGAGTAACGTGACGGCCGCATCTGAAGACCCACCACCCAAACCCGCGTGCACCGGAACTCGCTTCTCAAGACGAATGCGGGCGCCTTTTTGGATCGAGCAGCGACCCCGGAGCGCCGACGCCGCCCGCCAAACTAGATTCCGCTCGTCGGAAGGCAACGAGCGATCGTCGCACGACAAAACGATGTCATTCTTTTCAGTTGGCGTGATGATGATCGTGTCGTGCAGGCTGATCGTCTGGAACACCGTATCGATCTCGTGATAGCCGTCGCCGCGTCGGCCTATGACGCGCAGGCCCCAGTTAATCTTGGCGAAGGCTGGAAGTGTGAGTATTGATTCCGACATATGAAATCCGATTCGAACAAATAACCGCAAAGGACGCAAAGGAAGACGCGAAGTTGCGCAAAGGAATTTACTTTGCGGCCCTTTGCGAATACCTTTGCGCCCTTTGCGTTAAATCTTCCTTCTAACCGGCGATACCCGCACGCTCAGTCAGAGCGCCTGCTTCACGATTCGCATCTGCAATTACGTCCGCCTCATTCAGCGTCAACAACTCACCATCGCGCATCACCACGTGTCCATCGATTATCGTCGTCCGCACGTCTGAAGCCTGCGCCGAGTAAATCAGAGCCGAAACCACATCATCACGCTGCGGGCTGGAATGCGGCTGGGCCAGATCGACAACGATTACATCTGCGCGTTTTCCAATCTCGAGACTGCCAATCTCTTTTTCGAGACCCAGCGCGCGCGCGCCGTCTATTGTAGCCATCCGCAACGCCCGCGCGGCCGGCAGAACTTCCGGGCCGTGCAGAGCTTTCTGAAGCAACGCCGCCGTGCGCATCTCTGTGAACATGTCGAGCCGGTTGTTGCACGCCGCGCCGTCAGCTCCGAGGGAAACGGAAATCCCGCGTTCCAGCATTTCAGCCACGCGTGCGACGCCGGATCCGAGTTTGAGATTCGACGATGGGCAATGCGCCACGTTCGTCTGTCTGCTCGCCAGCATCTCCATTTCTTCGTCGTCAAGATGGATGCAGTGCGCGAGCATTACGTGCGCGCCGGAGATGCCGAGCGAATCAAGATAAGCAACATTGCGCTTCCCGGTTTCACGCTCGACAATCTCGCACTCGTTCTTGTTTTCCGACGCGTGAGTGTGAATCATCACGCCGCGCTCGCGGGCCAAATGGGCAACTTCGCTGAGCAATTCCCGGGTGCAACTGATCGCAAATCGCGGCGCAAAACAACAGCGAATGCGACCGTCGGCGCGTCCGTGCCATTTATCGATCAAACGGAGTGATTCCTGGACTGACTCGTGCGTTTCTTCATAAAGCTCGCGCGGCACATCATCGCCCCGATCCATCATGCACTTGCCGACCGTCGCGCGGAACCCGCTCTCTTCGACGACGCGAAAGACTTCTTCCGTGTGCCGCACCGTCTCCATCGTCAGCGCGCACGTCGTGCCACTTTTTATTAGCTCAGCGATACTCAATTGTGCTGACGCGCGAACCGATTCCGCGTTGTGCGCAGCTTCCATCGGCCAGATGCGTTTCTTCAGCCAATCGATCAATGAAAGATCATCCGCCGCGCCGCGAAACAGGGTCTGGCAAAGATGCAGGTGGGTCTGCACAAAGCCAGGTAGCACCGCACAGCCGTTCGCGTCGATCACTTCGTCCACCGATGGCGCGCTTTCGCCGCCTACGCTTGCGATGCGACCGTCGCGAATCAGCAGGTCGCCGCGCACGATGGAATTGTTTTCGTCCATCGTCACAATCGTGCCGCCTTTGATGAGAATCGCTTTGACCATTGATTGAGCGCCGCGTGGATTATGAGAGGATCACTGAAGACCTGTAAAGCGTTTAGCTTCGAATCAAGTTGGGAACTGTCTGTCGAAATCTCTGTGGGTGCCGATCCAGATCCAAATCCAGGTGTCATCTGGAAATCGTTGAGCCACGGCACGGTAGTCTCGCGTAATGCGAACAGACCAAAAGCGCGGGTCAGAGCGCATCCTCTCAAGTTGCAATGATGGATAGGCTGGGCTCTGTTGAAACTTTTGGTAAGCTGCGCGGGCGGCGGTCCGAACCTCCGCAGGCAGCGCCCAGTAGAGTTGCCAGAAGTCGCTTGTTCCTCTGGAGGTCACGCACGCTTCTCAAAGTCGCTATCTTTGATTTCCGGAAATTGATCGGGTCTGGTCTTGAAGCTCGCTTCTATCTGATCCCCGAGAGATGAGAGCGAGGGCCGCGGTCGTTCGTCGTTGATGATGTGTTGCCAAATGAGATCCCCGCGCAATTCCGGCAGAATAAAAGGCAAATCCTCCGCCAGCCGTTCACGCTCGCTGGGTGGCAATGCCTTTATGGCCGCTTCGATTTCCGCAACTGTGCTCATAAGAAGTATCGTTGATTAGTGACGACTCCGCGATTCTAGCATGATCCTGCTGGCGAGACTTACGCCTGGCTACACAACTAAAGGAGCGGAGAGTTCAGGCGCTGGATAGAACAAATTGAAGCGATGGAAATTCTTCTTCAAGATCGTGACGATCCATTTCCGATCTAGCGAACCATATGCAAACGTCTTCGCGGTCGCTATTACACGCCGATTCACCTCTTTGACCAGTTCCGACGTCGCGAAGATATCCAGCTTGCACGTCACGATAACTCCCGACGAGAACAACGCGCGACGATACGGGAAATGTCAATTCGGAATATGGTTTTGTGAAGCCCACTCCGCCCTTGAGAGTGTGTACAGGATTGTCAGCCGTCACGAAGATATGATCGTCTGGCGCAACGAAAAACTGCCAGGTCATGCTGAGCATTGCCATGCGAACCTGCGGCATGTCGGACTCCACAATAGTCCGTAATTGAAGTTCGCGCGGCATTCCATTTCTCTCATACTCGTCAAGTAAGTTGCGACGAACCTCAAAGTACTTGTTGAAAAACGTAACCTCTTGAACGTCTGATTGATCAATGAACGAGTGAGCGTTAGCGACCAGCTCTTCCAAGTTAGCCTTTTCGGCTTCTACAACTTTAGGAAATTGTTCTGCCACGAGATCATTCCGAGCCGGAACTCGGCGCATCATCCATCAGAGTCATGTACTCGGCAAAAATCTCACGATCAGAACTAGTTAAGGCTTGGACATTTCGAATCTTATCGAAAACTACGTTAGCCGGTTTTTCGAGGTCCTCAAGGAGATTCTCGTAGGTGTTGAAGTCAATCGTACCATACAGCCGTGAGTACCCATACTCTCCTAATGAGGCACCGGCCTTCGCTAGCGAGATACGAACAGGATTGTATTTATTGCGTTTGTTTTTGCCTGGAAGATAATCCCGTGATCGCTGATATTCCCAAACGTGCGTAGGATCATCCTGGCAAGCAAATCCGCCGAGGTAAAGCCGCGGCAAAAAGTGGTGATTGTACTTCTCCTGCATAAGGATCCAGCTTGGTAAATACGCCTGCTATTTCTTCTCCGTCGCTGCCGCAGCCTTCTTCTGCTCGGGCGCTTCCCCGACCGCTTCGCGCACCGTCATGCCCAGCGCGCGCTTCACGTCATTCTCGATGCGCTTCAACACTTCCGGATTGTCCTTCAAGGTCTGCTTTGAGTTCTCTCGTCCCTGGCCCAGACGTTCGCCTTTGTAAGAAAACCAGGCGCCGCTTTTTTCGACGACGCGATTGTTGGCGGCGAGATCCAGCAGATCGCCTTCGCGCGAGATGCCTTCGCCGTACATGATGTCGAACTCGGCCTCGCGAAACGGCGGCGCGACTTTGTTCTTGGCGACTTTCACCTTCGTGCGATTGCCGACGACGCGGTCGCCGTCTTTGATCGCGCCGATGCGCCGAATGTCGAGGCGCACCGAAGAATAGAACTTCAGCGCGCGGCCGCCGCTAGTCGTTTCGGGGCTGCCAAACATCACGCCGATCTTCTCGCGAATCTGGTTGATGAAGATGAAGCACGTGCCTGACTGGGCCACGATCGCCGTCAGTTTGCGCAGCGCCTGTGACATCAGACGCGCTTGCAAACCCGGCAGCGAGTCGCCCATCTCGCCGTCAAGCTCAGCGCGCGGCACCAGCGCGGCGACTGAGTCAACGACGATTACGTCCACGCCATTCGATCGCACCAAAGCTTCGGCGATCTCCAGCGCCTGCTCGCCCGAATCAGGCTGCGAAATCAGCATGTCGTCAATCTTCACGCCAAGCTTCGCCGCGTAGTCGGCGTCCATCGCATGTTCCGCGTCAATGTAAGCCGCCACGCCGCCGGCGAGTTGGGCTTGCGCGACGATGTGCATGGCGAGCGTTGATTTGCCGGAACTCTCCGGGCCGTAAATCTCGATGATGCGACCGCGGGGCACACCGCCAATACCGATCGCTGCGTCCAGCGACAAAGACGTCGTAGATATCGCCGGGATGTCGGAAATTTCGCGCTCGCCTAGGCGCATGATCGATCCCTTGCCAAATCTCTTTTCAATGTTGAGCAGCGCGGCCTCGATGGCCCGGCTGCGGTCTGCAAAACGATCTTCAGGCATGGCTGGCATCTCTTTCTTCTGCTCCTCTTCGTTGGATTAAGTTGTGTCTCGGAATCTTCCACTGAAGGGCGAGGATAACACAACTCAAGCGAGAATGGAACAGAATTTCACGTGTGAAACACGGCTCTTCCGGAGGGTTTCGATCCAGTGTTCCAAGTATCGCGCACCTCGGCAGCCCTCTCTGCGCTACCCAGCTATTTCGTAGGGGTGAGACGACGCGTCAGTCATTGCTCGGGCGATGACGGGTAAGAATACTCTAAGAAGCTGGTTTCGGTCGATAGGGTTTTATTGAGTCTCAAAAGCTCAACTCTACAAAGCTGGTTAGCGGCTGTAGCAATGATGTGGCACGGGCGTCTCGCCCGTGAATCACGCGCAGGATGCGCGTGCCACAATCAATTCTCGCGCAAACCGGCCGACCACCGACACTGCCTCGGTCGCTGACTGGGCCTTCTCGATCTCTTCAACAATTGCCGACCCGACCACCGCCGCGTCGGCATACCTCCAGACATCCGCAATCTGATCTGGTTTGGAAATGCCGAAGCCGACCGCAACCGGCAAATCGGAAAACCGACGCACGCGACCCACGAGCTTCTCGGCTTCAACACTCATCTCTGCGCGCGCGCCGGTGACCCCCGTGCGCGAGACTGCGTAGATGAATCCGCTCGCGCGTTCTGCGACCATGCGCAAACGCTCATCCGTCGAAGTCGGCGCGACCAGAAAGATCATATCGATCTCATGCGCGCGCAACATCGCGGCAAACCTGCCCGCTTCCTCCGGCGCCAGGTCGGTGAGGAGAATCCCGTCGACGCCGGCAGCTTTCCCCTCGCGCGCGAGTTTCTCAATTCCAAATTGCAGCAGTGGATTGAAATAGCTGAAGAGAACAATCGGAACGTCGGTTTGTTTGCGCGCCTCGGTGATTGTTTGCAGGATCTCGGTAAGGCCGAAGTGATGACGTAGGGCGCGTTCTGAAGCTCTCTGAATCACCGGCCCGTCGGCCATCGGATCGCTGAACGGGACGCCCAGTTCGATCACTGTCGCGCCGGCTCGATCAAGTTCGAGAATTAGATCGCGCGTGGTCTCCAGATCAGGATCGCCGGCCGTGATGAAGGGAACGAAGCCCTTCTTCCCGTCCTGCTTTAAGCGAGCAAATGTTTGGGCAATTCGAGTCATTTAGTCAGCTCGGCTGTGTCAGAACCGCGAGCGGTAGCGACCGGATCAAACTCCCACCTCAAAATTAAGACGGTCGTTGAATGTTTGATCCGGTCGCTACCGCTCGCGGTTCTGACACGTCTCTCGAACAGTATCCACATCCTTATCGCCGCGGCCTGACAGATTAATAATCACGATCTGTTCACTCTTCATCTCGCCCGCGACTTTCAAGGCATGTGCAACCGCGTGCGCGGATTCCAAGGCCGGAATGATGCCTTCCAACTGCGACAGTGTTTGGAAAGCTGCGAGCGCCTCGTCGTCGGAAACTGAAGTGTATTCGACGCGGCCACTGTCGTGGAGAAACGCGTGCTCTGGACCAATCGATGGATAATCCAACCCCGCGGAGATTGAATGCGTCGTCGCAATCTGGCCATTTTCATCCTGAAGCACGTAACTCATCGTGCCCTGCAAAACTCCCGGACGACCGCCGCCTGCGGCATTGAATCGCGCCGCGTGCTGGCCGAGTTCGTTGCCGACCCCACCTGCTTCAACGCCGATCATGCGGACCTGTTCATCGGCAAGAAATGAATGAAACATGCCGATGGAATTCGAGCCGCCACCCACGCACGCGATCAAACAATCGGGCAAGCGAGATTCCTTTTCCAAAATCTGCGCGCGTGCTTCGCGGCCAATCACGCTTTGAAAATCGCGCACCATCACAGGATACGGATGCGGACCCAGCGCGCTCCCAAGCAGATAATACGTGTCCGAAACGTTCGTCACCCAATCGCGCAGCGCTTCGTTGATCGCGTCTTTCAAAGTGCGCGAGCCGGCGTCGACTTCGCGCACTTCCGCGCCCAACAGTTGCATGCGAAACACATTCAGCGCCTGCCGCCGCATATCTTCCGAGCCCATGTACACGACGCACTTCAAACCAAACAGCGCGCAGACGGTCGCCGTCGCCACGCCATGCTGACCCGCGCCGGTTTCGGCGATGATGCGCTTTTTGCTCATGCGCCGCGCCAGCAGAATCTGCCCCAAAGTGTTGTTGATTTTGTGCGCGCCAGTGTGCAGAAGATCTTCGCGCTTGAGATAGATGCGCGCGCCGCCCGCGTGTTCAGTCAAACGTCGTGCTAAGAAAAGCGGCGTCGGACGTCCCGCGTAGTCTTTCAAGAGCCCATCGAGTTCCCGCTGAAAAGTTTCATCTGCGCGCGCGGCTTCATACGCGGCCGTCAATTCTTCGAGCGGCGCCATTAGAGTCTCTGGCACGAAGCGGCCGCCGTAACGGCCCCAGTGACCGAGCGCATCAGGTTGGGTGGTTGGTTTCACAGTTCAGAGTTCAAGCTTTAGCTTGCGCTTTTCGAAGGAGGGCAACCTGAAGGTTGAACTCTCAACTCTTCGCCGCTGCCTCAAGGCTTCTTGTTAATCTTATGCGTCGAGCGCACGCGGCCGGGCGATTGCTCGCCGCGACTGTCGTCGGCCACGGCGCGATTCTCGCGCCGGTAAATCGTCACGCGATTTCCTTCCGTCGATCCCTGCTCGGCGTCTTCGACGTGCGCCGGGTTACCCTTCAGAATCGCGATCTCGTCAGCGGTCGTGTACTGGCACCAATCTCCGGTACCGCGTTTGTTCGGCTGCGTGAGCACGACGTTGCGCTGCGCGACCGTGCGCTCGACTTCGTTGCCGTCTTTTTGCAGGTAAACGTCCGCGATCTCGCTCGTCATCCGATCAGTTCCCTGCTTGATGTCCACGTTGGTTTCGTAATGCAGCAAACGATCCGGATCGGAGTAGCGCATGAACTCAGCTGTCGCAAACACCGGGACGACCACCGTCGAGTTTCCATTCTTTTGTTTAGCCTGATAGAGCGCGCTTTGCACATGGCCGCGTGATTCCATGCGCTTCTGTTCGCGAAACAGAGTAATCGTGTCGCCGCGCACAAAGTTGTCGTCCTGCCACATGCGCGAGTTGCCCGAGTAAGTCGCGACGCCGGAATCGTGATTTACTTCAGCGCGATCGCCGAGAATGTAAACCGGGCTTTTGACTTTCCGAAACGGCGCCGCGCCATTCGTCTGTTCCTGGCTGTAATAAGTTGTCTGCACTTTACCGCGCGCAAACGAAATGTTCGTCGCGGTGTTCGAATCGATCTCGATCGCCTTGGTGCGCGCCCGCGAATCCCAGACCGTCGGCTCGCCGCCGCGCAGGCGCACGGTTTCATCAGACGCCGTGTAGCTTCCGTTCGCAGCCACGCCGTTCTTGTCTTTTTGGTTGAACTTCACGTCACCTTGCGCGTCGATCCTTTCGGGATCCTGCGTATCGCGCACAAAGACAGCGGTCATGTTTTGCGAAGTGATCGTCCGCGTCGATCGATTTGGGCTTTCAATCATCGGATCGATCACCACTTTGGCGCCGCCGGTGGCCGTGCAGTTGTGCGCCAGGTTTCCGCTCTCGAAAAAGTCACAGTCAAAGCGCGGCGCCGTCAGCGTCTTGCGATCGGCTTTGGCGGTTTTCTGCACTGGTTCGATATACAACTCGGCGTTGCCGACCGCTTCGGCCTTTTCCAAATCTTTCCCGGTCATCCGCCAGGTCATCTTGATCGCATCCGCCGTCAGGCGCTTGCTGGCGGCGCGCGGATCGTTGGCGTGCGACTTTGGCGCCGAAAGATTCACGACCGAGCGCCCTTCGGCGCGCATTTCTTTCAAGAGACTGCGTTCGCCCTGCGCCTGAAAATCCAGGTTCAGTCCCGTTGCGCCGTTGAGTTGCATTTCAGAATCCGCGTTGAGACTTTGCGCGCGCACGTCGCGCGAGGCATAGGCGCGCTGCAAGCGCTGATCGGCGTCCAAAAAGAAATCCATGTCCACCGAATGCGCTTCGGCCGCATGTCCTTCATCCATCGAGCGCAGATAAGAGTTGCCGCGCACTTCGATCTTCTGCAACTGCTTTTTCTCGTTGAGAGTTGCCGTCAAGGTGTCGCCGCTCATCACGTCGCGATCCTGCTCGGCCGTCGCGCCACCGGAAAAAGTCAGGCGCATCGATGACTGCTCAAACACGGCGTGTGGCGCATGGATCACGACCGGCATCGCGCGCGTGCCGTTCAACTTTTTCGCCGGTTTCGTATCCTTCGCATTCGCGTTTGACGCTTTCGCATTCTTCAGAGCGTCGGGCGTGACCGTAACTTCGACGTCGTTGCGCAACTCCAAACGCTTGTTCTTGTCATCAACCATCGCGCCGGTCGCCCGGCCCGAAACATTTTCGCGTTCGAACGTGACGGGCGCTGATGTTTCCGCCATTTCGGAATCCTGGTGATATAGGATTGATTCCGTTTTGACTTTCAAGGCGTCGTGCGTCTCGACGTTCACATTGCCGTCGAATTGAATCAATCCGTTCTTCTGATCATAGAGCGAGCGGCTGGAACTGATTTGATCGGGTTTGTCGCCCACGGGCGGAAAGATTTGCAGGTTGACGTCCTCCAGCTCGTGATGGCCGTCGGCATAAGTAACGTCGCGCGCCGCTCGCAGCCACAGATAAAGACGATCGTTCTTTGTGATTCGCTGTTCGTAGCCGTTGATGATGCCGGTGATTTCCTTCGACAGCGCGGTGCCTTCGGACTTCATGCGAAACGGCGTGTTGTGCCGCATCTTGTAGTAAGACACGCCCACAAAGATCCCCCCGGCAATCAACAGCAGCAGTGCCAATGCGCGCGCCAACACGGGAACGCGCGCGCGCAAGTCAACTGCGCTGATTCGTTTCTTTCGTGTTACTGCTTGCATATGCGTAGCATCGATTCAAAGTAGCATAGACTTCAGTCTGTGTTTTCAACTAAGAAGCCAGTCAATCGAAGGACAACACGAGTAGCATAGACTTCAGGAAACTCTGATCAAGTGAAGGTCCCAAAAACATTTCAGCAAAGTCCCGTAGGGACGAAATACTTGTAGCACCGTGAGCGTGCCTGGCCTCAAAGCTCCGGCAGGAGCGACATCACCGTTTCTGCCGCCCATAAATGGGCTGAAACAATTCATTTGGCTCATCTTGTTCTATAGATATTTCGTCCCTACGGGACTGCCCGGCTCAAAACCAATAGGACTCAAGTGTCCGTGCGTTCTTTTCCTGAGTCACTTAATCAGAGCTTCCTTCAGTCTGTGTCTTGGACCAAAACGCAAGTCAACACAGACTGAAGTCTATGCTACTCGCATATCCTTCACATTCAACTGCAACTTGACCTCACCGTTCCAATGGTTCAATTCCAACTCGTACGCAAGATCGATGCGCTGATTGGCTCGCGGCACATGCTCGCTCTCTTCCACCCCGCGCCACCAGATTGCCTCAAGCGCGCGATTGTCTTCGCCCGCAACGCGCAGCTTCAGGTGCTGCTCCTTAATTATCTGGGGCTCGCTCATCACGCGAAAACCGCGGGTTACGAAAACGGGCCGCGGATTCCCCGCACCAAACGGTTCCAGCGCGCCCAATTCCTGCGACAATTGAAACGACAGCTCTGGCGGCTGCACCTCGGCATCAATGTTCAAAGTCGGAACCAAATCTTGTTCAGTCAAACACGACGCCGCATGTTCGTTCAAGCGCCGGCGAAACTCCGGGATTTGTCCGCGCCGAATTGACAAACCGGCGGCGTGCGAATGTCCGCCGAACTTTTCGAGCAAATCGCGGCACGCCGTCAAGCCGTCGAAGAGATGATACGCCTCGATGCTGCGCGCTGAGCCGTGCCCGACATCGCCATCCAGCGAGATGACAACGCAAGGCCGATTGAGTCGCTCAGCGATCTTCGACGCTGCCAGGCCGATGACGCCGCGATGCCAGCCGTCGCCGGCGATGACGGCGGCGTGCGTCTGTGAATCGCGCTCGGCTCCGCTCTCGAACTCTTCGACTGCACGATTGAAGATTTCGCGCTGCGCGTCTTTGCGTTCGCGATTGCGCGTGTCCAGATGCTCAGCCAGATGCCTTGCCTCTTCCTTGCTCTTTGCGTCGAACAGTTCGACGACGGCGCGCGCTGCGTCCATGCGGCCCGCGGCATTGATTCTGGGCCCGATGCGAAAGCCCAGGTCGTATGCAGTCATCTCGCTGTCTTCGCCGCAGCCGGCGATTTCGATCAATGCGCGCAGACCGTGATTCCGTGCGCGCGGCAGATCCGAAAGACCCAACGCGACGATCGAGCGATTTTCGCCGACAAGCTTCGCTACGTCGGCAACCGTGCCAATGGCGACCATCTTGAGAAAGCCGGGCACTTGCGCTTCGCGTCCGCGCTCACGAAACAGCGCATGAATCAGCTTGAAAGCGACCCCTACGCCGGCGAGGTTCTTGTCGGGATAATCGCAGCCATGTTGATTCGGATTCAGTACGGCGAGTGCGGGCGGCGAGCCACGGTCCCCATCCGGCAGATGATGATCGGTGACGATGATGTCCAGACCCTGAGCGCGCGCCCAGTGCAAAGGCTCGTGCGCAGTTATTCCGCAATCGACGCTGACGACCAGCTTGTAGCCTTCGCCGAATGCTTTCTCCAGCGCGTCCTGGCGAATGCCGTAGCCTTCGGTAAAGCGATGCGGCACGTGATAGCCGGCCGTCGCGCCCAACATGCGCAGCGCGCGCAAAAGCACCGCCGTGCCCGTCGTGCCATCGACGTCATAGTCGCCGTAAATCAGAATCGGCTCTTGATTATCGATCGCGTGCAGCAGGCGCTTCACCGCGTCCGTCATGCCACGCATCAGGAATGGATCGTGAAGTTGATCGAAAGAAGGTTTAAGGAAAGCTTGCGCCGAGTCAACGTCCTGGTGGCCGCGAGCGACAAGTAAGCCGGCGACGATGGGCGACAAGTCCAGGGCTTTGGCGAGTGCGGAGGCGAGCGCGTCATCCGTTTGACGAACTATCCAGCGTTTCGCGGTGCGAGGCGGGCGCTGGAACGCAGGAGAAGCCGCGGAAGTCTGGCCGTGCTCTTGCTTCATCGTTCATCCCTCATGCATGCCCGCATCCACCACCCCAAGCGGGCTGCCCGCTCGGGGACCCCGGTCCGCAGGCGGTTGCGGACTTATCCTTGCTTGGCGAACCAGCCATTCGTGCTTACCAGCTTGACGCCGATGTGACGACGGCCGTCACTTTCGTCAATCCAGACACCGTTGACGTCGGCTTCGAATCTGCCACCAAATGGCGGCGTCAGCACGATGCGCGCGCCCAGCGCGACTTCTTCATCAATCACGATCGTCGCGCCGGTCCGGCTGACTTTTATGGCCGACGCTTTAGTCTTAAACGGCTTGCCGCCGGCCGTCTCGCCTTCTACGACCAGCGAGAAATTTACCGGCACGCGCGGACTGCGCGGCCGCTTCGGTTCCGGAGCGCCTGGCCTGCTTCCATCTTTCATCTAACAGTCCTCACAAAGCTCGGAACAAAAGAGGAAGGGGGCAGAAACAGTTTAGCCGAAGTGCGAGTGGTTGTCAGTCATTTGAGAACTCGAGGTAGCGTCCTACTTTGATGAGTGGTGTTCAGAGTACCGACTTTAGTCGGGGTTTTGTAAGGCGAGAAAAGACCCAACCAAAGTTGGTACTCTATACGCCGTCAAATCAGGACGCACCGATCTGGACGCTCACAATGCGGCGAGGCGGCTGGTGAATAGCAGAAAGAGAATCGCGCCGCCAACCAACAAGCGATATCCGATGAAGACGCCGGTCGTGTGGGTTCGCAGATAACGCAGCAGGAACCAAATCGATGCATAGCCAACGATGCCCGAGACGATCGTGCCCACGGCGAGCGTGGATAAACTGTCATGCGGCAGTATGTGCAGCGCCTGTTTCAATTCGAGCAGCCCGCTGGCCGCCACGGCCGGAATCGAAAGCAGAAACGAAAAGCGCGCGGCGGTTTCTCTCGTCTCTCCCACAAACAGACCGGCCATGATGGTTGAGCCCGAACGGCTCGAGCCGGGAATCAGCGCGAGCACTTGCGCGAAGCCAACCGCCAGAGCGTCTTTGACTCCCAGCTCCTGCATGCGCCGCCGTTGCTTGCCGACGAATTCTGCGATCGTCAAAAGCAACGCGACCACGATCATCATCGTCGCGATCACCCACAGATTTTTCGTAAACGTGCCCTCGATCTGCTTTTTGAAAAGCAGTCCCACAGCGGCGACTGGAATCGAGCCGATGATTACCAGCCAGCCGAGCCAGGCTTCATGCGATAGACGCGCGGCGCCGGTATGCGGGGCACTAGCCCGACCCGGGGTCCCCAGCGGGGCAGCTCCGCCGGGGTGGGGGCGGTCAGGGAGGGCTCGATTCCCCGTCAGCAACGCGAAGTGATCCAGGACAAACGCGCGCGTGATGGTCCAGATGTCGCCGGCAAAATAGAATAAGACCGCGATCAAAGTGCCGAGCTGAACCACGGCGATTGACGCCGTCAACTGTTCTGGAGTCAGCGCGAGTTTCATCACTCGACCGGCGATCACCAGGTGCGCCGTCGAGCTGACGGGAATGAATTCAGTCAGACCTTGAATAATTCCGAGGAGAATGGCTTGAAGAAGAGACATTTCTGATTTTTGATTTTAGATTTGCGATTTTCGATTTGAAATCTGAGATCGTTCTTGGCTCCTAGCCCTTTGCACTTAGCTCTTTGCCCTTAGCCGCTTACTCCCGAAACGAATTCCTTCTCACAATCCAATCGTATAAGAAATTCGGCATCACGATCCCGGCGCGCACGATCGTGGCGAGCTGCCACGGGAACGCATAAGACTTCCTACGTTTCTCAATAGCGCGGATGATCTTCTTCGCGGCCTCGTCAACCTCCATCAGGAATGGTAGCTTCGCTCGACGTCCGGCCGTCAATGGAGTTTTGATGAACCCCGGATGAATGATCGTTACTTCGATTCCGCGTGGCTGCAAATCGACTCGCAAACTTTCAAAGAAAACTGAAATGGCTGCTTTGCTGGCACAGTACGTCGCCGATTTAGGAAGCCCACGATACGCGGCCAAGCTCGAAATCACGGCGAGGTGACCACAGCCTCGCTCGATCATTTGAGGGATCACGGCGGTCACGCTGTTGGCGACGCCAATCACATTTACACTGAAGACTTTTGAGACCTCTTCGGGCTCAAGCTTGCCAGCGGCGGTCGTGACGCCCACGCCCGCGTTGGTAATCACCAAATCGATCGGACCGAACTCATTTTGCAATGCGCTCACGGCCGCGCGCACAGCGTTCGCATCAGTAACGTCGGCAGGCAGCGCGGACGCTTTTCCGCCGTGCGCCTCGATTTCTCTGACGACCTCCTGCAGCAGATCTTCGCGCCGCGCCAGCAAACCGACCGCTGCGCCACGCCGCGCCAACTCCAGAGCAAGCCCCCGCCCGATGCCCGACGACGCGCCAGTGATCAAGACGACTTTATTTTGCCAATCAGTCGGCATCAGAAAACCACAAAGTCGCGAAGCATACAAAGCCCGCTATCTGTTTCTCTCTTTCGGTTCGTGTCTTTGTGTCTTAGTGGTAAACGGTACTAATCAGATCTGTTGGATCACCGGAACGATTACCGGCTTCGCTCCTGTTTCTTTTTGAATGAATCGCTTCAGCTCAACGCGCACGTGTTCTTTCAGCAACGATTCATCTTCGAGCATCTTTTTCGACGCGCCCGCCAGCGCCGCAGTCACGACCCGCTGCGCATCTTTCAACAAATGTTTCGCGCCATTACTTGCGACTTGAGACTTGGGACTCGATACCGAAGTACCGTTGGGTGATTCAAAACCGCGGACGCCCTGGGCGACAAACTGCGGCGGCGCTTCCAGCTCGCCAGTCTGTCCGTTGATAGTCATGACCAGCGTAACCATGCCTTCGTACGCCATCTTCTTGCGTTCGCGCACGGTCTCGAATTCAATCTCTTCAAATCCTGAGTCGTCGATAAACGTTCGCTTGATCTCGCGCTTGCCAACGATGGCCGCGCGCTCGCCGTCGAGTTCCAGCACGTCGCCGTTCTCGATCAAGATGATGTTCTCTTCGGCATAGCCAAGATGGTTCTTCACAAACTCTTTGTGACGGAAAAGCATGCGATATTCGCCATGAATCGGCACGACGAACTTTGGCCGCACGGCTTCGGTCATGATCCGTATGTCTTCCTGTGAAGCGTGGCCGCTGACGTGAATCAGCCGGCGCTTTTCTTCGATGATATTTGCACCGCGTTTGTAGATGAAGCCAATCATTCTTGAGATGGCCCGCTCGTTGCCGGGAATGATGCGCGCCGAGAGCACGACCGTGTCGCCCTCTTCAATCGTCAGGCCCTTGTAAACCTGCGTGGCCATCTGATAGAGCGCCGCGCGCGGCTCAGCCTGCGAACCGGTGACCAGAAAAACGATCTCGTTATCGTCGAGCTGCTTTGTCTCTTTAACTCCCACCAGCAAACCATCGTGAATATCGAGATAGCCAAGCCGGTCCGCGATGTCGACGTTTTTTTGCATCGAGCGCCCCAGCACGCAGACTCTGCGATTGAACTGCTGCGCCACGTCCAGGACGATTTGCAGACGATGAATCGAAGAAGCAAACGCCGCGACGATGATGCGGCCTTTGGCTTCGGCAAAGATTTCTTCGAAAGCGGGAATTACCGCGCGTTCCGATGGCGTACGGCCGGGAACGGTCGCGTTGGTGGAATCCGACAGCAGCGCCAGCACGCCTTCCTGCCCGTAACGTCGCAGCGAGCGCAGATCGATTGGTTCGCCAATCACGGGCGTCTCGTCAACCTTGTAATCCCCGGTGTGAATGATCGTGCCGATGGGCGTCTTGATCGCCAGATGAAAACAATCGATCAGCGAATGCGACGCGCGAATGAACTCGATCGTGAACGAACCAATGGTAACGACGTCGCGCGGCTCGACGCGATGCAACATTACATCGCCGAGGATGCCGTGCTCGTCGAGCTTGTATTCCGCCAGCCCGAGCGTGAAACGCGACGCGTAAACCGGCACGTTGAATCTCTTCAGGATGTAGGGCAACGCGCCCAGATGATCTTCGTGGCCGTGCGTAAGAATGACCGCCGTGATCTCGTCGCGAAACTCTTCGAGGATTTCGAAATCGGGAATGGAAATATCGACGCCATAGACGCTTTCTTCGGGAAAGCCCATGCCCGCATCGACGACGATCATCTCGTCGCCAAAGCGCATCAGCGTGCAATTCATCCCAAACTCGCCGATGCCGCCGAGGGGAATTATTTCGAGGACGTTACTCACCAGGGATTCTTACTCAACTCTCTGCAGGTAAAGATTAAGCAGGCAGTATAGCACGCTCATTGTGGCACGGGCGTCCCGCCCGTGAAGCGGCAACGCCACTCGAGATGCAAGAAACCTTACTTGCGCGAAAATGGAACGCGTACTAGTCTCTCGCACCTGCCTCAACTTCAGTTTCAGCGAAAGACCACCATGAAGAAACGTGGCACGGGCGTCCCGCCCGTGAATGCAAACCAAGATCGCGCGCAAGATGCGCGTGCCACGATCAAGAGACGCCACGGTGCCTATCTGCCGCACTGGACCCGCGACGGCGCTTGGTACGCAGTTACTTATCGCCTTTGGGATTCTCTGCCTCAACACGTAATCGAATCCTGGCTCTTCGAGCGCAAGAACATTGTGAAAACGGCCGAACAGATGAAACGCCCACTTAGCAAGCATGAGGAAGAAAGGCTTGCGCATCTCTATTCGGAGAAAGTCGAGCAATATCTTGATGCGGGCTTTGGTTCTTGCTACATGAGAGACGAACGTATTGCGAGAAAAGTAGCAAGTGCTCTTCTACATTTCGAAGGGCAACGCTACAATCTCGCAGCCTGGTGCGTAATGCCCAATCACGTCCACGCTGTGGTGCAACCATTCGCCGAAATGACGAACACAGGCGGGACGCCAGTGCCACACACTGAGCTGCCCGATATTCTTCACTCCTGGAAGTCGTTCACTGCTAAAGAAGCCAATAAGTTGTTAGGCCGCTCAGGCGATTTCTGGCAAGCCGAGTATTACGATCATTTGATTCGCGATGAAACCGACTTTGCTCACGCGGTCAGATATGTATTGGAGAACCCCGTAAGAGCTGGACTCAAGAATTGGAAGTGGGTGGGCCTGGCACGCGCATGAGTGGCACGGGCATCTTGCCCGTGGTTGAATATTGCGCTTCTACAGAGCGCGCTTTGGAGTTTGCCGTCTGCGAGGAATCACGGGCGGGACGCCCGTGCCACTTCCAAGCCCGCAAGCGTTTAGCTTTAGCTCGAACGCCTTCGGCGCAAGATTGGCTTTCCCTCTGCTACAATTTCACGACGAAGATGAAACGGGCACTGTCGATATTCTTTTCGCTATTCTTTTGCTCCTCGCTAACAGTTTTCGCCCAATCCCCCGAATTCAGCGAACCGTGGAAGAATCCAAAGGTCGCCATCGCGATCGATCCTTTTGAGAAGAACGAAATTGATTGGGACCTGCTCGCGACGGACCCGCGCGTGGTGGCCATAATTCACCGCGCGACCATTGGCGATCGTGGCGACCTCAAGTACGCGGAGCGCCGCGATGAAGCGAAGAAGCGTGGCTACAAATGGGGCGCTTATCATTTGGGAAAGCCCGGCGATCCGATCAAGCAAGCCGACTTTTTTCTGGAAACTGTGAAGCCCACAGCCGACGTCTTGATCGCCCTCGATCTGGAAGGCGTGGACCCGACGAAGGACATGAGTTTCGACGAGGCGCGCGCCTTCATCAAACGGATCAAAGAAAAGACCGGACGCTATCCTTTGATCTATGCGAATCAGTTAGTGACGAAAGCGATCTCAGAGCAGTACGGCGCGGATAAAGTCTTTAGGAAGACGCGACTCTGGTATGCGCGCTTTAAGCAGAACGTCACGGACTTTCCGCTGGGAACCTGGAAGACCTACACGCTTTGGCAGTTCTCCAGTGAACTGAATTGCGACCCATTGAATCGACCTGCCTGTCTGTACACAGTTCCCGGCACCGCATACGACATGGATGTGGATGTGTACCACGGCACGATTGAAGAGCTACGAAAGAAATGGCCATTCGATAAGCCGTGACCCGCGATATTCCTGCGGGCTCCGACTAGAACGCCTTCGGCCAACTGGATCGAGTGCTGCCGATTGTGCCGTCAGCCGGAATAGTGATCGAATTCTGAGGCTTGCTCCTGACACTTTAGCTGACAACTCGGGCAACCTTATTCTGCGCTCATAAACTCTTAGAGGGGTCGAAACTCGGATCGCGCGCCGAACTTCTGATAATCTAACTTGACTCGCATGAATCATCTTCGTTTTATTTTGCCTGGTATCGTGATCCTGTCTACGTCCGTCTACGCTCAGCAAATCACACCTACTCCCGGGAAAACAACCAAGGCATCCGCACAAAAAGAAGTCGATCCGGAAATCCTGCAACGCCGCTCTGTCGCGACGTCGTTGCTTCAATCCCTGGCGATCGAGGCGCGCAGCTATCGCGATGAAGCTCTGCGCGCGCGGGTGCAAGCGAGGGTTGCTGACGCACTCTGGGATCAGGACCAAGAGACTGCTCGCAGCCTGTTTCGCCGAGCATGGGAAGCGGCTGAAGCTGTCGAGACACAAGCGCCAGCCAACAATGGCGGCTCCTTTCCGGGAAGAATTGCTAACAACCGGCCGCCGCGTCCACGCACGAACTTGCGTGCGGAGATCCTGAGACTGGCCGCACGGAGGGACCGTACGCTGGGTGAAGAATTCCTGACGAAACTGGCTGCGTCGAAGAGAGATGAAGCGGAACGCTCAAATGATCCAGCGCGTAATTCATCAGGCGCCTCGCCATTATCGCAGGCCGAGATCGCGGAGAGATTGAGGTTAGCCCGGGAGTTTCTGGAAGCAGACAACATTGAGCGCGCTTTGCAGTTTGCCGATCCGGCGTTGGTGCAGGTCTCAATGAGCGCGATTCAGTTCCTGGTAACGTTGCGCGACAAGAACGCTGCGTTTGCAGACCAGCGGTTTGCCGCTTTGCTTTCGCGCGCTGCCGCCGACAACACGACGGACGCAAATACGGTCTCGCTGCTTACGTCCTATGTCTTCACGCCCTCGCTTTATCTGGTCGTGTCGAACACAGGCATCCCTTCAAGCATGGCTTTCATTCCGCATCCGCCGCCCAATCTTGCTCCGGCGCTGCGGGCTGCGTTTTTCCAGGTCGCGGCGAATATTGTGCTGCGGCCATTCGCGCAATTGGATCAATCATCCGCGGGCCGGACCGGCACTTACTTTATTGCCACGCGTTTGTATCCGCTCTTTCAGCAGTTTGCTCCTGAGCTGGCGCCGGCCATCAATGCGCAACTCGCCGCGCTCGGACCTCAAGCTTCGCAGTCAACTATCAGGTCGAGTGATTGGCTGAATCAAGGCATCACACCCGACGACTCCGCCGGTGATGGAATAGGAGATGAGCTGAAGGATCGGTTGGGTCGCGCGCAAGGTGCGGACGCACGTGACCGCGCTTATGCCTTCGCAGCGATGCGAGCGGCGGACGCCGGCGATCCTCGGGCGCGCGATTTTGTAGACAAGATCGAAGACCTGGATACTCGCAACGGAATCCGCAGCTTTGTGGATTACAGTTTTATCGGCGGCCTCCTGAAAAAGAAGAAAGTCGACGAAGCCATCCAACTCGCCCGCAAGAGTGATCTCTCACACCCATTGCGTACGCACGTCCTGACTCAGGCTGCGGAGATCGTCGCCACTGACGACCGCGTGCGAGCGATCGAACTTCTCGACGAAGCTTTGACAGAAGCGCGGCGAATTGACGCCAGCACCCCGGAACGCGCTTATTGTTTGGTGGCGCTGTTGGCGCAGTTTTCGAAATTAGACAAAGCTCGAGGTTGGCAGTTGATGAGCGAAGTGGTTAAGGCCGCCAACGCCGTTGCTGATTTTAGCGGAGAAGACGGACGCACTTCGCAAACCCTCGAAGGAAAGTTCAGTATTCGGATGACGACGGAACTCGCGTCTGCTACTGACTTGCCCAATATCTTTCTTAGCCTTGCCGAAGATAATCTCTATCAGGCCATCGATGCCGGCAAAACTTTCAGCGGTGATGCGCCACGTGCGATGGTAACGATCTCCATCGCTCGCGCCGTATTGGAAGGAAAACGAGATAAGGCGCCTCAGCGAAGCCAGTGATAGAAGTCCTCTGCCGCTACTTTTGTGGCTCGAGAACTCACCACTCCTTCTCAACATTGACTGCGTCGAAATCAAGTATTTCTCGCCACCAGATCGACAGTTTCTCGTAACCGAGGCCTTTGCGACGGCGTAGTTATATGTGCGAACATAAATCCCCCAATCGAGTTTCCGTCAAGCACTCCAAAGACCGGAAGCTGCGATGAACGAGCATCGCGGGCGCTGGTTGTTTGTTGACCGAAGTAAGTTCGAAGAACGGAAAAATCAGATAAGCGATGAATGAAAACCCCTCAGCGGACGCTCCGGCGACACAAACCGGCGCCGGCCAGGTTGCCACCACCGACCGTCCGGGAATCGCCACGGCTGGGGTCGTCCGCCATCCGCGCCGGACTCGCGCGCGCATTGTTCAAATCGTCAGCGTCTTGGTTCTGGTCTTGCTCCTGGTTTTGTTGTGGCGCTTTTTGGGTAACCAATCCGCGACGAAAGCTCCGGGCACAGGCGGCGGTCGCGGCGAAGTCGTTCCCGTCGAGATGGCCAACGTCACGCAGCAGGATGTGCCGATTCAGATCAAGGCCATCGGCAACGTCGAGGCGCTCACCACCATCGCGGTTCGATCCCAGGTTGAAGGAACGCTGTTAAGAGTCGGCTTTGTGCCGGGCCAGGAAGTGAAGAAAGGCGATCTGCTTTTCTCGATTGACTCGCGTCAGTTACATGCGGCGCTGACTCAGGCAGAAGCCAATCTCTTAAAAGCGATGGCCACGGTCCGGCAAGGCCAGGACATCGTGGCCAGGGATCAAGCGACGGCGAACAACTCGCGCACGATCGTAGCTCGCGATGCGAAGTTGATCGAAGCCGGCGTCATCTCACGCGAAGAATACGACAACGCCGTTTCAAAGTTGCAGGCGGACGACGCGACGGTGCGCGCCGATCAATCAGCCGTCGCAAATCTGCAAGCCGCGCAAAAAGCCGAGCAAGCCGCGGTTGAAAGCGCGCGCGTGGAACTTAGTTACACGACGATTCGCGCGCCTATCACCGGCAAGACCGGCAATCTCGCGGTGACCACCGGCAACCTGGTGCGCGCGAACGACACGACCGCGATGGTGACGATCACCCAGTCGGCGCCGATCTACGTAACGTTCTCGGTTCCTGAGAAAGACTTGATCCGGATTCGACAGTATTCAGGCGCGAACGGGTTTGCGGTCCAAGTCGTGATTCCCGGCGATGAAGCGAATCCCGGGATGGGCCGGCTGTCTCTGGTCGACAACACGGTCGATGTCTCGACGGGCATGGTTCGTTTGAAAGCGACGTATCAGAACGACGACCGGCGCTTGTATCCCGGCCAGTTCGTCAACGTCGTGCTCACTTTGGGAACGGAAAACCAGGCGATCGTGGTTCCCTCGCAAGCCGTGCAGGCCGGCCAGGACAAATCATTCATCTACGTGGTCAAGGCCGACTCGACCGTGGAAGTGCGCACCGTGAAAACCGGAGCGACGATCGATAACATGACCGTCATCGAAGATGGCTTGAAACCAGGCGAGCAAGTAGTGACCGACGGCCAACTGCGTCTGGTGCCGGGCGCGAAAGTGCAACAAAAGGGTGTGAGTCGAGGTCAGGGCGGAGACCAGGGCCAAGGCGCGGGCCAGGGTCAAAGCGATCAGGGTGGTGGTAGAAAGCGCGGCGGTGGGAATTCGAATCAGTGAGTAAACTGTGATGAATTTTCTCGTTCGCTTTCAGATAAGACACGGTCCTTCATAGCCCACAATTGAAAATTGAAAATTGTAAAATGAAAATTGCAAGACTGAACCGGAGAAACAATCGTGACACCGGATGAGATGGTTGAACGACTGATTAGCTTTGCCGTGCGAGTTGGCAAAGTAGTTGATGCGCTGCCGGACACGCGAATGGGACGTCACATCGCGGGCCAATTGGTGCGCAGCGGAACCTCTCCCGCACCTAATTACGAAGAGGCCTGTGCCGCTGAAAGCCGGGCAGACTTCGTTCATAAGCTTAGTATTTGTCTTAAGGAGCTACGCGAGTCGCGTTCTTGGTTTCGCCTGATTATCAAGACGGAAATACTTCCCGAGCTTCGAATGAGCGAACTCCTCGATGAATGCAATCAGCTTTGCAATATGATCGCCCAATCGATAGTCACAGCAAAAGAACGTAAAGAGAAGAAGCGGTAGTCGCTGATGAGTAGGCGCTGCCGAGCACTTTGCAATTTGCATTTTTCAATTTTCAATTTTCAATGTTTGTCTTAAAGGAGAACGAGATTCTCGGACTGGCTTCATAACGGATTCATGTCGGAACTTTTCATTCAGCGCCCGATCACGACCACCCTCATCATGGCCGGCATCGTGCTGTTCGGCTTTATCGGCTATCGCGCTTTGCCGGTCAGCGATCTCCCAAACGTTGACTACCCAACAATTCAAGTCACCGCGGAACTTCCGGGCGGCAGTCCTGAGACGATGGCCTCGTCCGTAGCGACGCCGCTTGAACGTCAGTTCTCGACGATCGCCGGACTGAACACCGTCAGCTCGACCAGCACCCTCGGCAACACTCAAGTCACTTTGCAATTCGATCTCGGCCGCAACATCGACGCGGCCGCGCAGGACGTGCAGACGGCGATCTCGGCTTCGGCGCGGCAACTGCCGACGGGAATGCCGAGCCAGCCGACACTCAAGAAGGTAAATCCCGCCGATCAGCCGATCGTCTATCTGATGGTCAGCTCGCCGACTCTGCCGCTCTCGCAGATAAACGAGTACGCCGACACTTCGCTGGCGCAGAGACTTTCGACGATCGGTGGCGTCGCGCAGGTCCTGGTTACCGGCGAGCAGAAGTACGCGGTACGTGCGCAACTCGATCCGTCGGCGCTGGCGATTCGCGGCATCGGCATCGATGACGTCGCGACCGCCTTGCAGCGCGGCAACACGAATCTCCCGGTCGGCACGCTCTACGGCATTCATCAAAACCTGACGGTGCAAGCGAACGGCCAATTGATGAACGCCGACGCGTATCGCCAGTTGATCGTCGCCTATCGCAATGGCGCGCCCGTGCTCTTGAGAGATCTCGGCGACATCGTCGACAGCGTCGAGAACAGTCGCCTCGCGAGCCGCTACAACGGGCAGCAAGTCGTCACGCTCACCGTGCAGCGGCAACCGGGCACGAACACCGTGGCGGTCGTCGACGCCATCAAGAATTTACTGCCGGCGTTTCGCCAGCAACTGCCGGCGTCGATCAAGCTGGATGTTTTGTACGATCGCTCGGAATCAATTCGCGAGTCGGTAAACGATGTGCAGTTGTCTCTGCTGCTGGCGATTGCTCTGGTCGTGCTGGTCATCTTTCTGTTTCTGCGCAATGTGCGCGCGACGATCATTCCCACGCTGGCCCTGCCCACGTCGATCGTCTTCACCTTCGCGGTGATGTACCTGCTCGGATTCAGTCTCGACAATCTTTCGCTGATGGCGCTGACGCTGTCCGTGGGTTTCGTCGTCGATGACGCGGTCGTGATGTTGGAAAACATCGTCCGCCGCATGGAAGATGGCGAAGGCGCGATGGAAGCCGCGCTCAAGGGCTCTCGCGAAATCGGATTCACGATCATCTCGATGACCGTATCGCTGGTCGCGGTTTTCATTCCCGTTCTGTTTCTGAGCGGAATCCTGGGACGACTGTTTCGCGAGTTCGCAATCACGATCAGCGTGGCGATTCTGGTTTCCGGATTTGTCTCACTGAGTCTGACTCCGATGCTTTGCAGTCGCCTGCTGAAAACCATCGGCCCTCGTGTCAGAAGCCCGACCGTCAGGGAGGGCCCTTCGCGCGACGAAGATGCGGACGAGATGTCTGCGCTCCCGGCGGAGAGAGGCGCCTGGTGGCAAGCGAGCGAGCGCGTTTACGATTGGATGGTCGGCGGCTACAGATGGACTTTGCAGCTCGTGCTCGAACACCGCGCGTTGACGATGTTGATTTGCGGCGTGCTCTTCCTGGTAACGATTGCGCTCTTCTATGTAATTCCCAAGGGCTTTATTCCGAACGACGACACCAGTCGCATCGTTGGCTACACCGAAGCCGCCGAAGGAATTTCGTTCGAAGAGATGTCGCGGCATCAGCAACAGATCGTCGACATCATTCGCGCAAACTCGAACGTAGTCGGCGTGCTTTCAACCGTCGGCCAGAGCGACGTCAGCGCCGCGAGCAACACCGGCAACATCCTGATTCTTCTGAAGCCGCTGACGCAACGCAAGCAGGACGTCGACGCGGTCATCGCGGACTTGCGCCCGAAACTTGGCGCCGTTCCGGGCATGCGCATCTATCTGCAGAATCCGCCGCTCGTGCAAGTGGGCGGACAAGTCACGAAGAGTCCTTACCAATTGACGCTGCAAGGTCCGGATCGAAACGAGCTTTACACGAAAGCCGCAGAATTGCAGAAAAAGATCGCCGCACTGCCGCAGTTGATTGATGTGACCAGCGACATTCAGATCAAAAACCCACAGCTCAACGTGGATATCGATCGCGACAAAGCGTCGGCGCTCGGCATCACGGCGCAGCAGATTGAAGACACACTCAACAACGCGTACGGCACGCGGCAAATCTCGACCATCTACGCCACGTCGAACGAATACGAAGTCATCCTGGAAGTGAAACCAGAGTATCAGCAGGACCCTTCGGCGCTGGGCCGGCTTTACATTCATTCGACGGCCGCGCCATCGACATCCAGTCAATCGGCCCAGGCCCAATCGGTCCTGGCTCAACCGCCGTCGGCAATCGTTTCGTCGGCGCAAGCTCCGGCCGGGCAAACTTTGGCGGGCCCGGCGACGCAGGGCCGTTTGATTCCCCTGAGCACCGTCGCCACTCTATCGAGCAGTGTCGGACCTTTGCTGGTGAATCACCTCGGCCAACTGCCGTCGGCAACAATCTCGTTCAACCTGCGCCCGGGTGTTTCGTTGAGCGCGGCCACCGATCAAGTGCAGGCGCTGGCAAAACAAACTTTGCCCGCGACGATCACAACCAGCTTTCAGGGCACGGCGCAAATCTTTCAGGCATCACTACAGAATCTCACTTTGCTCTTGCTGGTCGCGGTGCTCGTGATTTATTTGATCCTGGGAATTCTGTATGAAAGTTTCATTCATCCCTTCACGATTCTCTCCGGCTTGCCATCGGCGGGACTGGGAGCTTTGCTGACACTGCTGGTGTTCGGACGCGAGCTGGACGTTTACGCATTCGTCGGACTGATCATGCTGATCGGCATCGTCGAAAAGAACGCGATCATGATGATCGACTTTGCCTTGACGGCGCAGCGCGAAGAAGGCAAGCCGGCCGAGGAAGCAATTTTTCAGGCCTGCCTGATCAGGTTCCGTCCGATCATGATGACGACTATGGCCGCGCTGATGGGAACGTTGCCGATCGCCCTGGGTTGGGGCGCCGGCGCCGAGTCGCGACGCGGCCTGGGACTGGCAGTCGTTGGTGGTTTGTGCGTTTCGCAAGTCGTGACGTTGTATTTGACACCAGTGGTTTATTTGTATTTCGAGCGCGCGCATGAATGGTTCCGGCGGGGTAAGACGAGTGAAGAGCCGGCAGTAGCATAAACTACATATTTTCCATTTGTCATTTGACAGTTTTCATTTGCAATTTTAATCCCCTCTCCCTTTGGGAGAGGGTTGGGTGAGGGCTTAGCGAGAACAAAACATATCCCTATATTTTTCTTTTTCATGCTTCGCACCCTCGCCCCTAGCCCCCTCTCCCAGCGGGAGATGGGAATTAGGAATGGCCAATGAAAAATGTCAAATGACAAATGGAAAATGGCTTGGAAGAACCCTTGATGACCACCCAGGATAAGACCAGACGCGGCATCTCCGAGCTCTTCATCAACCGTCCGATCACGACGACGCTGGTGATGGTCGGAATCGTTCTGTTCGGCCTGATTGGCTATCGAGCGCTGCCGGTCAGCGATCTTCCCACAGTCGACTATCCCACGATTAATGTGAACGCAGGTTTGCCGGGCGCGAATCCGGAAACGATGGCCGCGTCGGTGGCCACGCCGCTGGAAAGACAATTCTCAGGCATAGCGGGAATTGACTCGATTAACTCTACAAACTCGCAAGGCTCGACGTCGATCACTCTGCAATTCAACCTGAGCCGCAACATCGACGCAGCCGCGCAAGACGTCCAAACTGCCATCTCCGCCGCGCTGCCGCAGCTTCCGCCGGGAATGCCAACGCCGCCCGGTTTGCGCAAAGTAAACCCGGCCGATAGTCCGATTCTTTTCATGTCGCTCAATTCGGACGTGCTGTCGCTGCCGCAAGTCGACGAATACGCTGAGACGCTGATCGCGCAACGCATCTCGATGGTCGAAGGGGTTTCGCAAGTTCAGGTTTACGGCGCGATGAAATACGCGGTGCGCGCGCAGCTGGATCCGGCGGCGCTGGCCGATCGCGGCATCGGCGTCGACGACGTAGACGCAGCCATACGCAACGGCAATCCGAATACGGCGACCGGGAGTCTCTACGGCAAGTACTCGAACCTCACGCTGCAGACTAACGGTGAACTTAACAACGCCAAAGAGTTTCAATCGCTGATCGTTGCTTATCGCAATGGCGCGCCGGTGCGTCTGGATCAGATCGCCAATGTGATCGACAGCGTCGAGAACAACCGCGTCGCCAGTTGGTTCAACGGCCGGCGCAGCGTGACCATGGCCGTTCAGCGTCAGCCGGGCACAAACACGGTCGCGGTCGTTGACGCGATCAAGGCGCTGTTTCCGCAGTTTCGTCAGCAGTTGCCGGCGTCGGTAAGCCTGGACGTGCTGAACGATCGCTCCATAACAATTCGCAGTTCAGTGAATGACGTGCAGTTTGCGCTGCTGCTGGCCATGGCTTTGGTCGTGATGGTGATCTTTCTTTTTCTGCGCAACGTCCGGGCCACGATCATTCCCACGCTCGCGCTGCCCACTTCGATCGTCGGCACGTTTGCCGTGATGTACCTGCTGCACTTCAGTCTGGACAATCTTTCGCTGATGGCGCTGACGTTGTCAGTTGGATTCGTTGTCGATGACGCAGTCGTGATGCTGGAAAACATCGTCCGGCGCATCGAACTCGGCGAAGACGTAAAGCAAGCCGCGTTGAACGGTTCGCGCGAAGTGGGATTCACAATTGTTTCAATGACCGTGTCACTGGTCGCCGTATTCATTCCGGTGCTATTCATGGGCGGAATTCTGGGCCGGCTGTTTCGCGAATTCGCGATCACGATCAGCGTTGCGATTTTAGTCTCCGGCCTTGTGTCGCTGACCTTGACGCCGATGCTGGCCAGCCGTCTGCTGAGAGCGAAAGACATTCGCGCCAGCGCGCTGCACGAAGAAACCGGCAAGCTGGTTCACAAAGGTTGGCGGGGCTTTACCGAAGGCATCTACAACGGCGTCATACATGTTTACGAGTGGACGCTACAGCGCGTGCTGGCGCATTCGTTTGTGACGATCGCGATCAGCCTGGCGCTGGCGGGCGTGACCGTCTATCTGTTTACGATCGTGCCCAAGGGGTTCATTCCCAGCGGTGACAGTGGTCTCGTGCTCGGCAGCACGGAAGCCGCGCAGGGCATTTCGCTCGATGACATGATCCGGCATCAGACGGCGATTGCCGAAATAATCCAGAAGGATCCAAACGTGCAATCGTTCGCGTCGACGGTGGGCGCGGGCGGCAGAAATTCCGGCGGCAACAGCGGCACGATCTTCATCGGCCTGAAACCACTCAATCAACGCAAGCTCAGCGCCGATGAAGTGGTGGAAGAGTTGCGGTCCAAGCTCTCGCACGAGCCGGGCATGCGCGCCTTTTTGCAAAATCCGCCGTCGTTGAGCATCGGCGGCATGTCGTCGCGCAGTCTTTATCAAGTCACCCTTCAGGCTTCGAACACCAACGACCTCTACAACAACGTCGGTATTCTGGAAAAGACGATGCGCGAGCTGCCCACTATTCAGGACGTCAACAGCAACCTGCAAATCAATACGCCGCAGATCAACGTCGACATCGATCGCAAACGAGCCGCAGCCGTAGGCGTAACCGTGGCGCAAATCGAGACGGCGCTCGGGACCGCGTTTGGATCGCGACAGGTCTCGACGATCTACACGCCGACAAACGAATATCAGGTCATCCTGGAAGTGAAGCCTGAGTTTCAGAAGGACCCGACGGCGCTGGGCCGGCTCTACATTCACGGAGCGTCCGGAAGATTGATTCCGTTGAGCTCCGTCGCAAGTTTTTCGAAGAGCGTCGGCCCGCAACTTGTCAATCATCTGGGGGAATTGCCTTCGACGACCATCTCGTTCAATACGCGCCCCGGCATTTCGCTAAGCCAGGCCACAACGCAAATAACGGCGCTGGCGAAACAAACGCTGCCGGCGACGATCACGACCACGTTCCAGGGTTCGGCGCAGGTCTTTCAATCGTCGTTGCAGAACCTGAATTTGCTTTTGCTGGTGGCGGTGCTGGTGATTTATCTCGTGCTGGGAATTCTTTACGAAAGTTTCATTCACCCGCTGACGATTCTTTCAGGCTTGCCGTCGGCGGGATTGGGCGCGCTGCTGACGCTCTTGATCTTCCAGCGCGAGCTGGACATCTATGCCTTCGTCGGCTTGATCATGCTGATCGGAATCGTGAAGAAGAACGCAATCATGATGATCGACTTTGCTTTGGATAAGCAGAGACGTGAAGGGCGGCCCGCGCGCGAAGCGATTTACGAAGCGTGCGTGGTGCGCTTTCGTCCGATCATGATGACCACGATGTCGGCGTTGATGGGCACGCTGCCGATCGCTTTGGGTTGGGGCGCCGGAGCGTCCGCCCGACGTGGATTAGGTCTGGCCGTGGTGGGCGGACTGATCGTCTCGCAGGTTTTGACTTTGTATCTGACGCCGGTGGTTTATCTCTACTTCGAGCGGTTTCAGGAATGGTTTCGGCGGGCGAAGGCCGAATCACCTGAAATTATTCCGACCTCGCACTAACCGCCCTAAAACAATTGAAACTTAATCGTCAGATACTTCTTCGGGTTCTGGCGAAAGTCGTAAAGCATCTTCACGCCTTCAGACGAGAGGTTGTTGACGTTTGAGTAGAGCTGGTCGTCGGTGATCAGTTTGCCGAGCGTGCCTTCACCGCGCTGCGCGCCGGCCACCACGTTGTCGATGCGGGCCGCGGTCGTGTTGAAGCGGGCAAGCGCCGTGCGCGCGTCGTTATAGATCGCTTCATCTTTCACCAGCTTGCCCAAAGTGCCCTGTCCGTTGTTGACGCCGGCCACGATCGAATCGATCTGATCCATCGAATGATTCACGCGATCGGCGATGCGGCTGATCTTGTTGTACATCTCATCGCTTTCCAGGAGCTTGCCGGCAGTACCGCGACCTGCAACCAAATCAGCCGAAAGCTTTTTCAGATTCGCCGCGATGTCGTTGGCGTTGTTGTAGAGTGCTTCGTCGTAAATGAATTTGCCCGCTGAGCCTTTGCCGGTCTTGATCTGCGTCGCCAATTCTTCCGCGTCGCGAATAGTCGCGTTTAAGTTGTTGTAGAGCGATTCGTCGTTGAATAGACGCCCCACGGTGCCTTTGCCTTCGCGCACATTCTTGACGACTTCGTTGAGTTGATCAGAGAGCTTGCTTAGTTTCTGGGCGAGTTCAGTGCCATTGGTAGCCAGGTCGCTCATCGTGCTGCCCGATGTTGACGGCAACAAATCATTTTCTTTGACGGGCTGGCCTATCGAAGTGCCGGGCGTGATGTTGACGATCATCTCGCTGCCGAGGATGCTCGGCGCCGCCTGTTGCGCGGTCGAGTCCGTGCGAATGCGATCGGTCGCGGGCACGCCATCAATTTTAGTATCGATGGTCAGACGCGCTTCAACCTTTGGCGGACTCTGTCCGCCGGGCGCGTTGCCAACTTCGGTGGGCGTCATCAGCTTGATCCGGTCGACTTTGCCGATGCGTACGCCGGCGAGGCGCACTTCCGATCCTTCGCGCAAGCCGTTGGCGTCCGCGAAGCGCGCGCGCAGATGCAGGTGGCTGGCGAAAGGATTTAGTTCGCCGGACGCGTTCAGAATCAAAACGACCAAGACCGCGATCGCAATCAGAACGAGCAACCCCACGCGCAGCTCGCTCAAGCCAATGTTCCTGGTTGATTTTGCCATGGCTTCAAGAAGGCAAAAGTAAAAAGGTAAGAGGCAAAATTGATCTGCGAGCCATCAGCTTTACCTTCTTCCTTTCTCCTATTTCCTTTTTCCTTTCCCTTACTTACCTTTCATTCATCCCTGCCGCGCAGAAATTTCTGAATGTACTTGTCTTCCGATTTGCGAAGCGTTTCGTCGGTGCCGCTGAAAATCACCTGTCCGTCACTCATCATCAGAACCTTGCTATTGATCAGGCAAAGCTTCTCGCCTTCCTTTTCGAAAATCACATCGCCGGCTTCGTTGACCACCGCATATTCTGAACAGAGATAGTCAAGGTTGTTCATCTCGTGCGTCACGAAAATCGACGAGACGTCTTCCAGATCGCGCAACTTCATCGCGAGTTCGCAGATCGTGCGCGCGGTCGGCGGATCCAGGCCGGCGGTCGGTTCGTCGAACATCACAATCTTCGGGTCGCCGACCAGGGCGCGGGCGATGCCGACGCGACGGCGCATGCCCCCTGAAAGCTCGGCCGGCATTTTGTCGATGGATTCTTCCAGGTTGACGAACCGCAGCATGCGGCGCACTTCGCTTTCGACTTCTTCCTCCGGCACGCCCTGCTCGTGAAGTTTGAAGGCGACGTTTTCATAAACCGAAAGCGAGTCGAACAGCGCGCCCTCCTGAAAGATCATGCCGATCTTCTTGCGCACCCGCATCATCTTTACTTCCGAGTAATCGGTGACATCTTCGCCGTCAACCAGTATCTGGCCACTGTCAGGCTTGAGCAGACCGAGCACCAGCTTGATCGTAGTTGACTTGCCGCAGCCCGAACCGCCCAGGATGATTTTCGTCTCGCCCTTCATTACTTTGAAGCTCAGATCGTTGAGCACTTTGCGTTCGTCGAACATCATCGTCACGTTGCGAAACTCGATGGCCGGAATCTCGCGGGCGGCATCGTCCACCTCACGAAACGTCGATTCGGCGGCGCGATCGCTGACGCGATTGTCGGGGGCCTGGCCGTTTGGGTGATCGATTGAAGCTTGAGACATCATCAGATTTGCGTCCCTAGAACCAGTTGCAGCGCTCTGGCCAGAATGAAGTCGGCAATGATTACTATGATCGAAGCCGTCACGACCGCGGTTGTCGTCGAACGGCCCACACCGACCGTGCCGCCTTCGGTCTTTAGCCCTTTGTGACAGGCGATTGTACCCATCAGGAAAGCGAAGAACAACGGCTTAACTATTCCACCGATGAGGTCGTCGGTCGTGATTCCATCGCGCACCGAATTGGTGAACATCGCAGTCGGTAGTCCAAAGAGCCAGGTCGATACCGCCCAGCCGCCGGCAATGCCCATCACGTCGGCGATCAAAGTTAATAGCGGCAACGTAATTATCAAGGCCACCAGACGAGGCGCAACCAGTTTGCGGACCGGATCCGTTCCCAGCGCGCGCATGGCGTCGATCTGTTCGGAAACTACCATCGAACCCAGCTCGGCTGAGATCGCTGAGACCACGCGCCCCGTGACCATCAGCGCCGTCAGCACCGGACCAAGCTCACGCACCAGCGAAATCGAAACCAGATAACCAAGCTGATCTACCGCCCCGTACGACGCGAGTGTCTGATACGTTTGCAACGTGAGCACGCCGCCAGTGAAGAAGCCCGTGAGAATGATGATCGTCAGCGACCCGACGCCAATCATGTCCATCTGGGCAATCGTCTCGGGAACATAACGCGGCTTTTGGAAAAGCCCACGCGCGGCTCGCCCTGCCAGCAAAGACATTTCTTGCAGCTCGAACAACAGACGCGTGACGATGTTCATGCTATGACTCAGCGAGAAAAGAAAGCGCGCAATTGCTGTGGTCGCCACTGCGTTCTACAAAGCGCATACCCATAGGCAGGGCGTGTCGGTGGTATCAAGAGCCAGTTCAAAATGGCGACCGCAGCGCAAGCGAATATTTAAAAGAGCGGCCTATGATGCGCAAAACCTACTGCGGGCGTCAAGGTTTAAGATGAGACGCGTAGATTCTAGTCGCGCAAAAAGAAGCCGGCCTGCTTAGTACAGGCCGGCTCGGAGGGTTTCCCTGGCTACCAGATTATGGCTTCGGCTGCTGTTGGCGCATCAGCTTTCGCTGCCTCGGCCCGAGCGGCGCAGCGCTCGCATTGCGCGGCAAACCGTCCTGGCGCCGTCCCAATCCGTTGCGCGGAAGTTGCTGGTTGTTCGGACGCCTCGCCAGGTTTTGCTGTCGTATCTCTCTTAGTTTGATGCGTTGTTCGGGCGTTAGCATTTGCAGAATCCGGGCTTGCCGCAGCGCCTGAAGTTGAGTTGTGGCGGCTTGCGCCTCAGACACTTCTTTAGCGCGTTGCTTGATTAACTCTTCATTTGAAGTGGGAGACTCGATCGCCTCGGCCAGGGCTCGTCGGGCCTGTCGCAAGCGGAAGGTAGCCGCTTGCTGTTGGTCTTTGAGCTCCGCATTGATCGCTCGCCACTTTTGGATCTGCTCGGGCGTCAGGTTCAATTGCGCGAGGTCGGGCGCCTGGTTGACCTGGTTGGCCCGCATCTGCGCGGGATCCGTCTGACTCTGCTGTGGCACAGTAGTCTGCGCGTTCGCCTGCGCGAAAGCGCCGGCCAGCAGCAAGAGCACCGGAAATGAAATCCATCTGCTTAGCACTTTGGTTTCGTCTTTCATAATTGCACCGTCCTTCGCTTCTGCGCGCGTTCGCCGGAAGCGTTAATAATTCGGTTCATCCGGGAATACAAATGGTAGTTCCTCTTCATCTCTGCCGGGAGTCAGCCGTAAGTCTGCCGCCAACTGTTCGCGTTCTGCGCGGGTCAGTCCGCGGGCGCGCGGTTGCGCACTATTGGCCGCAAGTTGAACTCGATTTTCTGCGCTCTTCGACTTAACAGTCCCTGTCGACTCGCCCTTCATCGGCGAGTTCTCGCGACTGAGTTTGGCTACTTGTTCATCAATACCCTTCTGCAACGCCTGGTCGAAGTCCTGCTGACTGTACTTAAGTTTCGAGTCAAGGTTCGCGACCTGATTTGGCCTTTGCGAAAGTCGCGAAATCGCCAACACCGCCAGCACGCAAAGTAACAGCGCCGCAAATGCCGTCGCGCCGCGCAGCCAAAGGGGCGAGACACTGAAAAATTCACGCAACGCTGCGAGGGCCGGCAGCTTTCGCTCATGTCGCACGAATTGACGGGAATCCGTCGTTGCCTCAGCCAGAACTTGTACGGCCTGTGGCGCTGGGCTGAAAGCTGAACCAAGCGCCTCGTTACGCCAAAGCAGGATCGACTCGTGCACCTGACTGAAAACTGCAAACTCCGCACGGCATGCTTCACACGTTTCGATGTGGGTGGCAAAATCCTGCGCTTCGGCGGCACTCGCCTCGTTGTAGAGATACGTCACCAAATCTTCCGATCGGTGGCAAACTGGTCGTTCATTTATGGTTCGCATTTCAACTACCTCACAGTCGCGATCAGATCATCCGATCCGTTCGCCAAACTTTTGCAAGCGCATCTGCAATTGCCTGAGCGCTGTGTACAGCCGACTCTTTACGGTACTCAGCGGTAATTCGAGCGCATCAGATATTTCCTGGAACGTAAGTTCCTCGAATTCTTTCATAACCACAACCTGTCGCAAGTCCGGCGGCAAAGCGCAAACTGCTCGTCTTACTGCCACGCTTCGTTCTTGACCTTCAGCCGTCCGCGCCGGAGAAATCTCTGCCGGCATAGCAAAGACGGTCGCATTCTTTTCGGCTTCATCCTCGAGCGCCGTCTCGCTGCGCACCTTCGCACGTCTCTGTCGCGTGATGCACTGATTGACGGCGATCCGATGCAGCCACGACGAAACCTTCGCTTCACCGCGAAAGCCGCGCAGATTTCGAAACGCGGCCATGAAAGTTTCCTGCGTCGCATCGCGCGCATCTTCTTCGCGGCCCAGCATCCCAAAAGCCAGCGCGAAGATGCGCCGCTCCCAGCGACGCACAATCTCCCCGAACGCCTCCGGGTCACCCGACAGGGCGCGTTCCACCATCTGCTCGTCGCTAGCGACCATCTCCATCTGGTTCGTGCTCGCGTCCGGCCACGAAGCCCGCGTCCAAATGCGCGCACCCAAAGTAGCGCAGTGCGCTCAATCCTTTAGACGCCGGCCCCGGGGCTCAAGTCGGGAAAGTATCGCACGAAAACCCGAGCGGCGGCGGATAAGATTCCGGACGCGGCGGTTTGGCAGACCCAAACCTAGGCAAAGCTGCTTATCGGTCCAAAGGACGAGCTTACTTCAAATATGTCAGCAGTTAAAGAAGGGCCAAAACGGTTGACATACCCCAACCCGACAAACTACTCTGAGTTAAGGCCACTTGGCCGAGAAGGTAGATCCGCGCGGTTCCCTGTCGACAGTCTTTGACGCTTGTCCCGCTAATCCAAACCGCTCAAGAGGAATTTTGGTGTTCGAACGCCTTAGTCGAATTCGCCTGCTTTACGTCGTTCTGGCGGTGCTGCTGCTGGTTGGCTTGTTGCCGCTCGGCTTGGCCGGCGTGCTTTTGTCGCGCCGCAGCGCCGAAGAATTGCGCGCCATCGAGGGACGTTATCAAGCGCAACTCGTGTCTGACAAAGCGCGCCAGATTGAACTCTACGGCCAGCGTTATCGCGACGTAGTGAGCGGCGTCGCGCGCGCGTTTGAGATCACCGGCGGCATTCATCTGCTGGCCGATCCCGGTTACGACGCGCGCTTGCAAAGGAGTCTCCAGGACGATCCCAACTTGATCGCGCTGGCGATTTGTCCGGTCAAAGGAGAAGTCCATCGCGCGTTTCAGCCGGACTTGATCAAGCGAGAAGAAGTCGACCAACGCATCAGCGACGTGCTCGCCCGCATGAGCACGCGCGGCGTCATCATTAGCCGGCCGCAGATCATTCGGTCCGGTCAGGAGATGGGACTGACGATTGCTGCGCCGGTAATGAACGGTGACCAGATTGTGGCGGCGGTGGTGGCGGTCGTTTCCTTTCAGGAAGTTTTCAAAGTGGTGCAGCAGTCATCGACGAAAAGTGCCCGCGAGTTGCTAGACGCGGGCCTGCCCGTTGTCTTCGTCGTAGATCAAAACGGAAGGGCAGTAGCTCATCCAGATGCTGCCGTCGCTTTTTCCGAGCGACCGATGACCGACCTAAAAGTCGTGCAGGACTGGCTGGAGACCGGCGCGCAAGTTCAGTCGGCACTGGCGCCGTTCACGCTCGAGCACGACGGCCGCGTCTCGCGCATGCTCGGCTCGTACGCGACGGCGGAACTCGATCACAATTCCCTGCTCGGGGTAATAGCGATTCAGGACGAAGCCGCGGCCATGACGTCGGTGCGCGATATGCGCAATCAAACTTTGTTCATCAGCCTGCTGGCCGCAGCGTTCGCCTTGCTCATCGGATTCTATTTCGCGGAAAAGCTGACGCGGCCCGTACGCGAGTTGGCTGCCGGTGCCCACCGCATTGCGGCTGGCGACTTTTCGCAGCGCGTGAAGGTGCTGGGACGAACTGAGCTGGGCGAACTGGGTTCGTCGTTCAATCAAATGACCGACCAGGTCGAGCGCTTTATCAGTGACCTGCAACGCTCGGCTTACGAAAACCACGAACTATTCCTCGGCACAGTCAAGGCGCTTGCGGCTGCTATCGACGGCAAAGATCCTTACACGCGCGGCCACTCTGAGCGCGTTTCGCGATTCGCCGTTGCCACTGCGCAGGGCCTGGGTTTACCCGCCGAAGAGATCGAGAGGATTCGTGTCAGCGCTTTGTTGCATGACGTGGGCAAGATCGGCATTGATGACCGAGTATTAAAGAAGCCTTCTGCGCTGACTGACGAAGAGTTCGAGATCATGAAGACGCATCCGCAGAAAGGCTATAAGATCATGTCGCAGATTCCCGCGATGCGCGATTTTCTGCCGGGCATGTACATGCATCACGAAATGATCAACGGCGATGGTTACCCGCAAGGCTTGCAGGGCGACCAGATTCCCATGCAAGCGCGAATCGTTTCCGTAGCCGACACGTTCGACGCGATGACGACCGAGCGGCCCTACCAACAAGCGATGGATTTGGAAGCAGCGCTTACCAGATTGAAAAGCTTTGTCGGCACGCGTTATGACGCGCGCGTAGTCGCAGCGTTCATCGCCGCGTGCGAAGCAGGCAAGATTCGTCCCGGCGTAACTCGCGTCCGGCGCAACGGCACTAACCCTTTACCCTTGTCATCTTCAGGACCTTTGCCGGATTCTCTGCTCGCGGTCAGCTAAAAGTGAGTTTAGAGTTCAAGCTTTAGCTTGCGCCTAGAAATCAGCAACGTAAACGTTGAACTCTGAACTCAACTGACCTTTCGCGGCGCTTCGCTTTTGTGGCGATGCGCCGCTTTCGGTTACTATCCAAGTCAATTCCCGTTTGATCGGAGTTTCGATGGCTTTTTGGCGGAGAAGGAAGGACGAGTTTGTCTCGCTGGGATTGGGCCGCGCGGCCGAGGACCGCATGGCCGAGCCTCAAGTTGCAGCAGAAACTCAACCGGCGCCGGCCACGGTTGCGCCGGTCGAGTCGGCAGAGAGTTCAAGCCGCACGCCCTGGCAAACGTCTGTCCTTGGACTCGATCTTTCGATCGAGCAACTGCAAGCACAGGAAGCTGCGCTGGAGCAGGAGTTCTCGGCTCGCTTTCGCCGCGCAGTAGCATCGACACGCGAGTCACTCTCTGAAAGGATTGACGCGGTATTCGCCGGAGCAAAGCAGATCGACGCGACACTGCTCGACGAGCTCGAGGAAGCTTTGATTGCCGCAGACATTGGCGTGCCGACCACGCTGCATATTCTCGAAACCGTGCGGCGAGGCATCAGCCGCAAAGAGATCGATGATATCGAAAAGCTAAAAGCAGCTATCAAGTCTGAGTTGCTTGCGATTCTGCTTGCTTCAGAAGAACAGGGCGTCGCCTCGGAAACCAGCGTGCCGGAAAACATCGCGCCGTACGTGATGATGATTGTCGGCGTGAATGGTGTGGGCAAGACCACGACGATTGGCAAACTCGCGCAGCGAATCAAAGCCGAGGGCAACGACGTTTTGATTTGCGCGGCCGACACGTTCCGCGCGGCGGCGAGCGACCAACTCGCAATCTGGGCTGAGCGCACCGGCGTGCCTTTGATTCAGCAGAAGCAAGGGACCGATCCGGCGGCCGTGCTGTTTGATTCGATGAGAGCCGCGAAAGCGCGTGGCTCAGACGTGCTGATCGTGGACACGGCGGGCCGTCTGCACAACAAGTCGAACTTGATGGCCGAGTTGGAGAAGATGAAACGCGTCGCCGGGCGCGAGGTTGAAGGCGCGCCGCACGAAACCCTTCTGGTCGTCGACGCGGTAACTGGGCAGAACGGATTGGAACAGGCGCGCCAGTTTTTGAAGATCGCCGGTGTGACTGGAATCGTGCTGACGAAGCTCGACGGCACCGCCAAAGGTGGCATCGCCGTGGCCATTGCTAAAGAATTGGGTTTGCCGATTCGTTACGCCGGCATCGGCGAGAAAGTTGATGATCTGGTCGTGTTCGACGCGGAAACATACGTAAATAGTCTGTTCAATTGAGAACCTGTTACAGAACCGAGAGCGGTAGCGACCGGGTGCTGCCACTCAACGCCGGCTACAGGCGTACAGAGTACCGACTTTAGTCGGGTTCTGCTTATTCGGCGAGAGAGAGAAGACAAAAGCCCGACTAAAGTCGGTACTCTATACACCTGTTTCCGATAGTTGAGTGGTAAAACCTGGGACCGCTCGCGGTTCCGTGACAACGCGTAATCTACCAAGTGGAAAACGAATCAGATCGCGAAATGATGCGACGCGCGCTCGAACTCGCCGCGCGGGGTATCGGACAAGTCAGTCCCGGTCCGCTCGTCGGCACGGTTATCGTCGACGCTCAAGGAGAGATCGCCGGTGAAGGCTTCTACATCTTCGATCAGGTCAAGCACGCCGAGACGATTGCGCTGGATCAAGCCGGAGCGCGAGCAACGGCAGCGACTGTTTACGTTTCGCTGGAACCTCACGCGCATTACGGCCGCACAACGCCGTGCACCGATGCGCTGATCGCGGCCGGAATCAAACGCGTCGTCGCGCCGATTGAAGATCCAAATCCAAAAGTTTCCGGGCGCGGCTTTGCGCATCTGCGCCAGGCGGACATCGAGGTGTCCACAGGCTTGCTGGCTGATGAAGCGGCGCGACTGAACGAAGCCTACATTCATTTCATGCGGACTGGCCGACCGTTCGTTCATCTGAAACTCGCCGTGTCTTTGGACGGAAAGATTGCCACGCGCACCGGTGACTCGCGCTGGATCGCCGGTGAAGAAGCGCGCGCGAGGGCCCATCAGTTGCGGCACCAATACGACGCGATCATGATTGGCTCAGGAACCATCGTGACCGACGATCCGCTACTCACGGATCGCTCCGGGAAAGCTCGGCGAAGGCCGCTGGTGCGAGTGGTGCTGGATGACAGATTGCGGACGCCGCTGGACTCGCAACTCTCGCTCACCGCGAGTGAGACGCCGGTGCTGTTGTTTACTCTCGGAAGCGCTGACGCGGCAACAAAGCTAAGACAACTCGGTCTCGAAATAGTGAGCAGCGAGCGCGGTGCGCGCGATCCTGCCGCGGTGTTGGCTGAACTGGGCCGGCGTGAGATTCAAAGCGTGCTGGTCGAAGGCGGCGGCGTGCTCGCCGGTGCTTTCTTCGACGCCGGATTGGTCGACAAAATCACTTTCTTTATTGCGCCAATGATTATTGGCGGACAGGACGCGCCGCCGGCAGTTGCCGGCGCCGGCGCGGAGAGAATTGCCGACGCGTTTCAACTTGACCGGGTTTCTGTTGAGCAACGCGGCCGCGATCTGGAAATCACCGGCTACCCCGCAAGAAGGGACGGGGAGGCCGGGAGAAAAGGAGACGGGAAGCGTTAATGAAACACCAGTCGCCCAGTCACCCTTTCCCCGCTTCTCCCGCTCCGTCACGTTCTGCCAAGCGCCGCTTTGGTCAGAACTTTCTCGTCGATCGCAACGTGGTCGATCGGATTGTCGCCGCAGTCGCTCCGCGGGCGGATGAAACGATTGTCGAAATCGGTTCAGGCCAGGGGGCTTTGACTGCCCGGCTATTGGAAACAACCGGAAGGGTGGTGGCGATCGAGTTCGACCGGGAGCTCGTTCCCTTCCTGCGCACGAAGTTCGCCGGCGCTGCGAATCTGCATCTGATCGAAGCCGATGCCCTCACCACTGACTTCCGCGCAGCGATCGCGCCGGCGCCACACGCGCGCGTCGTCGCGAATCTTCCTTACAACATTGCCACCGCAATTTTGCAGCGACTGATCGAGCAGGGCGACTGCATCAGCGAAATGGTTCTGATGCTGCAACGCGAGGTCGTGGACCGCATTACGGCTGAGCCCGGTTCGTCCGAGCGCGGTTATCTCTCAGTTTTGGTCGAAGCTTATTGCGAAGCTGAAAAGTTGTTCGATGTGCCGCCGCAGGCTTTTCGGCCGGCGCCGAAAGTCTGGAGCACGGTGGTGCGTCTGCGCGTACGTCCGCGGATCGCGGCCGAAGTGAAAGACGAAGCGTTGTTGTGGCAAATTGTCAGCGCGGGTTTTGCCCAGCGCCGCAAGACGATCCTCAACAACCTGCGCGACGCGCCGGAGTTTATTCAAGAGTTACTGAAGAACCGCGGCGGCGCCAGCATTGTGCTTTGCGAAGCGGGCATCCCACCGCTACGCCGCGCGGAAACTTTCACGTTGGAAGAATGGGCATTGCTGGTGAATGCGCTGGTTTAGCCGAAGGCGAGCGGGCCGCCTGGGACCATCACTTCGCCATTGATGTGGCAATATTTGGACTGTCGGGGTTGACGTCCAGAGTACGGGTTTTGGGAATGATGACAAGATCCATATCCTCCATCGGTATTGCACCGAGTAAGACCTGATCCCCCATTACGAGCGCTCCCCCAAATCCGACCCGATTCTTGAAACGCAATTCGACGGGCCCGACATACGGAACCAATTTCTTAGAGCCGTCAGCGAGAGTGACCTCTTTGCTGTCGATCTCATCCAGTCGCAGTTGGATTTGAACATGCTCCGGAATGCAGAGATGAGTTGCTCCTGAATCTACCAAAGCCACGACATCCACCGGATCCAAGTTCGGCAAGCGCGGATTCCTCAGGTTTACTTTGCCGTTTACCAAGCCCATGCGCTGAAAATAACACGCTCGATCAGGAAACGCATAGCGCAGCACTCAAGCGTCATGTTCGCCGATGCTCGCGCACGATGTCATTGATGCGCGCAACCGGCACATTCAGAGCCTTGGACAGGGCATTCGCAGTCATGCCGAGGGGAACCAGATAGTCCTCGCGAAGGATCTCGCCGGGATGTACCGGCCGCATTCCATTCTTAAACATTGCAGCTTTCAGATTATAACGAGCAACGTTAAGCGGCAAGGTTTTGGCGAGTTCTTACGCATCGAGAGAGCGGGGGCAAGCCCCCCCTTCCGGACCTGAGAGGTTTCCCAGGTTCCAGGTCCTTGTTCGATCGAAAGGCCTTCAAGCGACGAGCAATCAAATGAGTTGAAAGATCTCTCAGGTCAGGAAGGGTGGTTTACCCCCGCGCCTTGTCTGGTCTGAACTTGCACCTTGATCCCGTCCTTTGGTCTCAGTGACATCGCCGGATAAATACTCACCGAATGACTCGGATCGAGTTCGAGACTAAACTTCTGTCCGATCGCAGCCAGACACAAAATAATCTCCATCATCGCGAATGACGCGCCGATGCACGCCCTCGGTCCGCCGCCAAAGGGAAAATAAGCGTACTTTGGCAGACGCTCGATGAAGTCTTCAGTCCATCGCTCGGGCCGAAACGCTTCCGGTTCATCGTAAAATCGCGGGTCGCGTTGCGTGGCCCACTGGAACATGAACACCTGCGTGCCGGCCCGGATTTGATACCCGCCAATTTCGCAATCGTTGATCGCTTCACGTCCCAGTCCATACGCCGGCGGATAAAGACGCATGCATTCCTTGGCGATCTGTTCGGTGAATTTTAAGCGTGGGAGATCGGCCGCGGTGGGCGCGCGTCCGCCGAGCACTTCATCCAGTTCGGCGTGAAACTTTCTTTCCGCGTCCGGATTTGTCCCGAGCAGATACCACGACCAGGCCAGCGTCAACGCGGTGGTTTCATGGCCGGCGAGGAACAGCGTCATCACCTCGTCGCGTAACTGGCGATCACTCATTTGACTGCCATCTTCGTCGCGCGCGGCCAGCAACGTGGAAAGCAAATCGCCTTCGTCTTTTCCCGTGGCTCGCCGCTCAGCGATGATTCGATAGACGACGTTGTCGATCTTTTTCGCCAGCGCGTGAAAACGGAAATGCGCTGGCGTCGGCAGTCGATTATTCAGAATCCACTTCAACGTCGCCTGTGAAGCAAACGGCTTTACCAGCTCTTTCAAAGTCGCGCCGACGCTATCGACATCATGCGAAACGTCCGCGCTGAACAAGCACTGTACGACGATCCCCAGCGTCAGCCGCATCATGTCGATGTGAATGTCGCGGGTCTCTCCCTCCTGCCATTTCGCAGTCAGACGATTGGTGTAATCAACCATGACGTTTGCATACGACGCGACCCGGTCGCGATGAAACGCTGGAGACGACAGCCGACGCGCGCGTTTCCACTCCTCGCCCTGACTGGTAAGCAAACCATTGCCCACCAGCCGATGAAAGAAATTCGAACGCAGCGACATCGCCTTAATAAAGTTCTTTGGATTCGTCGCGAGGACATATTCAACGTCGTCGGGATGATAAAGAAAAAGCGCCGGCACGTAGAGGAAGCGCATCCAGACAACATCGCCATAATCACGCCGAGCGCGCTCGATAAAGCCGAGCTGGTCAGAATTGAACTCGCGCATCACGCCCATGATGGGCGCGCCCTTTGGGCCAGGCGGGCGCGATGTGCTCTTCGACTTCTTGTTAGCTGAGATAACGCGTGCGAGTTCGTTGACGGAAGGATTATGTTTTGGCAAAACCATAAACCCTACCTCAACAAATCCGTATATATCCCTGGCTGGCTGTCGGGGATAACGATGGCCCCGACTGCCCGTTCATAAAACTCCACCGGCCCGGCGCCGCCGATGATGCCATATACATATCCAAGCTCGCGTAGTCCCCACAGGCTCGCAATTAGCAGCGCCGTGCCGACGCCTCGACCGCGTTCATCTGCCGCCACGCCAGTCGGACCAAAGAAAGCTTTGCGGGTGCACTCGTAACCAGCGAAACCGATCACGCGGCCATGCCGCGTGGCGATGACTACCGTTACTGGTTTGTTAGCAAAGCCTACAGAGATTTCGTCAGCCCAGGCGACGGAAAAGTTTTTCTCGATGAATTCCCGTACCGGCGTGATCTCGAACGGCTGCGCGCGCCGGATGTTTACGTTTTCGTCCTTCAGTTGCTCCAGTGACGGCAGCTTCAGCAAATTGACGAGCAAGTCAGGCATTGCGATCTCAGTTTAGCGAAGAACGTCGCGAGAGGCGAGGCTAAGCTTTTCCTGCACCAGGATTTGAAACGATGCCGCCAGTCCGTGCGGCATGATCATCTCGCGCGCGCTCGTGCTCAGGCGTAAAGCCTCGACCTGATCCTGGGCTTGACTGAGCATCTCGGAAAGTAGTCCCGGGAGTCCTTCACTCAGCAGAAACTGATCCAACCGTTCGAACCTTACCGCGCGCAGTCCGGCTCGCCTGCCCACTTCCTTGATCTGCGTCCAGTCAACTGTCGTAGTCAGGTCTTGCTCTCCGGGTCTGGCGAGCACGTTCGTGATCAGCTGGTGACGATGGAAAGCTCGCAGGGTTCCGTTGAAACGATCCGGCGAGTCGAGCAATTCGCTTCGCTCGGCGCCATAGTCCACCGTTACCAGGTAGCCGTGGGCAAACAATCCGGCGGCCCGTGAGATGAATCTTTCGGCCTCGAGATTGACCTCTGCGATCTGGCCCTCCGAGAGGCGCAGTTCGATTCGTCCACAATATTCGGCCACGCTTTCTTGTGGATCACGTTCGATCCAAACGAAATCGTCCTGGTCCAGCCCGACGCAAAGCTCGCGAATCTTCCCTTTGCGCATAATCACTCGATGAACCGGAAGCGCATCAATCAGCTCATTCGAGAAAACAACGCCCACGCTTGCCGGGTGGCTGATTTCGTCGAAACGCTGAAAGGTCAGGCGCTCGGCAAATTCAGAAAGATGCGCGCCCGCGCGCCGGCGCGTAGCCAGACTGACTTCGTCGATTACATAACTGGTAGCCGCGAAGACTTCGGGATAATGCACTCTGAAAGTGTTGAGGATGCCATGCGCGAACTCGCCACCACCGGCGCCGGCTTCAAAGATGGTCCAGGCCGGTGGCGAACCAAGATCTAAAAACAATCTTGCGAAGTAGCGCGCGAAAGTAGCGGCAAATAACGGACTGCTTTCCGGCGCAGTACGATAGTCACCGGCTCTGCCCTGCGGAATTCGATCCAGCCGACAGTAATAACCCTCGCGCTCGTCATACAGCGCTGCCTGCATCCAATCGCGAAAACTGATCGGCCCGTCGCGCTCGATGCGCCCGCGCAGACGCTCCGCTAAGCTCGGCGTTAGTTCGCGGCCGGAGATAGGCATCACCCAGTGATTGTGCCTGTGAGTGCTAATGCAGAGCAAAGTCCGGAAACAGTTCAAGAGTCTTCGAGTAACTGCCCAAGCCGCAATTCGGGCGTTTAGAGTACCAACTTTAGTTGGGCCCTTATAACGCAACAAAAGCCCAACTGAAGTTGGTACTCTGAACACCGTTCTCGTTTCTAACTATGTATTTTCAGCGCGCTGAGTGACGGGCCAACATTTATTCGCCTTCGGGATCCGATTTGTCGAGCAGACGTGTGGTGTGGTCGGTTACGCTTGGCGGTTCAAGAATCTCCGCGGTCTGCGGTCGCGGCCGCCATTGACCCGCGGGATTAATCGAAGCAGAAGGCAGGGCCGACACGCGCGCGGCCTGGGGAGGCGGAATTGCCGGCTGTGCATAGGAAGACGGCACTACGAACTGCCGCGTCGGCGCCCCTTCCTCAAAGAGTGCTGCAAACAACATCCGCAATGGACCGCCGGTGAAACAGAGTAGGGCCGACACAACCGTGAAGAATTCAAACATGTTGCCCAACCGTCCCGGAGCGAAGCTCGTGAAGGTGGCCAGAATCGGCACCAGGAGCACGCCGAGTAGAAAGATCATCGCGCCTTGCTTGACCCCTTTCTTGCGCGGAGAGACCTTCTGCCCGCCTTCAAGCGGCAGATAATGCGGCAGCATCCCACCATTCGCCAGCAACATCATTGCGCCTTCGATTGGAAAGCCGCAGCGCGAACAAAATCGCAGCGCATCAGTAGCTTGTTGTTGGCCGCATCGTGGGCAGAACATAAGAACAACCGTCAGTGGTTAGTGATCAGTTTGGGTCCTTCGGCTCGTACCAGTTCAAACGTCGCTTTGGCGCTCCCCAGATAATGCCGCGCCCGCACCAATGTGTCCAGCAACAACGGCTGTAACTGGGTCGCGCCGGCCGGCGCCATGATTTCTTTTAAGAGGTCATCGTCGCTCTGGAAAAGCTCGAAGCCGCGTTTGCGGGTCGCCTCGACTTCGTTCAGGTAAGCAGAAACTTTCTCTGGCGTCGACAATGTCTCTGGCAGCGTCCACTCAAACGGATCGTCCCAAAGGTTCGTGGTGAGGCCGCCAAAAGTCTGTTCGACGGCGGCGGCGCTCCGCAGAATCTGTTCGCCGCAGGATTGAGCCGGCGACGAATTCGAGCCGCCCTGGGGTCGATAATAGAGCAGCTCCGGCGAAATCGCGCGGATCAATTCACGCGACTCCTGGTGAAGCAGTGAAAACTGCCGGTCGAGATCCGCGATCAGTTTATCCATTGAATCAGTGAGTTATTGAATCAATGAATCAATCCGCTGTCAAAACGATTTCGTGAACACCCTTACGAAATCACGTGTGATCATCAACCAACCGCAATGTTCCGATGTGATGAACCCGACGGCCCAGCGAGGAGCTGAGCATCTGCTGAAGCGCGGGAACATGGGGACTCAGATCTCTCAGCTTGTTTTATAGAGCATGTATGACAATGACGGGGAGCGGCAGATTCGATACGCTCTGTTGAAAAGCGAGATTGCGGTCAACGGTTACAAAGACATCGAAGTCTTTTGAAGCTAGCCGCAGTAACTCACCGTTAGTAATTCCGGACCAACCAGCTTGCGGCGTCGTGATTACGTCGTGTTCCGAAAGGAAACGTCCAAGTCTCTTCGGCACGCACTCGTCGAGCAGAATTCTCACACCGCTTTCACCGACGGTAAGACTTCACCCTTCACTTCTTCCAGCAATTCCATCACTTGCTCCTGAGTAACGGTCGGGAAGTCTTCAAGAAACTCACTCAAGGGTTCGCCCCCTTGAATGTAGTCGAAGAATGTCTCAACAGGTACGCGCGTTCCCTTAAAGACAGGCGTTCCTCCCAGGATTTCAGGATCGATGTGAACAAACTTTGGACATAGCGTCATGGTAACACGCGACGATCGGGCCAACAACGGAAATCAGGTTCCCGCTGTCGGCTCGAACGGCAGATCCTTTTGCGCGTCGAACGCGCGGTCGCGCGCAGCGACGTACAGCCGCAACGCCAGGATGAGGATTCCGAACGCGGCGACGATCCAGACCGCGGCCCAGATGATCGCGGGAATGCCCGTCGCGTTGCGCATGTTCAGCGCGTCGGTGGGCACGCTCGGCGCAAACGGCGACGACAGGAACAACACGTTCTTCAAATCGAGCAGCGCGTTTAAGACGCACTGCACGGCCAGCAGGCTGACCACGAAAGTCGCCACGCGCGCCGAGGCAAATCGCGCGACGGCCACTAAGCCGATCGCCAGGGCGATGCCCGCAACCAGCGTGAATGGAACTCCGCTCACCGAACTCCACGAGCCGCCCAACAACGGCTTGAATAATCCAAACACCGTCGTCAACACCAGGATCAGCACCGCTGAGCCCAGCAGCACGACGCGCGCGGCCACGGCCCGGCGAATCAACACCAGCAAAATCGCGCCGAAAGTCATCGCGCCGAGATAGCCGGCGCTGGAAACCAGCATCTGCGAAAACATGCCGCCCTGAGTCGTGTAGGTTTCGCCGCTGGCATTCATCGCGACGCTGAGACTTTGCACTGAGTTACCGGTCAAAAGCGCCGCGATCGCGTGCCCGCCCTCGTGTATGAACGTAACGAAGATGCGAAACGGATAGCCAAGAATTTCAGCAAACGGAATGAACCACAACGCGATCGACAGGGCCGCGGCCAGTAACAGCGTCGTCGCTTGCGGCCGGGCATCGTCGGAAACTCTAAATCTCATTCGTAAAATCCTCCGCGGCTTCGGTCTGTGCCACCGATCATGAACGTCGAACGCGTCCGGCTGGTTCCTACGGATTTGCTTCCCGTTGATAGTCGCCCGATTTCCCGCCGGTCTTTGATTCGAGACGGATGTCGGTAATCGTGATCGCTTTGTCCAGAGCCTTGCACATGTCATAGACAGTAAGCGCGGCCACGGATACGGCCGTGAGCGCTTCCATCTCGACTCCGGTCTGAGCGCGCGTGGTAACTTCCGCTTCGAGATACACGCCACTGTCTTGCAACTCGGCGCGCACTTCGACGTGCGTCAGCGGCAGCGGATGACAAAGCGGGATCAATTCGGCGGTGCGTTTCGCCGCCACGATTCCGGCGAGCCGGGCAGTTTCCAGCGGGTCGCCTTTTGGCGTGCGGTGATTTCGAATCGCGGCCACTGTCTCAGCCGACATAGACACGCGCGCCGAGGCGATCGCGCGTCGGGCTGTGACTGGCTTTTCGCTTGTATCGACCATCTTTGCGCGGCCTTGTTCGTCGATGTGGGTTAGTTTTTTCATCTATTCCAAACAAACGACTCAACGATAGAATTTTAACGCAAAGGAACGCAAAGGTTTTCGCAACGGACGCGAAGGTTCCTTCAAAGTTTGTTGACTATCCTTCTGATGCCGTCCCTCATATGGAGGACATTGAAGTTCAGCAAAAGGGCTAGCCGCAAACCGGATAATCTTAGATAAGTCAGAACCTGAGCAAAGTGGATTTCAGCAAGCGCTTCAATCGACTTCACTTCTATGATCACCCTACCTTCAACCAACAGATCAATCCTGTAGCCGCATTCAAGCTTTACCGATTCATACACGAGCGGAAGGGGCTTCTGCGCCTCGACGCGCAAACCAGACTTGATTAGTTCATATTGAAGGCATGCCTCGTAAGCAGATTCCAAGAGACCCGGTCCCAAGGCAGTGTGCACTTTCATGGCGCTACCGACAATCAAATGTGAGAGTTCGTTTTCGGTCACTCTGCGTACCTTTGCGAAACCCTTTGCGTCCCTTTGCGTTTAGATCGCTCCGCCAATATCGCTCAAGACAGCTTTTACGATCAAAGTATTACCTCCCAGCAAGACTTCATCCGAAACCAATTCTTCAGTCCAGCGTTCTGCTCGTTTATTGGCTGGTGTCAGCTTTGCAATCAAGCGAACCAGGAACACCACGGGCCAGTAGAGCCAAGCGTGGCGTTTCGGCTTGTCGCGATGCAAACTTGCGATTTGAAAGCCGTACTTCTCCAGAATGTAACGCAGTTCTGAGTAGCCGATCGGGTTGACGTGCGCGGCGATCTCTTCGCGATTGCCGGACTCTGCGCGCAGGCGCGCGGCTTGTGCGCGCGTGATTGGTTTGAAGTGCGACGTGTAACCATAAATGAGCCACTTCAAACGCTCTTCGATGTTCAGAATATTCGGCACACTAACAATCAAGTGACCGTCTGGCCGCAGCAATCGCGCGAATTCGCGAATCGCCTGCTGAGGATTCTCGATGTGCTCGAGCCCTTCGAGACACGTGACGTAGTCGAACGACTGATCGTCAAAGGGAAGGTCCCGGTCAAGATTACCCTTTCGGATCTCAACGCCCGGCAAGCGAAAGATCTCGGGGTAAAGGTCACAGCAGGACACTGCAAATCCCGCGGCAATCAAGCGAGCCGCCAGCGCGCCTTCGCCGGCGGGCGCGTCCAGCAGCGCGCCGCGCGGCAGCACTTCTAAAATTTCAACGACCGTATCGTGAATCGCCTGATGAGCCAGAGGCTCTGCTTGTTTGCTGAGCTTCACTGCGCTTTGAGCAACTACCGGGGTTGGTGCCGTGGATTCCATGTATTGAGCGTGGCGCAATTTCGAGTTTCTTACTGGACCACCAAATCTGAAAGTGTCATCCAGAGAATCCGCTTGCTTTTCGCCGAGCATACCAGAATAATTCCCGCACGAAAATCCGTTCGCCCGTTGACGCGCGTAAAGTTGGTGATTTTCCAAGGCAGGCTTGCTTCCCGGAGGCTCAAGACGTGTTCGAGACTGATAAGGAAGTTCTGGATTGGTACGAGCGACAACCGCGCGCGCTGACCAAAGAATTTGTCGACAGCGTTCCCTGGCGCGAGATTTCCAACCACGAGTTGAATCCCGCGTTCGTGCCGGTGCTCATTTACATGCGCGACGTTGAATACTTCACCGACATCTATTATCGGGAAGCAAGACGCACGCCCACCGGACGAGATCCGGTGATCAGGAAATTCATGGATCGCTGGAGCGTCGAAGAGAGTCAGCACGGCGAACTCTTGAATCGCTTCCTGGCCGAAGCGGGCGTCCCCACCAGCGATAAGTGGCAAGCCGAAGCGCGAGCAAAGATTCCGTGGCTATACACGATTGGCAGCTTCTTTGCCGACCACGCGTGCAAGCCGTTTGGAAAATATTTTCACGGCGCGCACATGGTCTGGGGAACTATCAACGAAGTAATGACTCTGCAAGGCTACCGTCGCCTGTCTGAACTCGCGAATCATCCGGTCTTAGAGACGCTGCTGGGAGCAATCATGCAGGAAGAGTCGATTCACTCAAGCTTCTACTGGAACATGGCGCGGGTGAAATTGAGTCAGGCGAAGTTCTCGCGCGACCTGGCGCGATTCATGATCACCCGCTTCTGGACGCCGGTCGGCCAGGGCGCAAAGCCTGAGAGCGAAACGAACTACCTTATTACCACTCTGTTTCGTGGACAGGAAGGTCTGGAGTTCTTTAATCGCACCGTGGAGAGTAGAGTCGCGCGCCTTCCCGGCTTCGCCGGATTCACAGCTTTGACTGAGAGGTTGGCGCCGATCTGTGCGGGGTAAAGCGTCTGTAGTTGGCGTGTTTTGTAAAAGCTTGGAACCGCAAAGCGCGCAAAGCGATCTCGCAAAGACCGCAAAGAATTACAGATTGTTTACTACGCGCTTGATTCCCTGTTTGAGCAGGACCACGTTGAAGTTAATTAGCAAACGCAGTTTGCAATTTGACAGCTTGAGGTAGGTCAATACTTGCGCGAGATGAATATCCGTTAGTCCTTCGACTGCCTTGATCTCAACTATCAGCTTCCCTTCAACCAACAAATCGACTCGATAGCCGCATTCAAGTTTCACGGACTCATAGACAAGTGGGAGAGGCTTTTCCTTTTCAACAGCTAGCCCCGCCCGGCACAACTCGTAGAACAACCACTCTTTTATAAGCAGACTCGAGCAAGCCCGGTCCAAGCGCCGAATGAACTTTGATTGCACAGCCGATGACAACATTAGATAGCTCGTTTTCAGTCATCTTTGCGTCCTTTGCGAGGGCCTTAGCGTTCTTTGCGGTTAATTCCTCTTTTCGAAAGCTAGAAACTTGAGCGTCAGTCAGAAGTCGGTAGCCGAACGATCTTCACGATGGAGCCCGCCTCAAGAACTCCAACGCCAACCGCTATGCTCATCAGCGCCGTCGCCCGCGCAAACGCTACAAAATCCGAAGAGCCGCCCCACTTCAAAGGCTCAGCCAGCAAAGTTCCCTGCTCGTCCGTTCGCAGGATCGCCGGCAAGTAACTTTCGCGATCGACCGAACCTTTGACGGCTCGCGCCAGCACGGCGGTTTCTGCAATCAGGCCCGGCTGTTTTGCGCCCTGCATTTTGCGCAGCGCCGCGCGCGCGAACAGATTGAACGTCACCGCAACTGAAACGGGATTCCCCGGCAGTCCGAACACCAGTGTGTTGCCGAGTCGCGCGAAGACGGTCGGTTTGCCCGGTCTCAGCGCCACGCGTTCGAAAAAGATTTCCGCACCGAGTTCTTTCAGCGCCGGCTTCATGAAATCGTAAACACCCATCGACACCCCGCCGGAAGTGATGAGCACGTCGGACGTTTCGGCAGCTTGTTTGATTTGCTTCTTTAGTTCTTCGGTGTCGTCTCCGGCCAGTGGCCAGCGTTCAACGATCGCGCCGGCCAGCGTCGCGTACGCGGCGATTGTGTAGTTGTTGGAATCGCGAATTTGGTCGGCGCCGGGTTTTTTGTCAACATCGACAAGTTCGCTGCCAGTAGCCATTACCGCCACGCGCGGCCTCCGCCCAACTTTGAGTTGCGCATAGCCGAACGACGCCAGCGTCGCGATCATCGCGGCGTTGATGTCTTCGCCAGCATGCAAGACAGTTTCGCCGGCTTTGATTTCGGCGGCTTGCTTCACAATCGATCTGCCGGCTTCGACGGGCTCGAGAATCTCAACCTGTGATCCGCTATCGACTTCGCGTGTCAGCTCGACTTGCTGCACTGCATCCGCGCCTACTGGCACCGGCGCGCCGGTCATGATGCGCACCGCTTCGCCTGTCTTCATTTCATGATGCCAACCTGCGCCGGCCGCGGATTCACCAACTATGCGCAAACGCGCGGGTGCGACCGCGACATCCGCCGCGCGCACTGCGTACCCATCCATCTGCGCGCGATCGAATGGCGGGAGGTCGGAATCGGCGACCACGTCTTCGGCCAGAATGCGACCTTGCGCTTCGGTGAGCGCGATGGATTCGACAGGCAGATTTGCTGTTTGCGCGAGGACGATCTGAATGGCGTCTGCAACGGGAATCATTGCCGTGCGATTTTAGATTTGTGCTCGATAATTAGCAATTCCGTCCGTCAGCAATCTTGAACAGTGCGGCAATCGGCAAAATGCTAAGGCGGTCGCCCTTCAAAAAACTCGAAAGCGGACTGTCGAGGATGAAAAGAAATTGAGAACCGTGTGGGAAACCACAAACTCAAGGTTCTGATTTCGTGCGTTGCCTAGGCGTAGGGACACTCTTGAGCATTTGTTTGAGCGTATTAAAACCCCCGTAGTTAAGGAGACCGAAGGCCAGGAGCATCTTCTTTCTTGTCTCGGTGTAATCTTGATGATTGACGATTCTATCGACGTAAGTGCCAGCCCCGGCTTCGGCAAGTATCAACCCACCTTCGAGCAGCAGTCGCAGTCGGTTCTCAAGTGTCGTAAGTTCGAGCCGTTGCATTGCTTCGTCAACCAACTGCACCCGCCCCGTGGCCAGTGCTTGGTCGATCTGCCGGCGACAGAAGCGCTGTAAGCGACCATAAAGCTCATCCAGGCTAACGGCGATCCCTTCATCGGCTGAGCCTGGCAAGGGCTTGATAAAGGTGAACCGAGTACGCAAGAGAGTTGGAAATCCGACGCCCACGCCCAATGCCACCCAGAATCGACTTGACCCAGTGGTTACACCTCCGACTGTATTAACTAGGAATAGGAGAAATACGGCGAAGACAACGTTGAGGAAGACAAGAAGAAAGGAGCCCCAAGTCTTTAGCGCCCTCATCGAGTCATTCTCGAAGACGGTGACTATTTCGGCGATTGCCACGACCCCACTGAACGCCGCCGCAATAAAGTACGGTGTCGCAGCCGTGAGAAATGGTGCGATCTGCTCCACGATGCCTAAGCGATCTCAACGCATGCGTTTGAGCACCTCGAATCTAGCCACGCGTGATCCGAGATCGGTGAGCGTAACCAACTGAGGACTTGATGAGCTTTCCACAAGCTGAGTTCTAATCAGCCCCTTTTGACCCAAGTCGTTTAGCAACTGATCGGCTTCCTCCGGCAACGTAAGCGTCTTAACCGCGATTTCCGCCGGGGCGACGGCCCCAACATCCCCAATTAGGTTCAATAGTTGTCTTTCCTGGCTTGAGAGCTTTTCAGCAATGGCTCCCAAAGATTGTTCGTCAATAAATTCAGAAGTGGACATTGCCATGACTTAAGTTCCTGATCGTCAGCGCAGTTGATTCTATCACAGCGAAGGATCATCGCGTACTCTCTAACGGAGGACGATGACGCTTCGACAAAGAGTCAATACTCTCTTACGCTCGCCAGAGTTGCAGAGGCGCGAAATCATTCGTCTCTTCCTTCGCCAATTTGGCGGCCCCAAATACATCTAGCCGCCCTGAAGGACGACTAGATGTAACCAGTTCTACTGGATTAACTGGCGGAGCCGACGGGACTCGAACCCGCGACCTCCGACGTGACAGGCCGGCGTTCTAACCAACTGAACTACGACTCCGCATGGAAACCAGAGGTCAGAGGACAGAGATCAGAGGTCAGTCGCGTCTAACAAATCCGACTTCTGACCTCTGAGATCTGACCTCTGCGTTCTGGTGGGCGCGGAGGGACTCGAACCCCCAACCTCTTCCGTGTAAAGGAAGCCGTCTACCATTGACATACGTGCCCGTTTCAAAAATCAATGCACTGCCGCTGCGCGTCGAAGGGTGATCGTAGGGAAAGCATCGATAGCTGTCAAGGAAAGGAGTTTCGAAGATCCTATCTTCACCGGCGTTTAGAGTACCAACTTCAGTTGTGCTCGTTTCAGAACCGAGAGCGGTATCGACCGGATCATAGGATCAAGTCGAGTGGTGGGATCCCATCGCTACCGCTCCGGGTTCTGACACGAAACTCCCGACTAAAGTCGGTACTCTAAACACCTGTAATGAGCGAGCCACTTTGGTTTGCCGGAGATTTGCGATTATATTTAGACAGCCCCAGCACAATTCAGGTCACGGATTCATGCGCGCACAACGAATCGCATTCAGATTGTTAGGTTGTTTCGTCTTCGCGGGGCTGTGCTTCGCTTCCCTCGCCGCCGCCAGCCACGCCCGGCGACAAGGTCCGCAACAGACAAATCAGCAGCAACGACCGCGGACAGTCGGCTCGCAAGGCACAACCAACACTCGACCGCAAACGAACTCTTCGACGGAGGAAGTCGGCGAAGGCGATGTGGTGCGCGTTGAGACGCAGCTCGTCTCAGTGCCCACGGTCGTCACTGACCGAAACGGCCGTCCGGTTGCAGGCTTGCGCGCCGAGAACTTTGCTGTTTTTGAAGATGGCCGGCCGCAGCGGGTCACTAACTTCGCGACCACCGAGGCGCCCTTCGAGATCGCTTTGTTGCTCGACACTTCCGGATCGACCCGCGAAGAACTTGGCTTGATCCGCGATGCCGCGAAGGCTTTCGTGGGCGCATTGCGCTCGGGAGATCGGGTCGCGATCGTCGCTTTCAATAATGCGCCGCAAAACGGTTCGGCCGTCGCAGCGGTCGAGGTCCTTTCCGCGTTGACGAGCGATCGCCAGTTGCTGAGCAACGCCATCGACAACATTGGCACGAGCAACGGCACGCCGTTCTATGACGCCCTGGGACGCATCGCCGATCAAGTATTTCGCGATCCGCCGCGTGAAGAAGTGCGTGGCCGGCGCGCGATCGTGGCCTTGACCGACGGCGTCGATTCCAGCAGCAATTCCGGCTACGATGATGCGCGCGCGAAACTCTTGCACGCGGGCCTGGCCAGCTATTTCATACAGGTCAACACCGAAGACTATGTCGAAGATCGTCTTTTGAAAGATTGCCAGGACGACGGCAGGTTGAGTCTTTCGGCAAAGCAGTTGGAGAGGTTTCGCCAGCTATTCGTGCCCCGAGCGCAGAAGGAAGACTATCAGGATTTTTGCCGCCTCGGACAGTTCGAGCGGATGGACATCAGCCGGCAACTTTACAATCTGGCGCGCGGCGAGATGAATGCGTTGGCGAAGGATTCAGGCGGAAAGAATTTTGCCGCCGCCGATCTACAGGATGCGCGCGCTGCTTTCGCGCAAGTGGCTAATGAGATCGGCACGCAATACAGCCTCGGGTATTATCCTTCCAACAAGATTCACAACGGTCAGTTTCGTCAGATCAAAGTGGAGCTGCGTAGCGTGAAGGACGCGAACGCACGCGCACGTGAAGGATACTTTGCGCCGAAGCAGTGAAGTCACGAGCGACCGCTTTCCGTCGCTAGCCGCTTGAACACCGGCGGCGTGAGGGTTAAACTTTCGTTATGCAGCAAGGGGAAATCATTCACTCTAATCCAGAAGTTCTCGGTGGTACGCCGGTGTTCACCGGAACCCGCGTTCCGGTGCGGAGCCTCTTCGACCATCTCGAGGCCGGAGATTCAATAGACGATTTTCTCGAAGGCTTTCCGAGTGTTCGGCGCGATCAGGTGATAGCTTTATTGGAAATCTCGCAAGAGCGCGTTCTCGAGCCTGCCTGATTTGAGAATTCTCCTCGACGAAAATCTAGATTGGCGCCTTGGTCGAGATCTTCCCGATCACAAGGTCGATTCCGTTCCGCAACTCGGTTGGGCTGGGGTCACAAACGGAGAACTAATCGCGCGGGCCGAAGCGAGCTACGATATCCTGGTAACAATGGACACCGGTTTGGCCTATCAACAGAGTGTCGTCAATCGCAGCATTGCAATCGTCATTCTTCGCGCGCGTTCCAATCGGCTTGATGACACTAGCCCATTGATGCCGAAGCTGCTGGCCGCGCTGGAAAACATTGCGCCCGGCACGATAACAACTATCTAACTATGGTTGACAACACAACTCCATTCGAGCGTGTGGCCCTTATTGTCCTCGACGGCGCGGGGATTGGCGCGATGCCGGATGCGGCTGACTGGGGCGACGCGGGCTCCGACACGTTTGGTCACATCTGCGAGTCGCGGCAGTTGAGTTTGCCGAACCTGCAAGGCCTCGGGCTCGGGAATATTCGTCCGCTGGCGGGAGTCGAGGCGATTGAAAACCCGCGCGGCAGTTACGGGAAATGCGCGCTGAAATCAAATGGCAAGGACACCACGACCGGTCACTGGGAAATGGCCGGAATCATTCTGGAACGCGCTTTTCCAACTTATCCAAACGGATTTCCCAAAGCGATCATCGATCGCTTCATCAGCGAAGCACACGTGCCGGGAATCCTCGGCAACTTTGCGGCGAGCGGCACTGAGATCATTAAGGAACTCGGCGCAGAACATGTGAAGACCGGCAAGCCGATCGTTTACACGTCCGCCGATTCAGTCTTTCAAATAGCCGCGCACGAGCAGGTGATTCCACTGGAGCGGCTCTACGAAATTTGCGAGACGGCGCGCGACCTCCTGCGCGGCGAGCACGAAGTTGGCCGGGTCATCGCTCGTCCGTTTCTCGGCGAGCCGGGCTCGTTCTATCGGACAGAGAACCGCCACGATTACGCCGTGCCGCCGCCGCGAGAGAATCTACTCCCGATATTAAGTGAAAACGGACTCGAGGTAGTTTGCATTGGCAAGATTGCTTCGATCTATGATTCGGCGGGAGTGACGCAGGATCTAACTGCGAAGAACAACGAACAATCGATCGATCAAACGATTCGCGCACTTAACGATGACACGCGCGGCTTGATCTTTTCGAATCTGGTTGATTTCGATATGCTCTACGGCCATCGGCGCGACACTGAAGGCTATGCCCGCGCGCTTGAGCATTTCGATTCGCGCTGGCCGGAGATTGAAGCCGCCATGCGCCAAGGTGATCTGTTGATGATCACCGCCGATCACGGCAACGATCCTACCTTTCCGGGGACGGACCACACGCGCGAATACGCGCCACTGATCGTTTTTGGTAAGAGCGCGCGGCAAGGCATCAACCTTGGCACGCGCGATTCCCTTTCAGATATCGGCCAAACGATCGCTGAGAATTTCGCGCTGGGATTGAGTGCCGGCCAGAGTTTCCTTCACGATGTTTCGCCAATTGAGGGAACCGAAAGCCTTTAGTAGTTTTATGAGAAGCAAAGACCCGACAACATAACTGAGGGCTAAGGCGATGAGGCTTGAAATGATGAACAAGTTCCAATCGAGGATTCTGTATCTGACGCTGCTGGTGGCGCTGCTTTGCTTGAGTGCTCGCGCGACCGTGTCGCAATCAACTCTGGTCACGATTCCTTCAACCGATGTCGTCTCAGCCCGAAGCGTCTATCTCGAGTTCGACTACATTAGTCATTTCGCCAGCCACCACAACGGCGGCTTTCAGTCCTATGTGCCGCGCGTGGCCGTCGGCGTCGGGCACAACGTCGAAGTCGGAGTCAACGTGGTTTACACCGACGGCTTTGGCGTCAAGCAGCCGATCGAAATCCAGCCCAACATAAAATGGCGGTTCTATCAAAACGAAAAACTCCGCGTGTCCGCGGTTGCGGGTGTCATGTTGTACGCGCCCGTCACGCATCGCGCCGGAACGAACACTTTCGTCATGCTGTACGCGCTGGTCAGCAAGAAGGTGGCGGGAAAGTTCGGGCCGCGTCTGACTAGCGGAGGCTACGCCCTACCGGGTCGCGACGACGGCACGGGAGCGAAAGGTGGAGCGATGGCCGGCTATGAACAGCCGCTCGCTCGGCGCGTGAGCTTCGTCGTGGACTGGGCCAGCGGCCGGAATCGTTTTGGATACGTCACGCCGGGTTTGTCTTTCGCGACTACGCAGCACAGCAACTTGTACACCGGCTACAGCATCGGCAACCAAGGCCGCCGGAACAACGCGCTCTTCGCCTACTACGGCATCACGTTCTAAGCGGCGACAACGGGAGTCACCGTTCTCGCTACTTCTTTGTGAAGCTGCGGTGAATCGTAGTGATCCAGCGATCAGTGTTAACGAACCCGGCGCCCCAGGTCTTCCATTCCTCGGGCAAACCCTTGGCCTTAATCTGATCCAGCGTCTCTCCGGCGGCGATCTCTTTGCGCACGATGTCGGTTGTGGCCAGCAGCATCTGGTGAAAGCGCTTTAGATCCTCGACCTTTGCAAGCGGTCCATGACCGGGAATGATCTTTACGTCCGCCGGCAGCTTGGCGATCACTTCGCCGACGTTCTTGACGTAGCCGTCGACGTCGCCGCCGCTGTCCAAATCAACGAACGGAAACATGCCGTTGAAGAAGTCGTCGCCCATGTGAACTACATTCGACCCGATGAAGAAGATCACTGCATCCCCATCCGTATGTCCCCTGGGGAAATGGATAACTCGAATCTCCTCGCCGTTAAAGTGAACTGAGACGGACTGATCGAACGTGATCACTGGCAACGCATCTTTCGGCGCGGGCGCCACGGTGCGGTTCGGCACGTTCGAGCCCTCGGCCAAACGCTTGCGCACATTTGTCTGTGCGATGATCGGAGCTTCGGGGCCAAAGACAACGTTGCCGCCGGTGTGATCGCCGTGCCAGTGAGTATTCAGAATGAACTTCAGTTTGCCGGCTCCCAGGCCTTTGAGGGCCGCTTTGATTTTGTCAGCCAGCGGCGCAAATTCGTCGTCCACGATCAAGATGCCGTCCGCGCCGACTGAGACTCCGATGTTGCCGCCGGATCCTTCCAGCATGTAGACGTTGCCGGCGACCTTCGTGACCTTGATCTCAACTTTGGAAAAGTCCTGCTGGGCGAGCGCCGGGATCACAAAAAGCAATATCGCAATGAAACCAAAACCAATTTTTCTCACTTTGATTTCTCCTGACTGGTAATTTGACAGAGTGGCACGGGCGTCCCGCCCGTGAAACACGCGTAAGATGCGCGTGCCACATTCAGACACATCGATCCCTAAGCGGTCGATAGTTTCATCGGCAATCCCAGCTGTGCCTCTTCCGGATTCTTTAGTACCCCAATGAATGGCAAGTTGCGATAGCGCTCGGCGAAATCCAAACCGTAGCCGACGACGAACTTGTCGGGAATCTTGAAGCCCAGGTAGTCGATCGGGACGTCCTTCTCTCTCCGTTCGTACTTGTCGAGCAGAGCTACAAGTTTCACGCTCTCCGCGCCGCGCGATTTCAGATTCGCGAGCAAATAAGAAAGCGTCAGGCCGGTGTCGACGATGTCTTCGACCACGAGGATGTGCCGGCCTTCAATAGCCACGTCGAGATCCTTCAAGATGCGCACCTCGCCCGACGTGCGCATCTCTGCGCCATAGCTGGAAATCGCGATGAACTCGATGCCCAGCGGAATTTCGATCGCGCGCATCAGATCGCTGAGAAAGATAAACGCGCCTTTCAGCACGCCGATAAGCAAGGGGTTGCGCCCCGCGTAATCGCGCGAGATTTCCGCGCCCAGCTCCCTGATGCGAGCTTGAATTGCATCCCCGGTGATTAATGGCTCAAGATTTGGATTACTGAATTCGGACATGATTCGCGCCGGTGATGTAGCCAAAGTTTTCTCTTCCCTTCAATAGTTTCAATTCTCTCTAAGAGTCCGTTCACCGTCAAAGTGGTCCCGCGGCGGATCTCAGTTCGCGTAACAGGTGTTTAGAGTACCGACTTCAGTCGGGCTTTGCTTATCAGGAAAGAACCCAACTAAAGTTGGCACTCTATACGCCTGTACCTAAGGATCCCGTTTGCGCCCGTGCCGCTGCTGCGAGATACTATTGAAGCTCTCCGCGCAGGTCAATTCGTTTCGGTAAGTTGACCTGTTATATTTGCCTTCCACGTTTTAATCGAGAATTGAAGATGCATAAATCTGCGGGAAAGATCGTTTCGTGGTGCTGGCTTTCGCTCCTGTTGCTGCTGATTGGCGCGCCCCTGGCGCTCGCGCAGCAACCCGCGCCCCAGGCTGCTCCGGCCGCCCAGACTCCGGCGGCGTGCGACGTTCACGCGCGCGTCACCCAAACTCCGGTCGACGCGTCGATCAAAGACGATCCAGCCGTCGATCAGATGCTCGCGGTTTACGGTCCGAAGGTACGCGCGCTCGACGTAGTCATCGGAAAACTGAAGGGCGAGCTGCGCAAAGGCGGCTATGGTGCGGGCTCTCTGGGCAATTTCGTGGCCGACGGCATGCGCGCGCAAGGGAGCATTAAGCTCGGCAAGCCCGTCGATTTGGCGATCATGAACGGCGGTGGTTTGCGGCGCAATACGATCAGCGAAGGTGAGTTGCGCGCGCGCGACATTTTCGAATTGCTGCCGTTTGAAAACGCCCTGGTCACACTCGATCTGACCGGCGAACAAGTGCTCAAGATACTCGGCGTCGTGGTGTCCGGCCGCGAAGCGCAATCGGGAGCGCGCATAACGTACATCATTAAGGCGGACAAAAGTGCCGCGCTCGAAAGGGCCACAGTTGGTAATAAAGAGATCGATCCGAAAGCGACCTACACCGTCGTAACGATTGATTACATCGTCAATGTCGGCGGCGATCGGTACGCGGTCCTGCGCGAGGGAAAGAACCTGCGGCCGCTCGGCATCACGCTGCGCGACGCCATGATGGACTATGTGAAAGCCGAGGCCGCCGCCGGTCGCGACATCAAGCCAAATCTGGATGGGCGTTTTGATTTAGACAGAGCTAATTCGGTTTTGACAGGGGAGGCGCCACCGAAATGACTACCCGCAGAGACTTCCTAAGAAACGCAGCCGTCGCGGGCTTGTCACTTCCTTTGGCGCGCTCAACGTCCCTGTTTCATTGGCGCGATCCCGCGATGTCGATCGCCGCGCCGCTTTTGGAACCGCTCGCCGGCGAAACCTTGATCACGATTCTGCACACGAACGACACGCACTCGCAGATCGATCCGATTCTCGACAACGATAAGACCTACGGAGGCAAAGGCGGCGTGGCGCGCCGCGCAACTCTGGTCAAGCGCGTGCGCAAAGAAAATCCGAACACGCTTCTGATCGACGGCGGCGACGTGTGCCAGGGCACGCCGTACTTCAACTTTTACCGTGGCGAAGTCGAATACAAAGCGATGTCGCTGATTGGCTATGACGCGGGCACGATCGGCAATCACGAATTCGACAACGGCGTCGAATCGCTGGCCAAGGCTTTAACGTTCGCGAACTTCGATATCGTCTCGACCAACTACGACGTGCGCGGCAGCGCGCTTGAGAGCAAGGTCAAGACTCACCTGGTGAAAGAAGTCGGCGGCATCCGCGTGGGATTGTTTGGCCTGGGAATTAGCCCGACCGGCTTGATCACGCCGGATAATTTCAAGCCGGTCCAATATCTCGATCCGGTGCGCATGGCGCGCGGCGTCACCAAGCTTTTGCGCGAGCAGGAGAAATGCGAACTGGTGCTGGGCATGTCCCATCTTGGTTATTACCCAAATCCACAGAGGGACGAGGTCGGCGACACGCAAGTCGCCGCGCAAGTCGATGGCATAGACTTTATCGCCAGCGGCCACACGCACACGTTTATGGAAAAGCCGGTGCTGCAAAAGACGCCGTCAGGCAAAGACACGATCATTTTCCAGGTTGGCCGCAGCGGCATCTATGTTGGCCGCGTGGATTTCACTCTGCGCGATGGGAAAGTCACGGCGTACGCGGGAAGGCTGCTGGATCTGCGGGACGCGTCTTTGGCTTAGTCCGACAAACTTCAGTTTGTCGTTCCACGTTCCTGGTCAATGTTCGCGAGCGATTAGCGACAAACTGAAGTTTGTCGTACATAAAACATGGCTGACGATGCAACCAGAGACCGTGTTCGCGCGTTAGTGCGCGATGTGTTGAGCAAAGCAGTCGCGGCCGAACCCGAACGGACAAGTTCCCCCGCCGCTTCGCCCGTTCCATCTCGCGCGCCTTCACCTCCCGGCAACATCACCCGCGACGAATCCGCGAAACTCGTAATCACTGAAGACGACGTGCGCGGTCTGCAACGCGGCGCCATCTTACGGATTTCCGAGAGCGCGCGTCTTACGCCGCTCGCCGCCGACATCGTCAACGATCGCGGCATCGAAATCGTGCGCCGCATACCCCGAAGTGGGTCGAAACACCATAAAGCGATCGCCGTCGGAGCCGATCACGGTGGCTATCCGATGAAGGAAGAACTCAAGAGCTTTCTCGAAGAGCTTGGCCATCGTGTTCACGATTTCGGTACTAACTCAGAGAGCGCAGTCGACTATCCTGACTTTGCTCATGCCGTCGCGCGCGCCGTTTCCGACGGCTCAGTCGATGTCGGCATCGTGATCGACGGCGCGGGTGTTGGCTCTGCGATGACGGCGAACAAAGTTCCCGGCGTGCGCGCCGCCGCGTGTTATTCCGTCGAAGTCGCGCGCAACTCGCGCGAGCACAACGACGCAAACGTGCTCACGCTCGGCAGCAAGACAATTACGAGCGATCAGATGCGCGAGATAGTGCGCGCCTGGCTGGGCACCGAAATCACCGAGGATCGTCACCGCAAACGCGTCGCGAAGATCGATGCCGTGGAACGGCAATATCAACGGTAGTTTGATTTTCTCTGCGCCATCTCTGCGTTCTCTGCGTCTCGGCGGTGAATCCTACTCGCGACAAGCTCACCGCAGAGACGCAGAGGCCGCCGAGACTACGCAGAGAAGAGCTTGAGTTACCCAACGAGGGCTGTGATCTTCCTCTCCGGCCCTCACGTGCTAAAATAGCCTGCTTCACTGCTAACCAACATGGCCTATTCAAACAACGGCGATTTCGAACAACTGGTCGAACAGATCACGGACGTAATCTACGCGCGTCTGAATGGTGAGTTCGCCGATCAGGCGGCGATGTGTGGTTGCACTTCGGATTGTTTCAACCGCTGTCCTGAGCGCATGCATCGCGTCGTTGACGCGGGCGCGGCGCGCATCGGACTCGTGCTGGGACAGACGGCGTCGGCGCGCGACTGGGCCAGCTTGATCGATCACACGCTCCTGCGGCCAGACGCGACAGAACGTGACATCAAAATCCTCTGCGAAGAAGCCGCGCAATATCATTTCGCGTCCGTCTGTGTGAACCCGACGTGGGTGCGCGCCTCAGCTTGCCACCTGCAAGGCACGGGCGTGCCGGTGTGCACCGTGATCGGATTTCCGCTGGGCGCGACTCTTTCGGACGTGAAAGCTTACGAAGCGCGGCGCTCGATCATGGACGGCGCGCATGAAGTTGACATGGTCATCAACGTCGGCGCGTTGAAAAGCGGCGACGATTGCCTGGTTGAGAATGACATTCGCTCGGTTGTGCAGGTTGCGCACGAGTACGGCGTCACCTGCAAAGTGATCATTGAAACTGCTCTCTTGACCGACGACGAAAAAATTCGCGCGTGCGAAGCGGCAAAGAAAGCCGGCGCAGATTTCGTCAAGACTTCCACCGGGTTCGCGAAAGGCGGCGCCACGGTTGCGGATATCGCTTTGATGCGCCGCGTGGTCGGTCCCGAGCTCGGCGTCAAAGCTTCGGGTGGCGTCAAGAGCATGGCCGACGCGCGCGCGATGGTCGAAGCCGGCGCCACCCGCATCGGCGCCAGCGTCGGCGTGAAGATTGCACAGGAAGCCGCGGGCGTCCGCAGCAACGGACGGGCTCCGCAGGGATACTAGCCAGCCAAGATTCCGGTTTTGAAATCCCCAATTGCAAATTGAAAATTGAAAACTGCAAATTGTAAATTCAGGCACCGGCGATCGCGCCGCGGTCAAGGATCGCATAAGGCGAGTCTTCGGCATTTTGCAATTTTCATTTTTCAATTTTCACTTTTCAATGTTTTCCTGGTAAGCGAAACCTGCTTCCTGCCCGCAAATGCGCAGACTCCGAATCAGGACGTCGAAGTCATTCGCACCCAAACCGATCTGACGAATCTGCCCTTCAGCGTCTCTGACAGAAACAATCGCTACATCACGACGCTGAAGGAAAGCGACATTCGCGTGCTGGAAGACGGCGTCGTGCAGAAGCTCTTCACCTTTCAGCAGGAAACCGATCAGCCGCTGTCGATCGCTTTCCTGATTGATGTGAGCGGTTCGGAGGAACGCACGCTGCCGATTGAAAAGGCGACAGCTCGTGCCTTCATCGAAAACGTGATTAAGTCCAGCAAGGACCAGGGTGCGATCATTCCCTTCGAAGGTTATGCGCATTTGGAACAGCCTTTGACGCGCGATGTGCTTGGTATTTATCGCGCGCTCGAGCGCGTGGAGATAGCGGTTCCGTCGTATATGGGTTCTGCTCCTGCGCTAACCGGCGTTGTGTCAAAGCCCGGCACGGTCGGGCCTCCGATGGAAGGAACAACTGCGATCTGGGACGCCATCGCCCTGACTTGCCGGCAGGTGATGGCGCGCAGTGACCGCCCCAGACGGCGCGCGATCATCCTCTTGACCGACGGCTGGGATACCAGCAGCCGTTTGTCGAGAAGCACCGCCATCACTCAGGCAATCGAATCGGAAACAATCATCTTCGCGATTGGGATCGGCGATAGCCGTCAGGAGGGCGTTGACAAAAACGTGCTCAAAAGCGTCGCCGACAGCACTGGCGGACGCGCGTTTTTTCCGAAGAAGGAAGACGACTTAAAAGCCGCGTTTGCAGAGATCGAGCGCGAACTTCGTTCGCAATACCTGGTCGCCTACTCATCCACGAACAAAAAGCACGACGGCACGTTTCGTCGCATGACCATTGAGATCACAAATCCTGACCTCCCTAAGGAACAACTGAAGCTTCGCTATCGGCCGGGATACTTCGCTAAGAAATCGTAGGAGTTGAGGCGGAAACCCGACCGTCAGGGAGGGTGCCTTCACGCTCTTCACTGCACGATCGTCTTTTCAGTCCGCCGGTCCGCTACCGGCCACATCACCGCCACCAGCACGTAAAGCGCGCAAGCCAGCCACGACCTCACAAACGCAAGCGGAATCGCCGCCAGATAGATCACCATGGATACTTTGCCCTTGAAGTCCCGGCCCAGGGCGGTCGCCAACACCAAGTCCGCCCTGCTACAGCCGCAAAATCGAAGCCATAGACCCTTTCATAAATATCGCGAAAACCAAATGTTAAGCGCGAAAGCTCATGATTTGTTGATCTTCTCTGCCAAGATAGACTTTACCTCGGACGACAGCTTCCAGGAATACTTGTCCTGCACCGTACGGTAAAGATTCTTCCAAACATCGCTTTGACCTTCCTTTGGAGCGGCGTTCAACTCACCTCTTTTTTCCTCCAATAGTTTACGGATTTCAGTGACGCTATGGAACGTAGGCGATTTCTTCTCAGCATTCTTGAAAGCGTCCAAAGCATTGTCGGCATCTCGATTAAAGAGAGCTTCGAATCCCTTCAACTCCCAATCACCGGCATCGCCCGAATTAGCGGATGTGTCGACAGCCGGGACAATCGTCGCTGGAGTCACTTCAAACTTTGCCGGGATTTGGATTGTTCCATTTGAAAGATCCGTTTGGATCTGTTGATTGAAGGGCACCGGTGAGTTCACGCTTAACAGATTCACCGCCCAATTCTTCATATCCTGCGAACTGGCCGGTTCCTTGAGAACTGTGACCGCCAACTGCACATAGTCGCGGCGGAGGGTTTGATCTTGCAATCGCTTTTGAATGAGCCAGCCTCCTATCGCCAGCACGATTGGGATTGAGGCAATTGAAAGCGTCTTGGAAATCTTCTCGGCCGTATCCCAAAAACTCTTGTGCTGCGCCTGCATTTGGAATTTTTCGCCTGAACTGGTTTGCTCTGTCATGGGAAGCTCCTTCTTCAAAGTAACGGTGAATATTTCTCGGGCCTAGTGATCTTGACGGCAGTCTTGAATAAGGCCTCCGTCTCGTCCGTGAGAGTCGAGCGTCTGGAGGCCAGAGCGATCGGCTCTTTAAGTTAGGACCGAATCATAACCGAACTGAAAATGACATAAAAGAGTTCTCGCCGTTTTTGCGTAACGAAATGCCAGTCCTGAGTTGGGCTGGCAAAGACTCGGCTCTTGAAACCCCACTCCCTTTCCCTATATCCTCGCTTCAGTTCCAATGCCTGACAAGCACAATCTACTCGCAGTGATTCTCGGTGGCGGCGCGGGGAGCCGTTTGTTTCCGCTCACGCGTGATCGCTCAAAGCCGGCGGTGCCGCTGGGTGGCAAGTATCGTCTCGTCGATGTGCCGATCTCGAACTGCATCAACTCAAACGTCATTCGCATTTTCGTGCTGACGCAGTACAACTCCGCCTCGCTTAACAAACATATCGCGCAGACTTATCGCTTCTCGCCATTCGCGGACGCGTTCGTCGAAACCCTTGCGGCCGAGCAGACGCCGGAAAGCGGCCAGTGGTTCCAGGGGACCGCCGACGCCGTGCGCCAGGTTTTGCCGCACATACGCGACTGGCGCATCGACACGCTGCTGATTCTGTCGGGCGATCATCTCTATCGTATGGACTACAGCAAGTTTCTCGCGCGGCATTACGAGACCGACGCCGACGTGACCGTGTCTGTGATTCCGGTAGCGCCAGAGGGCGCCAGCGAATTTGGTTTGCTCAAAACTGACGACGCGGGCCGCATCGTCGAGTTCAGTGAAAAGCCGAAAGGCGAGGCGTTGGAAGGGATGCGGGTGGACACGGCCGCGCTCGGTTTGACTGCGGCGGAAGCGAGCGCGCATCCTTTTCTCGCTTCGATGGGAATCTATGTTTTCAAGTACGACCGTTTGGAGCAGTTGCTGCGCGAAGACACGACGCACATCGACTTTGGCCGCGAAGTCATTCCCGCCAGCATCGGCAGGTACAACGTGCAGGCTTTTCTTTTCAACGGTTACTGGGAAGACATCGGAACGATCGGCGCGTTTTACAAAGCAAATCTGGACATGACCGCGGCGATTCCGCCTTTCAATCTGTTCGACGCTGATGCGCCGATGCTCACGCGCGCGCGTTACCTGCCACCGTCAAAGGTTCACAACTGTGTGATTGACGATTCGATCGTCAGCGATGGCTGCATCATCAACGGCGCGAAGATTAGCCGCTCAGTAATCGGATTGCGCGCTCGCGTCGGCGAAGGCGCGCAGATCGAAGCCTCGTACGTGATGGGCGCGGATTACTATCAAACCTGGGAAGACATGTTGGCAGACCGCAACGCCAATCGTCCGCGTGTAGGCGTCGGCGAGAATACGATCATTCGCCGCGCGATCATCGACAAGAACGCGCGCATCGGCGCGCAAGTAAAGTTGCTTAACGAAGCGGGAGCCGAGAACGCGGACGGCCCGGACGGAAGTTACTACATTCGCGATCGGATCATCATCGTGCCGAAGAATGGGACGATTGCGGATGGTACTGTGGTGTGAATTCTCTCCGGTCCTCTGTGGTGAACTCATGCGCACCAAGTATCAACCACAGAGCAGGACACAGAGGACTATCAGAAATGCCCTCCAACCAATTCCTTCTTCAAAACCGGCGGCTTTGGTTGCGAGTTCGTTTGTCCCTGCGCGGTGTTTGCGCCAGGTTGGAACACATAACTATCGCGCGCGCGCACGGCCAACTCAGGACGGTTCACGCGCACTTTGATCGAGCGCCGCTCGCCAGACTGAGGGACCTTCTTCGGATAGTAACCAAGACTGTACTGGCGACGCAGCTCTTCCGCGACCGACCGAAACGCAGCATCAAGATTCTGCTGCTCGGCATTGTATAGACGCCCGCCGGTGACGCGCGAGAGATCGTGAAGATAACGATCGCCGCGTTCGTATTCATCGCGACTGTTTCCTGCACCTCCACCACCAGGCCATCCACCGCCGCCGCGTCCACCTCGGCCGCCACCGCGTCCTCCCGGATATCCGCCGCGACCGTTGCCGCCGCCGTTGCCACCCGAGTTGCCGTTTCCTCCGCCAAAGATGGCTCCAATAATATCGATCACCACGTTGCCGCTCGACTGGCCTCCGCCGTGGGACCCAGGGTTCCAGACGCCCAAGTCCGCGGCGGTATCGTATTCGACCGGATAGATCAGCGCGTCAAGTTCTTCGGCATCGCGCACGTTGTCTTCATACTTCGCATGTTTGCTCGTCGTGTCCACGCCGTCGGTGAACAGGACGATAGCCTTGCGGCCTTCGATGTGATTTAGCTGCTGATTAATCACTTGATCCACGGCGTCATAGAGTCGAGTGCCTGAGCCGGCCTCGGTCTGCCGAATCGCGTTGCGCAGCAGGGCCCGATCGTTGGTCGGCTGTGACGTCAGCACCCGAATCTTATCGTTGAAGGAAACAATCATCACGCGATCGTCGGCCCGAAGTTGGTTCACAAAAGCGATCGCCGCATCCTGAATCTCTTCCAACTTGAATCGCGTCGAGCCGCTGGTGTCGATCAGCAAAGCGACCGTGAAAGGCTTTTCCGTCGAAGCGAAATAAGCGACCTGCTGCTCGACGCCGTCTTCCCAAATACGAAAGTCTTCCTTGCGCAGGTTGGGAATGTACTTGCCGTCACGATCCATCACGCTCACGGGAATGCTGACCAGCGTCGTGTTGACGCGCACGATGTCGCCTTCGCTGACTTCTTCCGGACCGGAGTTCTGCGCCGAAGTCGACGCCGGCTGCTGTTCGTTCGAATTCCGATTCGCGCCGCTCAGAACCGGCGGCCGCGAAGAGCGTGAAGCCTGCGAAGCATTGTCCGACGAAGGCTGCGTCTGCGACTGCTGGCTCTGTTGCTGGGTTGTTTGCGTCTGTCCGACACGGCGTGGGCGTGTCTGCGCGCCAGCTGGCAGCGCGAGCACCGCGGCGAATGAACCGGCTAGGACAAGCGTGATAATTCTTTTCATGATGAACTCCTGTCGGGGAGACTGCCCGTAGCTTCCGGGACAATTCAAATCGGAGAGAGAGTGCGCGAGTCATGTTGGCCCGCTGAACGTCGCATGGTTTGATGCGGCTGGACCGAAAGAGATGCCACGTCGCGCAAGTTGCTAACTTGCGTCCCGCTTTTTTCCGAGGAGAGAAATTGGGGAGAGAATCAGATCTGACAAGGTGAAGATAGCACTGACCAATAGCGCAAGCAAGAGTTCGGGGCAGCGCCTGGCGAGCGGCGTACAGAGTACCGACTTCAGTCGGGTCTTACTTATTGAAGAAAAGCCCAACTGAAGTTGGTACTCTAAACACCTGTATCGCAAGGTTAGTGGCCAGAATTTATCGCATTCCAGATGAACGGAAACGTTCCCCAGGTCTGGCCGCGATGCTGCGGGCGGAAAGCGAAGAGCACGACAACGCCTTTGCGCATTCCGATCTCGGCCAACCGGATCACGGATTTTGGTCAGGTCGCAGAGTTACTCTCTAGAGCGAATGATGCGATAGGCAAGCTCATAGCTACCTGTATCATCGTCATTGTTAAAGGCTATGCGACGCGATAACAAAATACTACCGTCTACCGACGTCATTCCCGTCTGCAGGTCTCGTGCTGTATAGAGATCAACCTGACCGCCTATCAGATCAGGTGGGTTTGAGGTTAACAGTATCGCGACGATTACTAGACCTACGACAATGGCCAGGCCTCCGGTAATAGCGCCGATAGTAGCGGCTGCAGCTCCGGCGATTGCGCCTATCAAAGCAACCGCTCCGTCAGCAATGCCCCCTAAAGCACTCACTAACGCGATGGCTTCAGCCTTATTGTAGTCGTCGACTTCGAGCAGCAGGTAGGTAAAACCCAACGAATACTTTACGGGCACGCCCGCACCTGCGCGGGAAAATAGGTTGATCCCTCTGAACGCTCCCCTTCGGGGCTGCCGCGTCCCGTCAGAGAAACCGGATATTTCATCGGTTGCTGCATCCGCGGTAAAGTCTCCGTCAGCGTTGCCGTGAGCAATAACCGCGACCTCGTCGTCGCTGGTCCATTCCGGATCTGACTCATCAATGCATCTAATCGACTCGAGCTCCACCCGGTAACTTGGAGTGCAGACGGTAAAAGTTTGATGAAGACTAGATGACGCACCGGGATTCCTCACTGAGAGCGAATAATCTCCCGGCCATGTTTCCTGAGGTATTGTGAAGTAAATCTCATTGCGATTTCTAAAATCAACGCTGGGACGTCCTGAGCGTATATAGCGGTAACCTGCGCGAAGATCATCAGGGCGGGTCACATCGGCATCTATGAACTCTAGCTCGACTATAGAATCAGCCATGAAGTTATCGCCCCGCAGAAGTACCCGCTGGCCCGGATACTGGCAAGCACCGGGCGAAACGCTGTCGAGCCTTGCGGCTGGCGCAGGTGGCGTTTCAACATAGGCCTGCCATTGATTGCTGGTCGCGCCGTTAACGATCACGCGCACGTTATAATCCGAACCGGGCGTCAGTCCTGGCGGAGCGATGGCACGCAATTCGGTGGCGGAGGCGGAGGTCGGACGTAGCTCGTTTAGAACCTCAAATTCTACCGAACCCCATCGTACCCGCCCAATCTGAATCCGATTCTCAGCCGCTGTCGGAGAAAAGTTTCTGCCGAAAAGCGTGAACTCCGATCCGGAACGCAAGACCAGAGCAAAATCAAGTCCCGATGTGCGTACCTCGGTGATGCGAGGCGGAGGAGTTATTCCGGGAAAATTGCGTGGCAAAGGAATGCGGTTCTTCGGCTGACTGATTTTACGAGCAGCGTCGAGTACTAAACTGGAAAACAATTTCAAATCCAGTGGCCGTTTAGGGTCCAGGTTGAGGAGCTCTTTCGGAAACCATTGCGCTTTGAACTGGGACGGAAGTAAGTCCCAGTTCTTGACCATCGCCTCAATTGCATTCCGGCCTATTTGATACTTCTTCAAATTCTCCCCGACAAGTTTGTCAAATTCAGTTGGATTCTGGGCGCCAGCCAAATGACGCTTGAGCCCATGCATCAAGACTGGCAACATCGGGTCCTTATAACCTCGCTTCGAGTAAAACTGTTGCAGCTTTTTCTCGGTAGTCATTTTGTGTTTCGCGCCTTGCTGGTTTTGGCTGTCGATCTCTGTGCGCTTTGGAGACCTAACTACAAGCAATGGCGACGCGAATGTCTGCAACCAAAGGCAACTTACGATGGCTAATGAAACTAAACGTCTCATGGTTTTGCTCCTTACCTTACCTTCAAAGAAGTGAACCGGATTTTGCTTGGGCGCTTGATGCCTACCCCTTCAGCGTCACATGTTAGGGCATTCACAATCAACAGTCTGTGACTATGTCACACACTCGAAGACTTTTTTCGTCTGGTATTTGCAGGTTGAAAAGCCGCTGGGCGACTTTCAGCATCCCTTGAACATCTCTAGGGAAGAGTATCCGGCGAGCTCGACCGTACAACGATTATTTCGTTTCCTCTTCATCGCCCAGCGCGACGAGTCATTGAGAATTTATCGCATTCCAAATGAAAGGGAACGTGCCCCAGGTTTGGCCGCGATGCTGCGGGCGAAAAGCGAACAGCACGACGCGGCCTTTGCCCATCTCGACTTCCGCGAGGGCAACACGATCTTTTATCTTGTCTTCGCCCAAAAGCCAGCCCGATCGCAAAACGTTTTCCTTCGCATAACTCGCAATCACGCGCGTCGGCCAGGGTGTTTGCGGGGCATCATAAATTCCTTTGGGAGTATCGGTGATTTCGAATGCCGAGCTGTTAATGAAGTACGCGTCCGTCTCTTTCGACATCGTCCGCGCGATCGGATTAGAAGTGTCGACACTGAGGCGCAGGATCGAGCCGGGACAATAAAAGTCAGATGATCGCAAGCCTTCGAGCACATTTCGCAGCGGCAAGTGCCAGCGCTTGATAATTGCGGCGCATGAGCCGTCAAAGCAAATCAGCGTGCCGCCGTCGTCGACAAAGCGGGCGAGATTCACAAAGCCTTTGTCGCTGATGCCGGCGCCGCCTTCGACGGTCAGCGCACCGCTATCAGCCGGCTCGCGCGTGCGGTCAGAGGGCAAGACGATCGCATCGAAATTAGCGCGCGGGTTCCTTTCATTGATTTCCGCGTCGCGCAACGATTGATACGGCGCGTTGAAAGTATCAAAGACGTAACGCGTCCAACCTTCGTCCATGTTGCCGCGCGGACCCTGATAAATGCCGACGCGCACTCCCGGCTTGATGGGATTCGCGATCGGGGACTTGTCGCTGGTCCAAAGCGGCAAGCCGAGATCGCGTCGGACGTCGTTTTCGTTCTTGATCAGCGTCAGCTTTCTTTCGTTCGCAGTTTCGCGAATCGACAACACCGCCGGACCGTCCAATCCCATCTGCATTGGCAAAGTCCAACCGGCGACGTCGTAGGGTCGCTCAGCTTCTCCCGTTGCCGTCATTCGATCGGGATATATCTGTGGCTCGAAGAGTGCCAAGACGTTCTGTCGATAAGGCTGGTTGAGAAAGACAACGTAGCTGCCGGCGGGAACTTCGGGAATCTGGCCCGTGATACTTGCGAGGATGGAAACCTGACGAGTTGATGAGCCGCGAGCGCCGATTGCAGGTATGCTACGCAAAAACTGGATGCCGGTGGCGGCGTGAAGTTCCTTATCGAGTCGATAAACCTCAACGCCCTGCTCGACCAACGCGCCGATCATTTTCGCGACGTTTTCGTCGCGTCCCTGACCTGCCGGAATCAAGTATCCGATTGGTTCGCCTTCGGTTTGTGATGAAAGACCCGCTTTCCCTAGTTCATAAAAATTGCGCAGGTAATCGGCGCGATAGTTCGCGGCCAGCGACAGCATCGAGTGACACGCGATCATTTCCATCCGCATGATGTCGCGTGGGTGCCACGCACCTCCCGGCCAAGGCTCGGGAAAATTCGTCGTCACGTCCAACGCCGTGCGCATCCCGCGCGCGCCGCTGCGCGAAAGTTGTTCGCGGGTGACGCTGCTCGGGGTCATGATGCGCGCGCTGGCGGCTTCGGTAAGAATTCCGATTGAGTTGTGAAAGTACGGCGCAGTGCGAAAGCCGCCGTGCCACCAGGTGTCGTAAAGCGCGTTGGTCAGCACGCCGCGAAAGCCCGCGGCCGTCACGTCCGCAGCCATCTTGTGGCCAATCAAGCCAACCTGTCGCAGCAGGAGGGGCGCGATGTGCGGGTTTGGTGGATCGTAAAACGGCGGCACAAAGAATCGTGATCCATTCGAGCCCTGTTGATGAATGTCGTAGACGATTTCCGGAAACCATTCCTTCCAGAACAGACCGGTGACGGCCTTCGTCTCTTTCAAATCGAGCATGAACCAGTCGCGATTGTCGTCGTGCCCGGCGTAGTGATGATAGAGTTCCGGCGGGTCGCGCCCTTCGGCAGCCGTGCCCAGTGTCTTGCGATAATAATTGGCCACGATGTCCACGCCATCGGGATTGGGCGAAGGAATCAGAATCAGGATTGTGTTGTGCAGGATCGAGAGGGTGTCTTCGTCCGTCGCGCTCGCCAGGTTGTAAGCGAGTTGCATAGACATCTGCGAAGCGACAATCTCAGTTGAGTGAATCGAACAGGAAATGGCGACGACCGTTTTGCCTTCATGAACCAACTGATCGCGATCGGCGTCGCTCGCAACCTTGCGCGGATCAGCCAGGCGCGCTTGAATTGCTTTATACTTTTCAAGATTGCGGATATTCTCGGGCGCGCTGATGAAGGCGGCGATCATTGTCCGGCCGAGCGTCGATTGGCCGATCGTCTGCACCGAAACGCGATTGCTGGTCTTGCCGAGCAGCGCGAAGTAATTCGTGATTTGCTTCCAGTCGGCGATGGTGCGATCGTCGCCGGGCGTGAAACCGAGGACGGAACTCGGTGAAGGAACGGGCGTAGTGACTGATTCGCGTTTTGGTTGAGCGTATGCCGTTGAGATCAGCGCGATGAGAATGTAGAGGAGGAGATTCACCGCGCGACCTGCATACTGACCCTCGTGACAGAACCGCGAGCGGTAGCGACCGGATCCTAAACGCAACTGAGAATGAGATTGCGATGATTCCTGCTGCATCCCAGGTGCTCTGTATGATCCGGTCGCTACCGCTCGCGGTTCTGACAGGACGCCGAGACGCTTAACGGACACAGAGAATTTCGATTTCGACTGATGCATTTGGATTCACCTCGCAACGATGACTGAAGAACTCATGAACGCGGCCACTGGCGGTAATGGCTCCGAGACGACCGCCAACGGCGCGGCGAAGTCTAGCACAAGACGCGGGCCGCGGATTATTGGCCGCCTGCTTTTCTGCTGGTCGTGGTTTGTCGCGGGCGCGCTGCTCTTAGTCTTAGCGCCGCCAATCCTCACGGTTGCACGTCTGGCAAACCGCCGGGATTGGGTTTATCCGTGGGCGCTGTTTGGCGCGCGCACATGGCTGCGTTTGAGCGGCGTGAAGGTGGACGTTAAGGGACTGGAACTGCTCGACCCGAAACAACCGTATGTTTTCACCGCGAATCACTGGTCTTATTTTGATGCGGCGCCGTTGTTCGCTTACACCGGCCGGCGCATGGGCATGGTCGGCAAGAAGGAACTTTTGAAAGCGCCGATTCTCGGATACGGCATGGGCTTCGTGAACGTCATCGCCATCGATCGATCAAATCGCGAACGCGCAGTCGAGTCGATCCAGGAAGCGACTCGGCGCCTGCGGTCGGGCATTTCTTTCGGAGTCTGCCCTGAAGGCACGCGCGCGTTTCCGGGCGAGATGTTGCCTTTCAAGAAAGGCGCGTTTCACATGGCCGTGGAAGCCGGCGTGCCAGTCGTTCCGATCGCGCTAAAAAACAGTGACCAGTTGATGGGCAGAGGAACCGGCGAAGCCTGGCCGGGAACGATCGAGATGGTGATGCTGCCGCCAGTCGAAACGACATGGGTCTCAAACGAAGGCGATCTGCAAAAGCTGGTCGAACAAGTGCAAGGCGTGATCATGAAAGAGCTGGGAGTCGAGAAGCTCAGCAAACGTTAGCCCGGCATCACTGCGCCACGAAGTTGTAGATAATCATTCCGTTTACTTTCACGGGAACTCCTGCCAAAAGCGTAGGCGAGAAGCGCGCTCGCTTGGCCGCTTCTACCGCCGCCGCCCTCAAAGACTCCGGACCAAAGGTGGCTTCGGCGGCTATTACTTTACCCGTCTCATCGATCAGGATCTTCACTTGGACCTCGCCGGCGGCGTGTTCTTTTCGCGCTTCCGCCGGGTACTTTGGCGTTGGCAACTCAAGCGCCTTGCCGTTGACTATTCCACCCTCGAGCGGCCGCGTGGTCTCATCGTCAGCGACGGTCGTCGATGACGGGCTCGTCTGCGTTTGCGGCTTCTGCGACCCAGGCTTCTGTGATTCAGGCTTCTCAGTTCCGGGCGGTGCTTCGCCGATTTCGGTGATCGTCACCTTGCCATGCCCGACCATATAATCCGAGTACTTCACGCGCATTCTGAGCCGCAGGTCATTGCCGTTGTCAAAGATTATGTCGTCATCAGCGTAGGCGTAGACCGGAAACCAGTACTTGCCGTCGATCTGTTCGCGATAAGTTTCGACCACCGCAAACTTGTTGTTCTTGGTTTCGGGAACGCCTTTGCCTTTCGATTTGACGATTTGCAGATCGCGATCGTCGACCCAGACGCGCCCGACGAACATCCGATCCGTGGTTTTCTTGGGCATCACTTTCGGGGCCACATCGAATACGAACAGATCAAGTTCGTCGATCCGCTCTTTGCCTACAAATTTGAAGTTGTATTGACTAAGCTTGGCCGCTTCCAACGCGAATGGATTGACGCCGCCGAGGTCTTCCAGGTCTTCCTGCGTCATTGCTGAGAACGTCGGCATCGGGAAAAAGTTGATCTTCTCGAAACGATTTCCCTGATCGTCGAACGTGAAATCCGACACGCGATGGTATTCGCCGACGACCTGGCCGCCCATGCCGAGCTGCTGAATCAGAGCGTCGCGCTTGAAAGCATATGAGTTCAGCGCGTGGCGAAACTCGGTCTCTTTCGCCGTGAATTTGCGGATGATGCTGTCAACCTGCGCGGGCGTTAGAGTGTCAGCGCCGCTGCTGAGCTTTTCGCTGGTATTTGCGGCGGACGGGTTCTGCTGGGCAAAACCTGCGGCGCTCGCGCTCGCCAGAATCAGCGCCACTAACGCGAACGATTTGAGCCGGGCAATCGATAATCTCATTATCAATCCTCTCGTTTTCCTGACGCTCTCTGACTGGCAGCCGCCGTTTACAGTTTGACGGTGAATTATACCAACGTTTGACTGTTCGTCTGCAATGCTCTCAGATGAGCGATCTGGCGCGTGATGTTGCCATGCAAGCGACATAAACAAGATTTGCGTCCTGGCTGCTTCGCTTTGCTCACGCTTTCGCGCTAAAATTCATGGTTTGCCGAAGGCGTCAAATTCTTGACTGTGCGCTCCGGCAACAACCCAGCCATGACTCAGGAAGCCATCGAAGTCCGCGGCGCCCGCGTTAACAATCTCAAGAATATCTCGTTTCGGATTCCCATAAACCAGATGACGGTGGTCACGGGCGTCAGCGGTTCGGGAAAATCGTCGCTCGCTTTCGACACGATTTACGCCGAAGGCCAGCGCCGCTATGTCGAATCGCTGTCGGCTTACGCCCGCCAGTTTCTCGAGCGCATGGACAAGCCCGACGTGGACGAAGTGCGCGGCATCTCGCCGGCGATCGCGATCCGGCAAAAGAATTCGACGCGCAATCCGCGCTCGACGGTGGGCACGCAAACTGAGGTTTACGATTATCTGCGACTGCTGTATGCGCGCGTGGGCATAACGATTTGCCGAGTGTGCGGCCGCGAGGTGTATCGCGATTCTCCGGAATCAGCGGCAGACGAAATCCTGAGCGCCCTGGGAGAAGGCACGCGATTCTTCGTCTTGTTTCCGGCGGCGGCGGGGTTGGCAGAGACGGAACGCAACGGTGATGGGGAGATGGGGAGAAAGGGAGAACGGGGGACGGGGAGAAACGGAGAAGGGGGGATGGGGAGACGGGGAGACGAGAAAAGCCGGAAGCGATCCCCCCGTCACCCCGTCTCCCCTTCTCCCCGTCGGGCAATTCCGTCTCCCCGTCGCATAGTCACTGCTCACCTCATGAGCTTGATGCAGCGCGGCTTCACGCGGCTGCTGCACGAAGGCCGGCAGATCGATCTTGCTTCTCCGGATGATTACCAGCGCGAGGATTTCGAAAATGCATTCGCGTTGGTCGATCGACTGACAGCACGCGAAGACGTGCGCCAGCGGCTTGTCGATTCGCTTGAGACCTGTTTCCGCGAAGGTCATGGTCGGGCCGTGATTCAAACGTCAGAACCGCCCCGTGAGATAACAGAGAAGCTTACGCAAAGTCGCGGAAATGTATCTCACGGGGTAGCGGGCGGGCCGAGTTTTGAGTCTACCACGCCGCGACAACTGCGCTTCGCCGAAGCGTTCGAATGCAAATACGACGACACTGTTTACGCGCTGCCTGAGCCGCGTCTGTTCAGCTTCAACAATCCGTTCGGCGCTTGTCCGACCTGCCAGGGTTTCGGCAACACCATCGGCCTCGATCTTGATCTGGTGATTCCGAATCCGGGCCTGACGCTGCGCGAAGGGGCCATCGAGCCGTGGACCAAGCCGCAATTCGACTGGACCAAAACTGAACTGCGGGCCTTCTGCAAAACGGAACGCATTCCGATGGACGTCCCATTTAATGGACTAACCCGGCAGCAACGCAACGCGCTCGTAAACGGCAAGGGCGAGTGGAGCGGCGTGCGCGGATTCTTTGAATGGCTGGACACAAAGAAATACAAGCTGCACGTGCGCGTGTTCCTGTCGAAATATCGCGGCTACACGCGCTGTCCTGATTGCGAAGGCGCGCGCTTGCGCCAGGAGGCGCGTGATGTGCGCGTTGGTAACAAGACTTTGCCCGAAGTTTCCGCGCTGTCGATTAAGGAAGCGTCCGCCTTCTTTGACGCGCTCGAACTCTCAGAAGAGCAAACAGCGATCGCCGATCGCGTGCTGTTTGAGATCCGGCGACGGCTGCGCTTTCTCGTCGACGTCGGTTTGGATTATCTGACGCTGGATCGTCTGGCTTCGACCCTATCCGGAGGAGAAGCCCAGAGAATTCAGCTGGCCACGAATCTCGGTTCATCGTTGGTGGGCGCGCTTTACGTGCTCGACGAGCCATCGATTGGTTTGCATCCGCGCGACAACGATCGCTTGATTCGCCTGCTGCACAACCTGCGCGATATCGGCAACACGGTGCTCGTCGTCGAACACGACGCGGAGATGATGCACGCCGCCGATCACATTCTCGACATCGGGCCGGCGGCGGGGGAACTCGGCGGGCGTCTGATTTACGAAGGCGATTTTCGTGGACTGCTCCGGGATTCACTGTCGCTGACCGGGCGTTACCTACGCGGCGAAGCTGAAATCAAAGAACCGAAGCACCGGCGGCCTTTGCAGCTCAAGCGGCTCAACGTGCGCGGCGCCGGCGAGCACAATCTGAAAAATATCAACGTCGATATTCCGCTCGACATGCTGGTCTGCGTTACCGGCGTCAGCGGTTCGGGAAAATCAACCCTGATACACGATTGCATCTACGCGGGTTTGAAGAAGCAGAGTGGCGATTGGCAAGGTCACGTCGGCGCTTATCAAAAGCTCGCGGGCGGCGAGCACATCGACGAAGTGATCCTGGTTGATCAATCGCCGATCGGCCGCACGCCGCGCTCGAATCCTGTCACTTACATCAAGGTTTACGACGCGATTCGCGAAACCTTCGCCCATACGCGCGAAGCGCAGGCGCACGGCTTTGAGCCTTCACATTTTTCATTCAACGTGCCCGGCGGCCGCTGTGAAGTTTGTCAGGGCGACGGCACCGTGACGGTCGAGATGCAGTTTCTGGCTGACGTGGAATTGGTTTGTGAAGAGTGCAAGGGCACGCGCTTTAAACAGCAGGTTTTGGACGTGCGCTATCGCGGCAAGAACATCAATGACATCCTGAACATGACAATTCGCGAAGCGCTCACCTTCTTTCGCGACATCACGAAGATTGTTAACAAGCTCCGCGTGATGGACGAGGTCGGTCTGGGCTACCTGCGCCTCGGCCAATCAGCCACGACGCTGTCAGGCGGCGAAGCCCAGCGGGTAAAGTTGGCGGCGCATTTGGCAAAACGCGCCGGCGCGCGCACGCTCTACATCTTTGACGAGCCGACCACGGGTTTGCACTTTGACGACATAAACAAACTGCTGGCCGCGTTTCGGGCTCTGATCGACGCCGGCGGATCGCTTTTGGTGATCGAACACAACCTGGACGTGATCAAGACGGCGGACTACATTATTGACCTCGGGCCGGAAGGCGGGGATGCGGGTGGATACGTGGTAGCGACGGGCACGCCGGAAGAGATCATGAAGGTGAAAGAGTCGCACACGGGACGATATCTCCGGGAATACTTGGCGAGATCCAACGGCAAGGCCAAGTTGCCGGCTGCGTAAATCAATCTTCGCGCTCGCTTTACAAGAGCGCATAGCAGCATAATTTTTCCATGACAGAGAAAGAGATCGTGCTCCAGACAGTCCGCCAACTGCCGGATGACTGTTCTATCGACGAGATTGCGGACCGCATTGAGTTTCTCGCCGCCGTGCAGAAGGGTCTAGATCAGTTGGACCGAGGTGAAGGCATCCCACACGAAGAGCTCAAGAAACAGTTGGCCTCATGGCTAACGAGCTGATTAACTTGATTCGATCCATTGCGCTAACCGCTTTTTCAAGCCGCCAAGTCGCGCTGCTGAAACCTGACCGATTGAACCCGTAAAGATTGAATCCGAAACGACGGCTAATCTTGTCAGTCGTATCACACTGGCGGCTTTCAACCCCGATTGCGCGAAGTCCGCATCGTCTGCGTTGATGACCTCGTCAACTCCGGGAACGGCTTGCGCGATTTGCGTTGAGATCATACAGACGAGCCAATCGTGGCGACCCGAAGGCAAGGGCGCTAGTAAAAGAGCCGGACGCAATTTGCCGGGAAGCAAATCCGTTTGCGGAAATCTGAACAGGACGAGTTGCCCCGACTTTTTTACTGCCATTTTTCTTTCAGATCGGCTTCGCTGTATTCGGGCGAGTCTTCGTTCTCCAGCCCATTCATCGCCTGAGCCAAAGAAAACTTCGGCCACTCAGCTTCATAGCTAGTGTCTTTACCCTGGGTCACTCGCTTTGCGAGGAAGTCAATGAAGTCCAGGACTTCGCGCTGTAGCGACTGTGGAAGCTTTTGTAGTCGTTCGGTGATTTGTTCCTTCGCACTCATAGCTTCAAGGTTACTTCAAACGGGTATTGTCTGTCAGCCCTTGCGCGTATTCGGGCGCGGGCAAGAGAGAAAAGTACTACTGAGTCCGCGCAACCGCAACTACACGAAACCCGTAGCTGCCGAAGCGATAGACCGGGGTACCGATGAGGCGATTAGCCGAGCGCAAACAGGGGGCATAGTTGTTCCACGAACTGCCGCGCAGCACCCGGTACTTCTGCTCACCACCACTCAACCAAGCACTGCCGTCGGTGGGCGCACTATAGTAGGTCTCGTGGTACCAATCCTGGCACCACTCCCATACGTTGCCATGCATGTCAGCCAAGCCCCAGGCATTCGGCTGCTTCCCTCCAACAGCGTGAGTCTTATTTCCGGAGTTCTCCGAATACCAGGCCATCTCACTCAGGTTGCCCGCATAATCTCCCGTCGTTCCAGCGCGACATGCATACTCCCATTCGGCTTCAGTTGGCAAGCGATACCTGAATCCATCGTTACTTTCGTTGAGCTTGTTGATGAAATTCTGCGCGTCATCCCAGGACACTTGCTCAACCGGACAGTTGACGCAATCTTTGAAGTACGATGGATTATTGCCCATCACCGCCTGCCATTGTGCCTGCGTCACTTCGTACTTACCCATATGGAACGAGTAATTGATCGTGACCTCATGAACCGGCCGCTCATCCGCTTCACCGTTGGTCGAGCCCATCATGAAGCTGCCTGGTGGGATTCGCACTAATCCAATTTGAGGATTGGTCGGGCGAAAAGGCGGCGTTGTTGATCGACTTGTCCTCGCAGGTTTGCGCGCTGGTGTCGTAGGCTTTGATGAAGGTTTGTTTGAGTTCGCACGCCCCGAGCCGTTTTGCGGCGCGCGTCCTGCGCCGCCCTGGCCGAAGACGAGCGCCGCGCCAAGCGCCAATGAGAGAATCATCAGGGCGATTATTGATGCCGGCCATTGTTTGTGGTTTCTTGTCACGTAGCACCTCTTTCAACGGTGACAAGCTGAAGCTTGTCGTACCTGTACGGCAAACTTCAGTTTGCCTTGGTTTCAATCGCGATACCAGTGAACAACAGCGACAAGCTAAAGCTTGTCGTACAGTTCCTTCCTACAATAGCTCCAGCGCCACTCACGCCAGTCTTTCACTAAACCAGCCTTGACTGGATTGTTGAGCACGTATTTCACGGTGGCCATCAGCTTACCTCGCCTGATCACGTGATCGAAGCTTTCATGTTCCCAGAACTGACTTGATCGTGACAACGCGATGTTGCATTCCCGAGCGCTGCGCCCTTTGAGCCGATGCATAATCTCCGACAGACCGGGATATTCACTGACGAAGATACGAACCGCCGCAATCTTAGCGGAGTTTGACTTGTTCCGCTAGGGAGAGAACGCGGTGAATAATTATTATGCTACGCGCCAGGTTGAGTTAGCGAAACGCGGCACTAAAGCCTTATGATGTCATGCCAATGAACGTCTCCAACCAGTGCTATTTCCAGCCGTGGCTCAAGGAACTTGGCAAGCAGAAACCGGACAAACTGTGGCGAGAGTTTGTAACAACCAACAAGCTGCCCGCGATCGAGTTTTCTAATGCAACATCGGCGGTTTACTCCTCGAACATTGAAGGAAATCCGATCGATGTCAACAGCTATCTCGCTTCAAAGTTCAGAGGGCAGAGATTTAAGTTTAAGGCCAGAGAGCGTAAAGAGATCGAAGACCTTGAGGCGGCATACCGGTTTGCGCAAACGCACGTGCTGAACGAAAAGAATTTTCTAACCGCACACGGATTACTCGCCGCCACGCTCTTAACGAAATCCGCGCTCGGGAAATACCGCGTTCAGATGGTCTACGTTTACAGTCGCGCGGGGATGGAATATGCGGCGCTCGAACCAGAGCACGTGGCAGGCGTGATGCGGGAATTCTTCACCGACATCAAACAACTTCGGGATTTGTCGCTCGATGTCGAACGCACGTTCTACCACGCCGCGTTGATTCACCTGGTGTTCGTTCACATTCATCCGTTCATGGACGGTAACGGGCGCGCGGCGCGGTTGCTGGAGAAATGGTTCTTGTCGAGCAAGCTCGGACGGACGGCGTGGCAAATACCGTCAGAGATGTACTACAAAGAGAACGTGGCGGACTATTACCAGAACATCAAGCTCGGATTGAACTACTACACGCTTGACTACGATCGATCGGTGCCGTTTCTGACCATGCTCGTTAAGTCTCTCGCGTACCCAAGAAAGGAATCATGAGCCTTAAAGAACAAATCATCACCGACATGACCGTCGCGATGAAGGCGAAAGACCCGGCGCGCACTTCGACGCTGCGCATGCTGAAGGCGGCGATCGTCAATCGTCAGATCGAAAAGGGCGGCGAGCTTGACGAAGAAGAATTGATGAAGCTCCTGCGCTCGCAGGTAAAGCAGCGGCGCGATTCGGTCGGGCAATACGAAAAGGGCGGTCGTCAGGATCTGGTAGATAAAGAGCTGTCCGAGATTGCGGTCATCGAAGGTTACTTGCCGCAGGCTGCGTCACAAGACGAAATCGATCAAGCGGTCGCCGCGGCAATCGCTGAAACCGGCGCAACTTCGGTGAAAGAAATGGGCGCGGTGATGAAGGCCGTCATGCCTCGCCTCGCAGCCAAGAACGCCGATGGCCGCGCGGTCAGCGATACGGTCAAGAAAAAGCTGACGGCGGCGTCCTAATACTCTGAGCCCTCTTCACGAACGAGAGACCCTTCCCAAGTAAATCCCTTCTGTGGTAGAAGAGACTTCAGCCTGGAAGCTTCCGCTGCCCCAGTCCTGGGGCCGAGCCTCCAGTCCCATCGTTTCGTGTTCTTTATTTGTTTCTCGTTCTCTTACTCGTTCTCTATTGTTCGTTATCGATCGTTCTTTACAACTCGTTCCCTATTTGAGGAGGCCCACATGAAAAGGCAGGTTGGCACTTTTCTTCTCGTTTCGGTGATCGTCTCGATACTCGCGCAAACGAGCATCGCGAAGGAGACGACCGCGATCCTGAAGCAGCACGAACGCAACAGCATTTCGCTGGACCTTGAATTCTCAAAGAAGAATCAAAATCCGCTGCAACGCGTGATTTCTTTTCTCAACTGGGGACCCAATGGATTCGCGACGGGCTTTCTGGTCGGCGGGCGACTGGTCGTCACGGCTTACCACGTAGTGTCCGGCGACCTTGACCAGTCAAAAAAACTGGCGCTCGGATTCGGACGCGAAGATCAACTGCAAGTTAAAGTCTATACCAACGGCTGCCAGGCGAAAGTGATCAAGGTGGACAAGGAAGCAGACCTCGCCCTGCTGGAAGTTTGCGGCTCGCCCAGGCAAAGCGGCGCGCCGGCGTTTCAATCGAGCATCAGCAAAGACGAGAAACTTTTTCTGATCGCGCGTCCGCACGGCGATCGGATTGTCGGACGCGGAACTTTCATGGGCGCCTACGCTTTCAACGGCCTGGACTATTGGTCGGTAAGAATCAGCGCTCGCGATGGTTACTCTGGCAGCCCGGTTTACAACGAGCACGGCGAAGTGGTGGGCGTGTTCAGCGGGTATGACTGGGCCAAAGACCTTGCCGTGATTAGTCCTGGAACCCGGGCGCAGAAGCTGATTGAAGAATACGCTTCAGCGACGAAGCCCTGACCTGAGTTTGATTGTGGCACGCGCATCCTGCGCGTGATTTCACGGGCGGGACGCCCGTGCCACCTTTCCAAACTGCGTCAGTACCACACCTGACCCTCGCTTGCTTCCGCCCCGTCCTTCTCGTATAATCCCCCATCTTGCTCGGGTCTTCGGATGCGTTGTCCGGTGGGTTTTCGCCCACTTTTTCTTTTGGGCGATAGTTGGCAACTTACGGCGCGGTAGTCATGGATTCAAGGTCGGTGAAGGAGCGCGTTTGCCAGCTTGCCGAGCAGGCCGCCATCGACCACGGAGTCGAGTTGGTCCATGCGGAAGTGGCCGGCCCCGACAATCGTCCAGTGGTTCGCGTGTTCATTGATAAGCCGGGAGGCGTGACGCACCGGGATTGCTCCGACGTGAGCCACCAGCTTGGCACCGTCCTCGACGTCGAAGATTTCATCCACGCGGCATACACGCTCGAGGTTTCGTCGCCGGGTTTGGAGCGCGGACTTTACCGGCACGCGGACTACGAACGGTTCGCGGGCAGCGCGGCGAAGATCAAGTCGCGCGATCCGGTGGGCGGCCAGCGTAACTTTCGCGGACGGATCGTCGGCCTCGATTGTGACCACGTGATCTTTGACGATCAAACCAGCGGCCGGGTCCGGGTTCCGTTCGACGGAATCGTTAAAGCAAATCTGGAAATCGACGTCGAGAGAGAGTTTCGGCTGGCCAAAGAAAGAGAAGAGCTTGATCGCCATCTGCTGAAGACCAAACGGCGATGACGAGCAGGAGCATCGAGAAGATTTAAATGAGTACAACCATCGCGCAAAACATCGAAGCGCTGTGCCAGGAACAAGGCATTGATCGCGAGTTAGTAATCGAAGCAATCAAGGAAGCCGTGCGCGCAGCCGCCAAGAAACAGTTTAAGGGCGGCGAGGACATCCAGGTCGATTGGAGTCCTGAGAGCGGGCTCGAACTTTCGGCTTCGAAAGTCGTGGTCGACGACGTGGCGAATCCCGCGATCGAACTTTCGATTGACGACGCGCGCGAGTTGGGCGGCGACGAAGTTGAAGTTGGCGACGCGCTGTTGTTGCCGATGCCCATGGAAGAACTGGGCCGCATCGCCGCGCAAACCGCAAAGCAGATTCTTTTTCAAAAGGTCCGCGACGCAGTGCGGACAAATGTCTACGACCAATACATCGATCGCGTCGGCGAATTAGTGAATGGTTTTGTGAAGCGCTTTGAACGCGGCAACATGATTGTCGATCTGGGAAATCTCGAAGCCATCCTGCCGCGCGGGCAGCAGTCGCGTGGCGAACAGTGGAACCAGGGCGAGCGTATTCGCGTGGTCATCACCAACGTCTCGAAAGAGTCAAAAGGCCCGCAAATCGAGGTTTCACGTACTTCGCCGGAATTGCTCGAGCGCTTGTTCGAAATGGAAGTGCCGGAAATCTACGATGGCACCGTGGTCATCAAATCGTGCGTGCGCGAACCGGGCGAGCGCGCCAAAATTGCCGTCGTCTCGAACGAACGCGATGTCGATCCGGTCGGCGCCTGCGTCGGCATGAAGGGCTCGCGCGTGCAGGCAATTATTCGCGAACTGCGGGGCGAAAAGATCGACATCATTGAATGGTCCGAAGAGCCTTCGGTGTTCGCCGCGAATTCCCTTTCGCCGGCCAAGGTCAATCAGGTGCGCATCACCGACATCGAAAACCGCCAGATGGAAGTGATCGTCAACGAAGACCAGCTCAGCCTGGCGATCGGCAAGCGCGGGCAGAACGTGCGGCTGGCGACCAAGCTGGTGGGTTGGAACATCGACATTCGCAGCGAAGAAGAAATCAAGCGCGAAGTTGCCGAGCAGATGGGCGCGATGATCGCCTCCGGCGCGCCGGTGCCGCTGGCCGCGATTCAGGTAGTCACGGCCCAGCAAGCGGACACGCTCGGTGAACACGGCGTCACCGACATTGACGGGCTGGCAAATACCTCAGTCGATGATTTGGTAGAGTTTCTCGACGTCAGTCTTGATGAAGCTGAAAACATTCTCGACGCCGCGCGCGCGGTCATTGAGATTCGCGAGCAGAGCTTGCAGACGGCAACGGAAGAAGGCGCTGAGCCGGACGAAGCGGCCACGAGTGAAGTTGAGCAGCACGCTGTTTCGTCTGAGCTGGACGGAACATCGACCGCTGAGGTTGAGCCGAACAACGAAATGACGGCCGCAGGTTACGACGAGGCCGTCGACCAAGGCGGTGCGTCTTCCGCCGAGCCGGTCGCGCTTACCGAAGCCGATCCTATCAGCGAGGATGAGTTGTTGCTGCAGGACGCCGGACGAGATCTTCGCCCGGAGAGAATTGCTCCTGCGGATGACCTTGATGCCGCCGAGCACGATGAAGAAACCGCCGCGGAAACTGACGCGACGCCAGCTTCGCCCAGCGAAGCACAAACAAGTTCCGCTCTCGAATCGAACGAAGTGGCCGCGATCGAGAGCTCGAAAGAAGAGAAGCAATGAGATGCTTCCAATGATGCGGCCCAGCATTCGCAGCCTGCGCGGAACTTCGCGCAGAGCTGTTCGGCCCCGACGCCTGCCTTAGCCGCAGCGCCCTGAAGCGCGCTTCGGAAGGTGGCGGAGATACGAACCACTTTTTCCGAAGCAGCAAGGAGCGCATGTCAGCAGTCAACAAAGTTCGTCTTTACGATCTCGCCAAAGAGCTTAAGATCGACACCAAGCGCCTGATTGAGGAAGTGCGGCGCGAAGGTGTGGATGTTAGTGTGCCTTCTAACTCAGTCTCGAAGGATCTCGCCGACAAAATTCGCGACAAGTATTTCCCGAAGAAGGACACTGCGGTAAAACGCGGCATCCGCGTTGTAAAGAAGGCCGCGCGACCGGTCGTCGAAGAAGCGCCCCCAGTCGAGGCCGCGGAAGTTGCGCCGCTCGAAGCCGCTGAACCCGAACCGGAGCCCGAGAAAGAGATAGCCGCCAAGCCGGCGACGACTGTTCGGAAGCTGGCCGCGCGCGCAGAAAAACCTTTGCCGGTCGAAGCGGCGCCGCCTGAAGACGCTCCGGTTGAGGTGGAGACTGCCGCAGCCGAAGATGGATCGCCCGCGCTCGCTGAATCCGTCGCCGCTCCTTCCAGGCAAGTACGCGTAATGCGTCCGACGGCCGCGGCCCTCAATGCCGGCATTCGTCATGGCGAACGCGCGCCGGCGCCGGCGCCATCACCGGCCGTGCCAACTGCGCGTGAACGCGCGCGCGACCGGTCAACCCGCGCCCGCGTCGAATACACCGGCACGCCGGGCGAAACGGCGACGCCGCAAACGACTTACATTCCGCCGCCGGATGCCGGACGTCGCCGATCGCGACGCGGATCTACGCGCGGTGGCAAACGCGACGGCAAAGGCGGCCGCTTCGATCGTGATTTCATTCCGCCACCGCCGACGCTCACGCTTGAGCAAAGAATCGCCGGAAGGCTCGACGTTCCGGGCGGCGCCGGCGAGTTGAAGCCCGTGCGTCTGGTCGAAGGATCGACGGTCAAAGAACTCGCGGAAAAGATGGGAATCAAACCAAAAGAGATTGTCTCTCTGCTCTTGCAGCGAGGCGTATTCGCAACCATTAACCAAGCATTGAACGATGAGGTCGCGGCCGAACTCGGTCAGCGATTCGGCTATGACGTGGCGTTCGTGCCCTTCGAAGAGATGGTTGCCGAGGAAGAATTTGAAGAACTAGTGGCGACCGATGCCGACGACGTGGAAGTTCCGCGCGCGCCCGTAGTCACCGTCATGGGCCACGTCGATCACGGCAAAACTTCCCTGCTGGATGCGATTCGCACCACGAACGTGGTGGCCGGTGAAGCCGGCGGCATTACGCAGCACATCGGTGCGTACAGCGTCGAAGTTCCCAGCCCGGACAATCCGAATGGAACGCGGCGCGTTGTATTTCTCGATACGCCGGGCCACGAAGCGTTCACGCTGATGCGCGCCCGCGGCGCGAAGGCTACCGACGTCGTGGTGCTGGTGGTGGCCGCCGATGACGGCGTCATGCCGCAGACCATCGAAGCGATCGAACACTCGCGCGCCGCCAACGTTCCCATCATCGTGGCGATTAATAAGATCGACCGGCCCGACGCTAATCCGGATCGCGTGAGACAGGAACTTTCGCAGCAGGGACTGAACGCGGTGGCCTGGGGTGGCGAGACTGAAATGGTTGAAGTCTCGGCGAAGAAGCGCGAGAACATTGAACACCTGCTCGAAACCATTCTGCTCACTTCCGACATTTTGAATCTGCGCGCCAGCACCACGCGTCTGGCTTCCGGAGTAGTGCTGGAAGCCAAGCTCGATCGCGGCCGCGGCGCGGTGGCGACCGCTTTGGTTCAGCAGGGCACTTTGCACGTCGGCGACCCATTCATCGTCGGCCAGATCTTTGGCAAGGTGCGCGCGATGTTCAATGATCGCGGCGAGCCGGTCACCGAAGCCGGGCCCGCGATGCCGGTCGAAGTGCTTGGCCTGCAAGGCGTGCCGCAAGCCGGCGAAACTTTCCAGGTGGTTTCCGACGTTACCCGAGCCCAACAAATATCCGGTCAGCGACAAGTAGCCGAACGCCAGCGCACGCTGATCAAGAGTACGAAGCGGGGCATCGAAGCGCTGGGTGAAAGCGAAGTAAAGGAACTTCTGGTCGTCCTCAAGGCCGACGTCCAGGGCTCAGTCGAAGTTTTGAAATCGACTTTGCAAAAGATGTCTACTGAGCGCGTCAAGGTAAAGGTCGTTCGCTCGGGCGTCGGCGCGATCACCGAATCCGACGTGTTGCTCGCTTCGGCCACCCAGGCGGGTTCCGCCTCGACCGCCGTCGTGATCATCGGCTTCAACGTCCGCCCCGAATCCCGCGCCGGCGATCTGGCCAAGCAGGAGAGCGTGGACATTCGCCTGCACTCGATCATCTACAAGGTCGAAGAAGAGATTAAGGCGGCGATGATCGGCATGCTCGAGAAGATCGAGAAGGAGAAGATCCTCGGCAAGGCCGACGTGCGTGAAGTCTTTAAGGTGCCGAAGATCGGCGCCATTGCCGGTAGCATGGTGGTCGACGGCCTCATGAAGCGCAACGCGCGTGCGCGCCTGATTCGCGACGCGGTCGTGACCTGGGAAGGCAACATTGCGTCGCTGCGACGATTCAAGGACGACGCTTCCGAAGTGCGCGAAGGCTTTGAATGCGGCATCGGTTTAGAGAATTTCAACGACGTCAAAGTCGGCGATCAAATCGAGTGCTACATGATCGAAAAGATCGCGGCGACGGAACTGTAAGACGCAGGAGGCAGGCGCAGACGGCAGGACAGAGCTTTTCCTGCCTCCTGCCGACTGGTTCCTGCCGACTGGCACTATGCATCGCCCTGAGCGCATCGCCGATACCTTGCGTGAAGAGATTACGCAAATTGTCGGTTACGAGTTGGAAGACCCCCGTTTGACGATGGTCACCGTGACCGACGTGCGAGTCTCCGACGATCTGCGTGACGCCAGTGTCTTTGTCACGGTGGCTGGCGATGAGCATGAACACGAGCTGGCCTTCATTGCGTTGCGTCGCGCCGCGCCTTATGTCCGCAAGCAGCTTGGCTTCTCGCTCAATTTGCGGCATACTCCCGCGCTTCACTTCGTGCGCGACACGGTCGAAGAGAAGGCCGCGCGGACCGATGCATTGCTGGGAAAGATTGAAACCCAGACGGAAGGGACAAAGGATGCGGAGTGAAATGCGAATATCGGATCCGAGAATTGAACTTGCTGTTCAATCCGAAATCCGCGATTCGAAATCCGCAATCTCGTAATGCTTAGTCAAGTAGTTGAGCTCATTGAATCGAAAAACTGCTTTGGGATAACTTCCCACGTTCGCCCTGACGGCGACAGTCTTGGGTCATCTCTCGGTCTCTACTGGCTTTTGCGCGCCCTCGAAAAAGACGTCGAAGTGATCATGCGCGACCCGGCGCCGCACGCGTATCGCCAATTGCCGGGCGCTGAAGCCATCCGCGTCACCCCCTCAGTCGACCGGCCTTACGACGCGGTCTTTGTCATCGAATGTTCCGACATCGATCGTCCGGGCTTGATCGATCTCGAAAAACAATTCGTCGTCAACATCGATCACCACTCGACGACCGAGCTGTTTGGCGCTATCAACTGGATCGATCAGACTGCCTCGGCCGTCGGCGAGATGATTTACAATCTCTGCAAAGCCACCGGCGTGCGCGTTACTGAAGAAATCGCCGAGGGTGTCTACACCGCGCTGCTCACCGACACTGGATCGTTTCATTACTCGAACACCACCGAGCGCACTTTTAAGATTGCGTCGGAACTCGTGCGCACGGGCGTGCGTCCGGCGAAGAGCGCGGAAGCGATCTTCGGCAGCTATCAGTGGCCAAAGATCGAATTGCTCAGCCAGGTGCTGGCGACCGCGAAGCGCGATGACACCGGCCATGTTGCCTGGATGCGCCAGACGCTCGCGATGCAGGAGTTGACGAAAGCTTGCGATGAAGACGCCGACGGATTCGTCAACTATCCGCTGGCCGTCGGCGAAGTCCAGGCCGCCGCGCTTTTCAAGGAGTGCTCGCCCGGCCTCTATCGCACCAGTTTGCGCTCGAAAGGTACTGTGAACGTCGCGAAAGTCGCCGAGCAGTTTGGCGGCGGCGGCCACCGCAACGCCGCCGGGTGCACGCTCGAAGGTTCATGGGACGAGATCGAACAGCAGGTCGTGCCGCTCTTGCAAGACGCCGTGAAGCGCGCGAATGGATCAACACCAGACAGCAGTCAGCAGTAGGCAGACCGCAGGAGGCGCTCTGTTTCCTGCCTACTGCTTAGTGCCGACTGCCTCCTGTCCTATGTCTACCAAGGAAAAACAATACAAATGGCGTCGTGAGAATTACGACGAAAACACTCGCGGCCTCCTCATCGTTCATACCGGAAACGGCAAAGGCAAAACCACCTGCGCGCTCGGCTTGATGATGCGCGCCGCCGGGCAAGGCCTGCGCTGCTGCATGATTCAGTTCATGAAGTCGCGCAACGATCGCTACGGTGAACATCTTTCGGCCGAAAAGCTGGGCATCGAAGTCCACACCATGGGCGACGGCTTTACCTGGGACACCAAGAATCCTGAGCAGGATCGCCAGACGGCGCGCGAGACCTGGAACCTCTGCGTCGAGAAACTGCGCAGCGGCGATTACGACATGCTCGTCTTTGATGAGCTGGTTTACGTCTTGAGTTACGACATGCTACCAGTTGCGGAAGTGCTCGAAGAAATCCGCGCCGCCCGCGAACTGAAACCTTCACTGCACATCGTCGTCACCGGCCGCGACGCACCCAAAGAATTAATCGCAGCCGCCGATCTCGTTACTGAGATGACTGAAGTAAAACACCCCTTTCAGGCGGGTATCCGGGCGCAAAAAGGGATTGAGTTTTGAAACGCCTGTTTCCGATCACTCGTTTTGTAGTAGCATAGTCCTGCCATGTCGAATTACATCGAATCCACACCGGGAACGCGGGGCGGCAAGCCGAGAATCGCCGGCACGCGAATCACCGTCGCCGACATAGTTCTTATGCATCGACGGCTGGGCCGGGCGCTGGAAGAGATTGCCGGCACGTACGATCTTCCTCTGGCAGCGGTCTATGCGGCGATGGCCTATTACTACGATCATAAGGATGAAATCGATCAGAGCCTCGATGAAGAAGAAGCCTTAGCCGAAGCGTTCAAGAAGAACAACCCCTCACGCCTGCAAGAAAAACTGCAGGCTCTCTCCCATGGCTGATCCCAAGCGAAGGAGGCAACACAATGAGCGTCCCTCAAAAAAGCTACGACGAAATAGTGGATCTGTTCGCACGCACAAGCTCGACTGAGGTGCTGGCGTTTCGGCCTTCGTTCGAATCTCAAGAGCGCGTGCGGTATCTGCTGGAGCGAAACGAAGCTGGCGAACTAACGGAAGACGAAGCCGGTGAATTGGATCGCTTCGGTGAGCTTGAACATTTGATGCAATTGGTCAAAGCGCGGGCTCAAGTTTTCATGGAGACTCAGTCGTGAGCCCAGCCCGTGTCTCGTCAGCCGTGCGAAGAGAGGTGCGAGAACGGGCGAACGGATGCTGCGAGTATTGTCTGCTACCTGAAGAACAAGCTTTCTTCCCCCACGAACCCGACCACATCATTGCGGCCAAACACGGAGGTCAAAGCACCATCGATAACTTGGCGCTGGCTTGTTTTGATTGTAATCGGTTCAAAGGTTCCGACATTGCCTCGATTGATCCCGCGCAAGGCGGGCTCACTCCGCTATTCAATCCGCGCACGCACGAATGGAGCCAGCACTTCGGCATCGAAGCTGGGCGGATCAATCCTCGGACCGCGAATGGCCGCGTCACCGAACTCGTTCTGAAATTGAATCTCTCGAGCCGCGTCGAAGTACGAAGAATCCTAACCAACATCAGGCGTTACCCGAAGAAGTCCTCTTGATGACGGGTGCGCTGTTGGCAATCATAACTCTTCGTGTGCTACCCTTTTTCCTCAGCTTTCATTGCTAAACTTTATCGTGAGTCAAAGGCTGATTTCTGATCTCTGACTTCTGACCTCTGTTTTTACTATGCCCTGGTTTCGCAAAAAGAAAGGCAAGATCGAGCCGGTGCGCGACTCAGAGCGCGTCGTGCGCACTGAGAATGTCTTTGTGCGGTGCGAAGAATGCGGCGAGCACCTCTACAAAAAGGAACTGGAAGAGGCGCTGCAGGTTTGCACGCACTGCAATTATCATTTCCGCATCGGCGCCTACGACCGTCTGGAGAAATTGTTTGACGATGCGTACTGTGAAGAGCTGGACGCGGAAGTTATCTCCACCGACCCGCTCGGTTTTGTCGACACCAAGCCTTACCCAAAACGTCTGAAGCAGGCGCAGGACGCCACCGGATTGCCCGAGGCGATTATCACCGCGCGCGGCAAAGTCGGCGGCCACCGCGTGTTCGCCGGCGCGATGGACATGCTGTTCATCGGCGGCTCGATGGGATCGGCGGTCGGCGAAAAAGTCACGCGCCTGATCGAGCGCGCGATCAAAGAACGGGGCGCGGTAATACTTTTTTCCGCTTCGGGCGGCGCACGCATGCAGGAAGGCGTGCTCTCGCTGATGCAGATGGCCAAGATTTCCGCGGCGCTGGCGGCGCTGGAAGAGCGACACCTGCCGTTCATTTCCGTGCTCACTGATCCGACGACGGGCGGCGTGACCGCGAGCTTTGCGATGCTCGGCGATTTGATCATTGCTGAGCCCAAGGCGCTGGTTGGTTTCGCCGGCCCACGCGTGATCGAACAAACGATCAGGCAGAAGTTGCCGAAAGACTTTCAGCGATCTGAGTTTCTGTTGGCACACGGCATGATTGACGAAATCGTTGACCGCCGCGAGATTCGCCCGTTCATCATCAAAGCGTTGAACTTTATGATGAACCCAGACATCACCAGCAAGAGCACCGCTCAGGCTACAGGTCTCAAGTTTGAGGTTTCGAGTGTCGGGACTTGAAACTTGAAACATGAATTTCGCTGAAGCCCTTTCTTATCTCCTCAGTCTCGGTCACGAGACGCTCACGATCAAACTCGGTCTCGCGAATACTGAAACACTTTTAGCGGCGCTCGGAAATCCGCACAGGGATTTTCCTGCGGTGCAGATTGCGGGCACGAACGGCAAGGGCTCGACCGCAGTCATGCTGGATTCGATCGGTCGTGAAGCTGCGATAAGAACCGGGCTCTTCACTTCACCGCATCTGATTTCAATCACCGAACGCGTCTCGATCGATGGCGAGCGGATATCTGAGGCTGACTTTGCGCGTTTCACCGCGCAGGTTAAAGAGACTGCCGAAGAGTTGGTGCAGCAAGGCCGTTTGGAAACGCTGCCGACTTTCTTTGAGCAGGTGACCGCGATCGCTTTGCTCGCATTTCGTGAAGCGAACGTAGACTTGGCGATTCTGGAGACGGGACTCGGTGGGCGGCTTGATTCAACTACCGCGGCCGGCGCTGAGACTGTCGCGATCACTTCGATTGCGATGGATCATCAAGAGTATCTCGGTTACAGCCTCTTAGAAATCGCCGCAGAAAAAGCTGCGATCATTCGTCCTGGTGTTGTGGCGATCGTCGCACCACAGACTGAAGAAGCCCTCGACATGATCGTTCGCCAGTGCGAAGCAGCGGGAGTTGAGCCGAGATTCGCTGAGCCGAGCCGCCACGAAGACATCGCGATAGGCTTGCGCGGCCGGCATCAAATCGAAAATGCTGCGACGGCGATTGCTCTGGCCGAAGCGCTGCGCGAGAAAGGCTTTGCGATCCCGCGCGAAGCGATCATCAAAGGAGTCGAGACTGCGCGGCACCCTGGACGTTTGGAATTGTGGGAAGGGCCGCCGCGAATTCTTTTCGATGGCGCGCACAACCCGGCGGCGGCGCGCGCGCTGCGCGATTATCTGGACGAGTTCGTCACCCAGCCAATCACGATTATCTTCGGTGCGATGAGCGATAAAGCCTTAACTGAAATGGCCGCAGTTCTCTTCCCGGTCGCTGATCAATTGATTCTCACAGAGTTGGATAATCCGCGCGCTGCTTCGCTCGACATGTTGCAGTTAGCCGTGCCCGGTAATTTCGCCAAAGCAAGTATTCATCGAGCGTCTTCGGCTAACGAGGCTGTGCGAATTGCGAAAGAGATAACGCCGGCGAACGGCCTGATTTGTGTCACCGGCTCGCTCTATCTCGTCGGGGCCGTGCAACAAGTCTCACCACAGTGCGGCAATAGTCTCACATCTCATTAACACCTCGCTTCAGCGAGGTGTTCAAGCAGCTAGACTGGATGAAGGTAGCCGTTTCAACGGCTTACTGGATGAAACCGTTGAAACGGTTTCTGGATTGACTCTCGCGGTACACCACCTCGCTGAAGCGAGGTGTTAATGAGAGTTCCGGCTGAATGGCGAAGCATTGCTCGCCAACGCACTTCCCACTAAACTGTCTTCGACAATATTCGCGATGGCCGAGTCCGCAACACACACACCTGAACTCCTCGATTCGAAAAAGGTCTTCGCCGGCCGCGTGTTCGACGTCACGGTCGATACCGTGCGCGAAGGCGACAAGACCTACACTCGCGAGGTCGTACACCATCGCGGCAGCGCGGTGATCTTGCCGGCCTTCGATGACGGCACGATCGCGCTGGTGCGTCAGTATCGTCATCCCGCGGTTCGTTATCTCTTGGAATTACCGGCCGGCACATTGGATGACAAGGAACTTCCGGAAGTGGGCGCGGCGCGCGAGTTGGAAGAAGAACTGGGACTGGTCGCGGGCAAGATCGAGAAGCTAAGCGAGTTTTATGTCTCGCCCGGTTTTTGCGAAGAAAAGATGTGGCTCTATCTCGCCACCGATCTCACGGAGACGGCGCAGCGTCTGGAAGATGATGAAATGATCGAAGTCGTGCGCCTGCCGATCGAGCGCGCTTTGCAAATGATCACCGACGGCGAGATCGAAGACGCAAAGACGATCATTGGCTTGATGCTGGCCGCGCCGCGCATCGGGCTTTCGGCGTTCGCGCCGGACTATCCCGCGGTGTAGTGAGCCGCATGCTGGTACTGATGCAATTTGGAAAGGTGGCACGGGCGTCCCGCCCGTGAAATCACGCGCAAGATGCGCGTGCCACAATCAAACTGCATCAGTACCCGCTTGCAGTCTCACTTGTCGCGCCGAGACCTACTGGAGTATCTTGCTAGCGCAATTCCACAATTCCTAAGCAAAGACCGCCATGAAAACGAAAACTTTACTGGCTTTACTGTTCGCACTATCTACTGCCATTCCGGCGGTTGCCCAACAATCCCTCGACGCGATCGTCGATCGCGAGATCGCACAACTGGTCGCAACTTACAAGATGCTGCACGCGGCGCCGGAGCTTTCGCATCACGAAGAAAAGACTTCGGCGTTTTTTGCGACACAGCTTCGCGCGCTCGGCTTTACCGTCACCGAACACGTCGGCAAGTATGATCGCCCAGGGTTCACGGGCTATGGCGTCGTCGCAGTGATGAAGAATGGCGATGGACCCACCGTGCTCGTGCGCACCGATCTCGACGCGCTGCCGGTGGAAGAGAAAACCGGCTTGCCGTACGCCAGCACCGTCAAGGCGAAGAACGATGCGGGCCAGGATGTCGGGGTGATGCACGCGTGTGGGCATGACATTCATATGACCAGCATGATCGGCACCGCGAAGGTGCTGGCGCAACTGAAAGATCAATGGCACGGCACGCTCGTTTTGATTGGCCAGCCGGCGGAGGAAACGGTTGACGGGGCGAGCGCAATGCTGGCTGACGGACTCTACACGCGTTTTCCGAAACCTGACTTTGCGATCGCCTTGCACGACAGCGCTGATGTGGAAGCGGGCAGAGTAGTCTATTGTCCCGGTTACGCGATGGCGAGTTCGACTTCGATTGACGTGGTGATTCGAGGAGTCGGTGGCCATGGATCGAAGCCGGAAGCCACGAAGGATCCGATCGTCATGGCGGCGCAGATTATCCTGGCGCTGCAAACGATCGTCAGTCGCGAGAATTCACCGCTCGATCCGGCGGTGGTCACGGTCGGCTCGATTCACGGCGGTACGAAGCGCAACATCATTCCGGACGAGGTCACGCTGCAACTCACGACCCGAACCTTCAAAGAAGACGTGCGCCTGCGTATTATTGCGTCCATCGAACGGATTGCGAAAAGCGTGGCGCAAGGGGCGGGCGTTCCGGAAGATCGTCTGCCAATCATCAAAGTCATCGAGAGCGAAAACGCGCCGGCACTTTACAACGACCCGCAACTGACCGAGCGACTGGCGACGGCGATTGGCCGGACGATTGGGACCGATAACGTCACTAAGGTTGCGCCGTTGATGGGCAGCGAGGACTTTGGCCGTTTCAGCCTGGATCATCAGATTCCGGCTTTCATGTTCTGGCTTGGCGCGATCGAACCATCGAGAGTTGAAGCCAGCCGGAAATCCGGCAAGCCTCTGCCGTCGCTGCATTCAAGTCTGTTCGAGCCGCTCCCGGAGCCGACTCTGCGGACCGGGGTGAGGGCGATGACGGCGGCAGTGCTTGAACTAATGAAGAAATAATTCTACCGAGGAGAACGACTAATGGGAAAAGGTGATCAGCGTTCGCGTCGCGGCAAGATCCATCGTGGGACCTTCGGGCGTAGACGACCGAAGAAGAAAAATATTGCGAAGTCTCAGAGCCAACCGGTCGCGCCGCCGCCAAAAACCGCCGAGAAGACTGAAAGCGAATAGCGCCGCATAGAATCGGGCGCAATCCTCAGCTAAGAGCAGCACCAGCCTGGTTCCGCAATGAGATCGAATCAACAGGAAACAAGCGACGGCTCAGCGATCGCGGAGCCGAACAAGCTCGCTCCGCATTTCGAGCTGGGCCGCCTTGGCGAAACGCTGGCCATCGAACATCTCGAGCGCGCCGGCTATCGCATCGTCGCGGCAAACTTCCGTCTGCCGATCGGCCGCAACACTCGCGACGTGATCGTCAATGCCGAGATTGACGTGGTCGCATACGATGGCCCAACGCTCTGTTTTGTCGAAGTGAAGACGCGCGCGTCCGGCGAATTCGCGCCGCCGCAGGTCAACGTTGATTTGCGAAAGCGTCGCCAGATTGCGCGTGCGGCTCGTGGCTATCGCCGCATGTTCGGACTCGTCGATGCGCCCTATCGCTATGACGTGGTCACTGTGGTCTCGGCATCCGCAAAACAAATCGAGAGGGAACCGCGTATTGAGTTGCTGAAAAACTTTTGGACGGACGAAAAACTGCGCCAGCGAACCTGGCATGATGCGAGACGGGATTAGCGGTGTTTCGGAGTACCGACTTCAGTTGGGCTTTTGTTCGCAGAAAATGCCCGACTAAAGTCGGTACTCTGACACCCGTAATCACACTTATCCGATGACTCCACTCGAACGTTACGTCGGTCAGGTTCTGGACGAGAAGTATCGTCTTGAGCGTTTGCTCGGGCAGGGCGGCATGGGCGCGGTGTATCTGGCGACGCACCTCGGCACTGAGCGTTACGTGGCGCTGAAACTGATCACGCCGCAGTTTATGCGCAACGAAGAGTTTGTCGAACGTTTCAAGCGCGAAGCCCGCGCGGCCGGCCGCTTGCGCCATCCAAACGTCGTCGACGTAACCGACTTTGGTTTTTCTGGCGCCGGAAAAGACCGGGTCGCTTACCTGGTGATGGAATATCTCGACGGCTGCACGCTCAGCGACGTGCTCGCCGAAGAAGAACGACTGCCGCTCTATTGGGTCGTGGACATCCTCGAACAGGTTTGTGCCGCGGTGCATGAAGCGCATCAGCAGGGGGTCATCCATCGCGATCTGAAGCCCGACAACATCTGGCTGGAGCCGAATGGGCTTGGCGGTTACCGCGTTAAGGTTCTGGACTTTGGGATCGCCAAGCTGGCTGAAGCGAGCAATGTCGCGCTCCCCGCCGCGCAGATTAGTCAGGGCGCCGACGAAGCGCCAACCCTGACCCCATCGTCCGCGCCGATTGCGCTCGCGGCGACGGCCGGCGTGGGAGAGCTAAGGCAAGCCCCGGTTGCTGCTATTGCTGATCTGGAAACTGAAACGCTGCTGCAGCCTTCCATCCAAAGTGAAGAAAACGTTCGGGCGACGCGTGGAGTCGAAGATGCGGACCGGACGCGTTTATTTGATCAAGAAGGAAAGCTCACTGCCGGCGCCGGTCGACCGACGACGGATGCGTTCTCCACTGCGGCCACGGCCGGCTTGACGCGGGTGGGCGCGATTCTGGGAACACCTCTCTACATGTCACCGGAACAATGTCGGGGAGAGAGTCTCGATGCGCGGTCGGACATTTACAGTCTGGGAGTAATTGCCTACCAGATGCTCGCGGGCGCCCCGCCGTTCACCGGCGACACTAACTCGGTCATTCGCGCTCACACCGAAAACCAGCCAACAGTACTGCGAGAGCACAATCGCAAGGCGCTCAAGAGAGTCTCGCGTTTGATCATGTCGGCGCTGGATAAGGATCCTGCTGCGCGTCCGCAGACTGCGGCCGCTTTCGCGAACGCGATGCGTGCGAACGCGGATGGGTTGGGCGCGCTTTATCGCCGGGCATTCGCGCTTTACAGCGAATACTTTCCGGAGTTTTTCAAGCTGTCGCTGCTGGCTCACATTCCCTTGATTGTGTTGACGGTAGCGATGCTAGCGGTGCGGTTATCACAGCCGCGTATGAGCAAGTTGGCGTTTGGTATCAGCGTAACCCTCATCGGACTCTTGCAAGTCCCCACGAGCTTTGTGACCGGTTCCATCATCTCCGGCGTCACGGCGATCATCGTTACCCAGTTGGCGTTGGCGCCGATGAAGCCGGTGGAATTGCGCGGTGCGTTCGCCGTATTGCGCAGCCGCTGGCGGCCGTTCCTGCGCACTGGCATCCGCGTCAGCCTGCGGATCTTGATCGGCTTTATCCTGCTGGTCATTCCCGGCATTGTGATGTCGGCGCGCTATCTGCTTTGGGCCCCGGTAGTCTTGCTGGAAGGATTGGAAAAGAAGGAAGCGCTGAAACGCGCACGCGCTCTCGCTGCGCGTTCGTGGCGCACGATCATCGCCGCAATGCTGATTCAATTCCTGGTGCCGGCGATAATCGGCTCGGTAATCGGCGCTGTGACGGGCGCGACCACCCACGGGAAGGCCTCCCTCCAGGTCAAGATCACGGGTCAATTATCGGCGCTGATAAACATCTTCATTCTGCCATTGCTCTCAATCGTGCCGGCGTTGCTGTATCTGAAGATGCGGCAGTTCGGCGGCGAGACTTTGAATGACGTGATGGCCCAGATTGAGGAAGTCGAGGGCGCGCGCAGCAATTGGCGACAGCGTATGCGCACGCGCCTGCCAGTGAACACGCCGCAGAACCGCACTTGAGTCGAGATGCAGGTGCGTCCACCCGCTCGCTACCACGAGCGGTTCTGTACCGTTAACCGCGAACGAATTCGTAAGTGATGTGCAAGGTCAGCGTGCCGGGAGTTATTTCCGGGCGCACCTCGGTGGCCCGCAATTGCAGCGCGCCGCCGGCTGGTTGAATGTTCACTCGCGTGGAAAGCTGTTCCAGAGTGAAGAGATCGACCGGATTGTAGCGTCGATCGATCGCGGTCTGGACCATGTTCAGCAAAGGGCCGTTCAATACGGCCGGCGTATTGTTCAGATGAATTTCCCGCAAGTGAAAACGCGCCACCAGCGCGCGCCGCGTTTTGTCGAATTCCAGATTGACTTCAGAGTCAGCCCAGCCGGAAAACTCTATGCAGCCCATCAACGAAGAACTATAGGCGCCGGCGAATGCCAGCGGCCCAACGATGCGGCCGTTCTCGAAATGCACGGCCGTGCGCACGCCTTCGACCTCGCGCTTCAATCTGATTTCGCTTGGGCATTCGGCAGTGGACGATGCGCCGCCAATCGTCAGCGGCATCGCAGGCTCTTTTAGATTGTCGAAGATCGCGGCTAGAAAAGAGTTCAGGAATTGCTCGTTGACGGTGATCGTTGCTTCCGCAGCCGGTGAGTTGCTCACGCGGCGGCCGCGACTTGCGTTTGATTCTTGCGCGTGTGCGCTATCAAACGAAGATACGCCAACAAGAAGAATTATGACTATTACCAGTTTTAGAACGGACGAAGGTTTACCTTGCATGCTAATTGAACTCCCCACTCGAGTCGTATCGAATCGTCGACTTTAACGCAAAGTGCGCAAAGGAAGACGCAAAGGCGCGCGAAGAATTTCTCTTTGCGATCCTTTGCGGAGACCTTTGCGACCTTTGCGTTTCAAATCCGTCCTCGCGAGTTCATCCCGACTCCTCGAGGCTCTAATCACAAACCGCTGCGCACAATGTCATGCAAACGAATCAGGCCCACGCACAATCGCTCGCCATTGATGACCGGCAACACGTTGATCTGTGACGGACGGTCTTCCATCAAGCGCAGAGCGTCGTAGGCCAACATCTCGGGATTCGTCATGACTGGCTCGCGAGTCATCACAGCGTCGGCTTTGATGCTCGCGAGGTCAGCGAGGTTGATTCGCTCCAGCGAACGCCGCAAATCTCCATCAGTTATAATCCCGGCCAATCGTCCTTGCTCATCGATCACGTTCACTGCACCCAGCCCGTAGCGCGAGATCGCCGAGACTATCTCCAGCCATGCGGCGCTGGCCGCGAGTGTCGGATTTTGCGAACCGCTGTGCATCAAATCCGCGACTCGCAAAGTCAGACGCTTGCCCAGTTGTCCCGCCGGATGATTCGAAGCAAATTCGTCTTCGGTCAGTCCCTTCGCCCGCATCAGCGTCATGGCCAGCGCATCGCCAATCGCCAACGCGACCGTCGTGCTGGCCGTGGGCGCGAGATTCAGCGGACACGCTTCTTCATCGACCGAGGCATCAAGCACCGCGTCCGCGCCCAGCGCCAGAGTCGCTTTCACGTTGCCGACAATCGCCACGATCGGCACGCCGCGCCGCTTTGCAAAAGGCACCAGCTGGCGCAACTCGTCGGTTTCGCCGCTGTTGCTCAACATCAGCACCACGTCGTCCGCACTCAGGATTCCCAGCCCACCGTGAAGCGCGTCGGACGGATGAAGATAGATTGCGGCCGTGCCGGCGCTGGTCATCGTCGCCGCGATCTTTTGCGCGATGATGCCCGACTTGCCCACACCGAGCAGCACGATCTTTCCTTTGCAGTCGCTCAAGATCCCGATCGCCCGATCGATATCTTCCGCCTGCAGACGCGTCGCAGCTTTTCCGATCGCTGCGGCTTCAGCCCGGAGCAAAGCAACCACTTGCGAGTGATCTGATCCTTCAGTCATGCAGACCTTTGATATACGAGTAACGAAGCAATTTGCAAGTCGCGCCCCCGGCCACCGGAGGAATCGGCGCATAAAACATGGACATCCGAGCGGCGTTCCGCTATATTGCGGCTCTCCGATTGGTCCAGGTTTTCGATAATCCCAAGAGAATTTCGCAGGAGTCTTCGAGATGCGATTTGCAAAACTACTGCCGCGCGAAGAGCAATACTTTTCGCTCTTTGCGCAGATGACTTCATACATCAATGACGCCGCCAATACGCTGGTCGAAATGATGGCGCACAGCGATGGCGACTATCAGGAATTCGTGCAACGCATCAAGAGCATCGAACACGCGTGCGATGACCTGACGCACAACGTCGCCACGCGTTTGAACCAGTCATTCATCACGCCGTTTGACCGCGAAGACATTTACATGATGTCCACGGCGCTCGATGACGTGGTGGATTTGATCGATGGGGTTGCCCGGGCGGTCGTCATGTACGACATTCACGAGACGACTGAGCCGGCGAAGCAATTGGCCGGCGTGATTCAACGCATGGCTTTGCAACTGCATGAAGTAGTTTCGATGTTGAAAAAGCCCAAGGGCGTTACCGAGCGCCTGGTTGAACTTCATCGTCTTGAGAATGAGGGCGACGACATCTATCAGCGCGCCGTGGGCGGTCTGTTTCACGAAACTCGCGATCCGATGGAAGTGATTAAGTGGAAAGATCTCTATGAAAAGCTGGAAGCCGCGATCGATCGTTGCGAAAACGTTGCGAACATAATTGAAGGTGTGATCATCAAACATTCGTAAAAATAGAGGTCAGAGATCAGAGGTCGGAGGTCAGTCGTTGAATCTGCTTCCTGCCTCCTGCCTCCTGCCGTCTGCCGTCTGCTCCCTATCCCCTAGCCTCCGCATTTGTCGCTGTGCTATGTTTTCAATATCCCCTGTGCCCGCGTAGCTCAGTGGATTAGAGCGTTCGCCTCCGGAGCGAAAGGTCGCAGGTTCGACCCCTGCCGCGGGTACCAAGTCTTGCCCAATCCTCCAGTTGTGGCTTATGGAAAATCAAACTGCTCAGGATTGTGCCCAGCCGCCGTCGCGAACGATTCTGCTCGTTGAAGACTTTGACGACACCCGGCTGATGATGAAGCTCTGGCTGGTAAGGAATGGCTATCGTGTTCTCGAAGCTGAAACGGGTGAAGAAGCCATCAGCCTTGCCCAGCGCGAATTGCCGGACCTGATCATCATGGATGTAATGATGCCCGGCATGAACGGACTTGACGCCACGCATCGAATACGCGAGCATCAGGCCCTGCGCAACACGCCCATCGTCGCCGTCTCAGCTTACGGCGCCGACGAGTACCGGGCCATTGCGATCGAGGCCGGATGCGACGAATATGTTTCGACGCCGTTTGAGCCGAGCGCGTTGAACGAACTGATCAAGAGCTTGTTGACGCCGCGGGCCAGCTTTCCATTCGACGGCCCGTTACAGAACCCGGAGCGGTAGCGACGGGATGACGCCACTCAGGTGAGTCTATGATCCGGTCGCTACTGCTCCCGGTTCTGTACCAAAGAACGTTCGTTCGTCCGGTTCGCGGACTGAACAAGTTGCTTCTACTCTTCTGAATTCTTCAGGCATGGCTCATTCTCGCAAAGCGTTCTTACCCATTCTTCTGCTCGTGGTCACCATCGTCGCAACCGCGTCAGCTCAACAATCAAACTGCTCAGTTAGGATTGATCAGTTGCCAGACGCCCCCGAGCTGCGTGGCTTTCATCTCGGCATGACTTACGATCAAGTGAAGACACGCGTGCCTCCGATCCAGTTTGACCGCGCGGATCAGTTTGGCGTCGCGAAAACCAGCATCAATCCAAGTTTCGGCCCGCAGTTCGATATAGCCAGCTTCGCGGACGTGCGAACCATCTCGCTGGATTTTTTGGACGGAAAGCTTGTCACTTTGTGGATAGGTTACGAGAGCACGTTCAAATGGCAGAAGCTTGACGAGTTCGTCGCCGGCATGTCGAAGGTTCTGAATCTTCCCGCCGCGTGGTCGCCAAAACGCGGCGGACAACAGTTGACCTGCGATGGTTTCTCAGTGTTGGCGTCGGTGATCGCCGGCGGTCCCGGCATTCGCATCACGGATGAGGCTGCCCACGAAACAATTGCCAATCGCCGCGAGGAAGCGGCCGCCGCCGCCGAAGCCGCTGCGGCGGCGGTGATCGGCGACCAGCGAACAAAGTTCTATTACCTTTCGGATTGCTCAGAGCGAGAGAAAGTACCCGAAGCCAGCCGCGTCACTTTCAAAGACAAAGACGAAGCTGAGAAGGCCGGATACAAACTAGCCAAAGATTGTCAGTGAATTAGACTTCAGGAAACTCACGCGGTAATGGCATTGTGCGAGAGTCGTGAAATGGTTCGTCAAAGTCCCGTAGGGACGAAATATTTATAGCACCGCGAACGAGCTTGAATTCCAAAGCTCCTTTAGGAGCGACATCGCCGCCCATAAATGGGCTGGATGATTCATTCGGCGAGATCTCTGCCATAAGTATTTCGTCCCGTAGGGACGAACGGTTTTCGGGCCTGGGTCGACGCGCTCGCCCACAGTGGTAAATGGTTTAATCAGGAGGAAACAAAGAGATGCTAAAGGAATTCAAGGACTTCATCGCGCGCGGAAGTGTCGTTGATCTGGCCGTCGCCGTAATCATCGGCGCCGCGTTTGGCAAAATCATCACGTCGCTGGTTGACGGCGTGATCATGCCGCCTATCGGCCTCTTGTTCGGCAAGGTTGATTTTGCCAGCCTGTTCTATGTTCTCAATCACGCGAAAGGCGATCCCATTTCGCTCGCCGACGCGAAAGCGAAAGGAATTCCGGTGATCGCCTACGGCGCGTTCATTAATGACATCGTCACTTTCTTGATAATCGCGTTCGTTGTCTTTCTAATCGTGAAGGCCATGAACTCGAGAAAGAGCAAAGAAGCTACGACCAAGGATTGTCCTTATTGCCTGTCCGCCATCCCCATTCCGGCGACGCGCTGCTCGGGTTGCTGCGCGGAATTGAAGGCCGCGTGAGTAGTGACTAAGTTCAATCGTAGAAGATCACATATCATCCCAAGCGAGTTTCTTGGGGATCCTGGGGGGCAGGCTTGATGCGATTCTTGCGATTCTCAATCGTTGCCGCTCCGGTATGTTTGATGATCTCGGTTGCGAGATCATGGGTTTCTACATTATCCTGCACACTCAGTCTGACAGCATCTCATGTCGACTCAGAGCTGAATCGCAAAAATCGCAGGCCTGACCCCGGTTTTAGTTTTTCCACCGCCATCGTAACTGTAAGCCGTGTGCTATTGACCGTCTTGATCTGGCCCTCGGCGTCGTAGCTGCTCCTGCCCTCACCCTCATAGTTAGTCTTCGTTGATTTGATTGCGTGCCTACTTAGTCGAATACGAGCCATGGTCCGCGTCGCTTACGACAATTGTCAGGCCAGTTCCATCAACAGCGATCGTGCAAAGTCGTGGACGATAAGGATGTGCGAACCTTTCAAGGCACGTAAACAAGACCTCTTTGTCCGATGGTAACCATACCGGCGTGCGAGCCTCGATTGTATTAGGCGTTATCCTCGAGAGGAACTTTGCCTGGAAATCGAAAACGGAAATGATCTCATTCTGTGGGGCTTCCGCGGTATCTACATCTCTATCAAACAGCAGATACCTTCTGTCCGAAGACAAGGAAAATCGCGTGGCGCTAGAAATGGAATCACTGCTGCAGAAAGTGCTGATGGCGGTCTTTTGCAACAACACACCATCAATACTGACCTCGTAAAGATCTTCCAGGCTATGAAACAAGATAGATTGGTTACCGGCGACCCATGAGTCGAGGGTCACTGCCTTTGCCGGGCTCCCTAGATCCACAGTCGCAGTGATGTTTTTCCAAGATCCGGATGATAGATCTAGCACGCCGATATCTAGCCTGTCCGCGTTCGCGTTAATGACCTGAAAAGCTATCTTTGTTCCATCATTCGACCATCTTGGTCCGAAGGCGCGAAGACTCGCAATCGCGCTTAGGTCATTTGTCTGATTCGAATTCAAATCGTAGACCTTTATTCGCCCGGCATCGTTACCTTCGCCGCTCGTAGATATGAAAACGAGTGCTGTACCTGTGGGTGAAAGATCTGGCCAACTTCCCTTAATCAGTTTGGTTTGTTTCTGGGTCGACAGATCCGTCAAATAAATCCAATCACCTCTTTCGAAGCAGAGTTTTTTGATCCTTGGAGTCACTTCTGCCTCTTTGACAGTTTTTGCAAGAGCTTGCGATTTGGCTTTCGAGAATGCATCAACTGACTCACGTCTTGTGAGGATGACCATGGCGATTGTAGCCCCTACAATCGCGAGGATAATCGCCGGCCACGCCAAATAACGCACGGCTGCAAGCGGTCTCAATGTTTTCGGTCCCTTCATACCGTCTTACCTCTTTTCATTGCCCAAGGGTCACCTAATGATGCCGCCTGGCCGGTACGCCTGGAACTGAAGGCCCGACGTTGACCACATAGAACGCATTAGGATTATAGTAGTAACTGCTGCTGTTAACATCGGTCTTATCACGTGTCTGGACGTGGCCGTGAACTTGCTCCAGAACTTTAATACCACCTCCGGGCAAGTATTCGAGAAAAATAGCCACGTGGTTACCCCAGTCGCTGTAGTTGGGATAATAGCCGTCTGGGTCCCATCCGCTAGCTATCACGGTGCCACGCTTAAGACCGCCACCCATGGCTTGTTTTCCCCTTTTCCAGCGCCCCGACCCAGCTTTGCCCATTGGCGTTCCCTGACGCTCAGCCAACACTTGAGCAAGTTGGGCACAATCACCGTCACCGAAGATCGTATTCTTGCTTAACCACCCCTGGAATAAGATGTCATTAGCTGGAAGATCTGTGATGACGAAGGTTGAGCTTAAGAAGGCGCCAGGATCACCTAGAACCCCACCAACACCCAGAGTATCCTCCATCAGACCTACCGTAGCCGTTGCTGAATCTGAAGACCTATTCTCAAACTCGAGCGTTGGATTGGCATCCATTAACTGATTCACTCTAGCCCAGTCGCCACTCTGCGCCGCAGCAGTTGCCGCCAACGCATCGCGTGTGTTCTGTACTCTTCCGTCATACTCTGCCTCGGCACGCTCTAACTCGCCGCTGCCTCCATGGCTGCCATTGTTACTGGCCGGCCATTGCACCTGAAACATTCCACTTGGGTCCGTGGAGGTTAGTGGGTTGTTTGAAACGTAAGCATAGCGGTTCAATGATTGTGGATTGAGCAAAGACCCGACCAAAGGATCAGCGCCGGTGAAGCGTCCCTGCGTGTTTGAGTAGTGACGCGCTTGCGCAAAGTCTAAACCGGTCTCGGTATCATGTTCGTAACCGGTTAAGAACGGGTAGTTGAACCACGCGCCCCCATCCGCGCGAGAGCAAGTTGTCAAAGAACGGTCAGCAGCTAAAGAGAAAAGCGGCAACTCTGAGCGACCGTTAGAGGCGCTGGTTGAGAGCTGCTGAGAAGCCACGCTGCGCATTATAGCGCGCCTTCGTGATGCAAGCCTACGCTTTGTTGGCGGCGGATTCTACTGCTTGCTGAAGGTCTTGGATTTCGACGTGAGTGTAGATTTCCGTGGTGCTGAGGTCGCGGTGGCCGAGGAGTTGTTGGACGTGGCGGATGCTGGCGCCGCCGCGCAAGAGATGAGTCGCGCAGCAGTGGCGAAAGGTGTGCACGTTGGCTTTGACTTCCGCTTGCAGGGCGTAGTCGCGGATGCGGTCGGCGATGCAACCGTAACAGAGACGACGGCCGCTGACCGCGAGCCACAATGCCGGCGTGGACGCTAACGCCCAGGGCGTCGGCGATGATTGCGATCGGTTGCGTCTGTTTCGTCGACGGCCTTTGCCCCAGAGCTTGCCGGCAGCGAGCTCTGGACGCGCGACGGTGACGTAACGCGTCAGCCAGTGCGCGGCGGTTTCCGTCAGCGGCACCAGGCGATCGCGCTGGCCTTTGCCCAGGCGCACAGTGAGACGATGGGCAGCCGTGTCCACGTCATAGAGATCGAGACGATGCGCTTCCGCATGACGAATGCCCGTCGCGTAGAGAGTTTCCATCAGCGCGCGATCGCGCAGGCCGAGCGTTGTCTTGATGTTTGCCGTTTCGATCAGTCGCGCGATCTCTGATTCGTTGAGCACGTGCGGCAATGGTTGCTCGCCACGGGGCAGGACCAGCCGCGCGGCGGGACTGTGCAGCAGATGGCCATGCGTGCATTGCCAGGCGAAGAAGCAGCGAATGATCGAAAGCCACTGGCGCAGCGTGGCCGCCGAGATGAGTTTGCCTTTGGGTGTGCGATGGCGTGTTGCGGCGTAGACGGCGAAGTCGCGCAGATGAGTTTCGTTGACCGCGCGCCAGTCAGTCACTTGATGAGCTTCGCGCAAGTAGAGCAGTAAGCGTTCGAGTATCCGCGCTGAATGGTAGCGTCGAGAGTGAGAGAAGCGCCGCGCTTCGAGTTCGGCCAGGTAAGCATCGATGGCGCGATTCATTTTCGCTTTTCGCGCGGATGGCAACGGGCGATCACTTCGGCCAGGTCGGTGAGCTCGACGCGGGTGTAGACTTCGGTCGATGAAAGCCGGCGATGGCCCAGGAGCTTTTGTATTTGTCGAATGTCGGCACCGCCTTTGAGCAAGTGAGTCGCGCAGGTGTGGCGCAGCGTGTGCGGCGTGACGTGCTTCTTTATACCGGCGCGCGTTGCCGCCTTGCGTACGATGCGCACAATGTCGTCGTCATCGAGTGGACCGCCGGAACGAGTCGAGACGAACAAACGCACCTGGCCGGCTTCCCGCGCGAAGACGCCGCGCGCTTCTTCCAGGTACAGCTTGAGCGCGGCGATCGCGCTTTGGGTCAGTGGCACGATGCGGGTGGTGTTGCCTTTACCGTGTTCGATCCGGAGTGTTGCGGTTTGCAGGTCCGCGTCGTAGATCGTCAGCGCCAGCAGTTCGGCGCGACGGATCCCGGTGGCGTAGAGCACTTCCAGGATCGTGCGGTCGCGAATGTCGCGCGGCTTCGTTGTCGGCGTGGCTTCGATCAATCGCCGGGCTTCTGATTTCGTCAGTACGCCGCGCGGCAGACGATGTGGCTGCTTCGGTAGCTGCAGCGTGGTCGCCGGGTTGTAGGCGATCTGCTGTTCGCTCAAGAGCCAGGAGAAGAACTTGCGCACCGCCGCCAGGCGGTTGGCCTGAGTGCCAACGCTGAGCCGCTTTGCTTCTGGTTTTTCCTTAGCTGCTGTTGTTGCGCTGGAGCCCTCCCTAACGGTCGGGCTACTGCCCCGATCGCTGTCGTCGTTGCGCTCGAAGTTGTAGAGCGCGATCTGGTATTGCTGCAGATGCGCCGGCGTCACTTCGGCGATGGAGTTCACGGGAGTGTTGTCGGCCAGCCAGTCGAGAAAGACCTTCACGTCGCGCGTGTAGTTGACTCGGGTCTTCGGCGAGTAGTTGATGGCTTCGAGCCACTCACTGAAGCGCTCGGCCATTATTTTTAGTCGCTGTTGTTGCGATTCATTCATCGAAGCCAACACGGACAGCTCGAGATAGAGATCTCGAGTAAGAAGAAGATCAGATCAGTTTTGAAAAAAAGGCTCGACCTGCTTCTTGCCGCAACCCCACAAGGTAGGGCTCAAAGTGAACTGTGCGTTTTGATTAGACCTTGTGGTCGCCTCACCACAACCCCACCACAACCCCCTCTTTTTCACCACAGGGTCCACAAGGTTGAGTCGTTTCGCTCCGCGAGTTGTGAGTAGTCGATCGCATTCAACGTCCGCTCCGGCAAAAGGTCGCGTCACCCGAGGCGTGCGCCGCGCGCCTTTGCCTCCGCTCTCTGTAGCGAGAGTTGTCGCGCTCCGCGTTTCCCGTCGACGGGCAGCGGCCCCGGACGGGCGGGGTCATCCGATAACGCGGCATTATGTCCTGGTCAGACAATGGACCTGCCGCGATAAAGCGTTGCGTCATGCCCATTGCACCGGCACATAATAGGACGTTATCCGACGCCCCCGCCCGTCCGCGCCCGCCGCCCTCCGTGGTCCTTCGCAGCTAGCCTCGTTATCAAGCTTGAGCGTGTGGCCGGCGTTGATTCGTTACGTCGTGCGTCGGTCGCTCCGCGCGTCACGGGCTGTGCGATAAAGCCTGCACATCCCGCGCCGCGCTCCGCTCACTACTCAGCTCAGCAGCTAAGAAGAAAAGCGGCGATTCAAAGAACAGATCATGCTTGGGCCACAAGTCGTTGCTGCAACTCCGCGACGTCGGTCAGGCCGCGCAGTGTTTGTCGCTCACCTTCATCGGCGCGCGCCAGGCTGTAGACGCACGGCCGGCCGTTGCCGTTCACCATCGTGTAGAGATATTCCATCTCGACGAGCTTGTAGCAGTAGTTGCGCACTTGCCAATCAGACCAGCCAGTTGCCTCTCTGATCTCACGACGTGACAACTGCACGTCATCTAGATTGCACTTCAATTCGTCCGCGCGCTTCACACACAGCGCGCGCAGCTCGTCGTACAGGCCGCGCACCGGCGGCGCCAGCTCGTCGAGGCCGCGGGCCAGCACACCCTGGGCCAGCTCGTTGGCCAGCGCGATGTCATCGATGGTCACTTCCACGTATTCGATCTCCACGTCGCCACGAACCGCGCGCTTCACTTCGCGTTGATGCTGATGCAGCAAAGCAATCGAGTTGATCAGCGCCAGGTATTTCTTTTGTTCGCGCCGATGCAGCAGACGGTCGCTCGGATAGGTCAACTGCTCGACAAAAGGATTGACCACCGCCAACGGCCGCAAGAGCCGCTGCGCGTTGTGATGCTGCCGTTGCACTATCTCCGCCGTCGCGTTTTCCAGCACGCCGGCGAGCGTGTGCGCCCGCCGCTGGCGTTCAAGAACGGCGCGCGTCTGCTCGACTGATTCATCCATCGTCAGTTGCACGAACCGGCTGCGCGTCTCTTCGTCGAACACTTCCGGCGACGTGGTAGTCAGCACGATCACCACCGGCCCATAGACTTCGTAATGCTCCGTGTGCAGCTTGCCACTCTGTGGATCCGTCCGCGTCGCCGCGATCGACAAACGCTGATCGCTGGCCAGCGTCCGCAGTGAATAGACGGCAGCTTGTGCGCCTTCATCTTCGGCGATCAGCAGCACCTTGCGTTGCAGTGAGTACGGGTCTTTGTAGAACAGAGCTTGTCCCGTCAGCCGCGTCACTCTCACCGCTTCCTCGGGTGGCACGAAAGCGCACAGCGCATCCTGCAACGCGCTCTTGCCCGCGCCGCTGCGCGCCACTATCAGCACGGCCAACGGCTCGGAGAGTTTCCTCGAGACCGCCGCCAGGTAAGCCGTCAGCACCGTCGCCCGCTCACCCACCAGGCCGCACTTGCGAAAGTCTTCCACGATCCGCTCGGTCAGTTTTGGATCTTTTAGATAGGCCAAGCCCGCTGCCCTTTCATCCGGCGTCATCGGCGCATCGTGTTCCCTCCCACCATCATCGCCGTTCTTCCGCATCGCTAGCCGCGCTGCTTCCAGCTTCTCGATCATTTGCAGCAGGTCCGCACTCACTTGTTGCTCTGAGACGCCGCACAGCTTCGCCGCGCCCTGGGCGAACAGCGCCCGCGCCCGCGCTTGATACAGATCGATTGTGTCCAGATGAAAGTTTCCATTGATGGTCAGCCGCACGTTTACTCTTAGTCGCTCCAGACCAACCGGCGACAAGCCGCGGATGCGGTACTCACGCTCGTCCATCGTAAACAGCATCGAGCCATCGACGTTTGTCTCGAGCTGCAGCGATGCGGTTCGCGCTGGCGCGCTCACTGCGGGCGGGACGCCCGCGCTCCCAGCAAACAGCTTACGTATCTCATCAGCCGTGCCGCCCGCAGCGATGAACTCGGCCGCATCTTTTGCCGGCAACTCAACAGAACGTGCTGCGATGTTCACCGCCGCCAACCGTTGGCCCATCTCGATTGCAGCCGCGCGGCCAGCTTCGTCAGCGTCCATCATCAGCACTACGCGACGAACACGGCACTCAACCAGGTGCGTGACGATCTCTTCAGTCAACCCCGTGGTGCCGTAAGTCGGAATGACATTCCGCAGCCCTGCGCTCCACAGCGCCGCCCCGTCGATCACGCTCTCGGTCACGATCGCTTCGTCAGTGTTGCGCGCGCCCTGCGGATTGAAGATGCCGCGCCGCTCTCCGGGCAAGTACAGGTGCCGCCGGCCCTCGATGCTGCGACCGTAGAGATTCACCACCTGGCCCGTCGCGGCATTCACCAATGGAAAGATCACACACCCGCGCATGAGCTCTCGGCTTGAGCCGGTCAACACACCAACTCTGCGCAGCGCTCGCCGTCCTTCTGCCGGCAGCTTCTCTGCCAGCGTTCCGTCTGCATACCCTAGATGAAAGCTCGTAGCGATCCCTGCCGCCGTCAGGCCCCGCGATCGCAAGTAGTCCTGCGCTGCCGGCGTCTCCAACAACCGCGCGTGATAGTGCGCCACCGCCCGCGCCAGCCATTGCAGATCATCACTCCCCTGAGATGGCGCAGGCCGGGGCTCCGCTTCATGACCACCGAGTCGGCTATGCGCTGCGCGAAAGTCCACGCCGTCCGCCTTCATCACAAAGCGGTACACGTCGCCGCCCTCGTGACATGCGCCCAGACAGTTCCAGAGTTGTTTCTTTGGATCGATGATGAGGCTCGGCTCGTGGTCATCATGGAAGGGACAAAGCCCGACGAGTTGCTTCCCGCGCTGAGTGAGAGCGACGCCGCGGCTGCGAATGAACGCCACCAGCTCGTTCGCCCGCTTCACCCGCTCGATCTCTGCCTTGTCGATCAGCATCTGTTTTCAAAAAAGCTGTCAAGAGGTTTCTTAACTTTTTGACTTGGCAGAGCATTATACAGATAATGTGTAACGATGCAAGCATTTCCTCTAACTGAAGAATCGCAGGTTTATACTCCGGCCATGCAAACCGGCAGACCGGCCAAGACCGAACGAACGTCTTTCGGCCAACGACTGCACGCCCTGCGCGAACAGGCCGGACTCTCGCAGCAGCAACTGGCCGACAGGATTGGCCTCTCTCAGCGCGCTTATGCTTACTGGGAGCGGCATCCCGTGGCGCTGCGCCCTGACCAGCTTCTTAGCCTGGCTCAGGCGCTCAATGTCTCGGTGGATGATTTGGTGGGTACTAACGGAACCAGGAAGCGCGGCGCGGGTCCTACCGGCAAGATGAAGCAACTATTCGAAGCGGCATCGCGGCTCCCGCGCAGTCAGCAACAGAAGATCGCCGCCATCATCGAACCCTTCATCGCTCATCACGCGGGACGATAAGCACGACCCGCGGAATAGAGAACTTCACGCCTATTCTCATCGCCGGCTTGCTTTAGTTTTCTTAATGCCTTTTGCAGAACAAAGCGAAAGATGTGCAGAGGCAGAGTCACCTGAGTACGGACACCGCTGAGGTGGTCCGTCCACCGGCGTTATAACGCCCACGGTTGAGAAGTACCAGTTGCCACGTTCTCGATGAGCATCTACCGACGCATACAACTCTTCAATGTGTCCCTTTCGGCGGAGCTTCGCGCAGCCATAGATCGTCCACCACCCGGCATCTGCTGAAGACTCGTGAGTCGTCGTAGCCTTCGGTGCAAAGTCAAGTATCAGATCCTCCGGCACTACTTCCCCGTACCAATGTCGATTGCGCTTTGCATATTCGTCTTTGTTGACACCCTGAGTAGAGGTAATGGAAAGCAGCTCGTATTGCTTTTCCCATTGCTGGCTTCGCTGGTACTCAACGAGCAACTTCAAGCGTTCAATGAGACTTGTCCGTAAGGTGGTTGGCACCCCAACAAAGGGATCATCGGTTTTGGTCTGCCCATGCGCGGGCGCGCAGATAACAGCCACCAATAGTAAACAGAGCCATCGAACTTTCAAGGTTTACCTCCCGCTCATTTAGGACCCTGAGCCACTCTGTTAACACGCCCAAAGAAGTCATTCGTGCGGATCAGCTGACCGGGCTTGTAGTTTTCTTTACCGCCATAGACGAAGTCGCTATTCTGGTTGGGATTTCTGTTGCGGTAGCCGCTAGTTCGGGCCAAGACGCCCGCGCGCTCATCATCCGTCTTGGCGTTGGCAAACTCTCTGAGCAAACTTGGCTTCCTTTGCCCGCCTTCAGTTTTCCAAAAGTCAGACGCTGTCGAGGTATTTAGTTGGGCCTTCCACGCTTTAACTTCGTCGCCGATGTCGTAAGTGGTTGGGCTCGGATGCCACTTTCCATCAGCACCTTTGTAAAAGGTGAGTTCACCGTTATCGAACTGGCGAGCGTGTTCCAACTCATGCGAGAAGCGTGAGTTGAGCGAGAAGGTTTCGCCACTGGAACCGCCAACATTGGAGATGGCGACATTGATGCGCTGCCCATCGGTCGTCGTGTTGCCCTCCGCGCCCTCGAAGTTCCTACCGCCGACGCTCAGACGGTACTCCACTTCAGAGTTTTGAAGGCGATTCACAGTTGCCAGCTCGTTGGCATATTTCTTTTTGTCGCCGTTGAGGAACTTGACGTACTCTTCATACTTCTTTCTCGCATCATCATTAGCGAACGTGACGATCTCCCCAGTCGGATCAATGAAGGCCAGCGGATTGTTGCGGCAATAAGCGTAGAGATTGATCCGTTGCGGATCAACAAGACGCTCGACTGTGAGAGCTACTGGGTCACTAGATGTGAACCTTCCCTGCATGCTCGCGTAGTACCGAGCTTCGAAAAAGTCGAGGCCGGTTTCATTATCCCGTTCTTTACCGGTTAAGAACGGGTAGTTGAACCACGCGCCCCCATCCGCGCGAGAGCAAGTTGTCAAAGAACGGTCAGCAGCTAAAGAGAAAAGCGGCAACTCTGAGCGACCGTTAGAGGCGCTGGTTGAGAGCTGCTGAGAAGCCACGCTGCGCATTATAGCGCGCCTTCGTGATGCAAGCCTACGCTTTGTTGGCGGCGGATTCTACTGCTTGCTGAAGGTCTTGGATTTCGACGTGAGTGTAGATTTCCGTGGTGCTGAGGTCGCGGTGGCCGAGGAGTTGTTGGACGTGGCGGATGCTGGCGCCGCCGCGCAAGAGATGAGTCGCGCAGCAGTGGCGAAAGGTGTGCACGTTGGCTTTGACTTCCGCTTGCAGGGCGTAGTCGCGGATGCGGTCGGCGATGCAACCGTAACAGAGACGACGGCCGCTGACCGCGAGCCACAATGCCGGCGTGGACGCTAACGCCCAGGGCGTCGGCGATGATTGCGATCGGTTGCGTCTGTTTCGTCGACGGCCTTTGCCCCAGAGCTTGCCGGCAGCGAGCTCTGGACGCGCGACGGTGACGTAACGCGTCAGCCAGTGCGCGGCGGTTTCCGTCAGCGGCACCAGGCGATCGCGCTGGCCTTTGCCCAGGCGCACAGTGAGACGATGGGCAGCCGTGTCCACGTCATAGAGATCGAGACGATGCGCTTCCGCATGACGAATGCCCGTCGCGTAGAGAGTTTCCATCAGCGCGCGATCGCGCAGGCCGAGCGTTGTCTTGATGTTTGCCGTTTCGATCAGTCGCGCGATCTCTGATTCGTTGAGCACGTGCGGCAATGGTTGCTCGCCACGGGGCAGGACCAGCCGCGCGGCGGGACTGTGCAGCAGATGGCCATGCGTGCATTGCCAGGCGAAGAAGCAGCGAATGATCGAAAGCCACTGGCGCAGCGTGGCCGCCGAGATGAGTTTGCCTTTGGGTGTGCGATGGCGTGTTGCGGCGTAGACGGCGAAGTCGCGCAGATGAGTTTCGTTGACCGCGCGCCAGTCAGTCACTTGATGAGCTTCGCGCAAGTAGAGCAGTAAGCGTTCGAGTATCCGCGCTGAATGGTAGCGTCGAGAGTGAGAGAAGCGCCGCGCTTCGAGTTCGGCCAGGTAAGCATCGATGGCGCGATTCATTTTCGCTTTTCGCGCGGATGGCAACGGGCGATCACTTCGGCCAGGTCGGTGAGCTCGACGCGGGTGTAGACTTCGGTCGATGAAAGCCGGCGATGGCCCAGGAGCTTTTGTATTTGTCGAATGTCGGCACCGCCTTTGAGCAAGTGAGTCGCGCAGGTGTGGCGCAGCGTGTGCGGCGTGACGTGCTTCTTTATACCGGCGCGCGTTGCCGCCTTGCGTACGATGCGCACAATGTCGTCGTCATCGAGTGGACCGCCGGAACGAGTCGAGACGAACAAACGCACCTGGCCGGCTTCCCGCGCGAAGACGCCGCGCGCTTCTTCCAGGTACAGCTTGAGCGCGGCGATCGCGCTTTGGGTCAGTGGCACGATGCGGGTGGTGTTGCCTTTACCGTGTTCGATCCGGAGTGTTGCGGTTTGCAGGTCCGCGTCGTAGATCGTCAGCGCCAGCAGTTCGGCGCGACGGATCCCGGTGGCGTAGAGCACTTCCAGGATCGTGCGGTCGCGAATGTCGCGCGGCTTCGTTGTCGGCGTGGCTTCGATCAATCGCCGGGCTTCTGATTTCGTCAGTACGCCGCGCGGCAGACGATGTGGCTGCTTCGGTAGCTGCAGCGTGGTCGCCGGGTTGTAGGCGATCTGCTGTTCGCTCAAGAGCCAGGAGAAGAACTTGCGCACCGCCGCCAGGCGGTTGGCCTGAGTGCCAACGCTGAGCCGCTTTGCTTCTGGTTTTTCCTTAGCTGCTGTTGTTGCGCTGGAGCCCTCCCTAACGGTCGGGCTACTGCCCCGATCGCTGTCGTCGTTGCGCTCGAAGTTGTAGAGCGCGATCTGGTATTGCTGCAGATGCGCCGGCGTCACTTCGGCGATGGAGTTCACGGGAGTGTTGTCGGCCAGCCAGTCGAGAAAGACCTTCACGTCGCGCGTGTAGTTGACTCGGGTCTTCGGCGAGTAGTTGATGGCTTCGAGCCACTCACTGAAGCGCTCGGCCATTATTTTTAGTCGCTGTTGTTGCGATTCATTCATCGAAGCCAACACGGACAGCTCGAGATAGAGATCTCGAGTAAGAAGAAGATCAGATCAGTTTTGAAAAAAAGGCTCGACCTGCTTCTTGCCGCAACCCCACAAGGTAGGGCTCAAAGTGAACTGTGCGTTTTGATTAGACCTTGTGGTCGCCTCACCACAACCCCACCACAACCCCCTCTTTTTCACCACAGGGTCCACAAGGTTGAGTCGTTTCGCTCCGCGAGTTGTGAGTAGTCGATCGCATTCAACGTCCGCTCCGGCAAAAGGTCGCGTCACCCGAGGCGTGCGCCGCGCGCCTTTGCCTCCGCTCTCTGTAGCGAGAGTTGTCGCGCTCCGCGTTTCCCGTCGACGGGCAGCGGCCCCGGACGGGCGGGGTCATCCGATAACGCGGCATTATGTCCTGGTCAGACAATGGACCTGCCGCGATAAAGCGTTGCGTCATGCCCATTGCACCGGCACATAATAGGACGTTATCCGACGCCCCCGCCCGTCCGCGCCCGCCGCCCTCCGTGGTCCTTCGCAGCTAGCCTCGTTATCAAGCTTGAGCGTGTGGCCGGCGTTGATTCGTTACGTCGTGCGTCGGTCGCTCCGCGCGTCACGGGCTGTGCGATAAAGCCTGCACATCCCGCGCCGCGCTCCGCTCACTACTCAGCTCAGCAGCTAAGAAGAAAAGCGGCGATTCAAAGAACAGATCATGCTTGGGCCACAAGTCGTTGCTGCAACTCCGCGACGTCGGTCAGGCCGCGCAGTGTTTGTCGCTCACCTTCATCGGCGCGCGCCAGGCTGTAGACGCACGGCCGGCCGTTGCCGTTCACCATCGTGTAGAGATATTCCATCTCGACGAGCTTGTAGCAGTAGTTGCGCACTTGCCAATCAGACCAGCCAGTTGCCTCTCTGATCTCACGACGTGACAACTGCACGTCATCTAGATTGCACTTCAATTCGTCCGCGCGCTTCACACACAGCGCGCGCAGCTCGTCGTACAGGCCGCGCACCGGCGGCGCCAGCTCGTCGAGGCCGCGGGCCAGCACACCCTGGGCCAGCTCGTTGGCCAGCGCGATGTCATCGATGGTCACTTCCACGTATTCGATCTCCACGTCGCCACGAACCGCGCGCTTCACTTCGCGTTGATGCTGATGCAGCAAAGCAATCGAGTTGATCAGCGCCAGGTATTTCTTTTGTTCGCGCCGATGCAGCAGACGGTCGCTCGGATAGGTCAACTGCTCGACAAAAGGATTGACCACCGCCAACGGCCGCAAGAGCCGCTGCGCGTTGTGATGCTGCCGTTGCACTATCTCCGCCGTCGCGTTTTCCAGCACGCCGGCGAGCGTGTGCGCCCGCCGCTGGCGTTCAAGAACGGCGCGCGTCTGCTCGACTGATTCATCCATCGTCAGTTGCACGAACCGGCTGCGCGTCTCTTCGTCGAACACTTCCGGCGACGTGGTAGTCAGCACGATCACCACCGGCCCATAGACTTCGTAATGCTCCGTGTGCAGCTTGCCACTCTGTGGATCCGTCCGCGTCGCCGCGATCGACAAACGCTGATCGCTGGCCAGCGTCCGCAGTGAATAGACGGCAGCTTGTGCGCCTTCATCTTCGGCGATCAGCAGCACCTTGCGTTGCAGTGAGTACGGGTCTTTGTAGAACAGAGCTTGTCCCGTCAGCCGCGTCACTCTCACCGCTTCCTCGGGTGGCACGAAAGCGCACAGCGCATCCTGCAACGCGCTCTTGCCCGCGCCGCTGCGCGCCACTATCAGCACGGCCAACGGCTCGGAGAGTTTCCTCGAGACCGCCGCCAGGTAAGCCGTCAGCACCGTCGCCCGCTCACCCACCAGGCCGCACTTGCGAAAGTCTTCCACGATCCGCTCGGTCAGTTTTGGATCTTTTAGATAGGCCAAGCCCGCTGCCCTTTCATCCGGCGTCATCGGCGCATCGTGTTCCCTCCCACCATCATCGCCGTTCTTCCGCATCGCTAGCCGCGCTGCTTCCAGCTTCTCGATCATTTGCAGCAGGTCCGCACTCACTTGTTGCTCTGAGACGCCGCACAGCTTCGCCGCGCCCTGGGCGAACAGCGCCCGCGCCCGCGCTTGATACAGATCGATTGTGTCCAGATGAAAGTTTCCATTGATGGTCAGCCGCACGTTTACTCTTAGTCGCTCCAGACCAACCGGCGACAAGCCGCGGATGCGGTACTCACGCTCGTCCATCGTAAACAGCATCGAGCCATCGACGTTTGTCTCGAGCTGCAGCGATGCGGTTCGCGCTGGCGCGCTCACTGCGGGCGGGACGCCCGCGCTCCCAGCAAACAGCTTACGTATCTCATCAGCCGTGCCGCCCGCAGCGATGAACTCGGCCGCATCTTTTGCCGGCAACTCAACAGAACGTGCTGCGATGTTCACCGCCGCCAACCGTTGGCCCATCTCGATTGCAGCCGCGCGGCCAGCTTCGTCAGCGTCCATCATCAGCACTACGCGACGAACACGGCACTCAACCAGGTGCGTGACGATCTCTTCAGTCAACCCCGTGGTGCCGTAAGTCGGAATGACATTCCGCAGCCCTGCGCTCCACAGCGCCGCCCCGTCGATCACGCTCTCGGTCACGATCGCTTCGTCAGTGTTGCGCGCGCCCTGCGGATTGAAGATGCCGCGCCGCTCTCCGGGCAAGTACAGGTGCCGCCGGCCCTCGATGCTGCGACCGTAGAGATTCACCACCTGGCCCGTCGCGGCATTCACCAATGGAAAGATCACACACCCGCGCATGAGCTCTCGGCTTGAGCCGGTCAACACACCAACTCTGCGCAGCGCTCGCCGTCCTTCTGCCGGCAGCTTCTCTGCCAGCGTTCCGTCTGCATACCCTAGATGAAAGCTCGTAGCGATCCCTGCCGCCGTCAGGCCCCGCGATCGCAAGTAGTCCTGCGCTGCCGGCGTCTCCAACAACCGCGCGTGATAGTGCGCCACCGCCCGCGCCAGCCATTGCAGATCATCACTCCCCTGAGATGGCGCAGGCCGGGGCTCCGCTTCATGACCACCGAGTCGGCTATGCGCTGCGCGAAAGTCCACGCCGTCCGCCTTCATCACAAAGCGGTACACGTCGCCGCCCTCGTGACATGCGCCCAGACAGTTCCAGAGTTGTTTCTTTGGATCGATGATGAGGCTCGGCTCGTGGTCATCATGGAAGGGACAAAGCCCGACGAGTTGCTTCCCGCGCTGAGTGAGAGCGACGCCGCGGCTGCGAATGAACGCCACCAGCTCGTTCGCCCGCTTCACCCGCTCGATCTCTGCCTTGTCGATCAGCATCTGTTTTCAAAAAAGCTGTCAAGAGGTTTCTTAACTTTTTGACTTGGCAGAGCATTATACAGATAATGTGTAACGATGCAAGCATTTCCTCTAACTGAAGAATCGCAGGTTTATACTCCGGCCATGCAAACCGGCAGACCGGCCAAGACCGAACGAACGTCTTTCGGCCAACGACTGCACGCCCTGCGCGAACAGGCCGGACTCTCGCAGCAGCAACTGGCCGACAGGATTGGCCTCTCTCAGCGCGCTTATGCTTACTGGGAGCGGCATCCCGTGGCGCTGCGCCCTGACCAGCTTCTTAGCCTGGCTCAGGCGCTCAATGTCTCGGTGGATGATTTGGTGGGTACTAACGGAACCAGGAAGCGCGGCGCGGGTCCTACCGGCAAGATGAAGCAACTATTCGAAGCGGCATCGCGGCTCCCGCGCAGTCAGCAACAGAAGATCGCCGCCATCATCGAACCCTTCATCGCTCATCACGCGGGACGATAAGCACGACCCGCGGAATAGAGAACTTCACGCCTATTCTCATCGCCGGCTTGCTTTAGTTTTCTTAATGCCTTTTGCAGAACAAAGCGAAAGATGTGCAGAGGCAGAGTCACCTGAGTACGGACACCGCTGAGGTGGTCCGTCCACCGGCGTTATAACGCCCACGGTTGAGAAGTACCAGTTGCCACGTTCTCGATGAGCATCTACCGACGCATACAACTCTTCAATGTGTCCCTTTCGGCGGAGCTTCGCGCAGCCATAGATCGTCCACCACCCGGCATCTGCTGAAGACTCGTGAGTCGTCGTAGCCTTCGGTGCAAAGTCAAGTATCAGATCCTCCGGCACTACTTCCCCGTACCAATGTCGATTGCGCTTTGCATATTCGTCTTTGTTGACACCCTGAGTAGAGGTAATGGAAAGCAGCTCGTATTGCTTTTCCCATTGCTGGCTTCGCTGGTACTCAACGAGCAACTTCAAGCGTTCAATGAGACTTGTCCGTAAGGTGGTTGGCACCCCAACAAAGGGATCATCGGTTTTGGTCTGCCCATGCGCGGGCGCGCAGATAACAGCCACCAATAGTAAACAGAGCCATCGAACTTTCAAGGTTTACCTCCCGCTCATTTAGGACCCTGAGCCACTCTGTTAACACGCCCAAAGAAGTCATTCGTGCGGATCAGCTGACCGGGCTTGTAGTTTTCTTTACCGCCATAGACGAAGTCGCTATTCTGGTTGGGATTTCTGTTGCGGTAGCCGCTAGTTCGGGCCAAGACGCCCGCGCGCTCATCATCCGTCTTGGCGTTGGCAAACTCTCTGAGCAAACTTGGCTTCCTTTGCCCGCCTTCAGTTTTCCAAAAGTCAGACGCTGTCGAGGTATTTAGTTGGGCCTTCCACGCTTTAACTTCGTCGCCGATGTCGTAAGTGGTTGGGCTCGGATGCCACTTTCCATCAGCACCTTTGTAAAAGGTGAGTTCACCGTTATCGAACTGGCGAGCGTGTTCCAACTCATGCGAGAAGCGTGAGTTGAGCGAGAAGGTTTCGCCACTGGAACCGCCAACATTGGAGATGGCGACATTGATGCGCTGCCCATCGGTCGTCGTGTTGCCCTCCGCGCCCTCGAAGTTCCTACCGCCGACGCTCAGACGGTACTCCACTTCAGAGTTTTGAAGGCGATTCACAGTTGCCAGCTCGTTGGCATATTTCTTTTTGTCGCCGTTGAGGAACTTGACGTACTCTTCATACTTCTTTCTCGCATCATCATTAGCGAACGTGACGATCTCCCCAGTCGGATCAATGAAGGCCAGCGGATTGTTGCGGCAATAAGCGTAGAGATTGATCCGTTGCGGATCAACAAGACGCTCGACTGTGAGAGCTACTGGGTCACTAGATGTGAACCTTCCCTGCATGCTCGCGTAGTACCGAGCTTCGAAAAAGTCGAGGCCGGTTTCATTATCCCGTTCTTTACCGGTGAACTTCTTGCGATTGTTATCACCGGTGTTGCTGAAGCCCATGGCAGTAGTGCGGCCGCCGACTCCCGCGCCCAGCTCAACGCCAAAGGGCATGTAATCGTGACGACCGACGACGCTGCCACTTGAATTGGTGATCACGCGCGGAGATCCGAGATGATCGCTCGTCGTGTATTGAGTCCCGTTCGCATTTACCGCGGTCGGTTCGATGGTGGCAAGCGTCGCGCCGCCATAGATATATTCTTTCTTGACGTTTCCAGTTGCGCCATCGAATTCCGCGACCAACTCGCCACCAATTCCGTAAACGAATCTCGTGTTCTCCCCGACGAGTTTTCTGACGCGCTGGCCACCGGCGTCGTAGCCGTAAGCTGCAACACCATCCACATTCTTAATCTTGTTCTCAGCGTCGAACGTGTAGTTGTGCAGCGTGTCATTCAAAAGATTGCCGACTGCGTCATAGCTGTAACCGCTCGTTGTGATCCGGTTGGTGCTGGTACTGAATGAGAGATTGTGGTTGCCGCCGCCGTAATCAATCCAGCGGTTGCCGTATTGATCATATCCATTCGTTTCCGACCAACTCGAGCCGGAGTTTTCCTGCGATGTGGTCAGGCGATTCAATTGGTCATAGCCAAATGTCTGTGTGTAGCTCAATCCCCCACCGCTGTACGAGATGCTCTGCACATTCCCATTGTTGTTCGTGGCGCCGTAGTTGTAAGTGAGATCAAGTACCGAAGTTGGATTACCGGACGTGCCAAGTTTGATCTCATTCGCTTGCAATCTATTGTTGTAGGTAATGGCGTGGACGAGACTGTTGCCGTAGGTCTCCGTATTGAGCCCGTTGTGCGAAGCATACCCGATGCTCGAGACGCTTGCCGCGGGCGCGTAACTCGTCGCCGCGCTCGAAAGGGAACTCACTCGCGCTGCGTTGTCGTAACTGAAGCTGACCGTGCGCCGGTCGCCCGCTCCCGGGACTGATGGATAAGTCTCAGTCACCACGCCGCCCGCCAGATTGTACGTCGCCTCCACCAGATAATTCACCGCATCAGTCTGCTGATACTGGCGAATCACGCGTCCCATGGCATCGTAACCGCGATAGGTTCCGGCGCTGCTACTGCTCCCATAGGTTACCGCCACCAGACGCCCGGTTGCATAGCCGCGATCGAAACTGGGCGCGCCCGCGGGCAGCGTCTGCGAATCGTAGAAATAATTTACCGGCGGAGTTTGCGGATTGTCATTGTAGCTTTTTGAAGTCGGACGGTTCAGGGCGTCAAAGACAAAGGTCGTCGTGATGTTACGCGCATCGGTCTTGCGCAATAGATTCCCGTTGTTGTCATAGTCGCAACTGACGGTTCCGCTCTCAGGGTTCGTGGCTGAAGTCAAACGCTTCAGCGAATCGTAAACGAAAGTGCGCGTCTGCGCGCCCTGACTGACAGTGATTAGATTATCGAGCGCATCGTAGCTGTAGCTGGTCGAGTAATTCACGCCGCTTGGATCTTCATAAACTGTGCTCAGCCTGCCCAACGCATCGGCGACGCTCTTGCGCGCCTTTCCGGCCTGATCGGTTACCGTCACGGTGTTGCCGGTGTAGCTACTACTCGCGACTGCATTGTCGGGCGTGGTCACTGAAGTCACACGGCCCAGTGCGTCGAACGCGGTCGTGGTCCAGATCGGACTCTCCAGATTCCACGGGCGGAACGGGTTCGAAGTTTTGAAAGCGCGGCCCAGCGCGTCGTACTGCACCTGCGCGGCAATGTAATTCGTGCCGCCTTCGTACTGCCGCGTCTCGATTGTCCGACCCAAATTGTCATAGAGGGCTTTGCCGACCAGGCCGTTGTCGTTGTTGTTATTGAGATCGCTCGTGGTGGTGATGATGCGATTCGTATCATCGTAGCTGAAACTGGTTTGACTGGCGGCGCTCGTGCCAACCGCGCGCCTGACTTGTGTCGGCCGATCGAGGGGATCGCTGTAATAGCCACTGGCAACGACACCGTTAGCATCCTGGCCGTCAACCGGGCGGCCCAGATAGTAATCGAACTGGGCGAAAGCGATGTGGCCCTGTGCGTTCGTCACTTTGGTGGCGAAGGCATAGCTCGTCAGTCCGCCGAGCTCAGGCGGCGCCACGTTAGACTGCGCGTCTCCGTCAGGCGCGCCAAAGCGATCGGCATATTCCAAATTAGTCGCATAGCCGCGCGCGTCAATCGCCTTCACTACGTTGCCGGCAATGTCGTACTGCGCATAAGCAGAGATTGAGCCGATGACAGAGCCACTACTGTTGAGCAGATAATGTGTCGTGGCCGTGGCGTTCCCGCGCGTGGCGTACGAGGTAGTGAACGACGAGTCGAAGCTACTGATGCCGAAGCGATCAAGGAGCGCCGCATGATTTGTGTCGGGCGTGTAATTGTCATATTCGAAGCTGGCGCGGGCGCGCTCGATTCCGCCGGCGTCATAGATCGAAGTCTGAACAGGCAAGCTCCGCAGATGAACGTCGGTGCCGGTGTAGCTTGAAGAGGTCAAGTAATCAGTGTGCGTGCGCCTCATCAACGCGCCTGGGACTCCGACGCCGAAGTCGTACTCATAGACGTCGCTCTGGTTGTTGTAGGGGACGCTATTGTCGTAAGAGAAAGTTCGCTTCGAGACAAGGTTCGCGCCCAGAGGCTCGAGCGTCGCGTCGGTTTCGTTGACGCGCGGATCGTTAGGCGGCGCAGTGTCGGGAGTGCCCGTCCACCAGCTCACGGGCGCGCGTTGCTCCCAAACATTCGTCGCACGCCGCAGCATGGTCACGCCGTCGGTGTCCAGCGTATCGGTTTGATATTCACGCCCGTCTTGCCATGCCGGGTACGAGATTGGAGCTTGATTGCCTCCTCCTGGATTAAAAGAAGCGCGGGCGCTGCCATAAAAATAATGGTTCTGTCGTCCGAGCAGTGCTCCATTCGCATCGAGTTGGTCCACAGTAACGTAGCCGAGATTCACCGGGCTCGCGGGAGGGACGCCGCTCTCGGGACGGCTGTAGGTCATCTTACTCTCCAGCGTTGTTCCGTCCTTGTAAACACGCCGCTCGATCACGCGACGGTAAATGTATTTGTGAAAGAAGCCGCCAGCAGTGAGGTAGCCACTGGCAGCGCCGTCGGTCAAGCCGGCCGCATAGTCGTACTCGATGCCGCCTCCAGTTGGCAGCACGACGCGCGCCAACTCGCCATAGCTGTTGTAGAAGAATTGGTAGCGCAGACTGTTTGGATCATCCCAGAGCCAGACTGCGCTCACGACCGTCGGATTGAATGGAGTCCTCGAGCTGCCGCGGAGTTCTGGAAACAACTGCAGATCAGTTTGCAGCGTGTAGCCCGCGCGCAGCACATTACCCATCGCCGTTTTCGACACGCGAACGATTCTGTTGACGCCGCCAAATCCCTTGTAAGTGATCTTGTCACAGAGACCGTAAGGAGCAACATCATTCACATCATAGGCGATTGTTACTTGCCGGTTCAGCGAATCAGTAACGGTTGTCACTCGACTATAGGTGTCATAAGTGAATGACAGCTTGTTGCCGTTGCGATCGCGCAGCCACGTCACCAGTCCGCCATCGATGCGGTAGCGCGTGCCATCGCGCGTCATTAGATAGCCCGACAGAGGAGATCCCCCAGGACTATTCACGGAATCGAACACATTGCTATCTGAGATAAAAGTGGCAGCAGTACCGTCAGCGGTAGTGAAAACAGTGCCGCGCGAGAATCCAACCGAGGGACACTGTGGAACATCTTGTGGCTGTCCGCCGGTGAGCTGGTCGCGCAGCTCGAACTCCGTGCCGTCAGGAGCTATGAATGTCAGTCGTGTAAGCGTTTTGTTGTAGTGATAGGTTGTATATATGCTGCATTGCGAGCTGCCAGTCCCGCCGGTGCGTCCTTCCAGCACACCAGGGCCATAGCCGGGCCTGATGCCCGTCCACCAGTCTGACGAGGCATACCAAACTGTCTGACTGGATGGCGGCCCGGGAATATCCAAATCATCCTGTTCGACAATCCACTTCTGTTCGATGGGCAGCATCATCTGGTAATGCGCGCCACCTCGTCCACCGGCTCCCGATACGGGCAAGCGAAAATTGAGATTAGCATTGAAGAGATTAATGTTATCGAAGCCGCTCAGCGCGTATGACCCGGTGGGTGCGCCTGGCGCCGTGCCGAGGGGCGTCGTTCCCGCGGTCGTGCTCTGCGCGCTGATACTACCGGCGAAAATCAGTAACAGAGAGATGAGAACAAGACTCTGCACATACGATGGAGTTGAAGTCTTTCGAGCAAATGAGGTATTCATCTTTTCACCCTGTCAGAGCGAGGTAGAAGGTTGAAGTTGAGTTAGGCAACATGGCGAGAGCCTGTCTTAGTCCTGGTTAGTGGGCTGTGATGTTGATCTGGCAAACCCAATCAGGATGATTGGCTTCCGTTAGCACATAACGTCCCGGGTTCAGATCAACCAGTGTTTTCCAGTTCAGCTTCTCTCTGGGCACTCGCACGTTATGCAATCTGCCGCCTGCCTCTCTGTCGAGTCGCAAGACCACTTCACGCAGGCCACTGCGATTGTGAACCACCAAAAGAAACTTCCCTTTGTCGCGGGTAATTGTCATTGGCTCGAAACCAGTTGCGCGAATCGTGATGACTTCAGCCTCGATTGTTTCGGAGTTGTCCTGCGTCTCACTTGCTGGCAAAGGCAGGGCTAGCGAAGATGAGTTCTCGATACGCGCATTCAAACCGCTGTGTGGACGCCAGACGTGTCTGGTAACCGTGACAGTGATGAGAATAATCAAAACACCTGCGACTACGGACGTGCCCAATCCCACAACAACATAGCTAGGAAATGTATGTCGCACGACGGAAACCTCCTTAAGTTGAGTTCAAGAAAACTCCTCAATGGGGGACGGAAAGGCTAACTGGCGGTCTGGGAGTCTTTCTCAGGCTCAACAATTAGTCTTACTCAAATCACGCGCATCATATACGCCCAGTTCTTTCTCAAGTCAATTCTTTTTTTGACCTGTTAGCTCTCCAGTCGCCTGCTTGACGCTCATGTGACGACTTCTTAGAATGAACTTGCAGCCCCGAGTCAACGTACACAGTTTTACCAAAGCTAAAGGAGTTTATCTAATGAGCACATCATTTCAGTCGCAAACAGACGAGACGGAGAAGTCGGAGAAGCAAGACGAGTTGATCATGCACGAGGGCGAAGAGCAAGCGGATGACCGTTCCAGTGTCGGCGCTTCAATGCGCGACATGGCGTCGCGCATTCCGGAACAGCTTTCGGCGATCGGCCGCGATATCAGCCGCACCATTGAAAGGGCGATCTCGGCCAAGGACGATTACATGCTGGCCGTGAAAGTTTCGCACGACGCCCAGATTAAGCTGGGCCAGCTGGTCCAGGCCGGCGTATTCGGAACGCGCGCCGAGGCGGCGGCTTTTCTGATCGACCAAGGCATTAAGACGCAAGGTCCGTTGTTTGAAAGCGTCGAGCAGAAGCTCGGCGAAATTGAGCGTCTGCGCGCCGAACTTCGTGGAATGGTCGGCGAGAAGCAAGCAGGCGCTTGACGTTCAAGCACTGCGCCACTGTGAGAGCATCGTGTCAGAACCGCGGTAGCGACCGGATCGACAATGACCTTTGACTGAACATCGATCAGCTCGTTCTTTTCCGAAGTTATCCGTATGATCCGGTCGCTACCGCTCGCGGTTCTGACACTGCGTCGGGAACGCGTCTTTGTTAACCGAGGCATTACGCGGTAAACTCTTATCGAAAGCTCTACAAAGCGATGTTCAAGCTAACCGCGCGCCGCGCGGTTTTCGGATCGAGCCAGCACTGTGCAGAAAACTTTCCAGGTCCCAGTCACCCCCATCGAACAATTCACTCTCGACAACGGCCTGCGGGTCGTGCTGAATGAAGACCATTCGGTGCCCGTCGTTTCGATCGCGGTCTATTACGACGTGGGTTCGCGCAACGAACGCGAAGGCCGCACGGGCTTTGCGCATCTTTTCGAGCACATGATGTTTCAGGGATCCGAGAACGTGCCCAAGGCCGCGCACTTTCAATATATTTCGAACGCCGGCGGCACGATGAACGGTACGACTTCGAGCGAGCGCACGAACTATTTTGAAACGTTGCCGGCGAACCAATTGCCGCTGGCGCTGTGGCTGGAAAGCGACCGCATGCGATCGCTGAGCGTGACGCAGGAGAACCTCGATAATCAACGCGAAGCCGTCAAAGAAGAAAAGCGTCTGCGCTACGACAACCAGCCTTACGTCAATGGATTCCTGCGACTGTTCGAGATGAGTTTCAAGAACCCGGCCAACGCGCATTCAACCATCGGCTCAATGGAAGATCTGGACGCGGCCACGGTCGAGGACATTCAAGGGTTCTTCCGCATCTATTACGCGCCCAACAACGCGGTCCTCTCGATTGCCGGAGATTTCGACCGGCAAGTGACCGAGGGGCTGGTCAGAAAATATTTCGCCACGATTCCGCGGCAACCTGAACCTCCGCCTGCCGACGTTAACGAGCCGGACGAAGTCGCGCAGAACCGCGACACTTTTCTGGACAAGCTGGCGCCGGTGCCGGCCTTTGCGCTGGGCTGGAAGATTTTGCCGCGGCGCACCCCGGAATTTTTTGCGCTGTCGCTCGCCAGCAATCTATTGTTCGAAGGCGAGAGCGCACGGCTATATCAAAAGCTGGTGAAGGGTGAGGAGTCCGTGGTGCAGATTCAGGGCGGCATTGACGAACGCCGCGGTCCGTCGGGTCTGTTCATCGTGGTGATTCCCAAACCCGATCGCGACGGCGCGCAGATTCGCGAGTCAATCCTGAAAGAGATCAATGATCTCGCGAGTGCGGGACCGAGCGCCGAAGAGATGGAAAAGCTTCGCAACAATCTTTTCAACGGCGCTGTGCGCAGCCGGCAGTCGTCAATCTTTCGCGCGCAACAACTGGCGGAGTTCGCGCTATACGATAACGATCCGGAATTATTCAATACCGATCTGCAAAATTACCTGGATGTGACGCCGGCGCAAATTCGTGATGTGGTGGCGCGCTATCTGGCCACGGATAATCGCGTGCTGTTGGAAATTGTGCCGGCGCCGCCAGAGGTTGAAGCCGCGCCGGCGGCGGCCCAGGCTTCCGGCGAGCAGCCGACTGCGCCCCCACCCCAGGCGCCAGCGTCAGCGCCCGTCGCAGCCCGGGAAAGGGCGATGGATTCAAGCGAGTTGTAATTGATCTCGCGGACGAAAACAGATCTTCGAATCGAAACAAGTGAACAGAACAACTGCATGACTCAGACCGAAGCCTTTCGCCGGCAGATGCCTTCGCCGCTCGGCCTGCGGCCACTCAATCTTCCCGAACCTTTCGAAACCACGCTTCGGAACGGCTTGCAGGTTGTCTTAGTCGAAGATCGGCGCCTGCCGCTGGTCAGTTTTCGACTGGCGTTTCGCTCCGGCGACGCGAACGATCCCGCGTCGCTTCCCGGCCTCAGCGACATGATGTCGCACTTGCTTACCGAAGGCACTGAGTCGCGTACGAGCCGGCAGCTCGCCGAAGAAGTTGAGCGCATCGGCGCGACTCTGAACGTGGGCTCGGGATCCGACTTTACCACCGTGGCTGGCTCCGCGCTTTCCATTTACAGCGAAGAGATCCTGGAGTTGATGGCCGACGTCACGCAGCGTTCGTCGTTTCCGGAGAGCGAGCTTGATTTGGCGCGCGAGAATACGAAACAAATGCTGATCCAGCAGCGGGCGCAACCAACGTTTTTGGCGAGCGAGCGAATGTCCAAAGTCATCTTTGGCGAACATCCATACGCGCGCATCTCGCCCACGCCGGAATCTCTCGACGCGATGACGCGCGAAGAAATGCTCCGCTTTCGTCAGGCCACGATGGTTCCGAACAATGCGGTCATGATCATTATCGGCGATGTCGATCGCGACCCTACGTTAGCGCACGTTACCGAACTCTTTGGCAACTGGACGTCGCGGGACTTGCCGGAACTGAATTTTCCGGCGCCGCCGGATCGCGCAGCGCGCGCAACTTACCTGATCGATCGTCCCGGCTCGGCGCAATCGAACATCGTGGTTGCTAACCAAGGGATAACTCGCACCAGCGCTGACTATTTTCCGATGCTCCTGATGCACACAATTCTGGGCGCGAACGCCTCGTCGCGACTGTTCATGAATCTGCGCGAAGAGAAGGGCTACACCTATGGCGCGTATTCAAATCTCGACGCGCGACGTCTGCTTGGGACGTTTCGCGTCAGCGCCGAAGTGCGCACCGGCGTAACCGGAGTTTCGCTGCACGAGTTTTTCCTCGAGCTTGAGCGCATTCGCGATGAAGTCGTATCAGACGAGGAACTTGCAAATGCGAAGTCCTATCTCACGGGAGTGTTTCCGATCCGGATTGAGACTCAGGACGGGTTAATCGACCAGCTGGTCAGCATTAAGATGTTCGATCTTCCGGACGACTACCTGCATATCTATCGCGAACGCATTAATGCGGTCACCACAGACGAGATTCAGCGGGTAGCCAAGGACCATGTCTCGCCGGATCGCGCCGCGATCGTCGTCGTCGGTGACGCCGCCGAAATCCGCGAACAAGTCCAGCCGTATGCAAAGGTGATCGAGCTTTACGATACCGAGGGGAGGCAGAAGGCAGTAGGCAGAAGGCAGTAGGCAGACTGCAGGAAGCAGGAGACAATGCTGCGGATCTAGGCCGCCTCTTGCTACTCGCCGCTTTCCTCCCTACTGCCTTCTCCTTACTGCCTTCTGCCTTCTGCCTACTGCCTTCTGTTCCTACGCTGTGCCTTGCAGCCGCTCAACATCCAGCACTCCGGGGACGCTCTTGATTGAGCCAATCACCTTATCGAGGTGCTTTACGTCAAACACTTCAACCGTAACTTCGATACGTCCCTTCTCGTCCGGCGCCACGGACGCACGCGCGTCGCGAATCCCGGTCTTCATGTCTGAGATAGCGCCGGTAATGCCGGCAATCATGCCCGTCCGGTTTTCCGTAATCGCCAGCAGTTTGACTGCATAGGCGTTCTTTTCCGGCTTTGAAGCCCATTCCACCGTGACGATGCGTTCGGGATTGATCATCAACTGCTTGACGTTCTTGCAGCGCGCGGTGTGCACGGCCACGCCTTTGCCGCGCGTGATGTAGCCGATGATTTCCTCGCCATGCAGCGGATTGCAACAGCGGGCGCGATTGACCATCAAATCTTCCACGCCGCGAACCACGATGGCATCGTCGCCGGTAATCAGGCGCCTTACGGCGCGCACGCCCGTGCGCAGGCGGGACACTTTCTGTTTGTCCAGAGTCTCGAATTTTTCCGGCCCGAGATATTTAGCGATCACGTTTCGCGGCACGATCTTGCCGTAGCCAATCGCCGCCAGCAGATCGTCGGTGCGTCCGTAACCGTACTCCCCGGCGATGCGTTTCAGATCGCCGTTGCTGTCGCCCAACATCTTTTTCATCGAGAGCTGAAAGCGCGCGGCTTCTTTCTCGAACACTTTGCGTCCGATCTCGATCGATTCAGAGCGCTGCTGTTCGGCAACCCAATGACGCACGCGATTGCGGGCGCGCCCGGTCGCCACAAAATTCAACCAGTCACGCGATGGGTGTGAGTTTGCGCTGGTGATGATTTCGACCACGTCGCCGTTTTGAATGAGTGTCCGCAGCGGCGCCATGCGTCCGTTGACGCGCGCGCCCGTGCAAGTGTTGCCTACTTCAGAGTGAATCATGTAGGCAAAATCAACCGGCGTCGCGCCGCGCGGCAATTGAATCACTTTGCCCATGGGCGTGAAGGCATAAACGTCTTTCGGATACAGATCGAGTTTCAGCGCATCGATGAATTCGCGCGAGTCTTTCACGTCCTGGGTCCATTCAACCAGCGAACGTAAAACCTTCAGCGCTTCGTCATCGTCGCGCGGGCCGCGCTTGCCTTCCTTGTATTTCCAGTGCGCGGCCACGCCTTCTTCGGCGATCTGATGCATCTGTTCGGTGCGGATTTGGATTTCGAAAGGCTGGCCCTTTGAGCCGATTACCGAAGTGTGCAGCGACTGGTAAAGATTGTCTCGCGGCGTCGCAATCCAATCTTTGAAGCGTCCGGGCACCGGCTTCCAGGTGTTGTGGATCACGCCCAGCGCCGCATAACAGTGGCGAATTTCGTTGGGGGTAATCACGCGCGCGGCCACCAGATCGTAAACCTGATCGAGATCGATCGTTTGCGTCTGCAGCTTTTTCCAAATCGAATACAGACGTTTGACGCGGCCCTCGAGGCGCAGAAAAGGCACCTCCGCCTTCTCCATCTCCTGCTGGATCGTCGTGGTCACATCGTTGAGAAATGCTTCGTTGGCGGCGCGGCGTTTTTCCAGTTGCGCGGTCAAGTCGCGATAGTCTTCCGCGTGCAGATTCTTGAAAGAAAGATCCTCCAGCTCGCCGCGAAGTTTTCCCATTCCCAAACGATGCGCAATCGGCGCGTAGATGTCCATCGTCTCTTGCGCGATCCGCCGGCGCTTTTCGGCGTTCAGGTATTCCAGCGTGCGCATGTTGTGCAGGCGATCGGCCAACTTCACCAGCACCACGCGCACGTCGTCAACCATCGCCAGCAACATCTTGCGGACGTTCTCAGCCTGTTGCTCCTCGCGCGAGACACTGCTGATGTGCGCGATCTTCGTCAGGCCTTCCACGAGGTGGGCGACTTCGTCTCCGAAATATTCGCGAATGGTGTCTTTGTCGGCCAACGTGTCTTCGATGACGTCATGCAGCAGACCGGTGGATACCGACACGGCATCCATGCGCATGTCGGCGAGAATGTTCGCGACCTCCAGCGGATGGACCAGGTAGGATTCGCCTGACGCGCGCTTCTGCCCTTTGTGCTCGCGCGCCGAGAAGAGGTAAGCGCGGCGCAGTAGATTCAGATCTGCCTGCGGGTGGTTACGCCTTACCTTCTCGCAAATGTCTTCGATGCGAATCATAGAAAACAGTGATCAGTGGCCGGTGGTGAGTGGTCAGCAGATCACCGACCACTGACTGCAAGTATAGCAATAGGTGACGCCGACCCGAAGGTTGGCGTCACCCATTCGAAACTTTAGTCTGGATGTCCAGCGCTAAGCTGGAACAATGGTTGGGATTTACTGTGGAGTCGGCGAAGCTGCCTGGGCCGCCTCTTCTTTCTTCCGTCGCTCGTCGGACAGGGCTGTGGCTCGTTTTTGCGCCACATCGGCCTGTTTTTGGAATTGCACCTTTTTGTCTGCCTCGCCATTCATGTCGGCAATCTTAGCGGATTCGAGCAGCAGGTTCGTCTTATATGACCAGGCCGATTCGTTGTTCGGATCGAACTTGATCGAGGTCTCTGCTTCCTGGAGACCCTGCACCACGCAGCGTTGGATCTTATCCAGATCCTTCTGGTCTTTTGGTTTCTTGTAGGTCACCTTTGCCGAACCGCCCTCGGTCGACGTTTGCTTCACGTCGGGAAGTTCCGTGATCCTAAAAGAACAATCCCAATCTTTGCCGGAGAGAATGGCGTAAGCATCGGCGCGCTTTTCGTTGCTCATGCTGGTATCGTTGGCCCGAGCCATGATCCAGTCGCGCAAGTGCTGCTCATCCTTAGTGAAGGCGTACAGCACAGAGATCGCCTTGTAGGCTTCCTCGTTGGTCCTGTCTTTCTGCAGGACCTGTTTGTAAGCCTCGACCGCCTCCTTGGCCTTGGCGATATTCTCTGGGGTGTCAACGCCCTGTTTGTACTGTTGGTGAATGATACGGGCAACGAAAATGGGAGCGGTCGGGTTATCGGGATCAAGGTACAGCGCGCGTTTCGCATGCTGTTCGGCTTCCTCGATGTGCCCTTCTTTGTAGGCCTGTGCGGAGTCGTTAAGCTCGCTCTTCGCTCTCAACTTATTGACGAGCGTGCAACCCGCGCTGGCGGCGACAAACAAAGCCAGGATCGCTGTCGCGCCGATCCTGGATTGAGAGAATCTCATTTTCGATTAGCTCCGTTTTCAAGTGAAAATGACGCCGTGATTTTCTACCGGCACGAAAGCCACTCTGGCGGTAGAACTACCGGCAGTTATCGTCACAGTTTCTATTACGGAAGATCGTCAACCTGTAAGCCGACGGGATTCGCCCCGGCGCCTTTGATGGCGTCGATGACCTTGACGACATCGCCGTAATGCAGGGCCCGCGGCGCCTTAACAAAGACCGTCTTTTCGATGCGCTCATCTTCAGATTTATTGGTGGCGGTTTCCATGCCCACCTTGTAGGCGTGCTGTTCGCGCCGCTGCTGGAAGGTCAGCTGCAGCTTGGCAGCCAGGGCGCCGGGATCGTTCACCGAACCCATCGCGTCCTGATTGAGCTTCAACTGCAGATCCGTGGAAATCGACACCACCAGCGTAAGCGGATTGGGCTTCAACTTGCTCACGTCTTCGTTCGGATCGCGCTGAGACGGGATGTCGGCTTTGAAGCGACTGGGCTTCAACGGCGTGATCACCAAAAAGATGATGATCACTACGAGCAGCACGTCAATCAGCGGGGTTACGTTAATGAACGGGACGGCGCGACCGCCCCCGCCAGTCATTCCCATAAGAATTACCTCTTTAAGAAAACCAGATACATAAGCAAACCGGTCACCTGGTGACCGCGCCCGGACTTCCGTCGCTAAGTAGCCGGAGCAGCCGGGGCTTGACCTTCGCCCTTTTTCTTATCGGCAACCAACCCGATCCTATCAATGCCTTTTTCGCGAACCGCATTGATTACGTTGACGACCTCGCCATAGCTAACCTGAACGCCACTCTTGATATAGACGATCTTTTCGTCTTCCTTCTTATTTGCCAGCGCTTTTTCCACCCCAGCTTTGAGTTCGTCGAGGCCCATCTGCTTCTTGCTCAGATAGTATTTACCATCTTCCGGAATCGAGATGACCACGGAACTATCAGCATTGATCGCTGTGTCTTCTTCTGCATTCTTCATGTCACGGGGCAGCGTCAACTGAACGTCCTTTTGCAGGAAGGGCGTGACCACCATGAAGATGATCAGCAGCACCAGCATGACGTCGACCATCGGAGTAACGTTAATCTCCGACTGAAGGCCACTACTACCAGCTGTCATTCCCATAAGAACTCTCTCTTTTCTTCCGGACTCAGGGATCGCAAGCGCGGCGCGCTGGGACCGCCATCGCGGTCCCGGTCAGCGCCGGCGACAATTTCCCGCGAGTTACGGAGTCAGTTGCTTAGTCCGATGCTTGATGAAATAGTCAACCAGCTCTGAAGCCGAGTTGTCCATTTCGACGATGAAGCCATCAACCTTGCCGGTAAAGTAATTGAATAGCCACACTGCCGGAACGGCCACGACCAGACCCAGCGCCGTAGTAAACAACGCTTCGGAAATGCCGCCCATGACGGCCCCAATTCCGGTCTGTCCGGCGTTCTCTACTCCGCGGAACGCGTTGATGATACCGAACACGGTGCCGAACAAGCCCACGAACGGGGCGGTCGAGCCGATAGTCGCCAACCCAGAGAGACCGCGGCGAAACTCCGCCGTCTTAATCGCAATGGCCCGCTGCAGCGCGCGTTTCGACGCTTCGATCTCATTGCCCGAGATGTCGCTCGACTGCTCATGCGCGCGAAACTCCTGCAAGCCGCTGTTGACCACCATCGCAAGATGCGACTTGCGATGCTTGTCGCTGATGTTGATCGCCTCTTCGATGCGATTGTTCTTCAGGGCCTGCGCGACGCGCGGCGCAAACTCGCGCGATTGTTTCTTCGCCGCCGAATAGGTCAGATAGCGCTCAACCATGATGGCAATCGAATACACGGACATAATCAGCAGAATGATCACGACAGTGATTGCGACAGCGCCCATGCTCTTGAACATCCGGCTAATACTGAGATCGTTGCTGCCGGGACTGGCGGCCGGGCTGGCTTGCCAAAGAAGGACCAGAAGGCCCAACGCCTTCGTTCCGAGGATGCTTGTTAGAATAGTCACGATAACTCCTCCAAAAAAGGTTTGACTTCGATTGATTGCTTACCGGCGATCAGAACCGAGCGCTGGCTGCTCTCGGTTTTCCTGGGGCGACCAGCGCGCCGGACCGTTTACTGCGCCACAAAGTTGTAGATGATCACGCCATTAACCTTGACCGGCTGTCCGGAAAGCTTCGTGGGCGTGAACTTCGATGAACGAGCGGCAGCGACCGCCGCGGCTTGCAAAAGCGGATGACCAGACATCGCCCTCGCTGAGATCACATTTCCATTCTCGTCGATCAGCACTTGCACCTGGACTGCTCCCGAAGCGTGCGCACTTCTGGCAATCGCCGGATAGGGCGGAGTCACCAGGTGCACGGCCCTGCCGTTCAGGACGCCACCGGAAATCGGCGCATGCGGCGTCGGCTTGGGTGCCGGCGGCGGTGGTTCATCCTTGATTTCCACCTTCGCTGGAGCCGAGATGATGCTACCGGTTCCGTTGCCCGGCGCCATGGGGGCGACCGCGTTTGAGTTGCTGGTGCCGACCATGGTCACCACGTTGTTGCGCACCGGCGGTACATCACTGGCTTTCGCCGAAACCGTCTTCGGCACGAGGTCAGGACGATCTACATTAGCGATTAGCTCTCTACGCACGTCGACGTTCTTCTCGATGATGACCTTTTCCGGCTTCGCTTCCGTCTTTGCCGCCTGCGGAACTGGAACCGGCGCGATCAGAGCGGTCAACTCAAGATTCTGCATATCGATGTACGCCGGCGCCATCAGAATGCCGATGACTGCGCCCGCGACAATGAGCACTCCGTACACGGCCAGCGTCACCAGCATGAACGCGCCCCTTCGCCTCGTATCTTCGGAATGCGATCCAGACTCAACCAGGTTCTCGAACATCTTTTCCGTCCTCCCTGTGCGGTGCCAAAAGGGTCAGGCTAAATCCATCAAGGGTAAGAAATCAAAACGACTGCAATTTCAAAATAAGCCCGCTCGAACCCACGTGACGCTCGGAAAGAAAAAGGAAAGCAGCGAATGGCCTGGCGTTCTTATACCGTCACGATCTTGAGCCCAGCCACTGTGCGAGACACAAATAAGCTGGCCATCTCAACGTACAGCCAACCGTGCATCCCAACCTCTTCAAATCCACAAAGCACGATTACAAAGCGTATTCAATTGGCCAGCAACGCGTGCAGTCTATGCCGCAATTGCTCGCAAAGTCAAGACCAAATCAGCTCTTAACAAAGCGTTTTCGCGCCCTTTAAATCCGGCAGCGCGCCAAGTAACAACCGTACTGTTAGACTCCGAAAGTCGAGTCGTGGTTCCCGTCACACTCGCGCCGCGCGCGACGATTTCGAAACCCCGGTGCGCGCTCCATCGCCGCGGCCTTTTGTCTGGATGCCACTTTCGCGCGCCGACGCGGCGGGAAGCTTCTTCCCCGCTTCGAGCTTTTTCTCCCACCAAACCATGATTGGACCGGCGATCGCAATGGTGTCGTACGTGCCAAAGATGATGCCCATCAACAGGGCCAGCGAGAACGGCCTCAGGGTTTCGCCGCCCAGCGTCACTAGCGACACTACCGACAGGAAGACCAGCCCTGAAGTAATCACCGTGCGCGAGAGCGTCTGATTAATCGAAAGGTTCGTCACTTCGTAGAGACTCATGCGGCGATACAGCTTTCGATTCTCGCGAATGCGATCGAAGATTACGATCGAATCATTCACGTCGAAACCGACCAGCGTTAACAGCGCGGCAATAACGGTGAGATTGATTTCGATTTGAAAAATCGAAAAGAGGCCGAGCGTCACCAACACAGTATGAAAAACGGCAATCACCGCCGCGGCGCCGTAAGTCCATTCGAACCGGAACGCGATAAAGAGAAGCATGCCGATCAGGGCCGCGATCGTTACCGCAATGGCCTGGTTCCTTAATTGCTTGCTCGCGATCTGACCCACCGCGTCGGTGCCTTCAATCTTATACGCCGCTTTTGGATCTTCCACGAGAGTCTTCGTGGCTTCCGCTTCTGGACCGAACGTGCTCAACGCCTGCTTGACCTTCGACCGCGCCGCATCCACGCCGACCTGGCTCTCAGTCGTGCCCGTGTCCGGCCCCTGCTGCGCGACCCGAATTAGAAACTCGCCCGGATTGCTTACAACTTGCTGGATAACTGCGTCGTGAATGCCAGCTTTATCGATGGCGGCCCGAAGCGCTTCGACCGACGGAGGTTGCTTGAACCTGGCCGTGACCACCGTTCCGCCTTTGAAGTCCACACCGAGGTTGAAGGCTTCAGTTCCGTGCGGATGAAACTTGTGCCGATAGATGGCAGTCCCCATTCCCAACAGCAGCAGCAGAATCGAAAGCCCGATAAAGTATCGGCGCTTGCCAAGCCAGTCAATTCGTACGTTCTGGAATAATTGAGCCATCAAATGCTAAGCGATGTGATTCGCTTTCCCTTTCGGCTCAGCAGCCCGATAAAAATCGTGCGCGAAACGTAAACCGCGGAGAACAAGTTAACCAGCAATCCCAGGACCAGCGTAACCGCGAAGCCGCGAATCGGACCGACGCCGAATACGTAAAGAAACAATGACGAGACAATCGTCGTCACGTGCGTATCGATAATCGTAACGAACGCGCGCCCAAAGCCCTGCTCGACCGCCGACGGGATGGTCTTGCCTGAGCGCAACTCCTCGCGGATGCGCTCAAAGATCAGCACGTTCGAATCCACGGCCATGCCGATAGTCAGAATAATTCCGGCAATGCCGGGCAGCGTCAGCGTCGCGCCAAAGATGATCAGCCCGGCAATCATCAGAACCATGTTGAGCAGTAACGCGATGACTGCGTTGATGCCCGCGCCGTGATAGTAAAAAAGCATGAACAGCACAACCAGAGCCAATCCGAGCACCGACGCCCGCACGCCTGAACGAATCGAATCAGCGCCCAGACTCGGTCCCACCGTGCGCTCTTCCTGATATTGAATCCCGGCCGGCAGCGCGCCGGAGCGCAGGGTCAACGCCAGATCGTCACCCTGCTGTTTGGTGAAATGTCCTTCGATCACTCCCTGGTCGTCGATCCGCGACTTGATGAACGCGATCGACTTAATTTCGTCATTCAAATCGACGCCCATGTATTGATCGACATTCGCGCCGGTCCACGCGCCAAACTTGGTTGCGCCGGTTGGCTTCAGCCCGAAAGCGATCTCGTATTCATCTGCCCCCGCGCGCGCCGGAACCGCATTCGCGGTTCGCAGCTCGGCGCCGTCAATAATCGCCGGCGACTCGACCACGACCCACTTTTTCGGCTTAGGCGCGTTCGCGTTTGCGTCCTGGCCCGGCGTAGTTGCCGTATCTGCGCGCTCGGTGTAAGGAAGGACTTTGCGGTTCGCGGGCACGTTGCCGCCGCTGTTCAGCGAAGCAAGCGCTTCCTGTTCAGTCGAATAAGTCTGGACCGGCGCCGGGCTCGGCGGACTGACGACGTGCACGAGTTCCAGCCGCGAAGGATTCCCGAGCAACCGCTTCACATGCTCCGGATCTTGTATGCCCGGCATCTGCAGCAAAATCTCGTGAGAGTTTTGCGCCCCGTGACGTTGCAGCGTCGGCTCAGCCACACCGAGCGTGTTGATGCGACTGTCGATGATCTTGTAGGCCTGATCGGTAGCCGATTCAGACAACGTACGCTGAGTCGCCGATGTCAACGTCCACGTCATCGTCGGACCGGAAGCGGAAAATGACCACCCCCGGTTGTCGCCAAGTTCTACTTTTTTTTCGACGGCATCACGAATGGCCTGGGCTTTGGACGGATCGGCTGCCTGCAGAACGACGCGGTAATTTCCACCGGCTGTCTCGGCGTGCGCCTCTTTTACTTCCAGGCCCTGATCTTTGGCCACGTTCTGTGCCGCGATTGCGTTATCCTCGGTCAGACGCTTCAGGTAATCCTCGATCTTGACGCGCATCACCAAGTGCGACCCGCCTTTAAGATCGAGTCCGAGGTTAATATTTTTTTGCAGCGTCGCTTTGATACCCGAGTAGGTGAAGTCTTTGAAGTGAGGCCGGCGCCCGTGCGGACCAATAACGATGTAGAAGCCGACGAGGGTGACAATCCCGATGATGATCGAACGCTGAAGGAGATTTTTCTTCTTCATAAGACTGTCCGACAAACTTCAGTTTGTCGATTTGCGCGGTAGCGACAAACTGAAGTTTGTCGGACTACTTCGTTTCTCCTGCATCAACTCCGGCCACTGCCGTGCGCGCGATTTCTAAGATAGTTTTGTCGGCGCTTCTGATCAAAAAGCTGGTATCTTTCACCGCCGTGATCGTCCCGATGACTCCGCCGGTGGTGACGACTTTGTCGCCGGCTTTTAGCTCGGCAATTGTCGCTTGCAGTTGGCGCTGCTTTTTCTGTTGCGGTCTAATCAGTAGCAGATAGAACACGCCGAAGATCAGAATCATGGGAAGCATCGCGCCGCCCAGCCCGCCGATGCCTTGAAAAAGCATTAGATTTAGACTCATATTCAGTCAGTTCCGCGAGCGCGCTTCGCGCCGCCTCTCATTCCAATCCCGAGTTCAGTTGCTCAGTGTACTCTCGGTGAAATTTGGTGAATTGGCCAGAACGGATAGCTTGCCTGACACGTCGCATGGTGTCAAGGAAGAACGCCAGATTGTGATGCGTCAACAGAATGCTCGCCAGCATCTCTCCGGAGAGACAGAGATGGCGCAGAAACGCTCGCGAATGTCGCAGACAAACTGAGCACCCGCACAGTTCGTCAAGCGGTCTCGGATCCCGGGAATAACGAGCATTCTTGATGTTCAATTTGCCGCGCGAAGTAAACGCCTGGCCGGTGCGGCCGTTGCGCGTCGGCAGCACGCAGTCAAACATATCAACGCCGCGCGCGACGGCTTCGATCAAATCCTGCGGCGTGCCGACTCCCATCAAGTAGCGCGCCTGGTCGGGCGGCATGCGCCCCGCGATCTCTTCGATCACTTCCAGCATTACCGGCTTTTCTTCACCGACGCTCAAGCCGCCGATCGCATAACCATCGAAACCGATCTCAACTGTGCGCTCCAAACTCTCACGTCGCAGATCCAGATACGACGCGCCCTGCACGATCCCGAATAGTGCCTGCCTGTAGCGCAAGTTGTTAACTTGCGGTTCTTCTTCCGTGATGATCCCTTGCGAGTCGCTGGTTCGCAAATTATCAATTTGCGCTACAAACGCATCCCGCGAACGCTTCGCCCAGCGCAGCGTCAACTCCATGCTGGCGCGCGCTTCTTCATGCGTCGCCTCGCCTGGTGCGCATTCGTCGAAAGCCATCGCGACCTCCGCGCCCAACGCCGCCTGCACTTCCATTGAAATCTCCGGCGACAGAAAACAAAGCGCGCCGTCGATGTGTGAACGAAACTCAGTCCCCTCTTCCGTGATCTTTCTTAGCTTGCCGAGACTCCAGACCTGGAATCCGCCAGAGTCAGTCAGCATCGCGCGATCCCAGCCGATGAACTTGTGCAATCCACCACACGCTTTGATCACATCGATGCCCGGACGCAGCCAGAGATGATAAGTGTTTCCCAGAATGATTTGCGCGTCGAGGTCGGGCGACTCGAGCTCTTCAAAGCGAATCCCCTTCACCGTGCCGGCCGTGCCCACCGGCATGAAGACAGGCGTTTCGATCACGGCGCGAGAAGTCGTAAGGATTCCCGCGCGAGCTTCGCCGTCTCGCGCGACTACTTCAAAGTTGAGCGATGCATATTCCATTATTTCCTGAATGAACGAAAATATCGACGGCAACGGGTGTACAGAGTACCGACTTTAGTCGGGTGTTTTCGTGTCAGAACCCGGAGCGGTAGCGATGGGATCAAACACTCAACTTGACCCTATGATCCGGTCGCTACTCTATATATGAAAGGGCGCCCCAAAGGTAGTAGCTTGGAGTTGTTGTAAAGACTTCAAGTAGACA
>Ga0080064_1000181_pt1 | contig 189093 bp, 163 predicted proteins | sample Subgrocontami54m_FD_69260 | JGI IMG/M metagenome (GOLD analysis project Ga0080064, IMG submission 69260) | Subsurface groundwater microbial communities from S. Glens Falls, New York, USA - GMW46 contaminated, 5.4 m (SPADES assembly) (version 2) ...
CCAAAGAGCGAGCGCGTCTTTGAGCGGTTCGTCGGTGTTTTTCTTCAATACGGCGATGACGCCGAATCCGGCGTTCTTCGCAACCGTGAGCATCGGGCCGTTGCTGTACAAAGCGTCCATCGCAGCCCCGCCGCTCCGCGTTTTCACGGGCGCCTCCCGTGCCCGCGTCCGCTACACTTCGCGCGGATGCCGCCCGGCTACGAACCCCCCACGCCGGATCCACCCGCGCGCCTCGGCCGGTTCACCGTGGTGCGACGCTTGGGCGCCGGCGGCATGGCGGAAGTCTTCCTCGCGCGCTCGCGTGGCGCGGAGGGAACGGACAAGCTGCTGGTCGTCAAGCGCATCCTGCCTGCGTTTGCGGCCAATTCGCGGTTTCGCGCGATGTTCATCGACGAGGCGAAGGTCGCACTGCGGCTCAACCACCCGAACATCGTCCAAGTGTACGGATTTGAATCCGACGGCCCGTCGCTGCTGCTCGTGATGGAGCACATCGACGGCGTGGATCTCAGCGCCCTGATGCACGGAGTGCACGGGCGGGGCGAGAAGATTCCGCACGGATTGGCCGCGTGGATCGGCCGCGAACTCGCGCGCGGGCTGCACTACGCGCACGAACGCACGGACGAGGACGGTTCGCCGCTCGACATCGTGCACCGCGACGTGTCCCCGGGGAACGTGTTGATCTCGCACGAAGGTATCGTGAAACTCGGCGACTTCGGAATTGCGAAGGCGCGCACGCTGTCGGGCGAAGACGAGGGCGCCATCAAGGGCAAGTTTGCGTACATGCCGCCCGAGCAAGCGCGCGCGGAGGTCGTCGATCGGCGCGCGGACGTGTATTCGCTCGGCATCGTGCTCGGCGAAATGCTCGCGGGCCGGTCGCTTTTCGAAGGAGTCGGCGCGGGAATGGATCTGCTGCCACGTCTGCGCAAGGGCGATACGCCCAAGGTGGACACCGTGCTCGCGGACGTTCCGCAGGGCCTGCGCGAGATCGTCGGGACGATGCTTGCGCCCGAACGGACGCAGCGATTTTCGTCGGCGCGCGAAGTGGCCGAGGCGCTGTCGCGCTTTCTGCGCGTGCAGCACGAAGAGTGGGACAACGCCTCGCTCGAGCAATACCTCGCGCGGTACGTCGTGCGCCCGCCCCCGGCGGTCGCCGTCAGTGAACCGTCCGGCAAGGATGCCGTGCGTGACGCTCCGACGGTACCGCGCGGTGGGCCTTCGCGCGGCCCGATGCCGTCCCGACCGCCACCGACGCTCGACACGTCTGCGTTGCTTCGCGAGCGCGTGCACGTTGCCGTGCTCGTCGGTCGCGTCGTTCTTCCCACGAGCACGCTCGACACCGTGGACACGCGCGCGCTCATGGACCTGGTCGAATCACTGGCGTTCAAGGCCGATGCAACGCTGGAGCGGCACGACGACGGGCACTTCGTGATTCTCGTCGGGGTCACCCGCCCACACGTGGACCACGCGCTGCGAGCCGCGAGACTTGCGCTCGACCTCTCCGACGCCGCGAGCGCCCTGGCGGCCGATGCGCCGGAACTTACGCCCGGCCTCGCGATGGGCCTCGCGCGCGGGATGGCCGCCGCCGCACGCGGCGCGTCGGGCTCGCTGCTCGGTTGGGAAGTCGTCGACGACGCGGTGTCGTTCGCAACGGCACTCGCGGCTGGCGCCGTCGCGGGCGAAACACTCGTCGCGGGGGGGCTGTACCGACTCGTACGGCGCGCATTCGTTCTGACGGAACACGGTGGCCGCGCGAGCGTGGGCAGCAGGATCTGGCGGCTCGAGCGCGCGAAGTCCAAAGTCGAGCGCGAGCGCGAGCTCCGGGGTGATGGCCGTGCACTCGTCGGTCGAGTGGACGAACTGCGCGCACTCACGGATGCGCTCGAACGAGCCCAGGCGCGCCCGGCGGGGTCCGGGCTCCTGGTGATCGGTGAACTGGGTGTCGGCAAGAGCGCGTTGCTCGTGGCGTTCCAGAACGACGTGGCGGCTCGCGTGACGACGTTGCGTGTGCCCGTCGCGTTCGGCGGGTCCGAAGAGCCGTACCGCTGCGCGACGCAGATCCTGAACGAGGTCCTGGAAATCGCCGACGGCGCACACTCGGACCGCGCCACGCTCGACCTCGCGATCGAGCGCGCGGTGGAAATCGCGTCGATTCGATCGCCCGCCGGCATTCGAGCAGCGCGACGTGCCCTCCGGGTCGCGTACGGACTCGAGGAGGACGCCGCGGCCGGCGAAGGCGCGACGCCACGCGAACTCGTGCTGGTCCTTCGGAGACTTCTCGCGGCGCGCGCGTTGATGAACCCACTCGTGCTGCTCGTCGACGGCGTCGAACTCGCGGACCGCAGCAGCCGGCGCGTTCTGACCGAGCTGGTCACACGCCCGCCGGTGGGGCCGGTATTGGTGATCCTTGCGATGCGAGACGACGATCCGCTCTCGCGCGAAATCGTCGGAGTGCCCGTCGTGGTCGTTGCGCCGCTGCCCGCGGGCGTTCGCGGCGAGCTGCTTGCGGCGCGGCTCGGCGTCGACGAGGTCACCGACGAACTGCTGCGCGAAGTGAGCGCCGTCGCGGGCGGCAATCCGTTGATGCTGCTCGAAGTCATCGAAGCGCTCGGGGACCGCGGTCGGCTCGAGTTCGTCGCGGACGACCAGCGCTCGCGCGCCACGCTCATCGCCGCGCGCGAGGGCGAGCTGCCACTGCCCGCGACACTCGAAGAAGTGTTGGCCGCCCGACTCGATGCGCTGCCGCAAGAAGCCCGCACGATCGTGCGCTGGTGCGCGCTGCTCGAGTCGGAGATCGCCGCGGACGTGCTCGACACACTTGGCGGCGACGAAGCTCCGCGAGCCCTCACGCGGCTGGTCTCCGACGGGATCCTCGTGCGTGCCCGCGGGCGCGCGGAGACGTACGCCTTCGCGCACACGGCGCTCGCAAAAGTCGCACGGGCGTCCGTGGATCCGACGCTCGTGCCCGCGATGCACGCACGAATCGCCGCGGCGCTCGAGCGACGGCCCGAAGCCCGTGGCGTCGGCGCGCGCACCGTCGCACGTCATCGCGAAGCGGCCGGCGCAATCCGGCCCGCCGCACGAGCGTATCTCGAAGCGGCGATGTCCCTGAGAAACGCGAGTCGCAATCCCGAGTCGCTGGAGGCCTACGCGCGCGTGCTGGAACTCACGAACGACGCGTCCGACCCCGAGGGATCCGCGTTGCGCTTCACGTCGCACCTGGGGCGCGAGGACATCGCACGCAGCGTGGGTCGAACACGCGCACGCCGAGCGGAACTGATGGCGATGCGCGCGATCGCGGTGGAATCGAAAGACCCTCGCCTCGTCGCGCGCGCCCTCGCGCGGCAAGCGCGGTACAAACTGGACACGGGACTGGGCGCGGGGATCGAGCGCGACGTCGCAGCCGTCACGCGGGCGGCTCGGCGCGCGGGCGAGTTGCGCACCGAGGCCGAGGCGAAACGGATCCTCGCGATCTTCCTGTCGCAGCGGGGGCGGTACGCCGAAGCGATGAACGCGGCGGAAGAAGCCCTTTCGGCGCTCGAGACGCGCAGCGCCGTTGCAGCGCCGCCCGGTGGCACGGCCGAAGATGGCATTCGCGCGGCGCGTGTCGTGCGAGTCGAGACGTTGCTCGCCAAGGGCGTGATGCTGCGGCAGACGGGGCAGATCGCCAGTGCGATCGAAACGTACGCGGAAGTCCTGGCGATCGTGTCGCGGCACGGACCGCGCGGATTGCTCGCGAGAGTGCTGAACTCCCTTGGCGTCGCATGCTTTTCCCGCGGGGACTACGCCGACGCGTTGCGCTTGTACCTCTCGTCGATCGCCGTCGATCGCGAGATCGGGCACCGCGATCGTCTCGGCGTCGCGCTGTCGAACGCTGGGCAGACGTTCGCCGTGCTCGGCGACATCGACCGGGCGATCGCGTTTCTACGCAAGGCCGTCGAGGTCTTCGCCGTAGTCGGCGGGCGCAGCACGGGCAGCGCCGACGCCCACGTTGCGCTCGCGGAGCTGTATGCCGAACGCGGCGAAATCGAGCAGGCCCTCGCCGAAGTCGAGCGCGCGCGAACGGACGCCGACGCCACCGGTTCGCGCTACGACATGGTGCGCGTTCGGCTAGGCGAAGCTGCCGTCGCCCTCGCGCGACACGAGGACGGCGCTGCGTTGCTGCACGCAGAGGAAGCCGAGCGGCTTGCGTCGAATGCGGGCCTCGTCGCCTACGCGATTCACGCGAGGGCGTACGCCGCGCGAGCCGCGGCGGCTGCTGGGGACGCAGCGGCGGCACGCCGATACGTCGACGCCGTTCTCTCGGACTCGCACTTCGCGGATCCGATGCGCACCGAGCGAGGCGAGATGGTGCTGGCCGCGTGCGAGCGGGCGCTGCGGGCCGTGGGGGATCATGCCCGGGCCGACACGCTTGGCGCGTTGCGAAAGAAAGCGCTCGGCGCTGCACGTCCGTCCTCCCACGAGGTCCGCGCGTGAGCGAATCGGAACGTCCGCTCGCGAGTGCCAACTCCCAAGGTCCCCTCGTCGGTCTCGTCCTCTCGGGCGGCGGCGCACGCGGCGCATACGAAGTGGGCGTCCTGTCGTACCTGTTCGGAGACTTCACGCGGCTTCTCGGGCGCCCGCCACGAGTGGACATCATTTGCGGAACGAGCGTGGGCGGGATCAACGGTTCGCACCTCGCCGCGCACATGGCGAATCCGGTCGCGGGCGTGCGACGTCTCGTGGATCTTTGGCTCGCGCTCGAGCTGCAACAGGTTCTCAATTTTCCGATCACGCAGGCGTTCAGACTGCCGCGAGTGTTCTTGGGCGGCGGCGACGCGTCGGGAATCTTCGACGTGCGCCCCATGGTCGACCTCGTTCACCGCGAGGTTTCTTGGAAGGCCGTCGCGCGCTCCGTCCGTCGGGGCCACCTGCGCGCGCTGTCGATCAGCGCGACGGAAATCTCGACTGGGCGGACGACGGTATTCATCGACGCTCACCCGGACGTCCAAGTGCCCGCGATGATGGGACCTCGCGCGATCGTCGTTCAGGGACCGATCACGCCGATGCACGTGCTCGCGACGGCGGCCATCCCGATGGTGTTCCCGCCCGTGAGAATCGGATCGCTGTTGTATTGCGACGGCGGACTTCGACAGAACACGCCGATCGCGCCGGCGATCCGGCTCGGTGCGGATCGCGTGCTGGTGATCGGTGTCGCGCGCGAGATTCGTGGAAGCGCCGCCAAGGAGACACTCGCGACGAACGACAAGTCACCCGGTGCGGCATTTCTGCTGGGGAAGGTTCTCAACGCGTTTCTCATCGATCACGTGCAGAGCGATCTCGAGTTGCTCGAACGAATCAACGCCATGCTGGCCGATGGCGTGAAGGCATTCGGGCCGACGTTTCTCGAGGAACTCGGCCGAGTCGCCGACGCGCGCGGGGGCGAAGTGGCTCGGCCGATCCAAGCGCTCGCCGTCCGACCGAGCGAGGACATCGGGCGACTCGCGGGACAGCACGTGCGCCAGGCGCGGCTCAGCGGTCCGTTGACCACGCGTCAGCTGTTGAAGTTTCTCGCGGCCGGAGCGAGCGACGAGGCCGACCTGGCGAGCTATCTGCTGTTCGACGGAGCGTTCGCGCGAAGACTGATCGACATGGGTCGCGCGGACGCCGAGGCGATGCGGTTCCAACTGGCGAGTTTCTTCGAGGGAACTTGAACCGCGGAGCGATTGCGACGGCGCGCCGGGAGTTGGTAGCCTGCTGCCGTAACCGACGACGCGGACCGGCGTACTGAAGGAGGCCGAGCGCAATGGCCGGCGAGCTGGAGGCGTTGATGACGCGGTATTGCGACGGCGATGCGGGAGCGTTCCGAACGCTCTACGCACGCGCGGCGCCCGCGCTCCGCGCGTTTCTCGTTCGCTTGACGGGAGACCGGGCAACCGCCGACGACATGCTGCAGGCGACGTTCTTGAAAGTGCATGCCGCCCGCGGCGCGTATGTCCGCGGAGCCGATCCGATGCCCTGGCTGTACGCGATCGCGCACCGGACGACGCTGGACGAACTTCGGCGTCGCAAACGATCGCGAAAGCGCTTCTCTTCGAACGACGACGAGAACCCGGTCGAAGAGCCGGCGGCGCTCAGCGGCAAGCGGCTCGCCGAAGATGATGCCGATGCGGGAGACCCGGAGATTGCGTCGGCCGCGATCGCGGCGCTCGCGACACTGCCGGAAAACCAGCGAACTGCGCTCGTGCTCACCAAGCTAGAGGGTCGTTCGATCGCCGAGGCCGCGGAGATCACCGGCTCGACGTCGGGAGCGATCAAGCTGCGAGCCCACCGGGCGTACGTTGCACTTCGTGCGCGGCTGGGGAACACCCGTGCCGAGGCCCGCGGCGAGTCGCCCCACGGCGTCGCGACACGCCCCGGCGGGAGATCGCCATGAACGATCCGAACACCGACGACGCACTCGACGCCGCGGCTCGCGCCGTCGAACGACGCCCACTGCCAGCCCTGGCGCCGGAACTCGAGCGCGCGCTCGCAGAATTGTCGCCCGCGCCGACTCGCAGACCCGGCGTTGCGCTTTTCCGAACGCTCGCCGCCTCCGTCGCGTACGTCGCGCTGGTCGTCGCGATCATTCGGTTGCGGCCAGACATGCACGAGCTGCCCGCGACGTGGCTCGCAGCGGCCGGGGCGCTCTGGACCGCGAGCTTCGCGATGGCAATGGTGCGCGCGATGATTCCGCGTCGCGGCTCGATGCTCATGGATGCCGGGCGCGCGCGTGGGATTGTCTTCGGTGCGGGGATCGTCGCGCTGTCGTTCGGCCTGGTCGCGGCGCAGCACGGCGCGCACTCGGTGATGTCGCACACGTCGATCCCGCTCTTCGTCGACCGCGCGTGGCGCTGCATCGCGCTCGCGGCTGGCGTGGCGATTGTTCCCGTGGTGCTCGGAACGATCGCGCTGCGGCGCACCGCGCCCGTAGGCGAGCGTTGGATCGCTGCCGCGCTCGGTGCTTCGGGCGGCGCGCTTGGCGGCCTCGTGTTGCACTTGCACTGCCCCGTCGCCGACCGGTGGCACGTCGGATTCGTCCACGGGGGCGCCGTGGTGTTGCTGGCGGGCGTCGCAGCGGCGATGGCGGGGCCGAAGGTGCGAGTCTGACGATCGCGCTACGGCGGGATGCCCGTCGAGGAGATCGTATATCCGCCGCAGGGAAGTCCCATCGGCGCCGGCGCGAACTGATCGACGACGGCGTAGTAGGCCCCGGCGGGCAACATCACGGTGGCCGTGCGGGACTGAACCGCCGCGGGGTTCGAGTAACAGGTTCCGCTTGCGCGGCACGAGTCGTCGTTGCACGTGCGCTGCGTCGCTGCACCGGTACAGACGTCACGAATGTACAGAACGGAGTCGATGCACGTGCTCGAACACGTGTTGAGCTGCACGCTCGTCGGCGCGTCGAGCACGAAGTAGTAGATGACGTCCTGGCCAGTCGCACCGCTCACGGTGCAGCCGACTTGCGGCTCGAGGTCGTTGATGTACCCGCAGTTGGTTCCCGCCAGCGCGACGTTCGCGAGTCGAATCGGACTGCCGCAGGCTTCGCCGTTGTTCCCACTGGCGGCCGTCGCGTAGATGTCGACGGTGTAAGCGCCCATCGCGCCCGCCGCAGCGCCGTCGACGTACACATAGTATGTCCCCGCCGTGAGACCGCGCAGGGACAACACACTCGTCGTACGGCCGTCGGCGTTGTCGTTGCAACCCACTTCCGTACCACCGCAGCAGTCACGACGAACGTACACGACGGTATTGAATCCGGTGCCGTGCGTCGTGATGAACACGTCGCTCGTCACGCCGAGTACGAGCTTGTAGATCGCCTCGGGTGCCGATCCGCCGCCGCACGAACCCGTGGTGGCGGACGCACCGCTGGTCGTTCCGGTGAATCGCCCGCCGGGCGGCGACACGATCGTGGCGGTGGCATCGCACGCGCTGCAGATCGAAACGCAATTGCTGCCCACCGGGACAAACCCGGCGTTGCAGGTGATTCCGCACGCCGTACCGTCGCAGGTCGCCGTTCCGTTCATCGGCGTGGGGCACGGCGTGCACGAACTGCCACACGACAGCAGGCTCGTGTTGAGCGCACACGCACCCGCGCACGCGTGGTAGCCGGCGTTGCACGTGAAGCCGCAGCTGCTCCCGTCGCACGTCGCGACCGAGTTCGCGGGGGGCACGCACGCGATGCACGACGCGCCGCAGTTGGCAGTCCCGCTGTTGCTCACGCACGCCCCAACGCAACTGTGAAATCCAGGATCGCAGCTCAGCCCGCACGTCGTGCCATCGCACGTCGCAGTGCCGTTCATCGTCGTCGGGCACGGCGCGCACGCCGCACCGCACGTTGCGGTGCTGCTGTTGGAAACGCACGCCGCGCCGCAGCGATGGAAGCCCGGGTTGCACGTGTATCCACAGCCACCGCCGCTGCACGTGGGCGTCGAATTTGCGGGAGCGCTGCAAGTCGTTCCGCACGCTCCACAGTTGGACGGGTCGGTCTGGATGTCGACGCAGGACATGCCGCAGCGCGTAGGCGTTGCGCCGCCGCAGCCGCTGGTGCAAGTGAACGACGAGCCACTTCCGGAGCACACGGGCGTGCTGCCACCACAAACGGTTCCGCACATTCCGCAGGAGCTCGCGCTCGACAGATCGGTCTCGCATCCGTTCGCCGCGGAGCCGTCGCAGTTGGCCCACCCGGCGTCGCACGCGATTCCGCACGAGACGCCGTCGCACGTCGCCGACGCATGCGCAGCGCTCGCGCAGGCCGTACAGGACGACGTTCCGCACGAGGAAACTGCGGAGTTCGACGCGCACGCTCCCGCACACAGATGGAACCCGGCGTTGCAACTGAAACCGCACGCCGTTCCGTTGCACGTGGCCGTCGCGTTGGCAGGGGCTGTACACGCTACGCACGAGCTGCCGCACGACGCCACGGACGTGTTGCTCACGCACGCTCCCGCACACAAGTGATATCCGGCGTTGCAGGTGAAGCCGCACGCAGTGCCATCGCACGTGGCAGTCGCGTTCGCTGGCGTCGGGCACGGCGTGCACGACATGCCGCACGAAGACACGGACGTATTGGGAACGCACACACCGCCGCACGCGTGGAATCCAGGATTGCACGCGAACCCGCACGTCGAGCCATCACACGTCGACGTCGCGTTCGGCGGCGCGACACACGGCGAACACGATGCACCGCACGTCGCGATCGACGTGTTGGTCGCGCAGGTTCCGCCGCACGGATGAAAACCCGCGTTGCACAGAAACCCGCAGCGCGTGCCGTCACAGGTGGTCGTGCCATTCGCGGGCGCCGTGCACGGCGTGCACGACGTGCCGCACGTGGCGACCGCAGTGTTGTCGACGCACGAAGTGCCGCACCGGTGAAACCCGAGGTCGCACGTGAAGCCGCAACCGCCCATGGTGCAGCTCGAGGAACCGTTTGGTGGCGACATGCATGCGGTCGTGCACGACCCGCAGTGGTCAGCGTCGGTCATGAGGTCGACACAGGTCGTGCCGCAACGGGTCGGCGTCGCGCCGCCGCAGCCGCTCGCGCACGCAAACATCGTCCCGCTCCCCGAGCACACGGGCGTGGCCGCCGGGCAGATGCGACCGCACATTCCGCAATTCATGCCCGTCGAAAGGTCGGTTTCGCAACCGTTGGTCGCGTCGCCGTCGCAATCGCCCCAGCCGTCGTCGCACTGAATGCCGCACGCCGCGCCGTCGCACGTTGAACTGGAGTTGGCGCGCGAGGGACACGGGTTGCAAGACGTTCCACACGCCGTCACGAGCGTGTTGGCCACGCACGCCCCGCGGCACAGGTGGAAACCCATGCTGCACGTGAAACCGCACATCGTACCGTCGCAGGTCGCGGTGGCGTTCGATGGCGCCGTGCACGGCATGCACGAGGATCCGCACGACATCGGCGAATTGCTCGCGACGCACGCACCCGCGCACATGTGGAACCCCGTGTTGCATTGCAGTCCGCACGCCGTGCCGTCGCACGTTGCGGTGGCATTCGCGGGGGCCATGCACGGTGCGCAGCTCGTTCCGCATCCCATCGGGTCGGTGTCCCGGAGGCAAGCGGCTCCGCAGAGATGGAAGCCCGTGTCGCACGTCACGCCGCACCGCATGCCGTCACATGTGGCGCTCGCGCCCGTCGGCGCGGGACACGGATCACACGAAGTGCCGCAGGCGGTGATCGACGTGTTCGACACGCACGACCCGAGGCAGTTGTGCGTTCCCGGCATGCACGGAACGTCGCCCATGTAGATGTCAGCGGGGACGTCGGACATTCCGTCTGTCAGGGCTTGCCCGTCCGCGCCTGCATCCCGGGCGGCGTCCGGCCGTCTGAGCGCTCCGAAGTCAATTCCGCAGCCGGTGGAAACGGCGAGCGTGATCGGGAGAACGAACCAAGACGAAGGAGCCAAGCGAAAGCGCGACACGCCCGGATCGTAGCCGCGAACGACGCATGCTGGCCAGTCCGTGGGCGTTCGTGTGGGCGTCGATCCCACATGGAGTGCCGCTGTCGTTCGTTGGCGAGAGTCGCGACGGTAGTGGGCGACTTTGAGTTTCCCGCGCGCTGACACTGGCACGCTCGTTGCCAGATCGCTCACGCATCGAATCACCGTGGCACATCACGGCTCAGCCCGCGGGCGCAGCACACCGCTCAACTCTCTTGACCGACCACAATCCGCGTGGGACACCAAGCCCATGCGAAACCGCTCACGCAAGGTCGAAGACGAAAACGAGTCCGCGTTCCGCGTCGTGCGGCAGGCGACCGGGCAGGAACCGATCAAGAAGAATCCTGCGGCCGTCGCTCTGGGGCGCATCGGCGGGCTCAAGGGTGGGAAGGCTCGGGCAGCGTCGATGACGAAAGCCGAACGCTCCGAGGCCGCTGCGAAGGCGGCGAAAGCCCGGTGGAGAAAGAAGCCGCGGGCGAAGGCGGCGTGAGGCGCGCTCAGTCCGAATCCTCGTCCGTGCCAGCCATTTCTTCGGCCCGCAGTTCGGCCAGCCGCTCGAGTCGCCTCGCCTGAATCAACAGCGTTCGCCGAAGGCCCGCCGAGACCTGACGCTCGCTAATGACCCGTGCGAGAGACGCGATTGTGCTGGCGCGTCTTGCTATCCGAACGTCGGCGTGGCTGCGTGCCTCGTAGATCTCGTCCGGGATGATTCGCGCCCGGACCGACGTCGGCAGCTTGACCGTCTTGACCTTCGGTATGTCCTTCTCGTTGAGCACCGCTTTGAAACTCGATGCGGCCAGCACCCGTTGGTAGACCGTCGATTCGGCCGCGCCGAGAATCGCCTTTTCATCCTGCTTGTTCAGGTCGAAGTAGGGCCACATTTCGATCTCGGCAACCTCGAACGGGTCGAGGACGTTCATTGCGACGGCATCAGTTCGGTGGTTTGTCAGGTGCCGCCGGATGCGAACGCGCAACTTCTCGATGGTCTGTCCGACGTAAATCGGCTCCGCGTCGTAATCGAAAAACGCGTACACACCACACTTCGAGTTGCCGACGATCCGACCTTCCTTGTCCTTCGTGTTCAGGAACTCGTTGATCGCCGCGCGGATCGCCGCAACGTCTGCCGGAACGGTTTTACGTGTCATGCCACAGCGATGCTACTCCGCGTCCCGCTGGCCCGAACGGAAAACCGCCCTTCCAAAAGCGGGCGCAGATAAGAGCTCGCAATCCATCGGACAACCGGGACACACACCGCGTCTCCGAATCCGAACAATGCGGCCGTGTCGCCGATGCCGTCGAGCTTGTAGTCGGGCGCACCTTGGAGGCGCGCGTACTCAATCGGCGTCATCCAGCGAACACGCACAACGTCGCGACCGGCCTCGACCACCGCCTGTTTGCTTGATCCACCTCGCGCCGTGCGGAGGCACCCGCTGATCGTGTCGGGACGGACCTCCCACACGGCGTCGCCATGTCTCGTGCGGCGATACGCCGTCGACCACCCGAGCTTGGGCGCGCGGCGCCTCGACTCGACTCGGGCGGACTGAAGCGACGAAAGCGAACGCAAGAATGCAGACAGGCGGGGCGGCTCCCACCATCGTGAATCGGAGTGGGAAAACCGTTCGACATACTCGGCCAACGTCTCGCTCGAAGGCTTAGGCAGAGTTAGTGCTGCCGCGTGCATCTTCAATTCCGGATGAGCACGAACGAAATCTCCAACCCACGCCGGGCGCAATGTCGACGGCGTCCAGTTCGATTGTGCGAGTCGCGAGCGCGAGCCGACGATGAACATCCTGGGCCGACTCTGCGGGATGAAAATGGACGCATCGAGAACGAACATGTCGCACTGATAGCCAAGGCCGTTCAATCGGGCGATCGCGTCCCGCAGGTCTCGCCCTCCACGCGAAGTCGCGAAGCCGAGAACATTCTCAAGCAACACAGCGGACGGTCGGCGCGTGCCCATCTCGTCGAGGACACGAGCGAACTCCCAGAACATGCCGGACTGTTTTCCGGCGAGCCCAACGCGATTTCCGGCCAGCGACAGGTCCGTGCATGGAAAGGACGCGGAAGCGAGATCAGCCTCCGGCATGTCTCGACCACGAAGGCGACGGACATCGCCGAGCACAAAATGCCCCGCATCGAAGTTCGCCGAGTAGAGACTCGCCTTCGCGGGCTCGATGTCGTTCGCGAACACGACACGGAACCCCTCTTGCTCAACTGCCCGGCGCACGAGGCCGATGCCAGCGAAAAACTCAGCGACTCGCAGTCTCGCACCCATCGCTGGATTTCCTTCGCACTGTGCATCCGCAGGGTCGAGCACTTTCGCTGTCGCTGTATCGGACCGTGCCATGTCGTTGAACTCCAACTGCGAGGGGTCGCTTCGTCGTCGATTCATGCCCGCGGTTATCGGCCCGCGAGCTCGAAGGGTGCTTGCGTCTGCCGCGCCGCCGAACGGCCGAACCACAACCCTCGGACGCTGCCGCATCGACAGCTATGAGAGCTCCGCTCCGAGCTCCCGGTCAAGTCCTCGTCGAGCAATTCGCGCGTCCGTTGCAGGCAGAAACCGGACCGCGAAAACCGTGACAGCCTATGTCACTCGTGCCGTTGACGATGCGCGACCGCTCACGCATATTCACTCGTATGAATCAGCTCTCGATCGACAAGCGCGTTCGGATCGTCTCGGCCCTGATCGAAGGATGCTCGGTCCGGTCGACGTCCCGCATGACCGGCGTGTCGAAGGACGCGATCTTGAAGCTCCTCGTGGACATCGGCACGGCATGCGCGAAGCTGCACGACGAGCGGGTGCGCAACCTCTCGACACGCCGTGTGCAGTGCGACGAAATTTGGTCGTTCATCGGGGCCAAGGACAAGAACGTGTACGACGATGAAGTGGCGTTCGGCCGTGGCTCGGTCTGGACCTGGACGGCGATCGACGCCGACTCGAAGCTCTGCATCAGCTACCTCGTAGGACTCCGTGATGCCGGGTACGCGCACGACTTCATCCACGACGTGGCGGAGCGTCTCGCGCACCGCGTGCAACTCACGACCGACGGTCTCAAGTCGTACCTCGGTCCGGTCGAGGATACGTTCGGCACGGACGTGGATTACGCCATGCTCGTGAAGCTCTACGGGGCCACGAACGCGGGCGAGGGCCGCTACAGCCCCGCCAACTGTCTCGGCACCGTCGTCGGAACGGTGAGCGGCAACCCCGACGCAGCGCACATCAGCACGTCCTACGTCGAGCGGCAGAACCTCACGATGCGGATGGCCATGCGCCGATTCACGCGATTGACCAACGCGTTCAGCAAGAAGGTCGAGAACCACGCGCACGCGGTCGCCCTGCACTTCGCGCACTACAACTTCTGCCGCGTCCACACGACGCTCCGGGTCACCCCGGCGATGGAAGCGGGAATCGCGGATCACGTGCGGTCGGTTGAAGACCTGTGCCGACTCGTGCCAGCGCCGGAGCGGGCGGCATGGGGCACGAAGAACGGCCGGAAAAGCGCGTGAACTCAAAGTCGCCCACTACCGTCGCGACGGACAAGTCGACATGGATTGCTGTTCTGGTAGGATGTGCCGGAATGCGATTGCGGATGAACCGATGACAACGGACGGCGCACGCTTGACGCTGAACCCCGGGACCCGATTCGGTCGCTACGAAGTCGTCACCGAAATCGCTGCGGGTGGAATGGCGACCGTGTTCCTCGCGCGCGCGCTCGGCGCCGCTGGATTTCAGCGACTCGTCGCGATCAAGCTCATGCACCCTCACATCGCGAACGACGACGACTTCGTCGCGATGTTCATGGACGAAGCGCGGCTTGCGGCACGGATTCGGCATCCGAATGTCGTCGCAACGATGGATCTGCAAAACGACGACGACGGTCTCTATCTGGTGATGGAGTACGTCGAAGGCGACGTCTTGCTCGGTCTTCTTCGGAGCACGATCAAGGCGGGCAAGACGATTCCCGCGCCGATCGCGCTGCGCATCATGCTCGACATTCTCAACGGTCTGCACGCGGCGCACGAGTTGACCGACGAACGCGGCGAGCCGCTGCGCCTGGTCCATCGAGACGTTTCGCCGCACAACATTCTCGTCGGGATCGACGGGATCTCGCGGATCACGGATTTCGGAATCGCGCGGGCCGAAGCGCGACTGGGCGCGACACGCGACGGTCAAGTGAAGGGCAAACTAGCGTACATGGCGCCGGAACAGACGACGTCGCACTCGCTCGACCGCCGCGCTGACATCTTCGCTGCGGGCATCGTGCTGTGGGAGTCGATCGCAGGAAAGCGCCTGTTCATGGGGCAGTCGGACGGCGAAGTGCTTCGCAACCTGCTCGTGAATCCGATCCCGAAGTTGCGCCAGGCGAAGGCGGACATTCCGCAGTCGCTCGAGACGGTGTGTGCGAAGGCCCTCGATCGCGATCCGGATCAGCGCTACTCGACGGCCGCGCAGTTCGCGGATGCGCTCGAGGAGGCCGGTGGCAGCCTTGGGGTCGCGAGCACACGCGCGGTCGCGTCGTTCGTACGATCGATCGCGGGCGACCGCATCGCAGTGATCCAGAGCCGCGTGCAAGGGATGTCGCCCGCCGACGCGACCGGTGCCACGAGCGCGGTTCGCAAGAAGAAGGAGAACACGGATCCGGAACGCACCGTGCGGCGCGACGACCTCGAGGGCGCGAGCTTGGCCGTCGTCCGTGAGAGGCTCGGTACCCCGCCACGCCCGCCACCAACGCCCGGAACGGCCGCGTCGCCGGCGGCGATTCCGCTCCCGAACGGCTCGACGGATGGTGCTCGTGCGACGGCGAGCTCCGACGACGTGCAGGTACTGGATGTCGATCTAGTCGATGACTCGCCGAAGCGACGCACGGGACTGTACGTCGTCCTCGCGCTGCTCGCTATCGCCGGCGGTGGCGTCGGCCTGATGCGAGCGCTCTCTCATTCGAACACGGTGCCGAGCTCGATGTCTCGCGCGCCCGCGTCGCAGGCGCGTGACACGCGAGCGCCCGCGGCAAGCCCCGGTGGATCCCCGGCCGGTGCTCCCGCGGCAACGCCAGCAGCGCCTCCGCCGGCAGCTCCGGCTGAGGTGATTCCGCCGGCCCCCCCCCCGACCGCGGCCGACCCAACCGTGGTCGCGGCGACGCAGCCTTCCACTCCGGCCGGCGCCGCGTCGGCGACCGGACCCGCGACCGCGGCAGCACAAGAGGCGCCGAGGGGATCTCGCACGTCGCGTCCATCGTCCGGACGCCCGCGCGTGACCACACCACGACCTGCCACCGGTCATCCGACGCAACCGCACGTTCGCGGCGCGTACGACCCAGAGGCCATCTGACGATGACAACCACGACTCTCGCGCGCCGCGCCGCGCTCGCGATCACCCTGCTCGCAACGTCGTTGACGACGGCGTCGCTCGCGCGCGCACAGACGATCGATCCCGAGGCCGCGTCGCAAGTGCGGTTCACCCGCGGGCGCCAATTCTTCTCCGCCGGGCAGTTCGAACAGGCGCTGGGAGAATTCCGCGCGGCGCTCGAGCTCGTACGAAGTCCGAACATTCGCTTGAACCTTGCGCGAACGTTGCGCCAACTCAATCGCTTCGCGGAGGCGTACAACGAATACATGCGTTCGGCCGCCGAAGCGTCGGATCGTGCGTCGAGCGAAGCCCGATTCGCGGCGACGCGAGACACCGCCCGAACCGAGGCCAACGAGATTCTGCCGCGCATCGGACGTCTGATGGTCAGTGCGCCGAATGCTCCGCCGGGCACGACGATCTCCGTGGGAGGCACGGGCCTGCCAGCCGCCGGCTGGGGCATCGCGGCACCCTACGATCCGCGCGACGTGGAGGTCACCGCGACGGCGCCTGGCTATCTCGCGTTCCGCCAGACCGTGACCGTTCGCGCGACGGCCGAGAGTTCCGTGACCGTCACGCTGCGAGTCGATCCGGATGCTGCACGACGAGCGGCTGCGGCTCGTGCAGCTGCGGCGAGGCAGACTGCAAACGCCCCGGTTGCGACGGTTCCGACAGAAATGCGCTGGGTCGGCGGCGCGCCGCGCCTCGTCGGCGCGGTGTTGATGGTCATTGGCGGTCTGGGAGTTGGTGGCGGCGGAATATTCGGCGCGATGGCGCAGGCCCGCTACGACGATCTCCGGCGCAGGTGTGGCGGACTAGAAATGTGCGGACAGGAATTCAACGGCGAACTCAACAGTGGCCAGACGCTCGTGACGCTTTCCAATATCGCGCTCTTCGGTGGTGGCGGCTTGCTGGGCGTCGGTCTGATCATGGTGGCCGTCGGTGGACCCCATCGGGTCGAAGTGCCTGTGCGCCCGACTGCGTTCATGACGCTCGGCCCCGAGGGGCTGCCGCGGGCGGTGCTTGCTGGAGTGTTTTAGGGAAGTCGACAGTGGGCAGTCGACAGTTGAGAGTTGAGAGTCGGACGCGCGGGGGCGTGACGGGCGTGACGGGCGTGGGCGTGACGGGCGTGGGCGTAACGGGCGTGGGCGTAACGGGCGTGCCCTGACGCTGAAGCGTCGGGCTAACATTGGGGATCGCCGGCCTGCGCCGGCTCACGTAATGACGCGTGAGGCGGCGAAGGCCGCCGATCCTCAAGCTTAGCCCGCCAATTTATTGGCAGGGCAGGAGCCGTCACGCGAGCCCCACGGAGGGCCGCGAACGCGGTAGACTCCTTATCGTGGAGACGTCGCGTGTCGGTCGGTGGTTTTGGGTGCTCGTCGCGCTCGCGCATTGCGGAGACCCAGTTTTGCCGGGACGAGACGGATCGCGGACCGATGCAAACGGGGACGCCGCGGGTGATGCGATCTCGCGGGACGTCGCGATGATCCCGGTCGTGTGCGGGGATGGACGCGTGGCCGGCGGTGAGGCGTGCGACGACGGCAACACCATGTCCGGCGACGGCTGCAACGCTGCGTGCACGATGGTCGAAGCGAACTACGAGTGCACGATGCCCGGAATGCCCTGCGTGCACACGGTCGTGTGCGGCGACGGTCGCTTGGGCGACGGCGAAACGTGCGACGACCGAAACACGATGCCTGGCGACGGCTGTGACATGACCTGTCGCGTGGAAATGGGATGGACGTGCGCGACGGCGGGCGTCGCTTGCCGCGCAACTCGATGCGGCGACGGACTCCGGGTGGACGACGAAGAGTGCGACGATGGGAATGGGACGCCCGCGGACGGATGCGCTGCGAATTGCCGACTCGAAGACGGCTGGGCGTGCGCGATGCCGGCCATGCTGTGTACGCGGACGAATTGCGGCGACCGGCGAGTCGAAGGCACCGAGCAGTGCGACGACGGCAACAACGTACTCGGCGACGGTTGCGACCCGTTTTGCCGACGCGAACCGCGGTGTACCGACGGAACGTGCATGCCAGTCTGCGGCGACGGCGTGCGACTCCCCGGCGAGATGTGCGACGACGGAAACACCCGCTCGGGCGACGGATGCTCGAGCGCGTGTCTTCCGGAGATGGGATTTCGGTGCACCGACGGTGCGGCGATGGAGCCGACGACCCTCGCAGTGCCCATCGTGTATCGCGACTTCCGCGGTGCGGACCTCGCGGGGGGACACCCGGACTTCGAATCGGCACTCGGCACGGAGACTGGCATCGTCGCGCCGATGCTTGCGGCGGGCAGAATCGCCTACGGTCGATCGACGGGACGAACGAGCACGACGACCGGTGTGGCAGCATTCGATCAGTGGTACTCGGACGTGCCCGCGGTCAATCGCACGATGGTCGATCGGTTGACACTCACCCGTTCTGGCCCCGGAATCTACGGATTCGACAATGGCAGTTTCTTCCCGCTCGATGGTCGCGGCTGGGTGATGGCGGGTATGGAGCCCGCACGCGTCGGCGGGCACAACTTCTCTTTCACGAGCGAACTACGCTATTGGTTCGAATACCGCGGCGGCGAACAATTGACCTTCCGTGGCGACGACGATGTATGGGTGTTCGTCAATGGACGCCTCGCCGTCGATCTCGGTGGAGTCCACGGTGCACTGATGGGCAGTGTGACCCTCGATGCGGCAGCCGCGACGCGCTTCGTGCTTCGTTCGGGAGGAATCTACGAAGCCTGCGTGTTCCAAGCCGAGCGCCACACGTCCGAGTCGTCGTACCGATTGACGCTCGCCGGGTTCAACGCGCCGCGGTCCACGTGCGAGAGCATCTGCGGCGACGGGATCGTGACGCGTTTCGAGGCCTGCGACGATGGACACAATGACGGTCGCTATGGCGGCTGCGCGCCCGGCTGCCGGATGCTGGGTCCGCGCTGCGGCGACGGAGTGCTACAGCGAGATCAGGGTGAGATGTGCGACGACGGAAACAACCGATCAGGCGATGGGTGCAGCGCAACGTGCCGGGACGAAAACGTAGGGTGATGAGAACTGTCTCGGCGATCGAAGACTGGATCCCCCGCATCGTCGGCACCGCGCTCGTGTTTGGCGCGCTGACCGGATGTACCCTCGACTTCGGCGCGCTTCGGCGTCGTGATGCGTCTACGGACGGCGCCGCCCCGTGTCGCGACGCACAGGTGGAGATCTGCAACGGCATCGACGACAACTGCGATGGTCAGATTGACGAGGGCTTCGACCTGGCGAGCAATCCAAGTCACTGCGGGATGTGCGGCAACACGTGTTCGCTCGCGCACGCGACGGCCGGCTGCGCAGGGGGCCGCTGCATCGTTGCGAGTTGCGAAGCGCGGTTCGGCAATTGCGACGGGCGGGCGGACAACGGCTGTGAGAACACGATCGACACGGTCGCTCATTGCGGCGGCTGCGGCCGAGCGTGCAACTTTGCGAATGCGTCGGCCTCGTGTGTGATGGGCTCGTGCGCGATGGGCGCGTGTGTGACCGACCGGGGCGATTGCGACACGACGCCCGCCAATGGCTGCGAGACACCCTTGAACACCGCGGCCCACTGCGCGCGCTGTTCCACCGCGTGCACGTTTGCACACGCATCCGCGTCGTGCACCGCTGGAGCATGCGCGCTCGGACGGTGCGACGCGGGCTTCGCCGACTGCGACATGATGGCCGCCACGGGCTGCGAGGTCGACGTTGCCACGACGATGAACTGCGGCGCGTGCGGCGTTGCGTGCGCTCCACCGAACGCCGCGGGCTCATGCGCGACGGGCACGTGCGCGATCGGGACGTGCAACGCGGGCTTCGGTGACTGCGACTCGATGGTGGGCAGCGGCTGCGAAGCGTCGTTGGACACGGCGAGCCACTGCGGGCGCTGCGGACACGCGTGCGCGATGGGCGTGGCATGCGTCGCGGGCACGTGCGCCGACGAAGTGATCGTCGGAATCGCGTCGGGGGGCGCGCACGGATGCGCGGCGAGACGATCGGGAGCGGTCGCCTGCTGGGGCGCAAATTCAAACGGGCAGATCGGCGACGGAACGAACGTGGATCGGTTGTCACCCGTGGCCACGTCGATGCTGAGCGACGTCGTCGCGCTCGTGGCCGGCAACGCTCATACGTGTGCGGTTCGGATGGGCGGCGGCGTGAGTTGTTGGGGGCGAAACGCGTTCGGGCAGCTCGGCGATGGAACGACGACGCCGCGCGCAACGCCCGTCGCCGCGATGGGGATCACGGATGCCGTGTCCGTTGCCGCTCGCGGGACCGACACCTGTGCGCGGCGCATGGGCGGCGGCGTCCTGTGCTGGGGGGACAACTCGTCCGGACAACTGGGCGACGGCACGACGATGAACCGATCGACGCCAGCGGTCGTCTCGGGACTTCTCGACGCGACACACGTTGGCATCGGCGGTTCGCACGCGTGCGCCGTACGGACCGCCGGAACCGTGGCGTGCTGGGGCGCGAATGGACAAGGGCAGTTGGGCGACGGCACGCTGTCGTTTCGATTCGTACCCACGGCGGTCCGAATGCTGACCGACGCCGTCGAAGTCGCGCCGGGAGCTCAACACACGTGTGCCCGACGTCGCGGGGGAGGAGTCGACTGCTGGGGCGACAACACCGCGGGCCAGCTCGGTGATGGGACTCGGACGGCGCACTCGACACCCGCGTCGGTGATGTCTCTCAGCGACGCCATCGCAATTTCGTCCGGGCTCGGGTTCACGTGCGCGCTGCGAATGGGTGGAAGCGTGGTGTGCTGGGGAAGCAATGCATTCTCGCAACTTGGCGATGGGACGACGATGGACCGCCCGTCGCCGACGCCCGTCGCCGGACTGACGGACGCAGTCGAGATCAGTGCGGGCGACACCCACGTGTGCGCACGTCGCATGACCGGTAGTGTGGTGTGTTGGGGACGGAACCAGTCGGGCCAGCTCGGTGATGGGACGACCATGACACGCGCGATGCCGGTGGCAGTCCGCAACTTGCCATGAGCCCCGACAGCGCACACTGAAGTCTGCCGGCATTCCGCCGCGAAAGTGAGGACGCCGCGACGCTTGCTTTTTCTCCACTGTGATAGGCTGTCAGTCAAACGTGGAGGCTTCTATGTTGAGCTTGGCGGGGCGGCCGAATCGTGGTGCGGCAGCTAGACTCGTTGCTCTCGCGCTCTTTGCGTCGGTGGCTGGCGCATGCGGATTGAATTTCGAGACGCTGCGCCGACGCGACGCGACAGCGGACCAGATGGACGGGCGAGGAATGTCCGCCGATGGCAGTTCGGATTGCGGCACCGATGCGTGCAGTGACGCCTCGTCCGACGTGATCTGCTCTGAGGGCTCGCACGTGTGCGGCGGACAGTGCCTGCCGAACACATCCGTGATTGCCTGCGGCACAACCTGCGACCCGTGTCCTCGAGTCGCGAACGGAACGGCCACGTGCGACGGAATGCGGTGCGGATTCACGTGTGAGACGGGCTTCCACGTGTGCGGGGATGCGTGCTCTGGCAATACCGATCCTCGATCGTGCGGTTCGTCGTGTGCGCCCTGCCCCGCGCCAGCGAACGCAACGGCAACGTGCGACGGAACGACGTGCGGATTCAACTGCGACGCAGGGTTTCATTTGTGCGGGACTGCGTGCGTACCGAACAGCGCCGTGGCGACCTGCGGTACTGCTTGCTCGCCATGTCCAGCGCCGACGAACTCCACCGCAACGTGCGATGGAACGCGCTGCGGCGTGCGGTGCGACGGCGGCTTTCACCTGTGCGGCACCAGCTCTTGCCTCTCGGACCGCGACATCTTGTCGTGCGGCATCTCTTGCAACCCCTGTCCCGCGAGAACAAACGCCCTAGCGACCTGTGACGGAACGTCCTGCGGAGTGACCTGCGACCCGGGCTTCGCCGATTGCAACATGGACCTGATGGACGGATGCGAAACCGCGCTGAGCACGTCCGCCAATTGCGGGACGTGCGGTCGAGCGTGCAGCGGCGGGACTCCCGTCTGCCGAGCGATGGGGACGACGTGGGCCTGCGTGACGGGCTGCAGCCCCGTGGAACTGCGGTGCGCCGGGAGTTGCGTCGACCCCCAGTCGGACCCGAACAACTGCGGGATGTGCGGTCTGGCGTGTCCCTCGCCGCCGAACGCCCGGGCGACTTGCGCGCTCGGTGCCTGCGGGTCCGAATGCCTGCCGGGATTCCACCGGTGCGGCGGCAGCTGCGTCTCGAATCTCGATCTGAACTTCTGCGGTCTCAGCTGCTCACCGTGCCCGACGCCTCCGAGCGCAACCCCGACGTGCGACGGGACGTCGTGCGGCTTCACGTGCAACACGGGATTCCACTTGTGCGGCGGCGGCACGGGCAGTTCGTGTGCGAACAACACCAGCGTAACGTCGTGTGGCACGTCTTGTTCCCCGTGCATGGTGCCCGCGAATGCGACCGCGACGTGCGACGGCACTACGTGCGACTTCGCGTGCAACTCGGGATTCCATCGTTGCGGCAGCGCCTGCGTGAGCAACACCGACGTCGCGACCTGCGGAGCAACCTCCTGCACGCCGTGCCCGACACCGCCGTTGAACTCCACGTCCACGTGCGACGGAACGATGTGTGACTTCGCATGCAACTCCGGGTATCACCGCTGCGGCAGCACATGCGAGAGCAACTCCAGCGTGGCGACCTGCGGCGCCTCGTGCGGCCCGTGCACCGCGCCGAGCAATGCCACGCCGACGTGCGACGGGACAAGTTGCGGATTCACTTGCAACTCGGGCTTCCACTTGTGCGCGGGCGCTTGCGTGCGCAACGACGCCGTTGCTACGTGCGGATCGACGGCGTGCACGGCGTGCTCGCCGCCCGCGAACTCGTCGGCCACGTGCGACGGAACTCGCTGCGGATTCACGTGCGACGCCGGCTTCCATGATTGCGGAGGCGTGTGCGTCTCCAATCTGGCGGTCGCCAACTGTGGCGCGACGTCCTGCGCGCCCTGCACCGCACCCGCAAACGCGACCGCCACGTGCGACGGAACGCTGTGCGGCTTCAACTGCAACGCTGGCTACCACGACTGCGCCGGCGTGTGTGTCTTGAACAGCGCCGTGGCCACGTGTGGCAGCTCGTGCGTCGCGTGCCCCGCGCCCGCGAATGCAACCGCCACGTGCAGCGGCAGCGCCTGCGGCTACACGTGCAACGGCGGATTCCACGACTGCGGCGGCATCTGCGTGAGCAACGGCGCGTTGAGTTCCTGCGGAACCTCGGCGTGCATACCGTGCGCATCGCCGCCACACTCATCGGCGACGTGCGACGGCGTCTCGTGCGGAATGCGGTGCGACACCGACTGGGCCGACTGCAACGGCGTCCGCGCCGACGGTTGCGAGATCGACCTCGGGCTCGCGACCAGTTGCGGCGTCTGCGGACGCGTTTGCCCTGCGGCCACGCCGGTGTGCCGGTTCGTCATGGGTGCGTACTCGTGCCAGATCGGCTGCGCCGCCGGCGAGGTCCGCTGTGGCGGCAGTTGCTCCGACCCGACCAACGACAATGCCAACTGCGGCGCGTGCGGCAACGTGTGCCCGTCGCCCGCGAACTCGACGCCGACCTGCACCGCGAGCATCTGCGGATTCACATGCAACTCCGGTTTCCACCGCTGCGGTGCGTTGTGCGTGGACAACACCAGCATCAATTCGTGCGGCGCGGCGTGCACGCCGTGCTCCGTGCCCGCCAACGCGACCGCGAACTGCGACGGCGTCTCGTGTGGCTTCGTCTGCAACGCCGGATTCCACCTGTGTGGCGGGGCGTGCGTCAGCAACCTCTCGGTGAGCACCTGCGGCGCGTCTTGTACGCCGTGTCCGGCACCGCCGAACTCCACTGCTTCATGCGACGGTGTCTCGTGCGGATTCACGTGCGTCGCAGGCTTCCACGTGTGCGCGGGTACGTGCGTGAGCAACGTCAGCGTGACTTCCTGCGGATCGTCGTGTGTGGCGTGCCCCGCGCCACCGCCCAACGCAGCGCCCACCTGCGACGGAACGTCGTGCGGTTTCGCCTGCGACGCGGGATACCACCTTTGCGGCGGCGCGTGCCTCAGCAATACCAGCACGGCCTCGTGTGGCAGTTCGTGCGCGCCGTGCATGGCGCCCATGAATGCAACGGCCACGTGCGACGGCACGTCCTGTGGATTCACGTGCAACGTCGGCTACCACCCTTGCGGCGGAGGATGTGTCAGCAACAACAGCGTCAACTCATGTGGTACGTCGTGCGTGCCGTGCCCGGCGCCGCCCGCGAACTCCACTTCGACGTGTGACGGTTCGTCGTGCGGATTCGTGTGCAACGCGGGATTCCATCTCTGCGGAGGCGCGTGCGTTTCGAACACGAGCACCAACAACTGTGGCGCTTCTTGCCTGGCGTGCCCTGTCCCGGGCAACGCGACCGCCACCTGTGACGGCGTCTCCTGCGGCTTTGCATGCATCGCGGGCTTTCACCTCTGCGGTGGCGCCTGCGAAAGCAACAACAGTACGAGCTCGTGTGGCAGCTCTTGCTCCCCGTGTACGGCGCCGGCCAACGCCACCGCCACGTGCAACGGCACCTCGTGTGGTTTCGTCTGCAACGCGGGCTTCCACCTGTGTGGCGCGAACTGCGTGAGCAACGCGGACGTCAACAATTGCGGATCGACCGCGTGCGCGGCCTGCACGCCGCCGGCCAATGGAACAGCCACCTGCGACGGCACATCGTGCGGCTTCACGTGCAACGCTGGTTATCACCGATGCGGGGCGGCGTGCCTGAGCAACAACAGTACGGGTTCGTGCGGCACGACCTCCTGTCTCGCGTGTGTTCCTCCCGGCAACTCGATGCCGACGTGTGACGGAACGTCCTGCGGCTTCATCTGCAACGCAGGATTCCACCAGTGCGGCGCAGCCTGTGCGAGCAACACAAGTGTGGCCTCCTGCGGAACGACGTCGTGCGTCGCGTGCTCGGCGCCCGCGAACGCAACGGCCACGTGCGACGGAACGTCGTGCGGCTTCGTGTGCAACGCAGGATTCCACCTCTGTGCGGGCGTGTGCGTGAGCAACATCAGCACGGCCAATTGCGGCTCGTCGTGCACCCCATGCTCACCGCCCTCGAACGCCACGGCCACGTGCGACGGCACGTCGTGTGGCTTTGCGTGCGTCGCGGGCTACCACGCGTGCGGAGCTGCCTGCGGCAGCAACACGAGCACCTCCACGTGCGGCACATCGTGTACGCCCTGTTCCGCACCGGCCAACGCGACCCCCACGTGCGACGGGACGTCCTGCGGTTTCGTGTGCGTCGCAGGCTACCACCTCTGCGCGGGGTTGTGCGTCAGCAATTCCAGCACGAACACGTGCGGATCCACGTCGTGCACGGCCTGCTCGCCTCCGGCGAATTCGACCGCCACGTGCGACGGCGTGTCATGTGGATTTGCTTGCAACGTCGGCTTCCACACCTGCGGCGCGGCCTGCGCGAGCAACTCGAGTACGGCATCGTGTGGAACCACGTCCTGCACGCCGTGCACGGCGCCGGCCAACGCCACGGCGACATGCGACGGCACATCGTGCGGCTTCGTGTGCAACGGCGGCTACCACCTTTGCGCCGGTGTGTGCGTGAGCAATTCGAGCCCTGCCAACTGCGGCAGTTCGTGCATGGGCTGCGTGCCGCCGGCCAATGCCACGGCGACCTGTGACGGGTTCTCGTGCGGCTTCACCTGCAATGCGGGCTACCACCTCTGCGCCGGCGCGTGCGTGAGCAATTCCAGTGTGAACTCCTGCGGCACGACGTCATGCGTGGTGTGCCCGGCGCCACCGGCCAACGGCACGGCGACCTGCGACGGGACAGCGTGCGGCTTCGTTTGCAACGCCGGCTACCACAACTGTGGCGGAGTCTGCGTGAGCAACAGCAGCACAAGCAACTGCGGCACGAGTTCTTGTGTCCCATGTGCGCCGCCCGCAAACGCGACCGCCACGTGCAACGGCGTTTCCTGCGGCTTCACGTGCAACGCGGGCTTCCACCTCTGCGCGGGCGTGTGCGTGAGCAACAGCAGCACCGCCAACTGTGGAACGAGTTCGTGCGTCGCGTGCCCCGCGCCGCCGGCGAATGCGACCTCGACGTGCGACGGCACGGCGTGCGGATTCGCCTGCAACGCCGGCTACCACCTGTGTGCGGGTGCATGCGTGAGCAACAGCAGCACGGCCAACTGCGGAACCACGTCGTGTACACCGTGCTCGCCGCCGTCCAACAGTACGGCGACTTGCAACGGTACGTCCTGCGGCTTCGCGTGTGTGGCGGGTTACCACACCTGTGGCGCTGCGTGCTCCAGCAACACAAGCACGGCCTCGTGCGGCGCCTCGTGCACGCCGTGCGCACCGCCGGCAAACGCGACCGCGACGTGCGATGGCGTCTCGTGCGGCTTCAGTTGCAATGCCGGCTTCCACCTATGTGCGGGTGTGTGCGTGAGCAACAGCAGTACCAACAACTGCGGTACAACATCGTGCGCGCCCTGCGCGCCGCCCGCCAACTCGTCGGCGACATGCGACGGCACGTCGTGCGGATTCAGTTGCGACGTCGGATTCCATCAGTGCGGCGCGGCATGCGTCAGCAACTCGAGCACGTCATCGTGTGGAACCTCATCGTGCGTCCCGTGTACGGCGCCGGCCAACGCCACGGCGACGTGCGACGGCACCGCGTGTGGATTCGCCTGCAACGCCGGCTACCACCTCTGCGCGGGAGTGTGTGTCAGCAACAGCAGCACGAGCAGTTGCGGCTCGTCGTGCACGGCATGCAGCGCTCCGGCGAACGCCACGGCGACTTGCGACGGCGTCTCGTGCGGCTTCGCGTGCAACGGCGGCTTCCATCTGTGCGCGGGAGCATGTGTGTCAAACAGCTCCGTCTCCAGTTGCGGCGCGGTGTCGTGCGTTACGTGCCCGACCCCGGCCAACTCGACATCGACGTGCAACGGCGTCTCGTGCGGGTACACCTGCAACACGTACCGAGCGGATTGCAACGGTCTGTCGGCGGATGGCTGCGAAGTCGACCTCAGCACAACCAGCAACTGCGGCGTCTGCTTCAATGTGTGCAGCGGTGGTACGCCCGTCTGCCAGCTAGTCGCGGGAGCATACCAATGCGTCACGGGATGCGGCCCCGGGCTGGCGAACTGCGGTGGTGCCTGTGTCGACCTGCAGACCAATCCGACGCGCTGCGGCGCATGCTCCACCGTGTGTCCCACCCCGGCGAATGCAACCGCGACCTGCACGGCGGCCGTCTGCGGCTTCACCTGCAACGCGGGTTTCCACAACTGCGCCGGCGTGTGCGTGAGCAACTCCAGCGTGAACTCGTGCGGCACGTCGTCGTGCGTGGCGTGCCCAGCGGGGCCAGCGAACTCGACCGTCACGTGCAACGGCGTTTCGTGTGGTTGGGCCTGCAACGCGGGCTTCCACAATTGCGCCGGCGTGTGCGTCAACAACACCAGCACGAACAACTGCGGAACAAGCTCGTGCGTGGCGTGTACGCCCCCGGCCAACTCGTCGGCGACGTGTGATGGCGTCTCGTGCGGCTTCACGTGCAACGCAGGGTTCCACAACTGCGGGGGCGTTTGCGTCAGCAACTCCAGCGTCGCCAACTGCGGAACGTCGTCGTGCGTGGCGTGTCCGGCGCCGCCGGCGAACGCGACGGCGACCTGCGACGGCGTATCGTGCGGATTCACGTGCGACGCCGGCTACCACAATTGTGCAGGCGTCTGCGTCAGCAATTCCAGCGTCGCCACGTGCGGGGCGGTGTCCTGCACGGCATGCGTCCCGCCGGCCAATGCCACCGCCACCTGCAACGGTGTCTCGTGCGGGTTCACCTGCAACGCGGGCTTCCACAACTGCAGTGGCGCCTGCGTCAGCAACACGAGCGTGAACTCCTGTGGAGCAGTCTCCTGCGTGGCGTGCCCGGCGCCGCCCGCGAACGCTACCGCAACCTGTGACGGTGTCTCGTGTGGCTTCTCGTGCAACGCTGGCTACCACCTCTGTGGCGGCGTGTGCGTGAGCAACACCAGCGTCACCAACTGCGGAACGTCTTCGTGCGTGGCGTGCACGGCACCTGCGAATTCGACGGCCACGTGTGACGGCGTCTCATGTGGCTTCTCGTGCAACGCCGGCTATCACAACTGCGCGGGCGTGTGCGTCAGCAACAACAGCACCGCCAACTGCGGCACGTCGTCGTGTGTGGCGTGCCCCGCGCCGCCGGCGAACGCGACGGCGACCTGCGACGGCGTCTCATGTGGCTTCTCGTGCAACGCCGGCTACCACAACTGCGCCGGCGTGTGCGTGAGCAATTCGAGCACGGCGACATGCGGCGCTTCGTGCACGGCGTGCGCGCCGCCTGCGAACGCAACCGCGACCTGCGATGGCACGTCGTGCGGGTTCACGTGCAACGCCGGCTTCCATAACTGCAGCGGTGCGTGCGTCAGCAACTCCAGCGTGAACTCGTGCGGCACAACGTCTTGCGTCGCGTGCCCTGCGCCGCCGGCCAATGCAACGGCGACCTGTGACGGCGTCTCGTGCGGATTCACGTGCAACGCGGGCTTCCACAACTGCGCGGGAGTGTGCGTCAGCAACTCCAGCGTCGCCAATTGCGGAACGAGTTCCTGCACGGCATGCACGCCGCCGGCGAACTCGACGGCAACGTGCGACGGCGTGTCGTGTGGCTTCACGTGCAACGCGGGCTTCCACAACTGCGCGGGCGTGTGCGTCAGCAACTCCAGTGTCGCCAACTGTGGAACCAGTTCGTGCGTTGCGTGCCCAGCAGGTCCGGCGAACTCGACCGCGACGTGCAATGGCGTCTCGTGCGGCTGGGTCTGCAACGCGGGGTTCCACAACTGCGGGGGGGTGTGCGTCAGCAACTCCAGCGTCTCCAACTGCGGCACCTCGTCGTGCACACCGTGTGCGCCGCCGGCGAATTCGACCGCCACGTGCGACGGCACGTCGTGTGGCTTCACGTGCAACGCGGGCTTCCACAACTGCGCGGGTGCCTGCGTCAGCAATTCGAGCGTCGCGAGCTGCGGCACTTCGTCGTGCGTCGCGTGTCCCGCGGGACCGGCAAATAGTTCGCCCACGTGCGACGGCGTCTCGTGCAGCTGGGCGTGCAACGCCGGCTTCCACAACTGCGCCGGCGTGTGTGTCAGCAACTCCAGCGTGGCCAATTGCGGAACGTCCTCGTGCACGGCCTGCACGGCACCCGCCAATGCGACGGCGACGTGCGACGGAGTGTCGTGCGGATTCGCCTGCAACGCGGGTTTCCACAACTGCGCTGGCGTCTGTGTCAGCAACAGCAGCATCAGCAACTGTGGCACCAGCTCGTGCGTGGCGTGCCCGGCACCGCCGGCGAACGCGACAACAACCTGCGACGGGGTGTCGTGCGGCTGGGTTTGCAACGCCGGCTTCCACAACTGCGCCGGCGCGTGCGCAAGCAACTCCAGCACGGCGACGTGCGGAGCGTCCTGCAGCGCGTGCCCGGTTCCCGCGAATGCGACCGCGACCTGTGACGGCGTGTCCTGCGGGTTCACGTGCAATGCCGGGTTCCACAACTGCAGTGGCGCGTGCGTGAGCAACTCCAGCGTGAACTCATGCGGCACGTCGTCCTGCGTCGCGTGTCCGGCGCCACCGGCCAATGCGACTGCCACGTGTGACGGCGTCTCGTGCGGCTGGGCGTGCAACGCGGGATTCCACAACTGCGCGGGCGTGTGCGTGAGCAACAGCAGCACAAACAACTGCGGCACAAGCTCGTGCACGGCGTGCGTGCCTCCGGCCAACTCCGTGGCGACTTGCAACGGAGTCTCGTGCGGCTTCACGTGCAACGCGGGCTACCACGCGTGCGGCGCATCGTGCGCGCTGAACACCAGCACGGCCTCGTGTGGTGCTTCGTGTTCACCGTGTGCGCCGCCCGCGAATGCCACGGCGACGTGCGACGGCGTGTCCTGCGGCTTTACATGCAACGCGGGCTACCACAACTGCAGCGGCGCGTGCGTGCTCAACACGAGCACGAACTCGTGCGGCGCCGCGTGTGCACCGTGTGCGCCGCCCGCAAATTCCACCGCGACCTGCGACGGGGTGTCCTGCGGCTTCGTCTGCATCGCCGGCTACCACCAGTGCGGCGGGGCGTGTTCGCTCAATACGAGCACGAACTCGTGCGGCGCCGCGTGTACACCCTGCACGCCACCGGCAAACTCCACGGCGACGTGCGACGGCGTGGCGTGCGGCTTCACTTGCAACGCGGGCTTTCACCTGTGTGGTGGCGCGTGTGTGAGCAACACGAGCACCGCGAACTGCGGCACGTCCTCGTGCTCACCGTGCACGCCGCCCGCGAACGCTACCGCCACGTGCGACGGCGTCTCCTGCGGCTTTGCGTGCAATGCTGGCTACCACAACTGCGGCGGGGTGTGCGTGATCAACACCAGCACCGCGAACTGCGGAACTTCCTCGTGCGTACCGTGCACACCGCCGGCGAACGCCACAGCCACATGCGACGGTGTCGCGTGCGGCTTCACCTGCAATGCGGGGTACGTTCTCTCCGGCGGAGTCTGCGTCCTCGCAGGCTGCAATCACGTCAATGGCAGCATGGCGCCGACGACGCAGTCGTACGTCGACTGCGCGGATCCGCTCGGGACGCCCGGGAGCCCGGCCACCTACAACCTGAACATGGCCAACCTCGCGTGCGCCGCGTACACGGGCAACCCATCGCAGTGCGCCGCCTCGAACTGTGGAGGCACGAACGTCGTGTGCGACTTCACGAGTCCGTTCCCTTCATGCACGTGCTGGACGTACAATGGCCCTGGCGCGGGAACCGTCATCTCCAACGCGATTCTGTCGATGGGCTCGTACGCGTGCTACTGCGCTACGTCCGTTGGCGTAAACCAGTGGAACTAGCGATCGCCGCGGACTCCCGGGTGGCGATCGGGTCGCGGGGCGGTGCCCGGCGTTCGGGCGCGAAGAGTAGCGATTGTTTACCGAGCGCAGCCGGTCCGCACGAGTCGCACTGATCGCCGGTCTCGCGGGCGGTGCGACGCTCGCCGGCGAGACGCTCGGTGCGCGATTGCTGCGTCCGCTGGTCGGGAGCACAGCCGTCGCGCAGGCAGGGGTCGTCGCTGGAATCCTCGGCGGCCTCGGCATCGGGGCCATCGTCGCGTCGAGTCGACTTACGCAGACTCGCGGGTCGCCGCGGCGCGTGCTCCGGCGCGTGCTGCTCGCGCTCATGGGACTCACACTCGCGGCACCCTGGCTGTCACGCTATCTGTCCAGTGCGTCTGCGCGACTGCTCGTCGGCCTCGCGAGTGAACACCCGCGGTGGGCCGACGTTGTTCGCACGTTCGTCGTACTCGCGTGCACGCTGCCGTACGGCCTGCTCGCGGGCGCGACCTACCCGTGCCTTGCGTCGCTGCACGGCCGCGGCGCCGGACGGGCGACGGCGGTCACGGGCGCGGCGAGTTCGTTCGGTGCGGCGTTGGCAGTGCTCGGGGTCACGTTTGTCGTCGCACCGGCTGTCGGCCTGCGCGGGGGGCTCTTCGCCGCGGTGGCCCTCTATGTGTTGGCACTCGTCGTGTCGACGACGTTTCCGCGGATCGATCCGATCGCGACGGACGCACCCGGCGGCGCGGATGAGCCCGGCGACGCGAACTCGTCTCGCGGCGTTCGCGGTGTTCTGGTCGCACTCGTTCTCGCCGGCGTCGCGACCAGCGCGTGGCAACTCGGCATGGCGCGCCTCGGCGTTCTGGCATTCGGGCCCAGCGCGCTGGCCCTCGGCGCGACGACAGCGGCATACACGCTGTCGTTTGGTACGGGAGAAGCCGCGGCAGTTCGGTGGGCCGATATATGGCGACGGCCGACGTTGCTGTTGGCGGGGTCGCTTTGCGCCGCGGCCGTGTGTGCGATCGTCTCGACGCGTCTGGCCGCGCACCTCCCGGCGTGGAGCGCGCGACGATTCGGTTGTTCGGCGCCAACCACCAGCGACCTCTGGATGCGCGCGTTCGCAATGCTCGTGGCGCTGATTCTCCCGATCGCCGGTCTTGCAGCGATCGCGTTGCCTCTCGCGGCGAGAACTCTGGCCGAGTCCGGAGCGACACGTGCGAGTGCAAATGCACGCTGTCTCGGCGCGATGGCGATTGGCAACGTTGCGGGTGCCCTGGGCGCGCCGCTCGTCGTGCTTCCCCACGCAACACTGGCGACTGTGCTGCTTCTATCGAGTGTCGCGCTGGCGGCCGCCGCGGTGGTCGTCGCGGCGAATGGCCTTCGCGGCATTCCGCGGTTCGCGATCGCCGTGGTGTCGCTCGCCGCGCCCGGCATCGGTGGTGCGTGGGCCGTGCGCGGATGGGACATGGCGTTGCTCGCGAGCGGTCCGTTTCTGTACAGCGCTTCGGATCAAGGGAAACTCGGCCGAGTCGTGCGGACGAGCTATGGGCGCGAAGCAACGGTGACCGTGCGGCGAGACGCGGTCGGCGGCGTGCTCTTGCAGATCGATGGAAAGATCGACGCCGCGTCCGGAGGCGCCACGCCCACGCAGACCCTCGTCGGCGTCGTACCTGCGGTACTCTGCGCACAACCGCGCAACGTGCTCGTGATCGGTCTCGGGAGCGGTATTACGGTGGATGCGGTGCGTGACGTCCCGGGCGTCGTACACGTCGACGTCACCGAGATTCTGCCCGAGGTGATCGACGCCGCTCGCACTCTGTTTTCCGCGGCAAATCACGACGTGTTGGCGGCTTCCAACGTGCGAGTGCTTCGGCAGGACGCATCGCTGTACCTCCGCGGCAGTCTCGCTCGCTACGACGTCATCGTGAGCCAGCCGTCGAATCCGTGGGTCACCGGCATGGCGGACCTGTTCACCGTCGAGACCTTTGCTGCGGCGCGCGATCGACTGAACCCCGGTGGGGCGATGGCCGTCTGGTTCCATACGTACAGCACCGACGGCGCGACGGTTGCGAGCCTGCTCGCGACGTTTCGCGTCGTGTTTCCGCGCTGCGTACTCGTCGAGATGGCGGCAGGAGAAGACTACATGGTGGTCGGTCTCGCCGACCCGGTGGGTATCGACGTCGACACCGTCACAGAACGCCTCGCGGCTTCACGCCTCGCCGCGCAACTTGCGCGCGCCGGGATATCGACTCGCGCCCAGTTCTTCGGTCGCTTCCTCGCGGGGGCCGATGGGGTTCGGGCCATGGCGCTCGGCGCAGCGGAATTTCATGCCGACGATCTTCGACTCGAATTTCGTGCGCCAACGCTGCTGTACAACGACGCGTCGGCGCAGATCTCCGCGCTGCTGGCTCGCGCGGGCGATTCGCTGTTCGCTGGGCTCGCGCCGCGCGGCACGATGCTCGGGACCGTGGCCGCCGAGAGTGAGTCGTTGCGCTTCGCGGCGCGCCGCGTGCCGCGAGTCGCCGTCGCGCGTGAATCCCGGGGCTGTCCGTAGTGCGCGCACCCGGAGCGAGCGTGGATTTCAGTGATTTCGCGGGCGGGGCCGCGGCTCGGCGATGTTCCCGATTTTGAAACCGTGCTATTCTTCTCGGTCAACGTGGAGGCTTGCATGGTCCTCGGTTCGCGACTCGGGCGTTCGCACGCCCCGCTTCGACTCATCGCGTTGGGTCTTTGCGCCAGTTTTGCGGGCGGGTGCGGATTGAGCTTCGAAACGTTGCGGCGACGCGACGCGACTGCCGACCAGATGGACGGGCGAGGAATGTCTGCCGATGGCAGTTCGGATTGCGGCACCGACGCGTGCAGTGACGTCTCGTCCGACGTGATCTGCTCTGAGGGCTCGCACGTGTGCGGCGGACAGTGCCTGCCGAACACATCCGTGATTGCCTGCGGCACGACCTGCGACCCGTGTCCTCGAGTCGCGAACGGAACTGCCACGTGCGACGGAACACGGTGCGGATTCACGTGTGAGACGGGCTTCCACGTGTGCGGCGATGCATGCTCAGGCAATACCAATCCTCGATCGTGTGGTTCGTCGTGTGCGCCGTGCGAAGCGCCAGCGAACGCCACGGCGACTTGCGACGGGACGACGTGCGGATTCAACTGCGACGCAGGGTTTCATTTGTGCGGGACTGCGTGCGTACCGAACACTTCGCCAATGACCTGCGGCAACGCGTGCACGCCGTGTCCGACTCCTGCGAACTCGACGTCGACCTGCGATGGGACTCGCTGCGGCATCCGCTGCGACGGCGGCACGCACTTGTGCGGCAATTCATGCCTCTCGGATCGGGACATCCTGTCGTGCGGAACCGCTTGCACGCCCTGTCCTGCCCGAGCGAACGCCAGCGCGACGTGTGACGGCACCACGTGTGGCGTTGCGTGCGACCCGGGCTTCGCCGATTGCAACATGGACCTGATGGACGGATGCGAAACAGCCCTCAGTACGTCCGCCGATTGCGGGACGTGCGGCCGAATCTGCACGGGAGCGACACCCGTCTGTCGGCCCATGGGCACGACGTTCGAGTGCAACAGCGGTTGCGTACTCCCGACGGTGCGGTGCGGCGGAAGCTGCGTCAACCTGGAATCAGACCCGGACAATTGCGGGATGTGCGGACGCGCGTGTCCAGCGCCGCCGAACGGGCGAGAGACCTGCTCGACAAGCGCTTGCGGCTTCGTTTGTCTCGCGGGTTTCCACCTGTGCGGCAGCCGTTGCGTCTCGAACCTGGATCTGAATTTCTGCGGAATCGGCTGCACGCCGTGCCCGACGCCTCCGAGCGCAACGCCCACGTGCGACGGAACGTCCTGCGGTTTCACCTGCGACATGGGATTCCACTTGTGCGGCGGAGGGACCGGCAGTTCGTGTTCGAGCAACACCAGCGTTGCCTCCTGCGGCACATCTTGCTCACCGTGCATGGTGCCCGCGAATGCGACGGCCACCTGCGACGGCACCGCATGCGACTTTGCCTGCAACTCCGGATTCCACCGCTGCGGAAGCGCATGCGTGAGCAACTCCAGCGTTTCGACTTGTGGCGCGTCGTGCACGCCCTGCGCGACACCGCCGGTGAACTCGACCTCCACGTGTGACGGAACCGCGTGCGGCTTCGCGTGCGACACCGGCTACCACCGTTGCGGCATGGCGTGCGCGAGCGACTCGAGTGTGTCGACGTGCGGCACATCGTGCGGACCGTGCACTGCGCCCGCGAATGCCACGCCGACGTGCGACGGCATCCGCTGCGGATTCACATGCAACTCGGGTTTCCACCTGTGTGCGGGCGCGTGCGTGTCCAACAGTTCGATCGCAACGTGCGGCGCGTCGTGCTCTCCGTGCTCGCCACCCGTAAACGCGACCGCCTCGTGCGATGGCACCACGTGCGGCTTCACGTGCGACGCGAGCTTTCACATTTGCGGCGGCGCCTGCGTGTCCAACAGCTCGGTGTCCACGTGCGGCAGCGCCTGTACTGCGTGCACCGCGCCGGCCAACGCGACGGCGACGTGCGATGGCGCATCGTGTGGCTTCAATTGCAACGCCGGGTACCACGACTGCAGCGGCACGTGCGTGCTGAACACTGCGGTGGCCACGTGTGGCAGCTCGTGCGTCACGTGTCCGACGCCTGCGAATGCGACGGCCACGTGCAACGGCAGCGCGTGCGGGTACGCCTGCAACGGCGGATTCCACGACTGTGGCGGCGTTTGCGTTAGCAACGGTGCCCTAAGTTCGTGCGGAGCGTCGTCGTGCACGCCATGCGTGGCTCCGGCGAACTCGTCATCGACCTGTGACGGCATCACGTGCGGGTTCCGATGCGACGCCGATCACGCGGACTGCAACGGCGTGCGCGCGGACGGTTGCGAAGTCGACATCGGTACACCGGCAAACTGCGGAATCTGCGGCACAGTCTGCCCCTTGATGAGACCGGTGTGCCAGTTCTCCGGTGGCGCGTACATGTGCGTCACCGGCTGCGCTGCGGGTCTCATGAACTGCAGCGGAAGCTGCGTCAATACTGCCAGCGACTCCGGCAACTGCGGAGCATGCGGCGCCGTGTGCCCTGCCCCGGCGAACGCTACGCCGACCTGCGCGGCGAGCACCTGCGGTTTCACCTGCAACGCGGGATATCACCAGTGCGGCGCGCTGTGCGTGAGCAACACGAGCGTGAATTCGTGTGGTGCGTCGTGCACCGCGTGTACGACCCCCGCCAACGCGACGGCGACATGCGACGGCGTCTCGTGCGGCTTCGTGTGCAATGCGCTCTATCACGACTGCGCTGGCGCTTGCGTGACGAACTTCTCGGTCAGCACGTGCGGTGCCTCGTGCACCCCGTGCCCCGTTCCGGCGAACGCCACGGCCACCTGCTTCGGGGTGTCGTGCGGCTTCAACTGCGTCGCGGGCTACCACGTTTGCGCGGGCGCATGCGTGAGCAACACGAGCGTCACGTCATGCGGGTCCCTGTGTGTCGCCTGTCCGGCGCCGCCGCCGAACGCCTCCGCTGCATGCGACGGCACATCGTGCGGGTTTGTCTGCGACGCGGGCTACCACGTGTGTGGCGGAGCGTGCCTGAGCAACACGAGCACAAACAACTGCGGTTCATCCTGCGTGGCGTGCATGGCGCCCATGAACGCCACGGCCACGTGCGACGGCACGTCGTGCGGATTCACGTGCAACGTCGGCTTCCACGCGTGTGGGGGCGGTTGCGTAAGCAACAGCAGCGTCAATTCGTGCGGTACCTCGTGCGTCGCGTGCCCAGCGCCGCCAGCGAACGCGACATCGACGTGCGACGGCGTGTCTTGCGGATTCGTCTGCAACGCGGGGTTTCACCTGTGCGCGGGTGCGTGCGTTTCGAACACCAGCACAAGCAACTGCGGCTCGTCCTGTTCGGCGTGCCCCGTCCCGGCCAACTCGACGGCGACCTGTGACGGCACCTCGTGCGGATTCAACTGCAATGCCGGCTTCCACCTCTGCGGTGGCGCGTGCGTGAGCAACAACAGCGTGGCGACGTGCGGAACGTCGTGCACTGCGTGCACCGCGCCCGCGAACGGCACGGCAACCTGCAACGGCACGTCGTGCGGCTTCACGTGCAACGCGGGGTTCCACCAGTGCGGCGCGAACTGCGTGAGCAACACCGACGTGAACAACTGCGGCACGAGTTCGTGCGTCGCATGTGCCCCGCCGGCGAATGGCACGGCCACGTGCAACGGAACGTCGTGCGGCTTCACGTGCAACAGCGGGTTTCACCAGTGCGGCGCGGCCTGCTTGAGCAACACCAGCACGGGTTCGTGCGGAGCTTCGTGCGTGGCGTGCGCGCCTCCGGTGAACTCGACGGCGACGTGTGATGGCACTTCGTGCGGCTTCACTTGCAATGCGGGGTTCCACCAGTGCGGCGCTGCGTGTGTGAGCAATACGAGCACCAGTTCCTGCGGCAGTTCGTGCACTCCGTGCACGGCGCCCGCCAACGCGACTGCCACGTGCGACGGAACCTCGTGTGGCTTCGTGTGCAACGCGGGTTTCCACAATTGCGCGGGGGTCTGCGTTACCAACAGCAGCACCGCCACGTGCGGCAGTTCGTGCACGGCGTGCGCGGCACCGGCCAACGCGACGGCGACGTGCGACGGCACGTCGTGCGGCTTTACCTGCAACGCCGGCTATCACTTGTGCGCGGGCACGTGCGTGCTCAACACGTCCGTGGCCAACTGCGGCACGTCGTCGTGCGCGCCGTGCGTGCCACCGGCCAACTCGACGTCGACCTGCAATGGCGTGTCTTGCGGCTTTACGTGCAACGCGAATTTCGCAAACTGCAACGGACTGCCGGCGGACGGCTGCGAGATCGATTTGTCCTCCGCGTCGAACTGCGGCGCGTGCGGCAACGTCTGCCCCGTCATGACGTTTCCCGTCTGCCAACTCAGCGGCGGCGTGTACACGTGCGTGAGCGGCTGCGCAATGGGACTCACGTTGTGCAGTGGCGTCTGCGTCGATCTGCAGACCAACATCGCGCATTGTGGCGCGTGCCCCACCGTGTGTTCGCCCCCGGCGAACGCCACGGCCACTTGTGCGGGAGGCGTTTGCGGGTTCACGTGCAACGCAGGCTTTCACAACTGCAGCGGCGCGTGCGTCAGCAACACCAGCGTGAACTCGTGCGGCACTTCGTCGTGCGTGGCATGCCCTGCTCCGCCCGCCAACGCGACGGCGACCTGCGACGGCGTCTCGTGCGGGTGGGCCTGCAATGCCGGCTTTCACAGCTGCGCCGGCGTGTGCGTGAGCAACTCGAGCGTGGCCAACTGCGGAACGTCCTCGTGTACGGCCTGCATGGCGCCTGCCAATTCAACGGCCACGTGCAACGGTACATCGTGCGGATTCACGTGCAACGCGGGCTTCCACAACTGCGCCGGCGTGTGCGTGAGCAACAGCAGCATCAGCTCGTGCGGCACTTCATCGTGCGTTGCGTGCCCGGCCCCGCCCGCGAACGCCACGGCGACGTGTGACGGCGTCTCGTGCGGCTGGGTATGCAACGCCGGCTTCCACAATTGCGCGGGCGTCTGTGCAAGCAACGCGAGCACAGCGACGTGCGGCGCGTCGTGCAGCGCGTGCCCGGTTCCAGCGAACGCGACGGCCACCTGCGACAGCGTGACGTGCGGATTCACTTGCAACGCGGGCTTCCACAACTGCAGCGGAGCGTGCGTGAGCAACTCGAGCGTGAATTCGTGCGGAACGAGTTCGTGCGTCGCATGCCCCGCTCCGCCCGCCAACGCGACGGCGACCTGCGACGGCGTCTCGTGCGGCTGGGCCTGCAACGCCGGCTTCCACAACTGCGCGGGCGTCTGCGTGAGCAACGGCAGCACCGCAACCTGCGGGACGACGGCCTGCACGCCGTGCACGCCCCCGGCCAACTCCGTCGCGACGTGCAATGGCGTCTCGTGCGGATTCACATGCAACGCCGGCTACCACGCGTGCGGCGCGTCGTGTGCGCTGAATACCAGCACGGCATCGTGCGGCGCGTCGTGCACGCCCTGCGCGCCGCCCGCGAACTCGACGGCGACTTGCGACGGCGTCTCCTGCGGATTTGTGTGCAACGCGGGCTACCACAACTGCAGCGGGGCGTGTGTGAGCGACACGAGCGTCAGTTCGTGCGGGACCTCGTGCACGCCGTGCTCGCCGCCCGCGAACTCCACGGCGACGTGCGACGGGGTGTCCTGCGGATTCACGTGCATCGCGGGCTTTCACCAGTGCGGTGCGGCGTGCTCGAGCAACACCAGCACGAATTCGTGCGGCGCTTCGTGCACGCCCTGCACGCCGCCGGCCAACTCCACGGCGACATGCGACGGAGTGTCTTGCGGCTTCACGTGCAACGCGGGCTACACTCTGTCCGGCGGGATGTGCGTGGCGAGCGGCTGCACGGCGTGCACCGGCGCAACGGTGATCACGGCACCCGGCGGGCGGTACACCGCCACGCTCGTGCCGCACGTCGAGCAGGGCACGTGCGGCGGCGCAGGCCCCGAGGCGTACTTCACGTTCACGCTCGCGAGCGTGTCCGACGTGTTCCTGGCGACTCACATGTCCATGGGCGTCAACACGGTGCTCTACGTTCGCTCGTGCGGTTGCACGGGAACGCAGATCGCGGGGGGGTGCAATACGGATGCGGACGGACAGGCTACGTCGCGCCTCACGCTGACCAATCTCGCGGCGGGCACCTACCACGTCTTCGTCGACACCGTAAGCGGTACGCCCATCGGACCGGTGACCCTCGACGCGTACATCACGACGCCAGGCGTACCGGGAGATCGGTGTGGCAACCCAACGTTCATCCCGGCCGGGACGACGAGCATCGCCGGGGACACCTGCACGGTCCCCGGAGACGACGAGACCATGCTCACCGGCACGCCATCGTGCTTGTACGTGGGGAACGGAAACGAACGGATCTACTATTTCTTTCTACCCACGGCGCGCTCGGTGACCTTCAGCGGCTGCGGCGGCACGACGGTCTACGACTCACTCGCGTATGTTCGTACCGTGTGTACCGACGAAGCTGGCGGCTCGCAGGTCGCCTGCGACGACGACGGCTGCGGGGGTGCCGGAGGTTCGTGCGCGAATCCTACCTGGCGTTCGACGTTCACCCAAACACTGGGCCCGGGTCTCTTCTACTTCCTGGCCGACGGGTTCGGATCCGCTGGAGGCTCGTGCAACTGCGGCTTGTACACGTACGCGATTACGGGCCTGTAGCGTTACGCCATGCTGCGCACGCTGAGCGGTCCAGTGCTCGTTGCGATCTTGGCCCTGGCCGGCTGCAGGCCGGGCGCCGCGCCGCGACCCCGTGATGCGGGACGGCCGCGCGCCGTCATGGGGCCTGTGACGCCCGGACCGGCACTCCCGCGTGAGCCGACGATCGCCGTGGGCGCGGCGGCGGTCGGAGAGCTGACGCCGCAGGACGTCGCGCTGCCGGACGGGCCCGTCTCCGATTCGTACATCGTCGAACTCACGGCAGACCAGCGAGTCACGATCGTGGCGCGCGGCGGACCATCCAACTCCACGCCAGGCGCGCTGCTCGACGTGTCGTGCGAAGTCTTGCAGGGAGCGCGGGTTCTGACGACGGACGACGACGGCGCATCGACGCCCGATGGCGCGCACAACTGCCGGATCTTGTTTCAGGCACGTGCGCCAGGGAGATACACCGTGCGCGTCCGCACGCCCGGGACCCGTCGCGAGTTGGGCCCGTACAACGTCCAGGTGTACGCAGGCTGGCTTCCAACGCAGACGTAGCGGCGAGTTGGAATGCTGTCCGTCGGACGCGACCCTGGCGTGATACGTTGATTCCGTGTTCCGCCTGATCTCCTGGAACCTGCGCAATGCCGCCGACACCGAACGCATCGCGGGGATCGCGAAGGGCACAGCGCAACGTGCGCCGACGCGGCCGATCCCGCTCTCACTGGAACGGATCGATCGTGCTCTGAACGGCGGTGCCTCGTGATGGCGGCGCGCGGCCCTGTGGCGGAGTACTCGCGGGCCGAGCGGGGCCGTGCGTCGCCGACCCTCCGGGCGCCGCGTCGGCCTCGACGAGCACGTCGGAGATGCAGAGGTCTTGCCATCGCGCTCCCGGATACACTTGCTCCGCAATGATGCGCAACGACGACGACACGTGGTCCGTCGCGACGATCACACTACGCTGTCCGTCGGCGATCTCTCGCACTTCCGCTCTGCCGTCCGAGAACACCATGCGCACGCGCCGCAACCGCGAATTGAGCGAGTACAGGTCACCGGCACGCGGAGAGACGTAGTCCCACCCCGTCGCCAGCACGATGCGGCGAACATGCCGGGGCACGCCCCACTCGGCCTGGAGCCACTCACCGGCCCCAGAACCGGGCGCGGATTCGTTCCACGCGGTCCGCGGATTGCCATCGAACGCGTGATCCGCCGGGTGCGCGTCGCGCCCGCCGAGCGCGCTCGACGCCGACGCGGCGGTCACTTGCACGGCGACCAGCGGCCCACTCGGCGCCGTGGTCGGCGTCGGGACAGTCGTGCTGCCGGTCGCGGCGGACCCGACGTCGGATCCCGCCGGCGCAGCGTCCGCGGCTGCGGCGGTCGAGGGTGCCTGTGGCATGTCGACGCCTTGCTGCTCGTCGAGAGGCTCGGGCGCGGACGCATCGGCCGTGGGAGCCTCGAGCGTGGGCGCGGCGCCGCCCACACGAAAGAAGAACGCACTGGAACCGTGCAGGGCGGCCGCCATCGGATGCTGAATCCCGAGAAAATACTGCCCCGGCCCGAGCGGAGCCCCGACCGTCACCCGACAAACTTGACCCGCGTGGCCCTCGACCGGCGAACCGACGACATTGGGAACTTGCTCCGTCCGAGGCTGATACACGGTCCCGAGACCGTGCGGGTCGGTTCGCCACACGTCGCTCACGCTCCCGATCATCGCGCGCTGCACGTAGGCACACAGGAACGCGTCGCGGAGACAGATCTCCACGTTGCCGCTCGGCGCGACGATTCCGGTCGCAGGCGTGAGTTCGCGAAACCCGTGACCGCGATTGAGCCGCGGGAAGTCCTCGACCCGCGGGATTCGCACGGGTTGATCGCCCGATTGCAGGTACGCGCCGAACTCACCGACGACGCACGGCCCAACACGCGTTGCGGGCGGCGACGGTTCCGGCAACGCCGCAGCGTCGACGGTGAAGTAGTAGTCGGCCCCAGACGGGAGTCGAAGGTAGTATCGACCCGACGCGAGCGGCGCCGTCGTCGAGATCTGACAGTCGTTCGTGTTCCCGGTCAGGCGCGCCCACTGAACGCCGGGAAGCGCCGAGGCGCTCGGGATGAGCGACGGTTCGCGAGCGCCCGCGGCACTGACGGTGATTCGATCCACGCGGTAGATCCCCGCCCCGGCGCAGCCGAACGAGCGCACGCAGATCTCCGCAGGCCCAGGCGCCACGACGGGGCCCGCGGCGACCGGCGGCACAATCCACCCGGTCGACGTTCGCGGGTCTTCGTTCAGCTGGTCGAAGCGACTCTGCAGCACTGCGGGCGCCGGACCTCGTCCGATGGACACGCCGCGCCCGAACGCGCCTTGTCCGCAACTCCCCTCGCGCGCAGGCGCTTCGACGCTCGACGGCGGTGGCGGCGGCGGTGCACTCCCCCCGGCAGCGGTCGTCGATGGACGGCGCTGGCACGCGGACATAGCGCCGGCGAGCACGAACACAGCGATGAGCGATCCGCGCGGGCGCCGTCGGGACGGTACGACGAACGCTGGCGGCAACACGGGCACGCGGGGACGCCCGATCGCAGCGCGTCGTTTGCGTCCCACCCCGGACATCAATCGTGACGGTACGCGAAGGGGGGAGGTTTGTCTTTCCCAAACGTTGTGCACCGCCGGGTCCCTCCGTCTGCCTCCACCGCCCCGCCGTGCCCGACGCTCGCGCGGAAGAATCGCGTTCGCGTAGACGTATGACGGCTGGATGATCCGGCTGCGCGTTTTGGCCATCGGGGTCGTCGCGTCGGCGCTCGCGTCTTTTCACGTCCGCGCGATCACCGCGCAGAGCCGCGCGCCGGTGCCCCCTCCGACGGTACGCGCGACAGCAATCGTCGCGGGGTCACTGCACACTTGCGCGGTCATGGCCGACGCCACCGTGCGCTGCTGGGGATCGAACGAGCGTGGCCAACTCGGCGCTCCCGCCCCAGGCGATTGCCGGCTCGTTGACGTCACGCTGACGCTGACGCCCAGCCCGCCCGTGCCGCGTCGCGGCACGCCGATCGCGGTGGCACTGACCGACGTGACGCAGATCGGTGCCGCATCGGAAAGCACGTGCGCGCTGCTCCGTGACGGCACCGTGCGCTGCTGGGGCAGCAACGTCGCGGGCGTCGTCGGCGACGGCACGACGACCGATCGTGCGTCGCCCGTTGCAGTCGTGGGCCTGTCCGGTGCCGCGCAAATCGCCGTCGGGGCGACCGAGGTCCAACAGCGGGCGGCCGTTGCAGAGGTTGTAGACTTGCGTGCCCCGCCGACGCAGCACGACACCGAAGCGCGCGCCCATACGTAGGGTCGGGAAGGTCGCCGGGGGGGGGGAACTCGGCTCGACAGAATACAGAGCGCGCGAGGAACTGTTGCCGCGGCTCGATGCAAGACACGAAAAAACAGTTGCTCGGCGAAATTTTCTTCGAAGCGAGGCTCCGGGCGCGATTTCGCGGCGATGAAAAAACCGCCGCACACCCGTGGGCGCGGGAATCGCGTCGAATGAATTGTCACCGAGGCACGTCAGCGTGAAGATACGTCCGGTGCCCAAGCCGCGGCGCCTCGGCGAGCGCACCGGACAGCGCGCGCGGGGGGACTCGAGCCGCCGCGCTACCCACGCGGGCGGCACTGCAGCCAGATCCGCGGCGTGTACGGTGGGAGCACCATATGACCCCGCCCTGTTACCACGCAGCGCCCGATCTGACCGCCGGGTAGCCGGCACCGCAAGCCCACTGAACGCTCGCCGTAGCAGCGCGGCTCGATGCGTCCGCTCGCCTGCTGCGCGCGCGCCCGGGTGGCGCGCAGCACCACGGTCGACAGAAGCACCAACGCAAGCGCCCACGTCCACGGCGCCCCGCGAATCGGTCCAGTGGGCGCTCGTCGACGGCTCACCCAGGCATCGTACCGGAATGCTTCACGGAGCGCTTGATTTGGGCGTGCCGTGAGGCGGTCGTTGCGCGCACAGGTGCGCGACGGCGTCGGATGCGAGCGCGAGGCTGCCGCTCTTCACGTCATGGCGCGCTCAGGCGCGCCCTCGACCGCTCGCCGACGGCCACGTCGAGAACAGCGTCGATCGGTCGAGTCTTTCGGCCCACTCCTTGTGCGCACGGTTGACGGAAGAAGTCTTGCGATGTGATTTTCGAGCCGTGCTGTCACCGAAGTGGGTCGGTGTGCGCGAGTATCACTGCAAAAGAGAATTCACCGCGGCTCGGTGATTTTTCCTTCACGTCGAAGGTTGGTACTGTCGACGAGGGACCCTCCAAGGCTTCGACTCGATGCGCGAAGAGATGTGCCGTCGCGGCGGCCTCGAATCGAGGAAAAGTGCGAGGGCGGCGCGAATGCGAGACTTCGATTCGATGCGCGAGAAACCGCGTGCGGGTGAAAGAGAGTCGGCTCGAAAGAATGTTCACTGACGCTCGGTGATTTTTCTTTCGCGTCAGCGTGCGTGTATTGCCGAACTGCCGCATTGCGAGTGCCGCGCGTCCGACGTGAGATGGCGCCACGGCGATCGACATGTATCACGTGCTCGTGGACCCGGCCGGCGCCCAACGTAACATCTACAGTAGGTCGCCGCCTTTGGTGGCAACGCACTCCAAGTTGGGCGGAAGTCGCGCGAGAAGAAATGCAGATCGGGCACCGTGCCAGCTCAGCGTAGCGTTCGGCGCGGGGACGGGGCCTGGCGCCGATCGTCTCATCGCGTGAAATGTCCGCGTAACCGGACCCTGGGCCGTCATGACGAAGCGACGAACATCGAGCCGAACTTCGTACTCGTGCCGATCGTGATCGCCACGATTGCGACCGAGCGGTCCCAGCGGTTGCGCGCCCTGGAAGCCGGCGCCGATGAGTTCCTCGAGAAGCCGCTGGACCAGGCCATCATGCTCGCGCGCGTCCGTACACTTCTCCGGCTCAAGCGCGACGAGGACGCGCTGTTCGCCAGCAACGCGCGCCTGGCGCGCCTGCAGTCGCTTCAACTGGATCTCGCGGCGTGCATCGTTCACGACCTTCGAAGCCCCATGATGGCCGTGTCCGCGAATCTGGACTTCGTCCTGACGGACGACGCCTACGTCAGCGACGGCACGCGCGAAGCCCTCGCGGACGCGGCGTCTTCGATGAGGGATCTGCGCGCGATGGTGAACGACCTGCTGGTGATCGCTCGCCTCGAGCAACCCGACATTCAACTCCGGCGCGGGCGCGTGGATCTCGCCGATCTCGCGAAGGCTGTCGCCGAAAAGCACTCCCGCGCGGCGCTGGATCGAAGGATCCAACTCACGGTACGAGCTACGAACCCGATCCCGCTCTCCGGGGACGCGTCGCCGCTCGGGCTCGCGATCGACGGCGCCACGATCGCAGTGTGCAATTCGGGCGAGCGCATTCCCGAACTCGCGCGCGAGGGAATCTTCGACAAGTTCGGCCGTGTCGATGCTTCGCTGAACGCACGCGGGAACGTCGGTCTGGGGCTGTCGTTCTGCAAGTACGCGGTCAACGCGCACGGCGGGACGATCCGCGTGGAAGAGATCGCGGACTGGCCGGTCGCTTTCGTCGTGGACCTTCGCGTGTGCGCCGAAGACAGACCGCGGCGCACGCCGAGTCGACGACAGCTACGCGCGGCGAGGGGGTGACCCCACACCGCCGTTGACCCGCGGTTTCATCCGTGGTGCGGTCCGTTCCATGGAGTGCAGACGCTGCGGTGCCGCTCTCGCGTCCGCGGACGCCGCGTGCGTCGCGTGCGGCGCGGGCGCGGCTCCGTCGGAGAGCGACCGACTCCCGCGCGGCACGGTCATCGGCGGAAAATACGAAATCGTCGAGCCCATCGGCGCCGGCGGCATGGGCCGGGTGTACCGCGCAATTCAGCGACCGCTCGGAGTGGACGTGTGCATCAAGACGCTCCACGCGAGCGGCACCACGGACCCGAACTTCCTCGTGCGCTTCGAGCGCGAGGCGCGGACGACGAGCCAACTCCGGCACCCGAACATCGTCTCGGTCACGGACTTCGGTACGCACACCGACGGGACGCTGTACCTGGTGATGGAGTTCGTGCAGGGCAGTAGCCTCGCCGAGATGACCAAGGGTCAGCGGCTTACGTCGGCCGCACGCGCAACGCACATCCTCGCGCAGCTCTGCGACGCGCTCAGCGCTGCGCACGCGCGAGGCGTGATCCACCGCGACATCAAGCCCGCGAACGTGATGCTGGGCACCGTCGCCGGGACCGCCGATTTCGTGAAGGTGCTCGACTTCGGATCTGCGCTGATGCTGGAAGACGGCGAGGAGGGGGAGCGCCTGACGCGCGTTGGCACCGTGATCGGCACTGCGACGTACATGGCACCCGAGTACATTCTCGGCAACACCGTCGACGCGCGAGTGGACGTCTACGCCGTCGGCACGCTGCTCTATCGACTTCTCACGGGGAGCACGCCCTTCCGCGGCGAGACCCGCGCGGTGTTCGCGCAGCAAGTGAGCATCGCACCGGAGCGGCCCCGCGTGCGCAATCCCGCAGCGGACATCACGGAGCCGATGGAGTCCGTGATCCTCCGCGCGCTCGCGAAGGATCCCGCGCGGCGGTACGCGAGCGCCGAGGCGCTGAAAGTCGCGATGCTCAACGCGCTGGCGGGCGTGGGCGAGGAGGTCACGGAGATCAACGAAGGCGCGGCAGCTGCTGCGGTGGAAGTCGCGCCCGACGAACGCGTCGTCGTCGTGGTGGCGGTGCACGTGAATGGGGACATGCCGGCGGAGACCGTCGAAGCGATCGAGGCCGCCGCCGTGACGCATGGCGCCGCGGTGCAGCGCAGTGCGGGGTTCGTCCATTGGATCTTCGGACTCGACGAGGATCCCGCCGAGGCGGTCGCACGCGCGATCCACGCGGCGTTGGATCTGTCCGCGCACGCCGGCGAGACTCCCCTGCGCATCGGCGTTCACGACGCGCAGGTGACTCTTCGCGGCCGCCGGGGCCAGAGTGATTTTCGAGTCGAGCTTTTCGGCGATGGCGTAACGACCCTGCGTGCCCTCGCGGGGAGCGCGCCCGCCGGACGAGTGCTGGTCTCGGGCGCCGTCCCGCGCCACGCGCCGGCGGAGCTGCGCTTGCTCCCGGTGGTGCCGCCGCAGGGTGTGCGCGAGCCGGTATTCTTGCTCACCGATGCGCTCGGCGAGGGACGCGCGGGGATCGAACAGCCCTTCGTCGGACGCGAGCGCGAGCAGCGAGCGTTGCTGGAGATCGCCGCGAACGCGAAGGCCGGCTCGGTGTGTGTCGTCACCGGCTCCGAGGGCGTCGGGAAGTCGCGCCTCGTGCGCGAGGTCGCTGGGCAGGCCGCGCGGCTCGGCGTGCTGTGGTGCGTCGTGCCGGCAGGGCGATCGCGGCAGTTCGGGCCCGCGCACCCCGCCGCCGTGATCGCCGCGCTCGGATGGAGCGCAGCGGGCGGCGGTTCACCGACCGAGCGGTACGCCGTCGACTTGATGCTCGGGCGCGCAGAACGCGACGACGGGCTCTACGCCGAGAGAAGACTGTTGCGTCTCGTGTCCGCAGCGATCGACGGACTCGCGCGCAGGTTGCAACAGGGACCCGTCGTGCTCGTGCTCGACGAGATGGACGCGGCGGACGACCTGACGTGGGAGCTGGCGCAACGACTGGTCGACGCAGCGTCGGTATTGTGTGCGTCGGTCGTGCTCTGTGTGCGTGCGCAAAGCGACGTGCCCTTCGAGCTTCCTGCGGGAGCGACTGTCATCGATCTCGAACCGTTCAGCGAACGAGAGACACTGGCACTCTCGCGGAACGCGTTGGGCGCCGAGGCGGAATCCGACCAGGTGGTCGCCGTCGCGAGCGCAGCGCGCGGCATCCCGCTCCTGGTGGAAGAGTCCGCGCGGGCCGCGGCGCGGGGCGACGGCGCGATCCTCGGCGAGCTGGGCGAGTTCACGCCGACGCAGGCGATCGAATGCCTCGTGGCGGGGCGCATCTCGGCGTGCGGCCCCGTCGCGAGCCGCGTGATCGCTGCCGCGGCGGTGCTCGGGAGCGAGCCCGACGAATTGGAACTCAGTGAACTCGTCGGCGATGCGGAAGTTGCGCAGCATGGAATCGCAGACTTGCACTCCGCGGAGCTTCTCGTGCGCGATGCCGCCTGCACGCTGCGCTTCCCGTTCCCGGCGGCGCGGTCCGCCGCGTTCGGCGCAGTGTCCGCTGCGACGCTTGCGTCCCTGCACGGTCGAGCGGCAGAGATCCTCGCGCGCAGCCCCGGATCGATCGCGCGCGCGGCGGAGATCAGCGAGCATCTCGTCCGCGGTGGGCAAGACGAGGCGGCGTACGTTCAACTGCGTCGCGCTGCGGAGATCGCCCGCGGTGAGGGCGAGTCGCGCCGCGCGGCACGCTGCCTGCGACTTGCCATGGGCGTGGCCGACCGTCTCGGTCGAGCACACGACCGGCTCGTGGCACAGCGCGACCTCGGGCGCACGTTGCTGCAGCTCGGCGCGCTCGGCGAGGCGGAAGAACTTCTCCGAACGGGCTATGCCGACGCGCGCGCAGAGAACGACGTGGCCCTTGCGGCCGACATGCTGCGACTTCACGGCCAGTCCCTCTTGCTCCAAGGCGACGTGGCCACGGCGAAGACCGAGATCGAAGGCACACTGTTCTTCGCAGAGAAGCACGGGCACCGCTCGCTCGCCGCCGACTCGTGCGCCGCGCTGGCGGACGTACTCGAGCGTGCCAATGAGTCCGCGCGCGTGCCCGCGGTCCTGCGCCGCGGGCTCGAGCTGATCGAGGGCTCGGACGACGCCGCGGTGGTTCCCGTGCGCATTCAACTGGTCAATCGCCTCGGTCGCTGCGAGCTGCAAGCCGGCAATCTCGCCCCGGCCATCGCGCTGTTCACGCAAGCGCTCGACCTCGCCGAACGCACGAACGACCGCTACCAGGCCGCGGGTCTCCTGGGAAACCTCGGCGGCGCGTACTCACGCAAGGGAGAACCGACGACGGCGATGCAGTTCACCACGCGCGCACTGCAAGCCAGCGAACGACTCGGAGACCCCATCGGCGTCGCGCGGCAGAGTTTCAACCTCGCCGTGCTGCACGCCGCGACGGGACAGACGCAGTCCGCGCGACAACTCCTGCGCAGCTCGTTCGAAGCCGCGCGGCGCGCCGGCTGGCGCGAGGGTCTCGCGATGAGCACCGCGGCACTCGCGCGGCTGCCGTGATGCCGCGGCTAGAAAAGCCACGGCAACTGCGGAGCCGGTAAGCGACGGGAGCAAAGCCCGCAGCGGGCTACCGCTGCTCATCCCGGTCGTGCGCCGACACTTTCATGCCCTGTCGCTCTCCTACGCAAACATGAACGCGCCGACGTTCAAATCCATTTTCACCGCGTCCACCGTTCCGACCACCGCGAGATTCTCCGCCGCGAGGTCGATGATCCTGCCATTCACGGCAGTCCCACTCGCGTCCGCGACGACCATGACTCGCGGCTGCGCGATCCGCGCCGAGTCGCGGGGCACGTCGATCACAATGGCCGTCTCGCCGCTCGTGAGCTTGACCGTCGAGCCCACCGGGAAGAGACCCAGTGTACACACGAGCAGGCGCGCCGTTGCACGGTGAGTGTCCTTGGACTCGAGGATCGTGCGCAGCGCAACGTCGGGAAGCATTCCCGGACCGTGCGGTCGCGGCTGCGTGAGCAAGTCGTACTGCTCGGCCACGGCGATCAACCGCGAGAGCGGGTGTCCGCCGCGGCGCGACTCGGGGGCACCCTGTTCGGTCGTCGCGATCAAACGGATTGCGGCCGCACGCCCGCGCCCCGATGCGCGCAGGAGACGGCGCGAACCTTCCGCGTACGCGCCCCGGCGCGCGCACTCATCGGGCGGCGCGTAGAGAAGCTCGGGAAACAGCCCGCGACCGATTCCGCTCGCGGCGGCAGCAACGCCTGCGTCACGGCAGTCGGCCACGCCGGCGTCGATGCGTTGAAGCATCAGCATCACGAGGATGGCCACGTTCGCGAGCCGACCGGCCAACTCGCCGCGGTACTGCTCCAGCCCCAGAAGCCCGAGCTGCAACGCACGCGTCGGCTCCGGAAGACGCGCAAACTCCTGGAACGCGCGGCGCACCGGGACGAGCGATACCGTCTGTCGCTTGTCGAGCCGCTCGAGCAGCTCGCGCAACGTCACGACGACGATCCCGTACGCGCGAAGCACGCGCACCGTGTCCGGCACGATCAACACCTCGTCGGACGCTGCGGCCCCCGCCGCGTCGAGGTTGCGGACATCGATTCCGCCCCATGTCTGCGCAAACGACGCCGTCGGCGCGTCGGGGTCACGCACGCGGTGCACGACGTCGCGCGCGGCCTGGATGAACCGACGCACGTCGTCGTGCGTGACCGCGCCGTTGAACGCGATCTCGGCAATCTTCAACTTGCCGAAGAAGTCCTTGAGGTAGCTCGCCTTCTCCCAGGTCACGACGTCGGCTCGCACGAGCCGCCGATTGACGTACACGGCGTCGCCGACGAACTGCAGCGCGACGTCCGGCGCGCACCGTGCGCGAAAGTCCTCGATCGCAGTCGCCAGCCGCAACACCGCGGGATCGACCGCGCGATTTTCCATCTTGTGCACCAGCGCGACTTTCAGCAGCACGAACAGCGCGCTGATGACCCGCGTGGCGTTGAGCTGAAAGAGCGCGTCGTCGCTGTCGATCGTGGCGTCGCCACCGCGGTCCGATCCATGGGAGGTCATTCGTCCACCTCCTCGCGGCGCGGCGTGAACATCGGCGGGATGGGGTCGTACTGATACGACGCAAGCATCTCGGCGATGACGTGCGGGTGGAGGGCCGTCTCCTTCGTCCGATCGACCGCAGTCGTGTTCGCCGTGCGATCGACCGCGGTCGTATTCGCGCTCACGGCCGACACGCTGCTCACCCGCGTCTCTGCAGTGACGCCAGCGATGGAGACCTGCGTGATCGACGTCGGTTGGAACGGCAGAAGCGAGCTGCGCGCCGCCGCGATCTCGCCCGACTCGCGAACGGTCATCGACGTTCGACTTGCGCGGCCGTCGGTGGCCTCGGCGATCCCGAGTTCGCGCGCGGCGTGCGCGAGCAGTTCCATGGGGTCGGCGTAGGGCGCGGTTCCCTGCTCCCACGCTGCAAGCACGGCATTCGCCTCGGCGACGAGCGCTTGTCCGGCGAGACGCGACTGAGCGATCTTCACGATCTCCGTCTGCCACGCGCGATCGTCGAGCAAACCGAGTGCGGCGACGGCCGCGGCGCGCGTCTCGTCCACACGCGCGCGCATCGTGAGGTTGTTCTGCCCCGCGATGCCGCGCAGCGCCTGCACCGCGCTCGCCCCCACGACCGTGGCCAGCACGAGCGCGCCAAGGCGCTTGTCTGCGAGCGCGAGCTTGTCGTACTCGGGGCTCGCGAACCACGAACGGACGAGTGCCCGGCTGATCGCGGGTTGCGTGTGCGTCAGTAGGTAGAGCACGGCGACCCGCACCTGCGCTTCGGCCGCCCGCAGTGCCTCCCCGAGCGCCGCGGCCGCGTGGTCCTCGCCATGCCGCGCGAACCACGCGAGCGCGTGCACGCGCGGGACCATGTCGCGGTGCGTGATCGCGGCGCGATGCAGTGCGAGAACTTCGTCGCCCAGCGGCGCGTTGCGCACGGAGCGAAGCACGGAAACCGCGGCGTCCTTCTCGAGCCCCGCGATGAGCTCCGTCGCCGCCGCGACGCCGGCCGCGCCGCGACGCACGAGCAGCGCGATCGCCCGTGCGCGCTCGGTGCACGCCGGCCGCGCACACACGTCGCGAAGCGCCATGGGCAGGTCGGCCGGGGAGAGTGCGCCGAGGATCGCGAGAGCGGCGGTGTGGGTCGCAGCGTCCGCGTGGCCAATCGCCGCCACGGCGAGCGCGCGCATCTTCGGCGACACGACGGCCGCACGCATGGCCTCGCCCGCGGGCGTACCGCGCGCTTTCTCGAGCCACACGCCGATCTTCTCCGCCTCGCGAACGATCGAGCCGATGCCCTGTCGCCGCGCACACTCGAACATCTCGTCGCCGAGGATCCCGCAGAGTCCTTCCAGATCGTCTTCCGCCGCCGTGAGCGCGGTCGTCACGACGGCGCGCGGCAGCCACGGAAGCCAATGCACCAGCGAACCGCGAAACTCCGCTGCGAACTCTGCAATCTCGACGTCGTCCGCAGTCGATCCGGGCACACCGGTCGCGGACTTCGGAAGCGCCGCGAGAAGCTGCGGTAGGTCCTTTCCCTCGAGAAAGCGCACGTCCGCGGCCCAGAATCGAATTGTCCCGCCCGACGACGATTGCGAGCCCGCATCGGGGGTCTCCGTGAGCGTCTTGCGCACGGCAGCCGCCATGATCGCAGCGACGTCGCCCGATCGGCGCGAGTCGTCTCCGCCGCCGCCACCCATCTCGGAAAACGTCTCGACGACGACGAAGTGGATCGACGCGAACTCGCGCGAGGCCAGAAGGGTGGTGACGTCCTCTTCGACGTTCTCGAGCGAACTGAGGTCCGTGGTGAGCACGTCGCAGAGCCCGACGATCTCCTCGCGCGTGAGGCCCGGCTGCAGCGAGATCTGCCGTACGCCGTGCTGGAACAACCGGAACAGCGCCGGGTCCTCGCGCGGCGCGGTCTCGACCACTTTGTCTCGCCCGAGGTACAGGCCGTCCGCTGCCACCCGCAAGTGGATCTCGCCGTGCTCCGTAAGCAGCGTCGTGAGCAGCGTGTCGAGTTCCTCGACGAGCGGCATCGCGCGCTTCAGATGCAACGCGGCGTTCCCGGCGCGCAAGACGCGCAGGAAGATCAGCAGGGCACGCGGCAGAATCGTCGCGAGGCGTAGCGCCTCGTTGGAGTCGTTCGCGGCCTGCTCGGCGTCGGCGTCGTCAGTCACCGCGGGGTCAGTATATCCCAGCGAGCGCGGCGCGATGACTTGCGCATCGCGAGCGTCCGCGGTGTACTGTGCCGCAACTGGAGGCGTTCGTCGCCGAATGTCGAGCAGCATCATGCAGCAAACCGGTCGTTCCTCGCGTCTTTCCTCGAGTGGTTCCATTCATCGACGCCGCCGTCACGAGGCGCGCATGCTTCTTGTCGCGGCGACTCTGCTCGCCGCCGTCGCGTGCCGACCCGAGCAGAGCGTTCGCCCACGCGATGCGGCCGGTCCGCGTCGCATGATGCACGCGGCACCGCCGACGGGTCCGGCGCTCCCGACGGGCGCACCGGCCATCGCAGTCGGCGCTTCGGCGGTGGGGGAACTCACGGCGACCGACACCGCACTTCCCACGGGCCCGGTCGCCGACTCGTACACTGTGACGCTGACAGCGAACCAGCGCGTGACGATCATCGCGCGCGGAGGACCGTCCAACTCGACGCCCGGGTCGCTGCTCGACGTGTACTGCGAAGTTCTCCAGGCCGATCGCGTGCTGGCGAATGACGACGACGGCGCGGCGAGCCCTGAGGGCGCGCGCAATTGCCGGGTTCTGTTTCAAGCACCGGCGGCGGGGACCTACACGTTGCGTGTGCGAACCGCGGGGCCCGCGCGTGGGTTGGGACCGTACAACGTTCAAGTGTACAGCGACTGGCTGGAACACCAGTTGTAGTCGATCCCGGTGCTACGCTGTCGCGTGCCTCGCAAGCGCCCCTCGCCCATTCTCGCGCGGCTCGCACTCGCTTCTTGCGCAATCCTCGCGCCGGGATTTGCCCGTGCGATGGCCGACGATGTCCCGATCGCGGATCCGTGGTTCGACTTCTTCGTCGAGGGCCGCGTGCTGCTCGCCGATGGTCGCCCTGCGGTCGGCGTGCGGGTCGAGCGAGTGCAGACTTCGACGTTTCTCGGTGAATCCACGACGTCCGACGCGCGCGGCGTGTTTCGCTTTCAGGATCACGGTCTCGGACCCGGCCCGGGACTTCGGTGGACTCTCATCGTTCGGCGCACAGGATGCCCCGGCGTCATGCGGGCGATCACACTGCGAGACGGCCCGACCGGTGGCCACACTGGCGACGCCGCGACGGGTGTCGTGTTGCGGTTGCCACCGTGCCCGCTGGATCGCGCCACGAGCGCGCCAACGCCGCGCCTCACCTCCACACCACGACACCGCCGCCCCCAACTGCCACCGTCCGCTGCGCGACATACCGCTCGACTTGCCACCGCGCGGACTGCTGCCTTGGCCCGAGCCACGCTCCTGCACGCAAGTCCAACACCAGTATCCGTCCTTCGCTCGTCGCACGATCCAATCGAGCATCGATGTCTGCGGGCCAGCCCCATCCGGGACACACGGTTTGCCATTCGGGTCGTCGCCCGCTCCAACTCTGTGGGTCGGTGCGCGCCAGTCGCCGCACCATTTCGATGGCCGGGCATGCTTGTCCCGAGACGATCACTGCGTCGTGCGGCACGTTGGCCAGTTCGCGCGGGAGACCGTCGACGATCGTGCGGAACGCGCGTTCGCGCGCATGGACCAGCGGTCCGCCGACGATCACGGGCAGGACGAGTGCGGCACCTGCAAGCGCGAGACGGGTCCGCGAGAGCCCGATCCATCGGTCCAGTGCGATGGCGCCGGGAATCGCAAGTGCGCCCGCGAGCGCGGGCAGCAGGTAGCGCGGACTGTACGAGATGTCTTGATAGCCACCGAGCAACAATAGTTGCAACAGCGCAGGCGCGGCGACGGCGAAGAGCACCGTCCGTCGCTCGACAAGCGATCTCCAGTCCGACGTCCACGACGCAATTGCAGCGGCGACGGCGCACGGTCCAAGCGCGAGCACCCACGCCGCGTACGCACGCAGATCGCTCCACGCGTACGGATGCGCGCTGCGTTCGCGTCGCATGGCGTGGAGCCAGCCCACGATGAGTTGTAGGTAGCGTCGCTGCGTGATGTAGACGAACAACACGGGTGCCGCTGCGACAATGGCGAAACCCGCGAGCATCGTCGCTGCGAGTGCAAGGCGTCGTCCGCGCGGTGCCGCCGCACACAAGAGTGCGAGCACGAGTCCCTGCGCGATCGCCTGCTCGCGCAAACCGAACGCTGCTCCGAGCGCCGCGCCGCTCGCCACGCCGTAGCGCCACGAGAACGTCGCGTTGGGCCGAGGATCCGGCTCGATCCCGTCGCCGGTGAATCCCGCCGCGTGCGCGCCCCACACGAACGCGAGTAGCGACATCGCGACGGACGGGCCGTCCGTGAGCACCGCGGCACCGGTATGTGCCATTGCGGGAGAGAGCGCGACCATTCCGCCCGCGAACGCCGCGGCGCGCCCCGAGAGCCCGCATCGACGCGCGAGCATGTGCGTGAGCGGGGCCGCCGTCGCGGACACGCCGAGCCAGAAGCCGCGCAGCAACGGTTCGAGCGTCCACACCGACCCGTGCATCGCGAGGTGCGCGCGGGCGATCCCGTGGGACACGATCACGAACAGCGGCCGCCCGAGCGCGAGCCCCCCGACCTGACCGGTGACCGCCTGCGACACGTACCCGAAGCTGTCCCAATACACGGGTCCCCGCGGCCCGAGTACGAGCGCGGCAAACACGGCGAGGACGAAGAGCGGGAGATTCACGCGGGTGCATCCTGCACCAACTTGGCCGTGGCCGGCCAAGGGGCCTTCGGTCGCTTCTCCAAATGCTTGCCCCGCATTTCGCGCGCGTGGCACCATGGCGAAACCAACATGTTTCGAGAAACGCTCCGGGATGTGGTCGAGGGTACCGACGGCGGCATTGCCGGACTGCTGATGGGATTCGACGGGATCGCGGTCGACACGTACTCGCGGGATGGCGCCGAATTGGACATCACGACGATGGGCATGGAGCTCTCGGTTGTTTTGAAGGACATCTCCCGTGCGGTCGAACAATTGAAGGCGGGGACAGCGAAGGAAGTCTCGATCCAGGCCGAACACGCGACCACCGTCGTGCGACTGCTGAACGAGGACTATTTCGTCGCGCTCGCACTTTCCCCCGATGGCAATTTCGGCAAAGGCCGGTTTCTGCTGCGGCTCGCTGCGCCGAAGATCCTGTCGGCGCTCGAGTAGCCCATGGCCCGACCCCGGCGCACGGCGGCGTCCCCGCGAGCGCGCTCGCACCGCGTGCTCGTGCTGCACGGACCCAACTTGCAGTTGCTCGGTTCGCGCGAACCCGACGTGTACGGTCACACGACACTGGAAGAGATCAACCTCGCGATGCGTGAGCAGGCACGCGCGGTCGGTCTCGAGTTGGACATCCATCAGTCCAACCACGAGGGCGCGCTCGCAGACTGGATCGGCCGGGCGCGCGCTCGAAACGCCGGGATCGTCGTCAACGCTGGCGCGCTCACCCACACGTCGTTGGTTCTGCGCGACGCCATCGCCGCCGTCGGACTGCCGACGATCGAAGTGCACCTGTCGAACACGTCGGCTCGCGAGTCGTTCCGGCGCCGGTCGTACGTCGCGGAGGTTTGCGTCGGACGAATCGAAGGTTTTGGGCCGCGAAGCTACCTCCTCGCGCTCGAAGCGATGGCCGGGTTGCTCGACAACGCCCCGCGTCACGAATCTTGACGCACCATTGCGACGGTCGGCCGTGCGGAAGAGAAGAATGAACAGGGAGGTTGGGAGATCGGGAGATTTTGATGGTTCGGAGCGGTGACTTGCGGCGCCACGAACGCTGCAGGGGCCGGAGACCGTGCAGACCCAGCCTTGCCGAAAACAAATTCCAATCCCCTCCCCACCTCCCGTTCTCCCTGTAGATCTTCAGGGATTCCTGTCCGCGCGGACGCGCGGAACGGTTACAAAAACGTTCTGACGCGGTACAACCCGCGGCCGAACGATGTCGGGAAGGCGTCCAGCTCGGGCGCGACGTCCCGCAGGAGCGTCCATGGAGATCGACATCAAGCAAGTGAAGATGCTGATGCGCGCGCTGCGCCGCTACGACTGCACGGAGGTCGAGATCCGGCAGGGCGACGAGGAGATTCGCGTGCGTCGGGGCGGAGTCGTGCACTCGGCAGGCGTCGAGGGACTCGGGCCGATGGCATTCCCGATGACGACCGGCGCGCGGGGAGTTCCGGGGCAGATTCCGTCGATGCCGTCGATGCTTCCGGGCGCGGCGTCCGCTACGGGCAGTGCGCCGTCGGCCGACGACCCGTCGATCGTCACGGTGACTTCGCCGCTGGTCGGGACGTTCTATCGCGCGGCCGCGCCGGGCGCGAAGAACTTCGTGGAGATTGGCTCGGCCGTTCAGCCCAAGAGCGTGCTCTGCATCGTCGAAGCGATGAAGCTGATGAACGAGATCGAAGCCGAGATCGACGGAACGATCGTCGAGGTGCTCGTGGAGAACGGCAAACCCGTCGAGTTCGGCGAGAAGCTGTTCAAGATCAAGAAGTCGGGCTGAGCGTCGGGACGGCACGATGTTCAAGAAGGTTCTCATAGCCAACCGCGGTGAGATCGCGTTGCGAATCATTCGCGCGTGCCGAGAGTTGGGTTTGCGCACCGTCGCCGTGCACTCGGAAGTCGACGCCGAGGCGCTGCACGTCCGGTTCGCCGACGAAGCGGTGTGCATCGGCCCGGCGGTGTCGCGACTGTCGTACCTGAACATCCCCGCGATCGTTTCGGCGGCGGAAATCACCGGCGCCGATGCGATTCATCCCGGGTACGGTTTCCTGTCGGAGAACGCCGAGTTCGCGGAGGTCTGCAAACGTTGCAAGATCACGTTCATCGGCCCGTCGCCCGCGGCGATGCGAGCGTGGGGCGACAAGGTCACGGCACGCACCAACGCCAAGAAGTTCGACTTCCCGATGCTCCCCGGGACCGGCGTACTGCGAGACCCGGAACACGCGCGCGCCGAAGCCGATCGCATCGGGTATCCCATCATCCTCAAGGCGTCGGGCGGCGGCGGCGGTCGGGGCATGAAGATCGTTCGCGAATCCGAGGCCGTCGGCAACGCGTACAGTGCAGCGTCGTCCGAGGCGCTCGCTGGGTTCAAGAACCCTGACGTGTACCTGGAGCGCTACGTCGAGAAGCCGCGTCACATCGAGTTTCAGGTCATCGCGGATCAACACGGGAACGCCGCGTGCGTGGGCGAGCGCGAGTGTTCCGTGCAGCGGCGGCACCAGAAAGTGCTCGAAGAAGCGCCCGCGATGTCGTTGAGCGAGCCGCTGCGGCAGAAGATGTATGGCCTCGTCGCACAGGCGGCGCGGGAGACGGGCTACACGTCGCTGGGAACGATGGAGTTCCTCATGGACGACAGCGGCCAACTGTATTTCATGGAAATGAACACGCGCGTCCAAGTGGAACACCCGGTGACCGAGATGGTGACGGGGCTCGACCTGGTCGCCGAGCAGATCCTGATCGCCGCGGGTGCGCGCCTTGCGTTGCCCGCCAAGATCACCGCGCGGGGTCACTCGATCGAGTGTCGCATCAACGCCGAGGATCCGGTCACGTTCGCGCCGTCGCCCGGACGGATCACCGAGTACCACCCGCCGGGCGGCGCCGGCGTGCGCGTCGACTCGGGCGTGTACGGCGGCTGGCGCGTTCCGCCGAGCTACGACTCGCTGCTGGCGAAAGTGATCGTACATGCGCCCACGCGTCGGCAGGCGATTGCGAGAATGAAGCGGGCGCTCGAGGAATTCATCTGCACGGGAATCAAGACCAACATCGCGTTGCATCTGAAGATTCTGCAAAGCCCGCAGTACATCTCCGGCGACGTTTCGACGCGGTTTCTGGAGCAGCTGCTCGACGGATGAAGCGCGCCAGCGCTGACGCTCCTGGCATTACGACGCTCCGGACGCCGCCATCGCGCCTCCGCGCCTGCCGACAGCGCCCTACGTGCGTGCGAATCCTGAAGCGGGGTTCGCAACCTCGTCGCGAGCGCGTTTGCGCCGCCAAAACCCGCCGTGAAGCACCGACGAATCGTGTCGCGTACCTTGACGCAATTTGCCTCGGACCGATACGCTTAGGTAGCTCCCCCTGAAAGCGTCCAGCACGTGAGCCTCGACCGACAGAAGGTCATCGACACCGCACAAAAGTATGCGGCGAAGGGCCAGTTCGACAAGGCCATCGTCGAGTACATGCGGATCGTCCGGGAGGATCCGTCCGACGTGCGGATTCTCCTGAAGATCGGCGACCTGCAGGTCCGGAAGGGATCCAAGGACGACGCGATCGCGACGTACTCCCGTGTCGCAAAGAGCTACGACGACCAGGGGTTCTTCCTCAAGGCGATCGCGGTTTACAAACAGATCCTTTCGATCGATCCGAATCTCACGGAACTCTACACCAAGCTCGCGGACCTCTACGTCAAGCTCGGTTTGCTTCCCGACGCGCTGTCGAACCTGGACGCGCTCGCATCGCGATTCGCACGCGCGGGACAAGACGATCGTCTCGTCGGCGTCTATCGGCAGATGGTCGAGGTCGACAAGACGAACATTCCGAGCCGAATCAAGCTCGCCGAACTGCTCAGCAAGCTCTCCAAGCCCGACGAGGCCGCCGCGGAGTTCGAAGCCGGCTGCGAGCTGCTGAAAGACGCGGGACGTCACGAAGACTGGGCGAAGGTCGCCGAACGATTGTTGTACCACCGGCCCAACGATCTGGTCGTCGCGCGGCAGCTTGCGCAGCACTACGTCGATCGACAAGACGCCAAGCGGGCGCTCCCGAAGCTTCAGGTCTGCTTCAAGGCGAACCCGCGCGACGTCGAAACGCTGGAGTTGCTCGCGTCGGCGTTCCGCGAACTGGGGCAGATTCCAAAGACGATCTGGGTGCTCAAGGAAGTCGCGCGGATTCACACCGACGCGGGGCGCGTCGAGCAGAAGCTGGACACCTTCAAACGCATTCTCGAGCTGTCGCCCAACGACGCCGAAGCGAAGGAGGGCCTCCGCGGCTCGTCTCGCCTGGCGAAGCGGCCGAGTGGGACGCATCCGTCCGCGCAAGCTCCCGCGCGACGGCCGTCGTCTGCATCGATGCCGGCGGCAACGGCAGTGCCGACAGCCACTGCGTCGTCCGCGGCCGAGCCGGGGCCGGCGCTCGAATCTGATTCTGCCGAGCCCGACGAAGTCGTCCTGGTCGACGAGGAATCCGTCGAGTCGATTCCCCCGCCTGCGGAGCGTCCCGCGACGTCACCCTCGGCTCCGATCGCGAAGATCGCGCTCGCGAAGGCGCCGGCGGTTCCGTCGGACACCGGGCCGGTCGTGCCGCTCGAACGGCGCGTCGATGGACGCCTCTCGCGCGAACCGTCACGCCCGAACGTACCGGCGGCGTCGCGACAGAGTCTGCCGTCCGCGTCGGTGCCCGCGCCCGTCGTCGTGTCGTCCACGCCTCCCGCGGCGAGTGGAATCGCAGACGTCGGACGGATGATCGCCGAAGCCGACATCTTCCTGAAGTACGGGCTCAAGCAGAAGGCTCTCGCGCACGTCGTCAAGGCGCTCGAGATCGACCCGGCGAATCTCGACGTGCTCGTGCGACTGCGGGATCTGTCCGCCGACGGCGGCGACGCGGCAACGTCGGTCGAAGCGTCCGTTCGCATCGCGGAACTTCTCGCCGAGAGCGATCCGGCCGCAGCGATGGCCGAGGTCACGCGCGCGCTCGAGTGGGATCCCGACAACGCGTACGCGGCGGACTTGTATCAGCGCCTCGGCGGAGCGTATCAACCCGCGGCGGAGGAAGAGTACGCGCCCGAAGTGGAACAACCCGCGGAGGACGCCGCGGCGTTCCCGGAGGTGCAGACGTACACCGAAGAGGCCTACGCACAGGCGGACGATCCGGCGCTCGCACAGGCGCAAGAATACGCCGCGGACGGGTACGAGGAAGCAGGCGATTACGCGCAGCAGACTTCGCCGGACGGCTACGCGGCCGAGGTGCCGGCGGCGATCGATGCCGGAGCGGGGGGGGGTGCGGGCGGAGACATCGAAGAGGGGCTCGACGAGGCAGAGTTCTTCGTCACGCAGGGGCTATACGACGAAGCGAGGGAGTCGCTGCAGACGCTGTTTGCGACGCACCCCGGGCATCCGCTGATCGTCGAGCGACTCGAAGAACTCGAAGCACTCGTTGCAGCACAGGCGGCACCCGGGGAGGACCAGTCGTTTGCGTTGGCCGAGCGTCTCGCCGAGGAGATGCAGGCCGTGCCGCAAGACGCGCACTTCGCGTCCGGCGGCGAGATGATCGACGTCGACACGGTCTTCGAACAGTTCAAGAAGGGCATCGAGAAGACCGTCAGCGCCGACGACGCGGAAACGCACTACGACCTCGGCATCGCGTACAAGGAAATGGGCTTGATCGAGGACGCGATCAGTGAGTTCCGCATCGCGTCGCAGAGCACGCGGAAGGCGTGTTTGGCCGAGACCATGATGGGCCTGTGCCATTCGGAGCGCGGCGACGTCGCGTCGGCGATCGATCACTTCAAGCGCGCGTTGCAAGTACCCACGAAGACGGACCGCGAGGAGCTGGGCCTGTACTTCGAACTCGGCAACGCCTACGAGGCGGCGGGCGATCTGTCCGAGGCGATGTACTTCTTCCAGAAGGTGGAGAAACGCGAGCCGGGGTTCCGCAACGTCAAGGCGCGTGTTCAACGACTCGCGGCGCACGTGCAGTCCGGAACGCGCGCGCAGCCGGCCGTGAGCCCCGAGATGGACGATGTCGATCGCGCGTTCGACGAGCTGCTGAAGGGGTGAAAGACCCCGGGGCGTTCGACGCCGAGCGCGTCTCCGGCCCGGGCTTGAGCTTGGAGTGCGGCCTCGCTACGCGAGGGCGCCACGTTGGGAATGATTTGACACTCGATGCACCCGCACGGGAAGCGCGCTGCGCGACTGTGCCGGCACTCGATCGAGCGGAGCGTCAATCGCTTGACTGGCCGCTTCACGCAAGAGCCCCGAGTCCGGTGCTAGCCCGCTCTTCGTTTCCCGCCGCGACGCAGATGATCGGCGCTGGGAACGGCTGCGATCACTGACCGCAGCAGCTTGTTGACCGAACGCGACGAGCCAAACACTTGGGCAACATCGGGCTCGAGCACCACCGCCACGGTCTGCGGCCCGAGCTTCGATGCAAATCGATTTCCGCGAGAGCGCGAGTAGTCGAACTTGTACTCAGGCCGAAGGTCGTCGGCGCGGCCGTTCCTACTGGGCTGGGTTAGTGTTTTCTTCATGATGCTTCCGTTCGGATTTCGTCGCGCGCCGTGCATGAATGAGTCGGACTCGACCCGAGCGTTCTGTGAAACCCACAACCAGCAATCGAGGCCTTGTCGAGTAGCCGATGACGATCTCTCGTGGCTCTTCTGCCGAATGGTCGGGGTCGTCGAAAATGCGAGCCAATGTGTCCGCGAACACCGTGAGAGCTTCGTCGAAGGCTACGCCGTGTTTCTTGAGATTGGTCTCGGCCTTCCGAATGTCCCACTCGAACTCGAGACCCATCGGACTTCTTGAATGCTAGCATGACTATGTCGACTCCGCAGTCGTCGATCGCGAAACGTCGGGCCCGCACCGGAACACTCGTCGGCGTCCACCGCTTCGGTGGCCGCACCCCCAACGAAAAGCCCGACTCGGAGCCGCTGCGAAGCGGCGAACGCGTCGGGTGAGCATCTACGGCGGTGTGTTGCCGTCGACCCATGCCGTGATCATCGCGACGGCGGCGGGGTCGAGCAGCACGTCGGGCGGCATGCGGTTCTCGCGCACAGCCGAGCGAACGATCGGAGCTTGCGCACTGAGGTTGTCGTAGCCCGTGAGGTTGCGCGCGATGCCGTTGGCGTGACAGCGCGCACACCGCGCGGTGAACAGCGGCGCAATGTCGGCCGCGTACGACGGCGTCCGGCCGATGGGAGAAACGTAGTCAAAGCGCACGATGCGTCGCAGCTCGCGCGCGTCATAGTGGGCGGCGACTTCGATCTGATGCGTTCCGAATCGCAGCATGGAGACATCGCGCGTGCGCACACCGTCGGTGCCCCAGCCCCACGGCGCCGCCATGCGTTGCACGAGCATCGTGCCATCGAGGTAGAACGTGACGTCGTTGAGCCCCATCGTTCGGACCGGGACAGCCTCCAACGCGATGCGCGTGTCGCGCGTGAACGCGCCATCGGACACGCCCGAGAGCCACAACGTTTCCGTGGTCTCGACGTGACTCACGCCGCCGTTGGAGTCGATGACGAACGCAGACGTCCCGGTCGTCGAGTTCACGGAAACGCTGGTGTTCGCTCCGAGCGAATCGTCGGTCACGACGTTCTCCCAGCGCTCGCCGTCCGTGCGCAGGAGGCTGCGGCCCCACACCACCCACGCCCATCCACCGCCGCCGCCGATTGCGTCAGGTACACCGCGCTCGCCACTGCGGAACAAGCGCACGTAGTCGGGACCTGCGACGATGACTCCGCGATCACTCGCGATCGCGCCGCGCAGATCGTCGAGCGCGGCAATCGCGCGGACGGCACCGACGTCGATGCCCGGCGCTGCGTCACCCCACGCGACCTGCGGCGTGGGACCGGGTTCGTACCGCACGCGACGCACCGTGGCGCCGGTCTGCACCCACGCTTCGCGACGCCCGTTGGCGGCACCGATCGGCACCAGATCCGTGATGTCTGCAAGCGCACCGGATTCCAGCTCCAAACGCATCCATCGTCCCGCGTCGGTTGCATACAGCGCATCGGCGGTGCCCCAGAGGGCCTCGGCGCCGAATCGCGAGAATGCGCGCGGCGCGGACAGAAACATCGGCAACTCGGCACGCAAGACGAGACCGCGTTGAACGATCATCGCCGCACCCGGTGCGATCGCGAGGATGTCGTTGGGTCCTCGGATGCCGAACCGCGAAACCGGCGACTCGCCCGCGGTCGGAAACTCACCCGGGACGCGATCGATCGACGTGATCTGTCCGTACGGATCCACGCCGAGAAAGCGCCCATCGCGAAGCGCGATCACGCCGCCGCCTTCGGGACCGGCCCACACGGCTGCGGCCTGCGCGCCCTGGGGCAAGAGCAAGCGTTCGGCAATCACGGGCGTCACGGAGGCCGGACGAATCCCGACGTCCGCGACGCCACGACCGAGACCGCACGCGGGCACGACGACGAGCGCCAGCGCCGCTCTCGTTGCGATCTGCGCGGTGGTCGATCTCACGTTCACGGCTGAACCCTCCAGCGATACGCGACGCCCAAGTCGCCGCCCGTTGCGTTGCGTGTAGCGTTCGGCGCACCGACAACAAGCCATCCGCCCCCCGCGGCCGTGGCGGCGAGACTCGCGCCGAAACTCGCGGGTTCGCTCGCGTCGCCCACGGCCAGGAGCCACGAATCGCCGAACAGTGCGTCTTGGACCATGTTCGCATCGCCGCCGCGGTACACCCGAACGGCGCCAACGAACGGTCCCGCGATCAAGTCGTCCGCGGATCCCACGACGAGGTCGGCGAATCGATCGCCGGAGAGTTCCGCAATTGCCAGGGCGCTACCGAATCGAATCGTCAACCCCGACGGCGACGGCAGCACGCGCCGCGCCGGAAACGCGAGCGCCCGCAGCGCCAGTACGTGGTAGTCGACGTCGCTGAACAGTCCTTCGCGTTCGCCGGATTGGCATACATGATCCGGGCAGACCCGCGTGAGCACGCCGCGCAGGTAACCGCCGGAGATGATTTCCACGGCGGGACCGCGCAGACCCTGGAACGCAAGGTCCACGTCGCGGATCACAAGATCAGACACCCCGTCGTTCCCGACGAGATCGCCGTGACCCTGTGCGAGCGTTTGTCCGAACGAAGTCGGTTGCGCGAGCAGGTCGTCTTCGTCGTTCGCGCGGGTCGCGGCCAAGCCCACTTGATTGTCGGCGAGCGACCGGTCATCGACGACGACGCGGATTCGGAACGGCGCGTCGTGTCCGCCACACTGCGTTCCCGCGCCGAATCCGAACGACAACACGATGCCCGCACGCGCGCGCGCGGGTGTCACTCCCCCGCGGACGATGTTCTCGGCAAAGTCGTCGCAGCCATCCCCGTCGATGTCGCCGACACCCGCGACGGCAGCTCCGTAGAAACTCGGCTCCGTCGGCAGGCCGGGATCCACGGTGGGCGCGTCGCCGGTGTTGCACACGATCACGACACGGCTCATTGCGTCGGCGTAGCGTCGACCGAGAACGACGTCGGCGCCATTGCCGTCGTTCAAGCCCGCGCGGCCGACGACTAGATCGGCGGTGCCGTCACCGTTCGCGTCGAGTACCGACAGCGACGTCCCGAATCGATTGCCCGAGTACGCCGGCGATTCGGCTCGTGCGCGCTCGCGTCGCGGAACGACACGAAACCGCTCGACGATCGCGCCGCCGACCAGGGAGTAGATGCGAACCGCTCCACGTCCACCGATGCCGGCGGTGACCGGAGCCCCCATGCTGTTCTGCGCAATGCACTCGGTCGGCGTGGGATTGACCAACCCGGTCGCGGCGGGGCCGCCGGTGGTTTCGCCAGGATCACCAATGGCCACATCGAGCGATCCATCACCGTCGAAATCGAGCGTTGTCATCGATGCGCCGAGTTGGGCTCCGTCTCGCGTATTCGGATCGCCGCGCAACGTGGGCGGCGGCGCAGCGGGGGGCGCGGGTGCGAACAGTTCGAACGTGCCCGTCCGGCGCCGTGCGCCGATTGCGCGCGGCGGCATCGCCAGGGGAGCTGCGACGGAGTGCGATCCCGCGGACGTCACCACGGCGTGCACCGGGCCCATCGCCGACAGTGCACCGAGCGCGACCGCCGCGCCGGAACGATCGCCCGCGGGAAACACTTGCAGCGGGACGGTCGTCGGCATCGCCAGCCGCGAGAGCACACCGCCGGCTCCCGCCGCGTACGAGTCGAGCGCGCCCGCGAACTGCGCGGTCATCGTGTTGCGCCAGAGCGCGAGTGCCGCGAGACCGGGCGGCGTCATGCCCGCACGGAGAAAGGCGATGCGAGCGAACGACATGTCCGACATCGCAGACATCGCGCTCGCCGCAGGCATGAGTTGCCCAGTCCCCATGACAAGCTGCGCGACGGGAAGTGAATACAGGCGGCCCGCCTGTCCCGAAGCGGTGGACCCGAGAACGTAGTCGTCGCGAGCGTCACCGTCCGCATCGCCTACGGCCGAGTGAAGCCCGAGGCCATGGTTCGCGCCCGCGCCGAATGCGAACGACCTCGCCTGCGCCGTGGTCACTGCGCGCACGCGGCGAACCGCTCCACCGTCCGCCGTCCCCGGCGACGCGCGGGGGCCGAGACTTCCCGCAGCGAACACCCAGAACGCACCCGCGTTCGCGACGGACATCGTCCCCATGCGCGGCGCGAACGTCGGTGCACGCACGACGAGAAACGGCATTCCCGCGGCGCCGTCGGCAACGACATCGAGACCGGTTCCAAAGCTGGAATTCGCGACGCGGACGTCTGGCGCGAGGTGAATCGACCACGTCGGTTCGGTCTCGAACCGGTGATCCATCGCGTTGCCGCGGAATACGAGAACCGCGCCGATGTTGGCCATCATCGGGTCGATCGTCACGCTCGGCGCACCGATCGCAAGGTCGGGCGCGCCGTCCGAGTCGACGTCCATCACGGCGACCGAACGCCCCGCGTTGGGCGTGGCCGTCGCGCAACGAATGGGCGCTTCGACGTCGTCAGATTGCGTGTCGCGGAGATCGAGAATCTGGAATGGTACGGTCTCGAACGTTCCGCGGACGGTGGGCGTATTGCGATACACGTACGCGCGACCGCCGAGACACGTGCGATTGAACGGGCTGACCGCGCCGGGCGCCGCAACGATCAAATCGAGCGCGCTGTCTCCGTTGATGTCCGCAAGCGTAAGCGACGTTCCGAATCGATTGCCCACGTCTTCGCCGACGAAGGCACGCTCGGCGCGGGCTTCGAGTCCATCCGCAGCGCCGAGGAACAGACGGACGCCGCCGCGATCGGCCTCGCCAAGATCCTCGTCCGGCGAGCCCACGAGCAGATCGTCGAAGCCGTCCGAGTTCACGTCGCGCGCGAGCAGCACCTGGCCGAAGTGATCTTGCGGTCTCTCGCCCTCGATGACGAGCGAAGGCCGATCGGGCAGCGCGCCACTTGCAGTCCCGTAGAACACCAACACGCCCCCGGCCTCGACGGCACGCGCGCTGCGATCGGTGTGACCGAGCGCGAGATCGGCGCGGCCGTCGCCGTTGAAGTCTCCGCTCGTCAGGTCGCCGCTCGTGAGCTGACTGCCCCGCGGCAACGGCGGGCTGCCGAGCGCGTCGCCGACGAACACTCGGACGCGGGCGACGTCGCGCGTGAAGCGATCGGTCGCGCTCACGTCTGCAAAGCCGAACGTGGCACCTGTCGCGTCGTAGAGCATGCGTCCATTCTCGGTGACGACGCGTCCGCCGACGCCGGCGACGGTCGTGTCGACGAGTCCCGAGCCCCCACGCCATTCGAGCGGAACCCGCTCGCCTATCGGCACCGCGAGGTACGGCGACCGTGGCGCGAGCGGAACCGCCGCTCCCACGTCGACGCGCAGCCGCACCTGCGCGTTGCTCCCGGAGTCCTGCGCAACGAGTTGGTACGTTCCGTCCACGGTGCCCGCGGTGAACACGCCCATCGCGTTGACGTTGCCCATCGCGCCGGCGCCCGGCGGACGCGCGAGAACGCTGAATGCCAATCGACCCACGTTTCCGGTCGCGACGAAGCGAACGGTGGCTCCCCGCGCGATCGTGATGCTCGCCGGCTGCACGTCGAACGGGCCGACGACCTCGATGGTCGCGCGCGCGTCGAGACTGCACAGCGCGTCGCGGGCGATCACCGTGAGCGTGCCTGCGCTGCCCGTTCGCAGCCCTCCGCCCGGTTCGGCCCGCGCACCGTGCGCGTCGCCATCGATTCCGAACACGGCGGTTCCCGAACCGCCCACGGCTCGAAGTTGGATCGCGTCGAACGTTGCCACGCGCGCCATCGCCGGCTCGATGCGAAGCGCAGGACACGAGAGGTCGCCATCGCGCATGCCGCCGTCGAATGCCATGGAGCCGCGTCCGCACGCCGCGAGAACCGCGACGAGACACATCGCGCGGCCGTCGATCGGGCGAAAGGTCACGACGCGGCGATGAGCGCGTGAAGCGGTTCGACGCGCGTGATGGAGGGATCGAGGCCCGCGCATGCCATCAGAGTCGCAGCGATGTGTTCGGGCTGGATGTTCTCGCCGTCGGGCGCGACGCGACGATTGCGGAAATCGTACCGGGTCACGCCGACGCCGGTTTCGCCCGACGAGCCGAGCACTTGATCGCCCGCAATCCCCGCGCCGGCGAGCAGACACGACGACGCGATGTGATGGTCGCGTCCGCCGAACTGGTTGAACAGCGGCGTCCGTGCGAATTCGCTGAACGCCACGACCGTCGTGTGGTCCAGCCACTTGCCGCCGAGTGCCGGCGGTGCGTCACTCACGGCGAGATCTTCGAGCAGTGCCGCGAGCGCCTGAATGCCCGGATACAAGAGATCCGCGTGGCCTCTGTTCCCCGTGAAGTGCGTGTCCGTTCCGTTGCCGATGTTCACCGACACGCACTGGGCGACTTGCTCCTTGATCGCGATCGCCGCGAGTGCCGCCCTCGCTCCGGGCGCGTTCGAATCGCCCGAGGCGAAACCGTATCGCGCGCGAATCGCAGCGTTGCGCATGCGAATGGCGTCGGTTGCGCCCGAGGGATCGGAGACGAACTGAAACTGCGCGGCAAGCCCACGCGTCAAGAGGGACTCCGCGGTGCCGTTGGCGTCGCGCATCCGGGTGAGCAAACCACGGCGATCGAACACGCCCACGGAGCAGGGCTGCTCGGTGGCCGAGTATTCTGCGAGCGCCTGCTCGACACCATCGCGCTCCAGCAACTCCACCCCGCGATTGAGCACCATCAGCAGATCGTCGATGCTGTCGACTCGAACGGCGCTGAAATTTCCGGGACGCCGATCGTTGTACGCCTCGACCCGCAGGGAGAGCGTCGGAAGCGGAGTCGCGGCCTGCATCTGCGCGGCAAGCTCCGTCGCGACGCTGGTTCCGCGCGCGGCGTTGCCCGCGGGAAACTTTCCGGTGAGAAAATAACGGTAGCCGACTTCGTGGGACACCGTCGCCATGTTCAGGCCACGGACGATCGCCATTTTCGAAAAAATCTCGCGGCGCCGAAACGGCGTCATCCGCGTCGTCTTCTCCGCCGCGGGGCCGAGAGACATGTTGTCGCTCAGGCGCACGAGCTGCGGCGTGAACGAATTGTAGTCCTGCAGCTGTGCGTACCCGGGCTCGACGAGGGACGTGGACCGGTTGTCGTCCCGGTAGCGACCACCGTCTGCGGTTTGATCGCGCGGATCGAGGAAGAGGATCTGGTCCCAGCCGCCCGGGAAATACGCAAAGATGAACCGCCGTGTGGTGGTCCGCGCGATCGCGTGGGCGATGGACGTCATGCCGAAACGGTACGCAAGCGCGCCCGTCGTCGCGGCGGTCGCGGCGGCGAACAGACGTCGGCGCGAAAATCCCTTCTTGCCCGCCGGTTCGCATTCACATGGGTCGCGCCGTTTCATTGCCATGCCTCAGTAGGTCAAGAACTGTGAGTCGGTTGCGAGGGCGATGCAGACCGCGCGCCATCCGTCGGACACCGTCGCCGCGGCACGCATCGTCCCGTTCATGTCGCGCCCGGCCGTGGACGTCGACGCACGCTCGAACAGTCGGAACAACGGCTGCAATTCGACGTCTCCGGCGGCGATCGTTCGGCCCCAAAATCGCAGCGCAAGGTACGACAGGTTCTGCCGCACGCGATCGGCGTTCGCCGCCGCCGTGTCACTGAGCCCAGCGAATCGCATGATCCGGCGATCCATCATTCGGCGCGCGTCGGCGTCCGGAATGTTTCCGTCGGCGGCAACGGATTGTCGACACGCAGACCGCGCGGCGTCACTGGACAACTTCGCGAACGTCACGGCCGGATCGATGCTCTCCAACGTGGACGATACGTAGTCGGGGCGTCCCAGCGTTCGCGCCATGGCCTCGAGCATGTCCGCCTCCGGCACGTTTCGCGCGCCCGTGGGCGCATCGGGGTCGGACACGCTGCGTCGCGCCACCCAGGTAAAGCCCGTGGCGGCGAGCAGCGACGACCGCAGTTGATCCACGTTGAGCCGGCGCGGCGCGCGGCCGACGTGGCCACTCATCGACGCGGGCTCACCGATCGGCACTTCGGGGTGCCCAGTCGGGAGGGTCGGGTCGGTCACTTCGACGACGCGACCCGTGGTCTCCGGACCGTTCGCGAGGGGCGTGTTCGAGCCGTTGCACGACGCGAGAATTCCGTGCGAGCCAATCGCCACGAGCGCGGCGAGCCATCGAGCGTTCGCGCGCATCAGTCGACCCTCCGGTACGCGATGGAGGTGACGATCGCCCGGACGAGCGCGCGATAGTTGTGATGGCTGTCGTTGAACTGACCGACGAGGCCCGGCAGGATCGAGCGCATCTCGTCCTCGCCCATCGGTCGCCCGAGCAACCGGGACCACGCCGTACGCACGGTGCAGTTCTGCAATTCGCCGGATGCAATGGCGTTCGCGACGAGGCCGCGCGGACCTTCGTCGATCCGGTCCACTTCGACCGGCGTGCGATAGAGGTAGCCGCGCAAGGTGCCGGCGTATCGCGAGCCGTCGGCGTCGATCGTGTCCACGACGTACTGCGTGCGGCAGCGCGTCGTACAGTTGACGCCGCGCAGTGCGCACTGCTGACAATTCGGGTCGAACTGCGGGTACTCGCTCGGCGGTAGAAACCGGGTGCTTCGCTCGGCCCAGCGGCCGAACCACGCGGTCATCGGTTCGATCGCGGCGTGACAATTCTGACAGCCACAGCGTCGCGCGAGATTGGGCTCGCGCGTGCACGGATCGTCGGACGACGGCAGCGCCGTGGTCGCGGGCGAGAACGGGCGACACATGAACGCCGTGCGGAACTGCGACACGCGTGCGCGCCAGGTCGCAAACCTTCCGAGGTACGCAGGAGTCGTGAGCACGCCGGCGTGCTCCGGATTGCGCACGAACTCGCGCCACTGTTCGTCTGCGTAGGCCATCGCCGGGATCGCGTCGAGGGACGCGGGCAGGCCGATCTCGAGGCCGCGAGCTGAGTCGACCTGGTTGCGGTAGAAGTACGCCATCGGCCCGGTTACGAACGACCGCCGCGTCGTGAAGATCTCGAAGTAATCCTCGTTGCGGCCGATGACGGACGCCACGATTTCCATGGGCTCTTCGTTGAGCGCGGTGTGAACTCGGAACTCCGTTCGCGACGGCGGCCCGGAGTTGTAACTCACGACCGGCATGCAGAACCGACCCTCGGGCCCGCAACCACAGGACGGATCGGACAGTTGGCGCGCGGCGCACGAGTTCCCGGTGCCGGCGCTGAACTCCCGATCCTGCGCTTCGTACGCGCACACCCGCACATCTCGACCGCGCGACCAGTACGTTTGCACGACGCGGTACCCGTCGCGACGCTCGCGACGCACCGTGTCTGCACCGTTGTACATCGTGTTGTCGCACGGGTTCACGATGCGGGTGGGGTACGCGTCCGGACAGTGTCGCCCGGCCGGGTCGAGCTCCTCGGGCGCGGCGGCGGCACCCATCGCGTCCATCGCCGCGTAGTCGTCGGCGACCTGGCGGTACGTCGAATCCGCGCGCTGCGCCGGGGTCAGTCGCGTGCAGTAGTTCGGGCAATGCGTCGCGTCGTGATACGGCAACGGCACGCCGTCGGCGTCGTAGTACGGGTACGTTCGATCGCGCCCGTCGGTGCCGGTGACGCGATAGGTCGGCTGAGGTGTTCCGCGTGCCGCGGGCGTGGGATACAGCAACGTTCCGTCGCAGCCGGTGATCTGATACGTGCCGCCGCGAAGCTGACGATCGCCGCCGCCCATGCCCGAGAAGCTCACGACACCGCGCGGATGCGCAGCGGCGTCGTCGACGAGCGCGGGATCCGGCGAATACGTGCTGCCGATGCGACGTCCGCCGTACCCCGGGTCGGCATCCCAGCCGATGAGGGGATTCGACTGCACGCGGAAGCCGTCGAGGTTCGGCCAAAGCAACGCGCGATGCCAGACGCGGGCCTGTTCGAGAAATTCCGGCGACTCGAGCATCGCGTCGATGGTGCTCTGCGGAACTTCGCCGAGCTGCCGAACGCGTTCGAGCTCGTCGACGGTGGGCGGACGGCCGCGAAGATCCATCGACAACTGCCGGAGATACCGTGTGGGATCGACGGTGATCGGCGCGCACGTCGACGCACCGCCGCCCGCATTGCCCAACGGGCCGCCACTGTCCCCGCCGCCGGCACACGATCCTGCGACCGCCGCGAGTGCAACGAGCATCATCACGTTTCGTCGAACGCGCTCGCGCGCGCCCCACGCAATGCCGTGCATGTCAGATCCTCCGTGGGCCCGTGCCATCCGCATGTTCGCCCGCGACTTGGCGGACGTCAACGCAGTACGATCGATCCCCCTTGGAGCCCGGAACCGTCATTGCTGGGCGCTACCGCCTCGTCCGAAAGATCGGCGAGGGCGGAATGGGGGCCGTGTTCGAGGCGGAGCACGCGGTAACGGCGCGGCGCGTCGCGATCAAGGTTCTCGAGCGACGCTCGGATCTCACCGACGAGATGCGCGAGCGGTTCGAACTCGAGGCCCGTGCGTCGACGGACATCGCACACCCCAACGTCGTCGAAGTCTTCGACGCGGGCAGCGAAGCCGACGGATCGCTGTTCATCGCGATGGAGTTGCTCGAGGGCGAGACGCTCGATGCCGTGCTGAAGCGGGACGGCATCGTCGAGCGACAGCGCCTGGGGCGAATCATGTCGGAACTGCTGGATGGTCTCGCGGCAATGCACACACGCGGATACATCCATCGCGATCTGAAACCCGCGAACATCTTCTTGCACATGGTCGATGGCGTCGAGCACGTGAAGTTGCTGGACTTCGGCATCGCGAAAGTTCTCGGCGAAGACGGGCGAACGCGCACGGGGATGGTGATGGGCACGCCCGCGTTCATGGCGCCCGAACAAATGCGGAACGCGAAAGCCGCGACGCCGCAGAGCGACCTCTGGTCGGTCGGTGTGATTCTGTACGAATGTCTCGTCGGTCACCGTCCGTTTCGCGGCGAGACGTTTGGATTGCTCGCGAAGATCACGGGTCCGGACTCCCATGTTCCGCTCGCCGACGTGAACTCGCGCCTGCCGAGCGCGTTGTGCGATCTCGTCGACGAGTTGCTGAGCAAGAACCCGGCGTACCGACCGGGCAGCGCCTCGGAACTCCGCGCACGGCTCGTCCCGCTGATCGCCAAATGTCCGCCGCTCGAACGATTCGCCGCGCCCGACGACGCCCGGGCCGCAGGTGCCACGTCCGTCGAGAGGCCGGGAATCCAGGGACGCGCGCCCCGTACGTCGCAACGACGCGCGCCAGGAGCGCAGGGCTGGCGGCGATTTGCGGCCGTCGGGCTGGGTGTCGCGTGTGGGCTGGTTGCTGTGGCCGGATACGCACGAATGCGTCTGCGCGCGCGACCGCTGACGGTGCGAGCCACGGTGGAGACCGAAACGATCGATCACGCGCTGCACGACGATCCCGTGATCGAGCGATTCGTCCGCCGCTGGGCCGACGCGGCGTCGATGGCAGCGCCGCTCGCGACGTGGAACGAGCTGTACGCGACGGAGGTGAGCTTCCGCGCGAGTGGCGTACTGCAAAACGCCGCGCAGATCCGTCGCTACTGGGTGGACACGGTCACCGCCGGCGGGCGGTTTCAGCCGATGCTCGACCGAGCGGAGTGGATCGAGGAGAACGCCGATCTCAACCACGGTGTGAGCGCGGCGTGCATCAACTTGTTCGGCGCGTCGGGCCGGGTGATCACGGTGGTCACGCGCGCGCACGAGAGTGCGGGGTTGCGCGCGGACGCGGGCGCGTGCCCGGAAGCGGACGGACTGTACCGACTGCGAATGCGCCGTGCGTCGGGCGTGTTGCGAATCTGCCAAGAGGGGTGGGTCGTCGACGAGGAGTACTGCCGGGGCTGCCCGCGCGCGGAAGGTTGCGCGCAGGTCCGGTCGGAATGAAATCCGTGCGAACGGACGACGTCGGCAAGCTCGTGCTGCGAGTGTCGCTCGGTGGGCTCATGCTGTTTCACGGCGTTTCCAAGCTGCGACACGGGATCGGAGGGATCGCGCGCTCGGTGCACGCGAAGGGCTTGCCGCACTTCTTCGCGTACGGCGTTTACCTCGGCGAAGTCGTCGCTCCGCTGCTGATCATCGTTGGGATCGGAACGCGCCCGGCGTCCGCCGTCCTGGCCTTCAACATGCTCGTGGCGATTTGGCTCGCCCACGCGCGCGACGTTTTCCATCTATCGCGCTCGGGCGGATGGGCCATCGAGCTGGCGATGCTCTACCTGCTCGGCGCGCTGTCGGTCGCGTGGCTGGGATCGGGACGCTATGCACTCTCGCGCGGGCGTGGCCCGCTCGACGGCGCGTGAGCGATTCAGTGTCCCGGACAATCGCTCCAGCAGATCCCGCAGTAGTTCATTCGGCAGCACGCCGTCGCAGTGCTCGTGCCGCCGCCGGGACACACGCGAGGGGGGGGCAGCCGCTGGTGACAGTCGATGTCCTGGTTGCAGTGCATCCCACCGCTGCCACCACCGCCACCGCCCCGCTGCGCGATCGCCGGGGGGCCATCGGCGAGGGCCACGCCGGCGGGTACGAGCGTCATGATCATTGCCAGTCCGAGCGCACGGATCAGTCGTGTTCGCATGACCCGAAGATATCACAGGATCGCGGCGTGTGGCGGTTGTATAGTGCTTCGCGATGTCGACCCCGACCCCGGATGAGTTGCGCGCACGCGCGGAGACATGGCTGGCCGAAGACCCCGACGAGGCCACTCGGGAGGAACTGAAACGCGTGCTCGACGCAGGCGACGCCGCGGACATCGCGGACCGTTTCGGTGCGAAGCTCGAGTTCGGCACCGCGGGGCTTCGCGGCGTACTCGGGGCCGGCCCGAACCGGATGAATCGCTCGGTCGTCATTCGCACGACGGCCGGGCTGTGCGCGTACCTGCGCAAGATGCTTCCCGATGCGGGCACGCGCGGAATCGTCATCGGGTACGACGGGCGACGCATGTCGCGCGAATTCGCGGAGGACACCGCGGCGGTCTGTGCCGGCGCCGGAGTGCGCGCGATCCTGTTCGCGGACACCGTCCCGACTCCGCTGCTCGCGTACGCCGTGGAAGACTTCGGCGCCGCGGCAGGAGTCATGGTCACGGCCAGTCACAATCCGCCCGAGTACAACGGATTCAAGGTGTACTGGGGCAACGGCGCGCAGATCATTCCGCCGCACGACGTCGGGATCGCCGCCGCGATCGAGGCCGTCGGACCGCTGCACGGCGTGGCGCGACCGATCTTGAAAGAGGCGCGTGCGCGTGGGCTCGTGGTGGATGCGGACGGATCGGTCGAACGGAACTACCTGGCCGACGTCGCCGCGCTGGCGCGTCATCGGGACGATTTGGCGATGACGATCGTGTACACACCGATGCACGGCGTGGGCTGGCGCATGGCCAAGCGGACACTCGCGCAGGCGGGATTCAACGACGTTCACGTCGTGCCCGCACAGGCCGAGCCGGACGGTGCGTTTCCGACTGTGAAGTTTCCGAATCCCGAAGAGCCCGGCGCGCTCGAGTTGTCGATGAAGCTCGCGGACGCGACGCGGGCCGATCTGATTCTCGCCAACGATCCGGACGCCGATCGGCTTGCCGTGGCGGTGCGTGGCGACGACGGACGCTGGGTGCAACTCACGGGCAACGAAGTGGGCATTCTCTTTGCCGGGTACCTGCTCGTCGACGATCCAGCGCCGAAGTCCGATCGCGCGGCACTCACGACGGTCGTGTCCACGCCGCTGCTCGGCGTCATCTGCGAGGCGCTGGGCGTGCGGTACGAGTCGGTGCTCACGGGATTCAAGTGGATCGCGAACCGAGCGATCGTGCTCGAGGCGGAGACGGGAACGAGCTTCGTGTTCGGGTTCGAGGAAGCGCTCGGGTACAGCGTCGGCGACGTCGTCCGGGACAAGGACGGAGTGAGCGCTGCGGCGATTTTCGCGGAGCTCGTGCGGTACTACCGTGTGCACCACGGACGAAACGTTCTCGCGCAGCTCGAGGTGATCTACCGCAGGTTCGGGTTCTTCACGAGCACGCAGCACAACGTCACCGTCAAGGGTTTCGAGGGAACGACCGTGATCGCCGGGATCATGGACGGATTTCGCCGCGCACCGCCGGCGGACGTCGGCGGGACGGCGCTCGCGACGATCACGGACATCCGGACTGGGGAACGCAGAGATCTCGCCACGGGCAACGTCACGAAGCTCACGCTCCCGTCGTCGAACGTGATTGCCTATGTGCTCGCGGACGGCTCTCGCATCACGCTGCGACCGAGCGGGACGGAGCCGAAGATCAAGTACTACTTCGATGTCCGCGAGACGGTGCGTCCCGACGAGACGATGGCAGACGCGCGCGTGAGGGCTCGACAACGCCAGGACACGCTTGTGAAGGCGTTCGTCGCAATCGCCGCGGCGCATCAGGCACAGACGGCGTGACTGTACTTCGGGAGGGACGATGAAGATTCTCTACGGCGTGGTGGGCGAGGGCATGGGCCACGCGACGCGATCGAAGGTCGTGCTCGAGCACCTTCTCGGGCTCGGACACCGCGTGAAGATCGTCGTCTCGGGGCGCGCGTACGAGTTCTTGAAGAAGTCTTTCGAAGAAGTCGTGCAGATCCAGGGGCTGGAGATCAGCTACCTCGACGGTGCGATGGATCGCGACGCGACGTTCGCCAAGACCGTGCTCACGGCGCCCGGCAAGCTGCTGGACAACGTCGGTGCGTACTACGACGAAGTCGCGATGTTCCGGCCCGATGCCGTGATCTCGGACTTCGAGTCGTTCGCGTATCTCTTCGGCCGTCGCCACGATCTGCCAATTCTCTCGATCGACAATCAGCAGGTGATCTCACGTTGCTGGCACGAGCCCGACGTCCTCGAGGGTCACGCGTTGGACTTCCAGACGACGAAAGCTTTCATCAGGCTGAAGCTGCCGTCCTGCGAGCAATACATCGTCACGACGTTCTTCTACCCGGACATCAAAGAGAAATATCGCGCGAACACGGTTCTGGTGCCGCCCATTTTGCGCGAAGCGATCTTGCGGGCGACGCCCACGGATGGTGAACACGTCATCGTGTACCAGACGTCGACGTCCGACGTGCAGTTGCTCGAAGTGTTGCAGCGTTTCGAACAGCAGAAGTTCGTCGTGTACGGGCTGCGCCGCGACGAGATCCGCGGCAACTGCGTCATCAAGAACTTCGCGGAGCAGGGGTTCATCGACGACCTCGCGAGCGCGCGGGCCGTGATTGCGAACGGTGGCCTGTCGCTCATCGGCGAGGCGCTTGCACTCGGCAAGCCGATCTTCTCCGTGCCGGTACGACATCAATTCGAACAAGAGATGAACGCGCGCTACCTCGTGAAGTTGGGATACGGAATGACGTCGCCGGAGATGGACGGAGACGTTCTGGGTGCCTTCCTCGGGGACGCCCACCATTTCGCCCGCAACATCCGGCGGACGCCGCAGCACGACGCGAACGCTGCGTTGTTTGCGGCCGTGGACGGCGCTCTCGCTTCGTTCGCGAAGCCATAGTCGTTCGCTATGCCATACATAGTTCGTTCGCAGTGATCATGGCTCGCGGGCCAGGGCATACTGCCCGCTCGGAGATCGTCACCGCGAGGTCGACGGGGGGGCGACGCGCTCACAAGCGCGTGGCCGGCGAGCGGAGCGCATGAGCGCACGTTCGCGTCCCGAGTCGAACTCGGCGGCGGCGCTTGGGCGATGGCCCGATCGGTATGATGAACGTCAAGTGGCGGCGAGCGCTGGGAGCAAGGCGCGGACCGCATCGACTACGGAGGATCTCGAATGCGTACGCAACGGCTTGGTTGGATCTTGCTGGCCTCGGCGGCCAGCTGGGTAGGATGTGGGACACCGACAGGAAACGACGCGGGAGACACGCTCGGGACGGACGCGCAAGACAATGCGAATCCGACGGACATCCAAGGCGGGGATACGGTCGACGTTCCTGCGGTTGACGTTCCAGGCGTGGACGTTGTTTCGGACGGGCCGGGGCCCGACGTTCCCATGATGCTCGTGCGTCGCACCACGCCGACGAACGGCTCTGCGATCGCTGTGAGCCCGGACGACATGACGTCGGTTGCTTGCAACCGCACGGCGGACTCCGTGAGCATCTTCCGTCTCACCAATACTGGCGGCGTCCCCGGCGCCACGCGCGTGGGTGCGCCGATTTCTACGGGCGCGAATTCCGAACCGTGGGCGGCCGTGATCAGCAACGACGGCGACACCGCGTACGTCATTCTTCGCCGCACGCAGCGTGTCGTGCGAATCACCGGAATCCGGGGCGCGACGCCGACGCTCGACGCAGGGCGCATGGCGACGACGGGCTCGGAGCCGACGGGCATCGCCATCACGCCATCGGGCACGCGACTGATGGTCGCGAATTGGGCCGACGGTACGATCACGATCGTGAACACGGCCGACATGACGGTTTCCAGCACGCTGGACCTGAATCCGTCGATTCTCCCGTTCCTCGGGGCGTCAACGGCCCGCCGCGGAATGGCGCATCCTCGCGTGGTCGCGATCACCAACAGCGGTGACACGGTCGACACGGACGAGACCGCGTACGTGACGGAGTTCTTCTCGCAGCACCGCTCGGGCGCGGGCGTCCCAACGGACGACTCGGCGTTCGATCAGAATCGCGTCGGCGTGGTCTACCGAATTGCCGTCGGCACAGGCGTCGTCGGTGCTCCGATCACAATTGCGCCGATCGCTGACACAGGTTTCGCCGACAGCAATGGTGCCGTGACCGGTTGCATCCCGAACCAGCTCTACGCCGCGACGCTCAACGGCGGCAGGCTCTACGTCACAAGCGTGTGCGAGTCACCTCGCGGAAACACCGGTCCGGTCTGCCCGGCGGGAATGACGTGTCCACCGACGGCGCTGGATGGTCGCAACTTCAAGACGGAGATTCACGCGAGCGTTTTCGCGATCAACACTGCGACCAACACCGAGACGCCCGCGCAAGGCGTCATGATGAATCGTTCGTTCCAAGCACTCTATGACGCTGCGCCCGTCGTTCCAGACGACGGCACGCGTCGCATGCCGCTGATTCCGAACGACATCGCGTTCGCGGCGGGAACAAACGTCGCGTACGTGTCCTCGTACGGCTCGGATGCGGTGTTCCGGATCCAGTACAACGCCGACGGAACGCTCAATCGTGTGGGCGCGGCCGGGACGAACTTCATCAATCTCACGGCGATGGGTCAGCTGCCCGTCGGCATCGCGACGGCGAACGGCGGCGCGACGCAGTTCGCGTACGTCATCAACGAGAACTCACGTTCCTTGTCGCTCATCGCACTTGGCACCCAGTCGGTCGCGACGACGGTCGCCTCCGCCGATCCGCCAGCAGCAGGAGCTGCGACGGACGTGAACGCCGGTCGACGGTTCTTCGTGACGGGCCTCGGTCGGTGGTCGCTGCGCGGCCAGGGCTGGAACTCATGCGAGGCGTGCCATCCGGATGGACTCACGGACAACATCACGTGGTACTTTGGACGTGGTCCGCGACAGACGACTTCACTCGACGGTTCGTACGGACCCTCGGGCGAGCGACGACTGTACAACTGGACAGCGATCTTCGACGAAACGCACGATTTCGAACTGAACACGCGAGGCAACTCGGGTGGAGTAGGCGCGGTGGTGCATCGCACGATGATGCCGGCCGCGGCCGACGATCGGATCATCTTCGACGGCGTTTCACCTACGGGCGCCCAGATTGCGACGGCGACGCCGCAAGCGGGGCTCAACGGTTCGGTCACGAACATCCTCGCGGCGGCCGGCGTCCCGGCTGCGGCGGGCAGCCCGGGCGCGACGGTCACCAGCTCCCTGGCGGACTGGAACCATGTCGATGCGTACATCCGGACCATCCGCGCACCACGTGGCGTGACCGGACTCGCGGCGCCGGACGTGGCGGCAGGGCTGACGTTGTTTACGAACCACAACTGCGCGGGCTGCCACGGCGGCTCGAACTGGACGATTTCGCGCGTGTTCTACACTCCGGGTCAGGTCGTCAACGCGGCAGCCGTCCTGGCAGGCAACCTTCGTGGAACGAACTACACGCTGCCCGCGACGTACAACATGCTGTTGAATCCACCGGCAAACAACGCAGGTCGTGCCGCGTCGCTGCGGTTCAGCGATCTCGCGACGGCCGCGGCGAACGACCAGATCAACTGCATCCTGCGGGCGGTCGGGACGTTCCCGGCGGTGCTGGACGCAATGCAAACGGGCGTCGTCGGAATGGGCTCGCCGATCCGAGTGCGCGAAGTCCGCGCGAACATGACGACCAACGCTCAGGGGGCGACGGGCTACAACATCCCGTCCCTCGTGGGCATGGTCACCGGTGCGCCGTACTTGCACGGCGGCAACGCGCGTTCGCTCGAGGAGATGTTCCTCGACGACAACTTCGTCGCGCACGCGCGATCACACTCGGCGAACTTCCTGATGAACGCGGCAACGCGGACGATGGAAGTGCAGCAGCTCGTGGCGTTCTTGCTCACGATCGACGACGCCACCACGCCGATCGCTCGGCCCGCGACGGTTCCCGACCTCTGCCCGATGACCTTCCCGTAACGAACCCGGTTGTTCACCCACCCCGCCGGCTGCAGCACAGGAGCTGACAGCGGCGGGGCGGGGTGCTACTCGTTCGGCATGACCCGTCCGACGCCGTCGCCCGAATCACTTGCCGCCGTCGAAGTGTGCGACGACTGCGGTGGCGCGGTACGGCTCGACACGCTTTGGGCCGACCGCGACGCCGTGATCGTCTGGGTGCGGCACTTCGGTTGAGTTTTCTGCCGCGAGCAGGTCACGCAGTTGCGCGACGAACTTCCAGAGATCCGGCGGCGCGGCGCGGAGCTTTTCGTCATCGGCAGCGGCACGCCAGAACAAGCGAAGTTCTTTCGTCAGGACGTCGGGATCGACGCGCCCGTCTTCTCGGACGACGCCAAGCGGTCTTTTCAGGTCGCCGGTTGGAAGTACGGTCGCCTGTACAACGTGCACCCGCGATCGGCGTTGCATCTGCTTCGCGCGCTGAAAAACGGATCCCGCCAGAGTCGGCTGCAGGGCGACGATGCGCAGCAGGGCGGCGTGATGGTCATCGCGAAGGGTGGCGACGTGCGGTTCGCGTTTGCGAGCAAACAAGCGGGAGACCATCCCCCGTTTCGCGATGTCTTGAGGGCACTGCGCCCGGATTGAGGCGCGCCGCCAATGAGTTGGGGCACTACACGAGCTCGATCAGTGTGACTTCCGCCGTCGTCCCGAGCCGCATCGGGGGGCCCCAGTACCCCGTGCCCATGCTCACGTAAATCTTCGTTCCGCGGTGATCGTGGAGTCCCGAGACGTACGGCTGTTGCAACCGCACGAGGTAGGTCCACGGAAACAGTTGACCGCCATGCGTGTGACCCGAGAGCTGCAGTGAAACTCCGCGATCCGCGGCTTCGTCGATCGCACGCGGCTGGTGCGCAAGCAGGATCACGGGGCGCGTCGGGTCTCGGCCGGCGAGCGCGCGAGCGAGATCGGGGCGGTGGTTGGTCCGCGTCCTGGCGGACGACCAGTCGTGGACGCCCGCGATGTCGAGCAGCGCGCCGCGGTGGAAGATCGTCGCGCGCTCGTTGCGGAGCGCGCGGATGCCGAGTGTAGACAGATGGGCGAGCCACTCTTCGGCACCCCAGTAGTACTCGTGGTTGCCGGTCACGAAGAAGACGCCGTGCTCGGCGCGCAGATCCGCGAGGGGCGCGACGTAGTCCTCGAGCTGCGCGACGGTGCCGTCGATCAGGTCACCGGTCAGCGCGATGACATCGGGACGCAGCGCATTGGTCTGTTCGACCAGACGTCGCACGAAGTCGCGATCGATCGTCGGACCGATGTGCACGTCGGTGAGCTGCACGATGCGAAGTCCGCGAAGCGCCGCCGGCAGTCGCGCGATGGGCACGCGAACGTGTTTCGTGGGCACGCGCCCGAGTGCGTGAGCCGCGCCAGCCGCCCCGACGCCGCCCGCGAGTAGCCCGACGACACCTGCCGTTCCCCGAGCGAGAACCGCACGACGCGTCGGATCGCCGGTTCCCCGCACGCGGAACGCGACGGCGCGTATGGCGTCCGTCACGCCGAAGAACAGCGCGAGGTACATCGTGAGCCCGATCCACACGTACGACGCCCACGCGAACGGCGCCGCCACGTCGGGTCGAAGCAACCGCAGGATCCAGAAACTGCCCGGGACGAGTGCACCAAGGATCGCGATCGCGGCCGCCCCGGCAAGACGCCAACGTCTGGACAAGGCCAGGTCGCGAACGAGACGACGGTAGAGGTACACATGCACGCCCACGACGAGCGCGATCATTGGGACGAAGAAGAGCAGTGTACGTGGCAACGACATCGGGGCTGGCGAACGCCCCGTGCAGGAGGGCGCGTTGGGCGCGGGCGAATAGTAGAGCACCGATGGGGGCGTGTGGGTGCGAGGTTGCACTTCCATCGGGCGCCTGAATCGTGGACGCTACGCGCACCATGACAGCACGGGACGATTCCAAGGTGGCAGCAGGCGGCGCGGGCAAGACGGTGCAGGTCGAGGACGACCGTACGGGGATGGACCCCGTGGTCCTGCGCCGTGCGTTTCTGGACCACCTACAATACTCGCAAGGGCGCCGATTGAACAACTCGACGCAGCACGATCGATTCACCGCGCTCGCCCTCACGGTGCGCGACCGACTCGTGCAGCGTTGGGCGCAGACCAAGGAGACGTACTACCGGCACGACGCGAAGCAGATCTATTACTTGTCAGCCGAGTTTCTCTTGGGACGTGCGCTCGCGAACAACATGATCGCGTTGCGCATGTACGACGACATGAAGGCGGTGCTCAAGGACCTGGACGTCGACATGGTCGACTTGCTGGAGCAGGAGCCCGACGCAGGCTTGGGCAACGGCGGCTTGGGCCGCCTCGCAGCATGCTTTCTGGATTCCCTCGCGACGCTCGGGTTGCCGGGGTACGGCTACGGAATTCGGTACGAGTTCGGGATTTTCGAACAAGTCATCCGCGACGGATTTCAAGTCGAACGTCCCGACGAGTGGATCAAGTTCGGATCGCCGTGGGAAATCGTGCGCCCAGAAAACACGGTCGCGGTGCATTTCTATGGGCGCTGCGTGGACGGACGGGACGACAGCGGTCGATTCTCGGTGCGCTGGGTGGACACCGAACACGTGCTGGGCGTGCCGTTCGACACGTCGATCGCCGGGTTCGGCAACAACACGGTCAACACGCTGCGTCTGTGGCAGGCGCGATCGGGATCCGAATTCGACTTCCAGATGTTCAACGACGGGGACTACATCCGCGCCGTCGAAGACAAGAATGCCTCGGAAGTGATTTCCAAAGTCTTGTATCCGAACGATCAGAACCAGGCCGGGCGCGAACTGCGACTGAAGCAGCAGTACTTCTTCTCGGCCTGTGCGATCGCGGACATCGTCCGCCGGTACAAGAAGACGCACAAGACCTTCGACTTGTTCGCCGATCGCGTCGCCATCCAGATGAACGACACGCATCCGACGATCGCCGTCGCCGAGCTGATGCGTGTGCTCGTCGATCTAGAGCACGTAGCGTGGGAGAAAGCCTGGGAGATCACGGTCGCCACGTTCGGGTACACGAATCACACCCTGCTCCCCGAGGCGCTCGAGAAGTGGCCGGTGGCGTTGTTCGAGCGACTGCTCCCGCGGCACTTGCAGATCATCTACGAAATCAATCGTCGCTTCCTGCGAACCGTAAGCATCAAGTATCCCCACGACGAGCGACGAGCGAATCGCATGTCGCTGATCGAGGACAGCGGTGAGCGCAAGGTACGCATGGCGCATCTCGCCGTGGTCGGCTCGCACGCGGTCAACGGGGTCGCCGCGCTGCACACCGAATTGCTCAAGCGCGACGTGCTCAACGACTTCGCCGAGATGTTGCCCGAGCGTTTCAGCAACAAGACCAACGGCGTGTCCCCTCGCCGCTGGCTGCTCGAGTGCAACCCGACCCTCGCGACGTTGATTACCGAGGCGATCGGTCCGGACTGGGTCACGGACATGGACCGGCTGGTCGCACTGGCGAAGCGTGCCGACGATGGCCAGTTCGTCGGACGGCTGCGAGACATCAAGCATCGCAACAAGATCGAACTGTCTCAGTTCATCTCCGCGACGAACGATCTTCCCGTCGATCCGGCATCGATGTTCGACGTCCAGATCAAGCGTTTGCACGAGTACAAGCGACAGCACTTGAACGCATTGCACATCATTCGAATGTACCTCGACGCGAAGCGCGACCCGTCCACGGTCCGTGTTCCACGCACGTTCATTTTCGGCGCCAAGGCTGCGCCGGGCTACCGAATGGCGAAGCTGATCATCAAGCTCATCAATTCCATCGGTGAAGTCGTCAACAACGACCCCGACGTGCGGCACTTGCTTCGCGTCGTGTTCATGCCCAACTATCGCGTGTCACTCGCCGAGCGGATCTTTCCCGCGTCCGATCTGTCCGAGCAGATTTCAACCGCTGGAAAAGAAGCGTCTGGAACTGGCAACATGAAGTTCGCCATGAACGGTGCATTGACGATTGGCACGCTCGACGGTGCCAATGTCGAGATCCGCGAGGCCGTCGGTCCCGAGAACTTCTTCCTGTTCGGACTGACAGCGGATCAGGTCACCGAGGTCCGCGCGCGTGGGTACAACCCGCGGGCCGTGTACGAAGCCGACCCGCGCCTGAAGGAAGTGATCGATCTCGTCGCGTCGGGATTCTTCGAGCCCGAGGACAAGAACCTCTTCGTCCCGATCGTGGACTCGCTGCTGACCGGCGACCCGTACATGGTCCTTGCGGACTATGCACCTTACGTCGCGTGCCAGCGAGCGGTCGACGAGGTGTACACCGATCCGATGAAATGGCACCGCATGGCGCTGCTGAACATCGCGCGCACGGGACAGTTTTCGTCGGATCGCACGATCCGCGAGTACGCGAAGGACATCTGGGGCGTGAAACAACAGAGCGTCGTGCTGCGTCCGTACGAAGGGTAGTCACCCGCCCGCGAGGGGTGCGAGCAGATACACTTCGTCTCCATCCCGCAAGACCCGCGCGCCATGTGCGGCCACAGGGCAGCGCTCGCCGTTGAGCATCAGCGTGTCCCGAAGGTGGGGACTGTGCGCCAAGGCCTCCGCCATTGGTATCCCACGGCGTGTCGCCTCGCGAATCAAGTCGTCGAGCGTCGCGCCCACCGGCAACTGAACGTCCTTGTCGACATCGAGCCAACCGTCGCCGATGCGGCCCCGGATCAACACGTGCACTCGAATTCCGCGCGAGGCCGTGTCGCCTGTCAGCATTCGGCGCGCGCGGGAGAGCAGGCTCACGCGGTGGAACCAGGAGCAGCGGGCGCTCCCGCGTCGACGTACTCAGCGAGAAGCTCGGTCAGTTCGAGGGCGTCGGCTCGCGCGCGACTCAGGCGGCCAGTCGCGTGATTCCAGCCCATCGCGTCGTGGTAGTCACGGCGCAGCGAAGCGAGCGGCACGTGCACGCCGCGCAGCGGTCCCTCGGTGAGCAAGCCGTCGCCCTCGCCCAACAGTCGCCGGTGCAACTTGAAGTCGTCCGGGACGATTCCCTCACGCCAGTTGAACGCCGCGCGAAGATTCTGGATCCGTTCGCCGCAGCGAAGGAGATCCGTCTCGTCGATGCTCCATCCCGTCAGCGCATTGACCAGCGGTGTCACCGGCAGTTGCCCGGTGAGATTGGTGAACATGCACAGTCCGAGTCCGTTGAGCGTCTGATGTGCGTTGGAAAAGTGGGCTTGCGCCTTGCCCTTGCCGTGCTCGCCTTTCCACGCGACCGTGGTTTCCTCTTTCGGCGCGGCTTTTCCGAGTGGAAACCTCATGGCGAATGTCTCGTTCCACGCCGCAGAACCCGCCGTGTGTCGCCCCGGAGTCGGGTCGGACACGAACGTGACGCCCATCAGCGAGCTGAACCGCGCGTCGTGATAGGCGGGTTCCTGGCCGTGAACGTGAACGGCGAAGTCCTCGGTGCCGCGCGCGAGATGCTTCGATGCGCGCGCAACGCCCTGCCCCAGCCACGCGCCGCAGCCTTCGCCACTGGCCATCTTCAACGTAAGCGCCAGCATCGCTTCGCCATCGCCCCAGCGCGGCGAGATGCCGTCGAAGTCATCCGCAGTCGCAAGGCCCTTCTCGAACGCCTCGGCCGCCCACGCGAGTGTGCTCGAAGCGGACACCACGTCCATGCCGTAGCGATTGCATGCGTCGTGACAAGCCACGACGATCGACAGGTCGTCGTTGAGCACGTTGGCGCCGAATCCCGCGAGCGTCTCGTAGTCGGGGCGTCGCACGTCGCTCAGTCCGCGCGACTTGACCGAGACGATGCCTTTGCAGGGCATCGGACAGTCGCCACACGAGAGCTTCTTCGTGATCAGTTTGTCGACTTCGGGACCATCGAGTTTCGAACTCTTGGTCTTGAGCGGAAAGTCGCGCGACCCGACGCCTGCCCAGTTCTTCACAGGCCCGTCGCCGTTTTCGATCGAGACGGCCAACGCCGAGGTCGTCCCCTGCTTCGACCAGATCTGGCGCATCGCGATCGTGCCGGGGTCGATCTTCGCGCCGATGCGCGGCATGAGGCGATACAGCCACGCAAGCCACTTCTTGGTCTTGCCGACCCACGCCATCATTCTTCCCATCCATCCCACGTCGCGGCGGTACTCCTGCGTGATCGACTTGCAGATGCGATGGAACTCCTCGGGTTGCGCGATGGGCACCGTGCCCGCTCCGCCGACGACGATCGCCTTCAGATTCTTGCTGCCGTAAATGGCTCCAAATCCCTGTCGACCGAACGCGTGGTAGCGATCGTTCATCACGGACGCGATCACCGACTGGCGCTCTCCCGCCGGGCCGATCGCCGACACTCCGACCTCGTGTCGCCCGCCGTACTTCGCTTTGAGTCGATCGAACGTGTCGGGGACCTGCTGACCCCAGAATTCGGCTGCATCGTCGAAACGCACTTCGTCGTCGCGAACGACCAGCACGGTGGGTGTCTCGGCACGTCCGCGCACGATGACCGCGTCGTATCCGGCGGCACGAAGTTGGATCGCGACGGACCCGCCCGAGTTCGAGTCGGCCCACGTTCCCGTGAGCGGTGACTTTCCGACGATCTGGATCCGCCCAGAGAACGGCGTCTTCACCCCTGTGAGCAAGCCACTCACGATCGCGAAACACGCCTCGGGCGCGAGGGCGTCGGTCTTCGGCGGGAAGTGTTTCCACATGAGCCAGGCACCGAGTCCGTAGCCCCCGAGAAACTTACGGAAGACCTCGTCGGGAATCGTTTCGATCGAGTGCGATCGGGTAGATAGGTCGACGACGAGAGCACGGCCGTGAAATCCGTTTGGCATGGGGATGGAGAGTGTAGTCCGTCGCCGGCGCGGCGTGGGCGAAGAAGAATGAACAGGGAGAGCGGGAGGCCGGGAGGTCGGAGATTTGTGGTTCGGAAGCGGAAAGATGCGATGCGGCTAGCCCGGTACGAATCGCGTGTGGCTGACGAGTGGGAGGTGAACGCCGAGACGCAACGTGCAAACGGGGCCCTTGGCGAAGTCGCCCGCGTCGAGCACGACGAGATCGGTGGTCTGTGTCGCCGCGCGCGTCACCCACACGAGGGCGTACCCGTCGCACTCGCGGTCACTCCCGACGCGCGGCGCGAACGCAACTTGCGAGCAGAAGCTGTCGGCGCCGGCGCTCCAGCGTTCGGTGTTGCCGTTCGTAACGTCGATGCGCGCGATCCACGGCGAGAAGAAGAACATGTTCGGGTCGACTGTCTTCGACTCGGCGTCCGACAACGAGATGAACGCCCAGCGATACGATTGTCCGTGTCGTCGTGCGTCCACCTCGGGCAGGTCGCCGTAGATGTCGGTGAGCTTGCGAGTGGTACATGCGCCCGTCTGGGCGTTGACCGTGAACCGCAAGATCCGCGCGCTCGGACTCGGGATCATCTGGATCGCATCGCGCGCGCGCAGGTCCTCGGGATAGAGCGACGAGAAACTCACCGGACCGTCGACGCCGATCGCATCGATGATCAGGTCGTCGCCCTGGTTGTGGGCATTGAGTATGTGAAACACCACCGTTGGCGAATCGGGCGGATCGATGACGTGGGTCCGTGCGTTTCCGCCGTCCCGACCGACGACATGCAGCCGTGCGCGACGACCCTTGACCCACTCGAACGCCTCGAACGCCGGTCGAGCACCCCAGAGAGCGCGGGCAACGCGCAGCCGGACAGGGGCCTCGAACAAGACGTAGTGCGAAGACGTGAAAGCGACGTCATGCACGAACGCATTCGGGCCACTGAGCCTATGTGCCGCGCGGGAGACGACCTTCCAATCGGCGTCGAACTCCGCGAACGTCAGTGCGTCGGGCGAAAGCGCACCCGGGCGAATGCAGTATCCCACGAGGCGACCGGTCGTCGGATCGTCGCGGGTCATGGGACATGACACAGTCTTGCCGCGCGCGAGGCCGCCGAGATCGTGTCGCCCGAGGGTCTCGAGCGTGATCGGATCGAGGGCGTAGTGACCGAGGTCGTTCGACGCGAAGACTCTTCCGCCCCACCCGTAGACGTCGTGCGCCGCTGGATTCCCGAACGCGACGTCGAACAGGTTGCTCCATCGCGCCGGCTTGTTCGTGAAGATCCGTCGCTTCAATTGCCGGCCTGCACGTCGTTCTGCCTCGAACATCGCCGTGCGGACGTGGCGCGTGCGCAGCCTCGCGCGTCCCCCGTCGATTCGCAGCGCGCCGAGCATCCCGTGCGCATCGAACGCGTGGTACCGATCGGGGCCGTTTTCGAAAATCCCAGGGCCGTTGCGGTAGAGCGTGCCGCGCAAGTCGTCGGGAAGGGTGCCGTCGATCGTGGCGACGTCGGCGTCGAATTCGTCGGGTTGGCTGCGGAAGAGTATCTCGGTGTTCGGTGAGGACATTGTGCCATTCGTCGGGGGCGGAAGAGTCGGAGACTCGAACGGCTCGAACATAGCAGACAGCGAGCGGGTTCGCGCCATGCTACCCTCAGCGCCCCGGTGGCCGACCCGGCGCGGCAGACTGCACACGACAGGCCGATGAAGGGAATCGAGGAGTGAGCAGGACATCGCTGTGACGATCAAGATTACACGTCGAAAGTTCCTCGTCGTGACGGGTGCCGCAACGGCCGCCGCGTGCGCGAGTCCATCGGGCGCACGCGACGGCGGCGATGCGTCGGCTGATGCAATCGAAGACCGCGAGGACACCCTCGCGCCCGACGCGCAGCTCGAGGACGTCGTACCGGAGACGCCAGTCGACGCCGTGGACGACGCGTTCGACGCCGCGCCCGAGGCCGAAGTCGACGCGGGAAGCGATCCAAACCCCACGGGCGTGCCTGAGAATCTCACGCTTTTCCCGCTCGGAATCATGGCGGGCGACATGACCGCCGAGCGTGCGATGTGCTGGACGAACTACACGGGAACGCTGCCGCTGGTCGTGCGGGTGATCGAGATGTCCGGCGCGCGTTTCGTGCGAGTCGTGTACGAACACGATTGTTCTGTCACACCCGCGGGATACGTGCACGAAGATGCCAGTGGGCTTTCGGCGGGCACTCGATACAGCTACGTGTTTCTCGTTCGCGACGCCGGAGGATTCATCGCACGAAGCTCCATCGGACGATTCCGCGCCGCGGTCGCAAGCGACTCGATGGAAGTGATCACGTTCGCAGGCACGTCGTGCACGCACCAGCGCGGTCGCCCGTTTCCAGTGCTTCAAGACTGTGCCAATCGCCCCGGCGTGGACTTCTTCGTGCATGGTGGAGACCACGTGTATTGCGACGGCGCGACGACCCTGGCGGACTATCGAGCGAAGTACGCCGAGAACTGGCCGTCGGCCGGAATGCGCGCACTGCACTCTTCGATGGGCATGTACTGCACCCTCGACGATCACGAGGTCGACAACGACTTCGATCCCGAGACGGTGCCCGCTGCGAAGCTGGCCAGTGCACGCGCCGCATACTTCGAACATCGCGCGCAGCGCCGCGATCCCATGGCGCCGGACCGCATCTGGCGTAGCTTTCGCTGGGGACGAACGCTCGAATTGTTCGTCCTCGACTGCCGCACGGAACGCCGACCCTCGTCCCGGACGGGTGCGAATCCAATCTACGTCTCGCGCGCACAGATCGACTGGCTCAAGTCGTCACTGATGGCGTCGACAGCCGTCTTCAAGTTCATCGTGAACTCCGTGCCGATTACGAACTTCCCGCTCATCTTCGACATCGGCGCAGCCGATCGGTGGGAGGGCTACGCTGCGCAGCGACAGGAACTCCTCGACTTCATCCAGATGCAGACCGTGACAGGCGTGTGGTGGCTGTCGGGAGACTTTCATCTCGCGTCCGCAGGCAGCGTCGAGCCGTCGGGACCGCTCAGCACGATGCGGGAGATCCTGATGGGACCCGGCGGAAACAACCCAAACGTCTTGTTTGCGACGCTTGGCGCTCCGCAGTTCGACTTTGCCACGGGGACGAGCAACTACACGGTTCTGCGTGCCGATCCGATTGCGCGCACCGTCGAAGTGACCTTCGTCAGCGGTACGGGTACCGAACTGTTTCGGCGTCGATACACGAGCGCATGACAAAGACTCCCTCGAATTGAGCGTGTCCGCTCGTCATATTGATTGAGACCGTGATTGCCCATGCGCGAGGCTTCGGCGATTTCGCTGTTGGCACGCGACGTGCTCCTCCAAACGACACCCCCGACGGCGCAACCCACTGCGAAACGGCAACTCCCGATCGGAATGGAGCCGACGATGAACCATTCCAAGCGAACCGAGTACGTCACGCGCGACAGCATCCTGAAGATGCTCAGCGACGTCGAGAACGCACGCATGTGCATGGCAGAAACGGCGCTCGGTCTCTCAGATGGCGACGAATACCTCGACTTGGAGCACATCGCACGGGGTGTACGACGCGCGGGCGGAACCGTCTCGCCAATGGGGGCGGTCCTCCCACGCAAAGCCGTAAACGCCGACACGTGGAACCGGATCCTCGCGCAGCTCGCAGGGCCGCGCGCCTGACGTGCCGGCTCGCCACACGAGTGCAAGTCGCACGGCACACGGCGAGCGGCACCGCAGCGGCCGCGCCCAGTGGTTGCGTGCGGCGGTCCTCGGCTCGGACGACGCCGTGGTGTCAACTGCGAGCCTCATGATCGGTGTTGCGGCGGCGTCGGCATCCAAGGGCACCATCCTCGTCGCCGGCGTCGCGGGTCTCGTCGCGGGGTCGATGTCCATGGCCGTGGGGGAGTTCGTCTCCGTCAGTTCGCAGCGCGATGCCGAGCGGGCCGACATCGAGCGCGAGAAGAGAGAGATTGCGGATCAGCCAAACGCCGAACTGCTTGAGCTCGCTGCAATCTACGTCAAGCGAGGACTCGATCGGGATCTCGCGCTGACGGTCGCGGAGCAGCTGAGTACGCGCGATCGGCTCGGCGCGCACCTGCGGGACGAGCTGGGGATCGACTCGAGTTCGCTCGCACGTCCGCTGCAAGCCGCCTGGATCTCCGCCGCGAGCTTCGCCTCGTTCGCGCTCGTGCCGATCATGGCACTTCTCGTCGCGCCGACCACCCTGCGTATCCCGGTGATCGCCGCACTGTCCCTGGTGAGTCTCGCAGTACTCGGTGCGTTTGGCGGTCATCTGGGTGGCGCTCCGCTGCTGCGTGCATCGCTGCGCGTGACAATCGGCGGTGCGCTCGCAATGACAGTCACCGCCGCAGTCGGTCGACTGCTGGGCGTGTCAGTAAGCTAGCGAATTCAGGGCGAGCTGTACTACGACACGGACTATTGCTGGACCACCGCGTGTGGTGGCGGCATGGACCCGTGGACGAGCGTGGACGCGTTTGGCGGCAACGGCGACGGCACGCTGTTCTACCCAGGCACACCGGCCCGCATCGGCGGCACGACCGCCGTACCCGTGCCGTCGATCCGCCTCGCACACATTCGCGACGGCATGGAGGACTATGAGTACCTGCGTTTGCTCTCGACTGCGGGAGACAGCGCGTACGCAGACATGGTGTCGCGCATGGTGATCACGAACGCGTACACGTTCGACAACGATCCCGCGCACTACGAAGCGGCGCGCGAACTGCTCGGGACACGATTGCACCGACGGGCGCACCCGTAGTTGGAGTCTTCGCAGCCCGCGCTGACGGCGGCCCCGGCCGCGACCCGGCGAACCCTGGGCCGCCGACGTGGTCGTCAACGTGGTCGTCCAACCGTCGCGTGGGGCGGTGTGGGCTGGTTTCCGCATCCCCCTGCGAGCATCGAGGCGAGAAACGCGGCAAGCGCGAGACGTTGCGCGAGCAGAAATTGGCGATCGGCGGCGCCGGTGGTGCCGCAACGACTCGCTCGCCATGACCACAGACCGCGGCACAACTGGCACACTCCACTATCGAAGACTCCGCCCGCTGCTTGCGCCGCGCGACGGTGAGCGACACGACGATTGCTTCGGTGCTCGCGCCGATCCGTGGCCGAACATCGCGGTGATCACGCTGCATGGTCCGTATGTCTCCGAGCCACGGTCGCCTGCGCCGTTCTTCAATGGTGGTGTGGCCGCGTTCAACGAACTTCTCGGCCCGCTGTTCGTCGGCATGGTCGAGGGCCAAGGGAGCAGCGCGTCGGTCGTCGACGGTGGCGAACTGTACACCCCGCGGTCCGCTGCGGATTTCGCGAACGCGTACCAGTGGCAGAAGTTCAGGCTCGCGTCCGATGCGACGGACTGTGCGTTCATCCCGCCGGCACTGCGTCCGATGTGGCCGTCGCGCGTCAGTGTCTCGACGGGACTCTACGACACTCCGTATCTGGGACACGCGATGACCCCCGCGATCATGCGGCCGACCGTGACCAACGCGCTTCGGCAGATGGATCGCTACGTGTGGCTTTACACCGAATCGGTGACGTTTCTGGTCGCGCCAGGCGGCGTCGCAGCCGCGAGCGTCGAGTGGATCGACGCGGTGCGGACGGGTCGCGACGCGGTTCGCTGAACGATCAGCGAACGCAGATTGGAATTCCGAGGAACGCTGTCGAGCACCGTAGTCCGGCGTCGCAGCTCGTGCCGCCGCAGCAGAGCAGACCGTTCATTCCACACTGGCAGATGGGGATTCCGAGAAACGCGCGCGTGCAATTCAGTCCGCGATCGCATGCGTCACTTGCACAGCAGCGCTCTCCGCGCCCGCCACACGATGCACCCGGCGGCGGAGGTGGCGGAGTCGTGCTGCCGGACCCGCCGTCGCACGCGTTTGGCTGTACCGATCGCAGATGCGGGAAAGGGTCGACCCCGCGGTTGTAGCTCCCATCGGGATAGAGTGAGAAGTGCAGATGCGTCGACGTGCCCGCGGCATCGCCGGTGTTGCCGACGAAGCCGAGCGTGGTCCCCGCCGTGACAACGCGGCCGGGCGCAATCCCGAACGCGACACCGTTCAAGTGCGCGTAGTACTGAAACCAACCGCACGGATCCCGCACCGTCACGGTGGTACCGCCGGCGCGTCCGGTGGGACCCGCTTGAACAACCGTGCCGGCCCGCGCGGCCACGACGGGTGTACCGCGCGCCGCAAAGATGTCGTTTCCCAAGTGGCCGCTGGTGTGGTTTCCGCCTCCGTTTCGCGTGTAGTAGTCGGAGTTCGCCGGTGTCAGCAGCGTCGCTGTGCAGTAGTACGTCGTGGCGTGGCCATCGAAGCCGAGGTTGTGCGGACCACGCACTGGGAATCGATCGAGTCGCGGCGCGCATGTGATCGGTTCGGATGCGATGTCCTCCGGACCGTCCTCACCATCGACCGGAGCGCAACCCGTCACGGCGGCGATGACCAGCGAGACGATCGAAAGGGCGTTCAGTGTGGGGCGCGTCATGGTCGTGGCTCCTGAGGCGAATCGTCGGTTGGATGGCGGCGTGCGGATCGCGTGGGTTCGGAGGCTGTTGAGCACACTCCGTGCCGCGTCTGTAGCGCGCTCGGCGGCGGCGCTCCCCGAACGCGAGGCGTCGGATGTCCGAGGAAACTCCGGGGAATCCCGAGGAAACCCGCCACGTCCGGTGAGCGAAGAACCTCCCACTTGGTTGGTCGCTCCCCAGGCACGCGCCACCGTGGAGGCTTACCGCGCGGGAGCCCGGTGTCCGAGACTGGCCCGAGTCAAGACTTGGCCAATTCGAGCGTCCGCGCGTTCTCGGGCACGCGGCGCAGAAAGCTCTCACGACGCGCGGGGATCGAGATCGTCGCCGCCCGCGCAAGCAGATGCTCGCGCGCGTCCGCCAGTGCCTGCGACGCGTCGTCGTTGCGTCCGCATGCCCGAAGCGCCTCGACATAGGCGAGGCGGATGATCGCGTCGCCTGCGTCCATCATTTTCACGGCACGAAGCGTTTCCATCGCCTCGTCGGCGTGCTGAAGCGCCTCGACGGACCGCGCGGGATCGCGCCGCAGAATCACGAACGCAAGTGTCGCGAGTGCGTGTGCGCGCACGGGTTGACCTCGCGGGAGCAGTTGCGCGGCGGCCATGGCCTCTTGCTCGGCCCGTTCCAAGTCTCCAGCCTCGACTTCGATCAGTGCGAGGTAGTTTCTCGACGCCGCCTCGAGCCGTGTGTTGCCTTGCGCTCGGAACGAATCCGCGGCGCCGAATTCGACGTCGCGTGCCTCGTCGATATTCCCCGTTCGAGCGAGCGCGAGTCCAAGATTGTGGGCCGCCAACGCGGCGACGTACGCGAGGCGCATCGTCTCCGCGGTGTCCAAGGCCGCACGCAGACAGTCCCTCGCGCGTTCGTACTCGCCCACTTCGAGGTACGCGAATCCTACGTTGGCCCGCGCGCTGCACGCACCCCGTGGGTCGCCCGATTCGTCGTAGCTGTGTGCCGCCGAGTCCATGAGGTCGATGTGCGCACTCACGTCGCCCGCGTGATTCGCGGCGATCGAGCGAAGCCCGAACACGCGGGCGCGTAGTGACGGGTCGCGCTCGATCCACTCGCGTCCGCTCGGCGAAGCGAGCACGCGCTCGATCGCCGCCACGAGAGAGTCGGCAACGTCCAACGCAGTCGCATGGAACATCGTGACCGCTGCGCGGGCCGCCGCGACGATCGCTGAACCACTCAGTGCCCCCCGTGCGAGCGCGGTGACCAGCTCTCGGCCTGCGCGCGCGAGAGCTGCTTGTCGGTGCAAGATCCCCGCCGCAATGGCGAACTCGCCGGTCGCCGCGTACCAGAGATCGGAACCCGTGGCCGCAAGGCCCATCGCTGTTTCTGCGTGCGCGAACGCTTCGAGATTTTCTCCGCGCCAGCGGTGTGCTTCGGCTTGCAACACTCGTAGTCGCGGTGGCGCATCGGCGTCGGCCGTGAGGGACACCGCCCGCTCTGCGCGCTCGATGGCACCGCCGAAGTCGTTGCCCGCAAGGGCCTGTTGTGCCGCAACTTCATACCAGCGCGCCGCGGCGGCCGGACGATCGCTTTGCTCCCAGTGCTGTGCAATCACCGCGACGTCCCGTTCCGCAGAACGCTCGAGCCACGACGCCGCGAGGCGGTGACCCAGCGTGCGGTCGTCGTCCGTGAGCATCGCGTACGCGGCTTCTCGTACGGAACTGTGCCGAAAGACCCATTCGCGTTCGCCGGCGAACTTGCTCACAGCGAGCGGCGCGATCACTTCGCGTTCGTCGAGCTTCGCCAGCGCCGCACGCAGCGCGTCGGGTGAGGCATCTGCGCCGAGAAGCGTGGCGACCCCGCCCTCCCAGAAATGATCTCCAAAGACGCTCGCAGCTCGCGCGAGTTTCCGGGTCGCACCGTCGAGCGACTCGATGCGCTCGGCGATGACAGCGAGCACGGATTCGGGGAGTGTGTCCGAACGACCGCGCGCAACGGCGCGAACCATTTCCTCGAGCACGAACGGATTGCCCGCGGCGCGGGCGACGACGCCCTCGATCACGTGGGGCCGCGCGCTCTCGTCGAGAAATCTCCGCGCGAGTGCGGTGCACGCGTCGTCGGTGAGCCGTTCCAGGCGAATGTGTTCCACCGCGCCGCCGGCCCAGAGCGACGGGAACGTCTCGAGGACCTCGGGCCGGGCAAGGCCGACGATCATCCACGGGAGTCGTGCGAGATTGGCGCGGGCATGGTCGAGCGCGGTGAGCGACGACGCATCGACCAGGTGAAGATCCTCCACGACGATGAGCACGGGACCGCTGTGCGCCTCGGCCGCAAGGAATTCCTCCCACGCACGTCGGATCTGGTCGCCCATGACGATCGGATTTGCCCGCGCACCGCGAATGATCGTGTCGTCATACCGGCCGGCGTCAACGCCCACGAGCTCGCCGAGGAACGCGGTGACCCGCGCGACGTCCGGCACCGGAACGTTCCTCGCAACGCGGGCTCGGAGCTTGCGCCTTCGGACCTCGATGGGCTCGCCATCCTGAATGCCGGCCGTCCGTCGAACGAGCGTTGCGAGCAGCGCGAACGGCGAACGCGAACCGAGCGAATCCGCGCGCGCGAACCACACCGGCACGAACTCGTCCCGCCCGATCACCGCGCGGACGAACTCGTGCCGAAGCCGCGACTTTCCAATGCCGACGTCGCCGAGTACGAGAACAGCGTGCGCCGTGCCTTTCGACATCGTCACGTCGAGCACTCGCGCGAGCGCAGCGAGTTCCCGTTCGCGCCCGACGAATGGGGATTTTCGCCCGAGCAGCGTTCGCGCGCCGTCGATCGTCTCACGCACACCCACGAGCACGAGGCCCGCGTCGCTGCCTCCCACTTCGAACGTCGCGTCGAGCAGGCCGGCAGTCGTGTCGTCGATCTGCACGGGTCGACTGGGCTCAACGAGTTCCGCGGTGGGCGACTGCTGAAGTTGCACGAGGCGCGCCGCGCGATCGATGGCGTCTCCGACGGGGATTTCGTCGTGCATCTCTCCACGGCCGGTGGCGAGCGCGATCGCCGCACGCGGAAATAGTCCACGAAGCGCAAGAGCGCAGCGTGCGGCGCGTGCTGCGAGGTCCGTTGCGGATCCCGTCGCGTGCAGCACGGCGGCGACGGAGCCGTCGGCGAGGCGGCGTGCAACTCCTTCGAATGGCGCCGCGGTCGCGCGAATGGCCTCGTCCGGCGCGGAGGCGCTTGCGGGCCACGACGAATCCATCGGCGTCGAGAGCGACGCACCGGGCGGTGACAATGGCGCCAACGAAGCGTCCACGAGGACGATGCTCACGACTCGGTTTTCGCGCGCGGTCAGTACGATCGGACGTGCGATCGGCTCCCGGGGGACACGGATGCGTGGCTCCAGCGCATCGATGGCAGCTGCGACGGCGACGCCGTTGGCAAGTCGATCGACTGGAAGCCTGGCGAGCATCGACGCGAGCAAGTCGTCCACGGCGGCCGGGATGTCGCTCCGTGCGTCGCTCAGACGACCGATGTTCGCCAGCATCAGTTTTGCGAGAATCGCGAGGACGTTCTCTCCCGTGAACGCCGGCCGTCCTGCGATGCACTCGTACAGCACGCACCCCAACGCAAACACGTCGGTTCGCGCGTCGATCGTCGCCTCGCCAGTAGCCTGTTCCGGTGACATGAACCCGGGAGTCCCGAGGACGCTTCCGGCGTGCGTGGCCCGCGTCCAGTGCATGACGCGCGCGAGACCGAAATCGAGCACCGTCAATTTCGTCAGGTCACGACCCACGAGATACAGATTGCTGGGCTTGATGTCCCGATGGATCACACCACGCGCATGCGCCGCTCCCAGCGCGTCCGCCGCACGCCGGACCGCTGCAAGTGCATCGGTGACGGACAGGGGAGCCCGTGCGAGCCGATGATCGAGATCCTCGCCCTCCAGCCAGTCCATCGCCAGGAACGGCACGCCATCCTCCGTCGCGCCGTGCGCGACGTAGCGCACGATCGCGGGGTGTTCGAGCGCCCGGAGAATCTCGGCCTCACGACCAAAACGCTCAGCGTCCTTCGGATGTGCCGACGCGAGGATCTTGAGTGCGACGGGGGCGCCCGACACGCGATCGAGCGCGCGATACACCGTGCCCATTCCGCCCTTGCCGGCAACTCGCTCCACGACGAAGCGATCGGCCACGACCGTTCCACGCAACACGCTGCCAGTCTGCCGCTGCGCGCGCAGAGTGTCTATCGCAGAGACGAGGGACCGCGATGCGGGCGCGTGCAGTCGCAATCAGCCCCCGTCGCTCCAGCTTACCGTCGTCATGCCCGCATTCGCGTCAGCAACCTCTGCGTGAGAAATCTCGACGTCGTGATGATCGGGGTCATCGTGTGACTCGACGAACTCGACGGGTATCCCGCGGAATCGAACACGTACACGTCCCGCGTCCCGTACACCTCACCCGTTGGACTCGCGGCGCCGTCGCGGGGGCTCGGAGCCATGCGCACGCCGCCCTGCTGGTGCGCGCTGATGAACGGCGCCGACGCCGGGCGGAACGCGAGCGAATCGACGCGATCGAGATCCCGCTCGGAGTGCAGAATGACGGGTGGTGACGTCGGCACGACGACTTGAAGTGCACCGGCGGCAAAGTACGCCCGTGCTGCCGCGCGAACTGCCGCCCGAAAGCGTGCGCGCTGCTCTTCGTCGATCGAATACTCGATGCGAAGTCGACCAGTGGACTCGACGCGCACTCGTCCGCGTGCGTCGTCCGGGCACAACAACAACGCCGCAGCCCCATGCGTGTACAGACGCATCAGGTCCTTGCCCTCGGCGCCGAAGAACGGAAGCATCGACGCAGCGATCCCGGGCGTGCCGCCGATGGACTCGATGCGAAACCCCCAGAGTCCGTGCTCGGCGTCGTCGTGGCGTTCGAACTGCGTCACGGCGAACGACTGCGGAATGCCACGGTGAAAGCGCACCTCTTCGCGGAACTGCGCGTCGACCGGCAACTGCGGCTGCAGCGACAAGTGCTGGCCGACGTGTTCATTGCCTACGCCCGACCGCAACAACAGCTGTGCGGAAGCGATGGCGTTGGCGGCGAGGACGACGACCCGCGCGCGCACCGTCAGTTCGTCGCGCTCGTGGTATCCGCGCGAATCGAACCGACGAATTCGCACGGTCTTGATCTCGGCATTGGCATGCTCGATTCGCACGGCGCGCGCTCGGGTGAAGAACCTCGCGCCCGCTTCGAATGCCGCCGGGATCGCGACGAACCGCGGGTTGCGTTTCGCGTTGAGCGGACAACCGATCAGACACGCGCCCACGCCGGCACATCCGCGACGGTTGTGACGCATGAACTCGCCGCGCCATCCGAGCGCGAGCGTTCCCCGCTCGAGCAGTCGATTGTTCAAGTTGATGAGCGACGGATCGGGATCATTCACCGAAAGATCCTCGAGCGCGCGCGCACGAAACGGCGCGAGTGCTTCCGAGGAGAACTCCGTCAGTCCATATCGACGTTGCCAGTGTTCGGCAACCGCGTCCGGCATCGGCACGACGTCGCACGCGTTGATCACGCCGCCGCCGCCGAGCGCGCGGCCCTGCAACACCTGAATCGACAGGTCCGTCGTCGAGCGGCCGCCGCGGTCCATGTACAGTTGGTCGTACATGGCACCGTCGCGCTGCGTGAGTTGGGTGCCCGTGTAGTCTCCGCCTTCCTCGAGGACAACGACGTCGCGCCCCGCCGCGGCAAGCTCCCACGCCGATGTCGCACCGCCGCATCCCGATCCGATGACGCAGACGTCCACGGCGCCCGGTGGAACCGCGCCGCCGTGCGACAGATCGACGATCGAGCCGCTCACGCAGCTTCCGCCGCGCGAATTCGCGGTCCTTCGTATCCAATGTGGGGCCACACGATCGGACGGTCGTAGAACACCACATACAGAAACCGACGAAACGCGGTGGCGATCTGCCGACGAGTCAGGTCGTCGCCTTCGGCCCACGACCGGAAGAACGCCAGTCGCTCGGCCGTCGGGAGATTGCTGAACGTTCGGGCGTGACGACGGAGAATCAGCGGCCCCCACTCGAGATAGAACAGCGCACGTTGGAGATCGCGCTGATTCCACGGCGGCTCGTCCGCCAGATACGTGTCGAAGGCGGTCGCGAGATCGACGTCCTCGGCGCCGACAGGAAAATGATCCGAGCGTGGCAGTAGCGCGTGGGCGAGCTGCGTGAGCGTGTGGTGCTCTCGGTCGCTCAGAATTCGCAATGGGCCAAGCCAAGGTGCGCAACCTCTCACGAGAACACTCGTGACGCCCCCCATCGCGAGCAAGCTCCCGGCGCCGAGCGACAGTCGCATGAACCGGCGGCGCGACACGACACTGAAGTCCGCGCCCACGCCACTACCTCGCGCCGCGCATGCGGTAATACGAGATCACGAAGTCCGGCCGGTCGGTCTGCAGGATATCGGCGCCTGCCTCGACGGCGCGGCGATAGCCGCCGAGATCGCCGTTGAGCGTCGCCGCGAGATCGGCGCCAAACACGTCGATGAATGCACGCGTGCCCCTCGCGTGTACGATGACCGCGCCCGCGATCAGGTTGGCTTCGCGAAGCTCGACGATCACCGGCACGCGCGGCGCGTAGTGATCGAGCTGCGACGTGACGTCCGCAACGGTGTCGGGACGAATCATGAAGTGAAGCCTCGGCTCGATCGCAAGCGCGCGGTCGATCTTGTTCGTGTCGCTCGTATCGAAGATGGCCCAGTCGATCGCGTCCGCGTCACGAATGGCTTGGACGAGCAGGTCGACTCGGTCGGTCTTGTTTGCGTCGACCAGCACGACGACGCGTCCCCGACACGTTTGCAGCAACTCGACGAGCGTCGGGACGCGCTCGCACGAAAAGTCGCCGGGAAGTGTGCCCGTGCGAATGTGCAGCGCACGAACCTGCGCGAACGTCATGTCGGCGACAGCCCCGGTACCGTCGGTGGTCCGGTCGACCGTGGGATCGTGCATGTTGACGATGATTCCATCCTGCGTCGGCCGCGGATCGGTCTCGACGTACTCGACGCCCGCGGCGATTCCTGCGCGGTACGCCGAAAGCGTGTCTTCCGGCGCGAGTCGCCCGAGGTCGCCGCCGGCGCCGCGGTGTGCGGAAACCTGGAGGGTGCGACACGATCGGTCGAGCGCGCACGCGATCGGAATCGGGCTCGCACGTGTGGGCACGGCGCTCGCGCCGCCATCCCCGCGGAGTGACGTGCAGTCGAACAGCGTCGGGTCGAGCAGCGGACGCAGAACGTCCGGCGCCGTGTCTCGACGCACGATGTCCGGCACGGGGCCGCGGTCGTCGATCGCGTCGTCCAGTGTGGCGTCGATGCCGGCGTCCCGCGGCGCGACACCTGTGCACGCGGGCGGCACGAGTCCGAGTGTCGCGATCGTGCGAGCGAGACGTCTGCGCCACGGACCCACGTCTGGAGTCTACAACGGTCTCCCTCCGTCCGGGACTTAACTTGTTAACTTGTTAACTTGTTGCGCCGTTCGCTTCGGGCGGGCCCCCGGCGCGAAACGTCCGGCTACATCGCGAGGAAGTTCCGGATGAGTCGCGGGCCGTCGGGAGTCAGAACGCTTTCCGGATGGAATTGAAGCCCCACCAGCGGACGCGTGCGGTGTTGCAGTGCCATGATCAGGCCCTCGTCGTTGGTCGCGATGACCTCGAGTTCCTCGGGTAGCGACTCACGCTCGACGACCAGCGAGTGGTATCGAGCCGCCGCGAACGCAGGCGGCATTCCCGCGAAGATGCCCGAGCCGTCGTGCAGGATGTGCGTGGCCTTGCCGTGCACCGGCGTCGGGGCGCGGACGACGGTGCCACCGAACGCCGCGGCGATGCATTGGTGGCCGAGGCACACACCGAGCACGGGCACCCGCGCCGCTCGAATTGCTTCCACGCTCACACCCGACTCGCGCGGCGAGCACGGCCCCGGCGAAACGACCAGGTGCGACGCGCCCGAATCGCGAATCTCGTTCGCGCCCATGTCGTCGTTGCGCACGACTCGTACGTCGACGTCGAGTGCGAGCAACATCTGCACGAGATTGAACGTGAACGAGTCGTAGTTGTCGATGACGAGAATCACGGTGATCACGCGAGGCGTACACGTCCGCGGCACTCGCCGCAACGCGCGCACTGCGTGATACGATCCGCCCATGCGCCAACCTTCGCTTCTCGTCGCATGCGTCGTCCTGTGCGCAGCTTGCCCGGCATCCACGACCGCTGGCGACGCCAGCGACGCCGGTGACGCGTCGGAGACGGCCGCGAACGACACCGGCGTCTGCACGGAGTCGACGCCGCTTCACTCGATCTATCCAGGGCCACTCTACGTTCGCGTCGGGTCGACGTCCGCCGCGCGCTTGCGGCTCTCGCTAGATCGCAGCGCGTGCGCTGCCGAGTACACGCTGCGAATCGAGAACGGCGCCGTGGCGGATGCGCCCACGACGGTCCGCGTCGAGCCGACGCACGGCCAAGTCGAGTTCACCGTGACCGGGCGGATGGCCGGCCGCACGCGAATCACGGCGACGCAGTCGCAGCCACCGACGACCGCACCCGTGACCGCGAGCACGGACATCGTCGTCCTCGCCGCGGATCTTGCTGCATGTCCCACGACCACGCCCGAGGTCTCCGGGCACCTCGTCGCCGGTGCGCGCATCGTGGGTGCCGTCGGGACACCGCTCGCGCCGGCGTCGATCTCGCTGCAGATGGCTGCGACGGAAGTGCCGGCCGTCGACGTCACCATCGCCTGTGCGGCCGACCAAGTCCCAATGGACTTCGACGCGCTCGGCCCCGCGATTGCGTTTGGCCCCGGTGCGACGCGATTCGCACGCGAGGTTCCATTCACGGTCCCGGTCAATCCTGCTCGCGTGCCGTCGATGTACGAGTTGCAGGCGGAACTCGCGTACACCGGGCCGGGGGCGGCGACGCCTCGTATCGTGCCAGTCGCGAACGCTCGGTTCACGTCGGACGGACGGGCGCTATCGTTTCTCGCGATGCGACTCGGCACATACCAGGCCGTCATTCGTCGCGGACTCGGCACGCGTCGCGTCCAGCGGCACATGACCTATCGCGCGATTCTCGGCATCTCCATGGGCGCCGTCGGATCGTCGATGATCGGCACGCGACATCCCGATTTGTTCGATGCAATCCTCCCACTCGGTGGCCCCGCAGATTCGGGCTTCTCTGGCGACTATCTGCATCGATTTGTCTTCGGCGGATTCTGTACCGAGGCCCAACGAATGACATTGGGAGATGCGATGTGCGCGTCGTCCGCGACCGCGCGCGTCCCGGTGGCGAACGACATCGGCGTTGCGGTGCAGCACTTCGAAGTGTTCTTCAGTCCGCCGGGACGTGGCACGGGCGGAACGTTCGACCGCCGCGCGCGCTTTCAGGGCTTTCGGGACATTGCGCACATGTTCGGCAACCCCATCATGTACGCCGACCCCGCGAATGGCATTCTCCCGTTCGGCGTCCCGGCGGGCGAACTCACGCGCACCGACACCGACCGATGCGCAACGCCCGTGGTGCTCGGCGGCGGGGCCGACACGAACCGCCTCTTCTACGACGACGAGTTCAACCCCGCCGGCGTCTTTCCCGTCATGACGTTCTGCGACGGTCCGAGTGCACCGGGCGAACCCGGGCGTTGGGTTCCCGGACCCGGAAACTATCCAGTGGAGATTGCACTCGCGGTCGATCGCAATCGCAACGGCACGCGCGATCCCGGCGAGCCCGTGATTCGGAATTTCTCCGAGCCGTTCCGCGACGTCGGGCTCGACGGCGTCCCGAGCACGATGGAAGCTGGATACGACGCGCGGACCAACCCGGATCCCGCTGGCGACGACTACGACCGGCAGTACAATCCCGCTGGGCTGGAAGGGAACTTTCTGCACGACATGGGCGAACCGTACGACGACCTCGGTCTGGACGGCGTCGCGTGCCCCGCCGGCCGAATGTGCCCGTATGATTTCGGCGAGGGCAATGGACAGTTCGATGCGCCGGGCGGCGGGGATCAGTCCTCGGCGCGCAATCCGCGCGTCCTGTACGCCGCGCTGCCGGCTGCGGAAGCGCACCGCCTCGGCGTGTGGGCCGACGGTGGCGTCCGCGATGCGTTGCAGTTTGGAGTCAATGCCAATCACTTCGTGGGCGCCGTCGCACAGCGAAACGTGGGACTGCACTACTTCGACGGATTCCACTCTCTGATCACCGGTCGGGACATTCCACTGAATACCGACGTGGGCTTCGTGCCGTACGACGTGGACTACGAGCACCTGCCGGCGCACTCGATGCTGCGGTACGGCTTCGTGGACGCGTCGATGCAGCAGATTCTCGACGGCGATGGCGCACACGTCGGGACTTCGGATCAGATCACGAGTCGAATTCAGAGCGCAGCGTGGTGGATGCAGTCACGTTGGCCCAATGGCGACCGTCGGATCATGCCGTACGTCGCACAACCCGACAACGCGGGACGCTGCGCGAATGGGTACTTCTGCTCGTTCGAGTTCCGTTCGGACCGTGCCAATCGCACGGGACCTGTGAGCGTCTATCTCCCACCCGGATATCACCGCCCCGAGAATCGGGCCGTGACGTATCCGGTGCTCTACGTGTTGCACGGTTACGGAATGCAACCGCAGGATCTGCTCGGGTTGGGGTTCGTGATTGGCACGTTCATGAGTTCGGGACAGATCGCCGAATGGCAGCGTCCTGCGAAGTTCATCATGGTGTTTCCCGACGGTCGGTGTCGCCCGGGCGACGGCTGCCTGGAGGGAACGTTTTACGTCGATTCGCCGATCGGCAATGCGCGAATGGAGACGTACTTCCTCGAGCTGAATGAGTGGGTGTCGCGGACGTATCGCGCGCGTCCGCCGGGCGACGTCGACGTGGTGGAGTAAGTCACGCTCCCGTGAACCGCGCGCGCGGGCGGAGCATGTAGCCGGCTTCGCGCTGTTCGAGCGCGTGCGCGATCCAGCCCGCGGTGCGGCCGACGGCGAAGATCAGGATCGCGCTCCCGGCGGACAGGCCGAGGGCGTCGGCGATTGACACGAGCGCGAAGTCGACGTTGGGCGTGCCGAGACCGAGGCCGGCAGCGGCACGAATGACCGCACGGTGGAGTCGAAGCGTCCCGGCCGGAGCGATGGCTTCCGCGTGGGCGAGCAGGGGACTCGCGCGGGGGTCACCGTGAGGATAGAGCGGATGGCCGAAGCCAGGCATCGCGTCGCCTCGATCGCGGCGGTCGCGGAGAACGTGTGGGGCGCGGGCCGGGGAAGCAATCTCACGGAGCAGCGCCTCGACTCGCAGCGAAGCCCCGCCGTGCGCTGGACCGGAAAACGCTGCGAGCGCCGCAGTGACGGCGTGATGCATGCCGGCGCCACTCGACGCCGCGACGCGTGCGGCGAATGTCGAGACATTCAGCTCGTGGTCTGCGCACGCAACGAGTGCCGCGTTCAATGTGGCGCGATGCCGTGGGTTGGCGCGGCCCCCGAGTGCAACGGCAAGCGCGCCTGCGATGGACGGTTCGCGTCGGGCCAGCAGGTGCGCGTGCCGCGAGTGTCCGTGCATCGGCGCGAGAGCGAACGCGCGAACGAGATCGCGTGCCGCGGCAAGGTCCCTCGCACGCGCCGACTCGCCGCGCGGAACGTCCGTGGATCGATCCAGCGCGATGTGCGCCAGGCGATTCAACGCTTGGAGGCCGCGCGTTTCTTCGGGCCGACGACGGCTGCGCTCGCTCGGCGCGAGTCGCCCGCCATGGTCCCACGTCGTGTCCGGCGTGGGCCATTCGCCCGTCCACAACGCGGTCGCCACCCGCTCGAACGGCTCGTTCCCGTCGAGCAACTCGCGCAACGATCGGCCGCGATACCGCACGTCGTCTCCGGTGATCTCCGTAATGCCCGAGTCGAGTACGGGCTCGCCCCATCGCAGTGCACCGGCCGCAACGGGCCCGTGTCCCGATCGCGCGTGCTGCCTCGCACGCAACCGCTCGAGATCGTCTCGGAGGTACGCTCGCGCGCGGGTTCCGGTCGTCGCCGCAGAACGCACGAGACCGCGGCTGACGTACGCATAGAGCGAGCGGACGTCGACTCCGAGGAACGACGACGCCTCGCGCGCCGTGAGCCATGCCTTACGTTGATTGTCGAATCTACGTTGATCAACCATGGGCCGGGCGCCAAGGTATCAGACGAACGGAGAACCTCCATGCCCCAACCGACGCCTACCGCACACGGCCTCGAAGGAATCGTCGCCGCCGACACGGCGCTGAGCGACGTCGATGGCGAACGCGGGCGCCTCGTGCTCTGCGGACACGATGCGGAATCGATCGCGCCGACTGCAACATTCGAAGACGCGTTGTTTCTGTTCCGCGTACGACGGCTTCCGACGCAGGCAGAGCGCGCCATCGTCGCGGCGGAACTCGGCGCCGCACGCGTTCGCGCCCACGCCTTCGTGCCAGCGCTCGGTCGTTCGCTCGATCTCGCGAATCCGATGGACGGCTTGCGAGCGTCCGTCGCCCAACTGCCCGGACTCCCGTCCGCGGGTGAATCGGTGGAGGACCATGCGACGCTCGTCGCAGCGGCCACGGCGGTATTCGCGGCGGCGTGGAGTCGACGTCGAGCGGGAGCCGCACCGATCGAGCCCGATCCGGGGCGCGGACACGCGTCGGACTATCTCCGAATGCTCGGGATCGCTCCCATCGCCGCCGTCGACTTGCGCGCTCGGGCACTCGACTCGTACCTGGTGACCGTCTCGGACCACGGAATGAACGCTTCGACGTTCGCGGCGCGGGTCGTCGCGTCCACGGGCTCGGACACGGTTTCGGCGGTGGTCGCCGCCATCGGTGCACTCAAGGGGCCGTTGCACGGAGGTGCCCCGGGTCCTGTCATCGACATGCTCGACGCCATCCGCACACCCGATCTTGCCGAGGCATGGGTGCGGGCGGAGGTCGCCGCCGGACGTCGAATCATGGGCATGGGGCACCGCGTGTATCGTGTGCGCGATCCACGCGCCGCGGTGCTCGAACATGCCATCGAGCGACTCGAACACGACGGTGTCCGTTCGGAGCGGTTGACACTGGCGCGGGCCGTCGAGCGCGTGGCCGAGCGCGTTCTCGCCGAGCGGCACGCGGGACGCGCGCTCAAGGCCAACGTCGAGTTCTACACGGCGGTGCTGCTCGAAGCCGTCGGAATCCCGCGCGAGCTATTCACTCCCACCTTCGCAGTGGGACGCGTCGTCGGTTGGCTCGCGCACGTCCAGGAACAGCGGGCGACGGGGCGACTCATCCGGCCCGCGTCGAGATACGTTGGGGCTGCGCCTGGTGCGTAAGCGCGCGAAGCGACGTCACCAGCGTCGACGCGGGACACGCGATCGCGGTCGTCCGAATGCCGACGTCATCGGCTCGGACTCCCCCACGACGCCCGCGTACGTGTCGCGCGGCTGTACGATTCGCACATCCCCGGCATCGAGCATGCACTCTGGCGGACGTGCACGGAGATTGTAGAACGATGCCATGGTGTAGCCGTACGCGCCTGCGTTGCCGACAACGAGCAGGTCGCCCTCGGACGGTGGAGGCATGCGGCGGTCGGCCGCGAGAAAGTCGCCCGACTCGCAAATGGGACCGACGACGAAGCACCGTTCCGCGCGCCGAGCCGTTTGGGTGAGCGTGTAGATCGCGTGATGACTGCCATACATCGCCGGCCGGACGAGATGGTGCATCCCCGAGTCGACACCGACAAACGTACGATCGCGCGTGCGCTTTACCGTTGTGACGCGTGTCACCAGCACACCGGCGTCGGCCACGAGGTACCGTCCCGGTTCCAGAACGAGAGACAAGTCGCGACCGGCCTTCGCGCGCGCCGCGTCGAACCGCGCCATCACGGCCGGTCCCCAAGAGGCGAGGTCGACGGCTCGCTCGCGTGCGCGATACGGCACACCGAATCCACCGCCGGCGTCGATGAATTCGAGTTCGGGAAATCGCGTCGCGAGATCCAGCAACCGGTCGAGCGCCCGCAGGAACAGGCCACGTTGGAAGATGCCGCTGCCCACGTGCTGGTGAATCCCGACGATCCGCAGTCCGAACTTCCGGGCAATCGCCACCGCGCGGGGGATCTCGGAACGCGAGAGTCCGAATTTGCTGTCCGGCCCCGCCGTCACGACGTGTGGGTGGTGCCCGCCCCCGATTTCGAGGTTGAGCCGCAGAGACACCCGCGCGCGCGGCGCCACGGTCGCGAAGCGTTCGAGCGCCGACAGCGAATCGAGATTGAGCGTCGCGCCGGCGTCGTGGATCTCATGGAGTTCATCGGTCGACGGGTTGCTGCCTGAATAGAGAATCTGTTCCCGACCGAAACCAACGCTCCGCGCGAGCCGCACTTCCCACGGCGACACGGTGTCCACGCCGAGACCTGACGTTCGAATCGTCGCCAGGACTGCACGGTTGGAATTGGCCTTCATCGCATAACGCACGTGCGCGCCAGGAAACGCATCGCGTAGCGCGGTGCATCGGTCTCGGATCCTCTCCGCGCAATACAGGTAGTACGGCGTTCCGACCCGCTCGGCCGTGCGCGTCACGAGCGCAGCGTCGAGCCACTCCGGCGCAGCCGGATCGTCCGGCGTTCCCACGAGAACCCCGCTGCGCGCCTTCGACGTGCGCGCGCGCGCCGCCGTCATGTCGACGAACTCACTGCCGCGCCCGAGGGCGATGGACCGAACAGCCGATCGTGCAGTGTCCGCACCGCGCGGTCACACGACTCCGCAGCGACGACCATGCTGAGATTCACGCGACTGGCACCCTGCGAGATCATGTCCACGGCAATTCCCGCTTCGCCGAGCGCCGCAAACACGTGGCCTGCGACTCCTACGGTCTCACCGACGCCGAGGCCCACCACGGCCACCAATGCCCGCTCTCGCACGACCGAGACTTCGGCGAAGCCACGCAGTTCGTGAATGGCATCCGCGAGCCGATCTTCGCGATCCACCGTCGCCGACACCGACACTTCGCTCGTCGTCACGAGATCCACGACGACCTTGTGCCGGGCGAACGCATCGAAGATGCGCGCGAGAAAGCCGTGCGCCAGAAGCATGCGCGACGACACCATTTGCACCACGGTGATTCCCGACTTCGAGGCTATGGCACGGACGGGCGTGACCGAGTCGATGCCCGCGCCCCCGGAGGTAATGACGGTGCCCGGCGCGGTCGGCTTGAACGTGTTGAGCACGCGAACGGGAATCGCCCGCTGCACCGCTGGGAGAATCGTCTTTGGATGCAACACCTTCGCGCCGAAGTACGCCAACTCCGCTGCTTCACTGAACGAAAGACACGGAATCGTTCTCGCACTCGGCACCACGCGCGGATCGGACGACATCACGCCGTCGACGTCGGTCCAGATCTCGATCTCGTCTGCGCCGATGGCGGCACCGAACACGGCAGCACTGTAGTCGCTGCCGCCGCGCCCGAGCGTCGTCACGCGACCGTCGGCGGTCTTGCCGATGAATCCCGTGACCACCGGAACGCATTCCATCGCCAGCCGGCGCAGCGTTGCGTGGAGCGTCGCCTCGCTGGACGGGAGCGGTTCGGCGCCGCCGAAGGTGTCGTCGGTGATCATTCCGACGTCCCATGCGTCGAACGGTCGCGCTTGCACACCCATCGAGACGAGCGCGGCGGAAATCGTGCGCACACTCATGCGCTCGCCGAACGACGCGACAAGGTCGAGCCGCTCGTTGGATGCGTTTCCCGCTCGCGCGATCGCGCCGAGGGCGTCTCGGAGCATTTCGATTTCGTGCGCGATGAGCGAAGGCTGGAGTGCAAACGCGGAGAGCAGACTCGACGTGCGCTTCACGATCGGATCGAGGTCGACGTCGCCATTTTGTGCGTTCCGGGCCGCGGTCAGCAGCATGTCCGTCACTTTGGACGCCGCACTCACGACGACGACCGGTCGCCGCGCGAGCGCGGCCTTCACGATGTCCCCGACGTTTCGGATCCTCGACGGATCGCCCACCGACGTTCCCCCGAACTTCATCACTCGCACGGCAGGTCCCTCCCGACTCGTTCCTGCGTCATGGCGCGTTCGCCATGAACATCGATGCGCCTTCGCCGATCATCCGCAACGTCCCCGACGGAATCGTCACGTCCATCCTGAAGGTCTGTCGGTCGCCGTCCGCGACGCTGCTCGTCCTCGCGGTCACGGGCGATCTCCCGTGGTCCGGCAGCGCATTGAACATCTGCGCGGTCTGTGCGGCGTCGGTCGGACTCGCCGCGCGCATCGCATTCAAGATCCCCGCTGGCACGAACGCCATCGCAAACGTGCCGCCCTGCGTCGACAGCAGCCGTACGTCGACCGGCGACGTCGTGCTTGCGTGATAGCGTTGATACACGTCGCGCGCGTTGGCACCCACCGCGAGAACGACATCTCTCCCGTCCGGCACGTACAGCACCTGCGTCGGCGGCGCGGCGCGTGGACGCGGCGTCGCGATTCTGCCCCGACGCGATGGACCTACGAGACCTGGAGGCGGCGGCGGGCCCGTGAGCGACGTTGCGGATTGCAGCGCCGATGTGAGCCCGGGCACTTCGAACCCGTACGCGCCCGGCGGCAGGTCTCGGGCTGGAAGATCTCGAATGCGGGAGAAGTCGGGGATCTGCGGACTCGAGGCGATCGGCATCGGCGCCAGTGCGGTCGGTGGCGGCGGGCGCGGGGTCATCGCCCGTGTGAGCCAGCGCGCGAGGTTGCGCCGGCGCATCGCGACGACCCATGTACGCAGCGACGCGACGTATTGTACCGGCGTCGTGTGTGCAGGTCGCGCCGTCGCGGCCATCCAGAGCGTTCCCTGCGCGTCGAAGCCCGCGCCGCCAGCGACTGACATCTGGTCGAACAACGCATCGGACTGCAGCGCATCGCGCACGGCCGTGACATCGGCGCGAGTGAGCCCACGTTGATGGGCAACCGCCGTGTTGAGCGAGTCTCGCACGCGCGCGAAGAACGGCAAGAAGGGCCGCGCGTCCATCGATCCGGCAAAGTACTCGAAGCCATCCGGCAGGCCACGTTGCAGCAGTTCGGCTGGCACCGCGGGCTGCCCGTTGAGCGCCGCGCTGGTCGCGCGCACGAGACTCGAGGTCACCGCTCGCATCTCGAATTGGTTGTGGAGTGTGACCCGGTCGCTCTCGATCCCCAGCCCGACGTCCCATGCCAACGACTCGTTCACAGCCGATCGCAGCGCATCGAAGAGGTCTGGCGTGAGAGGCGCGAGCACCGCGCGCACTCCGGGATCCATCGTACTGATCTCGTTGAGCGCGTCCGCTCGCATCGTGTCGAGATCGTGAAGCATGCGCGAAGCAAAACCGCGACGGACGGCGGCGCCATCCACGTGCATCTCGATGGCGTCGTGTGGCGGTTCGCGGCGTGGGACGGTGCGAGTGAGGTACGGAATCGCGCGGTCGAGAAACGCGCGCGACGAGGCCGTGCAGAGCAACCGCAGTCCACCGCGTGGCTGCGCGGCGGGCGCGATCGCACACTGCACTTCGCGCGAGGCCGGCGTATCACTGCCCTCGCTTCCATCGCCGCCGTGTGCCCGCATCGACACCACGTAGAAGACGCCGTTGGTCCCGGGCTCGAGTCGGTGGCTCTGACCGATCGCACGCTCGATCTGGTCCATCGTCTGGGCACCGAAGGACATCACGACGTCGTCGTGTTCGGGGGTCCCGCCTGTCCGCATCCACGCGGCGTCGGCAGGCTGGTGCAGATCGATGACGTTCGCCGCGGCCTCGCCGAGATTCTCGCGGATCGCGCCGTCGAGCAGCGGTCGCAGCATGTTGCCGATCCCCGCGAGCCGCCCGATGCGATCGATTACGTCCGACGGAGGCTGCGTTCGCACGAGACCGAGCAGCGTGTCGGGCGCGGGAACCTCGGACAGATCGGGCTCGGCACGCGCGGCGACGACGTGGTTGGAAGACGGCGTGACGGAGGGTTGGACGAGCGAGCGCGAGGAGGCGCCGCACCCGGTGAGTGTTGCGAGCACGAGCACGAGCACGAGCGCGAGCACGGGAGAGTGAGCCGGAATGGGAGCGGGAGCGGGAAGGGAAATTCGAGCAGAGGTCGAATTCATGGGCGCGGAGAATGCACGATCGCGACACGAAAGGCCATCGGGGCGACCGTCACCGGTATTGATATCCGCGCGGCGTACGCAGCGCGCCGATGCCGAGAATCACCGGGAGCGCGAACAATTCGAGATCGAGGTCGACGCCCATGACGAGATCGAACGGCGCCATAGTGGACGAGGGAAATTGTCGGCCCTCGATGAACACGCCAACGCTGAGCGTGTAGATCGAGTGATAGTTGTACGAGCGCGCGCCGATCCAAACACGTTCGAGCGCACCGACATTGACTCCGTTGGCGTCTCCGCGCACGACGGCCGCGATCGACGCGACGACGGGGAACGCCTCCGTTGCGGGAAAGAGAACCGTGAAGCCCAGCGCCCCCGAGATTTCGGAAAAGTTGTCCGAGCGCACCGAGAACATCGGACCAAAGCCAAACGTGTGTGGATTCTCCTGGCCGAACAGCATGTCGAAGCGCAGCGCCATCGTGAACAGGCCGCGCCAAGGCGTAGGCACGGGTCGCACACCCCCGCCGACGGAGAGCTGCGAGGTAAGTTGCACCGCGTGTCCCACGCGAGGACGCACCGTCGCGACGAGGAGCAACGCCGCAAGTGCGAGGACGGCTCGCCGTCGTTCGGCTCGGCGCGACACGCTCGCGGTTCTGCCACGGATGCCGGCCGTGGTACACCCCGCGTGTGCCGGAGACACCCAAGTCGCTCGCGAAGGGCCGATACACCGTGCACGCGTTGCTCGGCGAAGGTGCCCAGGGCGCTACGTACGAGGCGAGTGACGCCAGCGCGCGCGGCGACGAACGCGTGGCGATCAAGTGCTTTCGCATTCGCGGTGCGAAGAGTTGGAAAGACGTCGAACTCGCCGAGCGCGAGGCCCGTGTCCTCGCGTCGCTGCGACACCCGCTCATTCCGCGGTACATCGACCACTTCGAAGAAGACGGCGCGCTCTGGCTGGTCACTGAGAAGATCGACGGCGAGAGTTTGGGCGCGCTGCGAAAACAGGGCGTGCGATTTTCCGAACGCGAGGTGCGGCAGTTTCTCGCCGACGTCGCCGACGCGCTCGCGTACCTGCACACCCGCGCGCCGCCTGTGATTCATCGGGACATCAAGCCGAGCAACGTCATCCGGCGAACGGACGGACACTTCGTGCTGATCGATTTCGGTGCCGTGCGCGACAAGATGAAACCCGAGGGTGGCAGCACCGTCGTGGGCACGTTCGGTTACATGGCGCCCGAACAGTTTCAGGGCCGCGCAATGCCCGCGTCCGACGTGTACGCGGTGGGAGCGACCGCATTGCAACTGATCACGGGCATCGAGCCCGAAGAGATGCCGCACAAGGGTCTGGCGATCGACGTTCGTGCTGCGATGCGCGGCGTCGCGAGTGACGACATGACGAACGTCCTGTGCGCGATGCTCGAGCCCGATCCCGACAAGCGCGCGTCGAGCATCGGACCGCTGCTGACGCCCGGTGCGGCGGGCTCGGCGATGGGTGCCGCCCGTCCTCCCGTGCCTGGATCATTCGCCGCGTACGTCGATGCGCGCGCGACGGGGGTTCGCAGCGACGGCGGGCTCGCGGCATCGGCATTGCGCGATCAGATGCGTCGGGCGCGTAGCGGAGTTCGCGATCAGCTGGAGCGTGTGGGAGCCGAGGTGCGCGACCAACTCGATCGCGCGGCGCACGACCTGGAGAACGCGTTCGGTCCCCGCGCACACGCGGATCCGGGCGCGCGGCCGTCACGGCGCGAGCGTCGGGAGAACGACCGCGCGGCGCGCAATGAAGCACGCGCGGCCGAACGGGAAGCGCGCGCCGTCGAACGCGCGCAGCGAGCGAGAATTCGCCGTGAGCAGAACATGCAGGAGCTCGGCGAGAGTCTCGCGCGCACGCCGCCGATCGGACGCGTGTTTGCGACGCTCGGACTGGTCATCGCGATGCTCGCGGTCACAACGGCGACGCAGATCGTGGTGCCCACGGTTTTGCGATTGCTCTCGATTCTCTTCGGCCGACCCTTGCGAAACGCCGCCGACGACGTGCAGCGTGCGGGGCGCGACGCCCTCGATGGAATCCGGCACGCGATGCGCGTCATGCGGGGTCAACCGCCAGCCGCGAGCGTTCCGACGGAAGTTGCCCACCCGACTCCGTCGGACGTCGTCGCGTCGAATGTCGCTTCGAATGTGCGCGTCGCTCCGGGCGTGCGCGCGACACCGAACGCGCCGCCCGCGGAGGTCGTGCGCGCCGATGCGCGTCCCGAGACGCAAGCGGACGCGGACGCAGCGGAGTGGGATGCGCAGTTCAAAGCACGTGCCGCGGCGAGGCGCGAGGGGAAGACCTGAGTCACCGACGCGTGCGGACAGCAACACGACCGTGTGTGCCTTGCCTTCGCCCCCTGATGTGCCGCACGCTGGACACGTGACCGCAGACCGTGCCCGCGCAGTCGACACCCAGCGCAACGCTCCCGAGGTGGAAGCTGCGTTCCAGGTTGTGCCGCGAGAGATGGTGGCGGAGATCATCGACGGCGAGTTGGTCGTGCAGCCCCGGCCCCGGCCCCGGCACGCACGCGTGTCGAGTCGCGTGTACGGAGCACTTCAGGGGCCGTTCGACCGTGAGCCCAAGGGGCCAGACGCTCCGGGTGGTTGGATCATCCTGCCCGAACCCGAGGTACACCTCGGCACGATGCCCGACAAGTTGGCGCCCGACATTGCGGGCTGGCACCGCGGGCGCCTGCCCGATGAGCTACTCGACGAAGATGCGCCCGGCGGCATCACCATCGCGCCCGATTGGGTCTGCGAGGTCATCTCGAAGGGCAGCGAGCAAGACGACCGAGTGCGGAAGATGCGAATCTACGCTCGCGAAGGCGTGGGCCATGCGTGGCTGATCAGTCGCGCGCGCGTCCTCGAGGTCTACCGTCTTCACGAAGGGCACTGGCTGCTCGTCGACACGTTCGCGGGCGACGAGAAGGTGCGCGCAGAGCCCTTCCACGCCATCGAGTTGGACTTGTCGGGACTGTGGATCTGGTAACGGGCTGCCAACTCACTGTCGGCCGGACTCGCGAGGGTCCGATGCCTACCTCGTCCGCCATCCCTTGACACTTCGCACCGCCCCCCACTAGCGTTCGCGCACTTCGAATCCCACCGCGTCCGCGCACCACGCCGCTACGAGCGCAGTGAGCCCGACGCCACGCACCTTCATCCGACACATTTCGTTTTCCCCGTCCGCCACCTTCGCGCGTCGTCCGCACGGACGGCGACCCTCTCGCCCCGACGAATGCCACGCATTCGATTCGACACCCGCCCCCCTCCCCCCGAAAGCCCAGGAACCCGCCGATGGAAGCCATTCACCTCCGTGAACTGAAGACCAAGCCCATGCCCGAACTCCTGCGCATGTCGCGCGAACTCAACGTCGAGAACGGCGCGGGACTTCGCCGCCAGGACTTGATCTTCGCCCTGCTCCAAGCCCACGCGGCGCGAAGCGGCGACGTGATGGCGGACGGCGTGCTCGAGTGTCTGTCCGATGGGTTCGGATTTCTGCGCGGTCCCGAATACAACTACCTCGCCGGCCCGGACGACATCTACGTTTCGCCGTCGCAAATACGCCGATTCAATCTTCGCACGGGCGACACCGTCGTCGGCTCGATCCGGCCACCGAAGGAAGGCGAACGATATTTCGCACTGCTCAAGGTCGACAAGATCAACCATGAGGCGCCCGAAGCCGCGCGAGACAAGATCTTGTTCGACAACCTCACGCCGCTGTATCCGCAAGAGAAGTTCAACCTCGAGCACGACCGGAAGAATTACTCGACACGCATCGTCGACATGCTGGTACCGATCGGCAAAGGCCAACGTTGTCTCGTGGTGTCTCCGCCGCGCGCGGGCAAGACGGTGTTCCTACAAAATCTCGCGAACTCGATTTCGGCGAACCACCCGAACACCGACCTGATCGTACTGCTCATCGACGAGCGTCCCGAAGAAGTCACGGACATGCAGCGGAGTGTGAAGGGCGAAGTGATCTCGTCGACGTTTGACGAGCCCGCGACGCGTCACGTGCAAGTCGCGGAAATGGTGATCGAGAAGGCCAAGCGCCTGGTCGAACACAAACGCGATGTGGTCATTCTGCTGGACTCCATCACTCGATTGGCACGTGCCTACAACACCGTCGTTCCCGCGTCGGGAAAGATTCTTTCCGGCGGCGTCGACTCCAATGCTCTACACAAGCCCAAACGATTCTTCGGCGCGGCGCGCAACCTCGAAGAAGGGGGCTCGCTGACGATCGTCGGCACCGCGCTCGTGGACACGGGCTCGCGCATGGACGAAGTGATTTTCGAAGAGTTCAAGGGGACGGGCAACAGCGAGATTCATTTGGACCGCAAGTTGATGGAGAAGCGGATCTTTCCGTGCCTGGACATCAACAAGAGCGCGACGCGCAAGGAAGAGCTGTTGTTGCCCGAGTTCGCGCTGCAACGTGTGTGGCTGTTGCGTCAACTGTTGCACCCGCTCAACGTCATCGACTCGATGGAGTTTCTGCTCGACAAGGTGTCGCGGACAGAGACCAATCGCGAGTTTTTGGAGTCGATGCACCAGTAGGGTGGACGCGGTGTGCGCGTGGAAGAGGGGAGAGGACGGAACAGGAAGAAGGGAAGACGGGAAGGTCGGAGGGAGGGAACCGATGACCGAGACGGGCGTCAGGCTCGGCGATGTCGTGCCGTCGCGTCACCCCACCAGTCGTGCTGCACCGCGGACAGAAGTGCAGCTCGATCGTGTCCTTGCCACCCGCGTAACGGTACAACGCCGTCGCGCCGGTCACGTGCAGGGCCGTTCGTGCGAACGAGACACCCGCGAGCCTCGCACCGCCGTTGAGCTTCCGACAGCTGTCGCAGTGGCACACGAAGGAAAACGTCGGCTCGCTCTGCAGCCGCAGCGCGCCGTCAATGGTTCTCGCGGTAGGATTCCCCTCATGAGTGTTTCCGGGAGTTCGGGGGCGAGTGTCGCAATCGTGACGGGCGGTGCATCGGGCATTGGTCGCGCGATGGGGTTGCAGTTGGGACGCCGCGGCGTCGAAGTCGTCGTTGCCGATCGACAGACCGATCTCGCAGCAGAAGTCGCCCGAGACATCGAGGCTGCGGGCGGCCGGGCGCGTGCGGTGCCACTCGATGTTCGTGACTTCGCTGCGTTTCGCGCAGTCGTCGACGACGCCGTCTCGCGCGGCAGGCGGCTCGAGTACCTGTTCAACAATGCCGGCATCGGCGTCGCCGGCGAGATGGATGGCTACTCGCTCGAAGACTGGAACGACGTGCTCGACGTCAACCTCCGCGGCGTCGTCCACGGAATCCAGTGCGCGTACGGCGTGATGATCCGTCAAGGCAGCGGACACATCGTGAACACCGCGTCGATGGCCGGTCTCGTGCCTGCGGTCGGGGAGGGAAGCTACACGGCCACGAAATACGCGGTCGTCGGACTGTCGCGATCGTTGCGCATCGAGGCGAAGCGGCACGGCGTGCGTGTGTCGGTGCTGTGTCCCGGCGCGATCCGGACGCCGATCCTGTCCGGCGGGAAGTTCGGGCGAATCAACGTTCCGGGCATCACCGACGAGAAGATGCGTTCGCTCTGGGAGCCCCTGCGACCGATGGACGTCGATGTGTTCGCGCGAAGAGTTCTCGCCGCCATCGACCGCAATGAAGCCGTGATCATCGAGCCGCCGTGGTGGCGCGCGCTCTGGTACCTCAAGCGGTTCTCGCCCGCGATGAGTTCGGCGCTCTGGGGCGCAGGACTGCGACTCATGCGTCGGCGGCTCGCGGCGGACGGTTGAGACGCGGTGCGCGGGCGGGCGGAGAGGGAGGCACAGGAAGAGAGGAAGACGGGAAGGTCGGAGGGAGGAATGGTGGGTGGGTATTGCGCGGTGTGCGTCGTGGGAGGCGGAGAAGGTAGCGGGAGCGGGGCGAAAAGAGCGGGAACGGGAGTGGGGGTGGGGTCGAAGTGATTCTCAGGGACTTCGCCATCACGGGTACTCGCCGAGGCAGACGACGGTCGTCGCCCACGTTGTCGTCCGCGTCCGCGTGGTACTAGTCCATCGCATTTCGAAAGGCCTCGCTCGGGGCGAGCACGTCGGATTCCGTGACCGGATCGTGCTCCGCGCCGCCCTGAGTGAACCAATCGCCGCACAGGAGCGTGCGCGTGGTCCGCTCGAACAGAAACCGAACGCGACCGCCGGGTAGCGACGACGGCCCTGTGACAACGCGCCGTCGCGACGCTACCCTCGCCGGATGAACTCCCTGCGCCACACCATCGAAGTCGTCCGTGCACTATGCGCCGGCGGGTTGCTCGCCGCACCGGCCCTCGGTTGTTCGCCACCCGCGCCACCGCCCTGCACGCCCGGTCAGCCACTCGTCGGCTACCAAGACGCGGGCTGCCCGACGCCTACGCCCACGAGCGGAGCGTCGTGCAGTGCCTCCGGATCGATGTGTTTCTACTGCGGTGCGAGCGCCGGAGCGGGTTGCAACACGCAATGCCGTTGCGACCCGACCGACTCTGGAACGGCGGACGATGGTGGCGCGACGGCACTCGCGTGGTCGTGCACGCCCTCGTGTCCCATCGGCGGACCGGCGGTTCCGCCGGAGTTGGCGTAGGAGTAGGCGATCCGTTTCGGTCCGCAGCCATCACGATGTGGCGGCGGGCCGGTAGTCCGTCGCTGTGCGAAGGGCTAGAGACGGGCCAGCGAAAGCCATAGTCGCGCAGCCGCGGCGCGGCGTTCCCACGGTGAGAGCCTAGCTCGAGGTGTCGCCGATGCCTTTGTCATCGCGGCAGGGAGGGGCCGATGCGCTGCTCCGGCCGACGCAGGCGCAGCGCGTGGTCGCAGTTCTCCAGACTTTCATGCCCACGGGTCCGGGGATCGATCTCGGTCGTTTCGTCGAGCCCAGCGCAGTGTCGCAACGACCGTTCCACGACCGCGGGCTCGCCAGCGTCGGCCGACTCATGGACGCCGTCGACGTCGTCACGCGCACACGACTGGGCACGACGGTTTCTGCGTTGCGATGGCGTGAGTTCGGGAACGACTGGCCTCGCCCCATCATCACGGTACGGGGGACTGCGCCTGGCCAACGCGCCTGCGGAGATGCCGTCTTCGTGGGGCGCCATCGACGAAAGGCGCGCATTGCGCTCATCGACGGCCTGGGCCATGGGCCTGCAGCCGCGGAAGCCGCGATGTGCGGCGCGTCGCACCTCGATCTCACCATCGCCCTCCGTGTCGAGGATGCTGTGATGCGCACACATCGCGCGCTGGCCGGCACGCGAGGCGCTGCCCTCGCCGTCATCGACCTCGACGCGGGAAGGGGCCGCGCGGACGCCGTCGTCGTCGGCAACGTCAGGCTCCGAATGCTCGACCGAAACCGGACGTGGACCCCTACGGAGATAGACGCTGTCGTCGGGCACGAGATCGGAGGGCGGTTTCCGAGCCTGCGTGTCAATGAGACCGATGCGTGGGACGGCATCCTGTCGGGTCACACCGACGGCGTACGTTCGCACGTCGATCGCGCACTCACAGCACTCTCGGTCGTGAGCGTTCCCGGCGCACTGGCCCTACTCGGGAGTCACGCCGCGGCGGCCAATGACGCGACACTTCTTCTTGCAGGACACCAAGCGTAGCTGGCACTGAGTCACGGTTCGGTGCACGTCCGCTCATCGGACTTCGAGCACCCCCAGCATGCCGTGCTCGGCGTGTTCGAGGATGTGGCAGTGGTACATCCACATGCCCGGGTAGCGCTCGGCGCGCCACGCAATGCGAAGCGTGTCTCGGGCTGGAACGTTGATGGTGTCATGGAACGACACGCGCGATGGCGCGACCCCATTGCGCGACAGCAACTGAAACGAGAACCCGTGAATGTGGAACGGATGGTCGGCGGACGTTTCGTTGTTGATCTCCCAGATTTCCGTCCCACCGAGCGTCGCGACAATCGTTGGGACGTCGGGATACGAAGCCCCGTTGATGGTGAATTGAACGGCGCTGCCGGGACCGGCGATCTGGCCGAGGCGGATCACCCGCTGCGTTGCGCCCGCGGTGTCCAATGCCGCGAGCGAGTTCAGTCGCGCCGGCAACGCCCTGACGTCCAGCGGCGGATCCGGCAGCAGTTCGACTCGCATCACGTCGAATGGCGCAACGTCGCTGCCCGGCCCGCGGTCGTACGCGAGCGTCCGCACCGTCGCGCCACCGTCGAGCCTGGCCGGCGCGGTCCACGCGAGTTCCACCCGCTGGCCCGGCACGACGAGTACGTCGTCGACGGTTTCTGCGCGTTCGAGAAGCGCGCCGTCGAAGCCAATCAGTTGCCATGTATGTCCGGTCATCGCGAGCCGGAAGTACCGCGCATTGGCGGCGTTCACGATCCGCAGTCGGTAGGTCGCACCGGCGCGGGCGGCGAAGGTCGGACCCACGCGACCATTCACGATCATCCGCGGACCCGTTCGGCCGGGCAGGATGTCATCCATCGACTCGGGCTCGATCGCTCCCGCGGCATCCAGCCGAAGATCGTCGACGACGACGACACCGTCCCAGTCGACGGGTGGCTCGCTTGGGCCGTGGACCACGATGGCGCCGTACAGTCCCATCTCCACCTGGAGCGCCACGCTGACGTGAGGGTGATACCAGAACGTGCCTGCATCGAGCAGCTCGAAGCGATAATCGAATGTCGCGCCGGGTTCGATGGCATGATGCACGAAGTGAGTCCCGTCCATGTCCGCGGGCACGCGCAGTCCGTGCCAATGGATCGTCGTCGGCTGATCGAGTGAATTGCGGAAGTGCACAATGACCTGATCGCCGACCGTCCCTTCGAGTGTCGGCCCCGGAACACCGCCGTTGTATGTCATCGCGCGCACGCGTCGCCCGGGCTCGATCTCCCACTCGCCCCAGCTCGCTTCGAGAGCGACCTCGATGATCCTCGGGTCGGGGTTGATGTCCGCAAAGGGTACCGGACGTTGCGCGCCGCGCCACGGATCACTCACGCCGCGTGCACCTGTATCCGCGGTTTGACTTTCGTCGCTCTCGACGTCACGGGCGGCATCGCCGCCGGCGTCGGCGTCCGACACGCTGGGCGCTGGAGTGCACGCCAGGACTCCACAGACGACGAGAATCCCAACGGACCAATCCGATGGCGAGCGGAGGCCCATCGACGCTGTCACGGTCATCCCTTTCAAGTTCTTCGCGAAGCGCGCTGCAGCCACACCCACAACACGGCAATCATCACGGTCGGTATCCCGAGCATGATGGCGACGCTGACGAGGTAGCCGCCGCGTCCCGCATCGCCTGGAGCGACGCACGCGGGGCACGCGTCGGCTGCGCCGGTCGACAAGAACGCCAGCGCAGCCGCGACGGCCGCGGCCCACCGGATTCTCCATGCGCGCCGCGGACGGTCTCGAACTCCGACAGCGCACGACGCGTCGTCGATTGTCACCACAGATACACCAGCGCCCAGATCACTGGCCACAACGCCACGACGAAGATCCAGTACATCCGCGCGGCGCGAAACGTGGTCGTCGCAACACGGCCGAACGCGCAGACCGCGAGAAGCACGAGCCCGCCGGCAACGTGGAGGGCGTGCGCGCCGACGATCGTGTAAAAGATCGAACCGAACATCCCCGATTGCATCGTGATGCCGTGTGCGATCAGGCGCGACCACTCGTACCCTTGGATGCATAGGAACACGAGTCCGAGGGCCGCGGCAATGCGCGTGGCATCGAGGCGAACGGCCTGCGTTGCGCGGCGCCGACCATCGTATGCGTCCCACGCGAACTGTCCGCTCGCAAGGAGCACGATCGTGTTCACCATTGTGACCATGGCCGGGAGTCGCGGCTGCCCGAGCGGTGGCCATGTCGTCATTCGCCATCGCAGGACGAGATAGGCACTGATGAGTCCGCAGAAGAACATCACCTCGGTGAACAGCAGCAGCGCCATCCCGACGACCGCCGGAGGCAGGACGGGACTCGACGGGAGACGTTCCCGCCGCGGCTGCGCTCCGGTCGCTGCGGCCAGGCCGGACGTGCTCATGGCGAGCCCATCCGTCCGTGCACCCAGACGATGTCTGGCACGAGACCGAAGTACAGAACCGCGACGACGCTCACGGCTCCAGCGAGTAGCACGGTGAACATCGTCGGACCGTCCTTGAGGTGCATGAAGTACGCAACAACAAGTCCGGCCTTCGCTGCGGCGACGGCGAATACCGCGACGACGAACGCACGGCTGTGACCCGCCGCACCGAGCGCGAGCGATGCGAGCAGCGCGGCCACGAGCACGGCCCAGATTGCGACGTATCTGGAAGTCGGAAGATGTGTCGAACTCACGGTGTCCTCACGAGGCCAGATAGAGCAGGGGGAAGAGGAAGATCCATACGACATCGACGAAGTGCCAATAGATCGCGACGAACTCGACGCGATGGACGGACTGTCCGCGTCGAGCACCGCTCGCGACGGCGAGCATCGCGACCATTCCCGCGAGAACGTGCGCGGCGTGAAGTCCGGTCATCAGGTAGTAGAACGACCAGAACAGCGACGTGACCGGCGTGAAGCCGTGCTGGATCTCGCGGGTATATTCAAACGCTTTGATCGCGAGGAACGCCAGCCCTCCGAGCGAAGTGAGAAGTAGAAACCTCCCCGCCCTGCGTCCGTCGCCCCGGGCCGCGGCAGAATCTGCGAGCACGGCGAACAGGCTGCTTGTCAGAAGAACCACGGTGTTCACGGCGCCGATGGACGTTGCCGTGTGGCGTGCGGCGGCGCCCCACTCGGGGTGGCGCATGCGAAGCAGGATGTAGCACGCGACGGCTCCGCCGAAGATCGCAATCTCGGAAGCGATGAACCACCAGATGGCGACGCGCCCGGTCGGGAGCCCGGTGGAGGTGCGTTCGGATTGGACAGACGCTGCGTGGGACATGGGATGCTCTATTCGGCCGGGACAGGTTCGAGGTCCGACGGGTCGCTTCGGGCGGCGCTCCCCGGCCGGTCGCCATCGGGCGCAGAGTTCTGCGGAATGTAATCGTCGCCGACGCCGGGCGGACTGTAGTCGTAGGGTCCGCGGTGGACCTGCGGCACTTCAGCGAAGTTTTCCGCGGGCGGCGGCGAGGACACGGTCCACTCGAGCGTGGTGGCCTTCCACGGATTGGACTCAGCGCTTCTCCCGCGAACGAGGCTCCAGACGACGTTGACGACGAATGGCAGTTGCGCGAGCAGCATTCCGATGGCGCCGATGGTCGAGAGGACCTGCAGATGCTGACCGGGACGTAGGAAGTCGAACGCCGTTGGGTCGGCGATGCGTCTGTGGTGGCCCATCATCCCCAGGTTGAACTGGGGTAGGAACGTCATGTTGAAGAATATCAGCGTGCCGAGCCAGTGTGCGATCCCGAGCCGCGTGTCGAGCATCCGGCCGAACATCTTTGGCCACCAGTGGTAGAGGCCGGCAAACGGCGCGAGAAAGACGACCGGAAACAGCGCATAGTGGAAGTGTGCGACCACGAAGTACGTGTCGTGCACGTAGATGTCCGCCGCCGCCGAGCCGTTGATGATCCCGGTCACGCCGCCGAGGAGGAACTCTGCGATCATGGCAATGGCGAAGAGCATCGCCGTCGTGAATCGGATGGAGCCGCCGAAGAGCGTTGCCACGAACGCGAAGATCGTGATCGCGAAGGGAACGGAGATGAGGATCGTCGTGAGGCTGAACGCGGTCGCGAGCCGCGGGTCGATCCCGGCGATGAACTGATGATGAGCCCAGACGACGAACGAGAGAAGCCCCGCCGCAATCGTGGCCCACACGATCATCTTGTAACCGAAGAGGGCCTTTCGAGAGTTCGCCGTGATCACTTCGGCCAGAATACCGAGGGCAGGCAAGAGCAGGACGTATACCTCGGGGTGTCCGAAGAACCAGAACAGGTGTTGGAACAACACCGGGTCGCCACCGCGCGACGGCAGGTAGAACCCCGTGCCGGCGAGCCGGTCGAGCAAGAGCATGACGGCGCCGGCGACGAGCGGTCCGACCGAGAGCAGGAACACGATGGCAGCGACGATTTCCTCCCAGACGAAGAGCGGTAGTCGGAACATCGTCATTCCGGGCGCCCGACGGTTGATGACGGTTGTGATGAAGTTGATGCCGCCCATGAGGAACGACACGAACTCGAGCGCGACCGCAAGAATCCAGAGATTGACGCCCCACATTCCGCCGGAATACGACGCCTGTGCGGACAGGGGCGGATACACAGTCCAACCCACGGCACTGCCACCGCCGGGTACGAACAGCGAGCCTATGAGCACGAGCGAACTGAGGAAGAAGATCCAGAACGACATGAGGTTCAGTCGTGGGAACGCCATGTCGTCGGTGCCGATGAGGAGCGGAATCAGGAAGTTGCCGAACGCTCCCAGAAGCACCGGCATAGCCACCCAAAAGACCATGATCGTTCCGTGCATCGTGACCAACGTGTTGTACCCGTTCGCGGACACGACGCCGTAGCCGACGGCGGCGTGACCCGGCCACGCCAGCTGGCTTCGAATCACATACGCGAAGAAGCCGCCGATTGCGGCCATCGCGAGGCCGGTGAACAGGTATTGCTTCGCGATGACCTTGTGATCGGTGCTGAAGATATACTTACGGACGAATCCCTGTGGAGCATGGTGACTCATGGACGATCCTCGTGGCGCGGCGCCCGAGATCGAGACCATTCGTCGAACGCCTCGGGCGACATCACGGTCAGTGAACTCCGCATGTACCCGTGGGCGGCGCCGCACAGCTCTGCGCACACCAGTGGATACGTGCCTTCGCGGGTCGCCTCGAACCAGCCCGGAATGCTGCGTCCTGGAATCGCGTCGAGCTTCAGCCGCAGCGAGGGCATCCAGAGGGCGTGAATGACGTCGGCCGCCTCGAGCTGGAATCGAATGATGCGCCCGCGCGGCACGCGCAGTGTCGTGTCACCGTCGAAGTCGTCGGCTGTGCCCAAACGACGATCGTGTCCGGCATAGCGGTAAGCCCAGAAGTACTGGCGACCGGTGATCCGCACAACGACGTCGCCTGCGGGGATGTTGAGCCGCGTGCGTGCCCAGGCGGCCGCGCTCGCGTGCTCGATGAGCAGGTCGAAAGCGAGCACGAGCACCGCGGGCACGAGGACCCATGCGAGCGTCTTCCGGTCCGTCGCCGGCAGCCAGGCGGCCCGGACGCCCTTGCGGCGGCGATAGCGGACGAGCAAGTAGACCAACACGGCTTCGGCCACGACGAACCAGGCGCCGCAGATCCAGAAGATCAGTCGCATGACCGCGTCGATCTGCGCGCCGTGGGTGGAGATGTCTCGCGGAAGGTTGCTGAGCATGGTTGCGTTCCGATGGAGCTACCGGGCACCAGAGCAATCCACGTACCAAGCGAAATTGTTCTTTCGTTGCGCGGTCGACCTCACAGCAACCGCGCGACGCACGGCGGGGAGCGTCGGAAGTGACACCGGACGGATCACTCGACGTCGTGGGCATGTGCGTTTCGGGCACAACCCCGGACAGACGTCACGGCTAGGTCTCGCGGCGGAGCATGCCGTACAGCTTGTGTCGCGAGATGCCGAGCACGCGCGCAACCTGCACTTTGTTTCCGTTGCAGTGGCTCAATGCCCGTCGCACGAGTTGAATCTCTGTCTCTTCCAGCGTCGGAAATTCGCGAATGTGCGCCTCGGGCTCTGGATCCGCCGTCGATCGCTGGAAACGCGGCGGCAGATCCACCCGCCGGATCCAGCCCGACCCGCCGCACGAGACCACCGTCTCCACGACGTTTTGCAATTCTCGGACATTGCCAGGCCACAGGTCTTCGCACAGCGCCGTCATGGCGTCGGCTTCAACGCCCCAGATGCAGCCACAGCGTCGCGAGCAGAACGTCGCAAGGAAGTGTTCCACGAGCAGCGGCACGTCGTCGGCATGGTCCCGCAACGGCGGCAGTTGGATGCAGAACGATTGAAGTCGATAGTACAGATCCGATCGCAATCGGCCTTGCGCAATGGCGGTCGGAATTTCTCGATTGCTCGACGCGATGACTCGAACGTCGACCGCGGCTTCGCGCAGCGAGCCGACGGGGCGCACGACGCGTTCCTCGAGAAAGCGCAGCAGCTTGGCCTGCAGCTCCGGAGACATCTCCGTGATCTCGTCGAGGAACAGTGTTCCACCGTCCGCCGCGCGGATCAGCCCCGCGTATTCGCCCGACGCGCCCGTGTACGCGCCCCGGGCGTGCCCGAACAACTCGCTCTCCGCGAGACTGGGCGACAGTGCCGCGCAGTTCATGGCCACGAACTTCTCGCGCGGTGCGCCCGACGCTGCGTGGACGCCGCGCGCCACCAACTCCTTGCCCGTCCCGCTTTCACCGAGAATCAGAGTGTTTCGCGGCCCGTGCGCTGCGATCTCGATGCGAGACACGACTTCGCGAACGACTCGCGACTCTCCCACGATTCCGTACCGAGTTGCGGCGGGTCGATGATCGGGAACCGGTGCAGACGTACTGGCCATGTCCCCGGTACAGATCGGCAGACTCGAGCGCTCGCCGGTATGGTAGATGCGGGCATACGAGCGAGTGCGAGCGGATTCGAGCGCGTTCGAGCGCGCCGCGGGGCGCGACTCGTCGGGATCCGCCGCCGCCACGAGGATCAACTCGGACAGCGGCACGCCTCGGCGGTGCAGGCATCTCGCCGTCGCGCCGTACGCCGCCTCGAGCGCGGAGACTTCGCCGCGCGCAAGCGCGTCTGCGACCCGGAGTCGCTCTTTGCCGAAGATCGTAGCGAAGTCGCCTTCGCCGACGCGCGGGCGCCGCCCGACCAGATCCGAATAACGCAGGTACCAGTCGCCAAGCGCCGTGCTCGGAGTACCGCTCACTGCACCAGTCGGTGTGTCGAGAGGTGGCACGGGGTCCGTCGGCCTGGGCTTGATCGTCGCAACGCGTTTCACGATTTCCACCATGCGCGAGCCCGGCACGCTTCGGTTGACGCGTATCAACTACGAGTGCTCCCATCGGGCACGTACGTCTGGAAAGCAGACGCCCGGAGCGCCTCGACGCGGTACCGAACGACGTGTCGAACGAAGTGGGCTCGCACTTGACGCTCCCCAAGTCGCGGCGGGCGCCGCCGTGCGCAGAGATGACCGAGAATGTCTCGGTCGCAGCGATGATTCGTCGGCGCGTCGCGGTCGTCTTTCTCGCGGCTTGCTGGCTCGGCTGCGTAGAACCCGGCTTGCTTCCCTACGCGGATCGAAACGACGCCAGCGCAGACGCCGACGAGCGCGGCGTTGTGCTCGACGCTTACGACGTTCCGACGGGTGATGCCGCACTCGATGCGTCGGTCGTTCACGAGCATGGCGGCGACGATGCGGCCGCCGACGTTTCAGCCGACATGGACGACGCACCGATCGTCGATTCCGGGCCGCGAGCGTTTCGGACGCTGAATGGATGCGATCCCATGGCGGCGGGCACCGTCGACATGACGGGGACGATGAATCCAACGATGCTCGCGCGCCTGGACTTCACGTTTGCGCCGACATGCATCCGTGTTCGCGTGGGGCAGTCCGTGATCTTCCGCGTCGAGTCTCCGGCAGATTGGCGAGCGCATCCGCTCCGCGCAGGCGAGGTTGTCGGAGGTCGTGTGGTCGACGATCCCGGAAGTCCGATCCCGTACTTGAACAGCGGAGCTGCCGATGCAACTGTGCGTTTCGATTCGGACGGTTCCTACGGCTTCTACTGCACGCGGCACTACACGCTCGGATTCGTGGGCGCCGTGCACGTCGTTCCGCCGCGCCACACCTGACCCATCACTCCCGCCGGGACGACCATGCGGGCCTTCGTCCGAAGCGCCTCGCGCACGAGGGCACGCATTCGCGCGTCGCCACGCTCGAACGCAATGAGCGCGCCCGCGTCTAGGACGACCGCGAGAGGACGCGTCGCGCCCATGCTCTCGCCACCTTGCTCGGAGGCCCGTGATCTGCATCCATCGCGTCGAGGATCGCCGACAGCTGGTCGCGACGGAGCCTCTCGCCAACGGCTTCGCTGACGAATGCACTCAGCGAGCGAGCACGCCCCGCCCTGACCTGCCTCTTCGCACCCGCGATCACTTTGGGCTTCCACCCATCGCCCCCGTTGCCTCTGGGCACCCGACCGCTTCCACGCGCACGCGCGGATCGCTCGAGCGCGACACGCGGAATACCACCCTGCGATTGCGCTGCCACGCCGCCGGATTCGCCGCGCGGTCGAGCGGACAATACTCACCGAACCCGCGCGCGACGATGCGAGTCGACGCGATGCCGAGACGGACGAGTTCGGCGCGCACCCAGTCCGCGCGCGCTTGACTCAAGTGCAGGTTGAACGCGTCCATTCCGCGCGCGTCCGTGTGCGCTTCGATGGTGACTTCCTGAATCCGCGGGTGCGCCCGCAGCAGCGCGACAACCGCGTGCAGAATGGTATTCGCGTTTCGCACGAGCAATCGCTGGGAACCCACCAGTGGAATCATCGCGCCGAGGGACGGTGGCAGATCCACGGCGCCGCGCGTGTCGGGGCAACCATCGTGGTCGTCGAGTCCGTTGTACGTCTCGGGTGTCGTCGGACAGCGATCCACCGCATCGAGGACTCCGTCACCGTCTTGATCGTCGATGTCCGTCGTCGCAATCGGGGCGTCCTGGGTCGGTTGCGATTGCGCATGCACGGCGCGCCCCGCAACGCAGAGTGCCAGTGCCAGCGCGCTGCACGCCCGCGAGACGCGACGTGATCCAATTGCACGATTCATGGCCGCGTTCTCTGCCTTACGGCAGCCTCCGCGAGACGCCCGTCAGAACGCGCGCAACCTCTTCGATGCTGTAGGGCTTCGCGAGAAACGGTGTCGTTCCCTCCGACGCGACGCCGTCGGTCGGGACGTTCGGCGGCATCGCGCTCGTGAGCACGACGGGAACGTCGGCGTCGATCGCACGCATCGCGTCGCGCGCGCGATCTCCGGTCATCCGCGGCATGACGACATCGAGCAGCACGGCCGAAAGCTGCCGGTGCCGCTCGCGAAAGATCTCGAGCGCTTCGTGCCCATCCCGCGCCGTGAGCACTTCATATCCCAGATTCCGCAATGCGAGAGCGCAGCCGTCCCGCAGCACGTCCTCGTCGTCCACCACCAGCACGACGCCGCTCCCGCGCGACAGTTCCGTCCCGCGCGCTGCACGCGGCGACTCGGTGGCCTCGGCGATTGGCGCACGCGGAAGCACCACGCGCATCGTCGTGCCCTCGCGCGACGTCCGCGCAACCTCGACCGCTCCTGCGTGCGACGCGACAATGCCGAACACCGTCGACAGACCGAGCCCCGTCCCCTTGTCGGCGCCGCCGGGCTTGGTCGTGAAGTACGGTTCGAAAATACGCTCGCTCGTTTCGGGATCGACGCCGCGACCCGTGTCTTGCACTTCCAACACGACGTACGGTCCTGGGCCGAGCCGATCGGACGACGACGAGCGAGACGCGTCCGTCCACTCGAACGTTCTCAGCACGATCTCGCCATTGCCGTCGATCGCATCGCGTGCGTTCACGAGGAGATTGAGTACCACCTGCTCGAGTTGCGACACGTCCGCGAGCACCGGTGTGTCTCCCTCGCATCGCTCGACGCGCAGGGTGATTCGCCGATCGAGCGTTCGTTCGCAAAGCGATGCGATGTTTCCGACGACGGCATTGAGCGACGTCAGATGCACGACGGCCTCGCCCCGCCGCGAGAACTTGAGCAACGAGCGCGTGAGTCGCACTCCCGTGTCCACGACCTGGTCGATGGTTTCGAAGATCTCGACGCGCGCCGGGTCCGTCTCGCGCACGCGCGCCGTTCCCGCGAGCAACTTGATGGCGGCGAGCAGATTGTTGAAGTCGTGCGCGATCCCGCCGCTGAGCACGCCGATCGATTCCATCCGCTGCGCCGCACGCAATCGCGCCTCGCCCGCGAGACGCCCGCGCTCGGCTTCCACCTCGAGTGTGATTTCGATGAACGCGATCACGATGTGCGTCACCGTGTCCGCGGCGTCACACACGGGCCGCGCAAACGCTCGGATGAACACTTTCCGCCCGTCCGCCCGATGAATCACGATGTCGTCCACTACGACGACTTCGCGACTTCGCAGTGCGCGCACGAACGGCAACCGGTCCTCGGGGTACGGTTCGCCGTTGTGCTGATGGATGCCGTAGGGCGTCGCGTACCCACCGGCTGCCACGTCCGGTCGGGCCTCCATCCCCATGATTTCGCGAAACGCGCGGTTGGCATACACGAACTCTCCCTGCGGCGCGCGCGCAACCCAGACGCCGACCGGCAGTTCGTCGGCCACGGTGGCAATCAGCGCAGCGTCGAGGCCGGCGGGCGACATCGTCGCAGGCGGCGCGCTCGCCGGTGTGCTCGGGGACCTGGGTGAATCGTCGGGCATGCGAAAAGGGTTTCGAGCGACACACTATCAGAGCGATCCCCGGTGACGCACGCGGAATGACGAACGCGTGGTGCAAGCGTCGTCTTCGTCCTCGTGATCGTGAGCGTGATCGATCTCATGCCCGTGCACTGAACGTCCCCACCCGTAGTACGCTCTGTCCATGCGCTTTCGAATCGCGGTCGCCGTCGCGCTACTCGCCACCGCGTGCGGTGGATCCAATTCGCCCGATGGGTCGCAGGATTCTCGCGCCAACGACGTCGCGCCGTCCGCCGACAGCGCGACCGACGCAACCGCGGCTCCCGACGCGCTCGCGTTCGATTCGCCCACCACCGACACCGTCGCGATGGACTCGCAAGTCGCATCTGACGTCGTTGCCGTGGACGGACCGCCTCCCGATCGCGCACCGCCTCCCCCGGCTTCGTGCACTGCCGCCATGGGCGGTGGCCGCGCGGCGACGATGATGCCCACACTCATCACCACGCTGGCCGACCGCTGGCACGAAGCGTGGCTGGGGTCGCCGGCCATCGGCGACCTCGATCGCGACGGTCGCAACGAGATCGTCGTCGCGCGACACGGGCGGCTGATCGTGTGGCGCCCCGACGGAACGATTCGCTGGATGGTCGACGTCCCGGGCGGCGGACGAATCTGGGCGTCTCCCATCGTCGCGGACTTCACGGGCGACGCGAATCTCGAAGTGGTGTTCGCCGCGCGTTCGTCGATCTACATGTACACGGCGGCAGGAACGGCCGTCGCGGGCTTTCCCGTCATGTGGCGCGACGAAGTGCGCAGTCTCGCAGCCGGCGACGTCGACGGCGATGGCCGCTTGGAGATCGTCGCGGTCACCACTACACCGCTCGCGGGCACGGGCGGACTGCGGGACATCCTGCAGGCATTCCGCGCGGACGGCACGGTGCAGCGCGGATTTCCGCCGAACACGACGGGCGCCTCGGGCTGCACGACGGCTTGCTACGTGACCGGCGGCTACGATCAGAACATCGCACTCGGGCCGATCGACGCGGACGGCGCCTGGGATGTTTTCGCGGGGCAGGACAATGCCTATCTGTCTTGGCACCGAGGAAGCGGTGTGGCGTTCGACGCGAATCCCATCTTCCGCATGCGGCCCAAGGTGTTGGGCATTCGGTTTCTGCACGACTATGCACTTGCCCAACAGGGCTGGGCGCCCGACGAGAACACTGCACTCCAGGCCCACTTCACGAACTCGGCACCTGCCATTGCCGACATCGATGCCAATGGCACCAACGAACTCGTGATCCTCGGCTCGGTGCAGAACGCCGCGCAGACCAACCGACTTCAGGGCGTCGGACTGTGGGTCTTGAACTCCGATGGTTCGCGCCCGCCGGCGTGGGTCGCGCCGTTCCACGCGCCGACGTATCTCGCGGGGTTGTGGGACTTCATGGGTGTGAACATCGTCGCCGCGACCAATCAAGTGTCCGTCGCCGACATGGATGCGTCGGTGCCCGGCCTCGACATGGTGTTCGCCGGATTCGACGGACGCATTCATCTCGTGGGCGCCGATCGTCGTGAGCGATGGACCTACCCGTACACGACGACGCCCGACACGCTCACGGGCGGCGTCGCGATCGCGGACTTGTCGGGAGACGGCTCGCCTGAGGTGATCTTCAACTCGTATTCCACCGCGACGGGCACGAGCGCTCTGTTCGTCCTCAATGCCTCGGGCGCGTTGCAGCACCGCATTGCGCTGCCCGGCCACGGCGCCATGCCGGTGCCCACCGTCGCCGACGTGAACGGTGACGGCACGCTGGAAATCGTCGTCAGTCTCAAGGACGGCGAGGACCGCGTGCGTTCGGCGCTGGTGTTCACGGTTCCGGGCTCGTCCACCAACTGCATGCCGTGGCCTACGGGTCGCGCCAATCTCCTGCGCAACGGCTACGTGCGGTTTCGTTGAGACCCTACATCGTCCCATTCGCCCGCAGCCACGCGACCGCGTCGGTGATTGCGGGCTCGATCGGCGAAATCGTGTAGCCGAGTTCACGCACGGCCTTGTCCGATGAGAATTGGAATTCGCGGGAGTAGGCGTACCGCACGGTCATCGTGTTCAACCGCGGATCGCCGTCGGTGAGCCATTCGCGAACGTCGCCGAACCAACCGCCGATCGTCGCGAGCGACCGCGGAATGCGCCATCGCGGCGGAGGGACTCCCACGATGCGGGCGATGGTGTTCAGGATGTCCCGATAGCGCGTGTTGTGCCCGCCCAGAATGTACCTCTCGCCGGCGCGGCCTTTTTCCCACGCGAGAATCATCCCGCGCACGACGTCGCGTACGTCCACGAAGTTGTTGCCGCCGTCACTCCACCCGGGCACTTTGCGCTTCGCGATCTGCACGATGAGTTCGCCCGAACTCGGACGTGCGTCGTACGGCCCGAACATGAACGTTGGGTTGACGATCACCGCGTCCATCCCCGCGCGCACGGCGTCCTCCACGAGCCTCTGGCTCTGGTACTTCGTCGTGGCGTAACCATCGTCCATTCCGCGCTCGGCAAAGTTCCACGGCGCAGTTTCGTCGCACGGCCGTCCATCGTCCGACAGACCGATTGCGGCCACGGTCGAGCAATGCACGAGGCGCTTCACTCCCGCCTCGCGCACGGCGTCGAGAACATTCCTGGTTCCATCGACGTTCGTCTTGATCAGCGCTGCGGTCGGCTTCTTGCGCACGCTGACGAGCGCCGCGCAGTGGAACACGGCATCGGCCCCCGCAAACGCCCGCGCAAGCGAGGCTCGATCATCGAGATCGGCGTCGACCCACTCGATCGGCACGGCCTCCAACTGCTTTACGCGGCTGTTCGCACGTTTCGTCGCGCGCACCGTGTGCCCCGCGTTCGCGAGCGCAACGGCGAGGTTTCCGCCCACCAGCCCTGACGCCCCCGTGATCGCCGCAAGCATCGCGCGGCACTTCGCGCACCCCGCCCACCCTTGTCAACCGCCGGTTCGCGCATCCCTGCGACAGTTGCACCCCTCTGCCCCGCGTGGTAGGCCGCTCGCCCTTCCAACGCCGGGGATTCCATTGAGTCCCCGTACAGGAATCACCAGGAGCCATCGGTCATGAAGCCCACCGGACATCCCGAATACCCCTACGCCACGATCACTTGCGCGTGCGGCCATGCCGTCGTCACCCGCACGACGCGTGGAGACTTCATGACGGAAGTCTGCGCCGCCTGTCACCCGTTCTACACGGGCAAGCAGAAGGTGATGGACACGGCCGGGCGCGTGGATCGCTTCAAGAAGCGCCTCAGCAAGGCCGGCAAGGCCTCCGAGCAAAAGCCCGTCTAGCCCCTCCGTTCCGAGTCCTTGCCGAGCGCCACCTTGCGTCGCCATCGCGCGCCCGCGAAGCAGGCAATCTCCCTGTCCTTGCACACGCCCCCCGCGGCACGCACCATTGCGGGCACCGGAGGCATCCAACCTGCACCCGGGAACTGAGCAAGAATGTCTGAAGCGAAATTGACGGTGGGCGGTCAAGCCGTGCTCGAGGGCGTGATGATGCGCTCGCCGAAGTGCTTCGCCGTCGCGGTGCGCCGCAAGGCCGGTGATCTGGTCATTCGCGAGCAACCGTGGGTGTCCAAGTGGGGGCATCGCGTCGGGAAGATCCCGTTCGTCCGTGGCGCCATGACGCTGGTCGAGTCGATGAGCAATGGATACGCGGCGCTGCGTTTCTCCGCCGACCAGATGGAAGCCGATCTTGCCGCGGACGAATTGGCCGAGGCGCGAGAGCGAGGGCAGGAAGCGGCGTATCGAGCCGCGGCTGCGAAACAAAGCGAACGCGGAGGAAGTTCGGGGGCGGGGACGCGACTGGCGACGTTGTTTGCCGTCGCGCTGTTCATCGCGCTGCCGCAGTTGCTCGCATGGGTTGTCGGTCGATGGATCGGTCACGGAATCGGGCTTCAGCATTTCTGGTTCCACGCGATCACGGGCGCGTTCAAGCTGACGATCGTTCTCGGCTACCTGTTGCTTCTCCGCCGAATCCCCGACATTCGTCGCGTGTTCCAGTATCACGGCGCGGAACACAAGGTGATCGCGACGTACGAAGCGAACGAGCCGCTCACCGTCGAGTTTGCACGCAAGCACTCCACGCGACACGCCCGGTGCGGCACGACATTTCTCATCGTCGTCGTGATCGTCAGCGTCTTCGCGTATGCAGCGATCTTGCCGCCGCTGCTCCGCGGCATCACGGGCGCGACGGCGCAGATCACGGCGATCGTCTTGAAGGTCTTGATGCTGCCGCTGATCGCGGGCTTTGCGTATGAGCTGCAGCGCCTCGGTGCACGGTTCTCCAAGAACCCGATTGCCGCGATCTTTCTCGCGCCCGGCTATTGGGTGCAAGGCATCACGACGATCGAGCCGAGCGACGACCAGCTGGAAGTCGCCCTCGCCTCACTGCGCGTGACGCTGGTGCGCGAAGCGGAGGCACAGCGTGGCACGCAGAAGGTTCTCGACGGTCCCGTCGTCGCGAGCTTTTCGTCGTTTGCGAGCTTCGCCGAGTCGTTCGGCGGACTGGACGCGCGCCCGGCGATGTAGCATGCACGCGGGCCTGCGCTTCGATAGGCCGACCTGCGCTGGGATTGCATGCTTCCGATCGACAAACTCGAAACGCTCGTCTCGCGCGCCAACGAACTCGACCGACTGCTGAGCGAGCCGAACGCGACGAGCGACATGAATCGCTACCGCAAGCTCACCAAGGAGCGCGCGGGCCTGGAGACGCTCGTCGTCGCGTACGCGAAGTACAGCGACCTTGCGCGGCGACTGGAGGACGACAAGAAGTCCCTCGATGATCCCGAGCTTCACGACATGGTCGAAGAAGAGATCCGTGAGATCGAGCCGCAACTCGCATCGTTGGAACAGAGCATGACGCTGTTGCTGCTCCCACCGGATCCCAACGACTCGAAGAACACGATCTTGGAAATTCGTCAGGGCGAAGGTGGCGACGAAGCCGGGTTGTTCGCCGGGGATCTATTTCGGATGTACGCGCGGTACGCCGAGAAGCGCGGATGGAAGCTGGAGATCTTGTCGATGAGCGACACGGCGCTCGGTGGTGTCAAGGAAGTGATCGCATTGCTCACGGGCGATCAGGTGTACAGCACGATGCGATTCGAGGGCGGCGTTCATCGCGTGCAGCGTGTGCCCGCGACCGAAGCGCAGGGCCGCGTGCACACGAGTACGGCGACGGTGGCGGTGCTGCCAGAGGCCGAGGACGTCGAGATTCACATCGACCCGAAAGACATTCAGGAAAGCGTCGCGGCGTCGGGCGGTCCGGGGGGGCAGGGAGTGAACACGACCAACAGTGCCGTGCAGCTGCTGCACATCCCGACGGGCATGATCGTGAAGTGTCAGGACGAGCGCTCGCAGATCAAGAACCGCTCGAAGGCGATGAAAGTTCTCAAGGCGCGATTGCTCGACCTCGAAGTGAAAAAACAGAACGCCGCGATCAGCAGCGAACGCAGAGGCATGGTCGGCACCGGCGAACGTGCGGAAAAGATTCGCACGTACAACTATCCGCAGAACCGCGTGACCGATCACCGTATCGGGCTGACGTTGTACAAATTGGAACGCATCGTGAACGGCGACGTAGACGAAATGATCGTGCCGCTTCGCACACACCATCAAGCCGAGCGATTGAAAGCCGAGCTGGGAATCGATGTCGGGCTGACGGCGCCGCGCGGGAACGCCGGGGACGACTGACGCGATGCGCTCCGCGGCCGAAGCGTTGGAAGCACTGTTGCGCGGCGACGCTGGGTGGTCGCGCAACCGCAACTTCGACTTCTACGCGTCGGACGAGGGACGGCGCGTGCGGCGACGGGCGGGATTTCTACGTTCCATCGCGCGCGTTCTCGCCGACGCGAACTCCGGCGCCGGAACTGTGACGGTTACGCGAACGAGCCGGTCACCGCGGCCAGTCGTCGTCGAAGTCGTGCGCCCGGGGTTCCGGCGGCGCGCGTTCCTCGAAGAGCGCGAGATCGCCCTGATTGCGAGACTCTTTCCCGCGAGCGCGTCGGCCCTCGCTCGGAACGCGAACGAAGCGTCTCAGCCCGCCTGAGCGAGCCGTTCGCGGAAGAAGACCGTGACCGTGAGACAGTGGAACTCGCGATCGGACGATTGCGTCACGATCTTGTCCACCAGTTCGAATTGCGGGTTCGCCCGGATCCAACGGGTGATCGCCTCGCCGAGTTCTTCTCTTTCCTTGGCCCGCGTCGCTGAGAAAACCTTCGCGCCCGTAATGGCTTCCAAGCCCCTAGCCCTCCATCCCGACCGCCCGCACGACCCTCTCGTGGGGCTGCTTCCGGTGCGAGCATCGCATCGGCCGACGAGTCGGCGCAAAAAACCTACATGTGGGATGGAGCCGTGCGCTACGGGGCCGCAGCATCCGGTTCGTCGCGCGGGCCGCCGTCCGCGGGCGATCGATACGGTTCCACCGCCGGAATCCGAAGCGCGACGCGCCACTGACCGCCTTCGCGCACCATCGGCACGTCCGCGCGATCGCCGGTCGCCGAGCGCGCGACGACCGTCGCGTGGTCGCCGTCGATCACGGAACTCAGTCTCGCCGGGTCGAACTGAAAGCGCATCGCGAAGCGCCCGGGCGCGAGCAACTCGTACGGCGGAATCTCACGGCCCGACAGTTGGCTCGCGCGTTGGGCCCTCTCGACGAGTGCGGCCCGCGACGCCGAGCTGAGCAACTCGAACGCACGTCGTCTCGTCGTCGCGTCCGTGCGCGAGGCCTGCATCGCACTCACCCAGTCCGTGAGCACGGATTCGGGCGTCGCAGGAACCGCGCGAGAGCAGCCGACGGTGGCTGGTGCCACCGACCCGACGCACAAGGCAAGCATCGCAAACACGGCGAACCGCGATCGGCAACCGAGGTGTCCTGGCGAGTGTGGGCGCATCAAGCGGTTCGACCGGTGGCCCGATGCATCCCATGCGTACGCCCCGATCTCAACCCGCATGGTACGAATCGCAACGTGACGATAGAAACCGAGGACACACCCGATGCACCGCCCACCGATGCACCGCCCACCGATGCAGCGAGGGCGCGCGCGCTGCTTGCGAACAGTTCCACGGCGGCACTCGCGACGGTTGCCCGCGAGCCGGCCGGGTTTCCGTTTGCGACGCTGATCGACGTGGCCGACGACGGAACTGGGAGGCCCCTCCTGCTGGTCTCGGATCTCGCGGAGCACACGCTGAACCTCGATGCGAACGCTGCCGCGTCGGTGTTGATCGCAGAACGCGCGGCGGACGGCGAACCAACGCTGGCGCTCGGCCGAGTGACGATCGTCGGTCGGGTCGCGCGCGTGAGTGACGACGAACTCGCCGCCGTGCGCCAACGCTATCTCACGCGACATCCCCAGGCAGCGACGTACGCTTCGTTTCGCGACTTCTCGTTCCGTCGGCTGGAACCACAGGCCGTGCGATTCATCGCAGGGTTCGGACGGATGTCGTGGGTGACGCTCGAGGACTACCTCGCGACCGGAGCCCTCACAGCGCCGCGACGCTGACGTCTGCCGGCGCCTGGGCGACGGCGGCTGTCTTCGGACGGTGCTCGCGCAGGCCCACGAGATCCAGCGGCGAAATGATCGCGGTGTCGTTCGTGAGTGTGCCCTGCCGCGAACGCACGAAGCGCACCGCAAGCGCGTCGTCAAAGAGCGCCGCGATTACTTCGGACGGCTTGCACGTTCCATCGGGCGAAGCGCGGCTGATGAAGCGTACAGGAAGCAGATCGCCGATGAGCCACGCGTCGGCGAGGGTGGCGGCGCCTTCGCCGACCTCCAACGAAATCAGCTTCGACTCGACGTCGATCTTGCGCGAGAGCCCTTCGCGGCGTCGCAGCGTGTGCAGCGGCCCGGCCGCCCGGCGTGCGGTGACATGTGCGCGCACAGCGGCGAGATCGTGAAGCCCGATGTCGCGCAGCGCGGACCACGCAATCGCGGCGACGTACTCCGTTGCATCGATGACCCGATTGAGCGGCTCGTCGGCATCCGTCAGCGCCGCCGCACGGACGAATCGAAGCCCTTCCGGCGCGCCGGGTTGCAGCAATCCGGGGAGCGCATCCATTGCAACGTCGCCGTGGATCTTCACTTCCACGAATTCATCGAGCGTCGCAATGCCGAGTGCGAGCGCTGGACCGAAGACCATCTCGGGCTTCGGGTGAAACCCCTGCGAGTAGCGCAACGGAACGCCCGCGCGACGGAACACGCGCGGAACGATGCGCAAGAGATCCAGATGCGATTGGAACGCCGACCGGCCGATTCGCTCGAATGCCAATCGTACGCGACGCGATTCGCCCTGCGCGAAGCTCGCTCGGGGCCGTCGCTGTTCGGGCGTCGTGATCTCGGGTCGCTCTTCGCGAACGCGCGGAGACTCGGCGCCGAGCACCCGCAACTTCACGAGCCGATCGTCGCGCATCGACGTGAGATCGCACGCGACTCCGCAGTCGTAACAGACCAGTTTGCGCGCATCGGCCGCCGCGTCGGCCGCGTTCGTGTGGTGCACGAACATTCCCACCGCCTTTCCACACGGCGGCGAGAGCCGGTTCGCGAGCGCGCGGCGGTACTCGCGGACGAGAAACCCGTCTTCGAGCCCCACGTCGATGTGGTCCCACGGCAACCGCGCGTCGACGGGGATCGTCCCGAGGTAAGCGTCCGGATCGATCGCGCTGGCGGCAAATGCGTCGCTCCACGCCGACCAGTTCAAGCGCTCTTCCCACGAGTCGAACCGCGCACCGTGCCGATACGCGTGTTCGAGAACATCCGCGAGCCGACGATCGCCGCGCGCGAATACGCCCTCCAGTGTCGACCCGCGCGATTCGTGCATGCGCAGATCGACCCGTGCGCTCCTCGCGCGCTCGCGCAGAATCCCCTGCTTGCGCCGGATCTCGGCGAGTGTGTCCAGCGCGCACCATTGAAACGGCGTGTGCGGCTTGGGAACGTGCGTCGACACGCTCACGGTCACCGTGGGCGGCTTGCCCTTCTGCAGCGAGCGACCGATGTCACGAGCCTTGCGCCCGGTCTCGACGATGCCGATCACATCCTCGTCGGTTTCCGTCGGCAGCCCGATCATGAAGTACAGCTTCATCTTCGACCACCCGCGCGAAAACACGCGATGCGCAGTCTCCATGAGCTGTTCTTCGGTCACGTTCTTGTTCACGACGTCGCGCATGCGCTGCGTCCCGGCCTCGGGAGCGAAGGTGAGACCCGTGGCCCGCACTTGCTGAATCTCGTCGAGCAGGTCCTCGGTGAGTCCGTACGCGCGAAGCGACGAAACCGAGAGTGACACTTTTTCGTCTCGCAGCTCGGCCATCACCTTGCGCACGAGCGGCGCGATACACGAGTAATCCGCCGTCGACAGGCTGGTGAGGGACGCTTCGTCGTAGCCGCCCGCTCGAACGGCCTCGGTGATCGTCTTCACGATGCTCTCGGGACTGCGTTCGCGCACGGGACGGTAGATCATCCCGGCCTGACAGAACCGGCAGCCTTCCGTGCAGCCGCGTGCGATCTCGACGGAGATGCGGTCGAACACGGTCTCCGTCGCCGCAACGGGACCATCGCTTGGAAACGGGAACCGATCGATGTCGTCGATGAACGCGCGCACGATGCGTGGGGACGCTTCCGGCACACGGGGCGCGTCGACGACGTCGAGTCCGCTCTTGTCGCACCGTCGCGTCGTGTACAGCGACGGTACGTACACACCGGGGATCTTCGCGATCTCGCGCAGTCGCTGCTCGCGCGGCATGTTCGCATCGCGAAGCGCAGCCCACGCGAGCGGCAACTCCACCGCGACTTCTTCGCCGTCGCCGATGACGAACGCATCGATGAACGGCGCGAGCGGCTCCGGATGCGTCGCCGTGGGCCCGCCCGCGATCACGAGTGGATGCGCGTCCGTGCGATCCGACGAGCGCAGCGGAATCCCGCCCAGATCCAGCATCAAGAGCACGTTGCTGTATGTCAGCTCGAACTGCAGCGAGAACCCGACGACATCGAACTCCGCCAGCGACCGCCCGCTCTCGAGTGTCACCAGCGGCAGGCCGCGCGCACGCAACTCGGCTTCCATGTCCGTCCACGGGGCGTACGCGCGTTCGGCCAAGGTCGCGGGATGTTTGTTCAGGATCCCGTACAGAATCTTGAACCCGAGATGACTCATCCCGATGTCGTACAGATCGGGAAACGCCAACACGACGCGTGCGCGAACGCCGTCCCACGGTTTGTGCGCAGCACCGTGCTCGCCACCGAGGTAGCGAACCGGCTTCTCGATCTTCTGAATGAAGCTCGCGTACGGATGCTCGTGCATCGCCGCGGGCGAAACGTCGTGCGGGCTCATGGATTTGGGAGGGTTGCGAGCGGGACTCTGCGGTGGGACGGGCCAACACGCAAGCGCCCTGCCTCGGGGGCCATCCGGAGGATTGAACAGGGAGGTGGGGAGGGAGGGAGATTGGGGTTGTTCGGAACGGAGATTGGCAAGCGGTCGGCGGCGAGATCGTGGCGAGCGGCTGTCAGGTGAGTTGAAATCTTCTGGGTTCATGGACCACTGACCACCGCGCCGCGGTCGAGGAAAACGCGGCGATCGGCGACGCGTTCGGCAAGTGCGGGGTCGTGCGTGACCAGGACGACGATGCGCCCCGCGGCCTTCGCGCGTTCGATTGCGATTTCGACGCGCTTCGTGGACGCGGCATCGAGACCGGTCGTCGGTTCGTCGAAGAGAAGCAGCGTGGGCGCGTGCAACTCCGCGCGGGCAAGGGCCAGACGCTGCAACTGTCCCCGCGAGAACGTGCGTGCCGGACGGTGACGGATTTCCTCGAGCCCGCCGTTCGCGATGGCCGCGTCCACCGCCGCGTCGATGTCCTCCAGGAGATACAGTCGTGCGAGAAGCCGCAGCATCTCGTGCGGCGACAGATCGGGATAGACCAGGGCGTCGTGTGCGACGAGGCCGATCGCGGGACGGATCGCGTCGAGATCCTTGCGCACGTCCAGTGCGCCGTAGCGCACCGACCCACTCGTGGGGCGCGCCATCGTCGCGAGAATTGCAAGAAGCGTGGTCTTGCCCGCACCGTTGGGTCCCTCGAGGGACGTGACGGTGCCGGCCGTGAATGCGATCGACACGCCCGCGAGCGCACGCGTCGATCCGTACACCTTGGTGACGGAGCGAACATCGACGCGCTCGAACGGGGCGGCGGCCATGGGCGAGGCAGGATACTCCGGCGCGCCGCCAGGTGAAGATCCGCTTGCGTCTCGGCGCTAGCTATCCCATATCCACGGCCGACTGCGGGCGCCCCCGCGGCACGAGGTGCAGGATGGCGACGGTAGCGTGCAAGAAGTGCGGACTGACTCGGGAAGGGCTCGCGGCTCCGCCGTTTCGCAAAGGCACGAAGCTCGAGGACACGGGCCGTGAAGTCCACGAGAACATCTGCGCGAGTTGCTACAAGGACTGGATCGGGATGAGCGTGAAGCTCGTCAACGAGATGCGGCTCGACACGACGGACCCGCGCGCGCAGCAGCTGTGGCTCTCGCAGATGCGAACGTTCCTCGGACTCGACGGCGGCGCGAGCGACCCGTGGGCGCAATTTCTCGACAAGCGCGTCCGCGTGGAGACCGTCGGTGGCGTGAAGACGTCTGCCACGCTCATCGGCTCGACCCCGGAGCAACTGAACTTCGCGGAGTTCGAGGGCGGCGCGCCTCCCGACGGCTTTACTCCGAGCACGACGGGCGCCAAGGGCAGCGCGACGATTCCCCGCGACGCCGTGCGCACGATCGAGGCGGCGTGACCGCGACCGGGGCCGCCCCGGCACCGCGGCCTCGCGTGTTCTTCGGCACGCCGCGAAAACTCCCGAAGCCATCGTCCCTCCCGGGCCGCGTGGTGGTACTCGACATTGCCTTCGCCGCGGAGGGCACCGGCGCGAGTTTCGACAAGGTCACGGCGCCGTTCATCGCGGGGCTCGGCGATCGGCTCGCAATGTGGATCGACCACCACGATCATGACCTGCACGAACGCTACGTGACCGACCCGCGGTTCGTCCTCGCACGCAAACGGGATCACGGCGCGTGCCCGGAGATGGTCACGGAGGCCATTGTGCAGCGTGTGGGCGTGGTCGAAAGCGTCGTGTGCCACAACGACCTCGATGGACTGTACTCGGCGGCCAAGTGGCTCCGCGGCGGACGTGAACCCTACGAGGGCGCCGACGCGGATGCGCGGGTGGTCGACACGTGCACGGGAACTGCGTCGCCACTCGGCAACACACTCGACCATGCCTTGCGCGCCGAGCCGAAGAACGACGACCTGCGCGCGCGCATCGTTGCGTTTCTCGCGGACGGCGCTCGGGACGCGGCCGCACGGAACGACTTCGAACAGACCGCGCGCGGCTTCGCGGAACGCGCGGAAAACGCTCGAACACTCGCGGCGGGCTACGAGCGTCGCGGGGCGCTCGCGATCGTGGACGCGTCGGGTTTCGTGCAGCGTGTCGGGACGTTCGACAAGACCGAGGCACTGCTGCTGGGACAGAAGCTCGCACCGGTCGCCGTCGTGTTCGACGAATCCACGGTGACGCTCGCGGCGGCGTTCGAGTCGGGGATCGACTTGATCAAGCTGCTCTCGCTGCCGGGGGGCATGCCGACGCGCGTCAGCGTTCCTCGTGCGCGACTGGCCGACGTTCTCGCGCTCGCCGATCGCATCCCGCACACGGCGTGAGGCTAGGGTTTCGTGAAGCGCAGCGCCGAACACGTGTTTGCTCCCGACGGCCCGCGCCCGTTGCCCTGGTCCGCGCGGGACGTGATCGCGGCACTCACGCCGGTCACGCTGCCCGAACGCGTCGCGCGAATCGAGCGCGCGGTCGCAGCGCGCATCACGAGCGTCGTGTGCGTGGTCGAGTCGCTCGTCGATCCGCACAATGCCTCCGCGATCCTTCGCACGTGCGATGGGCTCGGCGTCCACGAGGTGGACGTGATCGAGCCGGACGTGCGGGTCCTGATGAACACGCGCGTCACCAAAGGCTGCGAGAAATGGATGGATCTGCGGCGCCACACGTCGGCCACGGACTGCGCCTCGGCACTGCGCGCGCGCGGGTTTGCGTTGTTCGTCGCGGACATGCGCGCAACGCGTTCGCTCGACGAAATTGCCGGTGAGCCCGCGATCGCGCTCGCGTTTGGCAACGAGCACGCCGGGATTTCGACGGCACTGCGCTCGGCGGCGGACGGGGCGTTCGCGGTGCCGATGCGCGGCATGGTCGAGAGCTTCAACGTCTCCGTGGCCGCGGCCATTGCGCTCGCGCGCGTCACGGCCGGTCGTGGCGGCGGCGATCTTTCCGCGGCGAACGCCGAGGAACTCACGGCGCGCTACCTGCTCGAGAGCGTGCGCGAGGCGGAACTCGTCGTCGAAAGGTACATTCGAGATCGGGCCACGGCGACGAGCGGCTGAGCGCGCATCGTCGTGAATCGGAGCGGCGCGCGGCCGCTTCCCATCGGGACCTCGCCGCGAGATACTCTGACGATGATGGACGGACCTGCGAAGCGTGCGGATTGGAATGCGGGCGTCGACAGTGCTTCGTCGAGAGCGCGGCAAGCGGTCGTGGCCCTTCTGCTCTCGGCCGTCACGCATGCGGCCGGCGCCTGCGTGAGCGTTTGGCGCGCGGGGGTGCTCTCCCGATTGGACGACTCGAACCGAGGGTCTCTGCACGCGACGGTCGTTCGCGGCGACGACATCGGCCAGACGCTGGCGGTCGTCGAGATCGGAATGCTGATCCTCACGTTGATCTTGTTCCTACGCTGGCTGCACAAGACCATCGCCGCCGCGAGCACGATGGGCAAAGCGCCGCTCGCGTGGACCCCGGGACAGGCCGTCGGGACGTTTTTCATCCCGATCGTGAATCTGTACCGGCCGTACACGATCCTGCGTGATCTCAACATCCACCTCGCGGCGGACGGCGTTCCGGAGCCAGCACCGCGCGCACGGCAGGACGGCCTGACCGGCTACCGCGAAGCGGCGGTCGAGCACGCTCCGCCGCCTCGCGAGCTGCCGAACGGTGCCATTGCCGCGTGGTGGGCGACGTACATGCTCACGAACCTGTCTGCGCGCGGTTTCGGATCGACCGAACCCCGGACGGCCGAAGCGTTCGTGACGATGCTCAACCGCGAGACGGCGACGCACGTTCTGATGCTCGTCTGCGCGCTCCTCGGAGTGACGGTCGTGCGTGCGATCACCGCACGGCTCGTCGAGCGCAATCGGCGACTGGGCTGGTCGTCCGACGAGGAGCTGGCGAGCCTGGGGCTGTAGGCGCACGCTCGGACTTGACAGCGAGCACCGGGAATCGGAAGGGTGCGCGCGCATGCCGGTGCGAATGCTCCGTCCCCGAACCGACGACGGCCGCTGGGCGATCGCCGTGGCGGTCGCGGCGGTTGCATTGTTCGTCGGGTACGTCGGCGGCAGGCGTTTCTTCGACCCGGGGCCGCAACCGCCTGGCGCGGGATCGGAAGCGTCGACCGCTCCCGGCGCACAAGACGAACCCACGAACGAAGTCGAAGCGCGCGACGCCGGTCGTGGCGATTCAGCGGTCGCACGCGCGGAGACCGTGGGGAGCCTTGACGGGGGAGTGCCCGATCTTGCGAGTGCCGACAGTGGGGCTCCAGCCAATCCGCCATCGACAGGATCCATCGCACCGGTGCCCGTGCGCATCGTGCGGGCGTCTCTGCAGAGTTGCGGCGACGGCGAAGAACTGGATCTTCGCGGCGACGATTGCGCGGCGGTGCCCCAACTCGAAGACGTGTTGCGTCGGCATTTGCGCGTGCTGGAAACCTGCCCGTCGGCCGCGGTGGCCGCGGAGCGCCCCGACCAAACGCTGTCCCTCGGTCTGCGCGTGGACTTCCCGCGTCGCCGAGTCACGCCGCTCCCCGGGCGCTCCAGCAGCGTGCACGACGCGCTCACGTTCGTCGCGTGCGTCCGCGGCGCGCTCGCGCATCTCGACGACGTCTTCACATTGTCCGCGGCGCACGCGCGCTACCTGTATTTCTTCTCCGTGCGTTTCGGCCCGATCAGTTCGCAGACCGTGTCCGCACCGAGCGCACGAAATCCGATCCCGCTGCGCCGCCCGCAGCCCGCGACGATTCTCGTCGACCGGGCGAATCTTCGCGCGACGCCACCCGACGGCACGATCGTGGGGCGATTGGCGCAAGGAACCGCGGTCCAAGTGATCGCGCGCGACGGAACGTGGTGGCAGGTTCGAGCGGGAGCGCTCACGGGCTGGCTGTACGGCCGTTCGATCGGTCGCTGACATCGCGTTCTTGCCGTTCGCAGGGGTGCGCTTCGCGTGCCCGCACGTACAATGCGGACGAATCCCGAGGATCCTCGCATGCATCACAGACCCACGACCCCATCGTCTTCGTGCCGTGTCCGTTCGGATCGGCGCACGGCGCGCGCCATCGCGATCGCCACGGTTGCGCTCTCGCTCGTGTCCGCGGCGCCCGTTCGCGCGCAGGGACACGTTCCCTCGGGCGACATCGCCGGTGTGCGCGCCGGCGTCCCGAGTGTTTCCGACGCAAACCAATTCAGCCAGGCGTTCACGCAAGTCGCGCAGTCGGTACTTCCCGCCGTCGTGAGTTTGCACGTCGAGATCTTCGAACGCTCGCAAGCACCGATGTTTTGGATGTTGCCGGAGTTCGGTGGACCCGGCGTTCCGGGCGAAGCGGGTCGGGTTCGACGCGGCGCGGGCTCGGGCGTCGTGATTCGTTCGGACGGAACGATCCTCACGAACAATCACGTAGTCGAAGACGCGTACCGGATTCGCGTCCGGCTTCGAGACGGACGGATGTTCACGGCGCGCGTGCTCGGCCGAGATCCCGCCGCGGACCTGGCCGTCGTGCGGATCGATGCAACGGGACTGCCCGTCGCGCGGTTTGGCGACAGCGAATCGAGCCGCGTGGGCGAGTGGGTGCTCGCGATCGGTGCGCCGTTCGGGTTGGAGGCGACGGTGACGCACGGAGTGATCAGCGCAACGAGCCGTGGCGGCATTGGAGCGAATCAACTCGAGGACTACGTACAGACCGACGCCAGCATCAACCCCGGAAACTCCGGCGGACCGCTCGTGAATCTGCGCGGCGAAGTGTTGGGAATCAACACGATCACCGTGGGGCGCGGATCGGGCGTCGGCTTTGCCGTACCATCACGCATCGCGCGATTCGTCGCAGACCAGATCATCGCGCGCGGGCACGTGCAGCGCGGGTGGATCGGCATCGGCTCGCAGGACGTGACGCCGGACCTCGCGCACACCTTCGGAGTGAACGGTCGCGGCGGCGCGATCGTCAACCAGCTTGCGAGTTCTGGCCCGGCGGCCCGCGGGGGGATCCAGGTCGGCGACGTCGTGATTCGCGCTGGCGATCGCGACGTCCACGACGAGCACGATTTGATCCGCGAGATTGCACTGCGCGGCGTGGGCGAACGCGTGCGCATCGAACTTCTGCGCGGCGGTCGACGGCAGGAGTTGTGGGTGACGACCGCGTCGCGACCCGGCGACACGGGGCCGACGCCCGTCGCGATCCAACCACCGTCCCCGCCGGGCAACGCGGGATTCGGCATCATGATCGATCAAGTGCCGCCCCTGTTCGCAGATCGAATTGGTCTTGCGCGCGGCCTCGGCGCGATGATCGTGCAGGTATTCCCGAACGGCACTGCGCACCGGGCCGGTCTTCGGCCGGGCGACGTCGTGCTCGCGGCCGACGGCGCGCCCGTTCGCTCGACCGACGACGTGATTCAATCCGCGCGCGATGGTCGAGCCGTGTTCTTGATCCGTCGGGGCACCGAACAGAACTTCGTCGGCGTCAACATGGACACGCGCTGAGACCCACACGGCGCACAGGCGCAGAGCTACCGCGGTCGCCTCGATCGTGCCTGCACCGGAGCACCCGGGACGAGGGCTTCGATGTGGTGCTGTGCACGCGCGGCCCACGGCCCTGCGCGACCGCCCTCGTCGAGGTAGCGCTGCCAACGCGCGAGGGCGTCCGCCGGCCGGCCGGCGGCTTCGAGTCCGAGGGCGACGTAGTAGTGCAACTCGTACGGCGGCTCGAAGAAGTTCGTCGGGCCACTGAGACCGCCGTCGAACTCGGCGTCGTCGAAGTGCGGGTCGAGATCCACCGCTTGCGCTGCCGCGCGCCGCGCTTCCGGAAGCCGGGAATCACGGTCGTACGCGCTCGCGAGGCCCCAGAATCCCATGGCCTCCTGCGGAAGAACTTCGGTGCAGGCAAGGTAGTTCTCGATCGCCGGCTCGAGCTGCCGGAGCGTGAGATAGCTCTCCGCGAGGTTGCAGAGCGCCGATCCACGCCGACCTGCGCCCGAGCGCATCCGCAGCAATGCACGGTACGCCTCGACAGCGGCCGCGAAGTCGTGTCGCCGCGTCTCGACGATGCCCAAAAGAAACAGCGCGCTCGATTCCTGCGAAACGTCGACTGCGACCTCCCGCGCACGGAGCACGAGCGCGCGTGCGCGCAAGAGGTGCTCCGGCCCCGAGTGGCTCAAGACGTCGGCAAGTCCCTGCAACACGTCGGGATCGTCAGGCGCTCGCTCCAACAGCCGCTCGTATCGCACCCGCGCGACCAGCAGCCGGGCGCGCTCGGGCTCGCCGCTTGCCATGTCCACGAAGAACTGTTCCGCGGCGACATCGTGTCGGATGTTTCGCAATCCCGGCTGGCGCGCGATGTCCCAGATCGTCTGCGCGCGCGCAATGCTCGGGACGCACAACGCGACCAGCGCTCCGAGCGAGACCGCGAGTTTCCCCCCCCCCGTCACCGTCGCCTCCGCGGCTCCGCGGGATGCGCTGCGGGCGTCCGGCGGGCGGATTCGAGCCACGCGGACACAAGCGCACGCCACGGCGCCGCAACCGTCACCGCCGCGCGCCCGAGCGGACCCCGCGCTTCCACTCCGCGGCCGGCCAGCCACAGTGCGACCCCGACGGCCGCATCGCCGTCACCGTGCGCGACGTCCGCTGCGAGATCCGGGACCGCCGGCTCCGCGGGCGGAAGTGTTCCGCCGGACGCGACCGCCACCGCTTCGTCGCGCCGATCGGCCCGCATCAGTACGAGTGCCAGCGTCGCACGCACCATCGGGTCGCTCGCCGCGGTACCGAGCTGATCGCGCATCACGGACTCGGCGTCGGCGAGGCCGTCCGGGCCGCGCAGCATGCTCCAGCGCGCGACTTCCAGTGCCAACGCACTTCGCGCGCGTTCGGAGCCGACGCGAGCGAGCACCCCGCGAATGCGTTCGACGGCCGCGGCGAGATCACCGCTGCGCGCGGAATGAAACGCCGAGGTAATCGCGACGTCCGGATCGTCGAGCACACTCGGGTCGGCACGCATCGCACGGTCGAGCAAGCGTCGGGACTCGTCGAAGTCTCCCTCGAGGCGCTGCGCGATCGAGCGCCACGCATCGAGCCGCGCGGACGACACGCGCGCTGCCACCGCCGAATCCCACGACGCGACGACCGCAGCGATCCGCGACGGCCTCGCAGCGACCCACGCGGACTCCCAACTCCATCGCAGCGTCGCGATCGGATCGTGTCGCGCATCGCTCAGAGCCGCCGGGCGCGGCCACGCGACGGGACCTTGCGCGGCCACCGTCGGCACGACCGCGAACACCGAGAGCCCGAGCACAACGCGCGAGAACAAACGAGGCACACCACGAGGATAGCAGAACGTCCGGAACTCTCACCGCGGCGCCCGTTCCATCGTCGCGCGTGCGAAGCCGTTCTTCGCATCGACAGGGTTCCGCGCCCGTGCCATACGACGGCGCGCATGACCGAGTCGGAGGGAAACGGCAGGCACTTCAGCACGCGTTCGCCGGATCGCGAGTGGGACACCGTGGTCATCGGTTCGGGCATGGGCGGCATGACGACGGCTGCGCTCCTCGCGAAGTTGGGCCAGCGGGTCCTCGTGCTCGAGCAGCACTACGTGCCCGGCGGTTTCACGCACACGTTCAAGCGCAAACGTTGGGTGTGGGACGTCGGCGTGCATGCCGTGGGCGAAGTGTCGGACGCTGCGCTTCTCGGTCGCGTGTTGCACGGTCTGACCGACGGACGACTCGAGTGGGCGTCGCTCGGCGGCGTGTACGACGAGTTTCACTATCCCGATCTTCGCATCGATTTCCCAGACAATCGCCCTGCGTTCGTCGACGCCGTGTGCGAAGCGTTTCCCGACGAGCGCGACGCCATGCGGCAGTACCTTCAGGCCACACGCGAAGTGCTGGACCAGATGAAGCGCTGGTACCTCGGACGCATTCTCCCCGCGTCGCTCGGCCCCACCGCCGATCGCACGTTTGCTCGACACGCCGCTCGCCTGCTCGCGCAACGCACGGGCGACGTTCTGGCGAGATTCAGTCGCAACGAGCGGTTCACGTCGGTGCTCACTTCACAGTGGGGGTACTACGGTTCGCCGCCGACGCGATCGTCGTGGGGAATCCACGCACTCGTCGCGCGTCACTTTTTTCACGGCGGGTACTACCCCGTCGGGGGCGCGTCGCGCATCGCCGAGTGCCTGCTCGCGACGGTCGCAAACGCGGGAGGCTGGACGCGCATTCGTTCGCCCGTGCGCGAGATCGTTGTGCGCGACGGTCGGGCCGTGGGCGTGACGCTCGAGGGCGGCGAAGAGATCCGCGCACGACGAGTCGTCAGCGCAGCGGGCGCGCATGCGACGGTGGACTCGCTCTTGCCCGAGTCGCACCGCGCGAGTGCGTGGGCTCGGAGTTTTGCGCCGCTCGCGCAGTCGCCCGCGCACGTGTGTCTCTACCTCGGCTTCAAGGGGGACATTCGAGCTGCCGGTGCGTCGGCCGCGAACAAGTGGTTTTACGAATCGTGGCGCTCGGACTGGGACGCGTGGCACGCGGACGACCCACGCGCGGATGCGCCGGTGCTGTACTGCAGTTTTCCGTCGCTCAAGGACCCCGATCACGATCCGGGGCCGGACTTGTTGCACACGGGCGAAGTCGTGACGTTCGTTCCGTACGACATGTTTGCGCCGTGGCGCGACGGTCGCTGGCGTCGGCGCGGCGAAGAGTACGAGTCGCTCAAGAAGTCCCTCGAGCAACGCCTGCTCGATCAGTTCCTGCGGCACTTGCCCGCCCTGCGACCGCACGTTGCCTTTGCCGAACTGTCGACGCCGATTTCCACGGAACACTTCACGCGCTCGCCCCGCGGCGCGATCTACGGCCTCGAACCGACGCCCGCCCGATTTGCAAACCGCTGGCTCCGCCCGCGCACGCCGATTCCCGGGCTATTTCTCAGCGGCTGCGACGTCGGCACGGTGGGCGTGATGGGGGCGATGCTTGGGGGCGTGTTGTCCGCGACGGCCGCCGAGCCGGTCGCGGCCCTGCGGTATCTTCGGGATTTTGCGAAACCGATTCACGTGTAACGAAAGAGGGGCGGACACCCAAACCGCCAGACATCCGTCACATCCAACGTCGTTGCACGCACATGGGCTCTGGAGCCCTTCTATCCGCCTACGGGGTGTTTCATGCGCAAGAGAGATTGGTTTGGTCTGATCGTGGTTCTCGCCGGTTGTGCCCGCGGCCCGGCCGTGCTCACCCAGAGCACGCTGCCCCTGCGGCGCGTGGTGATCTATCGCAACGGCGTCGGGTACTTCGAGCGCGAAGGCTCGGTTCGCCAGGCGTCCGTCGAATTCCGCGTGCGGCAATCCGAGGTCGGCGACTTCCTCGCGACACTTGCCGTGATGGAGCGCGGCGGCAGTTCCGTGCAGTCTGCCGCGTTTCCGCTGCCCGACGACGCAGCGCAGGGCGGGCCCCCGCGGCGACCCGACGAGCGGCGCAGCGTTCGACTCGCGCTCGACGGTCGCGCGCACGACTTGACCGTGGGCTACATGGTGGAAACTCCCATCTGGCGGCCGTCGTACCGACTCGTGTTCGGCGCGCCAGGCGCCCGCGGTGTCCAGGGCGCGCCGGGCGCACAAGTGCAGGCGTGGGGGATCGTTCAGAACATCTCTGGCGAAGATTGGTCGAACGTGCGCCTCTCGCTGGTGTCTGGATCGCCGGTGTCGTTTCGCTCGGAACTCGCGGAGCCCATGCTCACCGAGCGGCCCCTGGTCACCGATCGCGGCGAAGTGCTGGACGTCGTTCCGCACGGCGACACGACGCTGGCGCAGGAACAGCAAAACGGGAGCCCCAACGTCAACCGCGAGGCGGCCGAACGTGCGGCAAGCCAGCGATATCCCACGACCACGTCGGCGTCCGCTCCTGCGGGCGCGCGGCCCATGGCGGGCGCGTCGAGCGGAATTGGATACGGGCGTGGGGGCGGGACCGGTGGGCTCAGCCGGCACTACGCGCGTCGAAGCCGTGCCTCCGCCGACAGTGGCGGCGGCGACGAGGAAATCGACGGCGCTACGGTGGCCAACGACGTCACGGCGACGGTTCCGAACGCACCGATGCTCCGTCCACGCAGTGTGGCCTCGCTCGCGGCGGTCGCGGTGCAGGGCGGCACGACGCGATACGACCTGCCCAATGCCGTGACCGTACCGAATCAGTCGGCGACGATGGTGTTGCTCGCGGCGCGAGATGTTCCTGGGGAGCGTGTGTATCTCTTCGCGCCCGAAGGCGGGGTGCCGGCGTCGACGACGCACCCGTTTCACGTTGCGCGATTCGAGAATCACACCGGCGCCATGCTGGAACGCGGACCGGTCGCGATCTTCGAGCAAGGCGCGTTCCTGGGCCAGGGCATGCTCGATCCGCTGCCGGATCGCGCGTCGGCGACGGTGCCGTTTGCGCTCGAACGCGCGATCGCGGTGGAGTCCAGCGCCACGAACTCGGTGGACGGCTCGCGCTTGCTTCGCATCCAGCGCGGTGAGATTGCGATCGAGCGCTACCGTGTGAATCGCACGCGGTACAACGTGCGCAACGGGATGGACCACGAAGTGCGTGTGATGATGCGCCACGCGCTCGCCACCGACATGCAGCTGTTTCAGCCGCCTCCCGGTGTCGAACGCGCGAACGGTGCGGCGCTGGTCCCTGTGCGCGTCCCGATGCGAAACCACTCGGAGATCGAAGTGGTGACGCGCGTGCCGTACGCCCAGGCGACCGACTGGAACGACGAGAACGCCGCGATCGCAATCGAGGGATACCTCCGAGACGGGCATGCGACCCAGGCGGTGGCCGACGTGCTGCGACAAGCGCTGGAGTTCCGGCGAACGATCGTGACGGCGATGCAGGAACGCGTCGGACTCGTACAGCGGCGGGAGGATCTCGAGAACAACTCGGAGGAAACTCGACAGAACCTCGAAGCGATTCGACGCAACCCCGGTGCCGCGGATCTTCGAGCGCGGTTGACGACTCGCCTGTCACAAGTGGCGACGCAAATCGATCAAGCGACGCGACGCATCGTCGAACTCGACACGCAAATGGGCGAGCGACGCGTGCGGTTGCTGGAGGCTGTGAGAACGCTGGACATCAACACGGCCGCGCCTGCGGCGCGTCCCGCAGTGAATCCCGTGACGGGCGCGCCGTAGTACCGCGGACCCCCACCCCGCGGCGGTGCGCCGCGACCCTCCCCCGAATCGGCCGAATCGGGGGAGGGGGGATCGAGCGGGAGAAACGCATCGTGCGTTCTCGCTTCGACCGCTCCCGCCGCTTGCTCCGCTCGCCCCAATTTGGGGGCGAGCTGTCGGCGAAGCCGACTGAGTGGGGGTGTGCAACCCATCACCGAAACGGATCGATCCCCTCGACCAGCGATTCGTCGAGCCGCCCCGCGGTGACCAGGCTGCGTCCGGCGCACTCCACCGAAAGCCTCCGCGCGAACAACTGCAGTTGCACCGGCGCGTCGAACGTCGCCTGGGTCGACTTCTGCGCCGTGAATCCGAGACTGATCACACACCCCGGCAGCAACCGATCTTGAATGTCGAGCCCGATCTCCGCTCGCGCGATGTAGTTCACAGGCAAGATCACCATGCCCACCCGCGGCGCGTGCACGTGCGATGCGAGGTACCGGTCGATCGCTTGCGAGAGTTCAGGGTCGGCGGTGCGAAAGGACCGAACGCGTCCGTCGACGATTTCGACCGACACCGGCGCACGCCGGACCGACGCCGGCGCGAACCGAACGCCCGTGCCCACGACGCCGCGGTCGGCGACGTACCTGCCCTGGATGCTGGCGGGAAACGCAAACACCGTCCCCGACGGCAAGTAGTCCGCGCGACCGGGCTCCGGACGGCCCGCGGCGAGCGCGACCGGAAAGCGGTTCGACAAGCCCACGTCGAGCTGCGTGCCGTTCTCGCCGAACACGTGCAACGCCGACGGTGGCCGCACGATTGCGCGCACGCGCTCACCGAGAACGGCGATGGTGTCCGGGTCCGCGCGCATGCTCTGCGACATCACGCGCAGGTCGATCGATGCGACGTGCACGTGACGGATCCCGGCACTTTGGGCGGCCCGAAGTACACTTGCCGAGAGGGTCGTGTCGAGCCCGACGGACGCCAGCATCACCGACGCTTCGGCCGACGCGAAGTCCGTGGTGAGCAGCGTGGTCCGCTCGGCGTCCGGCATTCTCTCGAGGGCCTCGAGCGCGATGCGCGTGACGACCGCACCCGCCCGCTCGCACGCCGCGGCGACGATGGCGTACTCGTCGTCGCAGCGCCACGTCGCAATGCGCACGCGCTCCTTCGGCGCGACGCGAAGACACCGGATCACGAGGTTGTCCGCGCCTCGCTCGGCGTTGACGCGGAGCATTTCGGGATCCGATGTGTGTAGCACGACGCCGCGGCAGCATACCCCGCACGACGCAGAGCGGGGTGGGAGCGTCGCGTGCACTTCGAATTTCAGGTTCCGGCTGGCACCGTCGGTTGCATCGCAATATCGTAGGTGAATGCCGGTCGAGGGGTTTCTGGCTTGGCTGCAGCACCACGGCACGAGCGAGCGAGCGCTCGCGGCGTATCGCCACGGCGCCGAGTTGATTCTCGCGGCCGCGGGAACGGCACCGGTGGCGGTGAGTCATGTCACGGCGGTCGTGAACGAACAGAAGTACACGGGGGCCCCGGAGCAGCGACTCGACAATCTCCGCCGCATCGGCGAACTCCTGATGCGTTTTCAGTCCGCGCATCCCGACGGCCGATTCGATCCGCCCGTGCAGCCGCCCGACGGCGCGGGCGCTGCGGTCGCCGAGCCCGACATGCGCTCGCCGTTTCACGACCCTCCGCCGAACGAAACCCCGGCGTCGGTCACGCAGGGCGCGACTGCGCACGGCATTGCATCGCGAAGTGCGACGGACTTGATGAAGTGTGTCCGATGCGGCCGGATGCAGGCCGTGCGGCCCGGCGACAGTTGTCCGGCGTGCGGAACCAAGTTCCCCGTGATCCGCACCATCACGAAGTACGAAGAACCGACGGATCACGTCTCGCGACTGTCCCGCGCGCTTCCGGCGGCGAGCGTCTTTACGGCGTTCGCCGTCTTCGGCTCCGTCTTCCTTCTCACGTTCGTCATTCCGTTCCTCTTCGACGAAATCGACGAGAAGCGATTTGGGACCATCTTTTGGACGCTCCGCGGAACGTCCCTGATCGTGATGGCGATCGCCGCCGCGGTGTACTGGATCCACCGGGACGATTGACGCGAACGGTCAAACGGTGCGCGCGCGGTTTGCGCGGAAATCAGATCGGGCGCGAGTTCCGTGCGCCGACCGGTTGGATCTCGCGCACGAGCTGCCCGTATGCCAGTGGTTTCGTCAAAACTGTCAGCGGCGGATCGAAGCTGGCGGACGCGCGGGCGACCAGGTCCGCATACGCCGTGACGACGACAATGCGGATTTCGGGGATTTGCGATCGCGCAAACCGTGCGACCGACAGCCCGTCAACGTGCGGAAGCTGGTAGTCGACGACGAGAATGTCGGGGGTTGGCGCCCTCGACAGGCGGGAGATGGCCGACGCGCCGTCGAGTACGGTCTCCACGTCGAATCCGTCTTCTCGCAACAAGCGCGCGAGGATCCGCGCGGACGAGGCGTCGTCTTCTGCGACGAGAACGGTTCGTGTAGTCGCGGTCACGGCGTCCACCGTCCGCTGAAGTACAAACCCCGTGCCAGCGACCTATCACGGAATGGTCTTTCGTTCCTTCCCGCTCCGGCCGTACTCGTGCAGGCGGTATTGAATCGTGCGAACGCTGATGTCCAACATCTCGGCCGCCTTGGATGTCGAGCCGCCGACCGCATCGAGCGTCGTCATGATCGCGAACTTTTCGACATCGGCCATCGTGCTTCCTGGGATGGGAACGCCGTGCCGACTCGACGTCGCAACTTGGATCGGCAGGTCGTCTGCGTCGAGTTGTCCGCCCTCGGCAAGCACCACCGCGCGCTCGATCGCATTCTCGAGTTCGCGGACATTGCCGGGCCACCGGTGCGCGAGCATCTTGGCAACCGCCGCGTCGGTGAACCCGTCGATCGGTTTCGAATTCTCGCGGGCGAAGTGCGCGAGGAAGTGCTGCGCGAGCGTCACGATGTCGTTTCCGCGGGCACGCAGCGGCGGCATCTCGATGTGAACGACGTTCAGTCGGTAATACAGGTCCTCGCGGAAGCGCTTGTCTTCGACATCGACGGCAAGATCGCGGTTGGTCGCGGCGATGAGACGCACGTCCACTTTGATCGTCTCGTTCCCGCCCACGCGCTCGAACGTGCGCTCTTGAAGTACGCGAAGGAGCTTCGTCTGGATCGACGGCGGGATGTCTCCGATCTCGTCCAGGAACAGTGTTCCGCGGTCGGCCTGCTCGAACCGGCCGATGCGCCGTCGGTCGGCGCCCGTGAACGATCCGCGCTCGTGCCCGAACAGCTCACTCTCGAGCAACGATTCCGCGAGCGCGGCGCAGTGCAGCGTTACGAACGGCTCGGTGGCGCGGGGTCCCTTCGCGTGAATCGCACGCGCAAGCTCGCCCTTTCCCGTTCCGCTCTCGCCCGTGATCATGACCGTGGCGCGAGCGGGCGCAATTTGCGCCGCGACTTTGTAAACCTTCTGCATCGCGGGAGACGTGCCGATGAGCGAATCGAATCCCGACAGATCCCGCTCGCGCACCTGCCGCTTGAGCTGCTCGTTCTCGACGCGAAGATCCCGACGCTCGACGGCGCGCTCGAGGGCCAGAGTGAGTTCGTCGAAGTCGATCGGCTTGACGAGGTAGTCCTCCGCGCCGTGGCGCATCGCCTTGACGGCTGTGCTCACGTCGCCGAACGCCGTCACGACGATGACCGGCAGCGCGCCGTACTGCGCACGCAGTTTCTCGAGCAGCTCGAGCCCGTCCATTCGCGGCATCTTCAAGTCGGTCACGACGACGTCGGGCGGGCGCTCGCCGGCGACTTCGATTGCGTTCGCGCCGTCAAACGCCGTGTCGACTTGATAGCCCTCGAGGCGCAGCAACTTCTCGAGTCCGGTGCGAGCGCTCTCCTCGTCATCGACGACAAGCACGCGGGGGCGGTTTTTGGAATTCACGACGACTCCGTATTTGGCGGCCCCTCGAGGGGCAGTGTGATGGTGAACCGTGTGCAGCGCGGGCGACTGCTGACTTCGACGGTGCCGCCGTGATCCGTCACGACACGGTGGACGATCGAGAGCCCCAATCCGGTTCCCGACGGTTTGGTCGAGAAGAACGCGTCGAAGATCGGCGCGTCGCTCGTGGTGAGCCCGGTGCCCGTGTCCTCGACTTCGACGACGGCCTTGCGCGGCGAGCGCCGGGTTCGAAGCGTTACGTCTCCGCCGCCCGCCGCCGCGACGGCTTCGATCGCGTTGCGAAGCAGGTTGAGCAACGCCTGCTCGATCTTGGCGCCGTCCATGGGAAACTGAAGATCCGTGGTTCCGTAGTCCGTGACGATCGTGGCGTGACCCGCGAGGGCATCCGCGCGGATGACCGCGATCGCGCGCTCGCACACGTCACGAAGCGAAGCCCGCGCGACGGTGAGCGGCGATGGCCGCGCGAACACGAGAAAGTCGCGCACGAGTGCCGAGAGCCTACGAATCTCGTCGCCGACGGTGCGTGCGGCTGCGAGCGCCTCGGGCTCGTGCCGGCCGTCGCGCCGCAGCTCGCGCTCGAGAAACGTCAATTGCAGCAGCGCGCCGTTGAGCGGATTGCGAATCTCGTGGGCGAGTCCCGCCGCGAGCGTCCCGACCGACGCGAGGCGTTCGCTGAGAAGCGTTCGCTCTCGCAGCGCGTTCTGTTCCGTCACGTCGACGCCGATCGCGAAGTGAACGACGTCCGTGTCGCCTGCGATCTCGATGGGCGCGTACGACAGGTGCCATGCGATCGTCCGCGCCCGGCCGCTGCGGGTTCGCACGGGTGCCTCCCACGATTCGTTGGCACCGGGAGTGCCCGGAAGGTGCAGATTCCAATCGTCGCGAAACTCCTCGGGCACGAGCGTTTCCGCGAACGGTCGTCCGATCGCTTCGTCCCGCGCGAAACCCGTCGTGCGTTCCGCTTCGGCATTGAACATCTGGATTCGACCGGCGGTGTCCATGCCAACGACGAGGACCCGCGCGAGTTCGACCGCGTTCGCATACCGATGCTCGGTTCGTTCGAGGGCTTTCTCCAGTCGATCGCGCTCGAGCGCTTCGACATGCTGCAGGCGCTCGAGGGAGTCCTCCCGGTACGTCTCGGACATGATCGCCATCTCGAGATCCAGGATTCGCGCGAGCGCGCGTCGTGCGGCCGACGCCAAGGCGGGGTCCCACGCATCGAGGATGTCCTCGAAGCGCTGGCGGAGAAACGACATGGCGGTGAACACGTACCGCTGCGGCAACCCGACGCGGACATGCACGCGGCCGATCTTCTCGCTCTCGGCGTAGTACGACGCATCGTGCGGCCCGCCGACCATTCGGCGCATCCACCGAACGAGCGAAGCGCGCAGGCGCATGATCTGTGCTTCGTCTTGGAACACGGCGTGCGCAGCGTCGTGCTCGCGCGTACGGTCGTAGAACTCCTCCGCGATTCGCTCGAACATCGGACCCGCGTGCGCGCCGAACGCCGCCAGCGCGCGGACGTCGGCGTCGCCGAAACGCACGTAGCGCTTCATCTCGTCGAACGTCGATTCGCTTGCTTGCGTCATGCTCCCCGCACGCGTCGAGTCCCTGCGCTGCGCCTAGGCCTTCGGTGGTTCGCGAACGACCAGCACTGAGCACGGCGCGTGGTTGACGACCCGCGCAGCCGTCGTTCCCAGGAGCCGGTCGATTGCGCCGTGCCCGTGCGTGCCGACGATCACCAGGTTCGCGTGGTGCTCCTTCGCGGCATCGCAGACGACTTGCCACGGCGTTCCAATGCGAGCTTCGGCGCGCTCGAATACGTCCGGTGGCACCTTGGCAACGAAACGGTCCAAGCCTTGCTGCGTGATCTTCTGCAACGTCGCCGGCATTGCGTCGGGTGCGATGGACAGCGCCTCGAGCGGAAATTCGACGGGCAGCCCGATGCCGCGAACGACGATGAGTTTCGCGCGGCCCGCTTGCGCAAGGGCGATGGCTTCTGAGAGCACGAAGGCGGCGCGGTCCGACGTGTCGACTCCAACAACGATTCGTTGCATGGGAACCTCTTCGGGGGGAATTGAAGCGCGAATCGTGCCAGTGCAAGGACTGCCGACACACGCAGAAAACTCAATGAAATTCGGAATGTATGCGACGCAAGATTTGCACGTATCCCCCCGGCGGCGCGAACGCATTGCGCGCGGGGCTACCGAATATTCGTCCACCTCCGCGGGGTCCGCCGCCACTCGTAGACCCCCGTGGGTCGGTCCGCTATGGTCCTCGGCCCGATGAGTTACCTCGTCCTGGCACGCAAGTGGCGACCGATGACGTTTGCCGACCTGATCGGTCAGGAGCACGTCGCGCAGACCATTCAAAACGCGCTCACACAGGATCGCGTGGCCCACGCGTTTCTCTTCACGGGACCGCGCGGCGTGGGCAAGACGACGGTCGCGAGAATTCTCGCGAAGGCGCTCAACTGCTTGAACGCGAAGGGCCCGACGCCGACGCCGTGCGCGACGTGCTCGGCGTGCGACGAGATCGCGCGCAGTGTCGACGTCGACGTCAAAGAGATCGACGGCGCGTCGAACAACTCGGTCGACGACGTGCGACGCCTGCAGGAATCGCTGCCGTACATGCCGCAGCGCGACCGATTCAAGATCGTGATCATCGACGAAGTGCACATGCTGACGGCCGCGGCGTTCAACGCGTTGCTCAAGACGCTCGAAGAGCCGCCGCCGCACGTGAAGTTCATTTTCGCCACGACCGAAGTGCACAAGGTGCTGCCGACGATCCTGTCGCGGGTGCAGCGTTACGACTTCAAACTGATCGCGACGCAGCGCATTCGTGAGCGCATCGAACAGATTCTCGCGACCGAAAAAGTCCAGCACGACGCGGCGTCCGTCTCACTCGTTGCGCGCGAAGCGGCGGGTTCGATGCGGGACGCGCTGTCCCTGCTCGATCAGGTGATCGCGGGTTGTCCGGGAACGCTCACGGGCGACGCCGCGTCGCGGCTTCTGGGCGTCGCGCACCGGGCGGTATTCTACGACCTTGCGGCCGCGGTGCTTGCAGGCGACGCGAAGAAGGCCCTCGACTCGATCGACGCCGTCGCACGCGAGGGATTCGATCTGCCCGTCTTTGCGCGCGGGTTTCTCGGCGTGCTGCGGGACCTCGTCGTGATGCGCGTCGTGAGCGACCCGGGCGATCTGATCGACCTCGCGGACGAAGAGCGCGAGCGAGTGCGAACGATGGCCGCGGCGGCAGATGCCGTGGACCTCGAACGGCTGTTCGTCGCGTGGGCCGAGACCACCGACGAAGTCGCGCGCGCGCGGGAGCCGAAGTGGGTGCTCGAGATGGCGCTGGTTCGCCTCGCACATCGACCGCCGTTGCTTCCCGTGGATGAACTTCTCTCGCGGCTGGGTGACCTAGAGCGCCGGCTCGCGGGGGCGGCACCGTCGGGGCCGAGTGCACAACGGCCCAAATCGACGGACTCGCCGCGCAGCGCAGCGACAACCGCGGCTGCGGATTCGTCCGCACCGCAGTGGCTCAATCGCGCGCGCAACCGAGGCAACGAACCGTCCGCGAGTGCGGCGCCGACGTTGGAAGCGTCGAGCCCAGAGCCGCTCGCGCGTGTCGTGCCGTCGCTGCCGAACCCGATTCCGTTGCGTCCGTCCTCCGCGCCCGCAGCGTCGCCGCCGTCCGCGCCCGGCAACGACGCGCCACCGATCGACGTGTCCCGCGCCGAGTCGCTTCTGGACGCGTGGCAGACGCTGCTGGCGCACGTCGACAGCGGCCTCGTTGCGGTCTTCAAGCACGCGATTCCACTCGCGTGCGACGGCGATCATGTGCGCGTCGCATACCAGGCCGGAAGCTTCTACGCGCGGCGTGCGGATTCCGACGAAGTGCGCGCGATGATCGCGGCCGCCGCGGAGAAGGCGACGGGGACCCAACCCGCAGTCGAGATCGTGCTCGGGACGATTGCCGATGGCGCGCCAACGCTCGCGCGACGCGAGGAAGTGCGGCGGTTCGACGAGATGGCCGAGCGCGAAGCGAACGCCAAGGCCCACCCGATGGTTCGAAAGTTTCTCGAGATCGTCGGCGGCGAGGTCAAGGGCGTGAAGCTGGAGTGAGAAGAAGGCTCGTCCGCGACGCCCAAACTTCCCAACTCCGCGCGCTCCGTCCTCCGTCCGACCTGCAGCTGCAGTCCGAAGCCTGAGGCCTGCTTTCCCCCGTTTGCATAGACGCCAATGCCTGCGGTACATCCATCGCCCGGTTTGAACGTTGCGCCCGCAGGGCACACAGGAGTTTCGGCGATGCAGTTCCGTGGCGGAATGAGTGAATTGATGCGGCAGGCCAGCCGCATGCAGCGAAAGCTCGAGCAGACGCGGCAGGAACTGAAGGGCAAGACCGTCGAAGTCAGCGGCGCGAACGACAAGATCAAGGTCGTGGCCAACTGCGGCAAGGAGATCGTCCGCATCGACATCGATCCGGAGTTCGCGAAGACCGAGGAACTCTCGATGGTCCAGGACGCGCTCGTCGGGGTGTTGAACGCGGCGTTGAAGCAAGCGGGCGAAACGCTCGAGTCCGAGATGGACAAAGTCACCGGCGGCGTGAAGATCCCGGGCATGGTCTGACACCGCGATGCGCGGATCGCGAGGCTAGCGTTCGAATGTCCGACGATCCGATTCGAGACACGATGCGCTTGTTGGCGCGGCTTCCGGGCCTCGGCGAAAAATCCGCGCGGCGCATCACGTACAGTCTCGTCGCGGGTGATCCGGCGTTTGCGCGTGCACTCGGCGAGGCGATCGGAACGCTGGTCGATCGCGTGCGAAAGTGCACGCGCTGCGGCACGTTCACGTCGGCCGACGAGTGCGCCCTGTGCCGCGATCCGTATCGCACGGCGGACGTTCTGTGCATCGTCGCACGCGCATGGGACGTCGATGCCATTGAGCGGGCGGGGGCGTTTCGCGGTCGCTATCACGTGTTGAACACGCTGCTGGATCCACTCGGCGGCGTGGGGCCGGGTGAATTCCCGATGGCGCGGGTTCTCGACCGGGTTCGAACGGAAGGCATTTCCGAGGCGATTCTTGCAACGCCGTCGACGGTCGAAGGTGAGGCGACTGCACTGTATCTCGCCGAGTCGCTGCGCCCGCTCGGGGTGCGGACGACACGACTCGCGAGCGGAATTCCCCACGGCGGCGATCTCGAATTCGCGGATCCGATCACGCTCGGCCGCGCGTTCGAGGGGCGAAGAAACGTCTAGCCATTGACGGACCCGAGCGCCGACGCAGCGTCCCCGCGTGGGATCGCCGAACAACTTCGGCGGCACGACAGTCAACTGTGGCGGCGCATGGCGTATGCGGGCGCGGCGCATCTCCCGGAATCGTGGCGCAGGGTCGCACCGCCCGTATTCGGTTCTGCGTTCTGGGCGGCGCTGCCCCGCGTGCGGCGCGTCGTCACGGACAACCAGGCGCGTATCCTGTCGCTGCCACGAGGCTCGTTCGCAGCGCGGCGCGCGGCGCATGCGCTGTTCGTCGAGTACGCGCACTGTCTCACCGATTCGCTGGAACTCACCGCCAAGCCCGATCGTCCGTTTCCGCACCGGATTCTCGGCCGCGAGCACATGGTGGACGCGCGGCGGGAGGGGCGCGGCGTCGTCGTCGTGACCGCACACACGGGAAGCTGGGAGGTCGGCGGGCGTTGCCTCAGCGAAGACCAGGCGATGAACGTGACGTTGGTGATGGCCGCGGAAGAGAACGTCGGGACCCGGGGGTACGCAAGCGAGCTTCGGCGGCGGGCGGGCACCGAAGTGGTGTACGCAGACGGGCACGACCCCGGAACGGCGTTGACGCTCCTCGCCCGGTTGAGAGAGCTCGGAGCCGTGGCGGTGCAGCTCGACCGGGCGCCGCCGAGCAACACGCCCGTCGACGTGACGATGTTCGGCGCGAACTGGGCCTTGCCCCGCGGGCCGTTCCGGCTGGCACAGGCTGCGGGCGCACCCGTGATTCCGATCTTCATCCACCGCGTGGGGTATCGAACGTACGAAGTCGTCGTCGATCCGGCGATCGCCGTTCCGCGCAAGGGTGGCCCCGACGCGGTCGCGAGCGCGGCGCGGTCCGCGGCGGCGTCGCTCGAGCGGTTCGTGCGGGCCCATCCCGACCAGTGGTTCCACTTCCAGCCAATCCCGGCGGCCGGACCGGTGTTTCTCTAACGTCCCCGCGGATCCGGCACGTCTGCCGACCCAATCCGCCCGAGAATCCCTAGAGAGTTGTCATTCCCCGCCCCGGCAGCGGTATGCTTGGGCCGCTGCGTACTGCGCGGCAGCATCTCACCAGCGGGCCGGGAAACGGCCGGAGCAAGCGATGTCGGAAGAATCCCGCAAGGATCAGCGCGTCAAGGTCCAGACCCTCAGGGCGAAGTACAAGAGTGCAACGCTCGAGGAATTCATCGAGCAATACGCCGGAGACATCTCCCGCGGCGGCATTTTCATCAAGACGCCGAAGCCCGCGCCCATGGGCACGTTGCTCAAGATCGAAATCATGCTTCGCGACGCGCAGCCCGTGATCTCTGCCGTGGGCCGCGTCGTGTGGAAGCGCGAGACCGAAAACAGCGAAGGCGCGGCCGGGATGGGCATCAAGTTCATCAAGGTCGACGAAGCGTCCAAGGCGATCGTCGAGCGCATCGTGTCGGCCCGCGCGGAAGGCTCGGGACCGTCGTTCGATTCGCTCCCGCCGCCCGCCGGTGCGAGCGCGGCCGAGACCCTTGCGGCCCCCGCGGGCGAGACCAACAGCGAGTTCTTCGGATCGACGAATCCCGCGGCAGAAATGCCGCCCGAACAAGACCGCACGATGATGCGGCAGATGAGCGCGTTTCTGGGCGAAGCGCTTCGAAGCACGACGACCGAAGCGTCGAAGCCCGCCGCGGCTGCGCCTGACACTGCGAAGCCGGCGATGAAGCCTGGCAAGAGCACGATCATCGGCATGCCCGCGGTGCGTCCGCCCGGTGCGCCTGGGGCCGTCGCCGCGCCCGGTCTGAAGGGCAAGAGCACGATCATCGGCATGCCGTCGGTCAAGGCTCCCGATGCGCCGGGAGCAAAACCAGCGCCCGTTGCCGCCGCACCCGTCGCCGCTGCGCCCATCGCGGCTGCGCCCATCGCGGCTGCGCCCGCCGCCGCGCCTGCGGCCGCCGCGAAACCAGCTCCCGTTCCCGCGCCCGCCGCGCGACCTGCACCGACGCCTGCGCCCATCACGAGCCCGAAGCCAGCGCCCGCCCCCACGCCAACGCCGGAACCGGCGGCCTCGACGCCCGCGGCATCTTCCGTCGCGCGTCCGTCGGGTCCGCCGGCGCTCCCACGCAGCCAACCCGCACGCGAAAATCTGTCGGGACTCGACGACGAAGACAACGCGCCGACGCGGATCACGGATCGCGATTCGCTCGGCAAGGCGCTCGCCGAGATCAAGATGGGCACGCCGAGGGAAGCGCCCGACGCCGCGGTGGCACCTGTGCACTCGCGCGACGAGCTGGCCAAGTTGCTCGAGTTCGAAGTGCCCGCGACGAGCGGATCGGAAGCTGCGCCCGACATCGAATCCAGTGCCGACTCCGACGCCGCGCGACCGCTCGAGGTGGACGCAGGACGCGGGAAGACGGCAGCCGTCGAAGTTGCGGGCGCGAAGAGCGCCGAGACCAAAAGCACCGACGCGAAGAAGCCCGACGCCCACGAAAAATCCGAGGCGAAGGCAGACGCAAAAGCAGAGCCGGCAAAGCCCGCGGCGAAGGCAGACGCGAAAGCGGAGCCGGCAAAGCCCGCGGCGAAGGCAGACGCAAAAGCGAAACCCGATGCGAAAGCGGATGCAGCGAAGCCCGCAGCGAGACCGGCGGCGCAGCCCGCGCCCAAACCAACGGCGGCGACGCCCGCGGGGAGCGTTGCGCGTCCGGCGACCGCGGCCGATGACCAGAAGTCCGGCAACGGGATGGTCGTGTGGGTGCTGCTCGTTCTCGTGCTCGGGGGTGGCGCTGTTTTCGCGTACATGAAGTACGGTCGAACGACGCCACCGACGACCGACGGCAGCGGAACGCCTGGCGCTGCGGCCAGCGACGACGCGGCGAGTTCGAATTCGGCAAACGCAGCGGGCGACGCGAGTGCGACGGCGGACGACGCGAGTGCCGCGGTCGCGGTGAACGCCGACACCGCAGCCCCAAGCGCAAACGTCGCCGCGGGCGGTGCCGACGCCGCCGTCGCAGCAGCGGCCGTGGACGTGGCACCCGCACCGACGGGGTCCGTTCGCTTGTACGGCCTACCGACCGGCACACCGACGGTCTTCGTAAACGATACCGAAACGCCGATCAGCGCGAGTCGGTCGGTCAGAATTCCCGCGGGTGCCGACGTGAGCGTTCGCGTTCACATCGATGGCTACGTGGACGTGACGCAAACCGTGCGCGTCGCGCAAGGTCAGACGGCCAACCGAACGTTGCACATGGTCCACGAACCGACGGCACCGACTGCGGGCACCACCACGGCCGGCACGGGATCCACTGCCACGAGTGGCACTTCGGGCACGAGCGGAACGAGTGGCACCACGGCATCGACCGGCGGCACCGGCACGACGCGGCCGACGGGCGGAACGCGACCGACGGGCGGCACGGGCACGAGCGGCACCGGTTCGAGCGGCACGACCGGGAGTGGCTCGAGCGGAACGACGGGCTCGGGATCGACGGGGACAACGGGGTCCGGTTCGTCCGGAACGACGGCCGCAACGGCCGGGAGCGGTTCGACTGGATCCGGGACCGCGGCAGGAACGGGTTCCACTGGATCGGGATCGAGCGGATCTTCCGCGACGCCGGGATCGGGATCGACCGGATCGGGATCGACGGGATCCGGCAGCTCGGGCACGACGGCGACGAGCGGATCGGGTGCGTCGAGCGGGTCGGGATCCGCGGATTCCGGGACGCCCAGGACCGGTTCCGGCGCGACGTCGGGAACGGGCGCAACGGGGCGACATCCACCGGGAACCGGTTCGAGCGGAACGACGGTCACGCCGCCGTCCACGGGCGGGACACCACCGTCCACGGGTGGCACGGCCGTGCCCGAGAATCCGTTCTAGACAAATCCTCGGTCACAGTCTTCCGTCTCATCGCTACCTGGAGGGTGCGATGGGCGCAGAAATACTGGCAGAGCCGACGGCGGCATCGAGTGATCCGATCGAGCCGTTGATTCGCGCGGGAGATTTCCGCGGCGCGACCGCTCTGAGTGCACGAATGCACGGCGCGGCCATCGGGCGGCTCTGCATGGGTTTTCTCGGCACGCAGGCCGACGCGGAGGAAGCGACCCAAGAAACGTTGATCGCGGCGATGGACGCGATGGCGTCGTTTCGCGGCGACGGCTCGGTGCGCTCGTGGCTGTTCGGCATCGCGCGGCGTGTGTGCGCGCGACGAGTCGAAACCCGCGTGCGGCGCGAAGCGAAGTTGCGATTGATTCGCGGGGAGGAAGCGTCGTCGCCCGAGGGCGAAGTGCTTCTGGCCGCGCGACGTCGGGCCGAGCGACTGCGTGCGGCGCTGGAAGAATTGAAACCGAGCGAGCGCGACGCGGTGCTGTTGCGTTTTCAATCGGACTTGTCGTTTCGCGATGTCGCCACGGCGTGCGGCATCGACGAAGCCGCAGCGCGCAAACGGGTGTCGCGTGCGATCGCGCGGCTGCGCGAGGTTCTTGGAGAAGAGTGAATGAGACACGCGGCGGGTCGAATTCCGTACGCGTGCGTTTCGTGACCGACGGAGACCGACCATGCGAACTCCCCAATGCGAACAGATTCGTGACGACATCGCAGCACTGCTCGAGGGCGATCTGCCCGAAGCACTGCGCGAGCACCTGGTGGACTGCGACGAGTGCCGCGATCTGCGACACGAAGCGCGGCGAATCGCAGAGCACGTCGCACACGCGGGAGCGGACTTCGTCGCAACGCCCGAGTTCGAGGCGCGGCTGCTCGCGGCGATCGATGCGCACGACGTGAGCGAAGCGGGCGCGCGCACGACGCAGCCCACGGGCACACCGATTGCCGCCTCGTTCCGACTGCCGGATTCTTCGCCGACCGTTGCGTCGGCCGAGTCTGCGTCGACTGGCTCCGCCGCGTTCGCCGCGTCGTCGACGTCGCCGAAGTCGTCTCCCATTGCCGCGACGCGCGCGATGGAGCGACCGCCCACGCCGCTCTCCCCCTCGCCCGTCATCGACGCCCGCGCTCGCTTCGCGCGACGCCGCGCGATGTTCATCGCCGTCGGTGCGCTCGCAGCGGCCGCGGCGTCCGTGCCGTTTTTCCTTCACAACACGCGTCCGACGCATTCCGCTTCGAGCACCACGACGTCGCCGACGGTGGCCGCGCGCAATCCCTGGCACGGCACGCTCGCGACGGTGGCGAGTGCCGGTGGCGGCGGGGCGACGAGCGTGCAGATGCGCATCGCGAGCGCGACGGAGTTTCAGCCGCTCGCACGCGGCGCGGAGATTCCTGCGGGCGCCGAAGTTCGCACCGACGGTCGCACGCGAGCGCGCATCGATCTGGCCGACGGCAGTCAGCTGGTGCTCGATCGCAGCACGAACCTCACGTTCGACCTGGCGCTTCCGCGCGCCGCGACGCTTGCGCAGGGCGCGGTGGTCGCCGATGTCGCGCACTTGGACGACGTGCCGAATGCGCGCGTCGCGTTGCCCAACGGCGGCGTGACGGTGGTGGGCACGAAGTTCCTGCTCACGGCGTCGGACGGACGAAGCACCGTGCGCGTGACCCGGGGTCTCGTGCGGCTCGCGGATCAGGGCGGGCACGAAGTGGAAGTGAAGATCGGCGAGGAAGGCGTGCTGGCGGGTGGCGCGCCGGAAGTGTCGCCTGCAGTGGATCTCGCGAACGCCGTTGCATGGTCGGAACTGAACGGCGAAGTGCGCACGGATCCCGAGGCGCCGATTGTGGGTCTCGGTGAACTGCGCGCGCGACGACCGGGTCAGACCAACGAGCAGGCACAGGCCGTTGCACTTCGACGTCACAGCGTTCGCGTGCGCATCGCGGGCAACATGGCACGCACGGAAGTCGAAGAGACGTTCCGCAACGACACGGCCAACCAGCTCGAAGGGATCTATCGCTTTCCGCTGCCGCCCGAGGCGCAGATCGAGCGGCTCGCACTCGACGTCAACGGTCAGATGGAAGACGGCGCGTTCGTGGATCGTGCGCGCGCGTCGGCCATCTGGCGCGGTGTGATTCGCAATGCCGTGCACCCGATGCAGCAGGCGCAGGAAACACAGGAGCTCGTGTGGGTTCCAGGTCCGTGGCACGACCCGGCGTTGCTCGAATGGCAGCGCGGCGGACGCTTCGAACTGCGCATCTTCCCGATTCCCGCGCACGGCGAGCGACGCGTGGCGATCTCGTACACGCAGCTGATCGAAGCATCGGGCGGTGTGCGTCGCTACGTGTATCCGCTGGCGCACGATGCCAACGGCTCGACGCGGGTCGACACGTTCGACGTGGATCTGCAGCTCGTGGGCAACGACACGGCCGCCGGCGTTCGCACGCGTGGCTACGCACTCGCGCCCGACGCGGCGAATGCGCCCGCCGGTGCGACGCGCATGACGTTCTCGCAGACGGCGTTCGTTCCCGCAGGCGACATGGTGGTGGAGTACGCGCTGCCCGATCGCAACCAGCAGCTGACGTCTTGGGCGTACCAACCCACGGCCGCGAGCCCGGCGGTGGTGGTTGCCGCGACGCCGACGGTTGGAACGGCCGCCGCACCAACGCGCGCGACGGCGCCGGCCGCGATTCCGGCAGCGCCCGGTGCACCCGCGGCACCCGTCGTTGCACCCGATCCGCGTGCGTTCGTTGCGATCGCGCTGCGTCCGCAGCTGCCGCGCTGGTCGGAGTCTCGCGCTCGCGACTACGCCATCATCGTCGACGCGAGTCGTTCGATGGTCGGCGAGCGCCTCGCGCGTGCGGGTCGCCTCGCTCGCGCGATGATCACGGAGATGGACCCGCGCGATCGCGCGGTGGTGCTCGCGTGCGATACGTCGTGCCGCGAGATGCCGGGTGGCTTGCAGAACGCGAGCGCCGCCGTGGCCCAGGCCGCGCAGACGTTCCTCGGGACGGAAGAAGCCGCGGGCGCGTCGGATCTGGTCGCGCAGATTCGCGAAGCATCGCGACGCGTGACCGTGGATCCCGCACGCGACGGACGCATTGTGTACCTCGGCGACGGCTTGGGCACGGCGGGCTATCGGCGGGCGGACATGGTTGCGGCCGAAGTGAGCGAGATCGTCCCGACGGGTCGCGCGACGGTCACGGCCGTTGCACTCGGCTCGGATGCGGACACGCAAGTGCTCGGTGCGATGGCACGCGCGGGCGGCGGCGCGATCGTTCCGTACGTTCCGGGCGAAGCGCTGACCGTGGCGGCCATGGGCGTGCTCGAAGCGACGTACGGCGTCACGCTTCGCGATCCGGTTCTCACGCTGCCGTCGGGCCTGAGCGACCTGGCTCCCGCTCGGCTGCCGACGATGCGTTCGGGCAGCGAGACGATCGTCGTTGCGCGCATGGCGACTCCCGAAGTGACCGGCGAAGCGGTGCTGCGCGGTACGGTCGCAGGCGAGCCGTTCGAGGCGCGGTTTCCGGTGACCATTCGGTCGACGACCTCCGCGGGCAACGCCTTCGTGCCGCGACTGTACGCCGCGACGCGCATCGCGGACCTCGAGTCACACGACGGCGATCGCGCGCGCGACGAGATCGTGCAGTTGTCGCAGTCATACCGTGTCGCGAGCCGGTACACGTCGTTGCTCGTGCTCGAAAGCGACGCGATGTATCGCGCGTTCGGCGTGCGTCGCAACGAAGCGGGCGGCGGCGAATGGACGGGCGAAGCGACCAGCGATGCGACCGTTGCAGGAACGATCGGCGCACGCGAGCAGCAGGTGTTGACCGCGGCGCTGGGCGCCAACGACCCGAACCTCGGCGGCGCGTTCTCGCAACTGGCAGCGAACGGACCGGCCGAGGAGCGCAACCGTCGCGCGAACGCGCCATCCGCGGATCGCGCAGCGGCGGGACGCGGTGACAGCGAGGGCGATAGCGATACGGCCGACGTCGGTCGCGGCGACGACGACACGATCGGAACGGGCGGCGCGGTCACTGGCACGACGACGAGCATGAACAGCGGCAGCGCCGGGATGCCGATGGGACACGCGTCGGCTGCGCGAATGGCGACGGGCGGCACGATGTCGTCGTCCGTAGCGGCGCTGGAACCGAGTGCGATCACGGCGAGATCCGAGCGCGCACCCGCGCCGACGACGCCGGCGCAGCAGCCTGCTGCAACGCCGACGCCGATGGCCGGTGGCCTCGCCCGCGGACGAGCCGGGGCCAGCAGCGCGCCGGCGGGCATGGAGATGGCCGTCGACGACATCCGCGGGATGCGACGTCCGGGTCCCGGCCGCGGTTTTGGCGGCGGCGGACAGTGGATGCGGCGCGTGTGGGTGCGTCATGCGGCGATCGCGGCGATGTCTCCCGGTGCGTCGAGTGAACACTCGCGGGTGGACGCAGCGCGGCTCGCGTTGCTCGCCTCGCCGGACAGTCGCAATCGACACGACGCGCTCTACCGTGCGCTGTCGATCGCGGGTCAGTTCGACGAAGCGGCCGACGTTGCGACGCGGTGGTCCTCGCGCGATGCGCTCGACGCGGACGCGATCGTGCGTCTCTCGGACATGGCGGCGCGTCGCGGCGATCAAGTGCGCGCGATTCGCCTGCTCGGCGGCACGGTGGACGTGCGGCCCGACGACGTGAACTACCTGCGTCGCATGATCGGTCTGCACGATCGGGCGGCCGAGACGGCGATCGCGTGCGTCTACCGCGTCGCCCTCGCGCAGTCGCGACCGGCGGACGAGGCGGCGCTCATCGACGCGGTCCGTTGCGAACGTGCGCAGGGTCGAACGGCGTCGGCCGGCCGAATCCTCGCGGCGATTGCCGACGCAACGGTTCGTCAACGCGTGGACACCGCGTCCGCGACCGTTGCGCCGATGACGGCCACGGTCGTGCGCGGCGACGTGACGGCGGAGGCCACGTGGGACACGGCGACGGACCTCGACGTGGCAGTCATCGACCCTCGCGGGCAGCGGGTGTCGTGGATGGGCGGGCGACAGAACGTGACGGCGCGCGGCGCACACGACGTGCGCAGTGAAGCCGTGGGCCTCGGCCGGGCCGGGACGGGCGAATACGTGATCGAAGTGTCGCGCGCGCAGGGAAGCGACATGCGCACGGTCCGCGGGCGCGTGGAAATCTCGTCGATCGGCGAACATCGGTCGATGAGCTTCACACTGCCGCCCGGCACGAACACTGTGCGCGTTGGGTCCGTGAGCATCACGCGCGAGGCGCAGATGGTGCCCGTGAACAACTGGTAGGGCGTGGCCCATGCCGTGGCTTGGAAAGCCACGGCAACGAAGCAGAGAGTGGGTGACAGGGGGGAAGCCCGAAGCGGGCTACGGTGGCGAGGCCGCGCCGGCGGCGCGCAGTGTGGCGGCGCGCAGTGTGGCGGCGCGCAGCGTGGCGGCGCGCAGTGTGGCGGCGCGCAGCGTGGCGGCGCGCAGCGTGGCGGCGCGCAGCGTGGCGGCGCGCAGCGTGGCGGCGCGCAGCGTGGCGGCGCGCAGCGTGGCGGCGCGCAGTGTGGCGGCGCGCAGCGTGGCGGCGCGCAGCGTGGCGGCGCGCAGCGTGGCGGCGCGCAGTGTGGCGGCGCGCAGCGTGGCGGCGCGCAGTGTGCCCACGCCCGGCGCGTTCGACGCGAAGCGCGTCTCCGGGCCGGGCTTTCGCCTGGAGTGCGGCCTCGCTTCGCGAGGACGCCACTTCGTGCACGATGCGGCACGCGATGCACCCGCGCGGGAAGCGCGCTGTTCTACGGTGCCGTCACGCGATTCCCCGTGGCGCCCACCGCTTCGGTGGCCGCACTCCCAACGAACAGCCCGACCCGGAGCCGCTGCGAAGCGGCGAACGCGTCGGGCGTGGACGCCGCGGGCGAACGCGTCGGGCGTGGACGCCGCGGGCGAACGCGTCGGGCGTGGACGCCGCGGGCGAACGCGTCGGGCGTGGACGCCGCGGGCGAACGCGTCGGGCGCGTCGCCCCTTACCCCAACTTCGCGGCGTCCTCGTCCGAGATGTCGGCGTTGGTCCAGACGTTCTGCACGTCGTCGTGATCGTCGAGCGTGTCGATCAGTCGCATCACGGTGGATGCATCGTGACCCGTCACCGGCGCCGCGCTCTTGGCGGCCATCACGAGCTGTGCGCCCTTCACGGCGATCTTGGCTTTCTCCAGCGCGTCCTTCACGACGTCGGCCGAGTCCGCCGCGGTGGTCACGGCCCACTCTTCGCCTTCGTCCGAAATGTCTTCCGCGCCCGCGCCGAGCGCCACGTCGAACAACTGCTCTTCGGTCGCCGCACCCTTGTCCAAACGCACGAGTCCCTTGCGGTCGAAGCCCCACGCCGCGGCGCCACCCGACATCTGTCCGTTCGCACGTTCGAAGATTTTTCGAATCTCCGCCGCGGTGCGATTGCGATTGTCGGTGATCACGTCGACGAGCAGCAGAACGCCGGCGGGTCCCACGCCCTCGTACGTCAGTTCTTCGTACTGCTGTCCCTCGAGTTCGCCCGTGCCCCGCTTGATCGCGCGCGTGATGTTCTCGGCCGGCATGTTCGCCCCGCGCGCGGCGTCCACCGCTTTGCGCAATCGCGGATTGCCGTTGATGTCCCCGCCGCCCATGCGCGCCGCGATCGTCACTTCCTTGATCGCCTTGGTCCACACACGGCCCTTCTTCGCGTCCGACGCGGCCTTCTTGTGCTTGATCGTGGCCCAACGTGAATGGCCGCTCATCTGGATTCTCCGTGCAACGTTCCCGGCGCGGGAGCGGGCTCGGAGGTTGAGTCGGGGCGCGGGGCATTGTCAATGGTGGGGAGTGCGCGCGAGGCCCCCCCTCCGTCGTCGCTTTGCGACGACACCTCCCCCCGAAAACCGGGGGGAGGCAAGAGCGCAATCAGCCGCGCAAGACGATGCGGGGAGAGTCCGAGAATTCGATTTCGCCGACGACTGCCGCTGCGGTGACGCCGTGATCGTCGCGGAGAGCGTGTGCGAACCGGTGAGCATCGTCGCGCGGGACAGCGAACAAGAGTCCACCGCTGGTCTGCGCGTCGACGGCCAGCCACGCGAGCGCGTCGGACACACCCGATTCGACGTAGAACGCGTCGGTGACGTGTTCGCGGTTCGATTTCGTGCCGCCCGCGATGAAGCCCTCGTCCGCGAGCACCAACGCCTCCGGAAGTGCTTGGAGTGCTCGAGCGTCGATGACCGCGCGTACGTTCCCACTCGCGCGCAGCATTTCCAGCAAGTGTCCCGCGAGCCCGTACCCCGTCACGTCCGTCGCGGCGTGCACTTCGATCCCCAGCGTGCGCGCCGCCGACGCCGCCGCGGCGTTCAGGAACGTCATCGACGCGATCATCGCGCGAATGCAATCCGACGATTCCACCAGGCGCCCCCGCTTGAGCGCCGTCGAGAGAATCCCTGTGCCGAGCGCTTTGGTGAGCACGAGTGCGTCGCCCGGCCGCGCCCCGCCCTTGCGCCAGACCTGCACCGGATGAACCGTCCCGATCACCGCGAGCCCGTATTTCGGCTCGGGATCGTCGATCGTGTGTCCCCCCGCCACGCTGATTCCGGCCTCGCGCGCGATCTCGGCGCCGCCAAGGAGAATCTCTGCGAGGATTTCCAGGGGCAACGTCTTCGATGGAAACGCCGCGATGTTCAGCGCGACCAGCGGCTTGGCGCCCATCGCGTACACGTCGGAAAGTGCGTTCGCGGCGGCGATTCTGCCGAAGTCACGCGGGTCGTCGACCACCGGCGTGAAGAAGTCCGTGGTGAAAACCAGCGCCAGCTCGTCCGAAAGGCGCACCACGGCCGCGTCGTCGGGCTCCGCGAGTCCGACGAGAATGTTCGGGTCCACAGGAAAAGCCAGTCCGCGCAACACGTGCGCGAGGTCCGACGCCCGGACCTTGCAGGCTCAACCCGCGCCGTGGCTCAGCTGTGTCAGTCGGATCGATGTGTCGGTCACATCGGAGGCGTAGCCGGGTGCAGACCGGGAGGCAATGGGTTCGGAAGAATGAACAGGGAGGGCAGGGAGGGCGGGAGATTGTTGTGGTTCGGAGCGGAGGTTCGGAGCGGAGGCGGACGACGGCGCGGGAGCTATGCGGGTTAGAGGGGCGTGAACAAACGCCGGAGCGCGGCCGTCGAAGGCTATGGGCGTTGGGTCGAAGACGGCGCGACACCGCGAAGAGTGGTAGGCTTGCAATTCAACGGGGCGGACGGCGCTGGACGGCTCCGGGACGCGCCGCTCCGGAGATTGTCACGGGGAGCGTTTGTGATGAACCGTTCGATTCGATGCATCTTCACTGCGGCGTTGGCGGGGGCCTTCGCGGGAACGTCGGCGCACGCACAGCGTCGGCCGCCCCAAGTCGCGTACGGCGCGGCGTCGCCGAATGACCCGAACAACCGGATCATCCCGATTCCGGTCGTCGAAGCGTGTGCGATGGCACAGCGGCTGCGCGTGTGGCTGTTCACCGCGCCGGTTGGAAGCACGGCGTGGGGCGTCGGGGCGCCGGGCGGTGGCGCGCGCATCTGGGCGTTGTTGCCGAGCTGTCGTCAGCCCGATCCCGACGACCCGCGTGAGCCGTGTCCCGTCGGGCGGGTCGAGTTGGCAGTGCTCTCGGGTGCGGGAGCGGTGCAGGCGGGAGAGCCGCAGAATCTGACATCGGCGCCGGACTCTCGCAGGGTGCAGGGATTCGTCGTGCCGACCTCCATCGTGCACATTCGCATTCGCATCATGCGGCAGAACGATACGGAACGATGGAGCGCCGCGATCGATGCGCCGCAGTTGCACAACATGCCGGCGCCGGTCGGGACGCCGACGGCCAACGGGTTCAACTTCGATCTGTCGCAGTATCCGTCGCGGTGAAGAGAGCGGACGGCGCGGGTCGAAGCGGCGGAGCGCGTGCGCGGTGGCGCGGGCGTCAAGGTCGGCAGTGGGGGAACAGTCAACGTCGATGGTGGCGTTGAGGTTGAGGTTGGGGTTCAGGTCAACGTTCAGGCTCGCGTCAAAGTCAAAGGGCAGGTCAACGTCAACGTTCATGTTCAGGTCAATGTCGACGTTGGCGTCGTCGTGGAGTTGAACGTGAACTCGAACGTCGCGCCGTCGCGCATCCTTGACAGTCTCCACCGTCTGCGACAACTTCCCGCCGCCCGTCGCGAGGATGGCGGAATTGGTAGACGCACTAGCTTGAGGTGCTAGCGGGTAACACCGTGGGGGTTCAAGTCCCCCTCCTCGCACTGAGTCACGAAAACGCCGAGGATTTCGGCGATCCCCTCGGCGAGAAGGCCTGCGATTCCGCGTCCTCGGACATGGCGCCGTGGGGGATGTCGACCCCCACGAGCCCCTCGTCAACTTGGCGTACGTGCGTAGGTCTCCGGATCAACGCTCGCGCTGGTAACGAAACCCGTGACGGCAGCTCGACGCATCGAGGCGCCGGAGCGCGATCAGGCACGGCGGAACGACGCTGGTGGTCCGACACGACCGCGCCGAACGTGATCTACGAGTGTGCGGATGCTATGGTGTGCGTCGGATCCGAGGGAAACTCGAATGCGCTCCGCCGCCAAGTTGTCGATCACAATCCCCGCTAACCATCGGGTCGAGATCACTCTCCCATCGGACATGCCGGCGGGACCCGCCGACGTGTTCGTCGTCGTCACGAACGCCGCAACGGCCCCTGGCGACTTGATCGAGGAGGAGGCGGACGTGTCGGAATCGCTCGAGGCGGCTCTCTCGACGGATGCGAGATTTGAGCGCCATGGCGGACGCGTTGTATTCGTGGGTGACCTCGCGTCGGACGCTGCCGAACTCGATCACCGCGCGCTTCGAGACGAGCGAATCGATCACCTTGCATCGAACCGTCCGTGAAGATCGCGTTCGACACGTCGGCGCCCGACAGTCTCGTCGAGCGCCGCGTGGGCGGCTGTTGCGATGCTGCGACGGTCGCTCGAGATCCGGCCGGCGTCGGAGCGAACCTACCGTATCGCCCTCGCGCGATGCTCAGCGCGCGGACTCTCGTCGGGTGTCGTGTTCGACGCGCTTCACATGGTGAGCGCCGAGGAGTCGGGTGCGGAGGTGCTTGTGACATTCAACCACGCGCGCGTGAATACCGGCACGAACTCGAGATCGAAGCCCCACACGCACGAGTACGTCGCGCCCTTCAGCGGCTGCAGGCGAAAGATTTCGCGAATTGGGCTCTTTGTCGTTCGGATCCAGCGTCGTCCCGAGCCAGGAGCGAAATCCAGCGGTCCGAGCACTTCGTTCAGCGCGCAGGCGGCGGCCTCGTCGAACGTCATCGTGTACCTCTTTGGGGACCGGTCGGCGGCCACGTCACGAGTCACCCCGCTCCGATCTCCCGTCGCGTGACGCCGTCACGCCCCGTGACGAAACCCGTGACGCCGTCACGGCGTGGGCGGGCGCGGGCGAGTTGCGTCACACGCAGCCGGTGCAGTACCAGTCCCGGCCGTTCGCGTGGCCACTTCCGCCAAAGCACGACGCCGGCGTGCCGCACGCAGGGACCCTCGAGGGCGAGTCCTCACCGAGGTCGATGCCCGAACACTGATGCACGCAGAATTCGCTGGGCGCGCACGTTCGCCCTGCGCAGTCGATCGGGCCGGGCGTTCCGCCGTCGGAAAAACATGCCGTCGTCGGGTCCGAGTGCTCTTCGTTCCACGCGCCGGCGACGCACGTGAGGGTTCGCCCGCCGCACTCGGGTCTCGTGTAGCCGTACGTGCAGCGTCGGCCGTCGGGTGCGCACCCCGTGCCACGCACGAACGCGGCTTGCTCGGCCGTTGGACACGGATCGGCGTCGAGCACGGCGTCCGAACGCACGTTGTCCGGAGCGTCGGAGCGCGCTGTGTCCGCGGCGTCGGGCGCGGCGACGTCGGAGTCTGCGATCGCGAGCGCGTCGCCAGCATCGGCGGTCATCGTGTTCGCAGCAGCGCAGGCCAGCGTGAGACACGGAATGAATAGCATCGTGACGAGCGTCTTTCGTTGCATCAGGCGCCCGATACGCAGGAACCGTGCCGGTCGGAATCTTCAAGATCTCCGCGACGTGCGTGCCACCCTGTGCCGACGCCTCAACGCGGTTTCGTCACACCCCGTGACGATACCAACATCCTGCGCGATTCGGGTGCGCACATCACATTCCACCAAGGCAGACCGCGGCGTTCCGATACGCCCCTGTATTGATCTCGTTCACGATGAAGTCCGCGACGTCGGCGCGCGACATTTTCTTCCAGCCCGCGCGCGCGGCCTCGCGATCGGCGCGGTAGCGGCCCGTGTGCGGCCCATTCGTGAGGGAGGTCGGTCGGACGAGGGTCCACTCGACGTTGCTTTGCAAAACCTTCGCTTCGACGCGCTGGTGGTCGGCGAATATGTTGCCGTAGAGCCAACGTCCGAACACTCGAAACGCGAACGGCTCGCTCGGGTCGCGGAACCCCCCCCGCGAGGTCATGCAGACCAACCGCGTCACGCCGGTCGCGGCCATCGCATCGAGGATGGCGCCGGTGCCCGTGGACATCACGGTCGTGGGCTTGTTCGAGCTGCCTTGTCCCAGCGTGGAGATCACGACGTCGGTGCCGGTGACGGCACGCACGACGGACTCCGGCTGAAGGACGTCGCCCGAGACCACTTCGGCGCCCGCGAGGTCTGCGGCCAGCGGGTTGCGCACAAAGGCCCGGACACCGTGTCCCGCCGCGAGCGCGCGACGAACGACCGCGCGACCCGACGGACCCGTGGCACCGAACACGACGAGTTTCATTTCGGTGCGAAGCTACTCTCGAACGACGCCGACCACCACGAACGTGAGGAGGGACCCGTTCTGGCGCGAGGGTGACGCGATTGCGCGCGGGGGACGACGAGAGGAGAGGAGAGAACAGGAAGACGGCGAGGCGGGAAGGTGGGAGGGAGGGATCAGAATCCGGCGACGGCTGCCTGCCACGAGTCGGCGCGGGGTGCTGGACGGATCGGATACGTCGCCTCGGCGCCCGGTTGGGTCACCGTCGGCTGGTGCGCGAGGCGCATCAAGAGCCCCGCGAGTGCCATGGCGCCGCCCGTGCCGAAGAACGCCGCAGCGCTGATGTCGCTCAGGCGCGAACCGGTCTCTTCGCGCACACTCGGCAGGAAGAACAACGCACCAGGCGCGGCGCTGATAAGCCCGCTCCAGAAGAACACGTCGCCGAGGAATCCGAGCAGGTTCCCGGTTTCCTCGCGGCCGAGCGTGATGCGCGTGCGCGCTCGCGGCGAATCGAAGCGAAGGTAGGTGCGGTACTCGCGCGCTGCACCGCGATCGTTCGGCATCGGGTCCACTGGCCGGACGACGATGTTGAGTCCGGACCGCGCGCTGTCGACTGCGCACGGGGTCCGGCAAAGCGGCCGCGTGGCGAGATCCGTCGAGCGTTGTGAGACAAAGACATGCCGTCCGGCGACGGAGGCAGAACCGGACGATGTGCTCTGGTTTTCTCCGACGACCTCCGAAACATCCGCCGGCCCGTCCGCCACATCGACGAGCACTCGACGTTCGCCGGCAACCGGAGGTGCCTCGTCGCCTGAGGCGGACACCGTGATGTTCGCCGGCGGGCGCGGCGCGGGGCGCGTCTCGGTGAGGGAGGCGCAGCCGAGCGTGAGGAAGAGGGGGATCAAGACCGGGGCGATCGAGAGGGGTGCGGGTCGTGTCATCGGGAGCCTCCGCGGGGGTTCGAATTCGCGCTGTGGCTCCCGTTATCGGCGGTGCGGTGGCGAAGTTGCGGATGATGGTGTGAACAGGAAGACGGTGAGACGGGAAGGTCGGAGGGAGGGAATTTGGGGGGGGGGAAGAATGGGGGAGTCAGTCCGGAACGTCGACGTGCTCGCGGAGTGCGGATTTCAAGGTGGCGATCAGTTCGGGGTCCATGAACCCGGGGCCGTCGGCGATGTCCAGACACACGACGCGCTTGCCCGCGATGGCGTCGGCGAACTTCGTGCGTAGGTACGTTGCGTGTTTGCGCTCCATGACGAACACGATGTCGGCCCAGCCGAGTTTTCCCGCGGTCACGCGAATGCGCGCGCTGGGCTCGGTGCCGGCAGAGCGCGCTTCGTAGCCGGGGAAGGCGCGGTAGATTTCCTCGGCGGTGCGGCTGCGCCACTTGTTGCGGCTGCAGATGAAGAGGAGTTTGAGGGGGGAGGACATTGGGGGGGACATTGGGGGCGGGGGGAGAGCGGGCGATGATGGTGGGAGTCGGAACGCGATGCGCGAGTGCGCAGCGCGCCCGTCCACGACCACGACCACGAACGACCACGACCACGACACGACCACGACGATGTGTGACGTGAGCGTAGACGTGAATGTGATCGTGAGCGAGAGCGCGGAGCAAAGGTGGCGCGCTACACCGTCGCAGTCGGGAGTACGCCGCCGATTCTGGCGACCTCGCGCTCGAGCCACTGGGAGTGGCGCGTGAGTGCCAGGTTGAATCGGTCGTCGGTGTAATACTCGTTGGGAGTCAGCGCATCGTCGATGCCCTGGACCGAGTGCGGCTTCCACGCCGGCCGTCCCATCGTCTCCCAGAAGTCCGTGAGCGCGATCAAGCCATAGAGCGGATCCGAGGGCAGCGTGCCCAATGCGTCCCACAACAACACGCAGACCCAGCTCCGGTGTGCATCGGAGTCGGCGTCCGGAAGGACCGGAGCCAACGCCGTGAGTGCCTCAGTGACAGCGCCCGGCTCGGCGGCGTCGATCAGATCGACGAGCTTGCGAGTCTGCTCGTCGGTCTCGACGTCGGCCAACGCTTCCTCCGCGAGTTGCCGCACGTCGGCGACCGTCACAAGCGGACCGTCGGCCTTGAATCAGCGCCTCAACATCGTCGCTCAGCTCAATGGTCGAATCGTGGAGTCGATGAAACGCGACTGTCCACTCGACGCACGCGGTTCGCAGCCGATCGCCAGCCGCACGCGGCGCGGCTCCGCGGTTGGTTAGCCAGTTACTGAGCAGCCCTATCCCGGCGCCCAGCGCTACGCCGGCTAGTGGCACCCATTCCGATGCGCTCGACATGCGGGCATCGTACCAGCGCCGGACATGGCGCGATGGGTTGACCGGACGCGGCGATCGCCGGACACTGCCAGCGACCCGCAGTAAGGACGACTCCCATTGAAGCGACGCGAGCCAACGGTCGCGAACAACCAATCGCGCGGGGGCGCTGATCGAGAGACTGGCGCTCCGCGACGCGTAGGCTGGAAGGCTCGCTGGGCGAACGCTGGAATTCCAGCGGAAGCTGGACGTCCCGTTCGATTCCACCGGGAATTCTGGCGCGCGAGTGGTCCCGGTGGGCGGGTTGACGTGCGGCGTGGGCCGTCGATACAGTTCGTGTCGGCGCTCGCAGTGTCGCGCGTCGTGTTGAAATGAGAACGACCAAGCACGTTCGTTGTCCGCCCCCGACGGGGCCTTGCAGGAGGTCGCGTGGAATGCCGACCTGGTTCCAAAGCTAAGAAGAGTTCAGGTTCGAAGACCGCGAAGCCCGCCGCCGGCGCTGCCAAGGCGCATCGGCCCGACAAGGCAACCGCGACGTCAACGCAGCGCGTGCGAAAGCCTCCGAGGTGGCGGCTGTCGCCAGCGCAGGTGACGAAGCTGGTATTGGCCGTGATCGCGGCTGCGTCGTACATTCTCGGTCACCGGTAGGCGTCGTTCGGCGCCGGCAGCGGGCGACGGGTTGACGCGGCGTAGGACTGGCGCGTGATCCTCGACGGCGTGAAGAACACGATCGGCATGGAAGCCGATGAAGCGATCGAGCGCGTGTCGACCGCCGGCATGCTCGTGTGCGTGCACGAGGTCACTCATCCGGCGGGCGCGTCCACGCGACCGAGTGCGGGGACGCACGATCCGCGCGGCGCAACCCCCGCTACACCGTCAATGGCAGTCGACTTCCGCCACGACATGCACAGGATTCGGAGACGAAAACGTATTCAGGTAGAGATTGATGTCGACGTGCTGAAAGTCGGGGCTGACGACAATTTGCGCACTCGACTCGTGCTGCGGACCCATGCCAAGGGATGACCCGCCCCCGCTTGGATGGAAACCAACTGTGACGTTTCCACCGGAGTTCGAGTGCCGGGGCTGCAGGCCCGGCATGCGTATCTCGCGATCGACGCGAAGCAGCCCTCTCGATGAGCACGCCTGAAATTCGAAGCCATCGCCGGCCCGATAGCGGACAGTACGCGTGCCTTCGGCCGTGTACTGGGAACGCGCCGTATCGTGAACATACAGCGCTCCGCAGATGGCCGGCAGGTCTCGCTCAAAGAGATCATAGCCCCCACCGGTCATCCGAATCCGCGCGCGCCCGAACCGCCGCAGTCCATCGATCGGCTGCTGGAGCACGCAGTCCGACGCCGGTCGGCCGACGACCGCCTCGCGCGTGGCGGCGGTGTCGCGCGTGCAGGCAACGCACGCGAAACCAAGTGCGAACGCGCATTCGAGTCGAGATCCTCTCGACGCCACGAGCCGTGCCGATCTAGCTTGTCGCGTCGCGCCAGGCAACTTTCCCGCGCCGCTGATCATGCGGCCACTTTAGCCCTGGATTGCGAAATTCAATAGGCTCGTTGCCGAGTCCGTCCGATATGGAGGTTGATTGAGAACCCGTGTGCCAGCTTGTTCCGCGCCACCCGTTTCGGCTGGGGCCCATTTGGGTGTCTTCACAAGTGCTGATCTCCGACCATACACGTGAAGGCCGCGGCGGTTTCGCCCGCAGACTACAACGCGCCTGCCGAGGAAGACTTCATCCTCGTCGTCAGGGCAGATCGGCGCGCCATCGATGTCGAAAAACAGAACCGGCGCGTACCCACCTCCCCCAATGCCCCCTCCCGCTTCACCTCCGCCCGCTTCCCCCCCGCCCCCCGCCCCCGACGCGCTGCTCGCGGAACAGATCGCCTACTACCGCGCGATCGCGCCCGAGTACGAAGACCACGCGATCCGCGAGCCCGGCTCCAACGAGTTGACCGCAGCGCTCCACGCGTTTCGCGCGACGGGCGACGTGCTCGAACTCGCGTGCGGCCCGGGCGCTTGGACCGAGAACCTGCTCGCCCACGCGACGAGCGTGACGGCCGTGGACGCGTCGCCCGAGATGATCGCGCGCGCGACGGCACGCGTTGGCGAGGATCGCGTTCGGTTCGTGCACGCGGACCTGTTCACGTGGACGCCCGATCGACGGTACGACGTGGTGTTCTTCGGGTTCTGGCTTTCGCACGTGCCGATGGATCGCTTCGACGCGTTCTGGTCGATGGTCGCGAGCGCGCTCACACCGGGCGGTCGCGTGTTCTTCGTCGACGATGCGTACCGCACGCCCGAGGAACTGATCGAGGGCGCGGCGTCGTCGACGATTTAACGGCGGCTCAACGACGGCACGGCGTTTCGCGCGGTGAAAGTGCCGCACGGCGCAGCGGATCTCGAGGCGCGGCTCGCGCGCTTGGGATGGGACATTGCGGTGACGCAGACGTCGGGGCCGTTCTATTGGGGGGCGGGAAGCGCGCACCCGTGAGCATCGCGCGCCGCCCCGCGGTATCCTCGCAGGACCGTGACCCTCGAACGACGCGAAGTGCTGATCACGTTTCTCGAGCAGCAGCTCGGCCTGCCGCGGGCTCGTCGCCTCGTCGTGTACTCCGTGGTCGGAATCGTGTGCTGCCTGCTGGTCGCGGGCATCCTCGCGAGCGTCGTGATCGACGGCGCGACGGGGTCGGACGACGTGTGGGTGCCGATGTTCATCGTGCTCGGCCTCGCGCCGGTGATGGCCATCGGCGTGTTCGTCGGGCGTGCCCGCACACGCGCGATCCACCGGCACGAGATCGTGTTGGCCCTGCGTCAGACGCCGCCAGGCATCGCGCGCGTGGATCGATCGGTCGACCGGTGGGGAATCGCGCTGCGACTGACGGCCGTCGGCGGAGTCGCAGACTCGTTCTACATGGACGCCGCGACCGCGGACGAATTCGCCGCGTGGCTCGCGCCCGGAAGCGGGTGACGGAGAGGGCGCGTCACCGCCCGCCACTGCCCCATCGCGACCGGCGGTGCAATGCTCCCACGACGGCCCTTCTCCCCTTCCTGTGAATTCCCCTCCCCGACCTGCCCGCCGCCACGTCGACGCTACGCACCTGTCCAGCAAGCTTCGCGGTCGTCGTCGTCGCAATCGCGTTCCCATCCGCCCCACGACTCCCACTCACGGCACTCGATCCCGCGCTCATCGATCTCCATCCACGCGAACTCCAACGAACCGTCCTCGGTAAGCCACAGGTACGGCCCGTACAGCCGGTCAACCGCGTATCGACGGACGTCGATGTGCGCGTGGTGCAATAGCGCCTCGACGCGCCCTCGCACGCGTTGATTGCGTCGCCACTTGCCGCGCAACTGCCGCTCGATGTTGCGATGCGTTTGCAACACCTCGAGACGCGCGGCGCCGAGTCGATTGCAATCGCGACAAACGTGTCGCTTGTGCCCACCTCCCGAGAATCTCTCGTTCGAGCGGGAGCAACCGCACACCCAGCAGAAATGTCCGTGTCGCCGTCTCTTCTTGCCCGCGATCTGCCTTCACCTCGGCGCCTTCGTCGCCCTCTCCGTTTCCGTCTCCGTCGCCCTGTCCGTTTCCGTTTCCGTCGCCGTCGCCGTCGCCGTCGCCCTGTCCGTTTCCCTCTCAGTTCCCGTCTCCGTTTCCCTCGCCGCCTTCGCCACCGCACACCCGTTCACCGCTTCAGCGGCGCCTCCCACGCTTCCACCGCGGTCTTCGCGTCGCGCAATCCTGACTTCTCGTGGTCGTCGCGGGGAGAGACGGCCACACCCTGCGCCGGCGCGCCACCCACCGCCGCCGCAAACGCCACGCCGCAGTACGCACACGCGGTCGAGCCCGCGGCGACTTTGGCGCCGCAGTGTTCACAGAGTTCGGTCTTCATCGTCGGCGGCTCCTCGCGGGGGGAGTGTACGATGGCGGCGCGCGAGCGAGGTGGCGATGTCGAGCGGACGGCGCGGGCCAGTGGTACCGAACGCCCACGTGGCGCATGCTCTCGCCGTGGGGCAGCCGCCGAGCAACGCAAGGCCGTCTGCGCCCGCGTACTTTCACGCGACCACGCACGAGTTCCTCGCCGCCAGCTCGGACGAAATTCTCGGACAGCTCGCGGCCGCGAGTGAGTTCGACATCGCTCGCCAGCAACGCGATGCGTGGGAGCGGCAGATCGAAGTCCTCCACGATGCGCTGCGCAACATCGATGGGCACGTCTATCTCGAGTTCGACATTCCACGACTCGGGTCCCGGATTGACGTCGTACTTCTCGCCGGCCCCGCGATCTTCCCCCTCGAGTTCAAGAACGGCGAGACCCAGTATCGGTCGGCGGACTTCGACCAAGCGTGGGACTACGCGCTCGACCTCAAGAATTTTCACGCCAGCAGTCACGACGCGCCAATTCTGCCTATGCTCGTGGCGACCGACGCGCCGACGGCCGAGCGCGAGTGGGCGCCTGCTCACGCGGACGGCGTTCGGCCGCCGCTGCGGTGCAACGCGACTGCACTGCGCGCAATGATCCGCCGCGGTCTGTCGGAAGCGATGGGCGCTGTTCTCGACGGTCGCGCGTGGGGCGAAGCTCCGTACCGCCCGACGCCGACGATCATTCAGGCCGCGCGGGCCCTGTACGCTCGACACTCCGTGGACGCTATTTCGCGACACGACGCCGGCGCCCGCAATCTTCGAGTCACGTCGCAGCGGGTCGAACGCCTGATCGACGAAGCGCGGCGCGGTGGGAAGAAGGCGATCGTCTTCGTGACGGGAGTTCCGGGCGCGGGAAAGACGCTCGTGGGGCTCAACGTCGCGACAATGCGGCGACGCACCGACGACGAGACGCATGCAGTGTTCCTGTCGGGCAACGGTCCGCTGGTCGCCGTGCTTCGCGAGGCACTCGTTCGCGATGAGGTCGCGCGGCTTCGGGCGCGTGGAGGTCGTGCACGCAAGGGGGCCGTGGAACAGAACGTCAAGCCGTTCATTCAGAACGTTCACCACTTCCGTGACGAAGGGATACGCGACGGCCAACGTCCTCCGCACGATCGTGTCGTGATCTTCGACGAGGCCCAGCGGGCGTGGAACCGCGAGAAAACCGCCAACTTCATGCGGCAGCGGAAGAAAGTGGCCGGGTTCGCGCAGTCCGAACCCGAGTTCCTGATCTCGTACATGGATCGCCACCCCGAGTGGGCCGTCGTGGTCTGTCTCGTCGGCGGCGGACAGGAGATTCACACGGGCGAGGCTGGCATCGCAGCGTGGCTCGACGCCGTGCGCGAGAAATTTCCGAACTGGAGCGTCCACGTCTCGCAGCATCTCGGCGACTCGGAGTACGCGGCGGACGACGCAATCACGTCGCTCGCGCGCATGGGGACACTGCACACCGACCCCGATCTGCATTTATCGACGTCGATGCGCTCGTTCCGTTCGGAGAAGGTCTCGGCGTTCGTCAAGGCGCTGCTCGACTGCGAGGTGGCCGAGGCGAGATCGCTACTTCGCGACGTCGAGCAACGTTACCCGGTGGTCGTCACGCGCGACCTGCATCGCGCGAAGCAGTGGATTCGGAAGCACGCGCGTGGTTCGGAGCGGTTTGGGCTGGTGGCGTCATCGCAGGCGCAACGGCTCAAGCCCCACGCAATCGACGTTCGCGTGAAGATCGATCCCGTTCAGTGGTTCCTAAACGACGCCGAGGACACACGCTCGTCGTACTACCTCGAAGATGCGGCGACGGAGTTCCAGATCCAGGGGCTCGAACTCGACTGGATCTGCGTGACGTGGGACGCCGATCTGCGTCACACGGCCGACGGGTGGTCGCACAACGAGTTCCGGGGTGATCGATGGGTGCGCATCAAGAAACAGGAGCGTCAGCGGTACCTTCTCAACGCGTACCGAGTGCTGCTGACGCGGGCTCGACAAGGCATGGTGATCTTCGTGCCGCGCGGAGCGCCGACGGACCGAACGCGCGCGCCGGAGTTGTACGACGAGACGTACGGGTACCTCGTGAGCATCGGTGTCACAGAGATGAACTGAGCGGCGACGCGCGCCGTCCGCCTGCGACGCCTTGTTGGCGGAACGTGATGTCGCGGCTCGCCGGTAGCCGCCCCGGGCCAGGCGCCCGGCCTTCGCCGCGCGATCACAGCCGCGGCCGCCGCCTGCGCTTGGCGCTCCAGATCCGCATCACGATCACGACGTCCGCTTCGTCATCGATCGCGTAGTACGCGTGATGAAGTGTTCGAGGCATCAGCACGCGGCGAACGTGTCTTGATCCTCGAACTCGTATCCGCCGGCCCAGCAACGCCGCTTCGCTCAGGAGACGCGTGAGCCAATCCAGGTCGTCGCGGAATGCGCTGGGTGCCGCGGTGCGATGCTCGCGCCACCAGCGATCGATGATGATCGCGTCGCCCATCGCCTCCGCGGCGATCTCTACGCGACTCACGGCTGCGCGCGCAGTCGGTCGACGAATGCAGCAAGCTCCATCGCCCGAGCGCTACGGGAGTCCGCGAGCGCGGCGTCGTGGGCATCGGCGAGGATGTCTCGTTCCGCGTCGGTGAGACCATCCGGAAGTTCCGCGGCGTCGTCGGCCAGGACCACGTCTAGCTCCGTGCCCTCCGGGAGATCCGATGGCGATTCAAGTCGCAGTCGTCCGGAGGTCACTCGTGCTCTCATCGTGCGCATGACCGCAGCGTAGCGTGTCGCCGCGATGCGCTCAACCTCCGGAACGGGACGTGCGATGGGCGCGGCGCGCCGATCGACCGCGTGCCGATCACCGCCGACGCGGGTACGCTCCTCCGCGTGGAGCGACTGGTCCAACACGACTTCTGCTTTCAGATCACCCCCGATCCACTGCCGATGATTGTCGTCGGCTACAGCTGCGTTCCGGGCGGCCACGACATTCGTGATCCAATCGAGGAATTTCCCGCGCTCGCGTCCGTCGAGCTTCCGCTTCCCTCGTGTGCGTTCATGCATCAGCACGGCGGGCTGGCGTGTCTGCAAGTCGGACTGATCGGGATCGCGTTCTCGCTGGAGCGCAACAGGAGTCTCTTGGCCGCGGGCGCAGACTCCTTCGTCGCAGCCCTTCGCAGCATCGTCGACCATTGGCCCGCCTCACAGCCAAGAGTGCAAGGCCGCAGCCCGGCGTTTGCTCTCATCTCGGACTGGTGGAACACATTTGGCGAATCCATGGACGCCGCCGCGCTCGCCGCGTGGGACGAGCTACTCGCGCGCTACATGCGACTGCCGCCGCTCACGCGCGGCTTCGAGGCGTTCCTCGAAACGCAGCCCCTGCGCCCCTCGGATTTCTTCGCGGGTTGGATCCCGGTGCGTTTCGTTCGTCTTGATCCCGGCGGGCACACGACCGAAGACGGACCACCGTACGAACCCCATTTCGACACCGCGCTTGAATCGCTCGGTGCAATCCTCGGACGCAACGATCCGCCGCGCGCGCACATCGTCTGGGAGAACTCCGATTGACGCCGCACGTCGAACGCCCATGACCCAACGTCACGCACTCCTCCGCGCTTCCATCCTCTGCCTCGCGTGCGCACTGGCCACCACGCCGCGCGCACTGGCACAATCCGCGCCGCCCGCGACTGCACCCAGCGCGACGCCCTCCTCCGCGCGCGTTCCGCCGCACCTTGGCCCCACGCGCTTGCTCGAGAGGATCCCCGCGGGCGACGCATTCGTGCGCGATGGAACGCTGTTCATTCTCGCGACCGACGGCGCTTCTGTGACCGCGCGACCGCTTGCGCGCGGAACCACGCGATGGACGACGCCGCTGCCCGGTCCCATCCGCGGCGCGGTGCTCATGACCGAACTGGCACCGTCGCGACTGCTCGTGCACGCCGGCGAGGATCTTTTCGTGCTCGATCGTGCGACGGGGCACATCGTCGCGCGGCAACACGTGATCGCGAACACTCCCGGCAATCGCGCGTTTCTGCACCGGACGCGCGACGCGTGCGGGCTGCGCAATTCATGTTCGTTTCAGCCCATCGCGTGCGACGACGGGCGGCCGCTCGGTGCGCGGATCGGTGCAGACCGAAACCGCGAGATTCACTTCGCCGACGACGATGGCGCCGGCAGCGGGTGCACGTCGTTCAACGTGCGGATCATTGGGCGGGCAGGGAACGTCGTGATCTACGGCACGAACGGCGTGGGCACGACGGCGGGCGCGGCGGCGGATCTCGTGGCGCGGTCGCTCGCGACGGGGAGCGATGTGTATCGGCGAGCACTCCCGTCGGGGCCGGCGTATCGCGACGAGTTGTCGGGTGTCGATGCCGCGGGAGCGTTGTGTTGGTTCGTGGACGACGCACACGCGCTGCAGGCGTTCGATTGCGCGACGGGGCGGGCGCGATGGAACGCGGCACTCGCGCGCGCGCCGACAGGGATCACGGCCGCGGTGTCGCTCGGCGCGGGTCGGTCGGGAGTATTCGTGTCGATGGACGACCACTGGACCGTGTTCGACGGTGCGCGCGGAAGCGTCGTTCATCAGGGGACGCACGCCATCGGCACGCGGTCGTTTCCCGTGGGAGCGCTGCGCGACGAGCCCGTACTCGGCCTGCGCGGACCGTTCGCACTGCGATGGATCGACGGGGCCACGGGGCGTGTCGCGGGCGAGCAACGCGTTGCAACCGGCGAGCACGTGCGCGTGCCCGCGGGCGGCACCCTGCTGATTGCGAGCGACGATCGCAGCTCGGAACCCAGTGGCGTGACGATTCCACCGAGCGCGATGGCCGCCGCGTTTCGCGTGGAGCGCAGGCCGGGCAATTCGCCGGCGCACGTGCGGGAGCGGTTCGACGACCGCGTCGTGCACACGATGACGCACGACGGGTGGTGGCTCGGCGAGACGCGCGACGGCGGACGCGCGATCGTTGCGATCTACACCGCGGGCGATCGCGGGCCGGGCGCCGTCCTCCTGCTCGCCGCGCCGATCGTTCTCTCGACGCCGTAGCGACCGCTACGGGGTCACCCGACCACGCAACGCGCTCCACCAACGTGCGCACGGCAAGCCTCGCGCAGGCGAGGCGGTCATTCCCAGCCCGCCGCTTCAGCGGCCGGGCGCGGCGCGGCGCTGCTCGGGATTCGTCGCCAAAAATCAAATACCACCCGCATAGCGGGTGGTTTGATGAAGGCCCCTCCGAAGGGGCCTCTCGGATTTTGAAGGGAGCTATGCTCCCGGTCGGCGTGATGAAGGGGACTCAAGCCCCCCGAGTG